>Ga0196977_1000003_pt1 | contig 429438 bp, 405 predicted proteins | sample S3v_1013CmetaG_FD_148634 | JGI IMG/M metagenome (GOLD analysis project Ga0196977, IMG submission 148634) | Soil microbial communities from Anza Borrego desert, Southern California, United States - S3+v_10-13C | ecosystem: Environmental > Terrestrial > Soil > Desert | place: USA: California...
CGCCAGGCCCTCCACCTGCTCGAGGTGCTTCTCGGTGGAGCGCATTCCGGCCGCCTGGCGCGCATCCTCGGCGGCGATCAACGCCTCCAGCTTTCCACGCACCGTGTCGAAAACCTCGGTCTTCACCTCGAAGGTCTCGATCACTTCGTGGACCAAGGCATCGACCTGCGGGAATACCGGGTGCAACGGGCCGAACTCCGCGGGCAATCGCAGGCCGAGCTGCCCGAACGCGTCGAGCAGCCTCCGCGCCGGGTGCTCCTTGCTGCTGAAGAGCTCCTTGTCGGCGATCGCCACCTTGAGCATGGGCAGCTGCAGGCGGCCGATCTCTCCCTTGAGCGCCTCGGGCACCTTGGGATCCTCGAAGAGGGCGTCGAAGAGCAGCGAGACGATCTCGAGCGTCATCGCGTCCATCGAGTCCATGCCCTTGCCGACGCTCGTGTCCTTGAGCCGGCGCAGCACGTTGCTGAGGTCGCCCGCCTGCGCGAGGATCGGGGCGAGCTCCGCCGCCGCCTCCCCGAGCGAGGCGACGTCGCCGCGCTGCAGGCTCGTGAGCGACCCCATGAGCGCGCTGCCCTGCACGATCGGCATCCCGCCGACGCCCATGCCGCCGTCCATTCCGGGCAGGCCTGCGCCAGAGGGCTTCCCGCCAGCGAGCATCTGGGAAAGCATCGAGAACATGTCCTGCTGCGCGGGCGCCACCGGCGCGGTCAGGGCCGGCGCCTCGTTCGCGGCTTCGGGGGCCGGAGAAGCGGGCCTGGCCTTGCTCTCGTTCCTGGCCACGCCATAGCGGATCCTGGGAAGGATCGCGTTGGCGACAAGGAGGTCGTTCACCTCGCGGCAGGTCCCGCGGATGTCGTCGAGCGCCAGCTTCTCGAACGACTTCATGAAGACGAGGCGCACGTCCACCGGGCAATCCACCTGCTGGCAGGCGTGCTTGAAGGCATCGGCGACGACCTTGGCGCCGAACGGATTCTCGTCCGGCCCGACCGCGGCCTTGCCGAGGAGCACCGCGGCGCGCTGGTCGAGGGCGTTCATCTCCTCGTCGCAATGCACGCGCACCTTGGCCGCCATGTCGTTGAAGCCGAGCGTCTCGTTCAGGTCGTCCTCGCCCACGAGCTGCAGGTCCTCGAGGCTGAAGCTCTGCATCCGCGCGCCCTGCCTCGACTTGTCGATGCGGCTCTGGAACTCCGACATGAGGCGGCGGCGGAACTGCGCTTCGATCACCTCGCGATGGCGCAGCGCCATGTCGCGGGCGGCCAGGAAGCGGCTGCGCGCTTCCTCGTCCTTGCTCGCATCGGCAAGCGCAGTGAGCGACTCGTCCATGCCGTCGAATGTGCGGCGCACCGCTTCGATCAGGTGGTCGCGAAAGAGGTCGCGGCACTCCTGGAGCAGGGCTTCGTGCGGATTTGCAGCCACGGCGAGTACCCGTTACAAATGAAAGGGTGCCGCCAGTGTCGTGAGGCCGCTCGTCGGGCACACCTGCAGCCGACAAGCGTTGCAATTGAAATCGCGAGTGGTAGCGAAACCGCCGCTTTGTGAAGCAGTTAACAGCTTCCTCGCGGCGAAGGAAATGCGACGCGGGTCACTGACGCGTGGTCCTCTCCCTTGCCTCGCTCAGCGCAGCTCCACTCCCCAGGCAAGGTCCCGGGGCGAGCGCGAAGCCCTCGTGTGCTGCACTTCGATACGCGCGACCCCATCCGGCCGCCGCGGCATGCCCAGCCGCAACACCCCGTAGGGCGTGGCCCACTCAGCGACCCGCACCAGGCGCGCGGCAGCCAGGTCGTTGGCGTAGGCCGGCCCCCACGCGCCTTCCTCGAGCGTGAAGACCGGCGCACCGTAGGCGTCGAAGAGCGAGCGGCGCACACGTTCGTAGACGCGGGCAGGATCGGCCTCGCCCTCGAGCGACACCAGCAGCGACGCGCGATCGACCAGGCCAGCGCTGTGCTCGATCGCAAGGCGCTGGCGATGCTCGATCTCCTCCACCAGCCTCGTCTCGAAGACCACCACGCCGGGTTGCGCCGCGCCTTCCCCGAATCCGGCGCTCGAGGCCACGCGACGAACGGCGTCTATTTGCTGGCCAGGAACGATGCGCCCGAGCACCGCCAGGCTGCGCGGCAGGGACTGCGGCAGCGCGGGGGCCACCAGGGTTGGCTGCAACGCGGTGCGGACCGAACCGGCCAGCGGCATCGCGTCGAAGTGCCATGTCCATACGAGGCCCAGCCGCCACGCCTCGGTCCTGGCACCGGGCTCCGGACGGCGATCGAACAGCACCGCGTCCAGGCCCAGCTCGTGCTGGCGCCAGCGATAGCGGTACTCGAGCGACGAGTTGACGGTGGCGACATCGGGCGCCGCAGGAATACGCGGATCCTGCGCAAGGCGCCCGAACGCCGCGCTCACGCGATGCGCGCCACCCGTCACCGCGAGCGCGATGGAAGGCGCCCACTCGCGCGTGGCATTGGCTCCGCTCACGTTGCGATAGGTGATGCCGGGCGTGACGGAGCCCGAGAGGCGCCCGAAGTCGAACGGCAGGATCGCGCCCGCGCCGATTTGCGTCACGCGATGCGACGAAGCATAGTCCAGGCGATTCTCGTTCTCGAGGCGATGCAGGCTGAGCTGGCCGATCCAGCCGCCGAAGGGCCTCGACAGGTTCACCAGCAGGTGAGTGGAGCGCATGTGGAGCGTTCGGTCGGCTCGATCGGTGTCCTGAACGAACGCATCGAGCGCGCCGGAAAGCGCGAGCGGCGCGTAGCCCCCGGAAACACTCACGCCCGCCACGCGGGTTTCGAGCGGATTGCCCGTTTCGTACTCGTCCTCGAATCGCTGCACGCGCCCGCGCACGGCGAGCCCATGCGGTAGTGTCCATGCCGCGTGGCCCTCGAAGCTGCGGCGATCCGCCGGCGTGATGGCTCCGAACGGCCGGTAGTCGCGCCCGTAGCGCTCGCCGCGCAACCGCCAGCTGAGCGTCGGATCGAAGAAGGTGAGCTGGCCGAAGGCGCCCGAGCCGCCAGCATCGCTAGCGCCGTCGTGGTCGCCGCGAAGGCCCGAGACCTCTGCCTCGGCGCGCAGCTTCCAGGAGCCCAGCTCGCGCAACGTCTCCGCGGCGAGGCTCGCCACCGTCTGCGTGCGCTCGGGCAACGGCCCGAGGGCGCCGCGCGAATTGCGCAACACGTTGGCGCTGAAGGTGCCGATGCGCGGCGCATCGATGAGCCACGAGCCGCCGATCGAATTGTCGTCGGACCAGGATGCGCCGCGCCATGTCGGCTGCGCCGCGCCCGCGAAGAGCAGGATCGAGTGGCGCAGCTCGGGGGACGCCGGCGGCTGCACTTCCACCTGCGCGCCCTTGAGCGGTCGCTGCTGCGTGCGATAAGTCGTGAAGGCGAAGAAGTCGCCGGCCTCCGCACGCCACGCCGTCGCCCCCTCCCCCGATTCGGCCGCGAACGAAAGCCGCTCCGGCACCACGCCGCGATGCGCAGATCGATATGGCGAATCGTTGGCCGTGCCCGCGAGGAAGAAGCGCTGCGTGGCGTACTGCGAGGACCGCCGTACGCCCTGGAGCTGCAGCTCGTTGAAGCCCGTGGTGCCCAGGTGGACATAGGGGCTGAAAGTCCGGTCGCCGCTTGCATCGTAATGCTCGAGGCGCAGGCTGTTGAAGCCGGTGACGGTCCAGCCGGCGAGGAAGACCTGCGCTGCAAGAAGGCCGATCACTGCACGTCCCGCAGCACGAAGATCGCCTCGTTCAGCCCCTCCCGCCGCTGGAAGCCCGTGGCCGGGTCGTTGAACTCGACCTGGGTGCGCAGCACTACGGCCACCCGGGTGACCACCTCGGTCTCGAGGCCGTTGGACGTACGCCGGGTCTCCTGGGACAGCACCTGCGCGGACTGGACGGCCAGAACGCGCAGCACAGCATCCCGCGGGACCCTGGTCACCAGCGCGTCCATCACGCGTTCGCGGTCGTAGAAAGCGCGCGAGAGCCCGCTGCCGAGGGCCGGCGTGTTCCAGGACTTGGCGAAGCGGTCCACGCTCGCGTCAATGACGGTCTTCACCGCGGCGGGGGGCGGCGACGCGAGCGGGGCGGGGGCGGCCTGCGTCGCCTGCGCGGGGCCGACCGGCTGCGGGCGGCCGATCGGATTGAACACGCGCGACTCCTGCGCTTGCGCCGCGGCGGCGGAGAGCAGCAGCATGGCGAACGCGCGCCTCACGGCCGGGTGCACGACATCTGGCAGGTGCCGCCGCCGCTCGACTGGATCGTCGCCCGGAAGGTGCGATCTGTGAGCCGCGTGAGGGTGGCGCGGTGGTTCGCCTGCCCGAAGTAGACGAGCGTGCTGCTCTCGGACATGAGCGTCGAGGTGCATCCGCGGAAGGTCGCGGCACCACCCGCATGGAACGGGCTCACGGTGATCACGTCGCCGCTCACCGTCACCGTCTGCGGCGAGGGGCACGGATCGCAGTTGCCGGAGCAGAAGTAGTTGCCGGCGTTGCCCGCCCAGGCCTGGCCCTGGGGCCCGCAGGGGCCGGCGACGTCGTTGTCGGTGATCGACACCATGGCGGTGGCAAGCGAGCCGAGCGTGGCGCCACCGGTGGGAGAGGACAGCGTCACCGTGAACGTCTCGGTCGTTTCCACCGTGCTGTCATCAACGATGGGCACCGTGAAGGACTTGGCCGCGGTGTCGCCGGAGGCCCAGCTCAACGTCCCGCTCGCGGACCCGAAGTCGGAGCCGGTGGTGGCACTGCCCGATTGCGTCGCATAGCCCACGCTCACCGCGCCCGAGCTTCCGCCGGCGCGGTTCACCGTGATGGTGACACCGAGCCCGCCCTCCGCCCCCTGGTACGAGGACTGGGCGAACTGCAGCGTGCCCGCCGGCTGTGGCGCCGCATCGTTGTCGGAGAATGGCATGGTCGCCGCCGACGGGACGCCGAGCGCATAGCCCTCGCCCGGAACGAGCGTCATCTGCACGGTCTCGGGGCCTTCGACCAGCGCGTCGTCGATGGGCGTGACGGTCACCTGGACGCTGGTAGAGCCAGCCGGGATGGGGGCGCCGACCGAAACCGCGGCGAAGTCGGTGCCGAGCGCCGCGCTGCCCTCGAAGCGGTAGGTGATGAAGGTGTTGGTGGCGACCGGCTTCGACAGCGTGATGACGAAGACGCCGGGCGCATCCCCCTCGCCGGTGCCGCGCGTCATGGTGACCGTGGCGTGCGGACGCGTGTCGTCGGGAGGCGGCGCGCCGGGAGGCCCGCTGGGACCGAGCGGGTCGTTGGGGTTGAGCGGGTTGTTGCCGGCGATGTTGATCCAGGTATCGACCTCGCCGAAGTAGCCCGTGCGGCACTTGTCCTCTTCGCAGTGCTTGAGCTGTTGCCGCAGCACGCGCCGCGCCGAATGCAGCGCCTCGATCTCGGCGCGATAGGCGCCCAGCAGGCTGCGTTCGGCCTCGGCACGGTCGATCTCGCGCTGCAGCTCGCCGATCTCGTTCAAAAGCTGCGCGCGCTTGGCTTCGCCGAGCGTGAGGTCCTGCTTGGCCTCGGGCAACACGTTGATCGGCCCCACCTGGGAGCTGGCAATGATTTCCCGCAGGCGCTGGAGGTAGCGGTCGTGCGTGGCCAGCTCGTTGCGCTTCATCTCGAGCTGCGCGCGCAGCCTCTTCGCTTCCTCGAGCGCGCGCTCGATGCGCCGGATCTCGTTCTGCAGGAACTCGATGCGGTCGAGGATGCGCCCGATCTGGTCGGCGATCGGCTGGCAGGGGATGCAGCTCGTCCGGACCTGGTTGCGCGGCCCGCTGTCGGACGGCCCGCCCCATGCGGTCGCCCCGCCGCCGCTGCCCGTGCCGGTGCCCGGGATGACGCCGATCCCGCCTGGGCCCGCGGGGCAATAATTGCGCACGGTGAAAAGCTGGCGCAGCGAGGCGTCCACGCCGGCGAGGCGCGGATTCAGGTCCCTGAGCGCGTTGCCCCAACCGTGGCTGCGTGCCATGTCACGCGCCGACATGCCGGCCGGCGCCGCGTAGTAGTCGGGCAGCGTGGGCCGGGTGAGCGAGGGCATGCCGCAACCGGCCTTCCCCATGCAGGCGATGAGCGCCGCGCGGGCGCTCGCGACGGCCCGCCGCGCGTCCGTGGCGGCATTGCGGCGCTCGGCCATGCGCATGCGCTCGCGGAAGAGCCCTGCGAGCACCTTCTCTTCGGCCGAAAGGTTGGCCTCCAGCTCGGCGATGAGCTTCTTCAGCGCCTCCATCTGGCGCTCGACCTCGACCTTGAGCGCGCGGAAGGCGACCTTGGCCGCGGCCTTGGAAAGGCCACCCAGCATGTCCTTCGACATCTTCCCGCCGTTTTCCTTGTATTGCTTGCGCAGATCGTCGATGGCGTTAGCCGCGTCCGAGAGGCTGCTCTTCAGGTCGTTCAGCTGGCTCATCTTCTCCGGCGAGATGCCGAGCTGGTTCGCATGTGGCGTGCTCATCGGCGTCACGTTCACCATGCCGGCGTTGTAGTCGTTGGCCATGTTGATGAGGTCGTTGGCCGCGCTCTCCAGGTCCTTGAGCGTTTCGTAGGCGGTGTCGAGCTTCTGCGCCCAGTTCTCGCCCGGGGCGACGGTGCCCTTCTCGACCATGCCCTTGATATCGTCCATGACCGAGGCGATGTCGAAGAGCGTCGTGGCGAAGCGGTACAGGTATTCCTGCATCGCGAGCGCTTGCTGCGCGATCTCGAGGTTGGTCGAGGTGATGCGCGTCTGGGCGACCACGTTGTTGTGCGCGGCGGCCGCGGCGGCGGCGCCCTTGTTGAGCGCGCTCTCGAGAGCTTCCAGGTAAACCTGCGCGTCGCTCAGCGCCTGCAGCAGCCGGGCCGCTGTGGCGCAGTCCTCGACGATGGGGCAGGGCATGCCGTTGCAGGCGTTCGAAAGGGCGAGGATCGCTTCGGCGTTGGCGCGGATCGAGCGAAGGTCGCCATTGTCGGCAGGCACGGAGGACGCCGAAGCATCGGCCACGCCTTGGGCCGCTTCGGTCGCATTGGCGGGCTGCGTGGCGGCCGGTGGGCTCAAGACCGACAAGCAGATAGCGAGGAGCAGCCGAAAGAGGTTGTTGTTCACCGTTGTCCCCCCGGCGCCGGCCGGGGCCCGATTTCGGCAAGGTTATGAATTCCCTGCTGTCCGTTCACCCCCTGCGCAGGGGGCATCTCGCGTCTCGCCGGCGCGTAATATTCCGCAAAATGAAGCAGGCGCCGGCCATCGCGAGCATCCGTTCGCTCTGCAGCCTGGGTCTCCCGGGCGAGCAGCTCATTCCCGCGCTGCTCGAGACGCTGCACCGATATATCCCGTCCTCGCGCAACCTGTTCGACTGGACCGACCGGCACGGCAACCTCATCCGCTATTACTTCGAAGGCCCGATCGACGCCCGGGTGGCGCGCCATTACTTCGAGGAATTCCACAACAAGCGCGAGGCCGAGGCGATGCCCGCGTTCCGCCAGAGCGTGATGGGCCGCGCCGTGGTGCGCACCGCCGCCGAGCTCGCCAACGCGCGCTTCTTCCGCTCGGCGCTCTACAACGAGATCTGGAAACCGCAAGGCCTGCACACGCGCATCGAAGCGATCGTGCGCAGCGCGCGCGATGACCCGATCGGATCGCTCGTGCTCTACCGGGAATCCGGCGACCTGCCCTTCGATGCCGCCGACGAGAAGCTGCTCGAGGCGCTGGTGCCCTACATCGCCCGTGGCCTCGAGCCCGACGCCGCCGTCGCGCTGCCGAGCGAGTACGTCGAGCACGGCACCCGGCGCGCCGTGCTCAGCCTCTCCGGCGAAGGCCGCTTGCTGCACGTCTCGCAGGATGCGCACAAGCTGCTGCTGCTCTCGCATGGCGGCATCACGCCCGCGAGCGCCAGCCGCGAACCGGAAAGCTGCGAATACCCGACCCTCACGCTGCTGGTCCAGCAGGTGCGGCAGAACTCCGGCGCCTCACGTCGGCAGGTGGGCCTTACCGTCGAAAACGCGTGGGGACGCTTCGTCTTCCAGGCCGAGCCGCTCGCCGCCGTGGGCGGTGCCGGGGCGCCGGCCATCCACGTGACCATCCAGCACCTGGAGCCGCGCTCGATCGCCTGGCGCCGCGGCCTGGACGCGTTGCCGCTTTCGGTGGTGCAGCGGGAGGTCTGCACGCTGCTGCGCGCGGGCTACACCCACGCCCAGATCGCCACTGCGCTGAGCGTGGCACCCTCGACTGTCGCGGATCACGTGAAGAAGATCTACAACAAGCTCGACGTCCATTCGGTGCACGAGCTTTGCGAGCGCCTGGAGGGAAGCGTTTCCTGAGGGGCTGCCGCCCTAGCGAACGATGTCCAGGTAGCGCCAGTTCGCTGCCCTGAAGGGATGCTTCTTGTAGCCCTTCACCCAGGGCTGCACGAGGTGCGTGCTGATGTGATGGACGTGGAAGACCCAGGGCGCATAAACGAGCAGCAGCTTCGTCATCTCGCGGTAGAGCTGCGTGCGCTCGGGCGAGCCGGGCAGGCCGCGTGAGCGCTCGTACATCCGGTCGAAGGGGGCCAGGCGCATGCGCGAATCGTTGCTCTTGCCGGCATTCGGGCCATAGAAGAGGCCCATCCAGAAATCGGCATCGGGCGACCCCGCCGACCAGCTGAGGTTCCACATCTGCAGGGTACCGGCGTTCGATTCGCGCACGAAGTCGGCGAAGCGCCCTTTCTTGAAGCGAATGCGCAACCCGACCGCATCCATTGAGCGGCGCCAGAGCTCGTCGTATTGGCGCGATTCCTGGTCCGGGCGCGAAGCGAGCTCGAGTTGCAGCGGCGATCCGTCTGGCCGCTCGCGGTGGCCGTCGCCGTCGCGGTCGACAAAACCGAACATGTCGAGCAGCGCCTTCGCCCTCGAAGGGTTGTGCTCGAGCGTGGGGCTGCGGAATTCGGGGTCGTAGGCCTCGACGCCGGGCGGGATGGGGCCCTGCGCCGGAATCGCCTGGCCCTTTCGCAGGATGCGGATCTCCTCGGGCATGTCGTACGCCATGGAGATCGCGCGTCGCAGCGCCACCTGGTGGGGCTCGTAGCCGCCCACCACCGGATCGTCGAAGTTGAAGTACGTGTATCCAGTGCGCGGCTGGAGCTCGGCATGCATGCCGATGCCGCGCCGGGCGAGATAGGGCGCGAGCTCTCCGCGCGGCGCCACCACGTGGATGAATTCGTTCGGCAGCCACTGGAGCACGTCGTGATCGCCGTTCAGGAACGAGAGCCAGCGCGGCTGGTTCTCCTCGACCACGTGGATCTCGATACGCCCGATGAGCGGCAGGCGCTTGCCCCCGATCTCCCGCAAAATCTCCTCGTCACCGCTTCCCTCGGCGGCTTGCATGGGCAGGACCAGCTCGCGGAAGCCGGGATTGGCCTCGAGCACGATCCGGTGCCCGCGCGTCCAATGCTTGAGGAGGTACGGACCCGTGCCGACGGGATGCGAGCCGATGTCGTCGCCATACAGCTCGGCCACCTCCCGCGCGACGGCGCCGAAGTTGGTCTGCGCCAGGTTGTAGAGGAGCGTGTAATCGGGCGCCTTGAGACGGATGCGCAGGGAATGCCGGTCGAGCACCTGCAGCCCGGGATACGCGGCGTCGTAGTCGAACGGCTTGCCGTCCCGAAGCGCGCGTTGGTGCGCCTCGTCGAGCCCGAGGATGCGATTCTCGATGAGGTACAGGTTGGGCGACTTCACCTTCGGGTCGAAGAACCTGAGGATGCTGTAGGCGTAATCGGCCGCCACCAGCTCGCGCGGCTTGCCCTTGAAGGCGGGATGTGGCGTGAAGTAGATGCCCTTGCGCACGCGAAACGTATAGGTGAGCCCGTCGGCCGAGACCTCGGGCATCGCGTCGAGCGTGTTCGGCACGAGCTTCACCGGCCGCGCCAGGTAATCGTAGGTGAGCATCGGGTCGAGGATGTGATCCACGACCATGCTCGAATACTGGTCCTGGTAGATCGCCGGATCGAAGGTCGCTTCGGCGATCTGGAACGCGAATCGCAGGACCTTGTCGGGATCGGCGGCGTGGGTCGAGAGCGCCAGCGCCGCGATGGCGCAGCCCGAGAGAAGGCCGATGGCCCCCTTCAGCTTATGCAGCGACCGCCGTCCTGCGCGATGCCGCCGGCGCGCGCAATACGTCCATGGCCGCATCCACTCCGCCGCGGGCGTGCGGCACGCCGGCCTCGGCGAGTGCGAGCTCGGTCGCGGCAAGCGCGCCGAGGACCATCGGCTCGTTCAGGTCGCCCATGTGGCCGATGCGGAACACGCGACCCTGCAGCGCGCCGAGGCCGCGACCCAGCGCAACTCCGTAGCTATCCGAGGCGATCGCGCGCACGCGGTCGGCGTCGTGGCCGGCAGGCATCAGCACGGCGGTAAGCGAATCGGAGGCCGCCTCCGGGTCGAGCGAGTAGATGGCGAGGCCGCCCGACTGTCCCCAGTGGCGCACGCAGGCGCGTGTCGCGTCGGCCAGGCGGCGGTGCCGGGCGAAGACGTTCTCGAGCCCCTCCTCCTCGATCATGTCGAGGGCGGCCTCGAGGCCATAGAAATGCGCGATCGGTGGCGTGCCGCAAAAGGCCACCTGGCGGCAGCCTTCCACCATGGGGCGCCAGTCCCAGTAGCGGCGCGGGTTCTTCGCCGCCTGCGAAGCTTCCCACGCGCGGTTGTTGATCGCCGTGAAGGCCATGCCCGGCGGCATCATGAGGCCCTTCTGCGAGCCGCCGATCACGAGGTCCACGCCCCACTCGTCCATGCGGAAGTCGTACGAGGCGAGCGAGGAAATGGTATCGACGCAGTACAGCGCCGGATGCCCCACGCGATTCATCGCCGCCCGCACCTCGGCCACGGGATGGCGCATGCCGGTGGCTGTTTCGTTCTGGATGAGCAGCACCGCCTTGATCGCGTGCGCCTTGTCGGCGGCCAGTCGCGCAGCGACCGCCTCGGGGTCCACCGCGCGGCGATCCGGCGTGGGCACCAGCTCGACTTCGAGCCCGTAGCGCTGCGCGGTGGTCGCCCACCGGTCGGCGAAGAAGCCCGTCGTGGGGACGAGAACCTTGTCGCCGGGGGAGAAGAGGTTCGCGATGCTCGCGTCCCACGCCCCGTTGCCCGAGGACGCGTACGTGATGACGAAGCCTTCCTTCGTCTTGAGGATCGCCTTGAGGCGATCGAGGGAGCGGTCGCGCAGGGCCACGAACTCCGGGCCGGTGAAGTCGATGGCCGGCCGCGCCATGGCGAGCAGCACCCGCTGCGGGATGTTGGTGGGGCCTGGGTGCATGAAGAACTGCCAGCCGCGCGCGACTTTCATTGCCTTCTCCGGGGGGCGATGGGTCCATGATACCGGGCCGGCCCCGGCCGGCTTGTTGCCCCTAACTCGCCTCTATCTCGAACTTGTCCGGATAAAAGGCGAGGTGCTCCTTGATCGACGCCGTCTCGTCGAAGGGCGTCTCGTAGCTCCAGACGGCGTTGTCGTCGCCCCCCTTGACCGAGAAATAGGAGGCGTCGCCCTTGAAGGGGCAGTGGGTGCGGTGATCGGTCTTTACCAGCCGATCCATTCGCGTGTCTTTCCGCGGGATGTAATAGACGATCGGCGCGACGGTCTTCTTGCCTTCGCCGGTGTCCTCCTGCAACTCGACTGCCTCGCGCGTATCGGCGATGACTTCGCCTCGGTACTTGACCACGACGTGCCTGGAAGAGGGACGGACGCCGACGTGGTGTCCGGGGTACTGCTTGAAGCCGGGGGCGGGGTTCATGGCGGAACTTTGCGTAACAGAGTGGCTGTGATGATCCGCGGCTACGGGGGTTCCGCGAGAAAGCGAGCCAATCGGAACTTCTGGGAATTATCGACAGCATAGAATCATGGCCGCCATGAAACCCACTCCCCTGTCCGCATTGCTCGCCCGCGCCCAGGCCAGCGAAGGCCGCTGCGTGCTTGACGTCCCTGACGACTGGTTGCAGGGCCGGACGCTCTTCGGCGGCATGCAGGCGATCGCCGGGCTTGCCGCGATGCGCTCGATTGCGCCCGACAAGCCGCTACGTTCGCTGCAGACGACCTTCCTCGCTCCGGTGCCCGGCGGCCCCGTGCACGCGACCGCCCGCATCCTGCGAAGCGGCAAGAACACCGCGCACGTCGAAGCGCGCATCGTCGATGGCGATAACACGCTTGCCCTCATGGTGGGAATCTTCGGGGCGTCGCGGCCATCGGCAGTGATACTGCGTCCACACCAGCCGGAAGCTCCCGCCGCCAACGGGTTCGAGCTGCCTTGGGTTCCCGGCGTGACGCCCAACTTCACCCAGCACTTCAAGGCTCGCTGGCTCAAGGGCGCGCCCCCTTGGTCGGGGAGCAGCGAGCCCGAGAACGTGATCGACCTCGGGATGCGCGACACCGGCAACGCCACCGAGCATCACGTGCTCGCCATGGCGGATTTCATCCCGCCGATCGCGCTTTCGTACCTGAAGACGCCCGTGCCCGCGGCTTCCCTCAACTGGATGCTGGAACTGGTGACCGAGGACGTGGCGTCGATGCCGCTCGAGGGCTGGCGCATCGATGCCGAGATGACAGCGGCCGGCGGTGGATACATCAACCAGTCGCTGACGCTGTGGGGACCCGGCGGCGTTCCGGTTGCGCTGGGGCGGCAGACGATGGTGGTGTTCGGGTAGGGGCTCGGGCGCCGACCGCCTAACGCATCGTCACCAGCAGCGCACCGGCGGCGATAGAAACCATGCCCGCAAGCCGTGCCTTGCCGAGCTTCTCGCCGAAATGCAGCCCTCCAGCCATCGCGCCGAAGAGCATCGAGATCTCGCGCAGCGGCGCAACCTGGCTCACTGGCGCCAACTGCATCGCGAAGAGAATGAGGAGGAACGCCGTCGGCGAGAAGATTCCCACGATGAGGATTTCGCGCCGGGATTCTCGCGCCGCCTGTCGGACGGTTTCGAACGTGGCCAGCGCGGCGGGAGTGAAGAGGATCGCGCGGAACACCTGGGAGACGAAGTAGTAGGCGAGCGGGTCGGCGCGCAAATCCACGACTGCCCAGGCATCGATCAGCGTGTACGTGGTAATCGAAATCCCGGTGAGCACGGCCCAGCCAACGCCCTTGTGGCCGGCCGAGGTCCCGGCCTCGAACTTGACGGAGAGAAGGACGATTCCAACGGCGATGGCGCCGGCTCCGATCCAGTTCGTGAGCGGCACCGCCTCGGCGAAAAGGAGCGCCGCGCCCACGACCGTCATCATCGGTGCGACGCCGCGCGCGATCGGATAGACCGTGGAGAAGTCCCCGTGGCGGTATCCCACCTGAAGCGCGTTGTGATAGACGACATGCACGATGGCGCTGGCCGCCGCGGCGAAGAGGAAACGCGGATCGCTCCACCACCCCAGCTCGATCAGCCGAAGCACGCCTGCGGGCGCCAGGAACGCCACGGCCACGAGCGTGAAGAGCCAGATGAAGCCCGGGCCGCCGCGCGCCCGCTTCATCTGCACGTTCCAGTACGCGTGCAGCAGCGCCCCGACGACGACCAGGAGGATGGCGGTGAGACTCACCGCTTGGGCGGCTGCTTCCTGGCCAGCTTTTCCTTCAGGTCCGCGAAGGGATTGTGCGTCGCGACAGTGTGCTCGGTGGCGGAAGGACTGCTGCCCTGCCCTGTCGCCGCCTCGAGCTGCTTCTGGTGCTCATTGTCGTGGCAATACAGGCACAGCAGCTCCCAGTTGCTGCCGTTGGGCGGGTTGTTCGCATGGTTGTGGTCGCGATGGTGGACGGTTAGCTCGCGCAAGTTCCTGTGGGTGAACTCGCGGGCGCAGCGGCCACAGATCCAGGGATAAATTTTCAGCGCCTGTTCGCGGTAGCTCGATTCGCTCATGGACCCATGATAATGGCTTGAGCCGGCCTGAACGATAGAATGCTGCGTCCAATAACAGAGCCGACTGGGATGAGCCAGCGATTCGCACGTGCGACCCTGAGCCTCGTTTTCGCGTTGGTTGGCGCGGTCGCCACGCCCGACGCCGCGGCCGTGCCCGGCACCCTCGATCTCGCCTTCGCGAGCGGTGGGATCCATCGCCTCGCGTCCGGCAGCTTGGCCGACGGTCCAGCCGTCGACAGCCAGGGCCGCATCGTCGTCGTACGCCGGCCAGCCAGTTGCACGACGGCAATGAACGACCTGTGCGGCGTCGTCACCCGGCTGCGCGCCGACGGCACCCTCGATCCGACCTTTGGGAGCGGAGGCGAGTACCTCATCGACGAGCTGCCGCCTGCGTCCCTGGGCGGCCTGGTGGTGGGAAGCCTCCTCAGCATGCCGCGCATGGCAGCGGGCGATCGAGCCCTTTTCCTGCAAGCCACTCTCGAGTCCGGACCACCCGGCCGCGGCGGCAGCCAGCGCATTCGTCGCGTCGATGCGAGCGGCGCTCCGGACGGCACATTCTCCAACCCCGGCTTCGCGGACACGGGCGGGGATGTCGCGAGCATTTTCGCGACCTATGGCGATGGACGCCTGCTGCTGGACGGCGTCTTCCAGCTTCCCAGCATTGGACTGCCCAACCGCCGCCGCGCCCTGCGACGCTATCTTCCCGACGGAGCCCAGGACCTGGCGTTCGCACAGGTCGAGTTCCAGCAAGCCGGGAACATCGGATGGACGACCGGCATCCCGTTGCCCTCCGGCGGTGTGCTGCTCGCCTATGCGAACCAGTTGCAACGGTATGCGGCGGACGGGACCATCGATGTTTCGTTCGGCTCGCTGGGCACGTCGACCGTTTTTTCCGGCGCAGACAACAACATTCGCCGCATTGCGCTCCAGGGCGACGGCAAGATCCTGGTCCTCGCCTCCGTCGGCGCGCAGTCGTTGCTGCTGCGCGTCAATGCCGACGGCTCGACCGACTTCAGCTACCCGCCGCAGGCCTTGCCGCAACTGGCGACGTTCAATCTCGTGGTGCAGCCCGACGGGTTGGTAGTCGTTGCGGGTAACGAGGGCAACCGCGTTTATGTCGGCCGTCGCCGCGCGTCCGGTGAAGCCGACGGCGTCTTCGGCAGCAACGGCGTCGCTTACGTGGAAAGCGCTTCCGGCACGGTGTCCGCCTCCGGCATCGAGGCTCACGGCACGGGAGGGCTCGTGCTCGCGGGCTCGTTCGAAGGCCGCGCCGCCGTCATCAAGCTGCAGGGCGATGAAACCGGGCTTCCGATCGCCGGTGTCTCACACGCCTACTCCGCGCCGCTCACGCCCGCCGGAAGCAGTGTCGCCTTCACGGCCGGCACGCTGGTGAGCGGCTCGCTTCCGCCGGGCCTTGCCATCACGGGCAATGCGATTACCGGCACGCCGACCACGCCGGGAAGCTACACCGCAGTGATCCAGGTCACGGAGGACGGAGGGGCCCAGCGGCCCTGGACCTTCACGATCCGCGTCCACGACGCTTCGTCGCTGGTGCGCAGCTACTACAACACGATCCTGCGTCGCGAACCCGATGCTTCCGGGCAGGCGTTCTGGGAGAGCGAGATCGCGCGGCTGTCGGCGGAAGGTGCGAGCGTGAACGAGGCGTTTTTCGCGATCGCGGTGGCGTTTTTCGGCAGCGGCGAGTATGCAGCTCGCAACGCGACCAACGAGGCGTTCGTGGCGGACCTCTACCAGACGTTCTTCAACCGGAGCGCCGATGCCGGAGGACTCGCCTTCTGGACAAGCGAGCTCGCGGCCGGCAAGTCGCGCGGCGCGGTGATGAACGATTTCCTGTTCTCGGCCGAATTCGCCGACTTCATGGCCCGCATCTTCGGATCGGCCGCGGCGAGCCGCGCGGAGGTGACGATGGTGATGGACTTCTATCGCGGCCTGCTCGGGCGCCTGCCGGATCCGTCGGGCCTCGCGCACTGGGTCGGCCGCTTCCGGTCAGCCCAATGCGCCAATACCGTCACGGCGGAAGCGAGCGCGATCTCGGCCCAGTTCTTCTACAGCGGTGAATACGCCGCCCGCGAAAGTGCCCGGTCCCCGGGCGCCCGCAGCGCCGGCGTCGTCGCCGACTTCTACAACGCCTTCATGCGCCGCGGCGGTGATCGCACCGGGGTGGAATTCTGGATCGCCGAGATCGATTCGGGCCGGCGGACCCGCGAGGACGTGCGGCAAGCATTCATGGCAACGGCCGAGTTCCAGGGGCGCGTGCAGGCGGTGGCGGCGCAGGGGTGCTTGCCCTGAAGGACAAGCGTTGGCTCGCCCTGTACGTTTTGTGCACCGGTGTCCTGATGATCGTGCTCGACACGACCGTCGTCACCGTCGCGCTGCCCTCGATCCAGGCAGACCTGGGTTTTTCGGGCACCAACCTGGTATGGGTCCTGAACGCGTACATGCTGACGTTCGGCGGCTTCCTTCTGCTGGGCGGCCGGCTCGGGGACCTGTACGGGCCGCGCCGCTGGTTCCTGCTGGGGCTCGTGCTCTTCACCGTCGCCTCGATCGCTTGCGGGCTCGCGCAGTCGCAGCTCGCGCTCGTGGTATGGCGCGCGGTGCAGGGCCTGGGCGGCGCGGTGGTCACGGCGGTGGCCCTCTCGCTGATCATGAACCTCTTCAGCGAGCCCGCGGAGCGCGCGCAGGCGATGGGCATCTACGGCTTCGTGTGCGCCGCGGGCGGAAGCATCGGCGAGGTCCTGGGTGGAGTCCTCACCAACTGGCTCGGCTGGCCGTCGATCTTCCTCATCAACGTGCCGATCGGCATCGGCGTCTATTTCGCCTGCGGGAAGCTGCTGCCCCGCGATGTTCCCGCGCAGGGCCCGCGGCGGCTCGACGTCGCAGGCGCGCTCACGGTGACACTGGGCCTGATGCTTGCGGTATACGCCGTGGTCGATGGGAATGCCGCAGGCTGGGGCTCCTTCCAGACGATCTCGCTCGGCGCGGTCGCGGCGATGCTGTTGGCGGCGTTTCTCGCGATCGAGTCACGCGTGGCGGATCCCCTCATGCCGCTTCGCCTCTTCCGGCTGCGCAACGTCTGCGTCGCCAACATCGTGGGCGTCCTGTGGGCCGCGGGAATGTTCGCCTGGTTCGTGATCAGCGCGCTCTACATGCAGCACGTGCTGGGCTACGACCCGCTGCGCGTGGGGCTCGCATTCCTGCCGGCCGACGTGATCATGGCTGTGTTCTCCGCGGGGCTGTCGGCGAGGATGGTCATGCGCTTCGGCATCCGCGCCCCGACATGGATCGGGCTGGCCATCGCCGCTGCGGGCCTCGCTCTCTTCGCGCGAGCGCCCATCGGCGGCACCTTCGTGGTCGACGTCCTGCCCGGAATGGTGCTGCTGGGGCTCGGCGCCGGCATGGCCTTCAATCCGGTGCTGCTCGCGGCGATGAACGACGTGGCTCCGCACGAATCCGGCCTCGCCTCGGGCGTGGTCAACACCGCATTCATGATGGGCGGCGCGCTGGGGCTCGCAGCGATCGCGAGCGCCGCTGACGCCCGCTCGGCGGCGTTGCGCAGCCACGGCACCGAGGCGCTGGTCGCGCAGAACGAGGGATACCAGCTCGCCTTCGTTCTCGGCACGGTGGTGACGGCGCTGGGCGCGCTAGTGAGCGCCGTCTGGTTGCGGCCGAAACTGCAGCCCGCCGTTCAGCGCGAAGTCGTGGAGGCATCATGACGCAGCGCTGGGCCAGAGGCTTGTAACCATTGGCCGCTCGGCGCGCCCGCAATTTCGTTCAATACACGGCCGATCCGCCGTGCTGCAATGCGGGCATGCCGACCGCATTCATACGCCCCTGCCGCGACGAGGATCATGAAACGATCCTCGCCATCATCAACGCCGCGGCCGAGGCTTACCGCGGCGCGATCCCCGCGGACTGTTGGCACGAGCCGTACATGGGTGCGGCGGAGCTTGCCGAAGGGATCGCCGCCGGTATCCGGTTCTCGGGTTACGAGGTGGACGGCGAGCTGGTCGGAGTCATGGGCATCCAGCCGGTGCGGGACGTGGACCTCGTCCGCCATGCCTATGTGCGGCCGGCCTGGCAAGGGCGCGGCGTGGGACGGGCGTTGATGAAGGACCTGCGCGCCGGGAATCGCCGGCAGGTCCTCGTCGGTACGTGGGCCGCGGCGACATGGGCGATCCGCTTCTATGAGCGCAACGGCTTTCGGCTCGTGCCCCAGGCGGAAACGGCGAGGCTCTTGCGAACGTACTGGAGCATTCCCCAAAGGCAGGCCGAGGTGTCGGTCGTGCTGGCTGCGGTTTAAGCTTCCGGAGTGACTGCTCATACCCATCGCGTCGAGCTTCATCGATCGGCCTTTCCCGGCATCGAGGCCATGATGCTGCACTCCGATCACGCCTTTCCGCGGCACTCGCACGACACCTACGGCATCGGGATCATGGTCTCGGGCGCGCAACGCTCGTGGAGCGTGGTGGGCCAGGTCGAAGCCCAGGCCGGCGACGTCGTCATGGTGAATCCTGGCGAGATGCACGATGGCAGCCCGATCGGCGGCGCTCGCGGCTGGCGGATCATCTACATCGACCCGCCGGTGGTGCGTCGCGCGATCGCCGATGACGTTGCCGAGGCAGACCTGACCATCAAGCCCGTCGCGCGCGATCCCCGGCTGGGCGCCAACGTCGCGCGCCTCTTCGGTGCCTTGGGCACGGGCGATGCGCTTCTCACCGAGGAGTGCCTCGCGCGCTGCCTGATGCTGGTTATCGAAAGCCATGACATCCGCGGGAGGCGCAAGCCCATCGCCTCGCCTTCGATAATGCGTGCGCTCGAACGCCTGGACGATGCTCCGAATACTGCGGTGTCGCTCCAGGAGCTGGCCCGGTGCTGCGGCATGACCCGATTCCAGCTGGTGCGGGGGTTTGCACGCGAGGTGGGCACGACGCCGCATGCATACCTGATACAGCGACGCGTGCGCCTGGTTCGGCAGCTGCTCGCGGGCGGCGCGGCGCCCGCCGATGCAGCGATGCGCGCCGGATTCTCCGACCAGGCGCACATGACACGCGTGTTCACGCGCCACGTCGGAATCACGCCGGGGCGGTATCGGAGGGGGCTTAAGAGTGCGGGCTAGAATTGACGCGAGGCTCATCAATCGAAGGGAGCGTCCGATGGCAACCGTATTGGAACGAGTGGAGCTCGGCGCGCGAGAGTCCATCTACCAGCCCGAGCAGCCGGGGCTCACGTTTCCGGCGATTCCCGAGTTCGCGAGCCTCGCCGAGGAACGCCTGTATCGGAAGAAGCACCTAGTCGCGGCGGTGCGCGCCTTCGCCCAGCAAGGCTTCGACTACGGCTTCGCGGGCCACCTGACCGTCCGCGATCCGGAGTTTCCGCAGCTGTACTGGACGAACCCGATGGCGGTGCACTTCTCGCAGGTCAAGCTTTCAAACCTGATCCTCGCCGACCATTCGGGAAAGGTGGTCGAGGGCTCGTACGCGCTGAACCGCGCGGGCTTCGTGCTGCACTCCGCGGTCCACGAGGCGCACCCGGAAATCGTCGCGATGTGTCACGCCCATACGGTCCACGGCACCGCGTGGGCCGCGATGGGCCGGAAGCTCGACCCCATCACCCAGGATGCCGCGTGCTTCTACGAGGACCACGTGGTCATCAAGGACGAAGGCGGCGCCGTCACGGTGACCGTCGACGCGGGCCAGCACGTCGCGGCCGCGTTCGGCAGGAACCGCGCGGCGATCCACCAGAACCACGGGCTGCTCACGGCCAGCCGACACAGCATCGACGACGCGGCGTTCTGGTTCATCGCGCTCGAGCGCTGCTGCCAGGTGCAGCTCATGGTCGAGGCGACCGGCAAGCAGCCCCTGATGCTCTCCCCGGAGGTCGCGCGGTACAGCCATGAGCACGTGGGAAACGAGTTCATCGGATGGCTGCACTTCCAGCCGATTTACGACCAGCTGGTAGCGACGCAGCCCGACATGTTCGAGTAGGTTGGCACCCCGGCGTGGGCCAGAAGCGAACGCGCCGGACCGAAGCCCGGCGCGCCGTCCAACACTTCAGGCCATTGCCCGGAAAACCGAAGCCACCGAGTGGCTGCCGCTCCGGTAGCGCCACTCAGGCTTCGGTTGATTTGAAATGACCAATCCGCCATTTTTCGATAGCTGAAAGTGCGGCCATGTGATTCCCGCTGAGCAGTAGAGACACAACTGCGACATACGTCTCACGAAAGTGAGGGGAGGCAGCTAGATTCATCTCGTTAAGCAGGCAATATGTCAAGGCGCGCGCCTGGGTTACGCTCGGCCCGAGCATCCAATTCTTGGTCCACGCGTACTTAACAAATTCAACGATAACCGGTGTAACACTCGCGGACTGGATATTTGTCGAGCCTAAGGTTCTAAACGCATGCCTGAGTCGATTCGAAACTTCGAAAGCATCCTGCTGAGCCAATAGGTAGAGATCCCTACCGGTCACCGAGACAAATTCATAGTTTGAATCCACCAGTCGGCTAAGAATCTCCGCATATTTAAGGTGCGAGATATAACCAAGCCGTAACGCGACTTGAAGAACCACCTGTAGCCAAGCGCCATCAACACCGATCTCGTTTTTTGCTAGCTCTCTAAGCCCCCAGTCGTCCGATATCAATAAGTGCTTCCTGCCTCCAGCCGCGATTAATAAGTTCGTAGAGGTTGCGTCGAGGATCTCTTCGAACTCGTCGTATCGTGCCTCAAGTTCTGAGGTAGCCGTTGCTGCCACAACCCGACAGTTTCCGGTCACCCACTCAAGCAACGCTTCCAAACGACTCCGATCCTTGCGTACGTCCTCGGTGCTGATCTCTTGGCGATAGAACTGGCCGCTCTCCTTCCAAACCGTCATTTGCGGGCCGTGAATCTGCGTCCGCTCTGAAATCACATCTCGAAGCTCATCGATAGCGGCTTGGACAATTACCAATTCGCCGAACATCCGTTGCAGAACTTCTGTGACTAGGAGTTCATGCGCGGCGAAGGCAGTTGGCAGGTCGAGCATCACCGGCCGCCCGATTGCTTCTTCAACTTTTTGAGCCGCGTTGACTCGTTCGTCTTGGTTGCCTGCACAAACCAGAAATGGACCATTGGCCATAAGGCTTCGCCAAACATCCAAGATGTTTGAACCCGAAACCTTCGCCAACAGACCTAGCGGGAAGTGCGAACTGAGATAATTCCGTCGCAACTCTTCAATTTTCTCCGACCTGCGAGCGACTCGGTTTAGCAGTGGCTCAAGTCGTGCTTCGCGCGGCTTTGATTCGTCATACCGTAAGCCGAACATGGCAGGATGGCCAGGAAACAGCTTCTGAAACCGAGCCATGCAGTTGTGCAGCGCATATAGGTGTCTGTGCTTTATCCAGACAATCTCGCCCTCCACCCCGCCCAAGCGGCGATCTCCAAGGAGGACCTTGTCGCCCACTGACTTTCCTAGTGCGCGCTGAACTGTCGAATGGCTAATTGGGAGCTCTTCTTGCAGCAAGATTTCGCCTTCATCTGCCGCGATTAGCACTTGATCCTGTTCACCTCCATCGATCAGGCGTATGCCGAAGGCCACATCTCGCTCCACCGTCGTTCGAGGAGGCAATGCCTCCTCGTCGCCGAATAGGCCGATCGCCGTGATGGCTATGTAAACCTTGGGTTCTCTCTGGCACCGGCGCCACGCGTCAAATGCCACTTCCATTGCGGCCGCCCGCAAGTCCAGCGCTGCCATCGTACGGGCCCAATCAGCCCTCTCGGAGCAGGTGGCCGTGCTTGGGATTGGATGGTCTCGGAAGAATTCGCGAGCTTGTTGAGCCGCCCCCTGGCGCATGCAGGCCATCGCCCACAAGATGCGGGCTTGGGCGTCATCCTTGTGATGAGCTAAATATTCCTCAGCAAACTTTATGGCCCCCAATACATCGCCTGAGTCGTACATGACTCGTGCAGAAATGCGTTGATAGAATGGAAGCGCGCGAATCTGCTCCGGAATTTCCGCAATGCGTCGAAGCACGTCGCTATATCGCTTCTTCGCTCTAAGTGCACTCAGGTATATTCGAAAGGGTGGGCTATCTCGTCCGACCTGGCCGGAGTTTTTCTCAAAGACACTGATTACTTCATCAGGCCGATCCAAGCCGTACAAGCTTTCAACAACGGCGGCTACTAATCGGCGAGGGGTCGCTGGCCCTACAAGGGCAAGCGCCTCTGCGATCAGAGCATCGCTATCGCCGCCTCTTCCCTTATAGAGGCCGGCGAGACGAAGCGGAACACGCGGGTCTTGGGCGAATCGCGTTCTGAGCTCGGTAAGTACCGCAATTGCGCCGTCGACACCCACCTCCCTTTCCACTAGCTCGGAAAGCAACAGACCGGCATTCAGCTCCTCCTCCGAGATGCCGCGCTTCGTTACAACACTTTCCAATATTTCGCGCGCTCTTGTCGGCTTGTCTTCAATGATCAACGCCTGGGCAAGTAGGTTTTGGTGATCTGGGAAACTGGCTGGGTCGACGCTTGTCAGCAACTCCACCGCCTTCATCGCCTGTCCAATCTGCATTAGGGCAATAGCCTCGTGGCGCACGAGTTGAGGGTCTGCCGGATCGAATCGTCGGCCGAGGGCTACTGACTCCCGTGCTCTTTCGTTATCACCCAGTACGAACTGGATACTGCTTAGGTTGTAGCAGCACTCCGCGGCAAGAGGCCCTAACTCACTACCTTCGAGACGCGAGATCACGCCACTTAGGGATCGTTCAGCCAGGCGAATGTCCTCAACTTCATCGGGGGCAAGCACGGCGGCCGGGTGAAACTTTTCCTCCGCTTGCAGCCGACCAATGATTGCTTGGGCAAGAAACAGCTTCGCGTCCACACGCTCAGGTTCTGCTTCTATGGCCAGCATGAATAGGCGCTGGGCGTCGCGATTCTCGCTGACGGAAGCGTGGTGTCGGCCCATTTCCACCAACACATCCGGATGCGACCGAACTTCCTGCGGAATCTGATCAAACGAGGGAGGCGCTAGCCTACCTTCGGAGCGCGTGCGTATTGACAGTGCGTGTAATGACCCAGAGTTGGGATAGCGTTCAAGGGCCTCTCTGGCCGCCTCTAACGCAGCCCGCCATTCGCCGCGTAGTTGATACGCAACGATTCGATTTGCTAGCGCCTTCTCGGTGTCGGGATCTGCTTGCCAAGCATCGAGGTATAGCTGAGAAGCCAATGCGAATTCGCCGAGCCTTATTTGCGCTGCTGCCATATTCGCGAGTAGGCGCCACCGCGTGAACCCACTCACACGCTCCCATACTCGTTCCTTGAGCTTGGATAGGCCGCTAAAAGCCTCGCTCGGCTTGTAATGATCTAGATACCTGCGGTATTCATCAATCTGAGTTGCTACCTCCGCTTCGAATTCGCTCCTGGGAACGACATTCTCTCGTGTCCTATCTGCGCCAGTGCCGCTCAGAATTGCTGCGGCCATTTCATGCGTCTCGCGAACCAATCGAAGCTGTTCCTGGTCCTTGTCTTCAATGGTCTCGATTACTTGCGAAGAGAAAAACTCAGGATAGAATTCCCGCACGACATCAGGATGCCTCGATAACTTCAGGCAAATGTCGTCCCAGCCGTAGAAATACACATCGAAGAGACCAGCTTGCCGATGCTGCTCAGTAAGCTCTCGCGCGATAGCCTGCAGCTCAGCATCGTTAGGTGAGCTCGTGGCGAAGATGAATTCGCCCAGAGGTGGCCTAAAAGTCTTGGCCTTTTCAACCTCTCGGCGAAGCTCGCTCTCAGTTGCCTTGCTCCGGTAGTTCTGATCTTTTCCCTTGCATTGGACGCCACCTAACCTTGATGCGCCTTTGGGGCGGCCGTAAATGTCGACGCCGTGTTGCTCCTGACCGCTGCGCCCATGCATTTGCGTGTTTGGATCAAGCCACACCTGACTCCATAAAGCGTGGCAGAGCCGCTCAAACTGTTGCCAGTCCTTGGGAGGAAAGATCTGATACGAAGAGAGGGGCATTGCCTAGGAGAAGGCTAACTCCGGGTCTTGGTCAGATATTTGGGCGCCCAGCTTACCAATGCCCCACCTCAAGGGGTGGGAGTGAGCTTAAAGCGAAAAGGCCTCGCGACGAGGCCTTTCCTTTGCCAAGACAGTCCTCAGCTCAATCCCAGCTAAGCGCCCCCCCCGTCTGATACTCGATCACCCGCGTCTCGAAGAAGTTCTTCTCCTTCTTGAGATCGATCAGTTCGCTCATCCACGGGAAAGGGTTGGTGGCACCCTGGAATAGCTGGTCGAGGCCGATCTGCTGGGCCCTGCGGTTCGCCACGAACCGCAGGTACTCCTTGAACATCGGTGCATTCAAGCCAAGAACGCCCCGAGGCATCGTGTCCTCGGCATACGCGTACTCGAGCTCGACCGCCTTGTGGAAGAGCGCGGTGAGCTCTTTCCTGAACTCCGCGGTCCACAGGTGCGGGTTCTCGAGCTTGATCGTGTTGATGAGGTCGATGCCGAAATTGCAGTGCATCGACTCGTCGCGCAGGATGTACTGGTACTGCTCCGCCGCCCCCGTCATCTTGTTCTGGCGGCCGAGCGAGAGGATCTGCACGAAGCCCACGTAGAAGAAGAGTCCCTCCATCAGGCATGCGAAGACGATGAGGCTCTTCAGCAGCGCGCGGTCGCTCTCCTCGGTCCCGGTCTTGAACATGGGATCGGTGAGCACGTTGATGAACGGGATGAGGAAGTCGTCCTTGTCGCGGATGCACTTCACTTCCTGGTAGGCCGCGAAGATCTCGCTCTCGTCCAGGCCCAGGCTCTCGGCGATGTACTGGTAGGCGTGGGTGTGGATCGCCTCCTCGAAGGCCTGGCGCAGCAGGTACTGGCGGCACTCGGGCGCGGTGATGTGGCGATACGTCCCGAGCACGATGTTGTTGGCGGCGAGCGAATCGGCCGTCACGAAGAAGCCCAGGTTGCGCTTCACGATCAACCGCTCGTCCTCGGTGAGCCCGTTGGGGCTCTTCCACAGGGCGATGTCGCGGTTCATGTTGATCTCTTGCGGCATCCAGTGGTTGGCGCACCCGGAGAGGTACTTCTCCCACGCCCACTTGTACTTGAAGGGGACGAGCTGGTTCACGTCCGTCTTCGCGTTGATGACGCGCTTGTCTTCGGCTCGGACCCGGGTGTGGGAAGCCGCGGGCGTCGGTGCAGGTGCGTTCTGCGGCTTGGGAGGTAATTGCGCCGGACTGGTCATCCCCGAAGGCGTGGAGTGCAGCAACTGCAGGCCGAGGGTCGGGGTGGGCGTGTCGTCTTCGAAGCTGAGCATCGGGTCTCCTGGCGTTTGGGTGCGCGCCACTTTTTATTGAAGTTGTGGGCTGGCGTGTTGCGGGTGCTGCTGGGGCGTTATCGGTGGCTGGCGGCGGCCTCGTCCACGGTCACCATGCGCAGCTGCGGCTGGGCGCGCAGGGCGGCGGCTTTCCAGTGGAGGGCCTGCAGGTTGTCGGGGTCGGTGGAGCCGCCCATCGCCTGGGTGACGATGTACTCGAGCTCCCAGCCGAAGGGCGAGTGGCGGTTGCCGTAGTCGTTGTAGCGGACCAGGTTTCCAAGGCAGTCGCGGCGGATCTCCCAGGAATTCGCGGTCGAGACCGGGCTGGTCCTGCCCCAGGCGGCCCGCTTCAGGTCTTCCAACATGGTCATGTGGCCTTGCATCGCACACCCCCGGTTTGTTGGTTTTCCTGAGGGGCTACTTTGCCCGAGGCGCGGGCGGGTGGTCAAGGCCTGAACCACAAGATATTGAGGACTTGGACGGCGAATTTACCCCCTATTGTGGTTGGAATTGTGGGGAAGCTGTGGATAAGAGGGTAGAAGCGGGGGGTAACCCGGGGGGGAATTTCTTCCCGGCGCTCGCGTCCTAGCGCCATGAGCACGAATCCCTGGCTCCGAAGGCTGCGGGAGGCACACGATCCCGAGACCCTGGCCGGCATCGTCAACGAGTACCTCGCCAGCTGGTCGAGCGAGGACCTGAGGGAATTGCCCGTGGGGTGCTCGCCCGGGCACGTCGGGGATGTTCGCGACATCCGCCGCTGGGCTGACCACCTGTCCGCGGTCTATTGCGACGCGCAGGCCGAGACTTCGCCGCAGCACCGGCAGATGCTCGCCTTCTTCATGGCGGCGCTCGAGCGGCAGGCGCAGATCCTCACGCGGAGTACGGAAGGCGAGAAGGCGCTGAAGGACCTGTTTTCGGATGACAGCCGGCCACGGCTGTTTGCGCGGAAGGTGGAGCGGGATCAGTAGATTGGGCCCCGTGAACGGCCCCCGGGGTGACGAATTCACTCGCAGGCAAGGGGATGGCCACCCGGATGCAGGTGCCCTCGTCCGGCGCGGAATCGATGTGCATCGCGCCGCCCAGGATCTCCACGCGTTCGCGCATGCCGAGCAGGCCCAGGTGACCGCTGGCGGGCGCAGTGCGCAATGTGCGCTGCACATCGAAACCGCGGCCGTCGTCACGCAGCACCATGGCCACCGCATGTTCGGTGCGCGATAGCTCGATCGACACGTTTCGGGCTCGAGCGTGCTGCACCACGTTCGTGAGCGCCTGCTGCGCCACGCGAAAACATGCGATCGCCACCTCGCCGGGAACGTCGTCGACCTCGCCCACCACCTCGGTCGTGAGGCCTGTGCGGTGCTGGTGCTGCTTGGCGAGCCAGCGCAGCGTCATCGTGAGGCCGCTCTCCAGGATGGCGGGGCGCAGCTCGAGCGCCAGGCCGCGCACCTTTTCCACGGCGCTTTGCAACAGCGCCGCGGCATCTTCCAGGTCCGCCTGCGCGGCGGGGCTCGCATGGCGCTGCGCGGCGTGCAGGTGCAGGTTGATCGTGACGAGCAGTTGGCCGAACTCATCGTGCAGCTCGCGCGAGAAGTGGCGGCGCTCCTCCTCGTGTGCCTCCAGCAGCCGGCGTGAAAGCTGGTGCAGCTGTTGCGCCGAATCGCGCAGCCCCTCCTCGGCGCGCTTGCGATCCTCGATGTCGGTGCTGGTGCCGTACCAGCGCAGCACTTCACCGCGTTCGTCGAGCAACGGCACGGTCCGCACCAGGAACCAGCGGTACGCGCCGTCGTGGCGTCGGAGCCGCATCTCTCCCTCATAGGTTTCCTTGGCGGCCATCGTGAGATTCCAGAGCTGCGCGACCTTCGGCGCGTCCTCCGGATGCATGGTCGTGTTGGCGCCGGCGAGGGCCTCATCGAAAGACATACCCGAGTAATCGAGCCAGCGCCGGTTGATCAGCTCCATCCGCCCGTCCGGCGCGAGGATCCACGCCATCGTGGGAATCGTGTCGATCACGAGGCGAAGCTCGCGCTCGCTCCGGCGCAGCATCTCCTGCTGCGTCTTGCGCTCGTCGTTCTCCCGGGCGAGGGCAGCGTTGTGCCGGCGCAGCTCGTGGAGGATCCACACGATGAAGCCCGAGATGCCCACGAAATACACGACACGCAGGACCTGGTCCGACGCTATCGCCCAGGACCTGTCGGGTGGCAGCACGTAGACCAGCAGCGGGACCGATGCGGCGGTTGCGAGGATGCCCGGGCCCGTTCCGCCGAACCAGGTGCTGGCGATGACCACCACGACGATGGTGGCGACCGGTCCGCTCGTTTCCAGGACCATGACATTGAAGGCGCCCAGCAGCAGCGCGATCACGGCTACCGGGTAGCCGCGCAGGGTGTGGAAACGCGGTCGTGCGAAGGGATCGGGCATCTCGGTGCAGTTTACGGGACGCGCGCTTCCGTTCCGGCCGCCTCGCACGTCTCACGCCATCGGGGTGCCACAATGGCGCCCGGACCATGGTGGGCGAGCGATGGCGCAGGCGTTATCCCGGGACGAGAAGGCGGTCGAAGGCGGCGCGGAAGTTGCGCGGCCGGACACCGTCGAGCGCCTCTTCGCCGAGCACAACCGCGCGCTGATCCGCTTCCTTCGCACGCGGGTGCGTTCCGAGCAGGAAGCGCGCGATGTGGCGCAGGAGGCGTACGTGCGCCTTTTGCAGATCGACCAGCCCGGCACGATCAGCTTCCTGCGCGCGTATCTCTTCCGCACCGCGATGAACATCGCGACCGACCGCATGCGCGCCGATGGCGTTCGGCAGCATGCGCACCAGGATCCGGTGTTCGACGAAGTCTTGCACGAGCCCGATCCGGAACGCACTGCGCTCGCGCGGCAGCAGCTGGCGCTCGCGATCGAGTGCCTGCGCGAGCTGCCCTCGAAGCCGCGGCTTGCCTTCCTCTGGCATCGCCTCTCCGACATGAGCATCCCCGAGGTGGCCGAGCGCCTGGGCGTGACCGAGCGCATGGTGCGCAACTACATCGTGCAGGCGCTGGTGCACGTGCGCGAACGCATGGACCAGCCATGACGGCGCACGTGATAACCCGCCGCGAGCGCTACGAACAGGCCGCTCGGTGGCTCCTCGAGGTGCAGGCCGAGGGCGCGCCGCCGGAGGCTTTCGCCGGGATGCTGGCCTGGTGCGATGCGGATCCGCTCAATCGGCTCGCGATGGAGAGGATCGAAGAGGCGTGGGCGGTAACGGGGGAGGTGCCGAAGGAGGAATTGGGCCCCCGCCTGCGCCGGGACGACAGGCGCTGGCTTGGCGGCATCGCGGCAGCGCTTGTCATCTCAATCGCCGTGGGCCTCGCAATGCCGCGCGGCGAAATTTCAGCGCCGACCCGCATCGAGGCCAGCACTGGCGAACGTGTGGCCACTGCGCTGGGCGAGCACGAGAAAGCCACGCTCCCGGATGGCTCATTGGTCGAGCTGGGCGGGCGCTCCTCGATGTCGATCGTCTATTCGCCGCAGCAGCGCGTCATCGTGGCCGAGGATGGCGAGGCGTTTTTCTCCGTGAGCAGCAACCCGTCGCGCCCGTTCATCGTGCGCGCGGGGCCTGTCACCGTGACGGCGGTCGGCACGGCATTCAGCGTGCGGCGCGCCGGGGAGTCGGTGTCGGTCGTGGTGACCGAAGGCGTGGTCGAGGTCGCCGCGGAGAAAGGCGCAATCCGTGCGGAAGCCGGCGAGCGCGTCCGCTTCGATCGCGGCGAGCTATTGCCTGCGCGCGATCCGGTGCCCATCGAGATCGCCACCTCGTGGCGCGAGGGGCGGCTGCAGTTCGTGGACGAGCCGCTGCGCCTGGTGATCGCAAGCGTGAACCGCTACTCCGAGCGCGAGGTGCTGCTGGCCGACAGCGCGATCGAGGAGCTGCGCTTCACCGGCACCGTATTCGAGAAGGGCGTGGAGGACTGGCTGCGCGGCGTGGCCTCGGTCTTTCCGGTGCGCATCGTCCCGATCGACAAGCGCCGCGTCATGATCGCCCCCATTTCCGAAAACGCCGCCCCGCGCGTCTAAGCAGGGACCAACCAGACAGGGAGAAGAAGATGCTCGAGCATCACGCGCGGCGGCTCGTCCACCATTGGCTCGGAGCACTGCTGGCGGCGGTCCTGGCGCTCGCCGCGCCGGCCGCGCTGGCCGCGGACATCAACGATGTCAGGCCTTTCGACATCCGGGCGCAGCCGCTCGACCGCGCGCTGATCGAGTTTTCGCGGCAGGCGGGCTTCCAGATCGTCTCCAACAGCGCGGAAGTCGCCCGGCTGCAGTCCACGGCGGTGAGCGGCTCCAAGACGGTCGGCAAGGCGCTCGAGGAGCTGCTGGCGGGCTCGGGCCTCACCTTCCGCGTGATCGGCGCGGACGTGATCGCCGTCGAGCGCGGCCGCAAGATGGCCGAGGGCGCGCCGGTTCAGCACGCCGAGGCGGTGGTGGTCACCGGCACGCACATCCGCGGGCTCGTGAACCAGACGGCGCCGGTCACGATCCTCGATCGCGCCTACATCGAGTCGACCGGGTATGCCACCACGGCGCAGCTCATCGAATCGCTGCCGCAGAACTTCGCGCTCACCACGCCCGGCGGCACGATGGCCACCGGCATCACCGAATCGCGCCTGCAGGGCTCCGCCATCAACCTGCGCGGCCTGGGTGAAGGCACCACGCTCGTGCTGCTGAACGGCCGCCGCCTGGCCTTGAGCTTCCTCGGCACCGGCGTGGACATCTCCGCCCTGCCGCTCTCGGCGATCGAGCGCGTCGAGGTGCTCACCGACGGCGCCTCCGCCATCTACGGCTCCGACGCCGTGGGCGGCGTGGTCAACTTCGTCCTGCGCAAGGACTTCTCCGGAATGGAAACGCGCGCGCGCGCCGGCTGGGCCGAGGGCGGCGTGGACGAGCAGCGCATCTCACACGTCGTCGGCCATTCCTGGAACAGCGGCAACGCCGTCTTCTCCACCGAGTACTACCAGCGCGACATGCTGCTCGCCAGCAAGCGCGACTACCTTCCCGATGCGAGCATCATCGGCTCGCTCTACCCGCGCGACGAGAACGCCTCGTTCCTTTTCTCCGGGCGCCAATCGCTCACCGGCAGCCTCGGCGTCTTCGCCGACGCGATCTACATGCACCGTCGCAGCTACAACGAGAGCGGGCGCTTTTCGTCCAACGAGACGTACCGCAACGACAACCCGCAAATGAACGCGACCGTGGGCTTGAACTGGCAGCTCGGGCGCGACTGGGCCATCGAAGCCGCGGGCGGGTACGCGCGCAACACGCTTCACCAGCGCAGCACCAGCACGCTGCAGGGCCCGCTGGGCGACGTGCTCTCGTTCCGCGAGTTCGAAGTGACCTCCGCGAACGTGAAGGCCGATGGCGCCCTCTTCACGCTTCCTGGCGGCCGTGTGCGCGCCGCCTTCGGCGCGGACTGGCGCAAGGAGTCGCTGCTTGCCACCGCCATCTTCTCGACGGGCGCCTTCGCGGGCAACCCGATCGACCTCGAGCAGGACGTGCGCAGCCTCTTCGGCGAGGTGTATGTGCCCCTCGTAGGCGCGGCCAATCGCATCCCCGGCATCCACCGCCTCGAGCTCTCGATCGCGGGGCGCTACGACGATTACGACCGCTTCGGCTCGCACACCGACCCCAAGGCCGGAATCATGTGGGAGCCCGCGTCCTGGCTGCGCATCCGCGGCAGCTACGGCACCTCCTACGTGGCGCCGCGCCTTGCCGACTACAACATCCTCGGCACCAACCAGGCGCTCTCGCTCTTCTCGCCCGACCCCGGCGCGGGCAACGCGATCACGCACCAGTTGATCGTGCTCGGCAACTCGGATGACCTGAAGCCGCAGAAGTCGAAGAACTCCACGCTGGGCTTCGTGCTCACGCCGCCCGCGCTGCGCGGCTTTCGCCTAGAGACCAACTACTTCCGCATCGAGTACGAGGATCGCATCGCCAACACGCCGCTCACCGCGATCCTGCTTGGCAACCCGGCCTCCTTCGCGAGCCTCGTGATCCGCAACCCGAGCATCGCCGATGTGGAGCGCTACATCGCCATCGCGCGCCAGGGCCTCTTCGGCCTTCGCCTGATTCCGCCCACGCGCGCCTTCGACCCCGCGACGGTGGCGGTGATCGTGGACCAGCGCCGCCGCAACCTGAGCCTCGTCGAGACGAGCGGCTATGACGTCGCCGCGCAGTACGACATGCGCGTGGCCGGCGGCGAGATGCAGGTGGGCCTCACGGCGACCTACATCAAGGACCTGGTGCAGCAGGTGACGCCCTCGAGCGTGCCGTTCTCGAGCGTGGACACGATCCACAACCCGGTGCAGCTTCGCCTGCGGGGCGCGCTCGCCTACGCGCGCGGACCGTGGACCGGCAACCTCTTCGTGAACCACGTCTCGGCCTACGAGGACAACCGCCTGGCACCGTTCCAGCCGATCGGCTCGTTCACCACGGTCGATGCGCGCATCGCCTACGACTTCGGCAAGGGCGCGCGCCGCGGCTTCCTTTCGGGGCTCACGGTGGCGCTCTCGGCGCAGAACCTCTTCGACAAGGACCCGCCCATCACTCGCGTCATCAACAACGACCGCGACATCGGCTACGACCCCACGAACGCGAATCCGCTGGGACGGATGCTCGCCCTGGAGCTGACCAAGACGTGGTGATCGCCCTCGCGGCGCTGGTCGCGGCGGTCACCGTCGAGGATCTCGCGCGCGTACGGGACATCGACTCGCTGAGCGTCTCCCCGGACGGGCGGCGCGTGGCCGCCTTCGTGCGGCATGCCGATCCGGGCGAGAACCGCTACCGGTCCGAGTGGCTGGTGGCCGACCTCGAGTCCAGGCGCATTTCGCCCGCGGGCGATGGCGGCGAGCTCGGGCCGCGCGTCATGTTCACCGGGCACACGCCGGGAGCGATAGACCTGCGCGAAAGCCACTGGTCGCCGGATGGCAAGTCGTTCGCGTACCTGCTGACGCGGTCCGGCGAGACGCAGCTGTGGAAAAGCGACCTGGGGGGCGAGCAGGTGCAGGTGACACGCAACGCCGCCGACGTGCGCGATTTCGCGTGGAGCGAGGACGGCCGCAGCCTCTTCTTTACCGTCGGATCGCCGCGCGAGGCGTTGCGGGCGCAGGAAGAAAGCCGTGCGCGGTCGGGCTATCGCTACGACCACGACCTCTGGACCGCGACCGATTTGTTGGCGCCGCGCACGATCGTGCCGCCGGAGACGAAGCTCACGACGTGGGTTGCGCCGATGGACGGTGCCTCCGAGCGCGTGGCGAACGAAGCGGAGCAAGCGGCGTTCGCGCGCGTGCGGGCCGTCAAGCCCCCTGTGGCCAAGCCGGTGCCGGAATCGCTACGGGCGGACGGCAACGACTTCGCGCACTGCGTGGCGGGGGGGGAAGAGCGCCTGGTGTGCGTGCGGCAATCGATCCTGAGGCCGCCGCACCTGGTCGTGATCGACCTGCGCACCTCGACGCTCGACGTGATCGCCGATCCCAATGAGCGCCTTGCCGGGATGCCATTCAAGCTCGAGCGCTTCGAGCTCGACGTGCCGAAGCTCGAGTGGAACGAGCCGGGCGGGACGCTCGAAGGGCTTTACCCGAAGCGCACCTACGGCTGGCTCATCCTGCCGGCGGGCTTCGATCCCTCGCGCAAATACCCGCTGTTCGTGGACGCGTACATGGCGACCGGCTTCCGCCCGCTCGGCAACGAGCACCCGCTCCACGCCTACGCCGCGAGCGACATGGTGGTGATGCGCCTGCAGCTCCCCTTCCCCAGCGATGCCTTCAAGCGCTTCGGCTCCCGGTCGCAGGCGCTGCTCTATTCGGAGGAGCTGGGCTTCCCGCACTTCTCGATGCTGATGGGAACGATCGTGGCGGCGCTCGATGCGGTCTCCGCGCGCGGCTTCATCGACGCGACGCGCGTGGGCATCGGCGGCGTGAGCCACGGCAGCTTCATTCCCATGCACCTGATGCAGAAGCACGATCGCATCGCCGCGATCTCGATTTCCAGCCCCGGTTTCGGGCCGCATTCGTATTACTCCGGCACGAAGCATGCGCGCGACTGGGTGGCGAAGATGGGATATCCCAACTGGGGGCCCAAGCCCGACGGCGCCGGGCGGGAGTTCTGGCGCAAGATCGACCTCGCGGACCACGTGGACCAGGTCGAGGCGCCGATGCTCATGCAGCTCGCGGCTCACGAGGCGTACGGCAACCAGCCGCTCATCCGCCACCTCGCCGACGCCGGCCTACCCTACGACGCCTACATCTTCCCGCGCGAGACGCACATCAAGTGGCAGCCCGCGCACATCCACGCCATCCAGCAGCGCAACCTCGATTGGTTCCGCTTCTGGCTGCAGGATCACGAAGATGCTTCCGCCGGGAAGGCCGGGCAATACGCGCGGTGGCGCGAGTTGCGGCAGATGCATTGCGGGAATCCCCGGGCGCTTCGGAAGGCGTGCCCGTAAAAAAAGACGCCGCGCAAGGCGGCGTTGGAGGGAGCCGGGCCTACAGGAGGGAAGGCCCGTTCAGGGGGACAACAACTGCACTTCGCACAGGACACACAACAAACTCGCTTCGTCGTTCCCGCGTGGGCGGGAACCGATCTCGCTTCAATTCAGCGTCGGCGGCACCGCATCCGAATCCTCGGGGAAACGCTTGTGGAGCGGACGGGGCTTCGCGGCATCGAAATCCCAGTCGTCGGCGTTGTACACGGTCGAGATGCCGGCGGCGATCAGCATCAGGTCCACCGGATTGAATTGCTGATCCATCGGGCACCTCCCTCGTTGTTCGTCCATGGCAGGTTATTTGCCTAGTTCGTCGCTTGTAGGACGCTTCGAGCGCCCCTACATAGTCCACATGGACTAGGACAACGAGCGTGCCCCACACGGCTCAGTCGCCGCCGGGAGCAGGGTGCGCGAAAGGGTGTCACACCCCCAGACGAAGGAAAGCCAAGGGACATGCAAGAACCTCAAATCACCTATCGCGGCATGGACCACTCCCCTGCGCTGGACCAGCGGATCCGGGAGCTGGCGGCCAAGCTCCAGGACTTCAACCCCAAGATCACCCACTGCCGGGTGGTCGTGAACGAGATCGACAAGCACAAGAACAACGGCAACCTGTTCGAAGTGCGGGTCGATATCCACGTTCCGGGCAAGGAGATCCTGGCCACGCACCAGAAGCACGAGGATCCCTACGCGGCCGCCACCGCCGCGTTCGACGTGCTCTATCGCCAGGTCGAGGAGGAGCTGGAAATCCTCCGCGGGGAAGTGAAGCGCCACCGCGATGAACGCGGAGACAACGCAGCCCCATGAAACCCAACCGATCGGCGGCCATGCCGCCCAACCAGGCGAAATCGACGCCCTACTCGCCCAAGCGCGACGCGGGCATCAAGAGCGCCAACGACGAGGACGACCCCTACAGCTCGGTGGCCAAGCCGCCGGAGCCCACGCGATGCCCGCAATGCAAGGCGGTGTTCGCCGAGGGCCGCTGGACCTGGGAGTCCGCGCCGAAGGATGCCTATGAGCAGTTCTGCCCGGCTTGCCAGCGCATCCGCGACAACTTCCCCGCCGGCTACGTGACGATCAAGGGCGAGTTCTTCAAGGAACATCGCGACGAGATCATCCACCTGCTCGAGAACCACGAGAAGAAGGAAAAGGCGCAGCGTCCGCTGCAACGCATCATGGCGATGGACGAGAAGCGCGACGGGACGTTCGAGGTCACCACCACCGATTCACACCTGGCGCGCGGGTTGGCCGAGGCCATCCACGCCGCGTACAAGGGCGACCTCAAGGTGCGCTACAGCCGGGACGAGAACCTGGTCCGCGCCTTCTGGAAGCGCTGATTTGTAACACCGGGGACAGACCCGCTTTCGCCTATTTCTTAGGCAGTGCCTAAGATTTAAGCGAAAGCGGGTCTGTCCCCGGTTTAACAATCAGCGCAGGTGGTGGACCCGCTGGCCGAGCATCTCGGGCACGACCAGCACGCGGCCCTTGTCGGTCACATGGAAGCGGGCGCGATCGTGCTCGAGGTCGAGGCCGATCTCCATGCCCTCGGGGATGCGGCAGTGCTTGTCGATGATCGCGTTGCGCACGATGGCGGTGGGGCCGATCTCGACGCCCGGAAGGATCACCGAGTCCTCGATGCGCGAGTGGTTGTGCACGCGCACGTTCGAGAACAGCAACGAGCGCTTCACCATCGAGCCGCTGATGATGCAGCCGCCGGAGATGATCGAATCCAGCGCCGAGCCGCGGCGGTCCGGATCGTCGAAGACGAACTTGGCCGGCGGGATCTGCTCCTGGTAGGTCCAGATCGGCCACGACTTGTCGTAGAGGTTGAGCTCGGGCACGACCTTGGTCAGGTCGATGTTGGCTTCCCAATAGGCGTCGAGCGTGCCGACATCGCGCCAGTACGGCTGGCCGTTCGTCATGTTGACGCAGCTGCCGTGGAAGTCATGCGCATAGACCTCGGCGCCTGACTTCACCAGGTACGGGATCACGTCCTTGCCGAAATCGTGGCAGGAGTCCGCGCGCTCGGCGTCGTCGAGGATCTGCTCGTAGAGGTACTCGGCATCGAAGATGTAGATGCCCATGCTGGCAAGCACCTTGTCAGGGTTGCCGGGCACGGTGTACGGATTCGATTGCGGCTTTTCCTGGAAGGCGGTGATGCGGCCGCGCCAGTCGGTGCGCATGACACCCAGCTGCGAGGCCTCTTCCACCGGAGCCTCGATGCAGCCGACGGTGATCTTGGCGCCGCGCCCGAGGTGCTCCTCGATCATGCGGCGGTAGTCCATCTTGTAGACGTGGTCGCCAGCGAGCACGAGGACCAGCTGCGGATCCTGGCGGCGAAGGATGTCGATGTTCTGGTAGACGGCGTCGGCGGTGCCCTGGTACCAGCCTTCGCTCACGCGCTGCTGGGCCGGCATCACCTCCACGAATTCGTCGAAGCGGCCGTCGAGGAAGCTCCATCCGCGCTGGATGTGGCGGATGAGGCTGTGCGACTTGTACTGGGTGCAGATGTCGATGCGGCGGATTCCCGAGTTGATGCAGTTCGAGAGCGCGAAATCGATGATGCGGAACTTGCCGCCGAAGGCCACCGCCGGCTTGGCGCGCCAGTTGGTGAGCTCGTGCAGTCGGCTGCCCCGGCCGCCGGCAAGGACGAGCGCGACCGTGTTGCGAACGGCGGCGCCGACGCTGCGGGCTTCCTGAGTACGGGTGGTGAATTGGGGCGCTTGCGTAACGCGCTCGACGACCTCGACCATGACCCTCTCCTACGTTTTGTTTGTCTTCGCCTGTTGCCTGGTGCGCGGCTCCGACAAAGTGCCACGGCTTGTATCGACAGTTCTACGCGCTTGTGTCTGAGGTTGATGCAGGACATTTCCTACATCTCCGCAAGACCGGGGTCAGACCACTTGGTCGAAAGCGGACTAAGTGGTCTGACCCCGGTCTGCGAGGCGGGCAGCGCCGATGAGGGCGAGCCGCTCGTTCTTCACGAGGCGCACGGGGATCTTCATAAGTTGCGAAGAAAAAAGGCCTTTGGCGCAGAAGGCCGAGCGGAATCTTGCGGAATTGAACGAAGGCGCGATCTTTGCAGTGACGCCGCCGGCAAGGAACACGCCGCCGCGTGCGAGCACCGCAAGCGCGTGGTCGCCGGCAACGTTGCCCAGGCATTCGGCGAACAGGTCGAGCGTTTTCACGGCCGTCGCGTCTCGCTGCTCGCTCGCGGCCCGGTGGATCCACGCGGCGTCCCGTGGCTGCGGGTCCCCGGCGCGCGCGCGAGTCTTCCGCAAAATCGCGTAAATGTTCGCGATGCCGGCGCCGGAGCAGAGCAGCTCCGCCTCGACGCGGCCGTGCAGCGCCCTCAAGCCGTCGAACACCTCCGCCTGCTCAACGCTGCCCGGGCTGAAGCCGACGTGGCCACCCTCCCCGGGAATGACCTCATATCCCTTCTTCGTGGCGATGAGGTAGGCCACTCCCAGGCCCGTGCCGACCCCCAGAACGACGCGAGGCTCGCCAGCCGAGGCACGTCCCGGCTGCAATGTGAGGAAGTCCCTGCTCGGCAGGCAATCAAGCCCGTGGGCCGCGGCGGCGAGGTCGTTCACGATGCGAACCGAGGCAATCCCAAAGCGCCGCGAAATGCGATCGCCGTCGATGATCCACGAACGGTGGGTCATCTTCACGCGATTGCCGGTGACCATGCCGGCCACGCCGATGGCAGCGGCAGCGATCCGCGGCGCGCGCCTTTGCGATGGGGAAGCATCTTCGAGCTCTCCCAGGAACCCCTCGACCACAGCCTCGATGTTCTCGTGCTCGGCGATCAAATATCGGCGCGCGAGGACCGGCTCCCAGCGTCCGCTGCGAAAATCGCCCGCTTCCAGCAGAATCTTGGTGCCGCCCACATCCCCGGCCAGGATCACGTTTGCCTCCCGCTGCTCCGCTGAAAGTCCTATTCGCTACGCCCGAGTGTGCGCCCCTGGTCAAGACCGGCGGCCTGGGCGACGTGAGCGCCGCCTTGCCTCCCGCGCTGCGCACGCTCGGGGTCGATGTGCGCGTGCTGCTCCCCGGCTACCGGGCGGTCCTCGCCGAGATCGGGGAAACGAAGGAGCTGGGGCGCGCCTCGATCCTCGGCCACGACGTGCGGCTGCTTGAGAGCACCCTGCCGAGCGGCGTGCCGCTGGTCGTGCTCGACTGCCCCGCGCTCTACGACCGCGACGGCGGGCCCTACCAGGCGCCCGACGACACTGATTGGGAAGACAACGCGCTGCGCTTCGGCGTTCTGTCGCGGGCGGCGGCGCTTTTCGGCACGGCGCGCTCTCCGATGGAGTGGAGGCCGGACGTGCTGCATTGCAACGACTGGCCCACGGCACTCACGCCTGTGTACCTCGCTTTCGAGGCGGGCGTGCGCGCGGCAACGCTTTTCACCATCCACAACCTCGCGTTCCAGGGAATCTTCGATCGCGGACAGGTGCACCCCCTGGCCTTGCCCGCGGTGGCGCTCGGCCTGGAGGGACTCGAGTTCTACCGGCGCTGCTCCTTCCTCAAGGGCGGGCTGGTCTACGCCGACGCGATCAACGCGGTGAGCCCCACATATGCGCGCGAAATCACCGGCGAGGCGCTGGGATTCGGGCTCGACGGCGTGCTGCGCAAGCGCCGCGACCGCCTCTTCGGCGTGCTGAACGGCATCGACGCGGCGACGTGGAATCCTGCGACCGATACGCGCATCCCCCGCAACTACGATGCGCAGTCCCTCGATGCCAAGGGCGAGAACACCCTGGCGCTACGCAAGCGCATGGGCCTGCTGCCGCGCCAGGACGTGCCGCTGCTCGGGATGGTGTCGCGGCTCACGCACCAGAAGGGAATCGACATCCTGGCCGAGGCGGCCGATGCGCTGATGGCACTGCCGGCGCAGGTCGCCGTCGTGGGCACGGGCGATCGCGAGCTGGTGGAAATGCTGCGCGCGGCCGAGGCCCGCCATCCCGGCAACTTCAGCGTTGTGATCGGCTTCCACGAAGACCTTGCGCACCTGCTCGAGGCGGGCGCCGACATGTTCCTCATGCCTTCGCGCTTCGAGCCCTGCGGCATGAACCAGATGTACAGCCAGCGCTTCGGCACGCCGCCGATCGCCAACGCCACCGGCGGGCTGGTGGACACGGTGTTCGACGAGACGCGCGTCGTGATGACGCCGGCGGCTTTGGCCGAGCCGCACCCGGCCCCGACGGGTTTCCTGATGAGCGACGCCACGAGCGATGCCTTGCTCGAAGCCGCCGGCCGCGCCGTCGCCGCCTGGCGCGATCGCGACCGCTGGCGCGCGCTGCAGCGAAACGGCATGGCTCGCGACTTCGGCTGGACCAAGGCCGCAGGCGAATACATCGAGATCTACCGCCGAATTGTTACACCGGGGACAGACCCCCTTTCGCCCAAAAAATAGGCGAAAGCGGGTCTGTCCCCGGTGTAACAATCAAAGCCACTTCATCAAGCCCATCTCGAAGCGGTGGGAGAGGGCCGCGTGGAAGGGATAGGCGCGAATGCGGTACTCGAGCTTGCCGCACAGGTCGGGCGCAAGGTCGAGGACGAAGAGGTGCTCCCCGGCGTCCCCGCGCTCATTGGAATGGGTGAACACGTGGGTTGCCGGCGTGCGCGAGCCGGCGAGCTCGCGCGAAGCGGCGCAGAGCAGCAGCTCGATCGCCACATCGCCCGGTGAAAGCCCCTCGAGCCGCGCCGCCACCGTGAAGCGAACCTTGTCGCCGAAGCGCATCGAGCGCTCGGGCTCGCCGACGAGGCGAAGCTGCACGCGCGGCCAGGCCGGGCGCACGCGGCGCTTCCATTCGGCCAGCTCCTTCGCGAGGCGGAAGCCCTCGGCGCCAAAATCGCGACCGCGGCGCGCAGCGGGCGCATAGAAGCGCGACAGGTACTCGCCCACCATGCGCTCGCTGTTGTAACGCGGCAGCAGCGTCATGATCGAGCGCTTCGCCATGTGCACCCACTCGGGCGAGAAGCCCATCTTGCCGCGCTCGTAGTAGAGCGGGATCACCTTGTCCTGCAGCAGCTCGTAGAGCGAGCGGCTCTCCTCGAGGTTGCGGCGCTCGTCGGAGAGTTTCTCGGAGGCGGGCTTGATCGCCCAGCCATTGGTGCCGTTGTAGCCCTCGCCCCACCAGCCGTCGAGCACCGAGAGGTTGATCACGCCGTTGAAGCCCGCCTTCATGCCCGAGGTGCCCGAGGCCTCCAGCGGGAAGATCGGGTTGTTGAGCCAGATGTCCACGCCGGAAACCAGCCGGCGCGCGAGGCTCAGGTCATAACCTTCCACCAGCAGGAAGCGCCCCTCGAACTCGGGCATCGACGCCACCTCGACGATGCGCCGCATGAACGCCTTGCCCGGCTCGTCGGCCGGATGCGCCTTGCCCGCGAAGAGGAAAAGCACCGGCCGCTCGGGATCGCTCACGATGGCGCGCAGCCAGTCGAGGTCCTCGAAGAGCAGCGTGGCGCGCTTGTAGGTGGCGAAGCGCCGTGCGAAGCCGATGGTGAGCACATTGGGATTCGCCGGATCGGCGTAGCGGACCAGCCGGTCGAAATGCGCTTCACTCCCCTGGTTGCGCGCGTGCTGCGTGCGCACGCGTTTCCGCACCAGGTGCAGCAGCCGCGACTTGAGGTGCTGGCGGATGCTCCAGAAGAGGTGATCGGGGATCGCCATCACGCCATCGAGCGCGCCCGGCTGGCCCAGCCGGCTGTTCCAGCCGCTGCCGATGAATCGCTCGAACGCGTCGCCCATCTCGGGAGCGAGGAAGGTCGGCGCGTGCACGCCGTTGGTCACGTAGGTGATCGGGTTCTCGTCTTCGGGCACCTCGGGCCAGAGGTCGCCCATGATGAGGGCCGAGACATCGCCATGGATTCGCGAGACGCCGTTCATGAAGCGCGAGCCGCGTGCGGCCAGCGCGGTCATGTTGAAGTCGGCCGTCGACTTCGGGGTGCGGCCGAGCGCGAGCAGCGCATCTCGCGTGAGCCCCAGCTCGGCGCAGTAGCGATGGAAGTAGCGCTCCATCTTTTCGGGGGCGAAGTGGTCGTGTCCGGCGGCCACGGCAGTGTGCGTGGTGAAGACCGTGTTCGCGGCCACGGCCTCGAGCGCGGCCTCGAAGTCGAGGCCCTCCTTCATCAGCACGCGCAGCCGCTCGAGCACCAGGAACGCCGCGTGCCCCTCGTTCATGTGGAAGGCGGTCGGGTGGATGCCCATCGCCTGGAGCGCGCGGAAGCCTCCCATCCCGAGCACGATCTCCTGCTGGATGCGCGTGTTGCGATCGCCCCCGTAGAGGCGGTGGGCGGTGGCGCGATGCTCGGGCCTGTTGTGCTCGTGGTCGGTATCGAGCAGGTAGAGGTTGATGCGGCCGACCTTCGCCTTCCACACCTTGCAGAACACGTCGTATTCGCCGAACTCGACCTTCACCTCGAGCGGCGAGCCGTCTTCCCGCGTGACCGGCGTGATGGGCAGGTCGGCGAAATCGTTGTCGTAGTAGTGGGCGTGCTGCGTGCCCTCGGCGTCGATCGTCTGCTGGAAGTATCCCTGGCGGTAGAGCAACCCCACAGCGACGAAGGGAATCGCCATGTCGCTCGCGGTCTTGCAGTGGTCGCCGGCGAGGATGCCCAGGCCGCCCGAATAGATCGGCAGGCTCTCGTGGAAGCCGAACTCGGCGCAGAAGTACGCGACCAGGTCGCCCTTGCCGAGCTCGCTTGCGCCATTTCGGGACGGAACGCGTCCGTGATAGGCGTCGTAGGTGGCGAGCGTGCGGTCGAGGTCGTGGAGGAAGACCGGATCCTGGGCCGCCTCGAGAAGGCGCCGCTCGTCCACGGCCTTCAGCAGCGCCTTGGGGTTCTGGCCCACGGCCTCCCACAGCGGCGGGTCCAGGCGCGCGAAGAGCCCCCGCGTCGGCCGGTCCCAGCTGAACCACAGGTTGTTGGAGAGCTCCTCGAGGCGGGCGAGCTCCTTCGGCAGGCGCGGGATGACCTGCAGCGAAAACGGGGTGCCGGGACGGGATTCCATATGACGTTGTTATTGTGGAGGAAATCTATCACGGTGCCGGACGCGAGCAGCGACGCGCCTCACACCAGCTGTTTATGACCCCGCTGCCGGCCTAAGTTTCCGTCAGGGAGCCAGCTCCACGAAGATGCGCGCGCGGCGCCCTACGTCGGGGAAACCCACGAACGACTCGTAGCGGCGGCCGGTAACGTTGTCCAGCGCAACGCCAGCGGCGAAGCCCTCCCCCTTCCAGCGCAGGGAGAGATCGGCCGTGGCGCGGCTGCTTACCTGCACCTCGCCTGTCGGCACGGAGAAGTCGAAGGAGCGCCCCACGTGAACTGCCGCGAGCCGCGCGCTCCACCGCCCCCGCTCGTGCAGGACGGCCAATGAGCCTCGATGCCGCGGACGGTTGCGCAGATGGGCGTCGGACGCATCGAGCCTTGCGTGCGCGGCGGTATACGCGGCTTCAATCCCGATCGAAGGGATCGGGCGCCAGGCGAGCTGCGCTTCAGCGCCACGGACCCGGGCGCCCGCGCGGTTGACCATGCGGAACGTTTCAGGATCGAAGTCGACCAGATCACGATAGCGGGTATCGAAGGCGGTGAGCTGCAATTTCGCGGCACCCAACACGGCGTCGTACCCGAGCTCGCGCGCGCGGCTGCTCTCCGGCCGCAGCGCCGCGTTGCCCACGAGCGGATCGGCCAGGCCGAAGAAGCTGGGCGGCTTGAATCCCTCGCTCGCATGGGCGCGCAATGCATGGCCTTCGGCGACCTGCAGGCAGATCCCACCGCTGTTCGAAGTGCGCTTGCCGCCCGGATCGATGTCGTCCCGGCGGCTCGCCAGCAGCAGGCGCAGCCGCGCAAACGGATTCAGCTCCAGCTGAACGAATGCCGCGCGAGTGTCGCGCTGCAGCTCGAAGGACGTGGGCAGCGGATCGGGAAGGAAGAGGATGCTCTCGCGCAGGCCTTCCTCGCGAGCACCCTCCACGCCGACCATGGCCAGCCCCTGCAGGGGCAACGCCCCCGCCGACAGTTGCGCGGACAGCCCGGTCCGGCGGAAGTCGCTTTGGCTGAGCGCCTGCGGCACCGCGCCGCCCGGGCCGGGAAAGACCGCCGGGGTCTCTCGCGCCTCTTCGCGATCGGTCACGTTCGCCGTGATCGAAAGGCGCCAGCGCGCGCCGATCGCTTCGCGCCAGGCGAATGACGCGAGCCGGTCCCGCCCGTCGCGCGCTTCGAGTTCGCGATTGGCCGCAAGACGAACCCCGCCGCTCGATTCGGAAAATCCCAGCAGCCGCGAGCGCGCTTCGCGCGCATGCAGGCGAAGCTCGCGCCCGGGCCCGGCGTGCGAAACGGAAGCGTTCATGAATTCGCGGCGCGACTCGCCGCCCTGCGCGCGCTCGCCCTCGTCCAACCGCGATGCGCCTGCCCCGAATGCCAGCGAGCCCGGCGCGATGCCGCCACGCACGCTGCCGTCGCGATAACCGTGCCCGCCCGCCGATGCGTGAAGGCGAACACCCGGCTCGCCGCGGCGCGTCACGATGTTCACGACGCCGCCGATCGCATCCGCCCCGAACTGCGCGGAGCTCGCGCCGCGAAGGAGCTCGATGCGCTCAATCTCGTGCAGCGCGATCGCTGCGAGGTCGGCGCTGCCGCCACGCACGTCGGTGGGATCGTTCACGCGGACGCCATCGACGAGGACCAGTGTGTGATTGGGCTCGGCGCCGCGGACATAGACGTTGGAGGGTCCGGCGGCCCCGAGGCGGTCCACATGCACGCCGGCCACTTCCCGGAGCAGCTGGGGCAGCGATGAAACGGCGCGCTTCGCGATTTCGGCGCGCTCGATCACCGTGACGGCCTGCGTGCCATCGGCTCGCAGCGGCAGAGCGCGATCGGCGAAGACGACGATCGGCTCGGGCTCGCGCGGCGGCGGCGATTGCGCAAAGGCGCATGTTTCCGCAAGCAGCAGGCCCAGCATCACCCAGGAGGAACCCCGCGACATCACGGCCAGTCTATGCAGTGGACGACGCGCTTCGACCGCCACGCGCCGCCGTTCGTTTCCAGGAGTCCCTGATGCGCGCGCATACCTTTCCCGTCGTCATCCTCTCGCTCGCAATCCTCGGTGGCTGCTACGGCATGCGCCCATCTTCGGGCGGAGGCCAGGTGACGGCCATTTCCCAGGCGCCGCGAGTCGCACAGGCCAGCGACGTCGGCGTTCCGCAAGGTTATCGCGTGGAAGTCGTGGCCACCGGACTCAACTTTCCGACCGGCGTCGCATTCGACGACGCCGGCCGTCCGCACATCGTGGAGTCGGGCTATTCGTACGGCGAAGTCTTCACCACGCCGCGTCTGCTCCGCATAGAGCCCAACGACGCAAAGACGGTGATCGCCTCCGGTCGCGGCAACGGGCCCTGGAATGGCGTCGCCTTCGCGCAGGGCGCGTTTTTCGTGGCGGAAGGCGGCCAGCTCGAGGGCGGGCGCATCCTGCGCATCGCGCCCAACGGCGAGACACGCGCGATCGTCGAGGGACTGCCCAGCCTGGGCGACCACCACACCAACGGTCCCGCGGTCGGGCCGGATGGCGCTATCTACTTCGGCCAGGGCACCGCGACCAACTCGGGCGTCGTGGGCGAGGACAACGCGCAGTTCGGCTGGCTCAAGCGCAAGCCCGATTTCCACGATATCCCCTGCCGCGACATCCGGCTCGCCGGCAGGATGTTCGAAAGCGCCAATCCGCTCGGTGGCGGGCGCGTCACTACCGGGGCCTTCGCACCCTTCGGCAAGAACGCGGGCAGCGTCGTGCGCGGACGGCTTCCGTGCAACGGCGCCATCATGAAGGTGTCGCCCAACGGCGGGGATTTGCAGCTGGTCGCGTGGGGCTTTCGCAACCCGTTCGGGCTTGCATTCGACGGCTCGGGGCGGCTCTTCGTGACCGACAACGGCTATGACGAGCGCGGCAGCCGGCCGGTCTGGGGAACCGCCGATCACCTGTGGGCGGTGCAGCCGGGCACCTGGTACGGCTGGCCTGATTTTTCCGGCGAGCGCGGCCTGAGCGACTCGCACTTCCAGCCGCCCGGCAAGGACGTTCCGGGTTTCGTGATGGCGGAGCATCCCAACAAGCCGCCCCGGCCGGCGGCCTATTTCGGCGTGCATTCATCGTCGAACGGGCTCGACTTCTCGCGCAACCCGGGGTTCGGTCACGTAGGCGAGGCATTCGTCGCGCAGTTCGGCGACATGGCGCCCAATGCCGGCAAGGTGTTGGCACCGGTGGGTTTCAAGGTCGTCCGTGTGAATACGGCCAGCGGGCGCATCGAGGACTTCATGGTCAATCGCGGACGGGACAATGGGCCGGCTTCACGAGTCGGCGGTCAAGGCCTGGAGCGCCCGGTGGCGGTGCGCTTCGCCCCGCGCGGAGACGCCCTCTACGTCGTGGACTTCGGCGTCATGACGATGGGCCCGAAGGGACCGGAGCCGCGCCAGGGCACCGGAGTCCTCTGGCGCGTGACCCGGGGAGGTGCCTGATGAAGGCGCAGCGCATGTTGCTGGGGGCGCTGCTCATCGCGGCGCTTGCGTCGTGCGCGGGGGCCCGGCGCAGCGAGCCGGTCGCCGGGCCTTTCCGGCCCATGGATGCGGCCCTCGAGCGCGGCGAGGCGCTTTTCGATCGCCATTGCAACAAGTGCCACGTGAACGGCGAGGCGGCGCTGGGCCCCGCGATCAACGACAAGCCGTTCCCGAAATTCCTCATGCACCTCCAGGTGCGGGTGGGGATGGGCGCCATGCCGTCCTTCAAGGACGACGAGATCAGCGACGAGGAAGTGCGCCTGATCCTCGATTACCTCAAGGCACTGAAGCGACATCGCGGCGGGTAGCAGGGCTCGGGGCCCCAGGGGGGGTTGACGCGCGCCTACATTTCGATCATTCTAGAAACATGAAACCGAATCAGGCCGTCCAGTCTCTGGCCGCATTGGCGCAGGAAACCCGCCTGGCGATCTTCCGCTCGCTGGTGCAAGCGGGGCCCGAGGGCCTTCCGGCCGGGCGAATCGCCGAAGCCGTCGGCGCCCCCGCCTCGACACTCTCCTTCCACTTGAAGGAGCTTTCGGGCGCAGGCCTCATCCGCGCGCGCCAGGACGGCCGCTTCATCTTCTATACGGCGGACTATCCGGCGATGTCCGAGCTCGTCTCCTTCCTCACCGAGAAGTGCTGCCACGGAATGCCCGCGCCGCACGTCGCGCGGATCGGCCAGGCGGTCGCGAGCTGTTGCGCGCCGCGAGCCCCAACTCCCTCCAAGCAAAGGATTGTCGGATGAAGAACGATTTCCCCGGCGGCGAGCGCGCCGTCGTCGCCGTGATCGGCGCGGGCCCCATCGGGCTTGCTGCCGCGGCCCACCTGCTCGAGCGCGGCTTCACGCCCGCGGTCTTCGAGGCCGGTCGCATGGTAGCCGGCAGCTATGAATCCTTCCGCCATGTGCAGCTCTTCTCGCCTTGGCGCTACAACGTCGATCCGGTCGCGCGCCGCATGCTCGAGGCCACCGGCTGGCAGATGCCGCCCGAGGACGAGTTGCCCACGGCGGGTGCGATGATCGACCTTTACCTGGCACCGCTGGCCGCGCATTGGGCGCTGGGCTCGTCGATCCGCCTGTCGCACAAGGTGACCAGCATTTCGCGCGAAGGCTTCGACAAGGTGAAGTCGAAAGGCCGCGAGGACGCGCCCTTCGTGATTCGCTGCGATACCCCGAACGGCGAACGCGAGTTCACGGCCTGGGCCGTGCTCGATGCGACCGGCACGTGGGCCAAGCCCAATCCGCTCGGGGCCAATGGATTGCCCGCGATCGGAGAGGTGGAGAACGCCGCGTCGATCGCATACGGCATGCCCGATATCCTCGGCCGCTTTCGGGAACGCTATGCCGGCAAGCGCGTGCTCGTGGCCGGCGCGGGTCATTCGGCAGCGGGAAACCTGCTCGCGCTGGCGAAGCTCGCCGACGAGACGCCCGGCACGCAGCTGCTCTGGACGATCCGCGGCCACAACTTCGCGCGCATCTTCGGCGGTGGCGAGAACGACGGGCTGGCCGCGCGTGGCGCACTTGGCCTGCGCCTGAAGCGCCTGGCGGACGAAGGGCGCATGCAGGTGCACGCCGATTTCCGCACCGTGGCCATCCGGCGCCTCGATGGCGCGATGACCGTCGAGGGCCGCGGTCCCGCCGGCGAGCTGCGAGGGATCGAAGGCGTGGACGAGGTCATCGTCGCCACCGGAGGAAGGCCTGACCTGTCGCTGAGCTCCGAGCTGCGCGTGAAGCTCGACCCCTGGATCGAGAGCACCGAGCAGCTGGCACCGCTGATCGATCCGAACCTGCACAGCTGCGGCACGGTTCGCCCCCACGGGCATCGCGAGCTCGCGCATCCCGAAGCCCGCTTTTACGCCGTGGGCGCCAAGAGCTACGGGCGCGCGCCCAACTTCCTGCTGGCCACCGGCCACGAGCAGGTTCGCTCGGTCGTGGCCGCGCTGGCGGGAGACCTGGTCGCGGCCGACGATGTGCAGCTCGATTTGCCGGAGACCGGCGTGTGCTCCACCCAATTCGACGAAGCGTCTTCGGGATGTTGCACTACGGGTGAAGCGGTTTCGCTCGCGCCCGCGGTCATGGCCTCCCCGGCCGCCGAAGCGCCCAAGGCAGGCGGCTGTTGCGGTGGCCCGCCGAAGGCACGCGTCGACGCTTGCTGCGCCAAGGACGAGACGATCAAGGAAGCCGGCGGGTCCGGCTGCGGGTCGGCCGCCTCGAAGCGCGCCACGGAGGCTGCCGCAAAGTAACTCGTGCCGGGGAAGGCGCCGGGTGGCGCCTTCCCCAAGGGCCCTCAACGATGGTCGCGGGGAACTCCGTCGGTGCGCTCGACGCCGACGCCCGCCTCGTACACCATCTTGCCGCCGAGCCAACCCGACACCAGCAGCATGAGGATGCCGATGCCCGACATCAGCATCGGCGTGCCGAGGTTCTCGGGATTCAGGTGGCGCTGCCAGGCGTTCCAGGCGAACAACGCCACGACGGTCAGGTTGATGCCCATGTGCGTGAGCGCGGTGCGCTTGATCGGCGTGCCGCCCGGCAGCGACAGCATGTCGATGAAGCCCGGGAGCGCCGCGGCGAGCGCGGCGAGGATCGCGCCCAGCATCGTGTAGTAGGCAATGGTGCTCCAGGGCTGCAGGTTGCCCGTGGCGAGGCAGATGATGTCGGCGACGAACGAGATCACGAAGCCGCCGATGGCCAGCGGCACCAGCATTGCGTGTATCGGATGCCCGTGGATGCTTGCGGGGGTATGCATGGCGACTCCTTATTAAATTTCGTATTCGGGGGTTATGCCCCAGCCTTGCATGCAACGGCCGCGATGGAAATCGGCCGGGAACTTGCCGGCGCGTAGGCGTAGGCTTACGGGTCTTTGCCGGTCATCAGGGGGCGCGCCATGCAGGAATCGCAGATCGTTCCAGGAAGCGCTTTCGAACGCGTCCTGGTTGGCGCTCGCTTCCAGCGAGCCGTAGCACTCGGCTGTTCGCTGTTGGGACTCGCGTGCGGCCTGGCCGTCATGGCCTTTCACAAGGTGGGAGCAGGCCACACCCGAGTGGTGCTGGAACCGGCTTCCCTGCACATGGGGCTCGCGGCCGACTGGATGATCCTGGGCATGATCGTCTCGGCCTCCGCGCTCGGACTTTTCCTGGCGCTACGCGGTCACCGCCGGATCCTCACGCGGCTGCTGGGCGTTTCCTCATCCGCGCTGGGCGCGGGTTTCGGGCTGTTCTTCGCCATGCGCGCCTTCGCGATCATGAACGACCTGAAAGTGGCGAGCAGTGAAGCCTGGCTCATCGCGCTCACCTGCATCCTGCTTTTTTCGATCGCCCTGATGGCCGTGTGGATGTTCAGCACCATGCATTTCCTGGTCCAGTTCCCGAAGGCTGTTCGCCTCGCGGGCATCGACTACGCCAAAAAGGACTGGAACCGGCTTCGCGGCTGGCGGGGCGAGTGGCAATGGAAGTGGCTCGTCGCGCCGCAACCGCTGGCGCTTGGGGTGGGAAGCCTGCTTGTCTGGATGGTGAGCTCCAGCGCAGCGCTGGACTCCGACAGGCTGGGCTACCTCAGCGGGTACATGGTCGTGTGGGCGCCATTCGCGATGATCAGCGCGAAGCAGAAAGCCCTCGACGACGCCGGCCGCAAGGCGATTCGATGGGTCCTCCTCGGCCAATCGGCGTGGCTCTGCGCTTTCCTGGCCGCGATGATCGGCGTCATGGCATTGCGCGATGCGGGATTCCTGAGGCATGGCAACTGGACCGAGCTCACCGCGTTCAACGGGGCCTTTTTCGGCTTCTTCTATGCCGGCTTCGCCATCGTGCTGCTGGCGAGCCTCGCCTTCTCCATGTTCTACGACGGCACGATCGACCCGGACCTGATGATCCGCCGCACTTGGGTCCTTGCCGTCGTCGGATTGGGCTCCGGCGTCCTTTTCGTCGTGTTTGAGCGGATCCTCGCGGGCGTGGTGGCCGACTGGTTCGGCATCTCCACGGTCAATGCGCTCACGGTCGTGGCCGCGATAACCGCAGGCATGGTCTCCCCCATGAGGAGCTGGGCGGAGAGGTTGGTGAAGACCCTCCTCGAACGCTGGCATTTCGAAAGCGCGATCGCGGAGGGGCGCCGGCAGGAGGCCTCGATCGTCTTCGCGGACCTTTCCGGCTACACGGCGCTCACCGAGCGTGACGAGCGGGCGGCGCTGCTCATGGCGGCTGTTTTCCACCGCGACGCGCAGCGCTGCGCGTCGCAACATGACGGCATGCTGGTGAAGACGATCGGCGATGCGGTGATGATGAAGTTCGCGAGCGCGCACAAAGGTTGTCTTGCGCTCCTCGCGCTGCAGGCCGCCTTCAGGTCGCATGTCGAGGCGATGGGCCTCGTGCCCCTGGCCATCCACGCGTCGATCCATCACGGCGAAGTCGTCGAGGGGCCGAATGGGGATGTGTTCGGCGCCTCCGTCAACCTTGCGGCCCGCCTTCTCGGCGCCGCCGGTCCGAATGAGATCATCGCGAGCGCCATGGCCGTGGAACGCAACGCGCTCGACGGACAAGGCGAATGCCTTGGCGAGCGCAGCTTCAAGAACGTGGCGCTTCCGGTGACCTGCTTCAAGCGTGTCCTGGCGGCCTAGCGGGGCATCTCGAAGCGGTTGAAGGGCCGGCCTCTACCCGACGATCATCTGGATCGAGGCGATCGCGACCAGCACCATCGCCACGACCCAGACCCACGAGCCCCAGCGCGCGTACCACGAAGAAAAAGACCGCCCGGGCTTCCCCGGGCGGTCCGAATCCATCACAAGCCCAGCCTTGTCGTTCCCGGGATTCGCTACTGGCAGGCCTCGCATTCGGGGTTGTCGATGGAGCAGAACTTCGCCTCCTCCGAAGCGCCCTCGCCGGCACCGGCCGCCGATGCCGCCGCGATGCCGCCCGAGGCAGGCACCGAGTTGAGCTCGCCGCCCTTGCCCGTGGACTTCTCGGCCGAGCTGGCCGAGAGGGTGCGCAGGTAGTACGTGGTCTTCAACCCACGCAGCCATGCGAGCTTGTAGGTCTCGTCCAGCTTCTTGCCCGAAGCGCCGGCCATGTAGATGTTGAGCGACTGCGCCTGGTCGATCCACTTCTGCCGGCGCGCGCCGGCCTCCACCAGCCATGTGGCATCCACCTCGAAGGCGGTGGCGTAGAGGCCACGGACCTCCTGCGGGATGCGATCGATCTTGCCGATGGACCCGTCGAAGTGCTTGAGGTCGTTGACCATCACGTTGTCCCAGAGGCCCATCTTCTTCAAGTCGCGCACCAGGTACTCGTTCACCACGGTGAACTCGCCCGAGAGGTTCGACTTCACGAACAGGTTCTGGTAGTTGGGCTCGATGGAGGCCGACACGCCGATGATGTTCGAGATGGTCGCGGTCGGCGCGATCGCCACGCAGTTCGAGTTGCGCATGCCGTATTCCTTGATGCGCGCGCGCAGCGTGGGCCAATCGAGGGACTCCGACATGTCGACTTCGACGTAGCCGCCGCGCTGCTCGAGGAGCAGCTTCAGCGAATCGTGCGGCAACACGCCCTTGTCCCAGAGCGAGCCGGGGAAGCTCGAGTAGCGGCCACGCTCCTTGGCGAGCTCGGTCGAGGCCCAGTAGGCGTAGTAGCACACCGCTTCCATCGACCGGTCGGCGAACTCCATCGCGGTGTCGCTGGCATAGGGAATGCGCAGCTCGTGAAGCGCGTCCTGGAAGCCCATGATCCCCAGGCCCACGGGACGATGGCGCTTGTTGGAGTCGTGCGCCTTCCTCACCGCGTAGTAGTTGATGTCGATCACGTTGTCGAGCATGCGCATCGCGGTGGCGATGGTCTTCTTGAGCTTGGCGTGGTCGAGCTTGCCGTTCTTCACGTGGGCGAGCAGGTTCACGCTGCCCAGGTTGCAGACCGCGATCTCCTCGCTGTTGGTATTCAGGGTTATTTCGGTGTTCTTCGTGACCAGCCCGTTCACCGTCCATGCGTGCGTCTCGGAATCGACCGTGAGGCAATAGGCGTCCTCGTTGGGCAGCGTTGTGAGCCCGGTGAAGGTGGCATGGAGCTTCTGCTGGTAACCCTCCTTCTTCAGGTTGGCGAGATAGCGCTCGGCCGCCTCGGACTTGCGGGTGGCTCCAAGGCCGGTCACCTGCTCGGCGACCTGGCATCCCTTGATGGAGGTGATCAGCAGGCGGTAGAGCGGCTGGCTCCAGTAGGACTTCTTGCCGCCCTTGCCGTCCGGCAACTCGTGCTCCTGGTGGCCACGCATCTGGTTGATCGACGTTTTCACGCCGAAATTCGCCCAAAGGACCTGCAGCTCCTCGATGAAGGTGCGGTCGGCCGAGGCCAGGCAAAGCGTCGTGACGCCTTCGCTCGAGACGATATTGCCATCAGCCTGGTAAAGGCCGCGCAGATAGGCCGATACGGTCTCGCGGTCTCCTTCCCAGACAAGGCGTGGTACCCGGGTCTTGTTTTCCGGCGTGAAGCCATGCTCATCGAGAAGGCGGCGCAGCGGGGCGGAAGCGAGGCGCGCCTTGCCGTTTTTCGGGTCGAGCCGGAAGACCGGAGTGTTGACCGAGGAGGTCCTGAGGACCGTGTTGCCCTCGAGAAGCATATGCACCGTCTCGGTGGTTTCCTCGATCAAGCCGAAATCCTGTTCCCAAAGGTCGATGAACACGTTGTTTTCGCCGAAAGTGCCATCGCCCGCGATCAACCCCATGAGGTACGAGAGCTCGGGCATGTGGTCCGGACCCCAGAGACCTTCGAGCTGCTGGATGAGCAGCTTGTCGCCGGCCACCAGGTGCTGCGCCTCGACCCAGCCGCGATCCTTCACCCACACCTTGTGATCCGGCGTGACCTTATGGGAGTAGCCCTCTTCCGTCTCGATGCGCACCATCGGCGCATTCGGGCGCGGCAGGAGCATTTCGGAAGCTTCGTAGACGCCATCCAGGCCGACGACCTTGTTCCTGCCACCGAGGCGATAAAGCTCGCCGATCGTGAGCATGCCGCGGTCGGTGACGACGCGCTGGTCTGCCGCGATACAGCACAGGTTCGACGAATGCACCACGCCCACGTGCTGTTGCGGGCTGCGGATGTTGGATGCGTCCTTGAACGTGATCCAGGGATGCCCGGTCTCGAAAAGCATCGTGAGCATCTTGCGCCACAGGCTCTGCGCCGGGATCTTCTTGTGCAGCTTCAATTCCCCGCGCGCGGCCTTCTTCTCGTAGATCGTGTAGGCCTCCTCGAACTCCTTGCCGAACTTGTCGTGCAGGTCCGGCACGTCCGAGGGCGAGAAGAGCGTCCACTCGCCACCTTCCATCACCCGCTTCATGAAGAGGTCGGGGATCCAGTTGGCGGTGTTCATGTCGTGCGTGCGGCGGCGGTCGTCGCCGGTGTTCTTGCGCAGCTCGAGGAACTCCTCGATGTCCAGGTGCCACGTCTCGAGGTAGCAGCACACCGCGCCCTTGCGCTTGCCGCCCTGGTTCACCGCCACCGCGGTGTCGTTCACCACCTTGAGGAACGGGACCACGCCCTGCGACTTGCCGTTGGTGCCCTTGATGTACGAGCCTAGCGCGCGCACGGGGGTCCAGTCGTTGCCGAGGCCGCCGGCGAACTTGGAAAGCAGCGCGTTCTCCTTGATCGCCTCGTAGATGCCGTCGAGGTCGTCGGCGACCGTCGTGAGGTAGCAGGAGGAGAGCTGGCTCCTCAGCGTGCCGGAGTTGAAGAGCGTCGGCGTGGACGACATGAAGTCGAAAGTCGACAGCACGTTGTAGAACTCGATCGCGCGCTCCTCGCGGTTGATCTCGTTCAGCGCAAGGCCCATCGCCACGCGCATGAAGAACGCCTGCGGCAGCTCGATGCGGCGCTCGTTGATGTGCAGGAAGTAGCGGTCGTAGAGCGTCTGCAGGCCGAGGTAGTTGAACTGCAGGTCGCGCTTGGGCTGCAGCGCCGCGCCCAGGCGCTTCAGGTCGTAGGAGGCGAGCTTCTCGTCCAGGAGCTGCGCCTTCACGCCCTGCGAGATGAAGGTGGGGAAGTACTCGGCATAACGCGTGGACATGTCGGCTTGCGCGACTTCTTCCCCCAGCACTTCGCGGCGGATGGTGTGCAGCAGCAGGCGCGCCGAGACGTAGGTGTAGTCGGGATCCTGCTCGATCAGCATGCGTGCGGCGAGGATGGCGCACTTGTGCACCTCCTCCAGCGGCACGCCGTCGTAGAGGTCGCGCAGCGTGGCGTCGAGGATCTTCTTCGGCTCGACTTCGGAGCCTTCGTGCAGGTGCTCGCACGCCGAGGCGATGAGTGCTTCGAGCTTGGAGACATCGAGGGGCTCGCGTGCGCCGCCCACCACGACGTGGATGCTGGGCTTCTGCGACTCGGCGGCTTCCTGGACGCGCTTGGCGCGCTCGCGGGCGCGCTCCTCGCGATAGAGCACGTAGCTGCGAGCGACCTGGTGCTCGCCGGCCCGCATCATCGCCAGCTCGACCTGGTCCTGCACATCTTCTATATGGAACGTGCCGCCGGCCGGATGGCGGCGCATCAGCGACTGCACTACGGCGTTGGTGAGTGCCTGCACCTTCTCGCGAACACCCGCGCTGGCCGCCGCTGTGTTGCCGGAAACGGCAAGGAACGCCTTGGTCATCGCCACCGCGATCTTGTCGGGCTCGAAGCCGACCACGGAGCCGTTGCGCCGGATGATCTTGTAATCCGCATATCGCTCCTGGACCGCCGGGTCGGGTCGTTCTTCCCCGAGGATCGGGGCCGTGGATTGGGCGGTCGGAAGGATGTCGGATGCCAGGCGCATGGGGTATCTCCTGTTCGTCTTTGGGACCCGGGTGCGGCGCGCTCGCCCGGGGCTCTCTCCGGCACGGGCTCTCGGGCCCGCTAAGTCACTCATTCGGTTGTGAATAAGGGTGAGTTTTCCCCACGCTTATGCACAGCTTGTTCACGGCCTTTCCACAACATATTGTGGCTATGGGAGGGCGTGGGCACAAAGTCTAGGGAAGGCGCCGGGCCAAAGCAAGAGGCTTTTTTGCGTTCTTTTTCCCTTGCGGATTCAGGCCCTTGCGTAGGGTTCTTGCTGAAGATTTGAGCAGTAGAACTTACGCTGCGGAATACCGCTTTCAGGCCGTTCGCTGGCCCAGCTCTTGCCTGAAGCGCGCCCAGTCGAACCAGGGTCCGGGGTCGGTCTTGCGTCCCGGCGCGATATCGCTGTGGCCGGTGAATTCGAGCGGCCCGTAGCGCGTTTGCAGGGCGCGGGCCAGCTCGGCAAGCCGGGCGTACTGGTGCTCGGTGAAGGGCACGTCATCCGCGCCCTCGAGCTCGATGCCGATGGAGAAGTCATTGCATTTCTCCCTCCCGCAATGGCTCGACGCTCCCGCGTGCCACGCGCGCTTCTCCGTCGGCACGTACTGCACCAGCTCGCCGTCGCGGCGGATGAGGAAGTGGGAGGAGACCTTGAGGCCCGCGATCTCCCTGAAGAAAGGATGGGCTACGGGATCGAGACGGCCGAGGAAGAGGTCGTCGATGTACGGGCCGCCGAAGTCGCCGGGCGGCAGCGAGATGTTGTGGATGACGACGAGGGAGACCTCGCAGCCATCGGGGCGGTCGTCGAAGTGGGGCGACGGGGTCCAGCGCGCGCCGGCGCAAAGACCGCCCGCGTCCAACTGATACGAGGAGTCGTCGAAATGCCCCATGAGGTGATCCGGGGACAGACCCGGTTTTGCCTGATTTTTCAGCGAATCCGGGTCTGTCCCCGGTGTTACAAGTCAGTCGATACCCAGCCGGTCCAGCCGGTACCGCAGCGAGCGGAAGGTGATGCCGAGCAGCTTGGCCGCCGCGGTCTTGTTGAAGCGCGTGGCCTCGAGCGCCTTCATGATCGCCTCGCGCTCGACCTGGTCGAGGAAGTCATGCAGCGGAAGGCCCCGGGTGCCCAGCGCCCCATCCAGGACCGGCGCCTTGTCGCGCGAGTTGCCCTGCGTGAGGTAGAGGTCGGTCGCGGTGATGGTGTTGTTGGTACACAGCGCCATCGCGCGCTCGAGGATGTTTTCCAGCTCGCGAACGTTGCCGGGAAAGTCGTAGCGGCGCAGGGCCAGCATCGCCTCCTCGTCGATCTTCGGCGGCTCGGCGTTCGCCAGCCGCGCGAGGCGCTCCACCACCTGAGCCACCAGCACCGGGATGTCCTCCGGGATCTCGCGCAGGCTGGGCATCTTGAGCTCGATCACGTTCAAGCGGTAGAAGAGGTCCTGGCGGAACTCGCCGGCCTCGACCTGCTCGGCGAGGGTGCGGTGCGTAGCGGAAATGATGCGCACGTCGAGCGACTCCTCGCGCGTGTCGCCCACGGGACGCACCTTCTTCTCCTGGATGACCCTCAGCAGCTTGACCTGCATCGCGAGCGGCAGGTCGCCCACCTCGTCGAGGAAGAGCGTGCCGCGTTGCGCCGCCTGCAGGTAGCCGATCTTGTCGTTGTCCGCCCCGGTGAACGCGCCCTTCTTGTAGCCGAAGAACTCGCTCTCCATCAGGTTCTCGGGAATGGCCCCGCAATTGACCGCGACGAAGGGCGCATCGGCGCGCGAGGAGCCTGAATGGATGAGGCGAGCGGCCACCTCCTTGCCGGTGCCCGATTCGCCGGTGATATAGACCGGCGCCTGCGAACGGGCGAGCTTGGCGATCATGTCGCGCGCGCGCTGGATCGCGGGCGATTCACCGAGAAGTCGCGGCGTGCCGGGGGGCGCGGTCTCGCCCGCGGAGGCGCGCCGCGCCTGGGCTGGCCGCGGCAGCTTGAGCGCGCTCATCACCAGCGTGCGCAGCTGCTCGAGCTTGATGGGCTTGGCGAGGTAGTCGAAGGCGCCGGCCTTCAGCGCCGCCACCGCGTTCTCCGTCGATCCGTACGCGGTTATCACCGCCACCGGCGTATTGCCGTAGTTCTCCGCGATGTGGCGCAGCACCTGCAGGCCGTCGCCATCGGGCAAGCGCATGTCCGTGAGGCACAGGTCGTAGGGCCGGCCCTTCAGCGCCTCCTCGGCCTCGCCGAAGGTCGACGCGCTGTCGGCATCGACGCCCATGCGCGAGAGCGTGAGCACCAGAAGCTCGCGGATGTCGGCCTCGTCGTCCACGATGAGTACGGTCCTGCGGTTCATCACGCCCCTTTCAAGGTGATGCGGAACTGGCCCCCGGCGGGATTATCGACATACTCGAGCCGCGCGCCATTGCCCTCGCAAAGCTCGCGAGCGATGTAGAGGCCGAGCCCCGTGCCCTGCGCCTCGGTGGTGAAGAACGGCTCGAAGAGGTGCGATTGCGTATCCGGCGTGACGCCGGGGCCGTCGTCATGCACGTCGATGAGCAGCCGTCCCGGCGCCGGCGCCGGCCACACCACGATGCGGATCGAGCCCGGCAGCTTGCGGCAATGGCGCCAGGCGTTGCGCACGATGTTCCACAGCACCTGGTCGAGGTGCTGGCGGTCGAAGAAGAGCCGGTGCGACGTGCGCACCTGCACGTCGATGCAATCGGCCGGGACCTTCTCGGAGGCGCAGAAATCGGCGGAGAAGGCCGCGAGGTAGCCCGGAGCCTCGATCGCCTGTGGTTGGGTGCGGTCGCGGCGGTTGAGGTAGAGCACTTCCTGCACGATGCGGTCGAGCCGCGTCACGTTGGCATTGATGATCGAGATGAGGCGCTTTTCGTCGGGACCCACGGCGCCGTCCTCCTCGAGCAGCTCGGCGGCGTGCCCGATCGAGGAAAGCGGGTTGCGGATCTCGTGCGCGATGGAGGCGGTGAGCCGCCCGAGCGCCACGAGCTTCAGCTGCTGCGCCTGCTGGCGCATGCGGCCCACGTCCTCGATGAAGATCACCGCCGGGGCCGGGTTGCCCACCCCGATGGTGACGAAGTGCACCTGCAGATCGCCGGCGGAGCGCGGCGTGCGCAGCTGCATGAAGGTGGTCTCCGAGCCCTCGCGCCAGCTCTGCAGCAAGCGGGCGATCTCGGGGGCGTATTCGGCGATCGTCGGCAACCTTCCGGTGGGCAGCGGGCCCAGCAACTGCACCGCCCGCGGGTTGTGCTGGCGAATGCGACCCTGCGCATCGACGACCAGGATGCCGTCCTGCATGTCGCGGATCACGAGCTCGTTGATCTGCGAGAGGTTGGCCAGGTCGATCTTGCGTTCCTCGGCGATCTGCTCGCTGGTGCGCGCGTAGCGCGCGAGCGTCGAGGCAAGGCCCGCAGTCGCGAAGAAGGCGGCGCTGGTGAATCCGGCCTGGACGAACTCGTGCCCCACCGCGTCGTGCTGCCACATGTGGAAGACCTGCTCGCACAGCACCGCGATCGCCGCCACCGCCGCGTGGAAGTAGACGAGCCGGCCGCGCGTGATGAGGCCCGCCGCCGCGAGCGTGACCAGCAGGATCACTCCGAGGCCGCTCCTCACGCCGCCACTCGCGTACATGAGCAGGACGATCGCGAACACGTCCACGATCACGCCCGCGGTCACCTGGATGGTGAGGTTGGGCTCGCGCAGGCGCGCCGGGATCAGGAGCGCGATCGCCGCGACGGTGTAGGTGACCACGGTCGGCAGCACTATCGCCGGCGCATCGCCGCCCAGGTTGAAGAAGCGGTTCAGGTAGGCGAAGGCGATGCCGACGAAGAGCGCCAGCACGATGCGGTAGAGGCAGAAGACCGCCAGCGTGCGCCAGGTCGTGTCGTCGGCCTCGACGATGAACGGCACCGGCGGTCCGGGGGGCCGCGCCGCGGCGGCGATCCGGTCGGCCGCCGAGCTTACGAATGACAGTGCGGATTGCTCTGGCAGACCAGCCTCCCGGCTTCCTCGCGCGCCTCGCTGCGTGGCAGGTTCACGCCGCAGCGCGTGCACTGCACCATGTCCTCTCCCTTGACCGAGGTGGCCTCGGGCACCTTTGGCTCGTCCTTGGTGGCCGAGCGAAACAGGCCGCGGAACACCAGGTAGACGAGGAAGGCGATGAAGATCAGCAGCAGGATGCGGGCCATGCCGCGAATTTTACGCGATCACCCTCGCGCGAGCGGGATCCTCACCTCGAAACGCACGCCGGCATCCTCGTCGAGGTTCTCGGCGTTCACGTCACCGCCGTGCGCCTCGGCGACCAGGCGCACGATGTAGAGGCCCAGGCCCAGGTGCGCGCCGGCCGCCGCGTCGGCGCGCTCCGGCTCGCGCAGCGTCACCATCGAATCGAAGAGCCGCGCGCGCGTGGCGAGCGGCAGCGGCGGCCCGTCGTTCTCCACCGCGAGCTTCGCGTACCGACCGCGCGCGTGGGCCGACACGCGAATCGCGCTTCCTTCCGGGGCGAAGTCGTTGGCGTTCTCGACCAGCTTGTCGAGAAGCTGGGCGAAGGCGTCGGGCGATCCCTCCACCTCGACGGCATCGTCGTCGATGGCGAGCTCGAATGCCCTCGGCGCGTAGGCCGTGCGATATCCCTCGACGCATCCGGCGGCCACGGCGGCGAGGTCGAAGCGCTCGCGCTCGGCGGCTTCCAGCAGCCGCTCGAGCCGCGTCGATTCCGAAAGACGCGCGATGAGCCGCGCGAGACGGCCCACGCCCTCGCCCGCGCGCTCGACATACACACGCGCTTCGGGCGCGAGCGGCTGGTCCTTCAGGTTGTCGAGCGAGGAGCGCACGACTGCTACCGGCGTGCGCAGCTCGTGCGAAAGGCGGCCGGCCATCGCCTCGAGATAGGCGTTGTATTCCCGCAGTCGCCCCAGCACCGCCGCCATGGTGCGCGAGAGGTCGCCGATCTCGTCGCCCGCCGTCGAGGGCACGATCGCCCGGCGCACGCGGCCCTGCGAATCGATCGCCGCCTCGGCCTCGCGGTGAAGGCGCCGGATGCGTGCGGCAAGGCGAGTGGCGAAGGCGAGCAGGATCACGAACGCGCCGCCCACCACGAGCAGCGTTACCAGCAGCAGCTTCTCCAGCGCCGCCTGCTTGAGGAGCTGGATCGCGCCGGTAGTCTCCTCGACCACGACGGCGCCCACGATGTTGTCGCCGTTGAAGATCGGCTGCGCCGCGGAAAGGATCGCGACGTCGCGGTCGCGCGTGCCGCGCCAGTGGGTCGAGGAAATGCCGATGAGGGCACGATCGATCTGCGAGCGCACGGGTTTCGATTCGTCGCCCGCTTCGACGCGCGGGGTCGGAACGATGAGCGCCGCGATGGGCCGCAACCAGCCCAGGCCCTCGTCCCTGCGCTCGGGCGGCAGCCGCCCGGAGAGTCCCCGCACCCGCGAGCGTGTGTCGATCACCCACAGGCGCGAGGAGCGTCGGCCGAGCGTGGACAGGAGCCGCTCGATGGCTTCGGCCGGCGCGTAGGCTTGCCCCAGGCTCGCCACGGCCGCGGTGTCGGCGGCCGCGAAGAGCGCGATGATGCGGCGGCGCTCCTCGTCTTCGGGATCGGATTCGAGCTGGGCTCGCTCGAAGAGCTCGGGGCGGTCCGACAGCGCGGCGGCGACCACCCGCGCGGTAGCGGCGATCTGCTCGACCTGCGACTGCCGCAGGAACGCCTCCATGGAGGCGATGAACTGCGCCGCGAGCCAGGGCAGCGCGAGCAGGACCAGCGCCACGAGCAGCAGGCGGCCGCGGATGCCCTGGAGGAAGCGCATCACGCCTAGCGGCTCGCGCCGGCGATGCGCGTCACTAGAACTCCGCGTGCAGAGTGAGCGAGGCGAAGCGGTGCGGCGTGCGCTGACCGGCGAACTCGCGCGATTCCATCGCGAGCGCCGCGGTCGCCGCGAAGCCGGTTCCCGACCAGGTTACGCCCGCGATCGCGCGACCGACGGCGTTGCGGCGCTCCAGAGGCTCGTCGAAGGCGCCATAGGGACGCCGCAGCATCTCGTTGCGCGCCACCCCGCGCAGGTTCGCGCCGATGAAGCCGCCCCAGCCCGGCTCGGAGGCCAGGGGAGGCGTGGCGGCGTGCCGAAGCAGCGGTGACGAGAGTCCCCGTGCGCCGAAACGCAGCTCGCCGCCCGCGTGGACGAAAGCCACTTCGTTGCCCGCCACCAGCCCGTAGTGCGCATCGCCCCATGCGAAGTGGTGGGTGCGCACTGCGGCGAGCTGGAAGTCGAAGCGATCGGGTTCCTGGCGCGACCACTCGATCCGGCTCGCCGTGACCAGACGATGGATCGCCTCGGTGACCTGGCGGCCGAGCGCCGACGGGCCGCGCACGCCGGCCGAGGCTTCCAGCGTCTGGAACAGCCGCGGCGTGCGTTCGTGGCGTGCCGCCGTGAGCAGCAGCCGGGCCGCGGGCGCGCGGTCCACCACGCCGAACTCGAAGCGCTCGCCCTCAGGCGAGTAGATCTCCTGCACGACGCCCAGCTCGAGCAGCCAGGCGCCGCGATCCTGCACGCGTGCCACGCGCAGCCCCGATGAATACCAGCGGTCGGTATCGAAAAGCGCGTCGTTGTCGGCCTGCACGTACCAGCGCGATTCGGCAGCCGATGCGCTCGCCGCGACGGCAAACATCAGGACCGCGATCGCGCGCCTCAAGCGCCCTCCACCCAGCGATACCCCATGCCATACACCGTGTCGATGCCGGCGAAGGCGGGATCGACCGCGAGAAACTTCTTGCGGATGCGCTTGACGTGCGAGGTGATGGTGCCGTCGTCGACCACCATCTCGGCATCGCGCATCAGCTGGTCGCGGTTCTTGACGTGACCGGGGTGGCGGGCGAGCGAATGCACCATCCAGAACTCCGTGACGGTGAGGTCCACTGGCGCACCGCCCCACTTGGCGAGCATGCGCTGGCCGTCCAGCTCGAGCTTGCCGCGATGCAGGACGTCCTCCGCCACGGGCGCCTGCGTGGCCGCCTCCACCCGGCGGAAGAGCGCCGCGATGCGCGCCAGCAGGTGGGGCAGGCTCACGTCCTTGGTGACGTAGTCGTCGGCGCCCACGCGAAGGCCGCTCACGATGTCGATGTCCGAGTCGCGCGCCGACAGGAAGATGATCGGCAGCTGCGCGCTCGCCGCGCGCAGCTCGCGGCAGAGGGCGAACCCTCCGTCGATCTCCTGGCCCAGGCCGATGTCGATGATGGCGAGCTCCGGCAGGCGAGCGGCCAGCGCGGCGGAAGCGTCCTTGCGCTCGCCGAACGCCCACACCTCGTAGCCCGCGCGCTTCAGCGCGTCGGAATAATTCTGCCGGATGTGGGGATCGTCCTCGACCAGCGCGATGCGTCGTGCCATGAGCGCGGATTATGCCCTCCCTCTCGCACCGGGGGAGGCGGGGAAGACGGTGAATCATCTTTCCGCCACATTTGCTCAGCGCATCGCCCGCATCCGGCAACCGCTCCGCCTCCCGCCGGCGGCGAAATGGCAGTGCCCCGATCGGGGGCTCACACGGGAGCGCAAAGGGCAGATGGACGCGAAGGCGGCGGGGCGGGACATGAAGGGCGCGATCACCGATTTCGTCGAGCTGGTGGCGAAGGCGGTGCTGAGCGGCGTGGGGGTCGGCGTGGCGATGGGCCTCGCGATCCTGGTGCTGTCGACGGCGGCCGAGGCCGCGGGCCCCGACGAGGCGAAGACGGGAACCTTGTTCCTGCAAGGTGCTGCCGGATACACCGCCGCGCCGAAGGTGTCGACCGAGGTCGCGATCGAAGTAAAGGGCATCGTCGCGCGCACCCGCCTCACCCAGGTTTTCCACAACCCGGGAGCGGAATTCGTGGAGGGTATCTACGTCTTCCCGCTCCCGGAGAAAGCGGCCGTGGACCGGCTGTGGATGCGTGTGGGCAATCGCGTGATCGAGGGACGCATCCAGGAAAAGGCCGAGGCGCGGCGAACCTACGACAAGGCGAAGTCCGAAGGCCGCAAGGCCGCCCTCGTGGAACAGCAGCGCCCCGACCTCTTCACCAATCGCGTCGTGCACATCGGCCCCGGCGACACCATCGAGATCAAGGTGGAGTACCAGCAGGCGCTCGCCTACGACAATGGCCGCTACCGGCTGCGTTTCCCGCTCGCGGTCACGCCGCGCTACGAGCCGGACGCGGCAAGTGCGTCGCCCCTTCCCGACGAGCCCAAGGCGCTCGAAGCCTACGAGGAGGAACCCCGGCTGCTGCAGGCCGTGTACCAGCCGGCCGGCTGCGGGCTGGTCAACCCGGTGGACATCGTGGTGTCGATCGATGCCGGCGTGGCCCTGGGCGCCGTCTCGAGCTCGTACCACGATGTGATCGTCGAGAAGGAAGGCCACGGCCGCGCGATCGTGGCGCTCTCCCGCGAGCAGGAAGAGGCAGACCGCGACTTCGAGCTCACGTGGTTCGTTGCGCCGAAGGCGGGTCCCGAGGCGGCGATGTTCGTGCACCGCACCGCGGACACCGACTACGCGTTGCTCCTGGTGATGCCGCCGCAACCCACGGCCGAGGAGAAGGCGGCCTTCCAGCGCCTGCCGCGCGAGACCATCCTCATCGTCGATACGTCGGGCTCGATGCAGGGCGCCTCGATCGTGCAGGCGCGCCAGGCCCTGGGGCATGCGCTCGATACGCTGAGCGCGCGCGATCGCTTCAACGTGATCGAGTTCAATTCGGTCACGCGGGCCCTTTGGCCCTCGGCGCTCGTCGCCACGCCGGAGAACGTGAGGCGGGCGCGGGAATGGGTAGCGAAGCTCAGGGCCGACGGCGGCACCGAGATGGCGCCGGCGCTTCGGCTCGCCCTCGATGGCAGCGACACTCCGGGCTACCTGCGGCAGGTGGTGTTCATCACCGATGGAGCCGTAGGCAACGAGGAGGCGCTCTTCCGCCTCATCGCCGAGCGGCTGGGCGCCTCGCGCCTCTTCACCGTCGGCATCGGCTCGGCGCCCAACGCGCACTTCATGCAGCGCGCGGCGCAGTTCGGCCGCGGCACCTTCACCCAGGTAGCCGACGTGAACGAGGTGCGCGAGAAGATGGGGCAGCTCTTCGCGAAGATCGAGGCGCCGGTGCTGCGCGACGTGGCGATCCGCTGGCCCGACGGCACCCCGGTCGAGACCTTTCCCGCCCGGGTGCCCGACCTCTACCTCGGCGAGCCGGTGATGGTCGCCGCCGCCGCGCGCGCGCCGCTCGGTGCGCTCGTCGTTTCGGGCACGCGCGGCAACCAACCCTGGAGCGTGGCGCTCACGCCCTCGCCCGACGCCGTGGCGCCGGGTGTGGGCGCCCTCTGGGCCAGGTACAAGATCGCCGCGTTGATGGACGAGCTCACGCGCGGGGCGGATCCCGCGCAGGTGCGCTCGCAAGTGGTCAAGGTGGCACTCGAGCACCACCTCGTGAGCGCGTTCACGAGCCTGGTGGCGGTGGATGTCACGCCCAGCGCGCCCGCTTCCGGAGTGAAAACCGAGATGGTCGCGGCTGCCCCGCCGCGCGGCTTCGTCGCCGGCACGCAGTTGCCGCAGACCGCAACGCCCGCCCTGCTGCAGTTGCTGATCGGCATCGGGTGCCTCGCGGTCGGCACCCTGGTTGCAGCCTTCGGGATTCGCAGGCGGGGCGTGGCATGACGGCGCGCGAGCGCGTGGTGCCGTGGATCGCAGCGCTCCTGTTGGGCGTGGGCGCCTGGCAGGTCGCCGCGGCTGGCTGGATCCACGCGAAGGCCGTCGTCGCGCAGAGATTGATCGCGAGCGCGTGGCAGCTCGCGCGAGACGGCGGGCCGGCACGGCGTCCGTGGCCGTGGGCGGACATGCGACCCGTCGCACGCCTCTCGATGCCCGCACTCGGAGTGGATCTCTTCGTGCTCGATGCGGCCACGCCGCGCGCGCTGGCGTTCGGCCCCGCGCATGTCGGCGGGACGGCCGCGCCGGGTCTGTGGGGCAACTCGGTGGTCGTGGCGCACCGCGACACGCACTTCGAATTCCTGCGGCGCATCACGCTGGGCGAGGTGATCGCGGTCGAGCGCGCGGGTGGCGCGCGCTCGCGTTATCGGGTGCGCGAAATCACGGTGGTCGACAAGGGTGAATCGCGCGTGCTCGATCCCGCCGACTCGCCGCAGCTCACGCTCATCACGTGCTTCCCGTTCGATGCGGTGCAGCATGGAACGACACTTCGCTATGTTGTCGTGGCCGAGCGCGTGGCGTAGCGTTGCAACCATTGGAACCACACGGGGTCTGACGGGCATGAGGAGGCTCGAGCGACACGAACTGTTCAACACGCTGCCGGGATTCGACGATCCGCTTGAGATGCTGCTCGGGTGCCACCGCCGCATCGAGCGCCAGCTGGACACGTTGAAGAAGCTTCGCGCGCACGTCGCTGCCAAGGGCGTGGACGCCGAGGCGAGCCTCGCGGCGCAATCGGTGCTGCGCTACTTCATGAAGGCGGCGGGCAGCCACCACGAGGATGAGGAGCACGACGTCTTCCCGCTCCTCGAGCAGCGCATCGACGACCCGGGCGAGAAGCAGCGCTTCGTGCAGTTCCGCGCGAGCCTCGAGGCCGACCACCGCAAGCTGGAGAGCGCGTGGGCGCGTTTGAAACGCCCGCTCGAGGGCATTGCCGAAGGGCTGACACGCCAGCTGCCGGAAACGGACGTGGCGGCCTTCACGCAGGCCTACGCGCACCACATCGTGGCCGAGGAACATGCCCTCACGGAGTTCTTCAACCGCTGGCTGGGCGACGCCGACCGCGAAGCGCTCGGCCGCTCGATGGCGGCGCGGCGGGCTACGCCGCGGGCTTGATGCCGGCGATGGCGCGTTCCCAGTCCTCGATGAAGGCCTGGAATTTAGCATCATCCATTCCGCGCAGCACGCGATTGCCGTCCTCGGTGAGCGCGGTCAGGGCGTAAGCCACCGTCACGCGCGTGCGGCTCGCGCCCAGGGACGTGCACTGCACAAGGACGGATCCCATCCTCGAGCCGGGCGTGATCCGCTGGTACTCCACCAACCCCGCCTGCGGCTCGTAGCGCGTCATCGTCCAGAGCGTGTGCTCGCCCCCGTGGCCGGTAGTGAACACCATGCCACGCTGCGGCGTCCCGTCGGCGGGATGCAGGTAGGTCGGATCCCATCCGTCCGCCCAGGCGCGCTCGCCCTCGGGGGTGAAGAGCTCGAATGCGCGCCCGGCCGGGCGTTCGACGACGAAGTGGTGCGAGCGCTCGATGTGCTCGGCGCGAAAGGCGCTCACGCAGGCAGCGGCATGCCCGCGAGGCCTGCCATCTCCGGCTGTCCCGTCATGAGGTTGGCGTTCTGCAGCGCCTGGCCCGCGGCCCCCTTGCCGAGGTTGTCCACGGCGCCCAGCGCGATGACGAGCCCGGTGTTGGGATTCACCGCGTAGGAGACGAACGCGAAGTTGGAGCCGCTCGCCGCGCTGGTATGCGGGCCACGTCCCTTTTCCGCCGGCAACACGCGCACGAAGGGCTCGGCCTTGTACATTGCCTCGGCGGCTTCCTGCAGCGTGGCCGCGGTGATGTTGCCCTTGGGGCGCGCATAACAGGTGGCAAGCAGCCCGCGCTTCATCGGCACCAGGTGCGGCGTGAACGCCACCGTGGCCTTGCGTCCGCCCACGTGCGAAAGCGCCGTCTCGATCTCGGGCACGTGAGGATGCGATTCGAGCCCGTAGGCGAAGAGGTCCTCGCTCGTCTCCACGTAGCCGAAGCCGCTTGCACCCCCCCGGCCCGTGCCGGTGACGCCGCTCTTCGCGTCGATCACGATGCCTTCGGGCTCGACGAGACCCGCCTTCACGAGCGGCGCGAGCGCGAGCAACGCCGCCGCCGGATAGCAGCCGGGGTTGGCAAGGCGCGTGGCCTTGCGGATGCGATCGCGCGCGCCGGGCAACTCGGTGAGCCCGTAGGTCCAGCCCTCGACGAAGCGATGGTCGCCGCCCACGTCCACGATCCGCACATTGGCGGGGACCTGCCCGAGTGGCTCGCGCGACTTGCCCGTGGGCAGCGAGGCGAAAAGCAGGTCGATGCCGGAAAGCTCGGCGGGACGGAACGACTCGATGGTGAGCTCGCCCGCGGGATGGCCGCGCAAGGTGGGGAAGCGTTGCGAGAGCTTCTGGCCGGCGGTGGATTCGCCGGCGCCGTATACCAGCTTGAACGTGGGATGGCCCAGCACCAGGCGCAGCAGCTCGCTGCCCCCGAAGCCGCTGATGCCGACGATTCCGATCTTCACGCGGGCGTCGCTCTTGGAAATTGGTCGGGGTGAGAGGATTCGAACCTCCGGCCTCTACGTCCCGAACGTAGCGCTCTACCAGGCTAAGCTACACCCCGAGGGACCAAGGGGCGCCGTGGGCGCCCCTTCAGAGAATTCCCTGTCGAATCAGAACTTTCTTTCGACAGAAAAGTGAGCCAATTGTAGCAGACTGTCGCGGCAGGCGGAATCCGGAAGTAGGGCCAGCCGGGCTATCGCGGCTCCCGCCTCGTCCCTCGCCTGCTTCCTCGCGTAGTCGAGCGCGCCCACGCGATGGATCGCGCTGACGACGCCCTCCAAATTGGCCTTGCCGCCATGCTCGATGGCGCGGCGGACCTCCTTGCGCTCGTCCTCGTTGCCCGACTTCATCACGTAGATGAGCGGCAGCGTGGGCTTGCCTTCGGCCAGGTCGTCGCCCAGGTTCTTGCCGGTCTCGGCGAAATCGCCGGAGTAATCGAGCACGTCGTCGATGAGCTGGAAGGCGGTGCCCAGGTGCATGCCGTACTCCGTAAGCGCCGCTTCCACGTCGGGCGCGGCATTGCCGAGGATGGCCCCCACCTGTGTTGCGGCTTCGAAAAGCTTCGCCGTCTTGTAGCGGATGACCCGCAGGTACTGCTGCTCGTCGGTATCGGCGTCGTGGACGTTGAGAAGCTGCAACACCTCCCCCTCGGCGATCACGTTGGTCGCGTTCGCCAGCACCTGCATGATGCGAAGGCTGCCTACGTCCACGATCATCTGGAAGGCGCGCGAATAGAGGAAATCACCCACCAGCACCGAGGCGGCGTTGCCGAATTCCGCATTGGCGGTCTTGCGCCCGCGCCGCAGGCTCGATTCGTCCACCACGTCGTCGTGCAGCAGCGTGGCGGTGTGGATGAACTCGATCACTGCCGCCAATTCGTGCTTGGCGCGGCCCTCGCAGCCGAAGGCATTTGCCGCCAGCAGCACCAGGGCGGGGCGAAGGCGCTTCCCGCCACCGCCCACGATGTAGGAGCCGATGGTGCGGATGAGGGAAACATCGGAAGAAAGGCGATCGCGGATGACCGCGTCGACTTGCTCCAGGTCTGCTTCGATGGGGGCGCGGATCGCTTCCAGGCTGGCGGGCGCCAGGGGGTGACGCTGGGTCAAGTCTTTGACCTTATGGGGAAATTTCGTGTATTATAGCGAGTTCGTCCGGACGCCTCGGCGGGCCGGGCGACAGATACTCTTCAAACGCAATGGAGTCCACAATGTACGCGGTCATAAAAACCGGCGGCAAGCAGTACCGAGTTGCCCCCGGCGAGAAAATCAAAATAGAACAGATACCGGCAGACGTTGGCGCTCAGATTGTCCTCGACCAGGTGCTCATGGTTGCGGACGGCGAGGCCGTGAAGCTCGGTAATCCCCTGGTGTCCGGAGCGACTGTCTCCGCCACCGTCATCGCCCACGGTCGCGGCACGAAGGTGAAGATCTTCAAGATGCGCCGCCGCAAGCACTACCAGAAGACCCAGGGCCATCGGCAGAACTACACGGAAATCCGTGTGGACGCGATCGCATAGGGGACAGAACCCGGTTCTCGCCTCTGCGCGGTTTGGGGCCTGTCCCCGGTTTCAGACAATCTCTTAGGAACGAAACATGGCACACAAGAAAGCAGGCGGCTCGTCCCGTAACGGCCGCGACTCCGAAAGCAAGCGCCTCGGCCTCAAGGCCTTCGGCGGCGAGCTCGTCAACGCGGGCTCGATCCTCGTCCGCCAGCGTGGGACGCGTTTCCACCCGGGCATGAACGTGGGCATCGGCAAGGACCACACGCTGTTCGCGACTTCCACCGGGCACGTGAAGTATTCGAAGCACGGTCCGAAGGGCAAGTCGGTCGTCACCATCGAGCCGGCGCAGCAGTAACCGGCTTCCGCGCTCGCGAAGAAGCCCCGTACGAGTACGGGGCTTTTTTGTTTCCGGCTCCCGCGACCGAAGCGTTTCACCACAGAGACCACAGGGACCACGAGATGCCTGATGTCGGATTGTTCGTTGCCGCGTCGGCGCTGCTGGCGTTGGCACCGGGTCCCGACATCATTTACGTGTTGACGCGAGGAATGACCCAAGGACGCAGAGCCGGGTTTGCGGCGGCGCTGGGATTTGCGAGTGGCTGCATCTTTCATACGGTTCTTGCGGCGGTCGGGATTGCAGCGCTCATCAGATCGTCGGAGTTGGCCTTCGATGTGGTCCGGTACGCAGGGGCGGCCTACCTGATCTGGATCGGCATCCAGGCGCTGAGGCATCGCAGCTCGTTCTCGATCGAAGGCCCGAATGACTCGAAGGCGCTCCTGACCATCTACAGGCAGAGCGTCATCGGCAACATGCTGAACCCGAAGGTGACCCTGTTCTTCCTCGCCTTCCTGCCGCAGTTCGTGGATGCGCAGGCCGGCAATGTCGGCTGGCAGATGGCCCTGCTGGGCGTGCTGTTCATGCTGGTGACGATCGTCGTCTTCGGAGCCGTTGCCGTCTTCGCCGCGATGATCGGCGACTGGGTGCGGCGCAAGCCCGCGATCGGCGAGCGGCTGAATGTTTTCGCGGGGGTCACCTTCATCGCGCTTGGCATTCGCGTGGCGCTTCCGGATGTCGCCAACAAATGAATTGGGCCCCGGGCAATCGCTGCGTCGCAGCGTCCGGGGTGACAGGAACCGATGAAATTCTTCGACGAAGCCAGGATTGAAGTCATCGCCGGCAAGGGTGGCGACGGCAGCGCCTCCTTCCGCCGCGAGAAGTTCGTGCCGCGCGGCGGCCCCGATGGCGGCGATGGCGGGCGCGGCGGCAGCATCTACGCGGTCGCCGATTCCAACCTCAACACGCTGATCGACTACCGCTACACGCGCGTCTTCCGCGCGCGTGATGGCGAGAACGGCCGTGGGCGCGACCAGTTCGGCAAGGGCGCCGAGGACATCTTCCTGCGCGTGCCGGTGGGAACGGTCATTCGCGACGCGGAGAGCGGCGAGACGCTCGCCGACCTCGCCAGGGACGGCGAGCGCGTGCTGCTGGCCGCCGGCGGCCGAGGCGGCCTCGGCAACCTCAACTTCAAGTCGAGCGTGAACCGCGCGCCGCGCCAGTTCACCCGCGGCATGCCGGGCGAGCAGAAGAAGCTCGAGATGGAGCTGCGCGTGATCGCCGACGTGGGCCTGCTGGGGATGCCCAATGCGGGCAAGTCGACCTTCATCCGCGCAGTCTCGGCGGCTCGCCCCAAGGTCGCGGACTACCCGTTCACCACACTTCACCCGAACCTCGGTGTCGTGCGCGTGGACGAGTCGCGCTCCTTCGTGGTGGCGGACATTCCGGGACTCATCGAGGGCGCCGCCGAGGGCGCGGGCCTGGGGCACCAGTTCCTGCGCCACCTGCAGCGAACCTACCTGCTGCTGCACCTCGTGGACATCGCCCCGTTCGACGAAGGCGTCGATCCTGCCGAAGAGGTCAGGGCGCTCGCCGCCGAGCTCAAGAAGTACGACGCGCGGCTCGCGAAGAAGCCGCGCTGGCTCGTCCTCAACAAGGCCGACCTGCTCGATCCGGCGGAGGCGAAGGCGCGCGCGGCGAAGCTGGTGAAGAAGCTGCGCTGGACCAAGCCCTGGTTCCTCATCTCGGGGATCAAGGGCGAAGGCACGCGCGAGGTGACCTTCGCGGTCATGGACTTCCTCGAGCAGGAAAGGAAGAAGGGGAAAGGCGCCAGATGAGCGCTTCGCTGCGCGGCGCCCGGCGCATCGTCGTGAAGATCGGCTCGAGCCTGCTCACCAACGCGGGCGCGGGCCTGGACCGGGGCGCCATCTCCGAGTGGGTACGGCAGATCGGCGAGCTGCGGGAGCGCGGCGTGGAATGCCTGGTGGTGTCCTCGGGCGCGATCGCCGAGGGCATGAAGCGGCTCAAGTGGCAGCGGCGTCCGCGCGCCGTGAACGAGCTGCAGGCCGCGGCTGCCGTGGGCCAGATGGGGCTGGTGCAGGCATGGGAGTCGTGTTTCGCAGCGGTGGGCATGCACACCGCCCAGGTGCTGCTCACGCACGAGGACCTCGGCGACCGCAGGCGCTACCTGAACGCACGCACCACGCTCAAGACGCTGGTCTCGCTCGGCGTGGTGCCGATCATCAACGAGAACGATACCGTCGTCGTGGAGGAGATCCGCTTCGGCGACAACGACACCCTCGGCGCCCTGGTCACGAACCTGATCGAAGCCGATGCGCTCGTGATCCTCACCGACCAGCGCGGACTGTTTTCCGCCGACCCGCGCCGCAGCCCCGATGCGACGCTGGTGGCGCAGGCCGATGCCGGCGATCCCGCGCTCGAATCGATGGCGGGCGGCGCCGGCTCCCACCTGGGCAGCGGCGGCATGATCACCAAGGTGCTTGCCGCCAAGCGAGCCGCTCGCAGCGGCGCGCACACGGTCATCGCCTCGGGGCACGAGCCGGATGTGCTTTTGCGCCTGCACGCCGGGGAGTCCGTCGGCACCTTGCTCGCGGCGGGCACCGCGCCCGTGGCGGCACGCAAGCAGTGGCTGGCCGACCACCTGAAGCCTGCCGGGCGCATCAGCGTCGATGCCGGCGCGGCCAAGGCCTTGCTGGCCGACGGCAAGAGCCTGCTGCCCATCGGCGGCACGGCCGTCGAGGGCGCCTTCGAGCGCGGCGAGGTCGTGAGCCTGGCTGCCCCCGACGGGCGCGAGATCGCGCGCGGCCTGGTCAACTATTCGGCGGCCGAAACCGCCCGCATCCTGCGCAAGCCGACCGCTGAAATCGAGGCTGTGCTGGGATACGTCGCCGAGCCCGAGCTCATCCACCGCGACAACCTGGTCCTCCTCTGAAACTGCCGTTCTGCGGCACCCCCTGACGGAACCGAACCGGCCCCGCCGCCACTGATGCCGGAAGGGGCCGCCGCAGGGCCGAGCCAACCCCCGGAAAGTGCAGAAGATTACGTTGACCGCGGCGGCCCGCGGACGCTAGCCTCGGGTTGGCATGCCGCTCGCTTGCGGGTGGTTACGAATAAGCGGTCCAGTTCCAAAAATAAGCAGTTCCAGGGAGAGAGTCATGCGCACGTCCAGCCGGCCGCGGCCCAGGAAGTCCCTTCGCCATACCCCCTTGATCGTCGCCCTCGCCTGTGTCCTTGGGTCCCAAGGGGCGTTCGCGTTGACTCTGACGGTGAAGAGCACGGCCAACGCCGGCGGGGGGGTGCTCACGAATGACCTCAGCCTGCGAGAGGCGATCAACCTGGCAAACAGCGGCTGCGTCGCTGGCGCGGTCATCGACTTTGCCAGCGGGCCTTTCGTCACCGATACCCCGATCGAGCTCGCTTCGGAGCTCCCTACAATTACCTGCCCGACGCTCGAGATCCGGGGCGAGAGGAAGGTATCGATCGTTCCCGCATACGGCGGGTATTTCTCCGAGTCCAGCTGCGTCATCAATTCGCAGCCCGTTGCGGCGGGACGGCCGAGATTGAGCGGCCTGCGGGTGAGCGGGTTCACCAACCGCACGGCGATCTGCGGCAAGGTCGACGCGATCGACAACAAGATCCATGGTAACAACCAAGGGTTTGCGATCTCGGATTCAGTCCTGGCCAACAACGAGGTCTACTCCAACCTCGCAGGAATCTACTGGTACGGCGGAACCGCCGCGTCGATGACGGACAACAAGGTCCACGACAATGCTTACGGGTCCCTCTACATCGAAGCCTCGGCGACACTCGACAACAACGAGATCTACAACAACGGCGGCACCGGCGTTTACGTGCAGGGCGATGCCACCCTCCGCAACAACAAGGTTTATGGCAACAGCGATCGTGGCATCGAGGTCGAAGGTGCGGGAACCATCATCTCGAATATCGTCTACGGCCATGCCTACAACGGCATAGTGGCAGGTTACAACTCGGTCATACAGAAGAACACCGTCTACAACAATTACCTCAATATCTACCTCTACGGCGGCACGGTCGGCGGCGACAGCGCAGGCGACGGTAATTTCGTCCATAGCAGCACGGGCGAAAGCGGCATCTGGGCGAGTCCAGTGGAGGGCCAGTCGGTCACCATCCGCAACAACGTGGTGGGCAAGGCGGAGGCCTACGGCGGCAACGCCTGGGGAATCTATGTCGATGGCAATCCGGGGACCGTAGTGGTCTCCGACAACATCGTTGTGGGCAACGACAACTCCATAGACATCTATTGGGCCCAACACCTCACGCTTGACGGAAACTTCGTCGGTGTACATGGCGACGGGTCCACGCCAGGGTCGAACCGCTATGGCGTCTATATCGAGGATGTTGGTACCGCCATCATCACTAACAACACGCTGAGCGCCAGCTTCCAAGCTTATGGCGGCTCGAACGGCATCGACCTCGGCTACATCAACCAAGCCACGGTCAGCGGCAACCATATCGGGCTCAGCAAGAACCGGGATGCCATGCGGGGCAATCAGAACTACGGCCTGAATGCCTATTGTGTCTCCAACCTCAGTGTCACCGGCAATGCCGTCTCCAACAACCTGTATGGCGGCATGTTGATCGAAAGCGACGTCGGCAACACGCTCGTGGTCTCGGACAACCTGGTCGGCGTTTCTGGAGCTGGGACACCCATGCCCAACGGGACCAGCGACGGCGTGCAGGACGGCGGAATCCTCCTGTATGACGCGTGGTGTGGCGAAGAGGTAGCCCTCGACAACTATGAGGGCGGCGCGAAGTCGGTGTCGAAGGGCGCTCGCAAAGCCAAGCATAAGGCCAAGGGGGCCGCGGGCCTGAAGTCCGCGTCGAAGGCGCGCCAAAAGGGCATCACCGCGACCCGTGAGCTCTCCAACAACACGGTGGCGTACAACTACGGGCCCGGCATCACCGCCGAAAGCATGGGCGGGTACATGATCCGCGGGGGCAGCATTCACTCCAACACGGGCAAGAACATCGACCTCCTGGGCGAAGTCCTTGGCCAGCAAACGGCCCCCTCAATCTCGAACGTCTCCCACGACGGCATCAGTACCACATTCACCTATTCCGTGAATGGCCCGCCCGGAAGCTACGACATCGACTTTTACGAAAACTATTTTCCGCAAGCTGGCGGCACGGTGTATCTCGGAACGGTAACGGTGAACAGCGACGAAAGTCCCGCGACTTTCACTAAAACGGTCACACCGATGCGCGATTTCATCGCCGCAACGGCGACTGGCCTCTCCGGAACTTCAGAGTTTTCCTCGTCTTCTGTAGGCGTCGGCGCGGAATTCGTTCCGGCTTTCGCCAACCTCGGCAATGTGGTTGTGGGACAAACGAGCGCGCCCGCGGCACCCATCGCCATCCGCTCCATCGGCTCGGGCACCTACCAGATCTTCGGGATGGTCGCCGCGACGGCGGCGCCGGTCAGCTGCCAGGGCATTACCACCTTCTCCGCGTGCTCCGGGACGGAGTTCAGCTGCTCGACCAACTGTGCGCCAACGCAGCCGCCGCAGGCCTTCAGCGCCAAGAACCTGCCGTACAACGACGTCTGCACCATAAGCAACATCACTTTTTCTCCCAGCACCGTCGGCACGCAGACGCCGAGCATCTACATCTGCGACAACACCGGCGCGGCGCCCAGGGCGATCCCGCTTTCAGGCACCGGCGTGCCGCCCGTGATGGTCACGGCCTCGCCGGTTTCCCAGACCTTCGGCGACGTGTTCGTGGGCCAGGTCGGCTCGCGCACGGTCACGCTGCGGAACGAAAGCCCTGATTTTGCCGCGACGTTGGGCTCTATCACCGTGACGCCGCCGTTCTCGCTTGGAAACGACGGCTGCGGTGGAACGGTGCCCCTGGGCGGCACGTGCACGCTGCAGATCCTGTTCACGCCAACGGCCGCAGGGTCCGCATCCGGAAGCATCACGATCCCGGTCAGCAACGCTGGCTCGCCTTCGCCGGTCGTCGCCAACGTCGAAGGTAACGGCCGCATCGAGTCGTCGGTCGCGATGACCTCGCTGGTTGATCTCGGCAGCGCCGTGCTCGGCGCGAATCCGCTTTCGCAGACCGTCACCGTGACTAACACGGGCAACGGGCCGCTCATCATCGGCTCGATCGTCGCGACGCCTCCTTTCGCCGCCACCGGCTGCGCGAGCCCCGTGAATCCGGCACCTTCACCGAACACCTGCACGATCACGGTGACCTTCCCGCCGACCACGTACGGGATGGCGGCAGGGACCCTGACGCTCAACAGCAACGCGCCCGGCAGCCCGAACACCGCGAGCCTGCAGGCGAACGTGAACAGCGTCGCGTATGCCATGACGCCTGCGTCGGACAATTTCGGCGCGCAACTCGTCGGCACCGCGAGCGCCGCGCGCACGTTCCGCCTGCAGAACAACGGCGTGAACCCGCTGCCGCTCAATGGCGCGATGGTCGCGGGCGATTACCAGTTCGCCTCGAATGCGTGCACGACTTCGCTCGCGCCGGGCGCCTTCTGCGACCTGGGCGTGCAGTTCCTGCCGACCGTCGCCGGCACGCGCACCGGCCTCGTTTCCGTGCCGGTCAACTACCCGAACGCCCCGCCTGCCCAGTCGGCTCTCACCGGCAGCGGCTTCGACCAGCAGACCTTCACGCTGCCGCCCTCGATCGCCTTCAACGGCGCCACCCTCGGCGGCAATACGCAGACGTTCGCGGCGCAGATGACCAACACCGGCAGCGTGCCGGTGGCGATCACGTCGATTTTCGCGAGCAGCCCCTTCGCGCAGGGCAACAACTGCGGCACCAGCCTCGCGGCGCGCGCTTCCTGCACGATCACCGTGTCCTTCCCGCCCATGAGCTTCGGGACCACCACGGGCAACCTCAGCGTCGCCACCGATGCCCCTGGCGGCACCCGCATCGTGCCGATCACGGCGAGCGTGAACGCGGTGCCGTATAGCCTCGCGCCGCTTTCGGAGGCGTTCGGGCTGCAGGCGGTGGGAACGGAAAGCGCCCCGCGCGCCTTCACGCTCAGCAACAGCGCCCCGAACCCGATTGCGCTCGGGTCTTTCGGCGTGCCGGCGCACTTCCGGCTCGCCTCGACCACCTGCGCCGGCAGTATCCCGGCCAACGGGTCCTGCGTCCTCAACGTGTCGTTCAAGCCCACGGCCACCGGAGCGCTGCAGGGAAGCGTAGCCGTGCCCGTGGCGCTCACCAACGCTCCCGCGATGAGCGCGGGCGTGAGCGGCGAGGGCGGCCAGGCGACCGTGGTCCTGCCGGCGACCCTCAACCTGGGCGCCGCGATCCTCGGAACCGCGCCCCTCACCGGCAGCGTGCAGCTGACCAACGGCGGCAACATCGCGCTCAACATCTCGTCGATCGCCGCGAGCCCGCCGTTCACGGCCTCGCCCGCTTGCCCGGCCAGCCTTGCCCCCGGCGCCTCCTGCAACATCGGCGCCAGCCTGAACCCCATCGCGTTGGGCGCCTTCAGCGGCACCATCACCGTGCATTCGGACGCGCCCGGCAGCCCGCACGGGGTCCTGTTGCAGGCGAACGTCTCCGGAATCCCGTACGAGCTCACGCCGTCCGTGGTCGACTTCGGCAGCCAGCGCGTCGGCACGGCGAGCGCGCCCGCGAGTTTCCTGCTCAACAACGCGAGCGACATGGCGCTGCCGTTGGGCGCGATCACCCTCTCGGGCCCGTACGCGGTAACGTCCACCACCTGCGCGGCCTTGCTGGCGGCACGCACCTCGTGCGCGATCGATGTCTCCCACAAGCCGACGCTGGCGGGGTCCAATACGGGCGTGCTTTCGGTGCCGGTGAACGTGGGCGGCGTCGCGCCGGCGCAAGCGACCTTGCAGGGCAACGGCGTGCTGGAAGGCGAGCTGGCCGCCATGCCCACCGGGATCGACTTCGGCGTCACGTCCCTCGCGGGCCCCGTGCTTCACAAGCCGGTCGAGGTGAAGAACGTGGGCAATGCCAATGTGGACTTCAGCTCCATCGCGGCATCGTCGCCCTTCGTGCTGGCCAATGGCTGCCCGGCAAGCCTCGCCCCCAACGGGACGTGCACGCTCGGCCTTTCGTTCCCCCCGTTCACGTTCGGCAACGTCACCGGGCAGCTCACGATCGCGAGCAACGCGATCGGCGGCAACCGGGTCATCACGCTGCTTGCAACCGTCGATCGCGTGGCCTATGGCATCGGTCCCTCGACGCAGTCGTTCGGCTCGCAGGCCGTGGGCAGCCGTTCCGCCCCGCTCCCCTTCACGCTCAGCAACAACGGTGACGCCGCGATCCCTCTCGGCAACATCGCGTTGGCGGGTCCGTTCCGCGTCACCAGCAGCGATTGTGGCGCATCCCTCGGCCCGCGTGGCTCCTGCCTCCTCAATGTGGCCTTCGAGCCGACGCAGCCCGGGCCAGCCGAAGGCGAGCTCACCGTGCAAGTGGCGCTCACGGGGGCCCCGCCGGCGCGCGCGACGTTCTCTGGCGCCGGCACGCAGCAGCCGGCGCTCGCGCTGCCATCCTCGCTGGATTTCGGCACTTTGGTGCTCGGCGCAGGCGGCCCGGTAATGCAAACGCTCGAAGTGCGGAACACCGGGAATGCCGTGCTCACATTCACGGTGGCGCTGACCTCGCCCAGTAGCAGCGCCTTTACGCTTTCCCCGGGTAGCTGCGGCTTGAACCTTGCCGCGGGAGCCGCGTGCAACATGCTCGTGACCTTCACGCCCACCGGGGCTGGGGACTTCACTGGCAGGCTCGTCGTCACCAGCAACGCCTCGACGGTGGAGCGGTTCATCAACCTCGTCGGTCGGGCGCAACCGCTTCCCACTCCCCGGGTACAGCTGTCCGATAATGTCCTCGGCTTCGCCGACCAGCCGATGTTGTCCCAGGGGGCTTCGCCGCAGACGGTGGTGGTGAGCAACGTCGGGGGGGCCAGTGCGACGCTCTCGGCGATGGTGGAGGTGCCCGGCATCCTCATTACGCGCAATACGTGCAGCACGACGCTCGCCGTCGGTGCGACCTGCGAAGTCGACCTGAAACTTCAGCCGCTGCGCACCGGTCCCAACAGCGTGATTTTCCGATTTAACAGTGACACGCCGGCACCGGGTGGATTGCACGAGGTCACGTTGGTCGGGCGCGGCTGCACGCTGCGTCCGCCGAGCAACCGGTCCGGCGCGCCGCGCAACACCTGCGGCTGACGAGGCTCCGGGCCGGCTGACGCGTCCTGCGTCGGCCGGCCTCATCCACCCCCGTGGCGCGCATCGCCTTCGCCTGGGAACTTGGTGGCGAGATGGGTCACGCGAGCGCGTGCATCTCGCTCGCCCGGACGTTGCTGCTGCGCGGCCATCAGGTTGCGCTCATGTTCGGCTCACTCGACCCCCTCGAGCATTTCGACGCCGCCGGCTGCGAGGTCTTCCAGGCCGTGCATGGGATGCAGGGAGGACTTTCGGCGAAGCCGGCGAGTTACGCCGAAGTGCTCCTGGGCTGCGGCTACGACGACGCCGCCCGCCTGCAGCCCTTGGCGGAAACCTGGAAGGGACTCTTCGAGCAGTGGAGACCCGATGTGGTGGTCGCGGATTTCGCGCCGACGGCGCACCTCGCCGCGAGGGCGCTGGGCATCCGCCGAGTGAGCTTCGGCAACGGATTCCTGGTTCCGCCGCGCCTGCGGCCGATGCCGTCTTTCCGCTTCAACGAGGCGGTCCCGCGAGAGGCGCTCGACAACTTCGATGCTCGCGCCACGGCCACGATAAACGAGGTGCTGCGCGGCTGGGGTCGTGCGCCCCTCGACAGCCTGGCGCAGTTGCTGGATGCGGACGACGAATTCCTGTGCACCCTTCCGGAGCTCGACCACTACAGCAACCGGCCTCGCAGCGGCTACTGGGGCCCGCGCTTCAACGCGTCGTCCGGCGTTCGCGCAGCATGGCCCGTGGGCGCACGCAAGCGCATCCTCGCGTATGTGAAACCGCAGCATCCCGGGCTCGGAGCCCTGCTCGCTGCGTTCGCGGCGAGCGGCCTCGCCGTCGTCGCGTTCGTGCCGGGCCTTGCACCTGAAACCCACGGGAGCCGCGCCGGCGCAATGCACCTGCTGTCGACCAAGCCCATCCGCCTGGAGCCGTTGCTGCCCGAATGCGACCTCGTCGTCAGCCACGGCGGCGAGATGGCCGGCGGCACCCTTTTGCATGGCATCCCGCAACTGGTGCTTCCGATCCAGTTCGAGCAGTACATCACGGCCCGCCGGGTGGCGCAGGCAGGCGTCGGGCACATGCTGGCCTACCAGGCGGGCGCGAACGACGTGGCTCGCGCGATGCACGAGGTGCTCGGCAACCCCCGCTACGCGCACGCCGCGCGCACCCTCGCGCGCCGCTACGCTTCGTTCTCGCCGAAGGAGCAGCGCCGGCGAATGGCCGTGCGCATCGAGGAAATCGCCGCACTCGGGCCGGCCGCACCTATACTTGCGCCCAACCCATCCGAAGGACGAGCGGCATGAACCTGGTCGAACGCGCGAAGAACCTGCTGCTCAAGCCGAAGGACGAATGGCAGGCCATCGCGGAGGAAAACCACACCGTGCAGGGGCTCTTCACGCAGTACGTGATGATCCTCGCCGCTATCCCGGCGGTCGCCGGATTCATCGGGCTGTCCATCGTCGGCATCGGCATCTTCGGCGGCTCGTATCGCGTTCCCATCACTACCGGCATCGCGCACATGGTGGTGACGTACGTGCTGTCGCTGGGCTTCGTCTACGCCGTGGCGCTGGTCATCGACGGCCTCGCGGGCCGCTTCGAAGCGGAGAAGGATTTCATGCAATCGCTGAAGGTGGCCGCCTTCGCGCCGACCGCCGGGTGGCTCGCCGGGATATTCCAGATCGTGCCCGCGCTTTCGATCCTGGCAGTGCTGGGCAGCCTCTACAGCCTCTACCTGCTCTACCTCGGCATCGGCGCGCTCAAGCACCCGCCGCAGGAGCAGGCGGTGAGCTACACCGTGATCGTGGTGATCGTCGTCGTGGTGATGGCGGTGGTCGTGGGCGCGATCTCCGCCCTTGCCATCCCCTCCCCCGTCCGCGGCTTCTAGGCGTCGCTCGCGACGGGAAGCGGCATCGGCCGGGCGATGCGCGGGCCACGAGACTGGCGGCGCCGGCGCCCGTAGGGCGACAGGCCCACCACGCGCGGCTCGACCTCGAGGTATTCGGCGAGCTGCTCCAGCCCCAGCCGGTAGACCTCCCGCTTGAAGTCGATCACCGATTCGAGCGGCACCCAGTAGTCGTGCCAGCGCCAGGCGTCGAACTCGGGGTGGCCCGAGGCGCGCAGGCTGATGTCGCAATCACGGCCGACCAGGCGCAGGAGGAACCAGATCTGCTTCTGGCCCTTGTAGGTGCCGCGCCATTCGCGTTTCACCCAATGGGTGGGCACGTGGTAATGCAGCCAGTCGCGCGTCCGCCCGAGGATGCGGACGTGACGGGCCTCGAGGCCCGTTTCCTCGTTCAGCTCCCGGAACATGGCCTGCTCGGGAGTCTCCCCCGGCTTGATTCCGCCCTGGGGGAATTGCCACGCATGCTCCTTGATCCGCTTTCCCCAGAACACCTGGTTGCGGGCGTTCACGAGCACGATGGCGACGTTCGGGCGGTATCCGTCCCGATCGATCATGGCGGCCACCATCCAATTCGAAGGTTGATACCATTTTTCCACAGTTTGCGAGCGCCCGCCAGCCGTCGGCCGGATTACGCCCCCGTGTACAATGGGCACTCTTAACCCGATGATTTCTCGATAGAAAGCGGAAGAACCGACGCATGCGCGCCTCCCAGTACTACCTCGCCACCCTCAAGGAAGCCCCCCAGGAGGCCGAGCTCGCGAGCCACCGGCTCATGCTCCGGGCCGGAATCATCCGCAAGCTGGCGAGCGGCCTCTACAGCTGGATGCCCCTGGGCCTTAAGGTCCTGAGGAAGGTGGAGGCGGTGGTGCGCGAGGAGATGAACCGCGCCGGCGCCCACGAGATGCTCGCCCCGCCGGTGCAGCCGGCCGAGCTCTGGCGGGAAACCGGGCGCTGGGACCTCTACGGCCCGATGATGCTGCGCATCAAGGACCGGGCCGAGCGCGAGTTCTGCTATGCGCCGACGGCCGAAGAAGTGCTCTGCGACATCGTCCGGCGCGAGATCAAGAGCTACCGGCAGCTGCCGGTCAACCTCTACCAGATCCAGACCAAGTTCCGCGACGAGATTCGGCCCCGCTTCGGGGTCATGCGGGCGCGCGAGTTCACGATGAAGGACGCCTATTCCTTCGACGCGGGCTTCGAGGGCCTGCAGAAGAGCTACGAAGCGATGTACCAGGCGTACACGCGCATCTTCACGCGTCTTGGGCTGCAGTTTCGCGCGGTCGCCGCCGACACGGGCGAGATTGGCGGCACGGGCTCGCACGAGTTCCAGGTGCTCGCCGGCTCCGGCGAGGATGCGATCGCCTACAGCGACGGCTCAGACTATGCCGCCAACGTGGAGCTGGCCGAAGCGCTCGCGCCCCCGGTCCCCCGCGGCGCGGCCACGCAGGTGATGCAAAAGGTGCCCACGCCCGGCAAGCACACCTGCGAGGAGGTTTCCGAGCTGCTCGGCATCGACATCACGAAGACCGTGAAATCCATCGTCGTGATGCACGAGCAGGAAGGCAAGCCGCCCGAGATGGCGATGTTGCTGGTGCGCGGCGACCACATGCTGAACGAGGTCAAGGCCACCAAGGTCGCTGGCCTGAAGCCCTTCCGTTTCGCGACCGACGCGGAGATTCGCCAGCGCCTGTCGGCCCCGCCGGGTTCGCTCGGCCCGCAGGGCCATTCCGGCCTTCGCGTCGTGGCCGACCGCACCGTCGCCGCGATGAGCGATTTCGTCACCGGCGCCAACGAGGAAGGCTTCCACATGACGGGCGTGAACTGGGGGCGGGACCTGCCCGAGCCCGAGGTGGCCGACATCCGCAACGTGCTCGCGGGCGATCCGTCGCCCGACGGCAAGGGCGTGCTGCACATCGCCCGCGGCATCGAGGTGGGGCACGTGTTCCAGCTTCGCACCGCGTACACCGAGAAAATGGGAGTGACCTACATCGACGAGACAGGTGCCACGCGCCCCATGGAGATGGGCTGCTACGGCATCGGCGTCACGCGTGTGGTGGCGGCGGCGATCGAGCAGAACCATGACGACAAGGGAATCATCTGGCCCGATCCGATGGCGCCCTTCCTCGTATGCATCGTTCCCATGGGCTTTCGCCGCAGCGAATCGGTGAAGGCCGCGGCCGAGAAGCTCTATGCCGAGCTGCAGGGCGCAGGCGTCGAGGTGTTGCTGGACGATCGCGACGAGCGCCCCGGCGTGCTGCTGGCCGACCAGGAGCTCATCGGCATCCCGCACCGGTTCGTGATCGGCGAGCGCGGGCTCAAGGAAGGAACGGTCGAATACCAGCATCGCCGCGACGCCGAAGCGACGCGCGTGCCGTTGGCCGAAGCGGCGGCGCACCTGCAGAAGCGCATCGAGCATGCGCGTTCGCCCCGCGCCGCATAACCTTCGGCTGCTCGCGGCGGCACTTGCCTGCGTCGCGGGCAGCGCCCTCGCCGGCGCCCAGCAATACGAGGTGCTCTCCGCCTCGGTACGTGCGTCGCTGGCGCGGGCAGTGAACGACCGCGCGACCGTGGACGAGAAGGACCTCGACACGCGCGCCTGGGTCCGCGCGATGACGCGGCGGATGGGCAATCGTTTTGCCGACGAGGAAGCGTCGCGCCATTTCCTCGCCCTGGTGCGCTACGAGGCGACGCGAGCGGGGCTCGATCCGCACCTCGTGCTGGCGGTGATCGACGTCGAAAGCCGCTTTCGCAAGTACGCGGTCTCGCGCGCGGGCGCACGCGGCCTCATGCAGGTCATGCCCTTCTGGGTGAAGGAGATCGGCGAGCCGGGCCACAACCTCTTCCACGAGCGCACCAACCTGCGCTACGGCTGCACCATCCTGAGGCACTACCTGGACCGCGAGCGCGGCAACCTTTCCAACGCGCTGGGCCGCTACAACGGCTCGCTCGGCCAGCCCCAGTATCCCGCGCTGGTGATGAAGGCGCTGCGCGAACGCTGGGCGCTGGGGGCGGATGCCGAGCGCGCCGGCCGCGAGCGCGTGAGCTCCTCGAGCGACTTGCGCGTGACGCGGCCCACGCGGTCGTAGACCAGTTTCCCGGCGGGGTCGTAGATCTTCGTGGTGGGCAGCGCCTTCGGCTCGCCGAGCTGCTTCTCCACGCGCTCGTCGGAGAGCACCAGCGGATAGGTGTGGCCGACCTTGGCGGCGAACTGCTTCACCTTGGCGGGATCGGCCGCGTCGGTGGCGATGCCGATCACGGCCACGCCCGGGTTGTGGCGATGGAACTCGGCGATCTCGGGGATCTCCTGGATGCACGGCACGCACCACGTGGCCCAGAAGTTGACGATCACCCAGCGGCCCTTGTAGTCGGCCAGCCGGTGACGCGACGCCTGCGTATCGGCCATGTCGAAGGCCGCCGCCGGCAGCGTAAAAAGTGTGATCCCGATCGCTGCCAGGAGTGACAGCCGCAACCGCCGCTTGGTATCCAAATGTTCGACCCTCGATTATGCTTCGCCCCGGAGATTACTAGAAGAAGCTGCAACGATGCCGCTCGCGCTCAGCATTCCGCCGGACCGTGCCGTCCCGCCGAAGGACCTCGAACTGCGCCCCCGCCATGTGAAGGCGTGGCTCGAGTCGCTGCCCATGCAGCAGGCCTTCGAGGCGACACGCCAGCTCACGGCCCACCTGGGCGCCGCCAACCGCGCGAGGTTCGACCTCGAAGCGCGGCTGCAGATCCTGGAGATTTATCGCCCCTTCGCGGCCACCCTGCTGGACGAGATGGACGCCATCTACGGCAAGTCCACGTTGCCGCTGGGGCCGCGGGCGCGAGAGGCGCTCACGCTGGCGCGCGATTTCGCCGCCGAGCTGGCCCTGGGCTACAAGATCGCCGCGGTCGAGAAAAGCGGCAAGCTCTTCGGCGGCAAGAAGCAATTGCCCGTCCTGCTCCTTCGCGCCGCCGAATACGTCTTCGTGCGGCTCAAGGCGAGCTACAAGTCCTATACGCCGGCGCCCCCGGGCACCTGGAGCGACCTGCACCAGCTCTACCTGCTGGCCGACCAGGAGGGCCTCGCGCGCGAGGCCGCGGACCCGGAAACGAAGGCGACGGTGGCCGACATCTATTGCGAGGCGCTGATGCTCTCGCTCACCGACCCCTATCGTCTGCCGCAGGGCGAGACCGACCGCGTGCTGGCGCAACTTCGAGGCTACCGCGGCCTTCCTGCGCTCGGACAGGCGCGGCCGGCCACGCCGAGCGGCGGGCATTTCCTGGTGCCCTGCGACCTGGACCGCCCGCCCAAGCCCGCGCTCTCGGCCAACGACGATACCGGCGGGCCCAACTGGCGCCTGCTCGACGCCAATCCCGTCGTCGAGAAGATCCTCATGAAGAAGCGCGCCATGGAAACCGGGCAGGTCTCGGCCACGCTCAGCAAGGCCATGGGCCCCGACGGGATCGCGTTGATGGCCAAGCTCGCGACGCTGTGGGGCGATCCGCCCAAGCGCACGGCGCGGCGCGACCCGACGAAGTCCACGGTGGCGCTGTGCGTCGGCATGAAGGCGGTCACCCATTTCGTCTCGCTCGAGCCCAAGCTCGACCTCGCGACCGAGGACGAGATGCTTCGGCGCGGCATCACCATGCCGCTTTTCGCGCTGCCGATGGACGACGCCTCGCAACCCATCCCGGTGTTCGAGTGGGACGTGGTGAACCAGAGCGCCGGCGGCATCAAGGTGCGCCGCATGGGGCCCACGCAGCAGCCCATCGCCGTGGGTGAAGTGGTCGGCATCAAGTTCACCGGCAAGGCGCACTGGACCATCGGCGTGGTGCGCTGGCTCACGATCTTCGACGAAGGCGGGATGGAATTCGGCTTGCAGTTCCTCGCCGCGATGGCACGCATGGTCTGGGTGCAGCCCACCATCACCTCCAGCCCGCAGGCGAAGCTGGGCCTGCTGATGGGCGACGCTCCCGACCAGCTCGACGTGCTGCTCACGCCGATCAACACTTTCGCCGACCTGCGCGAGTTCGAGCTGGACGAGGAAGGCAACGTGACTTGCGTGCGCGCCTCCGGCCTCATGGAGAAGACCGGGCGCTTCGAGCTTTTCCAGGTCACTCCGTCGTAGGGGCGGCTTCCCCGCCGCGCGCCGGGATCGCATAGCCGCGGCGGCCCACGCGCTCGACCAGGCCACTGGCGGTCATGTGGTGCAGCGCGTCCTCGAGCTCGTCCTGGGGCATTCCGGTGTCCATGCGCAGGTGCTCGAAAGTGACCGGTGCGCCGCCCGCTTCGAAGAGCCGCCGCGCTACCGCCACCGCATCGCCGAAACGCGTCTGCCCGTCCTGCAGGCGCTTCCACTTGCGCCCGCTCCAGTAGTCGAGGCTCGCCGTGAGCTCCGCGCCGAAAAGCACGGTGAGCCACGAAAGGTAGATCCAAAGCAGGAAGAACGGCACCGCCACGAAGGTGCCGTAGACCACGCTCTGCCCCGGCACGTGCGCCACGTAGAAAGCGAACACCTCCTTCGCGATCTCGAACACCACCGCCGCAAGCACGCCGCCGGCCAGTGCGTGGCGCCATGGCACCTTGCGGTTCGGCACGATGCGATAGAGCAGGAAGAACGCGACCGCGCTCACCGCCGTCGGCACCGCCTGCAGGAGGATGCCGTGGGCGTGCTTGGGCACGTCAACGCTCGCCGAGAGCGCGAGCAGGTATGTCGTGATCGACACGCTCAGGCCGATGAGCACGGGGCCGGTGGAAAGCAGCAGCACGTAGCTCAGCACCGATACCCAGAAGGGGCGCGGCCGGCGCACCCGCCAGATCGCGTTGATCGAGCGGTCCACCGTGAACATGAGCGCGATGGCGGTGAGGAAGAGCACGGCCACGCCCACCGTCGTGAGCCGCCCGGCATTCTCGCGGAACTGCTCCATGTACACGGTGATGATCTTGTGCGCGATGTCGGGCACGAGGTTGAGCAGCAGGAAGACCTTGATCTGCACCATCACGTCCTCGAAGAACGGCGCGCGCGAGAGCAGGGCCACGACGATGGCGAAGACCGGGACCAGCGCGAGGAGCGTGGTGAAGGTGAGGCTGCCTGCGATCTGCGGGCAGCGGTCCTCGCCCCAGCGCCGCAGGACGAAACGCAGGAACCCGAGGAGGTCGAGGAGCCAGGCGCGCACGGCTATGATGGTACCCATGCCCGACGTTCTCGTCCTTTATTACTCGGCCACGGGGTCCGTGGCGCGCCTTGCGCAGTCGCTCGCGCGCGGCATCGAGAGCGTGGAGGGCATGCGCGCGCGCGTGCGCACCGTACCCAAGGTGGCGACCGTGATCGACAAGCCGATGCCGGCGGTGCCCTCCGAAGGCGCGCCCTACGTGGAGGCGCGCGACCTGGAGGAATGCGCCGGCCTGGCCCTGGGCTCCCCCACCCGCTTCGGCAACATGGCCGCGCCGCTCAAGTACTTCATCGACGGCCTCGGTCCCGAGTGGGCGCGCGGCACGCTGTCGGGAAAGCCGGCGTGCGTCTTTTCCGCCTCGGCCTCGATGCACGGCGGCCAGGAGACGACGCTTTTCTCGATGATGCTGCCGCTGCTGCACCACGGCATGCTGATCGTCGGCCTGCCCTACACCGAGCCCGACCTCAACGCCACGCGCAGCGGCGGCACGCCGTATGGCGCGACCCATGTCTCGGGGACCGCAAACGACCGCCCCGTCGGCGAGGAGGAGGCTCGACTCGCCTACGCGCTGGGCAAGCGGCTGGCGGGCGTGGCCAGGCGCCTCGCCTGAGTTTTCCCCATCCCTCCTCCCTCGTCTCCCATCACCAAGGCACGCCTTCCCTGGCTCGCCGCGCTGGCTTTCCTGCTGGCCCTGATCGTGCTGTGCGTCGCGTGGGAGCTCTTCCTCGCGCCCCTGCGGCCGGGCGGCTCGTGGCTGGTGCTCAAGGCGCTGCCGCTGCTCGCACCGCTCTTCGGCGTGCTGCACGGGCGGCGCTACACGTTCCAGTGGAGCACGCTGCTCATCTGGATCTACGCCGCGGAGGGTGCAACGCGAGCCGTGAGCGACACAGGAGTGTCGGCGTGGCTGGGCGGGCTCGAGGTGGTGCTGGCGTTCGGCTACTTCGGCGCCGCCGTGGCGTACCTGCGCGCTACGCCGGGCGAAGCCTCGCGCGCACGAACGCGATGACCAGCGGCAGCAGGCTCACCACGATGATGCCCACGATGATGAGCGTGAGGTTGCCGCGGATCCAGGGAATGTTGCCGAAGAAGTAGCCGGCATAGGCGAGCGAGGCGATCCACAACACGCCGCCCGCCACGTTGAAGAGCGTGTAGCGCCCCGCATCCATGGCGCCCATGCCGGCCACGAAGGGCACGTAGGTGCGCACGATGGGCAGGAAGCGCGAGATCACGATCGCCTTGCCACCATGCTCCTCGTAGAAGGCGTGCGCCTTCTCCAGGTGCGCGGGGTTCAGCCACTTCGCGCCACGGTCGCGGAAGAAGCTCTTCCCGAGCCAGCGGCCGATGGCGTAGTTCACGCTGTTGCCGAGGACCGCGGCCACGATGAGTAGCGCCACCAGCAAGTGCACGTTCATGCCGCCCGTCGCCGCCACCGCGCCCGCCACGAAGAGCAGCGAGTCGCCCGGCAAAAAGGGCGTCACTACGAAGCCGGTCTCGGAAAAGATGATCGCGAAGAGGATGGCGTAGATCCACACGCCGTACTCCGCCACCATGCGCACCAGGTGCTTGTCCAGGTGCAGGATGATGTCGATGAAGGTGGCGATCAGTTCCATGGCGGCGCCTTGGAGCGCGCGAATTTCACGCCGATGACGCCGATACCGCGCCGATGTGGGGGAATGCACTTCATCGGAACGGCCGCAGCATCACGAATTGACGGGTGCGATCGGCGGGGCATCGGCGAGCATCGGCGTGAAAAAAGCCCCGCACCAATCGTCGTCGCCACGCCTACGGCATCTGCGGCTCGAGGGTTTTCTTCTCGGGCTTGACGAAATCCGCCCGCGAGGCGCCGAGGTACTTGGCGAGCGGAGCGGCCACGAGCACCGAAGAGTAGATGCCGAAGCAGATGCCGATCGTGAGCGCGAGGGCGAAGTAGTGCAGGCTCGCCCCGCCGAAGATGAGGATCGACAGCACCATCATCTGCGTCGAGCCGTGGGTGATGATCGTGCGCGAGATGGTGCCGGTGATCGAGGCGTCCATCACCTCATCGACGCTCGCCTTGCGCAGCTTCTTGAAGTTCTCCCGCACGCGGTCGAAGACGACGACCGACTCGTTCACCGAGTAGCCCAGGATCGCCAGGATCGCGGCCAGCACCGGCAGCGAGAACTCCCACTGGAAAAGCGCGAAGAAGCCCAGGATGATGATCACGTCGTGCAGGTTGGCCACGATGGTCGCCACCGCGAAGCGCCACTCGAAGCGGAAGGCGAGGTAGATCATGATGCCGCCGCAGACGAAGAGCAGCGCCAGCGCGCCGTCGGTGGCGAGCTCCTTGCCGACCTGCCCGCCCACGTACTCGACCCGCTTCATCTGTGCCGTCTTGTCGTCGGCCTTGAGCGCGGCGATGACGGTATCGGCCTGCTTCTGCATCTCGGCGTTCTGCTCCGTCGCGCTCGCGGTCTTCTTGAGCGGCAGGCGCACCAGCACGTCGCGGGAGGTGCCGAAGTTCTGCACCGAGATGTCCTGCAAGCCTATTTTCTGCAACGACGCCCGGATCTTCTCGGGCTCCGCGGGGTGGTCGTAGCTCACCTCCATCACCGTGCCGCCGGTGAACTCGATCGAGAAGTGCAGCCCCTTCGTCGCCAGCAGGCCGACCGCCAGCAGGAAGGTCACGAACGAGATGATGTTGAACACCTTCGCATGCCGCATGAAGGGGATGCTGCGGCGGATCTTGAAGAATTCCATGGTGGCTTTCCGTGTTGGATCCCCGCTTGCGCGGGGATGGCCGTGTGCTACACGGCCACTTTCTTGGTGTCCTTGCCGTCGCCCTTGCGGTGCCACGACGTGTCGCCGATCGAGAGCTTCTGCACCTTCTTGCGCCCGCCGTACACCAGGTTCACGACCCCGCGCGAGACCATCACGGCGCTGAAGATCGAGGTGAGGATGCCCAGGCAATGCACCACCGCGAAGCCGCGCACCGGCCCCGAGCCGAAGGCGAGCAGGGCGAGGCCCGCGATCAGGGTCGTCACGTTCGAGTCCAGGATCGTGCCGAAGGCGCGCTCGTAGCCGGCCTGGATCGCCATCTGCGGGCTCATCCCGGCGCGCAGCTCCTCGCGCACGCGCTCGTTGATGAGCACGTTGGCGTCGATCGCCATGCCGAGCGTGAGCGCCACGGCGGCGAGGCCCGGAAGGGTCAGCGTCGCTTGCATCATCGAGAGGATCGCCACCAGGAAGAGCAGGTTGGCGGCGAGGGCGAAGACCGAGATCACGCCGAAAAGCGCGTAGTACACGATCATGAAGGCGGCGATGGCGATGAACCCGCCGACGACCGATTTCCAGCCCGCGGAGATGTTCTCGGCGCCGAGGCTGGGACCGATGGTGCGCTCCTCGATGATGTCCATCGGCGCGGCCAACGCGCCCGCTCGCAGCAGCAGGGCGAGGTTGTTGGCTTCCTCGGCCGAGGGCATGCCGGAGATCTGGAAGCGGCTGCCCAGCTCTTCCTGGATCACCGGCCAGGTGAGCACGACGGTGCTGTTCTTCTCCACCAGCAGCATCGCCATGCGCTTCTTCACGTTCTCGCGCGAGACCTGGCGCAGCAACCTCCCGCCGGTGTCGTCGAGCGTCATGTGCACGACCGCCCCGCCGCCGCGCTCGGGCGCCTCGAAGCCGGGCGCCGCGCTCTTCACGCGCTCGCCGGTGAAGATCACGTTCTTCTTCACCAAAACCGGCTGGCCTTCCTGGTCGAAGAACTTGTCGGTGCCGAAGGGGGCGGGCGTGTTGCGGTACTGGGAGAACGCGTTCTGCCCCGGTCCGGCGGCGTGCTCCTCGGAGACCAGTCGCGCCTCGAGCGTGGCCGTGCGGCCCAGGATGTCCTTGGCGCGCCCCGGGTCCTGGACGCCGGCCAGCTGCACGATGATGCGGTCGAGCCCTTGCTGCTGCACGATCGGCTCGGCCACGCCGAGCTCGTTCACCCGGTTGCGCAGCGTCTGGATGTTCTGCTGCAGCGCCTGCTCCTGCTCGCGCTTGAGGACTTCGGGCTTGATGCTGGCGACCAGGGCGCTTTCGCCGCCCACGTCCTGCTCGCGTATGTTCAGGTCGGTGGCCTGCTCGGTGAGCGCCTTCAGCGCCGCGGCCTTCTGGTCGGGCTCACGGAAGCGCAGCACGATGCGATCGCCGTCGCGTGCGAGGCCCGAGTAGTAGATCTTGCGGTCGCGCATGAGGCTGCGGACATCGCCCACGTAGCGCTCGACCGACTTGTTCTTCGCGGCTTCGAGGTTCACCTGCAGCAGGAAGTGCACCCCGCCACGCAGGTCGAGCCCGAGGTACATGGGCTTGGCGCCGAGGGCCTGCAGCCACGATGGCGAATTCGGCACCAGGTTGAGCGCCACCACGTAGCCCTGCCCCACCTTCGACTGCAGGATGTCACGCGCCTTCAGCTGGGTGTCGGTGTCGGCGAAGCGATAGCGCAGCGTGCCTTCCACCATTTCGGTCGCGGCGGGCGTGACCTTGGCCGCCTTCAGCGCCTCGTCGAGCGTGAGCCGCAGACCGTCGTCTACCTTGACCGTGGAGCGCAAGCCCGACACCTGCACGGCCGGCACCTCGCCGAAGAGGTTGGGCGCGGCGTAGATCATGCTGACCAGCAGCGCCACGCCGATGACGATGTACTTCCAGAGGGGATAGCGGTTCATGGAAAAAGGCAGAGGGGGCGAACGCCGGGCCGGGTTGCGCGTGAGGAAGAAGCCATCATTGGGCGTCCTTGACCGTGCCCTTGGGCAGCAGCGTGGTCACCGCCTGCTTCTGGACCTGGATGTTGATGTTGGGCGCGACTTCCAGGCTCACGTAGTTGTCGCTCACCTTGGTGATTTTCCCGAGGATGCCTACGGCCACGACTTCGTCGCCCTTCTGCAGCGCCTCCACCATGGTCCGGTGCTCCTTCGCCTTCTTCATCTGCGGCCGGATCATGAGGAAGTACAGGATCACGAACATCAGGATGATGGGCAGCATGCCCATCAGGGTATCGCCCCCCTGGGGCGAGGCGCCGGCGGCCTGGGCGTATGCGGTTCCGATCATGGGAGAGGTCTCCGGAATGGGGGAAGTGATTGATGTGACAGGGGTTTTGCCTGCCGACCGAGCCCGCTATTCTAGCATGCCGACCCCGCCGTTCGACCCCAACTGAGGGCGGAAATGCGGGTTGCAAGGGTTCGGGCGGTCAGCTTTCCCCGACGCCCTCGGAGCGCCGCGCCCGGAAGGCCTCCCGCCACGCCTCGAACCGTCCGGCCTGGATGGCCGCCCGCATGCCCCGCATCGTCTCGAGGTAGAAGTGCAGGTTGTGCAGCGTGTTCAGGCGCGCGCCGAGGATCTCGTTGGCGCGGTGCAGGTGGTGCAGGTAGGCGCGGCTGAAGTTGCGGCAGGTGTAGCAGGCGCACCCGTCATCCAGCGGGCGCGCGTCCTCGCGGTGGCGCGCATTCTTGATCTTCACGTCGCCGCGCGCGGTGAAGAGCCAGCCGTTGCGCGCGTTGCGCGTGGGGAGCACGCAATCGAACATGTCGAAGCCGTGGGCGACCGCGTTCACGATGTCCTCGGGGGTGCCGACGCCCATGAGGTAGCGCGGGGCCTGCGCCGGCAGCCTCGGCCCCGTGTGCGCCACCATGCGCTCCATCTCCTCCTTGGGCTCGCCTACGGAGACTCCGCCGACCGCATAGCCGTCGAACCCGATCGCCTGCAGGCCCGCGAGCGACTCGTCGCGAAGGTCCTCGTACATGCCGCCCTGGACGATGCCGAAGAGCGCGTTGGCATTGCCTTCGTGAGCCTGCTTCGAGCGCGCGGCCCAGCGAAGCGACAGGCGCATGGAATCGGCCGCCTGCTCGTGCGTGGCGGGATAACCGGTGCACTCGTCGAACACCATCACGATGTCGGCATCGAGCACGCGCTGGATGCGCATCGCCTCCTCGGGCGAGAGGAAGAGGCGGTCGCCGTTGATCGGGGAGTGGAAGGCCACGCCCTCCTCGCTGATCTTGCGCAGCTCCCCGAGCGAGAAGACCTGGAAGCCGCCGGAGTCGGTGAGGATCGGGCGCTTCCAGCCCATGAACTCGTGGAGTCCCTCGTGCGCCTTCACGACCGCGAGGCCCGGTCGAAGCCACAGGTGGAACGTGTTGCCGAGCACGATCTCCGCGCCGAGGCCTTCGAGCTCGGCGGGGCTCATCGCCTTCACCGTGCCGTACGTGCCGACAGGCATGAAGGCGGGCGTCTCGACCGCGCCGTGGGCGAGCGTGAGCGTGCCGCGGCGGGCCGCGCCATCGGTCGCGTGCAGGTCGAACTTCAACGCGCTTCTTTCCCCCAGCCTTCGCGCCAGTGCTCGGGAATCGTCTTGTCGAAATACGGCAGCGACTCGATGCGCCTCGCCCATGCGGCAATCGAGCCGGGAATCAGGCCGGTGAGCTGCGTATCGGGCTTGCGGAAAGTTATGCGCTTCAAAAACCCGATGCACGGATAGAGCGCGAAGTCGGCGGCCGACAGGGTGTCGCCCGCAAGGTAATCGCCCTCCAGCTCGCGGGCGAAATGATCGAGCTCTTGCTTCACGCGAGCCCTCGCCTTCTCGACCTTCTCCATGTCCGGTGCGGCGCCCTGCTTGCCGAAATATTCGTCGGTGATGGGATCGATGCCCTCGTTGCCGAAGTAGAGCTCGGCCTCTCGCGCCAGGCGGCGGATGCGCGCGCGCTGCCGCGCATCGCCCGGAAAGAGCCTGCCGCCGCTGGCGTAACGCTCGTCCAGGTACTCGACGATGGCCGAGGACTCCCACAGGGCGAAGCCCGCGTCGACGATGGTCGGCACCTTGTGGCGCGGGTTGATGGCCACGAACTCTGGCTTCTCCGTGTCGTTGGAGGCGAAGGACAGGATCTTCAGGTTGTAGTCGAGCTGCTTCATCTCGAGTGCCAGCCATACGCGCCATCCATAGGGCGAGCCATGGCCGTGGTAGAAATCGATCGCCATTCGTGTGTCCTCCGGTTCAGTGTCGAAGCGTGAATCCATCGAGCGGCACCGAGGGCGGCCGTCCCGAGGCCAGGTCGGCGACGATGCGGCCCGTGGCGAGCGCCAGCGTGAAGCCGAGCGCCCCGTGGCCCACGTCTAGCCAAAGGTTCGCATAGGGCGTGGCGCCGATGACCGGGGTGCCCTTGGGCGTAGCGGGCCGCATGCCGCACCACGGCCTGAGCGAGCTGAAGTCGGTGGCCCTGGGAAACGCCACGCGCACCTCGTCGACCAGCTGGTCGACCCGCTCCACGTCGATGACCGCGCGCCGTCCCGAGAGGTCCGCCATGCCGGCCACCCGCAGCTCGTCGCCGATGCGGGCATAAACCACCTTGCGCTTGAAGTCGGTCACGCTGATGCGCGGGGCGCCGCGCTCGTCCGTCACCGGCAGCGACAGGCTGTAGCCCTTCAGCGGATAGATCGGCACGCGGATGCCGAGCGGTTTCATGAGGTAGGGCGTGTTGGTGCCCAGCGCGAGCACGTACGCGTCGGCCTCGAGCACGCCCGCGCTCGTCTCCACGCCCATGAGCCGCCCGCGCCACGGCAGCAGGCGCTCGATCTCGACGCCGAAGCGGTAGGCCACGGCATTGGCGCCGGTCGTCATGAGGCGCTTCAGCTCGTTGCAGAATTTCCAGGTGTCGCCCACATCCTCGCTGGGCGTGTAGATCGCCCCGCAGATGCGCGGTGCCATGTCCGCGAGCGCCGGCTCGAGCCCGACACACTCGGCGGCCGAGAGGGTGCGCTGCTCGGCGCCCAGCTTGCGCTGGTACTCCATCAGCCGGACCGCGGAATCGTACGACTCGCGTTGCGTGTGCACGACGAGCTTGCCGTTCTGCACGTAGTCGAAATCGATCGACTGCTCGCGCACCAGCGCGTGCATGAGCTCGCGGCTGTAGAAAGCGAGTCGCAACAGGCGTTCGGTGGTGCGGTCGGCGGTGCGCTGGTTGCAGGCGGCGAGGAATTCCAGGCACCAGCGCCATTGGTCTGGATCGATCTCGGGGCGGAAGCGCAGCGGCGAGTCGCGCCGCAGCAGCCATGGCGGCAGCTTCGGGATGACCGAGGGGCTCGCGAGCGGCGCCACGTAGCTGTACGAGAGCTGGCCGCCGTTGGCGAAGCTGGTCTCGAGGCCCACGCCGTCGTTTCGCTCCAGCACCGTCACCTGGTGGCCGTCGCGCCACAGGTACCAGGCGGCGGCGACGCCGGCCACGCCGGCTCCGAGGACGAGGATCTTCATGGGGCTGCGAATGTTACACCGGGGACAGACCCGCTTTTGCCTATTTTTTGGGCACTGTCCAAATATTGAGCGAAAGCGGGTCTGTCCCCGGTGTAACAAAAAAGGGGCCGCCCGCAGGCGGCCCCTTCGCGAAGCGGCCAGCGGCTAGAGCAGCGGCACGATCAGCAGCGCCACGATGTTGATGATCTTGATGAGCGGGTTCACGGCGGGGCCGGCGGTGTCCTTGTAGGGATCGCCCACCGTGTCGCCGGTCACCGCGGCCTTGTGGGCGTCGCTGCCCTTGCCGCCGTGGTGGCCGTCCTCGATGTACTTCTTTGCGTTGTCCCACGCGCCACCGCCCGTGCACATGGAGATGGCGACGAAGAGCCCGGTCACGATCGTGCCCATGAGCATGCCGCCCAGGGCCTGCACGCCCGCATCGCGCCCCATGAGCCAGCCGACTATGAGCGCAACGGCGATCGGCGAGAGCACCGGCAGCAGGGAGGGGATCATCATCTCCTTGATAGCCGCCGAGGTCAGCATGTCGACCGCGCGCGAGTAGTCCGGCTTCGCCGTGCCTTCCATGATTCCCTTGATCTCGCGGAACTGGCGGCGCACTTCCTCCACCACCGAGCCCGCGCAACGTCCCACCGCCTCCATCGCCATGGCGCCGAAGAGGTAGGGAATCAACCCGCCCACGAAGAGCCCGATGATGACCGCGGGGTTGGAGAGATCGAAGGAGATGTGGCGACCGGCCTCCTCCAGCTTGTGGGTGTAGTCGGCGAAGAGCACCAGCGCGGCCAGGCCCGCCGAACCGATGGCGTAGCCCTTGGTCACCGCCTTGGTCGTGTTGCCGACGGCATCCAGCGGGTCGGTCACGTTGCGGACTTCCTTGGGCAGCTCCGACATCTCGGCGATGCCGCCGGCGTTATCGGTGATGGGGCCGTAGGCATCGAGCGCCACGATGATCCCCGCCATCGACAGCATCGAGGTCGCCGCGATCGCGATGCCGTACAGGCCCGCGAGCGCGTACGCCGCCCAGATCGCCAGGCACACCGAGAGCACCGGCCATGCCGTCGAGCGCATGGACACGCCGATTCCAGCGATGATGTTGGTAGCGTGGCCCTTGGTCGAGGCTTCGGCCACGTGCTTCACGGGGGCGTACTCGGTTCCGGTGTAGTACTCGGTGATGAACACCATGAGCGCGGTGAGCACCAGGCCCACGACGCAGGTGCCCCAGAGCTTCATGACGGTCATGCCCGGGTACGCGGCGACCACGTCCTTCATCATCCACTCGGTGACGAAGTAGAACGCGATGAGCGAGAGCAAACCGGCCACCGCGAGCCCGCGGTAGAGCGCGTTCATGATCTTGCCGCCCTGGCTCGTCTTGACGAAGTAGCAGCCGATGATCGAGGCGATGATCGAGACGCCGCCCAGGACCAGCGGATAGGTCACCGCGTTGCCCACGATCGTGGGGCTCGGCAGCAGCAGCGCGCCCAGCACCATCGTGGCGATGATCGTCACGGCGTAGGTCTCGAAGAGGTCCGCGGCCATGCCGGCGCAATCGCCCACGTTGTCGCCCACGTTGTCGGCGATCACGGCGGGGTTGCGGGGATCGTCCTCGGGAATGCCCGCCTCGACCTTGCCCACCAGGTCGGCGCCCACGTCGGCGCCCTTGGTGAAGATGCCGCCGCCCAGGCGCGCGAAGATCGAGATGAGCGAGGAGCCGAAGGCCAGGCCGATGAGCGGCTTCACCACGTCGCTCATGCGAGCGGCATGCGCGCCCGTCCCGTGCAGGTACATGAAGAAACCCGCCACGGAAATGAGGCCCAGCCCCACCACCAGCAGGCCGGTGATGGCGCCGCCCTTGAAGGCGATGTTGAGCGCGGGCCCGATGCCGTTGCGCGCCGCCTCGGCGGTGCGCACGTTGGCGCGGACCGAGACGTTCATGCCGATGTAGCCGGCGGCGCCCGAGGCGACCGCCCCGATGAGGAAGCCCACGGCGGTGTCCCAGCCCAGCACGAAGCCGATCACGATGCAGAGCACGACGCCCACCACCGCGATGGTCGTGTACTGGCGGTTCAGGTACGCCTTGGCGCCCGTCTGCACGGCCGCGGCGATCTCGCGCATGCGCGCGTTGCCGTCGGGCTGGCGCAGGATCCAAGAGGCGGTCACCCCGCCGTAGATCAGCGCGATCACGCCGCAGGCGAGCGCGATGAAAATTGCGTTGTTCAACATTGCTGCTTCTCCCGGTCTTTTAGTGAGTGCGGATGCGGATGGTCTTCTACTTCTTGAACTCGGTGCGGGTCTTCTTCTTCACGGGCGCGTTCTTGAGCCGCACGTAGCTGGGTAGCCCGTTCTCGAATGGGGGATAGGCCTCGCCGGCGATGAGCGGGGCAAGGTAGGTGCGGCACCTTGCCGTGATGTGGAAGCCGTCGGGCGTGATGAAGTCGCGCGGCATCTTCTTCTCGACGTTGGCCACGTCCGATAGCTTCGCCACCCCGATCTCCCAGCGATAGGGCCGGCTCGACTTGCGCACGATGGTGGGCATGACGCTGTTCATGCCCTTCACCGCGTATTCGACCGCGGCGCGTCCCACGGCATACGACTGCTCGAGGTCGGTCTTCGACGCGATGTGCCGCGCGGAGCGCTGCAGGTAGTCGGCCACGGCCCAGTGGTGCTTGTAGCCCAGCTTGCCGCGGACGATCTCGGCGATGCGCGGCGCGACGCCGCCCAGCTGGCTGTGGCCGAACGCGTCCTTGAGGCCCGACTCTGCAAGGAACTTGCCGTCCTTGTCGTGCAGGCCCTCGGAGACTCCGACCGCGCAGTAGCCATGGCGCTCCACCGTCTCCTTCACCCGGGCGAGGAAGGCCTCCTCGTCGAAGGCGATCTCCGGAAAAAGGAGCACGTGCGGCGCGGTGCCGGGCCTGGTCTGCGCGAGCGCCGTCGCGGCCGTGATCCAGCCCGCGTGGCGTCCCATCACCTCGAGGATGAAGACCTTGGTGGAGGTCTTGGCCATCGATTCGACGTCCAGGCCCGCCTCCATCATCGACACGGCGACGTACTTGGCCACCGAGCCGAACCCGGGGCAGCAATCGGTGATCGGCAGGTCGTTGTCGACCGTCTTGGGCACGTGCACCGCGGTGAGCGGGTAGCCCAGCTTGTCGGCGAGCTGCGAGACCTTCAGGCAGGTGTCGGCCGAGTCGTTGCCGCCGTTGAAGAAGAAGTAGCCGATGTCGTGCGCCTTGAAGACCTCGATCAGCCGCTCGTACTCGCGCGGGTCCTGGTCGAACTTCTTCAGCTTGTAGCGCGCGCTGCCGAAGGCGCCGCCCGGCGTGTGCCGCAACGCGCGGATGAGCGCCGGAGACTCCTTGCCCGTGTCGATGAGGTCTTCGTAGAGCGCACCGAGGATGCCGTTGCGGCCGGCGTAGACCTTGCCGATGTGCTTGCGGTGCTTGCGCGCGGTCTCGATAACGCCCGCGGCGCTCGCATTGATGACGGCGGTCACGCCGCCGGACTGGGCATAGAAGGCGTTTCTTGGCATGGCTCTCTAAACCTGTTCAACCACAGAGACCACCGGGACCACGGAGCAGCGACGATTGAATGGCCTGGTAAAGAGGATTCCGCATGTGGATCACCCGAAGGTCTGTGGTCTCTGTGGCAGGGGGTTCCCGGCAATCAATCCAGCGCGGCGAATATCCGCTCGCGAACTTCCTCGACCTTCCCCAGGCCGTCCACCCGGTGGTACTTCGGCGCGGCGGGGTCGCCCGTCGCCGCCCACTTCGCGTAATAGGCCACCAGCGGCTCGGTCTGGCGGTGGTAGATCTCCAGGCGCTTCCTCACGGTCTCTTCCTTGTCGTCGTCGCGCTGCACCAGCGCTTCGCCGGTCACGTCGTCCTTCATGTCCTGCTTCGGCGGGTTGTACCGCACGTGGTACGAGCGCCCCGAGGGCAGGTGCACGCGCCGTCCCGCCATGCGCTCGATGATCACCTTGTCGTCGAGGGCGATCTCCACCACGTGCTCGATCGGCACCGACGCCGCCTTCATCGCCTCGGCCTGCGGAATCGTGCGCGGGAATCCGTCGAAGAGGAAGCCACGCGCGCAATCGGCCGCCACTATCCGGTCCTTCACCAGCCCGATGATGATGTCGTCGGAGACCAGCTCGCCGCGATCCATCACCTTCCTCGCGGCGATCCCCAGCGGCGTGCCGGCCTTCACCGCCGCGCGCAGCATGTCGCCCGTGGAGATCTGCGGGATGCCGTAGCGCTGCGTGACGAACGCAGCCTGCGTGCCCTTACCGGCACCCGGTCCCCCCAGCAAGATCAGCCGCATTACCGCAACCCTCCAGGGGTCGATTCCGTGCAGCCCGAGATTATAGCGGGGAGAGCTTGCTTCGCACCCTCTCCAGGTCGGCCGCGGTGTCGACTCCCGCCTCGATGGGCGCATCCCAGCGCGCCACCGCGATGCGCCGGCCGTGTCCCAGCGCGCGCAGCTGCTCCAGCGCCTCGAAGCGCTCGGCGGCGGTCGGCGCGAGCGACGAGAACTCACGCAGGAACGCCACGCGGTAGGCGTAGATGCCGATGTGCCGCAGCGCGGGAAACCCCGGCGGCAGGGCGTCGCGCCCGCGCGCGAAGGCATCCCGCGCATAGGGAATCGGCGCGCGCGAGAAATACTGCGCGTAGCCCGCCTCGTCGACCACCACCTTCACTACGTTCGGATCGAAGAAGGCTTGCGCGGAATCGAGCGGGTGCGCCGCCGTGGCGATCGCCGCCTGCGGCTTCGCCGCGAGCTCGCCCGCGACGCGGGCGATGAGCTCCGGGTCGATCAGGGGCTCGTCGCCCTGCACGTTGACGACGATCTCGTCCGGAGCGAGCCCAAGCGCCCGCACCGCTTCGGCCAGCCGGTCGGTGCCGGTCTCGTGCGCATCCGAGGTGAGGCATGCGCGGAATCCGTGGCCCTCGACCGCCTCGGCGATGTCGGCATGGTCGGTGGCGACCACGACCGACTCGGCGCCGCTTTGCGCGGCGCGGCCCGCGACCCAGGCGACCAGCGGCTTGCCGGCGATGTCCGCGAGCATCTTGCCCGGCAGGCGCGTCGAGGACATGCGCGCCGGAATGAGGACCTTGAAAGCCACGCGCGCCAAGGAAGCCTCAGGGCTCCTCGTCCGGGCGCAGGGTGCGCGCCTCCTCCTCGAGCATCACGGGGATGCCGTCCTTCACGGGAAAGGCGAGGCGATCGGCCTTGCAGACGAGCTCCTGCGCGTCCTTCTTCCACGCGAGGGGACCCTTGCACGCCGGGCAGACGAGTATCTCAAGCAGCTTGGGGTCCATCGGCGCTCCTGCGGGCCTTGGCGATGCGGGCGAGGAGGAATTCCTCGAAGTCTTGCGGAAGGATCGCATCGACGCGCATGAACCACATGCGCGCATCGGCGAATGCGGCGCATTTTACGGCATCCTTTTCCGTCATGACCACGACCTCCGCGCCCGCAAGCCGCAGCTCCGAGGGCTGGAAGGCGTGGTGATCGGGGAAGGCCCGGGTGCGCGCGCGAATGCCCAGCCGTTCGAGGTGCTCGAAGAAGCGGTCGGGATTGCCGATGCCGGCGATGGCGGCGACCGCGCGCCCGCGCGCCATGAGCGCGAACTCCTCCGCGGAGAGCTCGTCGTTGCGCGCCAGGGCGGCGAAGCGCTCGCGGCCCAGGCGCATGTCGAAGCGGCGCGCCCCGGCGATCTCCTCGCCTCCCCCGTTGAGGATCACGGCGTCCACCTCGCGCAGGCGCTTGGTCGGCTCGCGCAACGGCCCCGAAGGCAGCAGCAAGCCGTTGCCGAAGCGCCGCTCGCCGTCGACCACCGCGAGCTCCACGTCGCGTTGCAGGGCGTAGTGCTGCAGTCCGTCGTCGCTCACGAGCACATCCACCTCGGGATGCGCCTCCAGCAGCGCCCGCGCCGCCGCCGGACGGTCGGGCGAGATGTACACGGGCACGCGCGAGCGCCGTGCGATGAGCACCGGCTCGTCGCCGAAGTGCTCCGGTGTCGCGATGTCGGGATAGACGCGCACGACGCCCAGCGGATCGGCCTCCCGCGGCGGCACCCGGCCGTAGCCTCGCGCGACGACGCCGGGGTTCCATCCTTTCGCCAGCAGGATCTCGAGGACCGCGAGCGCGAGTGGGGTCTTGCCGCTGCCGCCCGCGGTGATGTTGCCGCAGACGATCACCGGCACCGGTGCTCGCCAGGACGGCAGGATGCGGCTGCGATAAAGGAGCCGGCGCAGGGCGACGGCCGCGCCGAACAGCAACGCGAGCGGCAGGAAGATCAATGCCCCGCCCCCGAGCTTCTGCCATTCCTTCTGGAGCCATTCGGCCACGACTCGCAGCGCCTAACGCCTGTCGCCCAATGGCTATCGCCTCGTCTGCGTCGTGAACGAGATCTGGTTGTAGCCCGCCAGGCGCGCGCTCTCCATCACGTTGATCACCGCCTGGTGCGTCGCCGCCGCATCCGCGCTGATGGCGATCACCGGGTCCTTCGCGCCCTTGGCCGCCTCGCGCAGCGCGTTGGCGAAGTTCTGCGTCGAGCCGAACACCACGGGGACCCCGTTCACGGCGTACTTGCCAGAGGCGTCCACGCCCACGCTCAGCATCGCGGGCTTTTCCACGTTTCGCTCGGCGGTGGCTTCCGGCAGGTTGATCTGCAGCTGCGAGAAGCGGTTGTAGGTCGTCGTGAGGAACAGGAAGATCAGGATGACAATAAGGATGTCGATCAGCGGGATGAGGTCGATGTACGGGTACTCCCGCGCCCGCCCGCGGCGGAAGTTCATGCGCGGCGCTCGCCGTGGATGACCTCCACGAGCTTGATCGCCTGGCTCTCCATGTCCACCACCAGCACCTCCACGCGGTGGCGGAAGTGGCGGTAGAAGATCACGGCGGGAATGGCCACGGCGATCCCGAAGAGCGTGTTGTAGAGCGCCACCGAGATGCCGTGCGCGAGCTGCGCCGGGTTCGCCCCGCTGGTGGGGTTCTGCGAGCCGAAGATCTCGATCATGCCGACGATCGTGCCGAAGAGGCCCAGCAGCGTGGAGATGGTGGCGATGGTGCCCAGCGTGTTGAGGAACCGCTCGAGCTCGATGGTCACGGCGCGGCCGGCGTCCTCGACCGCGTCCTTGATGACTTCGCGCGGGCTCCTCTCGTTGACCAGCGCGGCCGCGAAAACGCGCCCGATGAGCGGCCCCGACTGCAGGCGGTTCACCAGGTCCTGGGTGACTCCCTTGGCCTGGTACTCCCGCACGGTGGCGGGTAGCAGCTCGCGCGGGGCGACGAGGGAGGTGCGCAAGGACCAGAAACGCTCGCCGATGATCGCGAGGGCGATGACCGACGTGATGATGATGAACCAGACCGGCCAGCCGGCCGCTTCGATGATCGACAGCACTTGCGCGAGGCTCCTCGGATGCGTGGCAGGCACTTTACCCACCGCAGTCGCGCTCCACAAGCGCTTGCGATCCGCGCCGGGGGCGCACACAAGGCGCGCGCGGAAGCCTTTGATGCGGCAGGGATCGAGCTGCCGCGCCCGGCGCCTTGCCCCGCGCGGCGGTTTGGGGCACCTTTCGAAACAGGCCGTTCCCCGAAATTTGTAGGCGAACGTGAAGGGGCGTGTTACGCGACACCGATGTCTCGTTTCATCCACAGAGCCTGTGGATAACCCTGTGGACGGACTTCCGGCGCGATCTCCAAGCAACGAATCACAAAGGCTTTTTTTTCGTCTGCTCAAGTTTTGAGCGCTATGCGTTTAACGAAGGAAATCAAGAAGTTATAAAAAAAATACCCTGTCAAGCCCCGTCATCGCGGGGGAACGCGACGAAGCCGGCGCGCTCGCCGCCATGCGGTGGATAGACGAATCGGGCGCTCCCAGAGGGAAAACTGCTTTTTGCAAGTCCTACGAATTCACTTCCGTTTCTCCTACGCGCCGACTTCCTGTTCTCCTACGTGCCAAGGTAACCTCCCGGACCCCCATGGCCCCCCCTGCAGATCAACCCAGTCTCTTCGCCCCGCCTGTGGTCAGCGTCACCGAGCTCAACCGGCGGGTGCGCAACCTGCTGGAAAACAAGTTCGAGACCCTCTGGGTGGCGGGAGAGCTCTCCAACGTCAAGCCGGCCGGCTCGGGCCACTGGTACTTCTGCCTGAAGGACGGGGGCGCCCAGGTGGACTGCGCCATGTTCCGGACCCGGGCGCGATTCCTGGATTTCCGGCCGGAAGCCGGCATGCAGGTCGAGGTCCGGGCGCGCGTCACGCTGTACGAGCCCCGTGGCAGCTTCCAGCTGGTGGTGGAGGAAGTACGCCGCGCCGGGTTGGGCGCGCTTTTCGAGGCCTTCGAAAAGCTCAAGGCCCGGCTGCAGGAAGAGGGGCTCTTCGAGGCGTCGGTGAAGAAGCCGCTGCCGGCCTTCCCTCGCGCCATCGGCATCGTGACCTCGCCCCAGGCCGCCGCATTGCGCGACGTGCTCACGACATTGCGCCGCCGGGCGTGCATGACGCCCGTGATCCTGTACCCGGCGCAGGTGCAGGGCGAAGGAGCTGCCGGCCAGGTGGCGCGCGCCATCCGCGTGGCCAACGAGAGGCGCGAGGTCGATGTCCTCGTGTTGTGCCGCGGCGGGGGCAGCCTCGAGGACCTCTGGGCGTTCAACGAGGAAGTGGTGGCGCGCGCTATCGCCGCCTCGCGCCTGCCGGTCGTGAGTGGCGTGGGACACGAAACCGACTTCTCCATCGCCGATTTCGTCGCCGACGTGCGCGCGCCAACGCCCACCGCAGCGGCTGTCGCCGCGAGCGCCGATCGCCTCGCCCTGTGCGAGCAGGTTTCGGAGTATCGCCGCCGCCTCGCACGCGAGCTTGCGCGGCGCCTGGAAAGCTCGCACCAACGCGTCGACCTGCTCGCGCGCGCGGTCGCGCGAGACTTGGCGCGTGCGGTGCAGGCGCGGCGCCAGCGCCTGGATGCCCTCTCGCGGCGGCTGCTCACGCCCGCCCAGCGCCTGCAGCGAAACCGCGAGCGGCTCGCCCTGCTCGCCCGGCGCATGCGGCTCGCGTTGCCCGACGTGCAGGCGCAGTCAAGCGCCCTGCAGCGCGAACGCCGCCGCCTCACGGCAGGGATGGAGCGCGTGGTTTCCGAGCGCCGGCGTCGCCTCGAGGCGTTGCGCAGCGCGCTGGGCCATCTCGATCCAACACGCGTACTGGCGCGCGGCTACAGCATCGTTCGCGATCCCGGGGGACAGGTGCGGCTCTCGAGCGCGGGCCTCGAGCCGGGTCAACCGCTCGAGGTCACGTTTTCGCAGGGGACGGCGAGCGTGAAAGTGTCGCAGGCGCGGTAGGTTTATATTGGGCCAGCGAGGGACCCGGTTCCTCGTTTCCATCACGAACCCGGAGGCCGCATGGCGAAGTCGAAGAAAACCAAGGAATCCAACGCCGTCTACAAGGTGATCGAGATCGTCGGCACCAGCCCTCAATCGTGGGCGGAAGCCGCGCGCAACGGCGTGAACGCCGCCTCGCGCAGCCTTCGCGACCTGCGCGTAGCCGAGGTCGACAAGCTCGACGTGAAGATCGAGGGCGGCAAGCTGGTCTACCGGGCGAAGCTCAAGGTGAGCTTCAAGTATCACGGGGACGATTGATACGGGGGGTGAGGGAGGGGAGATGGGGGATGCGGCGTGAGGGCGGCGGCGCTAGTCGCCGATGAACCGCTCGACCCGTTCGCGGATCATGCGCGGGACATCCTCGCGCAGCGCGTCGAATCGCTCCAGCCCCTGCATGCTCCTCAGCCACGTGAGCTGGCGCTTGGCGAGCTGCCGCGTGGCCGCGACGCCTCTGTACTCGAGCGTTTCCTCGGGCGCTTCGCCCTCGAGCACCTGCCAGGCCTGGCGATAACCGACGCTGCGCATCGAGGGTAGGGCCGCGTCCAGCCGGTAGCGGGATCGCAACCCCCGCACCTCGTCCAACAGGCCCGCGTGCAGCATCGCGCGGAAGCGCGCTGCGATGCGCTCGTGGAGCACGGCGCGCTGCGAGGGCTCGAGCGCGATGCGCAGGACCTCGAAGGACAGCGAGGGCGCCGGGCGGCGCGCCTGCAACGCCGACAGCGGCTCGCCGGCGAGCTTGTGGACCTCGAGGGCCCGCTGGATGCGCTGGGGATCGGTAGGCTGGATGCGCGCGGCGCTTTGGGGATCCACGCCTGCCAGCTCGGCATGCAACGCGGGCCAGCCTTCGCGTGCCGCTCGCGCCTCGATTTCGGCGCGCAGCGCGGGATCGGCTGGCGGCAGGTCCGCCAATCCATGCTCGAGCGCCGCGAAGTACAGCATCGTCCCGCCCGCGAGCACGGGAATGCGGCCGCGCCCGTGGATCTCCCGCACGAGCCGCAGCGCGTCGCCGCGAAAGCGGCCGGCGGAATAGGCCTCGGTCGGCTCGAGGATGTCCACCAGGTGGTGCGGCGCCGCGGCGCGTTCCGCCGCGCTTGGCTTGGCGGTGCCGACATCCATCCCGCGATAGACCTGGGCGGAGTCGACGCTCACCACCTCGATGGGAAGCGCCTGTGCGAGCGACAGGGCGGCCGCGGTCTTGCCGCTCGCGGTGGGCCCCAGCAGGAAGACCGCCCTGGGCGTGTTCACGTGCGCGACACGCCGGCTAGCGCCCGCGCATGAAAACCCGGTCGAGCTCCGCCATCGAGAGCTGGTGCCACGTGGGCCGGCCGTGGTTGCAGCTGCCGGCGCGCTCGGTCTGCTCCATCTGCCGCAGGAGCGCGTTCATTTCGGGGAGGGTGAGGCCGCGGTTGGCGCGCACCGCTGCGTGGCATGCCATCGATGACAGCAGCTCGTTGCGCCGCTCGACCATCACGCGGCTCGCGCCGAATTCGCGCATCTCGCGCAGCACCGAGCGCAGCAGGCCCGCCGCGTCGAGGTCCGCGAGCAATGCCGGCACGGCCCGGATGAGGAGCTCGCGCGGACCGGCCACGCCCACGTCGAACCCGAGGGAAGCGAGCTCCTCCGCGCCTGCCTGCGCCTGCTCGATGTCCTCGGCGGTCGCGGTCATCGGGATGGGCACGAGCAGCGGCTGCGAGGGCAGCGTGGCGGCGTCGAGCGCCTGCTTGAGCCCCTCGTACACGATGCGCTCGTGCGCCGCGTGCATGTCCACGATGACGAGGCCGGCGGCGTTCTGCGCCAGGATGTAGACCCCGTGCAGTTGCGCCACCGCGAAGCCCAGGAGCGGCGATTCGGCAGGCATCTCGTGCGCTGGCGCAATGCGGCGCTCGTCGGCCACCGCCATCGAGAAAAGCGATTCGTAGCCGCGGGTGGGCTGCGCCACCGCCAGGCCCAGGTTGCCCTCGAAGGCGCTGCGCGTCGCCGCCGCGGGCATCGCCGGCGAGGGCACGCTTCGCGCCTGCGCGCCCATGGGCGCTGCGAGCGCGCGCGAAAGCGCGTGGAAGACGAACTGGTGCACCGCGCCGGAGTCCCGGAACCGCACCTCGCTCTTGGCCGGGTGCACGTTCACGTCCACGAGGGCGGCGTCGATGTCCAGGAAAAGCACGAAGGCGGGATGGCGATCGTGGTGCAGCACGTCGGCATATGCCTCGCGGATCGCATGCGCCACGACCTTGTCGCGCACGAACCGGCCGTTCACGAAAAGGTACTGCGCGTCGCGGTTCGCGCGCGTGAAACCGGGCTCGGCGGCAAGGCCGCTCACCGAGATGCGCGATCCCTGCGCGAGCACCTCGACCGCCGAAGCCGCGAAATCGTCGCCCAGCAGCCGGGCCGCGCGCGCACGCGGCGGTTCCGGCGGAAAGTGCGCGATGCGCCGGGTGTTGTGCGTGAGCGAGAACGCCACCGCGGGACGCGAGAGCGCGATGCGCGCGAAGGCTTCGTCGCAGCGGGCGAACTCGGTCGCCTCGCTTTTGAGGAACTTGCGTCGCGCGGGCGTGTTGAAGTAAAGGTCCTCGACTTCGACGGTGGTGCCGGCCGCGAGCGCCGCGGGCTCGACCTCGCCCACGTGTCCCGCCTCGCAGGCAAGGCGCCAGGCATGCCGCTCGCCCGTACGCCGGCTGGCGATGGCGAGCCGCGCCACGGCTCCGATCGAAGCCAGCGCCTCGCCGCGAAATCCCAGGGTAACGGCGCGCTCGAGATCCTCGAGTGTCGCGATCTTGCTGGTGGCGAAACGGGCGACCGCCAGGGGAAGGTCGTCGCGCTCGATGCCGGCGCCATCGTCGATTACGCGCATGCGGCGCACGCCGCCCTCGACCAGCTCGACCGCGACCGAGCGGGCGCCGGCATCGAGGCTGTTCTCCATCAATTCCTTGAGGGCCGCGGCGGGCCGGTCGACCACCTCGCCCGCGGCGATCTGGTTGACGAGCAGCTCGGGGAGATTGCGTATTGCGCCCACAGGGAATGTTACACTGGCCGAGCAGTTCTCCATCCTATAAGCGCCCCGAGCGCAAGGAGCTGCATTGACCCCAGGGACGGCGACTTCGCCGCAGCTTCCAGCGGCGTGGGCGGATCACTCGCTTCATGCCGAGCAGGTGCGCCTGCTCTTCCGCTTCTCGCTCGTGGGTTACCTCGCCACGCTGCTGGTGATCTTCATCCTTGGCGCGATCCTGTGGGAAGACCTGTCCACGCCGTCGCTGTTCGCGTGGTTCGTAGCGGTCTCGATGGTCACCATCGGGCGCTACCTGATCTACAAGGCGTTCATCCAGGGCAATCCGCCGGACCCGGAAGTCGAATCGTGGGAGCGGCGCTTCATCGCCGGCACCGTGCTCGCGGGCCTGTGCTGGATGGCGATCGGCACCGTGCTGCTGCCGGAGGCCTCGCGCGTGGTGCAGCGCCTGTCGGTGGTGATGCTCGTGATGCTGCTCATGACGGGCGCCGTGGCGTATTACGCCCCGCACCGCTACGCCTACAAGATCACCGCTTTCCTCGGCCTCGTGCCGCTCGCGGCGACGCTTGGAGGATCGGGCGATCGCAACCAGCTCTTCCTCTCGGGGCTGATCCTGCTGCTGGCGGGCTTCCTGCCGTACGTGCACGAGCGCGTGCACAAGGCCCTCGTCGATTCGCTCAACACGCGACGCGCGCGCGAGAACCTCACCACCGAGCTCGCATCGGAGCGCAACCGGTTGCAGGAGGCGAACGAGGCGCTCGCCGAGGAGATGAGCGAGCGCGAGCGCGCGCAGCAGATGGAGATGATCGCCTCGCAGAAGCTGCGGATGCACTTCGAGCGCACGCCGCTCGCGGTCATCGAGTGGGACCGGCGCTATCGCATCACGGCGTGGAACCCCGCGGCCGAGGCGATCTTCGGTTATCCGCTCGCGGAGGCGGCCGGCAGCACCATTCCCCAGCTCCTCGCGACCGAGGCCGACCGCCCGGCGATGGAGGGCATGTGCCATGAGCTGCTCGAGTCCGGCGACGGCAACAAGGTCACCACGACCAACCTCACCCGCACCGGCCGCACCATCCATTGCGAGTGGTACAACACGCCGCTCACCGACAGCAACGGCGAGCTGATCGGCTTCGCCTCGCTGGTGCAGGACATCACCGAGCGCCTCAATACCGAGCGCACCATCCACTACATGGCGCACCACGACGCGCTCACCGGCCTGCCCAACCGCCGCCTGATGCAGGACCGCCTCAACCAGGCGATCATGGCCGCGCGCCGCAAGCAACGCCACGTCGCGGTTCTCTTCCTCGACCTCGACCGCTTCAAGGTGGTGAACGACACTCTCGGCCACGACACGGGCGACTTCATCCTCAAGGACGTGGCGCGGCGCTTGATCTCCTGCGTGCGCGAGGCCGACACGGTCTCGCGCGAGGGCGGCGACGAGTTCGTCATCATCCTGCCGGACCTCGAGCGCCCCGAGCATGCGCGGGTGGTGGCCGACAAGATGATCAAGGAGCTCGCCCGCCCGGTGGAGATCGCGGGGCACGAGATCCACGTCACACCCTCGATCGGCATCAGCCACTACCCGAACGACGCGACCGACGTGCAGCAGCTGCTCAAGCACGCCGACAGCGCGATGTACCAGGCCAAGGACGCGGGGCGCAATACCATCCGCTTCTTCACCAACGACCTGAACTTCCTGCTCTCCAAGCGCCTCGAGGTCGAGACGCGCCTGAGGAAGGCGATGGAGAACCAGGAATTCTTCCTGCGCTACCAGCCGCAGGTGGCCATCGACGACGGCCGCATCACCGGAATGGAAGCGCTCATCCGCTGGAACGACCCGCAGCGCGGCGAGGTGTTTCCGAAGGACTTCATCTTCGTGGCCGAGGAGCTGGGGCTGATCGTGCCCATGGGGGAGTGGGTGTTCCGCACCGCCTGCCAGCAGCTGCGGCAGTGGGAGACGGAGGGCCTCACGCCGATCACGATCTCCATCAACATCTCGGCGCGCCAGTTCATGTCGCGCAGGCTCGTCTCGACCCTGCTCGCGATCGTGCGCGACACCAACGCCGACCCGCGTCGCATCGAGCTGGAGATCACCGAGACGATGATCATGCGCAACCTCGAGCAATCGATCGACACGCTCACGCAGTTGCGCGCGACCGGCATGCAGGTGGCGGTCGACGATTTCGGCGTGGGTTACTCGTCGCTCAACCAGCTCACCAAGCTGCCCGCTTCGAGCATGAAGATCGACCGCTCCTTCATCATGAACCTGCCGCAGGACGAGGACAGCGGCTCGATCACCGAGGCGATCATCGCCATGGCCAAGCGGTTGAAGCTGCGCGTCATCGCCGAGGGCGTGGAGACGCGCGCTCAGCTGGATTTCCTGCGCGCCAACCACTGCGAGGCCTTCCAGGGCTATCTCTTCTCGCGGCCGGTCACCGCGCTGGAGGCCACCGCGATGCTGCGGGCCCAGGCCATCGGCAACTCGCGGCCGCAGGCCGCGCAGTCGGCCGCCGACTAGTTCGCGGCGTACTTCGACCGCGCGAGCGGCGGGTTCTGCGCGAGGTAGCGCTTGATGCCGCCCAGGATCGCGGCGGCCATCTTCTCCTGGTAGGCGCCGTCCTTGAGCCGCTTCTCCTCCTCGGGATTGGAGATGAACGCGGTCTCGACCAGGATCGACGGGATGTCGGGCGCCTTCAGAACCGCGAAGCCCGCCTGCTCCACCGCGCTCTTGTGCAGCGAGTTCACGTCGCCCAGCTCCGAGAGCACCGCCTTGCCGAGCTTGAGCGAATCGTTGATGGTCGCGGTGAGCGAGAGGTCGAGCAGCGTGCGTGCGAGCACGGGGTCGCGCACGTCCAGGTTCACGCCGCCGATCAGGTCCGACTCGTTCTCCTTCTTCGCGAGCCAGCGCGCCGCCGCGGTGGTGGCTCCGCGCTCGGAGAGGGCGAAGACCGAGGAACCCTTCACGTCGGGCTTGACCCAGGCGTCGGCATGGATCGAGACGAAGACGTCGGCGTTGGTGCGCCGCGCCTTGGACACACGCTGGCCCAGCGGGATGAAGTAGTCGCCGTCGCGCACCATCACCGCGCGCATGTTGGGCTCCTTGTCGATGGCCGACTTGAGCCGGCGCGCGATGGCGAGCGTCACGTCCTTCTCGCGCGTGCCGTGGCGCCCACGCGCCCCGGGGTCCTCGCCGCCGTGGCCCGCGTCGATCGCGATGATGACCAGGCGCTCCTTCACGGGCTTGGCCGGGCCCCGGGATGCGGCCTCGCGCTTCGCGGGGGGCTCCAGGCGAACCACCGGCAGCTCGGGCAGCTCCGCCTTCGCGACCTCGGCGACGGGTGGCGTGATGACCACGAGCGGAGCCTGCGCCATCTCGGCGATCGGATCGGGATCACTTTTCAACAGCGCCATCAGCGGGTCGATCGGTTTGGCCGGATGCAGGTCCAGCACCAGCCGGTGCCTGTACTCGCCCGCCGGCGGCAGCGGAAAGAGGGAGGGCTTCACCTGCGTGCGCAGGTCGAAGACAACACGCACGACGTTGGGGCGATTGAGCCCCACGCGCACCGCGGCGATATAGGGATCGTCGGCCGCGAGCTTGCTGGGCAGTCCCCTCAGCTCGTCGTTGAGCTCCACGCCTTCGAGGTCCACGACGAGGCGGTCGGGATTCTCCACGAAGAACATCTGGTGCCTGAGCGAGCGCGCCGACTCGAGCGTGACGCGCGTGTATTCCTGCGCGGGCCACACGCGCGCCGCCACGACCTTCTCCATGGTGAGCGCGGGCCACGCCGCGAGCAGCAGCGCCGCGAACAGCAGGTACTTCAGGTATTGCGGAAGGTGAAGGGAAAGGTAGGGCGCAGCCGCTCGAGGAAGCGAACGCCGCCGGGCGAGCTGGCTCGCAAGCTCGCGTTGCGCCCGGAGCCGCTTGATGTGAGCACGAGCTCCACGTCCGGCGCGGGCAGCAGCCCCCCCGCCTTCTCCGGCCATTCGATCAGGCTCACGTTGCGCCCGTTGAAGGTTTCCCGAAACCCCGCGTCTATCCATTCCCTCGGGTCTTGGAACCTATAAAAATCAAAGTGATGCAAGTCTAACCTCGAAACTGCATAAAGTTCAACCAGCGTGTACGTCGGGCTCTTCACCCGCCCCGTGTAGTCCAGGCCCCGCAGCACCCCTCGCACGAGGGTGGTCTTGCCTGCGCCGAGCTCGCCGCGCAGGAAGATCACCAGCCCCGCCTCGAGATGCATCGCCATGGCCGCGCCGAGAGCCAGGGTCGCGTCCTCGTCGGGGAGGGGGCACTCGAGCGCTACCATCGAAGCCATGGAGACGAAGGTCCGGCAGGGCGTGGAAGACAGGATCCGCGAGTGGGGGCGCGAGCTGGGCTTCGCCGCGGTCGGCATCGCGGGCACCGAGCTCGCCGCCGAGGAAGCGCGCCTCATGGAGTGGCTGGGACGCGGCTGGCACGGCGAGATGGATTATATGGCCCGCCATGGCGAGCGCCGCGCGCGGCCTGCCGAGCTCGTGCCCGGCACGGCCTCGGTCATCACGGCAAGGCTCGACTACAAGCCCGCCGGCGCGCGCGATTCCTGGGAGGTGCTCGAAGATCCCGAGCGCGCGTTCGTGTCCCGTTATGCGCTCGGGCGCGACTACCACAAGGTGCTGCGCGCCAAGCTGCAGGCGCTCGCCGATCGCATGACCGCCGAGCTGGGCCAATTCGCCTATCGCGTCTTCACCGACAGCGCGCCGGTGATGGAGGTTTCGCTCGCGCGAAGAAGCGGCCTCGGCTGGCGCGGCAAGCACACCCTGCTGCTCTCGCGCGACGCGGGCTCGATGTATTTCCTGGGCGAGCTCTTCGTGAGCCTGGACCTGGCGCGCGATGCTCCGACCACAGAGCATTGCGGAACCTGCAACCGCTGCATCGACATCTGCCCCACGCAGGCCATCGTCGCGCCCTACCAGCTCGATGCGCGCCGCTGCATCTCCTACCTCACGATCGAGAACAAGGGCTCGATCCCCGAGGAGTTCCGACCCCTAATGGGCAACCGCATCTACGGCTGCGACGACTGCCAGCTGGTGTGCCCCTGGAACAAGTACGCCAAGGATGCGGCGACGCCCGATTTCGCCGTGCGTAACGGGCTCGACGACGCGCGGCTGGTCGACCTCTTCGCCTGGACCGAGGAGGAATTCAACCGCCGCTTCGAAGGCTCCGCGATCCGCCGCATCGGGCACGAGCGCTGGTTGCGCAACATTGCCGTGGCGCTGGGGAATGCGCCTTCGACTCCGGCGATCGTGGCGACCCTCGAAGCGCGCCGCAGCCATCCGTCGGCGCTCGTGCGCGAGCACGTGGAGTGGGCGCTCGCGCGCCACAATTCCGGGACGGACCTGGATTAAACCGGGGACGGACCTGGAATTACACGCTGCGCGCAGCGTGTTTGCGGGAACACGCGGGACGCATCGCCTTTCCGGGTCCGTCCCCGGTTTAATCCAGGTCCGTCCCCGGTTTCAGTCCGGCCGCACGAACTCCCGCAGCGACTTGGCGAGCTTCGCGAGCGAGGGCTTGTGCACGTACATCATGTGCCCCGCCTCGTAGTAGCTCACCTCGATGTTCGGGCGCAGCTCCTCGGCGAGTCCCAGGTGGTCGAGCGAGTAATCGGCGGCGAAGTGCGGCGTGGCGAAGTCGAAGTAGCCGCTCGCCACCAGCACCCGCATCTTCGGGTTCATCGTCATCGCCTTGCGCAGCGTCTCCCCCACCGAGGCATAGCGGTTGGCGAATTCCGTGCCCCACCCCCAGTTCACGTAGAAGGGACGGATGACCTCGTAGGGCAGGTCGGCCTCGAAGCCCAGGTCGCGGCGCACGTAGTCGTTCATCGCCGCGGCGTAGCAGCCGAAGATCTGCACCATCGCGGGATCGAACTCGAACTCCTCGCCGGCCGAATCCCGGTCGAAGCCGGTGAAGCGGCTGTCGAGGCGTCCCACCGTCTTGCCATCGCCGCGAAGAAGCTCCTTGCAGAAGCGGAAGATCTCGATGCGCAGGTCGGTGCGATCGACGTATTCCGGCGAGAGGCCGGTGTAGCGCGCCACCTTCGCCACGATCTCGGCACGGCGTTTCTTCGGCAGTCGCGCGCCCTGGAAGAGCGCCGAGGCGTACTCGCCCTCCGCGAACTCCTGCACCTCGGCGAGCAGCTTCGGCAGGCCCCGGCGCTGCAGGTCGGCCGCGAGGCGCTTGTGGTACCAGCCGGTCGCCGCATACGTCGGCAGGAAAAGCACGTGCGGCAAGTCGTTTCCCGGATCGAACCGAAGCACCTGGAAGTCGAGCGCGCATGAGACCAGCATGACCCCGTTCAGGTACATGCCGTAGCGCTCGAGCAGGTGGCCCGCGAGGCCCGAGGCCCGCGTGGTCCCGTACGACTCGCCAATGAGGAACTTGGGGCTCGCCCAGCGCCCGTAGCGCGAGCAGTAGAGGCGGATGAATTCGCCCACGCTCTCCAGGTCGCGCTTGTACTCGTGGTACTCCTTGACCTTCTCGCCCTCGACCATGCGGCTGAACCCGGTTCCCACGGGGTCGATGAACACGAGGTCGGAAGCGTCGAGCAAGGTGAATTCGTTGGCGACGAGGCGCCCCGGTGGATGCGGCGCGTAACCTTCGTCGTCGAGCTCCACGCGCCGCGGTCCCAGCACGCCCAGGTGCAGCCACACCGAGCTCGAGCCCGGGCCCCCGTTGAAGGAGAAGGTAACCGGGCGCTTAGCCGCCTCGGGGCCCTTGTCCATCGTGTAGGCGATGAAGAAGACCTCGGCGCGCGCCTTCTTGCCCTCGCTCTTGCCCTCCTTCTCGGACTCCTCGCGCATCACCACCGTGCCGCAGGTGACCGTATAGGCGATGTCCTTGCCCCCGACGCGCATGCGGTGGCGGGTGACGGACAACTGGTCCTTGGGCTCGGGCTTCTTCTCGGGGGTCGGGGCTTCGACGGTCTTTTCTTCGGGCTTCGTGTCGGTGGCCATTGGCAGATCTAGGTTTGGAGACCCTGCATTCTAGTCACCGTCCCGGAATGGGGCCGCGAGAGCCAGGTCGCGACCTGCGAAGCCGGCATCGCCCGCGCGAACAGGTATCCCTGCGCTTCCACGCAGCCACGGCTTCGCAGCAGCTCCAGCTGGTCGAGCCGGTCCACGCCCTCGGCGATCGAGGTGATGCCGAGGTTGCGCGCCAGGTCGATGATCGCCGCGGTGATGGCGACGTCATCCGCATCGCCTGGCGTGTCGCGCACGAAGGTGCGGTCGATCTTGAGCTTGTCGATGGGGAAGCGCTTGAGGTGCATGAGCGACGAATGCCCGGTGCCGAAATCGTCGATGGCGAGCCCGACGCCGAGCGCCTTCAGCCGCTCGAGTATCCGCGCCATCTCGTCGGAGTCGGCCATCAACATGCTTTCGGTGAGCTCGAAGGCCAGATAGCGCGGCTCGAGCCCGGTTTCGGCGAGCACCGCCTCCACCTCGGCCACGAAGTCCTTCTGCCTGAACTGCACCGCCGAGAGGTTCACCGCCACCGGCACGATCGGCACGCCGGCCAGCTGCCATTCGCGGTTCTGGCGGCAGGCGCTCTTCAGCACCCACGAGCCGATGGCGCGGATGAGGCCGCGTTGCTCGGCCACCGGGATGAACTCGTTGGGCTCGATGAAGCCGCCGGAGGGCTGCGGCCAGCGGATGAGGGCTTCGAGGCCGGTCACGGCGCCGGTATCCACGCGAACCTGCGGCTGGTAGTGCAGGATGAAGGCCTCGTCGCGCAACGCTTCACGCATGCCCCCTTCGAGCGTGAACGCCCTGCGCGCGGCCTCCGAGAGTCCCTCGTTGAAGAACTGGTAGTTGTTGCGTCCGCGTTCCTTGGCGAGGTACATCGCCGCGTCGGCGTTGCGGATGAGCTCGCTGGGGCTGCGGCCGTCGCGGGGGAAGAGGCTGATGCCGATCGAAGGGCTCACCGAAACCACCTGGCCCTCGATCGTCATGGGCTCGCTGATGGTCGCGAGCAGCTTTTCAGCGACAGCCACGCAGCCGTCGTCGTTTTCCAGGTCGGGCAGGACCACGATGAACTCGTCGCCGCCGTGGCGGCAGACCACGTCCACGCTGCGCAGCACCTGCGGGATGCGCTCGGCGAGCACCTTGAGCAGCATGTCGCCCGCGTCGTGGCCGAGCGAATCGTTCACGACCTTGAAATTGTCGAGGTCGATGAAGAGCAGGGCCGCCTGGCTGCCGCGCCGGCGCGCCGAGCCGACGATGAACTCCAGCCGATCCTGCAGCAGCGCTCGGTTGGGCAGCCCGGTGAGGAGGTCGTGGTGCGCCAGGTAGTCGATGCGCGCCTGGTTGGCCTTGCGCCGACGGATGTCGCGCACGATGGACAAGCGATACACCTTGCCCTGGAAGGGCATCTCCCGGCCCTCGAACTCCACCGCGATGCGCGAGCCGTCGGCGGCGATGATCTCCGACTCGTAGGGACGCTCGTAGCCGCGGCGCACGTTCTCCACCGCCTCGGCGCGCCGCTCCGGCGCGATGTACTCGATCACGTGGGAGCCGATCATCTGCTGGGCGGTATAGCCGGTCAAGCGCAGGATCGCCTCGTTCACGTCCGTGATGACACCCTCGTCGTGGAAGACCACGCCCGCCTGCGCGGCCTCGGCGAACTTGCGCAGCCGCTCCTCGCTCTCGCGCACGGCCTGCTCGGCGCGCCGGTGGCGCGTGATGTCGTGGATCAGCACGACGGCGGCAAGCGTCTCGCCGTTCGCGGCGAGCTGCGGCAGCAAGCTCACCTCGAGCACGCGGGCCGCGCCATCGGGCAGTTGCACTTCGCGCTCGTAGACCACGGCCTCGCCGCGGCGCACGCGTTCGATGTGCGGCGCGACCGAGGCGAAGCCCTCGGCGCCTATCACCTCCTCCACGGTCCTCCCGAGGATGGTGTGCTCGTCCCAGCGCCACATGCGCGCGTAACCCTTGTTTGCGAAAAGGCAGCGCAGGTCCGAGGCGGCGTAATAGGCGATGTGAACCGGCACGTTGTCCGCCAGCATGCGGATCTGCTGCTCGCGGGCGATCGCCGTCAGTTCGGCGGCGCGCTGCACGGTGATGTCGTGGCAGGTGGCCAGGTATCCCGTGAGCCGGCCCGACTCGTCCAGCACCGGTACGGCCGCATGGTGCAGCCAGCCGTACGCGCCGTCCGCGCGCAGGAGCCGGTACTCGATCTTGAGCGGCCGCCGCAGGCCCAGCGCCTCCCGCCAGGCGCGCTCGAGCGCCGGCCGATCCTCCGGATGCATCGATGCGAGCCAGCCTTCGCCCATTTCGCTGCGCACGCTGCGCCCGGTGTAGTCCTGCCACGCCTGGTTCACGAAGGTGCATGCCCCGGCCGCATCGCTGCACCACACCGGGGTGGGCAAGGCGTCGAGCACTCCCGCCTTCCCCGACGGATCGGAGAAGGTTTCGGAGGCGCTGCGGCGCGCGATATCGATGGTGTTCATTTCGTGCGCAGGCTAGCACGCACCCTCATGGCCGGCCTGTGGAATCCTCCGCACTGCGATGCCGGATATCCGCCACCGCGCGCCGTCCATCGCCACTGGCCATTACGTTTGAAATCGTGGGCCTTTTCCACCCAAGGGATTAGACTCCAAGCCGTCCCGTCGCGCCTCCGCCAACCCGAGGATCCCCATGTGCCCACGCCGCCTGCTCGCCCTGATGCTGGTTGCCGCCCTACCCGCCGTGGCGCAGGTGTACAAGTGGACGGACTCGAAGGGCCGCACTCAATATGGGGACAAGCCCCCCGACGACGTGAAGACGCAAGAGCTGCGGATTCCCTCCTATGACGGACCGGTCGAGGTGCGCGACTGGGCGGGCGTGCTGCACGGAAAGACGACCGCGGGCGCCGGCGCCGGGGTCACGATGTATTCGACCTCCTGGTGCGGGTACTGCAAGCGAGCGCGCGATTACTTCACCGCCAAGGGCATCCGCTTCACCGAGATCGACGTGGAGAAGTCCACCGAGGGCAACCGGCGGTTCAAGGAGCTGGGCGGCAAGGGCGTGCCGCTCATCCTGGCGGGCGGCAAGGTGATGCGCGGTTTCTCCGTCGAGCGCTTCGAGGCCATGCAGCGCAAGCGGTAGCGCCGCAGCCACCACTCGATGGCGAGGACGTTCGGAACCCAGCATAACCACGCGATCGCCGCATAGGCGCTGGCCCACGGGACGGCCGCCAGCATCGACAGCGGCAGGTAGATTCGCAACGTCACCGCGGCCAGCGTGAGCGCGAAGTTGCGCAGCATCCACGCGCGATGCCGGGCGACATCGCCCGCGCGGATCGCGCTGAAGGCGCGCCATCCCGTATAGAGCCAGGCCATCGCCAGCAGCGAGAAGCCCGCTTGGGCGAGCGCGCCGCCGTAGGCTTCCTGCGCCACATAGAGACCCGCGCTGCCGCCGACGAGGACGCCTACGCCGAGGTACAGCCGACCCATGATGCGGTGCAGCCGGGGTCGTGCGGCGCGCAGCGCCGCCGAGAACTGGAAGGGGCCAAGCGCAAGCGCGAAAATCGCGGCGAACACGTGCACGCGCAGCGCCACGGCACGGGTTTCGAAAGCGTGACGCATCTCGGGTTGCACGGCGGCGCCGACCGGCAGCAGCGTGTAGGCCGCCAGGGCGTATATGGAAAGCGCAAGGCAGGAAAACACCAGGGCATGGCGGGCGATGCGCGGCATGGGAAGGCTCCATCTGAACACTGTTCAGATGGAATCTACCCGCCTATCTGCACACTGTCAAGTTATACTCGGCCATGCACGCGTACCACCATGGCGACCTGCGCCATGCGCTCATCGAGGCCACCGACGCCCTCCTCGCGGAGAAGGGGCCCGAGGCGTTTTCGCTGCGCGAGGTGGCGCGCCGGGCAGGGGTCTCGCCGGCGGCGCCCGCCCATCATTTCGGCGATGCCGCGGGACTCCTCACGGCGGTGGCGACAATGGGGTTCGACGGGCTCACCGAAGCCTTGCGAGCCGGGCAAGCGCGTGCGGGACAAGATCCGCGCGCGCGCCTTTGCGGGCAAGGTGTGGCGTATGTCCGCTTCGCCATGCGGCATCCCGGCCGCTTCCGCCTCATGTTCCGCGACGCGCTGCGCCAAAACGACGCGCAACTGCAGCGCGCCGCCAACACCGCCTTCCTCGTGCTCGAGGACGGCATCCGACGCGCCTTCGGCATTGCGCCGGGCGAGCCGCTCCCGGCCGATGCGTGGACCGCCCTGCTGGCGTTGTGGTCGGTGGTGCACGGCTACGCGCATCTCACGCTTGCCGGCCGCTTCGACCCGCTCTGTGGGGATGCAAGTGGGCGCAAGCGCTTCGTCGAGCGCAGCTTGCGCGAGGTCCTGACGAAAGTGGTCGAGGGCAGCGTGCCTGCCCCCCGGCGGCGCAAGCCTACTTCGGCGCGGTCCGGACCGGCGGCAAGGTGAGGCAAACGTCCACGGCGCCGGCGGGCTCCTTGTACCAGTCGTCGCGGCGGAAGCGTCGTCCATCGACCACCTGCGCGAAGGTCGCGCTATCGGCCCTCAGCACTTCGAGGCCCAGTCGCTCGGCCCCGGGAATGTCGGCTTCCAGGCGCACCTGCCGTATGGGCACGCGCTGACCGGGTTTCTCGTAGAAGCCCAGGGGACCCGTCCCGCGCGGCAATGACGACAGCAGCTCGATGCCGCGCACCACGCGCCCGGCGACCGTGATGTTGCGATCGAGCAGCCGCGCCGGTCCGCCGGTGATGGCGTAGAGGCTCGAGCCGTTGCCGGACTCCGGCTCGTTGCCGCGGCCCACGCCCACCATGCCGTAGCAATGCACGAGCCACGCGCGCTCGCCTGTGCGCGCCATCGGGAACTCGCCCGCGAATCCCGTTTGCTCGGCGTAGGTGTCGCGATCCGGCAGCGGCGCGAAGCGAAGCGTCGCATCGAACGGGCGCGTCCACTCGGGCGCGATCCTCGACTGGGCGCTGCCCAATGGGCGCGTGTCGTCGGGATCACCCCACTGCGCGACGTAGTTGTCGTGCGAGCGGATCACCGCGAGACCGTCGAAGTAGCGCGAGCGCACCAGGGTCTTGATGTTGGCGATCACCCGCGGCGCGAAAGCCGGTGCCAGCTCGATCACCACGCGACCGGCGGGCAGGTCCATGTACAGCGTGTTTTCCGGATCGAGCCGGCGCCAGTCCGAGGCGGGCGAGGCCGCGAGCACCTCCGAAAGCGGCCGCGGCGGGGCAATCGGCGCCTGCGGCGGCGTTGCGCAGCCGGCCAGCACCACCAGCGCCAGCAGCCGGCAAGCTACCTTGACCACGGCGGCTCGCTCTGCCTTTCGATGCCATAGCGCGCCATCGCCTCTGCCGAGCGCGCATCGCCCAGCGCCGCCAACGCGGCGACCACGATCGAGTGCCTGTCGACCTCGAAGAAGCGCCGCAGGTTCGCGCGCGTATCGCTGCGCCCGAAGCCGTCGGTGCCGAGCACCACGTACGGGTCCGCGATCCACGGGCGGATGAGGTCGGCGACGGCACAGACGTAATCGGTGGCGGCGATGACGGGGCTGCCGGTGGCGGGAAGCTGGGATTGCAGCCAGCAAGGGGAGGGGGGACTGGCGAGGGGCGACGGGGAAAGGCGCGACTTGCGCGATTGCTCCATCCCCTCGCGTCGCAGCTCGGTGAAGCTGGTGACCGAGAAAATGTCCGCGGAAATGCCCCAATCCGTTTCGAGCAGCGCGCCAGCGGCGATCACCTCGTTGAGGATCGTGCCGGCTCCGAGCAGCCGGACCCGCGCCCCCGGCCCCCCGTCCCCCGTCCCCCGCAGCCTGTACATGCCGCGAAGGATTCCCTCACGGGAATCCACCGGCATGGCGGGCTGCGCGTACGCCTCGTTCATCACCGTCACGTAGTAGAAGACGTCCTCCTGCTCGGCGAGCATGCGTCGCATGCCGTCCTCGAGGATGGTCGCGAGCTCGTAGGCGAAGCACGGATCGTAGGCGCGGCAATTGGGCACCGTGGAGGCCACGAGGTGGCTCGAGCCGTCCTGGTGCTGCAGGCCCTCGCCGGAGAGCGTGGTGCGCCCGGCCGTGGCGCCGACGAGGAAGCCGCGCGCGCGTGAATCGGCCGCCGCCCAAATCTCGTCGCCGACGCGCTGGAACCCGAAGATCGAGTAGTAGATGTACATCGGCAGCATGGTCACGCCGTGGGCCGAGTAGCTCGTCGCGGCCGCGACCCAGGAAGCCAGCGCGCCCGCCTCGTTGATGCCCTCCTCGAGGATCTGGCCTTCGACCGCCTCCTTGTAATAGGAAAGCTGCGCCTGGTCCTCGGGCTGGTAGAGCTGTCCGATGGGCGAGTAGATGCCGATCTGGCGGAAGAGGTCGGCCATGCCGAACGTGCGTGCCTCGTCCGCGATGATCGGCACGATCCGCTTGCCGACGTGCGAGTCGCGCAACAACGCGCCGACCATGCGAACGAAGGCGACGGTGGTCGACATCTCCTTGCCGTTCGCCTCGAGGGCGAACTTCGCGAAGCCCGTGGCCTGCGGGGCCGCGAGCGCCTCGCCGCGGGCGACGCGCGCGGGCAGGTATCCGCCGAGCTTCTCGCGCCGCGCGTGCAGGTATGCCATCTCCGCCGATTCGCGCGGCGGGCGCACGAACTCGCACGCTTCGCATTGCGCATCCGTAAGCGGCAGCGAGAAGCGATCGCGGAAGGCGAGGAGCTGGTCGGTGTCGAGCTTCTTCTGCTGGTGCGTGGTCATGCGCCCCTGCGCCGCGGTGCCCATGCCGTATCCCTTCTTCGTCTTGGCGAGGATCACGGTAGGCTGCCCCGCGTGGCGCGCGGCGTGCCAGTAGGCGGAAAAGATCTTCACCGGGTCGTGGCCGCCGCGGCGCAGCCGGTCGATGTCCTCGTCGGAGAGGTGCGCGACCAGCTGCTGCAGCTCGGGGTACTTGTTGAAGAAATGCTCGCGGTTGAACGCGCCGTCGGTGGCGGCGTAGGTCTGGAACTCGCCGTCCACGGTCTCGAGGAAGCGCTTCTCCAGCCACTGGTGGGTGTCGCGCAGGAAGAGCGGATCCCAGTCGCCGCTCCACAGCAGCTTGATCACGTTCCAGCCGGCGCCGGCGAAAAGGCCTTCCAGCTCCTGCACGATCGAGCCGTTGCCGCGCACCGGGCCGTCGAGGCGCTGCAGGTTGCAGTTCACCACCAGCACCAGGTTGTCGAGCTTCTCGCGCGCGGCGATCGAAAGTCCGGCGAGCGACTCGGGCTCGTCCATCTCGCCGTCGCCCACGAAGGCCCAGACCTTTCTTTGCCCGGTCTGCGCGAGCCCGCGATGCTCGAGGTAGCGCATGAAGCGCGCCTGGTAGATCGCGAAGAGCGGCCCCAGGCCCATCGAGCCCGTGGGGAACTGCCAGAAGTCGGGCATGAGCCAGGGATGGCAATAGGACGAGAGGCCCTTGCCCGCGGTCTCGCGGCGGTAGTTGTCCAGCTGCCCCGCGGTGAGCCGGCCCTCGAGGAAGGCGCGCGCGTACACGCCCGGGGCGGAGTGCGGCTGGAAATACACGAGGTCGCCGTCCTGCCCCGCGCGGAAGAAATGGTTGAAGCCCACCTCGAAGAGGTCTGCCGCGGAGGCGTAGCTCGCGATATGCCCGCCCAGCTCGGCCGATTCGCGGTTGGCTCGCACCACCATGGCGAGCGCGTTCCAGCGCACCAGCGCCGAGATGCGCGATTCGATCTCGAGGTTGCCCTGGTACGGCGGCTGCTCGGCAAGACCGATGGTGTTCACATACGGCGTGGCGAGCACCTGCGGCAAGGGCACGCGGCGTGCTCGCGCGTGCTGCAGCAGCCGGCGCAGCAGGAAGGTCGCGCGCTCGGGGCCCTCGGCGGCGATCAGCGCATCGAGCGCCTCCACCCACTCCTGCGTCTCGAGCGGATCGCTGTCGGGATCATGCGGATCGCCGACGGCCTTGGGAACGGAGGCATCCATGACGAAAGCTTACCGCGCTCAGGCAGAATCCGTGGATGCGCGACGCGGAGCTCGCTACGGTGCTGCTCGTGAAGGCCTTCGAGGAGGAAGACCGCGAGGGTACTTTGCTCACGCCCGCCGATCGCGAGACGGCGACGCGCGAGGCGGCGCGCAAGCCGGGCGTCGGCGCCGCGGGCGGCGAGGCGGTGACCTCGCAGGCGCAGCAACGCCTGCTCGTCGAGCGCGCCCGCATTCTCTTCGCGCGGCTCGCCACCCGCCACCCGATGATCGAAGGGGTGCGCGGCTTCACCCGCAGCTTCCCGTGGCTGGAAATGGTCGTGGTGGTCGCCGGGCTGCTCGCCGGCATCGCGCTCTCGGCGCTCGACGGCCCGCGCCGCATCGAGATCTTCTCGCGCCCGTTGCTGGCGCTCCTCGCCTGGAACCTTGCCGTGTTCCTCTTCCTCGCGCTGCGCGCCGTTCGACGCCGCGGGCGGCCGGCTTCGCGGGGATGGCTGGCCGGGGCGATCGCCGGCTTTCCCGCGATGCTGGCAACCCGCGCCGTCGCGCGCTGGCGCCGCTTCGACAACGTCCTCGCGAAGGCGCTCGAGCGCTTCTCGCGCGAGTGGTTCGAGATGGCGCGCCCGCTCAACGCCGCGCGCGCGACCCGGGCGATCCACCTGGCGGCCGCTTTTGCCGGCGCAGGCCTGGTGGCCGGCCTCTACATGCGCGGCCTGGTGCTCGATTACCGCGCCGGCTGGGAGAGCACCTTCCTCACCGCCGAGCAGGCGCGCTCGCTGGCGGCGATCCTCTACGGATTGCCCGCGTGGCTGTCGGGCATCGCGCTTCCCGACGCCTCGCGGCTGGAGGCGATCCGCTGGCCGCGAGGGGAAGCCGCGGCGACGTGGATCCACCTGATCGCGCTCGCCGTGCTGGCCTTCGTGGTGCTCCCTCGCGTGCTGCTCGCGTTCACAGCGACGATCACGGCATGGCGAGCCGCCTCGCGCATGCCGCTGCCCCCCGACCTCGTGCCCTACTTCCGGGCGTCTTTCTCCGCGGTCGAAAGCATCGTTCCCAGGACCACGGCGCTCGTCTTTCCCTATGCCCACACGCTCGGCGGCAACGCGTTGCTGCGCCTCGTGGCGTGGATCGAGGCCGACGCGGGCGGCAAGGTGGACGTGAAGGCTTTGGATCCGCTGCCTTACGGCGAGGAGGAGCGCTACCTCGCCACGCTCGCGGAGCAAGGCACGGGCGCGGAGGTGGTCGTGCTTCCGTTCGGGCTCGCGTCGACTCCCGAGGACGAGAACCACGGCGCGGTCATCGAGGGGGCGCGCGACTGGCTCGCCGCCGCGCGGCCCGGCGGGCGCCTGCGCGTGGTGATCGACGAGGCCACCTTCGCCGAGCGCATGGCGGGCGCCCCGCAGCGAATCGCCGAGCGTCGCGCCGCCTGGCAGGCGTTCGTCGAGAAGCGCGGGCTGCGCGCGGAGTTCGTATCGCTCACGCCATGAACGTCGACATCACGCTCGCCGCGCATACCAACGTCGGCAAGACGACGCTCATGCGCACGCTCCTGCGGCGCGACATCGGCGAGATCGCCGACCGGCCGCACGTGACCGAGAACGCCGAACGCCACACGCTGCTGCAGACTCCGGAGGGCGACGCGCTTCACCTCTGGGATACGCCCGGCTTCGGCGACAGCGCGCGGCTGCTCAAGCGCCTGCGCATGAGCGGCAATCCCATCGGCTGGCTGCAGACCCAGGTGTGGGACCGCTTCGTCGATCGTCCCTTCTTCTGCAGCCAGGAGGCGGTGCGGGCGGTGCGCGAGTCGAGCGACCTCGTGCTCTATCTCGTGAACGCCTCCGAGGACCCTGCGGCCACGGCCTACGTCGAGGCCGAGCTGGAGATCCTGCGCTGGATCGGAAAGCCCGTGCTGCTGTTGTTGAACCAGGCCGGGCGTCCCTCGGGACGAGCCGCCGCCGCGGCCGAGGAGCAGCGCTGGCAGCAGCGGCTCGCCGCCTATGTTCCCGCCGGCAGCGTGCTCACGCTCGATGCCTTCGCGCGTTGCTGGGTGCAGGAGGACCGGCTGCTCGAGCTCGCGGGGCCGCTGTTGCCGATGGAAAAGCGACCGGGTTTTGCCGCGTTGCGGGCCGCATGGCGCGAGCGAAATCTCGCGGTGTTCCATGAGTCCGTAGGCGCGATGGCCAATGCGGTCGCGGAGACGGCGGTGGACCACGAGCCCATCCCCGAAGGGGCGGGCATCGGCGCGAGCCTCGCCTCGGCCGCGCGCAAGCTGGTGAGCAAGGAGGCCGACACGCCCGATCCCGCCACGCAGGCGGCGGTCGATGCCGTCGCGCGGCGCCTGCGGGAGCGCGAACGCGCCTTGGCCGATCGCCTGATCGCGCTGCACGGGCTCGATGGCCGCGCGCGCGAGCGCATCCTCTCCAACATCGCCGCGGCCGTCGAGGTGAGCCGGCCCACCGATGTGAAGGCCGCTGGCGCGGTCGGTGGCCTCGTGGGGGGCGCGCTTACGGGATTGGCCACCGACCTCGCCACCGGTGGCCTCACCCTGGGCCTCGGCGCACTGGTCGGCGGCATCGTGGGCGCGCTCGGCCTGGGCGGCGCGGCGGCCGCGTACAACTCCGCGATGGGGCTCGAGCGGGGCGCGGTGCGCTGGATGCCGGCGCTGCTGCGCGAGCGAGTCGCCGCCGTACTGCTGCTCTACCTCGCCGTCGCCCACTACGGCCGCGGCCGTGGCGCGTGGATCGACGAGGAGGCGCCGGCGCATTGGGCGCAGGCGGTAGCCGATTCCTTGCGCCTGCGCGAAGCCGCGCTCGATGCGATCTGGGAGCGCGGCCGCAGCGAAATGGCGAGCGGCGTCCACGCGCGACTCGAGCTCGAGCTCGCCGAGGCCACGCGCGACGCGTTGGTGCGGCTCTACCCGGAATGCGTCTCGCTCTGGGAGCACACGGCGCCCGGCGCCGCGAGTGTCACGGAACCGTCATAGCGCGCCGGTAACTTCCTTCGCAGCGCACCCGCGCTTCCACGAAGGAGAAGGCTCGCGATGAAGTTGCACAGGTTCCTACCCGCCCTCGCGGCGGCCTCGTTGATCGCATCCGCCGGCGCAGCCGACATCACGGGTGCGGGCGCCACGTTCCCTTATCCGATCTATTCCAAGTGGGCCGATGGCTACCGCAAGGCGACCGGCAACGCCATGAACTACCAATCGATCGGATCCGGTGGTGGCATCCGCCAGATCATCGCGAAAACCGTGGACTTTGGCGCTTCCGACATGCCGCTGAAAGCCGAGGACCTGCAGAAGCATGGCCTGGTGCAGTTCCCTGCCGTGATGGGCGGGGTTGTGCCGGTGGTGAAGGTCGCCGGTGTCCAGCCCGGGCAGCTGCGGTTCACCGGCAAGCTGCTCGCCGACATCTACCTCGGCAAGGTGAGCAAGTGGAACGACGCCGCGATCGCGGAGTTGAACCCGGGAATGAAGCTCCCCGGCGACACGATCACGGTGGTGCATCGCTCGGACGGTTCGGGCACGACGTTCCTCTGGACGAATTATCTCTCCAAGGCGAGCCCGGAGTTCAGGCAGTCCGTCGGTGAAGGCGCTTCGGTCAAGTGGCCGGCGGGCGTCGGCGGCAAGGGCAACGAGGGCGTCGCCTCGTACGTGCAGAAGATCAACGGAGCCATTGGCTACGTGGAATACGCGTATGCCAGGCAGAACCGGCTGGCCCATGGCCAGATGCAGAACGCGGCCGGTGCGTTCGTGCAGCCCGGCCAGGCGGCCTTCAGGTCGGCTGCGGCAGGTGCCGACTGGAGCTCGGCGCCGGGCATGGGCGTCGTGCTCACCAACCAGCCCGGCGAGAAGAGCTGGCCGGTTACCGGCGCGTCCTTCATCCTCATGCACGCGAAGCAGGACAAGCCCGGCAACGGCCGCGAGGTGCTGCGCTTCTTCGAATGGGCCTTCGCGAACGGCCAGCAGACGGCGGCGGAGCTCGACTACGTCCCGATGCCCGATTCGGTCGTGCAGCAGGTGAAGGCGGTGTGGCAGCGACTCACCGACGCGGCTGGACGGCCGCTGTAGGAGTGGGTGCCGTACTGGGGGACCTGAGGACCGTGGCTGCGGCCGATGCCGCCGCGCCAGCGCACGTCGCTCCACCGCGCATGCGGCGCGGCAACGCATGGATGGACGCGCTCTTTCGCAACGTCACCCGCGCCTTCGCCTTCCTGGTCTTCAGCCTGCTCGCCGCGATCATCGTTTCGCTCGCGTATGGGGGCGCGCCCGCCCTGCTCGTGTTCGGCGTGGAGTTCCTGTGGACGGCCGAATGGGACCCGGTGCACCAGGAGTTCGGCGCACTCGTGACGATCGCGGGCACGGTCGCCACCTCCGCCATCGCGCTCGCCATCGCGGCGCCGGTGAGCTTCGGCATCGCCGTCTTCCTCACCGAGCTCTCGCCCGCCTGGCTGCGCCGGCCGCTCGGGACGGCCATCGAGATGCTGGCCGCCATTCCCAGCATCATCTACGGCATGTGGGGACTCTTCGTCTTCGCGCCGCTGTTCCAGTCGCACGTGCAGCCGCTGCTTGCCGGGACGCTGGGGCAGGTGCCCGGCCTGGGCACGCTCTTCTCGGGCGCGCCGATGGGCATCGGCATGCTCAGCGCCGGTATCATCCTCGCCGTCATGGTGGTCCCTTTCATCACCGCCGTGATGCGCGACGTGTTCGAGCTCGTGCCGGCGCTGCTGAAGGAGTCCGCGTACGCGCTGGGATCGACCACTTGGGAAGTGGTGTGGAGGATCGTGCTGCCGTTCACGCGAGTGGGCGTCATCGGCGGCGTCATGCTGGGCCTCGGCCGCGCGCTCGGCGAGACCATGGCGGTCACCTTCGTCATCGGCAACGCCCATCGCCTCAGCCCTTCGCTCTTCGCGCCGGGCAACTCGATCGCCTCCGCGCTCGCCAACGAGTTCACCGAAGCCGTGGGCGAGCTCCATGTCGCCGCCCTGATGGAGCTGGGCTTGATCCTCTTCCTCATCACCACGGTGGTGCTGGCAATTTCGAAGCTCTTGCTGTTGCGGCTGGCCAGGAACGAGGGAAGCGGCCCGTGAATCCACCGCCCGCGACGGCCAATCCCCGCTATCGGCACCGCCGGCGCCTCAACGCGATCATGATGGGGATATCCGCGGCCGCGCTCGCCGTGGGGCTTTCCTGGCTCGCCTGGATTTTGGCGGTGCTGCTGTGGAAAGGCGCCGCCGCCCTCGGGCCCGCGCTCTTCACGCAGATGACACCCCCGCCCGGCGACAGCGGCGGGCTTGCCAACGCCATCTTCGGCAGCGTCCTCATGGCAGCCGCTGGAACGTTCATCGGCACCCCTGTGGGCATCCTCGCCGGCACCTACCTGGCCGAATACGGGCGCAGCGGCTGGCTTGCCCCGGCGACGCGTTTCGTCAACGACGTGCTGCTATCGGCGCCGTCGATCGTTATCGGGCTCTTCGTCTACGCGGTCCACGTGTCGCAGGTGAGGCACTTCTCGGGCTGGGCGGGCGCGTTCGCCCTCGCGATCATCGTGATCCCGGTGGTCGTGCGCACCACCGACGACATGCTGCGCCTGGTCCCTGACAGCCTGCGCGAGGCCGCAGCGGCGCTGGGCTGCCCTGCCTGGAAGGTGGTGACGCTCGTGTCGTGGCGCGCCGCCCGCGCGGGTATCGTCACCGGCGTGCTGCTGGCTGTGGCGCGCATCGCCGGCGAGACCGCGCCGCTGCTCTTCACCGCGCTCAACAACCAGTTCTGGTCGGCCGACATGGACAAGCCCATGGCGAACCTGCCGGTGGTCATCTTCCAGTTCGCGATGAGCCCCTACGAGGACTGGCATCGGCTCGCCTGGGCGGGCGCCGCCCTCATCACCCTGCTCGTGCTCGGCATCAACATCGCCGCGCGCGCCCTCTTCCGCCCCCGATGACTCCAAAGATCAGCGTCCGCCACCTCGACTTCCACTACGGCGCGTTCCGCGCGCTCAAGAACGTGAACATCGAGATTCCCGACAAGCGCGTCACCGCGTTCATCGGTCCCTCCGGCTGCGGCAAGTCGACGCTGCTCAGGACATTCAATCGCATGTTCGAGCTCTATCCGGGGCAGCGTGCGAGCGGCGAGGTCCTCGTCGGCGGGGAGAACCTGCTCGCCTCGAAGCTGGACGTTTCGCTCATCCGCGCGCGCATCGGCATGGTCTTCCAGAAGCCCACGCCATTCCCCATGTCCATCCGCGACAACATCGCCTTCGGCGTGCGGCTGTTCGAGGAGCTGCCGCGCGCCGCCATGGACGAGCGAGTCGAATGGTCGCTCAGGAAGGCGGCGCTTTGGAACGAGGTGAAGGACAAGCTGCACCAGTCCGGAACTCGATTGTCCGGCGGCCAGCAGCAGCGCTTGTGCATTGCACGCGCGATCGCGGTAAAGCCCGAGGTGCTGCTCCTCGACGAGCCCTGCTCGGCGCTCGATCCGATCTCCACCGCGAAGATCGAGGAGCTGATGGCGGAGCTGCGGGCGGAGTACACGGTGGTCATCGTCACCCACAACATGCAGCAGGCGGCCCGCGTCTCGGATTACACCGCCTACATGTACCTGGGAGAGCTGGTGGAGTTCGGCGGGACGGGCGAGGTTTTCGGGCAGCCGAAGAAGCAGGCGACCGCGGACTACATCGCGGGACGATTCGGTTAGGGCGCGGCCCCGGGATCGTTGCCAACGACCGTGCCGTCCTCCTTGGTGAAGGACCCCTTGAGGTTGCCGGGCAGGATCCCGAGCACGGTCTCCGAAGGCCGGCAGAGCCGAGCTCCCCGGGGGGTGACCACGATGGGCCGGTTGATGAGGATCGGGTGCGCGACCATGAAGTCGAGCAGCTCCTCGTCGGTCCACTTCGAATCGTCCAGGCCCAGATCCGCGTACGGGGTGCCTTTCTGGCGGAGGACCGCGCGCACCGGCACACCCATGCGGGCAACGAGATCGCGAAGCTCGTCCTTCGAGGGCGGCGTCTTCAGGTACTCGACGACCTCGGGCTCGACGCCGCTTTCGCGGATCATCGCGAGCGTATTGCGCGATGTGCCACACGCCGGGTTGTGATAGATGCGAATGTCCTTTGCGGTCATTTTCTCTCCTCTTCTTCCACGGTCGAAGGTTTGCCATGGGGATGCAGGCGCGCGCCGTGGAACCGCGCGGTGAACGTGCTGCCCTGCCCTGGTTGGCTGGCCACCTGCAGCGTGGCGCCATGGCGGTTGAGCGCGTGCTTGACGATCGCCAGGCCAAGCCCGGTGCCTCCCGTCTCGCGCGAGCGCCCGCGGTCGACGCGGTAGAAGCGCTCGGTGAGGCGCGAAATGTGCTCCGACGGAATGCCGATGCCGGTGTCGGAGACCTGGAACGAGGCGCCCTCCCCATCCGCTACCCACCGCAGGCAGACGCGGCCGCCCTCCGGCGTGTAGCGCACTGCGTTGCTCACGAGATTGCCGAAGGCGCTGGAGAGCTCCTTGTCGCTGCCCAGCAGATCGAAGGCGGCGGACGATTCAACCCGGATCTCGTGCCTCCCGTTCGAGAGCACCCGCGCCTCGGCGGCCAGGCGCTCGACCATCGTCGCCATTTGAACTCGCTCGGTGCCCGGAGCCGGGGCCGATTCCAGCGCCGACAACGTGAGCAGGTCCTCGACCAGCCGCCGCATGCGGTCGGCTTGGGCAGCCATGAGATCGAGGTAGCCGCGCGCTGCCGACGGATCGTTCTCCTCGCGCAGGGTTTCCACGAAGCCCGACACGACCGTGAGCGGCGTGCGCAGCTCGTGCGAGACGTTCGCCACGAATTCCCGCCGCATGCGCTCGACCTGCTGCAGCTGCGTCACGTCGCGCGACAGCAACAGGCGCTGCGACTCCCCATAGGGGATCACCTGCAGCGAAAGGACGCGTCCGGCCGCGAGCGGCATCTCGACCAGCACCGGCCGCGAGAAGTCCGCGGCCGCGAGATAATCTGAGAAGGCGGGAATGCGCAACAGGTGCGTGAGCGGCCGGCCCACGGCGTGGCCGGGGTCGAGGTCGAGGTGCTGATGGGCGACGTCGTTGCACCAGACCAGGCGATGGCCCTCCAGGATGGTCACGCCATCGGGCAGTGCGCGTGCCGCCGCGCGCCATCCCTCCACCGCGTCGCGCAGCTCCTTCTCGCGCGCCCTTCCTGCCCGCAACAGGATCATCGCGCCCACGAACGCGGCGGCGAGCAGGAGCGCAGCGCCACCGAGGATCCACTGGGCCGGCATGACGAGATTCAGCGCTTCGAGACGAAGCGATAGCCCGCGCCGCGCACGGTTTCGACCAGGTCCGCATGGCCGCTGGGCGAGAGCGCGTCGCGCAGCCTGCGGATGTGCACGTCCACCGTGCGGTCCTCGATGAAGACGTGGTCGCCCCACACCTGGTCCAAGATCTGCGTGCGGCTGTGCACCCGGTCGGTGTGGGTCATGAAGAAGTGAAGCAGCTCGAACTCGGTGGGCCCCATCCTCAGCACGGTGCCGCTGCCGGTGACCGAGCGCGTCGCGGGATTCAGCAGCAGCCCCTCGATCTCGACCGCTTCGCGGGCCAGTTGGGGCGCCCGCCGGCGCAGCACCGCCTGGATACGCGCCTCCAGCTCCCTGGGGGAGAACGGCTTGGTGATGTAGTCGTCGGCGCCGCTCTCGAGTCCGGCGACCTTGTCGTCGTCGCCCGCCCGTGCCGTGAGCATGATGATGGGCACTTCCCGCGTGCGCGCCTCGGAGCGAAGCCGCCGCGTGATGTCCGGCCCGGGCGTATCGGGCAGCATCCAATCGAGCAGGATCACGTCGGGCAATATCTCCGCCACGGCGCGGTACGCCTCGGCGGCGCTCGCGGCGCGGCGAACCTCGTGGCCGTTGCGGCGCAGGTTGACCGCGACGAGCTCCTGGATCGCGGGCTCGTCCTCGACGACCAGGATCGAGGCGCTCATGGGATCTTCCTGGGGGGGTGCTCGGTCGGGTTGGCTCGCCCACGAGTGTGGGCACCCATTGTGACAGTTCGTTTACAACCTCCGCGCTAAAGGTACCGCGGCACCAGCACGATGAGCCACACGGCGGCCAGCAGCACCAGCGCCACCAGGACCGCGGCGCTGCCGACGTCCTTCGCGTGCTTGGACAGCGGGTGGCGTTCCAGCGAGATGCGGTCGATGGCGGCCTCGACGCAGCTGTTCAGCAACTCCACCACCATCACGAGGAGCGTGGCGCCGACGAGGAGCGCCCGCTCTACCGGCACGGGCGTGAGGAGGAAGGCGACGGGAACGAGCAGAGCCGCCATCACCAGCTCCTGGCGGAAGGCCGCCTCCTTGCGCCACGCCGAAACGAGGCCCGCCCACGAGTTGATGCTCGCGCCGACGAGGCGCCGGTAGCCTGTCTTGACGCCGGGCTTGGGCTCGACGGGCGTCAACCCGCCGCTTTCTTCGCCGCCGCGCTCGAGGCCGCGCGGATCTTGTCGAGGGTCGTGTTGGGCGTGATCGCCTGCGGATCGAGGTGGATGTCGATCACCGCGGGCTTGCCGGAGGCAAGGCAGCGCTCGAAAGCCGGCGCGAATTGCGCGGTTTCCTCGACGATCTCGCCCACCGCGCCGAAGGCGCGCGCGAAGGCGGCGAAATGCGGGTTCTGGATATCCGTTCCGACCACCCGCCCCGGATAGTGCTTTTCCTGGTGCATGCGGATCGTGCCGTACATGCCGTTGTTCACGATCACGATGATCACCGGCGCGCCGTATTGCACCGCGGTGGCGAGCTCCTGGCCCGACATGAGGAAGTCGCCGTCGCCCGCGAAGCAGACGACGGTGCGCTCGGGCTGCGCGATCTTCGCCGCGATCGCCGCCGGCACGCCGTAACCCATGGCGCCCGAAGTGGGCGCGAGCTGCGACCGGAAGCCGGTGTAGCGATGGAAGCGGTGCAGCCAGGTGGCGAAGTTGCCCGCGCCGTTGCAATAGATGGCATCCGGCGCTTTGGCATTCAGGTAATCGACGATGTCCCACATCTGCACGCGTCCGGGGATCTCGCGCCGGGCGCTCCAGGCGACGTAGTCCGCCCTCGCCTCGGCCACGCTCCCCTTCCATGGCGGGTTCTCGATGGGCGTCAACGCAGCGGCCGCGCGCGCGAAGGGTGCGGGTGCCGCGTTGATGCCGAGCTCGGGCTGGTACACGCGCCCGATCTCCTCGGCACCGGCGTGCACGTGCACGAGCTTCTGGCGCGGCACCGGCGACTCGAGCAGCGTATAGCCGCTGGTGGTCATCTCGCCCAGGCGGGCGCCCACGACGACGAGGACGTCGGCCATCTTCACGCGCTCGGCGAGCACGGGGTTGATGCCGATGCCCACGTCGCCCACGTAATGGTCGTGGTGGTTGTCGAGCAGGTCCTGGAACCGGAACGCACAGCCGACCGGCAACTGGTTGGCCACGGCGAATTTCTCGATGTCCTTGCAGGCGGCCGGCGTCCAGCCGCTTCCGCCCAGCACGAGCAGCGGACGCCTGGCCTGTGCCAGCAGCCGCTGCAGCCGCAGCATGTCGTCGGTTCCCGGGTGTGGCTCGGCGGGCGCGTAGGGCTTCGCGTCGGGGACCGAGACTTCCGCCGAGAGCATGTCTTCGGGCAGCGCGAGCACCACCGGGCCGCGGCGCCCCGAAGTCGCCACCTGGTAGGCGCGCGCCACGTACTCGGGGATGCGCTCGGCGCTGTCAATTCGCGCGGCCCACTTCGCGAGCGGCGCGAACATCTTCGAGAAATCGACCTCCTGGAAGGCCTCGCGGTCGCGGAAGTCGCTGCCGACGTCGCCCACGAAGAGGATCATCGGCGTCGAGTCCTGGTACGCGGTGTGCACGCCGATCGAGGCGTGCGCGGCGCCGGGCCCGCGTGTCACGAAGCACAGCCCCGGCCGGTTGGTGAGCTTGCCGTGTGCCTCGGCCATGTTCGCGGCCGCGGCCTCGTGGCGACAGACGATCAGCTTCAGCCTGTCCTGCACGTCGTGGAAGCCGTCGAGCACCGGCAGGAAGCTCTCGCCGGGCACGGTGAAGGCGAGCTCGGCCCCGTGGACGACCAGCTGGTCCACGAGCAGCTTGCCCGCGTGGCGGGCGCCGCGCGTCATCTCTGCCTCACGATGTAGCCCTTCTTGCGCAGCAGCTCCACCAGGCCGCGCGGTCCCGCGAGGTGCAGCGCGCCCACGGCCACGAAATGGCGCGCCCCCGTCTGCAGGTACCCCTCGATCTTCTCCACCATCGCGTCATGCCGCGACCAGATGAACTTCTCCTCGAACTCGCGCGCGCCGGGGACCGATTCGTTGTACTTGCGAGCGATCTCCAGCAGCAATTTGGGGTCTCCGCTCTGCCACGCGTTGACCATGCCGGTGATCTGCTCGCTGGTCAGGCCGCTTTCCAGCGCCGTGAGCGTGCCCTCGAAGAGCACTTTCGACTCCTTCTCGCCCAGCGATTCGATGAGCTGCGTCTGCACCTGCAGGCCTTCGATCTCGAGGATGCGCTTGTTCTCGGCGCGCGCCTTGGCGATGAGGTAGGCATCGACGCCGTACTGCGGGAGGTATCCGAGGCGCCCCCACTCGGCGAAGACCAGCAGAGAGACCGCCATGAAGGGCTTCATGCGCGCGGCCTGCTCCTCGGGCACCTGGTAGCGGCCGAGCAGCTTGCGGAAGCGATCGTAGTGCTCGGGCTCCACGTGCTTCGCGAGCGAATCGGGCGGCGTGTAGGTGAGGATGGGACCGGACTTCGCGATCGCATCGACGTCCGTGATGTCGGCCTCGACGACCAGGACCTTCGAATCGAGGAAGGCCTCCTCGACCGGCGCGGGCAGCGGATACCAGCCCTTCTTGCCGGCATGCACCGTGCCGAAGAGGTACACGCGGTTCTTGAGGGAAATCACCTCCCACAGGAAGTTGCGCTGGGCATCCTGGGCGGCGGCGATCGGGGAAAGCAGCGTCGCGGCACAGAGGAGCGCGCGTGCCGCGTGGCGAAGGAGGGAAAGCATCGCCGCATTGTACAATCGGGCGAAAAATTCCAGCGCCAATCACCAGGGAGAAAAACGACATGCGCAAGACGCTCACGGCCTTCGCGGCCGCAGCCGCGTTCCTCTTCGCCGGCACCGCCGCGGCGCAGGACTGCAAGAATCGCGGCGACCTCGACCCGCTCTACTGCGACGACAACGGCGACATGGTCGCCGACACGCCCAAGGACCCGAAGAAGCTCAAGGTCCCGAACACCCTGGTCTTCACCTACACCCCGGTGGAAGACCCCGCCGTCTACGAGAAGATCTTCAAGCCGTTCACCGACCACCTCGCGCAATGCGTGGGCAAGCGCGTCGTCTTCTACCAGGTGCAGTCCAACGCCGCCGAGATCGAGGCGATGCGCTCGGGGCGCCTCCACGTGGGGGGATTCTCCACCGGTCCCACGGCTTTCGCGGTCAACATCGCGGGCGCGATTCCCTTCGGCATCAAGGGCTACGAGAAGGACTTCCAGGGCTACAACCTCATCGTGATCGTGAAGAAGTCGAGCCCGTTCCAGAAGCTTTCGGACCTCAAGGGCAAGAAGGTCGCCCACACCGCGCCCTCGTCCAACTCGGGCCACATGGCGCCGATGGCGCTCTTCCCGGGCGAGGGGCTGGCGCCCGGCAAGGACTACAACATCCTCTTCTCCGGCAAGCACGACCAGTCCGTCCTGGGCGTGAACACCGGCGATTACGATGCGGCGGCCGTTGCCTCCGACGTCTTCCACCGCATGGGGGTGCGTGGCCAGATCAAGGAAGACGACTTCCGCGTGATCTACCGCAGCGAGAAGTTCCCGACCTCGTCGTTCGCCTACGCGCACGACCTGGAGCCCGCCTTCCGCGACAAGATGCTCAAGTGTTTCTACGACTATCGCTTCACCGAGGACATGAAGAAGGCCTTCGACGGGGCGGACCGCTTCTACCCGATCAACTACAAGCAGCACTGGAAGGTCGTGCGTGACGTCGCCGAGGCCGGCGGCGACAAGTTCAACTCCGCCGCGTACGAGAAGGAGTCGAAGCGCGAGGCCGAAGCCCGCAAGAAGGCGGCAGAAGCGAAAAAGAAGTGATGCGGTTGCGTCCCGCCATCGCGGCGCTGGGCCTCGTGGTCCTGCCCGCGCTGGCGCAGGACGCCTGCAGGCAGCGCGGCGAGCTCGACACGCCCTACTGCGACGAGGACGGCGACCTGCTCGCCGATCCGCCGCGCGATGCGAAGAGGCTGCGCGATCCCGACACGCTTTTCTTCACCAATTCACCCGTCGACGACATGGGCGCCTTCCGGACGCTCATGTTGCCCTTCGTGGACCATCTCGCGCAGTGCACTGGCAGGAAGATGCGCTACTACGACGTGTACTCGAGCGCGGCGGCCATCGAGGCGATGCGCTCGGGGCGCATGATCGTGGGCACCATGTCCTCGGGCGACACGGCCTTCGCGGTGAACGTCGCCGGGGCGATTCCCTACGCGATCCGCGGCGACGCGAGCGGCCCGCAGGGCTACGAGCTCTGGATGATCGTGAAGAAGTCGAGCCCTTACCGGAAGCTCTCCGACCTCAAGGGGAGGAAAGTGGCGCACACCGCGCCCTCCTCCAATTCCGGCAACCTCGCTCCGCGCGCGCTTTTTCCCGCCGAAGGGCTCGTGCCCGACAAGGACTACACCGTGGTCTTCTCCGGCCGGCACGAAAACTCGGTGTCCGGCGTGGCCTCGGGCGACTACGACGCCGCGCCCATCGCGCACGACATCCTCGTGCGCATGGCCGAACGTGGCCTGGTGAGGCTGGATGACTTCCGCATCATCTGGAAGTCGCCGAAATTCGCGCCCGGGGGCTTGCTGATGGCGCACGACCTGGCGCCGGCGCTCGCGAGGAAGATCCGCGAATGCACCTATGGCTTCAAGTTTCCCCCGGCGATGCAGAAGGGCTTCCAGGGCGCCGACCGCTGGCACCCCATCGACTACAAGCGCGACTGGGACATGGTGCGCAAGGTGGCGGCGGCGAGCGGCCAGTCGTTCACGCGCGCGGCCTTCGAGAAGGAGAAGGCCCGGGCGGAGAAGGGAAGGAAATGACCCTCTCCCCGGCCCTCCCCCAAGGGGGAGGGAGCACAGGCAGTGCGCTGTCGGTCCGAGGCCTCGTGAAGGAATACGTGAAGGGCAAGCGCGTGCTCGACGGCATCGACCTCGAGTTCGCCCCCGCCGGGCTCACGGCGGTGATCGGCCCGTCGGGCACCGGCAAGTCCACGCTGCTTCGCTGCATCAACCGGCTGGTCGATCCGACCGCGGGCGAGATCGTCTTCGGCGGCCGCGACATCGCGCGGGTGCACGGTCGCGAGCTGCGGGAGGCACGCCGGCAGATCGGCATGGTGTTCCAGGAATACAACCTGGTCGAGCGCCTCACGGTGATGGAGAACCTGCTCTCCGGAAGGCTGGGTTACGTGCCCGCCGCCAAGGCCTGGCTGCGCCGCTTCCCGCAGGCCGACATCGACCGAGCATTCGCGCTCCTCGAGCAGGTGGGCCTCGCCGACTTTGCCAACCAGCGCGCCGACGCGCTCTCCGGCGGCCAGCGCCAGCGGGTGGGCATCGCGCGCGCGGTCATGCAGCAGCCGCGGTTGCTGCTGGCCGACGAGCCAACGTCGTCGCTCGATCCCAAGACCTCGGTGGAGATCATGCAGCTCATGAAGGACGTTGGCCAGGCCAACGCGCTGCCGGTGATCGTCAACATGCACGACGTGGAGCTCGCCCGGCGCTTCGCCGACCGCATCGTCGGCATGTCGGGCGGCAAGGTGGTGTACGACGGCGGCGGCCACGGCCTCGACGATTCGATCCTGAAGACGATCTACGGAGGGGAGTCCTGGCTCGGGTAGTTCCCGCGCGCTGGGGCGTGCGCGCGGGCTGGGTCGCGCTCGCGGCCTACGTCGCGTATGCGACCGCGCGGCTCGACTTCAGCCTCGAGCGCTTCTCGGTCGGTATCGGCAACGGCGTGCGCTTCATCGAGCGCATGTTGCCCCCGCGCATCGCGCAGCCCGACTCGCTGCTGAAGGGCCTCACCGAATCGCTCGAGATCGCGATCCTCGCTTCCTTCATCGGCATCGTGCTGTCGTTGCCGCTGGGCCTGCTCGCCGCGAGGAACCTGATGCCGGCATGGGTGAGCTGGCCCGCGCGCGCCGTGATCGCCCTCGCGCGCTCCTTCCACCCCGTGATCGTGGCGATCGTGTTCGTGAAGGCGCTGGGCTTCGGCGCCATCGCCGGCATCTGCGCGCTCGTCGTGGCCACCGTGGGCTTCGTGGGCAAGCTCTTCGCCGAGGCGATCGAGGAGATCTCGCTCAAGCAGGTCGAGGCGGTGCGCGCCACCGGCGCCTCGTTCATGAACGTCATCAACTACGGCGTGATGCCACAGGTGTTCGGGCGCTTCGTGGGCTTCGCCACTTACTCGATCGACTCGAACCTGCGCAACTCGACCATGGTGGGCATCGTCGGCGCGGGCGGCATCGGCGGCACGCTCTTCTCGGCCTTCCAGCGCTTCGACTACGACTTCGTGGCCGCCATCCTGCTCAGCATCATCGCCATGATCATGGCCGGCGAGATCCTGGCCACCTGGGTGCGCGGCGTGTTCCTGGAGCGCGGCAAGGTGGACGAGGAATGAGCGAGGCGATGGAGCGCCTCGATGCGCGCACGTGGAAGCGCTTCACGCCGCGGCAGCGGCTTTCGCGCTTCGCCATCTACCTCGCGATGGTCGTCGCGGTCGTGGCCTCGGCGCGAACGGTGGAGATCATTCCGGAGTTCCTCTACGACGCGCCGCAGCAGATGCGCGACCTGTTCGAGCGCATGTGGCCCATCGCCTGGTCGCACTATCCCGAGGGCGTGCATTCGGCGCTGGTGGAGACGCTGCATATCGCGAGCCTGGGCACGGTGCTGGCGATCGCCATGGCGCTGCCCGTCGGCGTGCTCGCCGCGAACAACGTGGTGCCGTCCAAGCCGGTCAACTACCTCGCAAAGCTCGTGCTCGTCTCGAGCCGCTCGGTCAACTCGCTCGTCTGGGCGCTGCTCTTCGTGGCGATCTTCGGTCCCGGCGCGCTCGCGGGCACGCTCGCCATCGCGTTTCGCTCCATCGGCTTCATCGGCAAGCTCTTCGGCGAGGCGCTCGAGGAGGCGAACCGCGGCACCGTCGAGGCGCTGGAGGCCACGGGCGCGCCATGGCGCTCGCGGCTGCTGTGGGGCTACTGGCCGCAGGTCGAGCCGGCGTTCTGGTCGATCGCCCTCTTCCGCTGGGACATCAACGTGCGCGAATCGGCGGTGCTCGGCCTCGTCGGCGCCGGAGGCATCGGCATGGCGCTCGATACCGCGATGAACCTCTTCCAGTGGGACCGCGTGGCGATGGTGCTCTTCGCGATCTTCGCGGTCGTCGTCATCGCCGAGATCGCGGTGACACAGATCAGGAAGCGGATCCTCTAGCAAACCGGGGACAGACCCCCATTTCCGGACGGCGGCCCGCTGCTGCGGGCGGCGGAATGGGATCTGTCCTTTCCCTACACATTCGGCTTCCAGCCGCTCGCCGGCGCCTCGAAGGGCGCCATCGGGATCTCCTCGTAGCGCACCTCGACGATCTCGATCTCCTCGTCGCCGCCCGGCTTCCTCAGCATCACCGTATCGCCCTCGCGGGCCTTGATGAGCGCCCGCGCCACCGGCGAGATCCAGCTCACGTAGTTGCGTGCCGGGTCGGTCTCGTCGATGCCGACGATGCGCACCGTATGCTCGTTGCCCGCCGAATCGGAGTAGGTCACGGTCGCGCCGAAGAAGACCTGGTCGGTCTCCTCGCGCGTGGCGGGATCGACGACCTCGCCCGCCTCGAGGCGCTTGGTGAGGTAGCGGATGCGCCGGTCGATCTCGCGCAGGCGCTTCTTGCCGTACTGGTAGTCGGCGTTCTCCGAGCGATCGCCCAGCTTCGCAGCCCACGAGACCACGCTCGTCACCTGCGGCCGCTCGGTCTTCACGAGCCACGTGAGCTCGTCGCGCATGCGGCGCCAGCCTTGCGGCGTAAGGTAGTTCTTCGACCCGGGCGGGATCGGGTTCTGCTCCTCGTCGCCCTCGAAGTCGTCCTCGGGGACATCGTCCTCGCGCGTGAATGCCTTGCTCATGTGCTCCCTCTGCGTTGGGAGAGGGTCATTTCAAGCTCCCGACGAACACCTTGATGCCGCCCAGCAGCATTTCCACCGCCAGCGCCGTGAGGATCAAGCCCATCAGCCGGCCGATGGCCTGCATGGCGCGGTCGCCGAGGCGGCGCTGCAGCCGGTCGCCGGCGAGCAGGACGAGCGTGGTCATCGCCATCGCTGCCGTGAGCGCCGCCATCCACATGCCCAGGCGAGCCGGGTCTCGCGTTGCCATCAGCATCACCGCGGCCAGCGCCGAGGGGCCCGCGATGAGCGGGATCGCCAAGGGGACGATGAAGGGCTCGCCCGCCTCGTGCGGGCCAAAGGCGCCTTCGGGATGGGCAAAGACCATCCGGATCGCGATCATGAAGAGGATGACACCGCCCGCGATCGACAACGAGGTTTCGGAAAGGTGCATCACCTCGAGCAGCTTGCGCCCGAAGAGCATGAAGAGCGCGAGGGTCGCGAACGCCACCAGGCACTCCCGCACGATCACGCGGCGGCGGCGGGCCGGCGCCACCTCGGCCAGCATCGCATTGACCAGCGGCACGTTGCCGAAAGGATCGACCACGAGCGCCAGCAGGATGAACGCGGAGACGAATTCGTTGGGAATCATGGCGCGCCCAGTATGATATCCGGCCCCATGCATCGAGCCGCCTTCCTCTGCCTGCTCGCCGGCGGCTGCGCCATCGCCTTCGCGCCGATCTTCGTGCGCCTTTCGGATACCGGCCCGCTCGCGAGCGCGTTCTGGAGAACGGCGCTGGCGGTGCCGATACTGTGGATATGGTTGTTCAACACCGGGGACAGACCCGGTTTATCGCGCTCCCCGCCGCGCGACGACTCCGGGTCTGTCCCCCGCAAGGACTTCGTCGCCCTTGCGCTCGCCGGGCTCTTCTTCGCCGCGGACCTGGGCGTCTGGCACTTCTCCATCTTCTTCACCTCGGTGGCCAACTCCACGCTGCTCGCGAACCTCGCGCCGATCTTCGTGACGCTCGCAGGCTGGCTCTTCTGGAAGCGGCGGGTGACGCGCACGTTCCTCGTGGGGATGTTCGTGGCCATCGCCGGCATGTTCGTGCTCGTCGGACCCAGCTTCGCGGCCGGCGGGCTCAAGTTGCTGGGTGATGCGCTGGGCGCGCTCACCGGCGTGTTCTACGCGGGCTACATGCTCGCCATCAAGAGCGCGCGCGACTCGCAGGCTTCCACCGCGCGGCTCATGGCGTGGAGCACGACGATCACGGCCATCGTCCTGCTTCCCCTCGCGTTGCTGGCGCCGCAACCCTTCTGGCCTGCGGCCGCCGCGGGATGGTTGCCGTTGCTGGGGCTGGCGCTCGTCTCGCAGGTCCTCGGCCAGGGACTCATCGCCTTCGCCTTCGCCCACCTGCCGGCCTCGCTTTCCTCCGTGAGCCTGCTCATCCAGCCGGTCGTGGCGGCGCTCGCAGCGTGGATCATCTTCGCCGAGCCCGTGGGACCGCTGCAGTTCCTCGGAGGCGCGATCGTGCTCGCGGGAATCTGGCTCTCGAAGAAGGGAAGCTGAAGGCCGGAACCCGGCCGGCGGGCGAGGGTCTTCCCCTTCATGGCCAGCGTCCGCCGCCTCGTCCGTGAAGACCCGCCGGAGCTGCGCCTGCGCCGCAGCGAAGGCAGCCACCTCTACGATGCCCGTGGCCGCAAGTACGTGGACTTCCTCATGGGCTGGTGCGTTGGCAACCTCGGCTGGGGCAGCGCCGTGGTGGACCGGCCCGCACGAAGCTATCGCGGCCCGGACTACGTCTATCCCCACTACGACTATCCCCCCTGGGAGGAATTGGCTTTCCTGCTGGCCTCGAACGCGCCCGCGGGTCTCGAGCGCTGCTTCCGCGCGACCGGCGGCTCGGAAGCCGTGGACCTCGCCCTGCAGGCGGCAATGGTCCATACCCGGCGCGCACGCTTCCTTTCGCTCGAAGGCGCCTATCACGGCAACACCCTGGCCTGCCTGAGCGTCGGCGCTTCGCAATACCGCGAGAAGCGGCCGAACCTGCTGCGGGGTTGCGCCAAGGTGAAGCCGCCGCTGGATGCGCGCCTGCTCGGGCGCATCGAGCGCCAGCTTGCGAAGCGCGATGTCGCCGCCTTCATCATGGAGCCCATCGTGATGAACCTGGGCGTGCTCATCCCGCCGGAGGGGTTCCTGCCCGAGCTTGCGCGCCTTTGCCGCCGCCACGGCACGCTGCTCATCCTGGACGAGGTGGCGACGGGCTTCGGACGCACCGGCAAGCTCTTCGCATGCGAGCACTCGGGCGTAGCCCCCGATCTGCTCACGCTCGGCAAGGCGATCACCGATGGCGCCGGCGGCCTGGGCGCGATGCTCGCCACCGCGAAGGTGGCGCGCTCGATGCAGAAGGACGGCGCGTTCTACTCGACTTACGGCTGGCACCCGCGCAGCACCGACATGGCGATCGCGGCGATGCGTTACCTCACCAGGAACCGGCGCCGGCTCTTCGACCAGGTCGCGGCAACGAGCGAGCTCTTTCGCATGCGCCTTGCCGCGATGGGCCTCGAGCGCGACGCCGAGCTGCGCATCCGCGGCCTCGCCATCGGGATCCACTTCGGCGACGAGAAGCGCGTCGCGCGCATCGCCGGGAAATGCCGCGCGGAAGGCCTGCTCGTGGGCCCCGAGGGCGAGCCTTGATGCTGCTGCCGGCACTCAACATCGACGCGCGCACCGCCGGCAAGGGGCTCGACATCCTCGAGCGCTGCCTGCGCTAACTTCCCTTCGCCTCCGCGCGAAAGTAGTGCCCCAGCAGGAGCCGCATCAGCGGCGCCTCGCGTTCCTTGCGTGGCAGGCCCGGCAACTGCTCGCGCACGATGGCGCGCGCGAGCGCGCGGTCGCTCGAGGCCACCGCCCCGGCGAGCGCGGCGATCACCAGCATCCCGCGATCGAGTTCGAGGTCAGGGCCGGGGCCGTGCAGCAGCCACGCGGCGTGCTCGCCCATGGCGCGCCCGTCACGCGCGTGGATCGCCTCCAGCAGCGCCACCCGGCGCGCGCCGCGATCGTCCTGCGACTTCATGCACGGCGATGCGCGGGCCTTGCGCAGGAGCGGCTCGATATGCTCAGCGTCGAGGTATGGCGTCGCGAGGCGCAGGATGCGCGCGAAGGCATTCACCCATTCGGCGCGCGCGCCCGGGCAATCGGCGGCAAGACGCGCGAAAAGCGCGGCGGCCTGGCGATCCTCGGGCTTGAGCAGTCGCGCCGCATCGGCGGGTCCGCCAAGCGCGAGGCCCACCGCCTCTGCCGCGATGAGCGCGTGCCACGCCGGATACGGCCGATTGAGCGAGGGCGCACCCAGCTTCTGCAGCGAGAGACGGTCGTCCCTGTCGAGCATCGCGACCACCGGCACCGCGGCTTCGCGCATGCTCGTGAATTCCTCGACCGTGCGGGACTCGAAGCGCGCGCGCGGCGCATTCTGGTCGAGCACCGGGAAGAAGTCGGAGTTCGCCGGATATCCGCTCTGGGCCCAGAGCGGCTCGAGCAGTGCCCGGCCGCCCAGGCGCATCGCCTCGAGCTCCGCCCGGCTTCGCACGCCCAGGTGCGCCAGGTCGGCTGCAAGGCCCGGGTATGAAAAGATCTCGTCGCGGATCGGGGGCAGGCGCGCTGCCGGCGTGGCGACCACGACCAGGTCGTAGCGATTGTTGTAGACCGCATAGTCACGGTAATGCGGGGCGAGCGCCTTGAAGATGGAGGCGATCAGGTCGAGGTCGATCTCGTAGGCCTGGATCCACTGCACCAGCAGCCCGTCCTCGGCGAGGTGGCGCCGCGTGTGCGCATAGAACTCCTCGGAAAAGAGCGTCGATACCCCGCTCACCCAGGGGTTGGACGGCTCCGAGAGGATCACGTCGTACCTGCGCCCACGGGTCGCGAAGAACGTCTTGGCATCCTCGATGTGAAGCTTGCTGCGCGGGTCCGAATAGGCGCGATCGTTGCGGGGCGCGAAGAGTTTGGCGCCCTCGATCATCATGGGCTCGATCTCGATCGTATCGACCTCGCGCACGCGCGGGCTGCCCAGCGCCACGTGGGTCGAAAGGCCCGAGCCGAACCCGATCACCGCGATGCTGGCTATCTCGGGCCGCATGGCGATCGGCAGGGCCGCGGCGAGCACCATGGTCATCTCGTCCAGGGCGGCGGGAACCTGCTCGCCGTACTGGATGCTCGCGTCGGGCTTGCCGTTGGTGCGGATGCCGATGCGCGGTCCCTGCTGCGTGACGGCGACCGTGGCGGTCTTCCCGTCGCGGTAGAAGAGCACCCTCTCGGTCGCGGGGTCCATGAATGCGCCGTCGCGATAGACGCCGGACGCCATGCGCAGCAAGTCGAGCTCCGCGCCGGCGAAGAGCGCCACGGACGCGACGCCTGCCAGCGCCACGGAGGCGAGAGCAGCCTTGCGCCGCACCGCCGCCATGCCTGCGAACATCAACAGCAGCGCGGCGAACACATCCAGCGCGGCGCCCGCTGCCGTGAGGCCTTTCACGCCCAGCGCCTCCATGCCGACGTGGGTCGCGAAGGCCGCGCCCACGATGCAGCCGGCGGTATTGGCCGCGTAGACGCGTCCGATCGAGGCTTCCCCATGGCCGCGCGAGGTGAGCGCGTGGGTGGCGAGCGGCAGCGTCATGCCGGCGCAGAACGCGGTCGGGAACATGAGCAGCATCGACGCCGCGAGCCCCGCCGACGTGAAGAGCACATAGCCCGCGTCGGTGCGCGCCACGGCGCGCATCATCCAGCCGACGAACGACAGCACGTCGGGATAGATCCACACCGCGTAGGCGGCGAAGGCGGCCTTGGCGACCATCAGCCCGGTGAGCCAAGCGGTATGGTCGGCGATGCGCGCGATGCGGTTGCGGAACCAGAAGGCGCCCAGGCTCATCGCGAGGATGAAGGCGGCGATCATCACCTCGAAGGCATGGGTCGATGCGCCCAGGCCCAGCGTGAGCATGCGGATCCAGGTGACCTCGTAGATGAAGGACGCGACGCCGGTGATGGCCGCGAGCGCCAGGATCGCGCGGCGGTAGCGCAAGTCCACGGGTCGCGCCGAATCGTGCGACGCGAGGCGCGTCTCGCCTGCCTGCGGCGGCATGCGTTTCACGATCACCCAGACCATCATCGCGAGCAGGATGTTGAGCAGGCCCGCCGTGAGGATGGTGCCGGGCAGGCCGAAGCGCCCGATGAGGAAAAAGCCGCTCGCGAGCACTCCTGCCGCGGCCCCGAAGCTGTTGGTGAAGTAGAGCATCGACAGCGCCCGTCCGCCCTGGTCGGGATACGCGCGCAGGATGCCCGCGCTCATCAGGGGGAAGGTCGTGCCGAGCAGCACGGAGGCCGGCAGGATGAGCACGGTGGCGAGCGACCACTTGAAGGCATCGACGCCGCTGCCCGCGAGCACCGGCAGCACCGAGTCGTAGGCCCACCCGGTTGCCGCCTGGAACACGCGATGGAATACGAGCGCCAGCAGGCCGATGCCGAGCTCGGCGACGGCGTAACCCATCAGCAGGTTGCGGATGCGGCCCGTGAATCTCGCCACCAGCCAGGCGCCCAGCGCCATGCCGCCCATGAAGATCGCGAGCACCAGGGTTTGCGCATAGGCCGCGTGGCCCAGGAAGAGCTTGAGGTAGTGGCTCCAGATCGACTGGTAGATGAGGCCGGCGAACCCGGAGAGCGTGAAGAGCGCGAAGAAGACGCCCGCGGCGGGAAGGCGTGGCATGGAACGGGCAGCGAAAGCTATCGCACCACGACCTGGAAGAACACCTCGTCCTTCTTGATCATGCCGAGCTCCATGCGCGCGCGCTCCTCGATGGCCGCGGTGCCCTCCTTCAGGTCGCGCACGTCGGCGTCGAGGGCGGCGTTGCGCGCCTTGAGCCGCGCGTGCGCCTGCCTCTGCTGGTCGAGCTGGCGCTCGAGCTCCCACACCCGGGTCCAGCTTCCCTTGCCGATCCAGAGCGGATACTGGATCGCCAGCAGGAGCGCGACGAAGGTGTAGGCGAGCGCCTTCACTTCAACTGGTGGAACGCGTCGCGCCCGGCGTACACGGCGCCCTCGCCCAGCTCTTCCTCGATTCGCAGGAGCTGGTTGTACTTGGCAGTGCGGTCGGAGCGCGAGAGCGAGCCCGTCTTGATCTGCATGGCGTTCGTGCCCACCGCGATGTCGGCGATGGTGGAGTCCTCGGTCTCGCCGGAGCGGTGCGAGATGACCGAGGTGTAGCCCGCGCGCCGCGCCATCTCGATCGCCTCGAAGGTCTCCGAGAGCGTGCCGATCTGGTTGATCTTGATGAGGATCGAGTTGGCCACGCCGCGCTTGATGCCCTCGGCGAGTATGCGCGTGTTGGTGACGAACACGTCGTCGCCCACGAGCTGCACGTTGCGGCCCATGCGTTGCGTGAGCAGCTCCCAGCCGTCCCAATCCTGCTCGGCCATGCCGTCCTCGATGCTCACGATCGGATACTTCTCGCACCAGCCCGAAAGCAGGTCCACGAACTGCGGCGAGCTGTAGGCGAGCTTCTCCGCCTCGAAGCGGTACTTGCCGTCCCTGTAGAACTCGCTCGCCGCGCAATCCAGGCCGATCAGCACGTCCGAGCCGGCGAGGTATCCCGCCTCCTCGATGGCGCGCAGGATCCACTGGATCGCGGCCTCGTTGTTGGGCAGGTTGGGCGCGAAGCCGCCCTCGTCGCCCACGGTCGTGGACATGCCGTCCTTGTCGAGCATCTTCTTGAGGGTCTGGAAGATCTCGGCGCCGCACCGCAGGGCCTCCCGGAAGCTCGCGAAGCCCACCGGCAGCACCATGAACTCCTGCAGGTCGAGCGAGTTGTTGGCATGGGCGCCGCCGTTGATCACGTTCATCATGGGCACCGGCATGCGTCGCGGCCCGCTGCCGCCGAAGTATCGGTAGAGCGACAGCCCCGACTCCTCGGCGGCGGCCTTGGCACAGGCCACCGACACCGCGAGGATCGCGTTGGCGCCCAGGCGCGACTTGTTGTCGGTGCCGTCGAGGTCGATCAGCACGCGGTCGATGTGTGCCTGCTCCGAGACGTCGAGGCCGAGGATCGCCTCGGTGATCTCGGTATTCACGTGCTCGACGGCTTTCTGCACGCCCTTGCCGAAGAAGCGCTGCACGTCGCCATCGCGCAGCTCGATCGCTTCGCGCGTGCCGGTGCTGGCGCCCGAGGGAACCGCCGCCCGCCCCATGGCGCCCGACTCGACCAGCACGTCGGCTTCCACGGTGGGATTGCCGCGCGAATCGAGGATCTCGCGTGCGACGACTTCGACGATGGCGGTCAATTCGGGCTCCTCATGCGGATTTTGGCCGCAATTCTACGCGAGAGGCCTAGAAACTGCGCCGGATTCCGCCGAAGCTGCCGTTCAGGTTGCAGAAGCCGTCGTTGCCGGACAGGCGCGCCGTCATGCCATTGCGCGTCACGTCGATTTCCGACAGCGTGAAGGGCCCGCCCGCACCGAAGCTGCATGCGAACGTGCCGGTGATCGAGCCCAGCCGGCCGGCCTGCACATAGGGGCCGGTGAAGGTGCAAGTGAGGATCTGGCCCACGGCGTTTTCGTATCCCAACGTGATGGTGGTGTTGCCCACGCCGGGGTGGTTGACGGTGGCGCTGCCGAAGAGGATCACCGAGCCGTTGCTGTTGGGGTCCTGGCAGGACGAGGAGGTCCCCGAAAAACCACCGAGGTACACCCCGCTCACCTGGTTGTTGCTCCACGTCTGGCGCTGCACCTGCTTGGTGACGGTGGTGCCGTTCACGACGTAGGTGAGCGTGCCGGCGTTCAGGCCCGAGAACTCGAGCGTCATCGCTCCCACCAGCGTAGGCGTGGCCGTGCCCGTCCACGGCACGCTGAAGGCGGGGCCGGTGGTCTGGTAGAGCGGCCCGGTGAAGCCGTTGCTGCCGAAGGGCTGCAGGTTGGATGCGACGTACCAGCGCGGCGAGTTGTCGGGGCCATAGACGAACAGCGTGGCGAAGATCGTCTCGTACTGCTGGATCAGGTTCACGCCCCAGCCCGATTCGCTCGGGTTGAACCAGAGGTCGGTGAAGTCGACCCCGGAGGAGGTTGCGGAAGCGGGCAGAGAGAAGGCGGCCGACAACAGCAGGGCGGCCGCGAAGCGGCGAAGCGAACGGGTCATGGGCAGTGGGACAGTGCGGGAAAGCCCGCATTGTCCCACGCCGTTCGTCAATTCCCCAGGACGTCGCGGATGCCGCCGAAGAAGCCGGTGAAGCGGCAGAACTGGTCCTGCGCGCTGTAGAGCGCGCTGAAGCCATTGCGCCCGACATCGACCTCGGTCATGGTGAAGGTGCCGTTGCTGCCGAGCGAGCACGTGTACGTGCCGGTGAGCGTGCCGAGGCGGCCGCTCGAGCTGAAGGTGCCGCTGTACGTGCAGGTGGCGGCGACGTTGGCCGCGTTGCGGAACTCGACCGTCATGCTGCCGCCGTTGTTGGTGACGCGCAGCAGCCCGGTCGCAAGCGCGGGCCCGTTGGACCCGGCATCCGTGCAGTTCGAGGCGTTCGCGGTGTAGCCGCCGATGAACTGGCCCGCAAGCACGTTGGTGCGCCAGGTCTGGCGCTGGATCTGCTTGGTGACCGAGGCGCCGTTGACCACGTACGAGAGCGTGCCCGTCGTGGCCGACGAGAACGTGAGCGTCATGGAGCCGACCGGCGTCGCGTTGGCCGTGCCGCTCCACGGTCCGCTGAAGTTCGGCCCCGTGGTCTGGTAGAGCGTGCCGCTGAAGTTGTTCGCTCCCCCGCGCAGGTCGGACGCGACGTACCAACGCGCCGAGTTGTCGGCGCCATATACGAAGAGCGTGGCGAAGATGGTCTCGTACTGCTGGATCACGTTCACGCCCCAACCCTGCTCCGAGGGATTGAACCAGAGGTCGGTGTAGTCGGTGCCGAACGTGGTGCCCGCGGAAACGGGCATGGAGGAAAGCCCCAGGACCGCGAGCAGCGCGGCGGCGAATCGTCGAATGTTGGTGATCATGTAGCGTTTCCATTCACGGCGGATGGGGCCGTGTCTCACACGCTATTGATTTACCGTAGTCCGAATAGTTCTGCCCCGTTGCGCCAGGCGATGCGTTCGGCCGCCTCTCGCGGCAACTCGCCCAGCCAATGGCGATATCCGCCCATCAGATCGGAATAACTTTCCCAACGCGCGTTCACCCACGTGTCGGAACCGAGGAGGAAGCGCGTAGGACTTTTCCGAAGCAGCGCCGCCCACTCGGGCGAAAGCTTTCCGCCGCCGGTGCCGGCGCGATACGAGAGCTCGCCGAAGAGGCCGGGGTACCGCGCGAGCAGTTCCTCGATCCGCGCCGCAGGGGTCGAAAAGCCGGTGTGCGCCCAGATCACGCGCGCCCTCGGGTCGTGGCCGAAGAGGATCACGAGCGCTTCCTCGTCGCAATGCGCGTGCAGCACGAGGTTCTTCGAGACGGCGAAGTCCACGATCTCCTTCACCACCCGGGTCGCGGCATTGCGTCCGAAGACATGGAACTCGCCCACGCCGCGGTAGTACCCGCGTCGCTCCTCGGCGACGATCATCCGCGCGATGTCGGGATTGTCGAACCAGGTGCCGTAATCGCTGCGGTCGCGGTAGACGCGGATGAAGGGAACGACCTTGGGCCCGCGCCAGGACTTGCCGGCCTCGAAGAGGGCGCGCGTGCCATCGTTGGGGCGGCTGTTGGCGAGGATGGCGCCGATGCCGTTCTTCTCGAAAAGCTCGCGCACGGTGGAGACCGGGTACTTCGCCACCGCATCGTCGTTGTAATGCAGGTGCGCATCGAAGAGGGGTCCGCTCCAGGGCTCCGCGGCAGCCGGCAGCGCGCAGAGGAGAAGCGCGAGCAGCATCGCGACGCGCGACACCGGTTTCACTCCAGCGCGGCCAGCACCGCGCGCAGCCCCTGCGCCTCGCCGCCCTGCGGCCGTCCCGGTCGGCTCACGTCGTTCCAGGCGAAGACGTCGAAGTGCGCCCAGGCGATCTCGGGCGGGACGAAGTAGTCGAGGAAGAGCGCGCCCACGATGGCCCCCGCATAGCCGCCCCGGCCGGAGTTGTTGAAATCGGCGACCTCGCTGTCGAACAGGCGCCGGTAGTTGCGCCACAGCGGCAAGCGCCACATCGGATCGTCGAGCTGCTGCGACGCGGCCATGAGGCGCGTGGCGAGCCGCTCGTCGTTGCAGAAGAGCACCGGCAGCTCGGGGCCGAGCGCCACGCGCGCGGCGCCGGTGAGGGTCGCGAAATCCACGATCGTCTTCGGCTTCTGCTCGACGGCGTAGGCGAGCGCGTCGCACAACACCACGCGGCCCTCGGCATCGGTATTACCGATCTCGACCGTATGGCCATTGCGCGTGCGCACCACATCGCCGGGACGATAGGCGTTGCCGCCGATGGCGTTCTCGACCGCCGGGATGAGCACCTGCAGGCGCACCGGCAGCTGCCGCTGCATGACCAGGCGCGCGAGCCCCAGGGCGTGGGCGGCGCCGCCCATGTCCTTCTTCATGAGGCGCATGCCTTCGGCGGTCTTGATGTCGAGCCCGCCGGTGTCGAAGCAAACGCCCTTGCCCACGATGGCGATGCGCGGGTGGCGCGGATTGCCCCAGTTGATCTCGAGCAGGCGTGGCGCCCTCGCGGCCGCCCGACCTACGGCGTGGATCGCCGGGAAGCCCTGCGCCAGCAGCTCCTCGCCCACCCATTCGTCGAATTCGGCATCCAAGAGCGTGGCCTCCTCGCGCGCGATGTCGGCGAGGTGCTCGGGGCCCATGTCCTCCGCCGGCGTGTTGACGAGATCACGCACCAGGCGCACCGCCTTCGCCATCTCGAGCGCCTCGGAAACCTTCGCCGAGCGGTCGAGCTGCAGGTCGGCGGGCTTGCGGCCGGCGCGCTTGTAGCGCGTGAACTGGTATCCGCCCAGCTCCCACGAAAATGCCGCCTGCTCCGGCGCGATCGCCAACGCGCCCTTGCCAAGCGCATAGCGCGCCCGCGGCAACTTGAGCGGCAGCGCCGAGAGCACCCAGGGATCGTCGCCCGCGCGCACGCCGACGAGCACGCGCGCGATCGCGCCCCTGTTATCGGGCACGACGCAGAAAGTGTGTGGCGAGCCTTCGAAGCCGGAGCGCTCGGCCCAGCGCCGCTCCGCGGGCGTGAGCGACGCGAGCAGCCTGGGTACGCGCCTCGCATCGGTTGCGAGGATGGGGATGGCCTTCTCGAAGGCTGCCTTGTCGGTGATGACGGTCATGGGCGAATTATCCCTTATCCGTCAGCGGTACTCGGGCGGCGTCACCGTATCGACATAGATCACGCCGTCATAGGCCTTCGCCGCGCGGACCTTCATGGGGTAAAGCCCCCAGGAGCGGGCGATGATGGGCTCGAACATCCACTCGTTGCCACGCGCAGGCAAGACGCGGGAGAAATCGACGAAGCTCATCCGCATCCGTGCGTTCGCGAGCACCGCCTCGAGCGAGTCCGCCGGTGGCGCCGCGATGGCGTAGTGGCGCCGATGGTTGTGCGCGGCGGCGCCGCGACCCATGTAGATGCCGATGGTGTACACCTCGCGCCCGCGGCGGCGATCGACCCACGAGCCCATCCAGTGCGGCTGCCCGAAGCCTTCGTCGTGCCGGGCGATGTGCGTGTTGTGCGCCCACACGATGACCTTGCGGCCCGGATGGAGCCGGTCGAGCAGGAAATCGAGGTTCTCGGCCATGCCCTCGTCGCGAATCCGATGCGACTCGAACGTGGGCCGGCCGTACACGGCCATGTGCACCAGGCGCGAGCGCGAGCGCGATTCCTGGATGGCAAGGTCGATGGCGCGCGGCGAAGTGCCCGCGGCGCCAAGCCTGTCGCGCGAGTCCTCGAGGCCCTTGGCGAGCGCGAGATAGGCCCGAGACATGTGGTCGGCTTCCTCGCGCGTGATCTGGCCGCCCAGGCGGCGTTCGTGGCTCTCGATCGCACGGCCTAGCTCCGGCGACACCGCGTCGGCCAGCGCCACCAGCCGGCGAGCCACCTCGGTCCTCGCGGTGCCGCTGTTCTGGATGTCGAAGCCGGCTAGGGTGAGGCGCCGGCCGGCCTTGCGCGTGGCCTCGAGGTACTCGAAGACTCCCAACGTTTCCGTGGAATGCCACACGCCGAAGACGCATTGCCGCATGACTTCCATCGCCGGCGCCGCGACGACAAGACCGTCCGCCACGTCGCAGCCGGAGAGCGAGCTCTCGAAGGCGATCACGTCATAGCCCAGCTCGCGGTGCAGGTAGCGGATGAGGCGGGCCTTCAACCAGTTGAACTCGGCCACGCCATGGCCGCTTTCGCCCAGCTGCACCACGCGCCGGCCCTCGAGCAGCGGCGCGAGGAACCGCAGGTCCGAGAAATCGTCGCTGAAGAGCGAGCGGATCGGGTGCGCGCGCCCGCGTACGTCCTCGACCCACTCCGCCTTCGCCTGCGGCACCTCGTCGCCATGCAGCGCGAGCGCGGCATCGTTTCGGAGGGCGCTATCCGGTCGCGGCCGCGGGGGCAGCGCCACCGGCACTTCCGGCTCGACTTTCGTTTCGCGGTCCACGGTCAGGCGCAAGTCGTCGAACCACGCGATTCCCGTACCCGACAGCAACACGCCGAATCCGACGTTCGAGGTGTCCGGGGCCACGGGCACGGTGATGCTGAACCGCTGCCACGGCGTGGTGCCGCGAGGTCCGGTCCTGCGCATGTTCTCCAGCACGATGTTGGGGCGGTCGGCGGCATCGACGCGAAGCCAGAGTCCCGCGTGGCCGACCACGTTCTCGGTGCGGATCATTCCCGAGAGCTGGATGAAATGCCCCGCGGCGTGGCGGCTCGGCATGTTCTGGACCAGGGGCACGAAGGTGACCGCCTCGCCCGCCAGGCTCTCCAGCCTCGCCGAGCACTTGCCCTCCGGCGCGTCCGCGCAGTCGGCGCTGACGCGGTAAGCCTTGGCATTGCCGACGTGCCATCCCTGGGGCCGGCCCTCCTCCCACGTTTCGAAGCCGAGGTTTTTCACCGGCAAATCGGCGGCCGGCGCCGCGGGCGTAGCCTGGGACAAGGCGAGGAGGAGGAGGCAGGCGGCTCGGATGCCGCCGATTCTGCTACTTCACGCGCCGGTAGTCGATCTCCCACTGCGTGGTCCAGGTAGCGCCGTTGTCGTTGGAGCCTTGCCACAGCCACTTGAAGCTTTCGGGCCGGATGTCCTGGAAGACCATGCGTTGGCGAACCTTCTTGCCCTGCCGTTCGATCTCGCGCGCGAAGGTCATCCTGCCCTCGGCGAACACTCCGGTGAAATCGAGGTACGAGGCGGTGTTGTCCACCCACGCCTGCTTCCACTGCCTGCTCGCGCGGTCGAAGGTCGACACGCTGTGGCCGTTCAGCTTGGTGCCGGGCGCGCCGGAGAACTCCTCGAGCACGACGCAGCCGTCCATGATCTTGGTGATCCGGTTGCGGCTCTTGCCCACGGTGTTGTTGGGCCCGGCGTAGGTGGCCTCCCATTCGCCCACCCAGAAGTCCAGCTGCTTCGACTCGGGCGAGTCGCACGCGTAGGTGGGCTGGCCTTGGGCATGCGCGAAAAGCGCGGAGAAAGTGAACGTGGCGGCGGCAAGGGCACGGAACATTGCGATCTCCACGCAGGCGGGATGCGCGCATTCTCACCGCGCCAGGATGCCGCGGCGTTACGGTTCGTCACGGCGGCTTCAGAATTCGGCGCGAATGCCGGCGGCGAAGGAGCGTCCCATCTGCGGCGCGACATTCTTCAGGTATGACGTATGCAGGCGGATCTCCTCGTCGAGCAGGTTCGTCCCCTGGAGGTAGAGGGTGACCACGCGCGTCCCCTCGACCCGCCAGGCTATCTCGGCGTCGACGCGAGTGTACGCGGGGGTGCTCGTCTCCAGCTCAGCCAGGCGCTTCTGCTCGAAGGCATGGATCGCGGTGAAGCTCGCGGTCATTGGGCCCGAGGTGAAATCTGCGTTGATCCCCAGGCGCGCGGGCGAGATGCGCGGCAAGTTGCCCCCTCTGGCCAGGCGTCCCCGGGTCATGTCGCCGAAGAAACGCACGCCGTAGCGGCCGTGGCCCGGCCGGTAGCTCCATTCGGCCTCCACCCCGCGAAAGCGCGCATCGGCGTGCTCGTACCGCTGGACCAGGAACTCGCCTTCGGCATCGAGCGCGCCCTCGTCGTCGATGCGGTCGGCGAGCCCGTCGCCGTCGCTGTCCACGCTCGCCGCGAAGATGTAATCCCGGATGCGGTTGGCGTAAACGTTCACCTTCCAGCGATGCTCGCCGGACACCTTTCGCAGCGTGATGTCGATGTTGCGCGAGACCTCCTTGCGCAGGGACGGATCGCCGATGTCGAACGTCGCCGTCGCATGGTGCGCGCCGTGGGAGTAGAGCTCCTCGGCGGAAGGGGCGCGTTGTGCCTGCGTGGCACTGATTGCGAAGCGGTAGTCGGCGCCCCGCTTGAAGACCAGGCCCAGCGCGGGCGTGGTCAACGTGAAGTCGCGATCCGGCAGGCCCAGGTCGGGACGGCGCGACTCAATCTCGACGCGCAGGCCGGCATCGACGCTGAAGCGGCCGAAATCCTTCTCCTCGACCACGAAGAGCGCGGCGGCCTTGCCGCGCGTGCGCGGCAGGATGGCCTCCTCGCCCAGCGCCGAGAGGCTGCGCCGCTGCAGTTGCGCGCCGACGGTTCCCGCGAGCCAGCCGCCGTGCCGCAGCTCCATGCGCGCTTCCGTCGCCTCGTTCTCGAAGCGCGTGCCGAGCTCGCCCGAAGGCTCGATCTCGTCGTGCGCGTAGTCGTTGTGCCCGATGCGCCAGCGCAGGCGGGAAAACCCCGGCAGCGGATCGCTCATTTCGCCCGCCGCCTCGTGGCGGTTCTGCTTCATGCGGATGCGCACCCCCTCGCCCGAAGGCACGCCGTAGTCGTTTTCGAGCGCCTGCCTGCCGACGCCCAGGAAGCCGCGGCTCCCGACCCAGGACGCGCCGGCGCCGCCGCCGCGCATGTCGACGTCGCTGTTCTGCAGGCGCCCGTTCGGAATTTCGTAATCGCGTGTGCGCCGCTTGAACGCATCGACGTGGAAGGCGAAGTCGGCTGCGCCGGCGTTCAGGTCGACCGAGCCGGTGCGCTCCCGGTTGGCCGAGGAAAGGCGCGCCTCCAGCTCGCCCTGGATGCTCGCAACGCGAGCGCGGGGAATCGTCCTCGACACCACGTTCACCACGCCACCGATGGCGCCGCTGCCATAGAGCAGGCTCGCCGGGCCACGCAGGATCTCGATCTGCTCGGCGCGCAGCGACTCCGTGGTGACCGCGTGGTCGGGGCTCAGGCTCGAGGCGTCGCCGGTGCCGATGCCGTTTTCGAGCACGCGGATGCGCGGGCCGTCGAGGCCGCGGATGATGGGCCGGCCGGCGCCCGCGCCGAACGCGCTCGATTGCACTCCGGGCTCCTGGGCGAGCGTGTCCCCGATGGAAGCCGCGCGCTTGCGGCGCAGCTCCTCGTCCGAAAGCACGGTGACTGGCTGGGCCATCTCCGTCGGCGCCCTGTCGAGCGGCGAGGCGGTGACCGTGATCTTCTCTGCGGGCTGGATAGGCTGCTGCTGCGCTGCGACAGCGGCTGGAACAAGGGCCGAGGCGACGGCGCTCGCCAAAAGCGAAAGCTTCATGGACTTCTCCCGGAAAGTAGAAAGGGGATCGCCGGCAGCGATCCCGATCAGCTCACGCGAGAGAAGCGGGGGGGGCCCTGGGGTTGAAGGCGTGGCGCGGCGGCAGGCATGCTGCGCCGGCACGCTGCAGGGAAAGTGCAGGGCCGGCAACGGCAGGGCAAGGCGCGGCGAACCCATTTCCCGCGGCTACGCCGGTGGCCGATGCGTAGAGCCCGTGGTCCGTGCAGCCCGCGGGTGCGGGCAACGAATCCTGCGAAAGCTCCTCGACGGCATGCTTGAGCGCATGCAGCGCGACCGCATGCTGGCCGATGCCGAATGCGGCGGCCAGGCCGAACGCGAGAAGGAAGATGCGCAACTGCTTCATTTCAGTACCGCAAGCTCACTCCCGCTAGCGCCGACCAGTCGGCCGTCAGCTGCACGCCGTTCACCGATTGGCGAATCGGCACCTGCACGAACGCGTACACCTGCGCCGAGCGCGAGACGTTGAACGAAGCGCCGGGGCTTACGAAAAGGCCGCGCTGCCCGCTGTCCGCCGGCTCGGCGTTGGCGCCCGAGTCGCGCCCCTTCGCGATGTAGTTGGCCTGGAGCATCAGCGCGAGCGCCGGGGAAACCGCGTGGCGGATGCCCGCGTCCATCTGGAGCTGCCGTCCTGGCTTGTAGCCATCCTCGCTGTTGGCCGGCAGGCTCGCCTGCGCGCGCGCGAACCAGGACCATCCGTCGAGCGGGGCAGAGCCGTGCCAGAAAGCGCCGACCAACGCGTCCGTAGTTCCCGTGCCCGGCTGCAACGTGCGTTCGGCCTGCCCGCTTTGCGCGTTGCCGACGTCATGCTTTCCGGTCGGCAGCTTCATTCCCAGCGTGATGCCCCATACGCGGCTCGCCGCGGTGTCCGCGGCCGTGGTGCTCGCGATGTCGTAGCGGCCCTGGATGCGCACATCGCCCAGGCCGCGGAAGTGCCACGCGTCGAAGATGCGCTCGCCGGCATGGTTGTGGATGTGGCTGTGCTCGCGCTCGACGTACGGCACGGTGAGCGTGACCCCCCATCGGGGGCCTATGTTCCAGTCGAGGGCGGCCACCCAGTTGTGGTTACGCGTGCGGATCTCGTCGTGGTGCCGGGTGACTTCGCCCACGCCGATGCGGCGGCTGCCCTGGCGCGGCTGGTCGAGATCGATGTATTCGTAACGCAAATCGACGCGGCCGCCGGCTTCGGTCCACGCGCCCTGCGCCGACCAGTCGGTGTTGACGACGCAGAACGCGGCGCCACAGCTGGCGGCCACCGGGGACGTCGCGACTGAAACAAGGCAGCCGATCGCGAGCGGGCAGATTTTCCCGAGCATGTCCATGGTCACGGTAAACAACGGCGAAATGGGATTCATTCCACGAGCACGGGTTGCGCAAGACTCAAGCGGTTGCGCCGACCCGCAGCCGCCCGTTCGCCACCGAGATGTCGAAGCGGATCGGGAAGTACTCGCACACGAAGGGCAGCCCATCCACCATGACGATGCGCGCATCCCCGTCGGCGATCTCCGGCTCGTCGGCCACGAAGACCGTCCAGAGCTCACGCCGGCGAATGGTCCAGTCCGGTCCCTCCTCGGCGCCCGCCTTGGGCGGCTCGGAGCCGGCCATGCCGATGCGCAGCAACGGGCGCGCGATGCCGGAGGCGGCCATGCGCTCCTGCAGCATCCGCCGCGCGTCTTCCGAAAGGGTGACCGGCGTCACGTCGCCTCGCTTTTCGTGCCCGGCACGCACTCGTAGTGCAGCACGGTCGGGAAGGGATCGTAGAAGTGGTGCAACAGCCGCTTCCATTGCTGGTAGCCGGCCGACTTGCGAAAGCCTTCCTCGTGGGCCGCGACGCTCTCCCAGCGGACCAGCAACAGGTATTGGTTCTCGCGCTCCAGGCAGCGTTGCAGCTCGTGGGATCGATAACCCGGCATGGAAGCAATGATCGCCTGCGCCTGCAGGAACGCCGTTTCGAACGCCTCGCGCTGGCCTGCCCTGACCTGCAGGGGCGCCGCTTCCAGGATCATCCCGGTCCCTTCTCCATTGATGCCGCGCCGAGTGTAGGGCCCGCGGAACGCGCGTGCAACGCGCTCCCGCCTAAGGTTGCGCCTCGATTCAACCCACCCCAGAGGCTCGACATGAACAGCAATCCCCTGATCTCCCTCCTGCCGGCGATCGGCCTGGCCCTCGGCGGATGCTCCGCCGCCGCCACGATCCCGGACACTTTGAGCCCCGCCGCCGGCGCCACGCTCGCGATGATCCTGCCCGCAAAAGGCGCCCAGATCTACGAGTGCCGCGCGAACAAGACCAGGGCGGGGCAATTCGAATGGGCTTTCGTCGCCCCCGACGCAGAGCTGCTCGACGCGCGTGGAAACCACGCGGGCCGCCATGGCGCCGGTCCCTATTGGCAGGCTCTCGACGGCAGCCGCGTCGTGGCGAGCGTGGCCTCCCGCGCCGATGCGCCGACCGCCGGAACGATCCCCTGGCTGCTGCTCACCGCCCGCAACGACGGACCCGAAGGTTCCTTCAGCCGCGTGAGCGCCATCCAGCGTGTGAACACCACCGGCGGCGCGGCACCCCAGGCGCCGTGCACGCGCGAAAAGCTGGGCCAGCAGGCGCGCGTCCCCTACACCGCCGACTACCGCTTCTTCACTTCTTCCACGCTCACTTCCCGACGGTGATCCCGATGACGAAAACACTCTCCCTCAGCATCCTCGGCCTCCTCGTGGCCGGAGCCCTGTCCGAGGCGCGCGCCGATGCCGTGACCGACTGGAACGCCCGCGCGAATGCCGTGCTCGCCGAAGCCAGGCTCGGCACGCCACCCGCGGTTCGCGCCATCGCGATCGTGCAGACGGCGGTCCATGAAGCCATCGTCGCCTCCCACGGCGCCTCGCTCGACGCGGCCATCGCCGCCGCGAATCGGGCGGCTTTGCGCAAGCTCGTGCCCGCGCAGGCCACCGCCATCGACGCCGCCTACCAAACCGCCGTCGACGCCATTCCCGACGGCCCCGCGAAAATCGAAGGGATCGCGCGCGGCGAACAAGCTGCAGCCGGCGTGCTCGCGCGGCGTGAAGGCGACATGGCCGCTTCCGCGGGCGACTACCGTCCGGTCGCCATCGCAGGAAGGTATGTGCCGACCGCCGCGCCCGCGGCTCCTCACTGGGGTGCGCGCAAGCCCTGGCTCATGGCCAAGGCCTCCCAGTTCCGGCCGGAGGCGCCGCCCGCGCTCGACAGCCAAGCCTGGGCCCGCGACTACAACGAGGTGAAGGCGCTCGGCGCTCGCAACAGCGCCACTCGCACGCCGGAGCAGACCGAGATCGCCCGCTTCTGGGAGTATTCGCTGCCGCCGATCTATTTCGGCGTGCTGCGTTCCGTGGCGGATGCGCCCGGCCGCGACGTGGCGCGCAACGCCCGGCTCTATGCCGCCGCGGCGCAAGCGATGGACGACGCGCTCATCAGCGTCTTCGACGCCAAGTACCACTATCACTTCTGGCGCCCGGTGACCGCGATCCGCAATGGCGATGGCGACGGCAACGACGCCACCGAGCGCGATGCATCGTGGGCCTCGCTCATCGATGCGCCGATGCACCCCGAGTTCCCGAGCGGCCACGGCATCCTCGCGGGCGCAGTCGCTGCGGTGATCGAGGCCGACATCGGCCGGGCGGCGATGCCCGTGCTCGCCACCAGCAGCCCGACCGCCAGGGGCGCCACACGCCGCTGGTCCACGCCGCGCGAGTTCGTGCGCGAGGTGGCGGACTCGCGAATCTATGCAGGCATCCATTACCGTGCTGCGGTGGAAGCAGGCGCCGCGGCAGGACGCGGCATCGGCGAGCTCGCTGCCGCGCGCTACCTGCAGTCGCAACGGCTCGCCGGGGAGCCGCAGTGAGCCTGGCCGCGGAGACCGCCGACGCGGTGACCCAGCGCTATGCCAAGTGCATCGCGGCCTCGCGCCGCGTGCGCTGGGACATCGACCACGACGTGATCCGCGGCCGGCAGCTCGACTTCGGGCAGAAGTTCATGCCCGACGGGCTTTCGCGCGCGGGCGAGCTCGATTTCCTGCGGCCGGCCGAAGCGCGCTTCCTGTCGCAAGTCCAGGGCCGCACCTACGCCAACATGTTCCGGCTGGTCGAGCGCTACATCGGCGCCAAGACGCTGGAGCTGTGCCGCGGCTACTGGTTCACCGACCTCGTGGCCCTGGAGGCGTTGTTGCGCTTCACCGACGAGGAGCTCAAGCATCAGGAGCTCTTCCGGCGGCTGGAGGAGATGTCCGCGGCGGGGATGGCGCCGGGTTATGCCTTCAAGCCGCGCGCGATGGAGGTTGCCGAGCTGGTCCTGTCCAAGTCAACCTGGGCGGTGCTCGGCTTCACGCTCGACATCGAGCTCTTCACGCTGGCCCACTACCGCTCGAGCATCGAGCCCGACACCGAGCTCTCCCCGCTCTGGAAGGACGTCTTCCTGCATCACTGGAAGGAGGAGTCGCAGCACGCCATCCTGGACGAGCTCGAGTGGCGTCGCGAGGATGCGCGGCTGACCCCGAGGCAGCGCGAACACGCGGTGGACGACCTGATTGCGCTGGTCGCGGCGATCGACGCGACCCTCAAGTCGCAGGCCCGTGCCGACGCCGACTACTTCGTGGCGAACGTCGGGCGCGCCCTCGCCATGGCCGAGCAGCAGCGCGTCCACGACCTGGTGGTGAAGGCGTATCGCTGGCAATACATCGTGACCGGGACGCGCGAGCCGCGCTTCGTCGAGACGCTCAAGTCGCTCTTGACGGCGGCGCAGATGGAGCGAGTCACGCGGGCGCTCGCCCCGCTGGTCGCGGCGGCGGCAGACTAGGCGGGAGACCACGCAAGGCCCGGGCTCGCGACGGCCGCCGAAATCGCCCAGAATGGCCATCCCCGGGGGAGGAGCCGATCCGGCTCGGACGCATGGCGCTGAACCTTCGATTGCTGGGGTCGCCCACCCTCGAAAGCGATGGGCAGTCGATCCCGTTGCCGTTCGAGCGGCGAAGCCAGCTGCTCGCATTCCTCGCGCTCCGGCGCTCCTGGGTCGGCCGCGCCGAGCTGGCGGCGATGCTCTGGCCCGAGCAAAGCGACAAGCTCGCCTACACCAACCTTCGCAAGACCCTGTTTCGCTTGCGAGCGCTGCCCTGGGCGCCGAGCGTAGAGGTCCAGGGCGGGGCGCTGCGCTACGACGCCCCGACCGACGTCGCCGCCTTCGAGTCGGCGTTGCGCGAAGGCCGGCTGCGGGAGGCGGCGCACATCCGCCGCGGAGACTTCCTCGAGGGCTTCGACGACGGCGCGAGCGAGTCGTGGTCGGGATGGATCGGCTTCGAGCGCGAGCGCCTGCGCTCGGCCTGGCACGGCGCCGTGCTGGCCCGGCTCTCGACCGAAAACGATCCCGCCGAGGGCATCGAGCTCTCGGCGCGCCTGCTAGAGGCCGATCCGCTCGACGAAGCGGCCTTGCAGGCGCACATGTCCTGGCTCGCGCGCGGCGGCCGCCCTTCCCAGGCGCGCGAAGCCTATCGCGCCTTCGCGCGGCGCTTGCAGGAAGATTTCGGCCTCGCTCCGGGGGCGGAGCTGCAGGCGCTGCACGAATCGCTCGCCACGGCCAGCATCGGCCCTCGCGTCGCTGCGCCGAAGCCCGATGACGGCTTCATCGGCCGCTCGGTGGAGCTGCGCCAGGTCGCGGCCCTTCTCGGCCAACCCGACTGCCGGCTGGTATGCGTCATCGGTCCCGGCGGCGTGGGCAAGACGCGCCTCGCGCGGCGCGCCCTGCACCACCTCGCGGCCGGCTACGGCGACGGAGCCACGTTCGTCCCCCTCGAGGACGCCGCCGTGGCGAGCGATGTCCCCATGGCGATGGCGCGCGAGCTGGGGATCGCGCTTTCGGGCCGGCGGGACGCGCTGGGCGAGGTGATCGATGGCATCGGCAAACGCCACCTGCTGCTGGCCCTCGACAACTTCGAGCAGCTCGCGCCCGAGGCGTGGGTGCTCGAACGCCTGCTGGACGAATGCCCGCGCCTGCAATTGCTCGTCACCTCACGGGTACGGCTGGGCCTCGCGAGCGAGCAGCTCCTGCCCATCGAGGGCTTGCCCTGGCCTGACGCGGAGGACCAGGATCGCTTCGAATCCTTCGATGCGGTGCGCCTTTTCGTGAGGGCGGCGCGGCGCCTCGAGCCCGGCTTCGTGCCGGAGACCGAGGCGGCGGCCATCGTCGAGATCTGCCGCCAGGTGGAGGGCTTGCCGCTGGCGATCGAGCTCGCCGCCGCCTGGGTGCGCGTGATGTCGTGCGAAGCGATCTCGAGCCAGTTGCGGGAGGGAATCCAGCTGCTGCGTGCCATGGACCAGGCGCGACCGGCGCGGCACGCCAGCATGCAGGTGGTGTTCGACGAGACGTGGCGGCTGCTCGGCAGCGCCGAGCGCGATGCGCTGGCCCGGCTGTCGGTGTTCCAGGGAGGATTCTCGGCCGAGGCCGCACGCGCGGTCACCGGCGCGCCCGCCGCCGTGCTGGGCGCGCTCGCCGACCGTTGCCTGTTGCGCAAGGACGGCCAGCGCCTCCACATGCACGTGCTGCTTCAGCAGCTCGCCGCGGCGCGTCTCGCGGAAAGCGGCGCGCGCGAGGCGACGCAACGCGCCCATGCCCTGCACTTCCACCGCCTGCTGGCGGGGTTGCGCAAGGCCGCCGCGGACGGCGACCGCGCCGGGCTCTCGCAGCTCGACACCGAGCTGCCGAACTGGCGCTTGGCGTGGAGCTGGTCGCTCGCCCACCCCATGCGCGATGCGCTGGCCGGCAGCGTCTTCACCCTGCTTCATTTCTGCGACCACCGCTTCAGGCTCGAGGAGGGGCTGTCGATGCTGCGGGAGGCGGCGGGCTCGCGCGCCGCGCGCGACGAGCCCAGGCTCGCTGCCCTGCTGCTGGCGGCCGCGGCGCATCTCGAATACCGCCTGGACCGGTATGTCGAGGCGCATGCCACGGCCACGCGGGCGCTCGCCGCGACCGACTCAAAGGCCGACCACGACGCGCGCCTGCAATGCTTCAAGGTCCTGGGCGGCTGCTGCCTCAGGCTGGGCCGGCATGCCGAGGCCAGGCGCTGGTTCGAGAAGGCGCTGCGGCAAGCCCCCGCGGCCATGGATCCCAACAACGCCGCGGCGATGCTCGACAACCTCGCGCGCGTGGAGAAAGCGCTGGGCAACTATGCGCAGGCGCTGCGGCTGTGCCAGCAATCGCTGCTGCAGCATCGCCTGCTGGGCGATGCCGCCGGCGAGGCGCTGTGCCTCAACAACCTCGGCGCGCAGCTGGGCGACTCCGGCGACATCGACACCGCCCGCAAGTATCTCGACGAGGGGCTCGCCTTGTGCGAGCGGCACGGGATCGTCGGCACTCGTTCGCTGATCCTCGCCAACCTGTCGGAGCTGGCCTTCAAGGAAGGGCGGGATGACGCGGCGGCAGCGATCACCCGGCGGGCTCTCGAGTTCGCCGAGGCCGTGGGCAACCGGGCGCTCGTTTCGTGGTTGCGGATCCAGACGGCGCGGATCCAGCTGCGGCGCCGCGACCTCGAGGCCGCGCGGGGCGAGCTCGCCGCGGCGATGGAGTCGGCCATCGCCATGGGCCGGCCCTCGCACCTCTTCGCGGCGCTTTCCGGATTCGCCGAGCTCCTCGAAGCACAGGGAGAACGTGGCTGTGCGCGACAGGTCCTGGAATTCTGCGCCGCGCATCCTTCCATCGGCGCACCCGAGCGCGACGAAGCTCGCGCGCGCCTGCGGCAATTCCAGCACGGGCCCGCGCCGAAGTGGCCCGGCCTCGAGCTGGACGAGCTGGTGCATCGCATCGTGCTGGAGGCGAGCGTGCGACATGCGCCGCTCATCGCGACGCTGCGCGCGGCCGCCTGAGCACGGGCCGATGCGCTACGGGGAATTTCCACCGGACGCACGCCTTGCGCGATGGGTCCATTGCGTCTGGACGTTCCAGGCCGAAGAGCCGAACACCGCGCCCGACCGCATCGTCCCCGATGGGCGCGCCGAGCTCGTGTTGCACCTCGGCGCGCCGTTCCTGGAGATCGGCCCGGACGGCCGGGCTCGTCCGCAGCCGCGCGCGATCCTCGCGGGACAAGTCACTCGCCCCCTGCACCTGCGCTCGCCCGCCGCAGCCGAGGTGGTCGGCGTGCGGTTCCGGCCGGCAGGCGCGCGCGCGTTCGTGGGCACCTCGATGCGCGGCACCACCGATCGGCGCATTGCGCTCGACGACCTCGCGCACGCATGGGGATCAGGTACCGTGCAGGCGGTCGCGGCGAAGCGGGACCTCGCAGCGCGCGTTGATGCCGTGCAGCAGCGGGTCCTGGATCGCATCGAGCGCCTGCGCTCGGCGCGGGACGAGTCTGCAATTCGTTGCGCCGAGATCATCGAGGCACGCCGAGGAAAGGTCGCGATGGACGAGCTCGTCGCCATCGCCGGCATCGGCCGCAGGCAGCTGGAGCGTCGGTTCGCCGACGCGGTCGGCGTGGGTCCGGCGCTGCTCGCATCGATTTTCCGCTTCCGCAGCGTGTTCGACCTGATCGAGCACGACGCGACGAGGCCCTGGACCGATGCCGCCCTCGAGGCCGGCTACTACGACCAGAGCCATTTCATCCGGGAGTTCCGCCGCTTCGTCGGCTGCGCTCCGTCGGAGTTCGCTCGCGCGCGGGCCGGCCTTGCCGCCGCGCTGGTGGAGTTGCCGGCTACCGAGGTCGGTGTCGCAAGCGTCCAAGTGCGGGCGGGCGCCCTTCGATAACCTGCGCGCAGTCCAACGAACAGGGGCCCGGATGCGATTCGCGCTATTGCTTTTTCTCGTTTCCGTCAACGCGCTGGCACAGCCAGCGGCAAAGATCGAAACGCTCGACTGGATGTCCGGCACCTGGCTGAGCGAGAGCGCGCGCGCGAAGGTGGCCGAGACGTGGCTTGGCCCGGGCAATGGGCTCATGGTCGCGGCCAACCTCACGACCTTCGGCGGCGGCCGCAGGAGCTTCGAGTTCCTTCGCATCGCCGAGACGCCCGAGGGCCTGTCCTACCTCGCGAGTCCCGGCGGGCGGCCGCCCGTGGAATTCAAGCTGAAGGAGCTGGGCGAGCGCCGGGTCGTGTTCGAGAACGTGGCGCACGACTTCCCGCAACGCATCCTCTACTGGCGCGAAGGCGAGGCGTTGGTGGCGCGGGTGGAAGGCAAGGTGAAGGGCGAGGAGAAGGCTGAGCAGTGGCGGTTCGAGCGGCGGTAAGCGACCCTCTCCCAGGGCAGAGGAAGGTCAGCGCCGCACTCCCGGGACCGAAGCCGAAAGCCCCCGGGCGCGAGCGGCGAGATAAAGCTCGAGCGCCACCAGCTCGGGCGAGCCGAAGTCCGGCAGGGCCGCGCGCACGCCGAAGTAGCACGCGCGCAGGCGGCGCTGCAGCGATCCCAGCTTCTGCCATTCCATGCGATAGGCCGGCCAGTCGACGGGATGGCCCTGGCTGATCTTCTCGGCGAGCAGCGTCTTGCCCCAGTTCGCGTCGTGGCACTGGTTGCAGGCGAGGTTGAGCTGGCCCTGGCGCTCGAAGTAGAGCGTGCGCCCGCGCTCGTAAGCGCCGGCCGCCGGCCCGTCGATCGAAACCTCGACGGGCATGCCGTTCGATTGCCGCGCGACATAGGTCGTGAGTCCCAGGAGCTCGTCGGACTCCCACGCGAGGGCCGGCCCCTTCTGGTTGGCGGTGACGCAGGCGTTGATGCGCTGCTCGAGGTTCAGCACCTTGCCCAAGGCCGGCGAATGCTTCGGGTACGACGCCGCGACACCGCGCATCGATTTCGAGGCCTCGCCATGGCATGAGGAGCAGGCGGGACCCTCGCCGCGCTTCTGCGACCAGAGCGCCTCGCCGCGTGCAGCCCAAAGCATGCCGGGATTCGCGAAGTCGTCGGCCTGCAGCGCGCGCAGGTCGGCGCTCTGGAAGTGGCTGCCGCCCTGGGGCGGTTGCGGTCCTTGCGCGGCGGCTCCGAGCGCCCCCAGCGCGAGCGCCGCGGCGAGCCTAGCCGACATCGAGGGTAGTCACCGCGCGGCCCTTCTGCCCGCGATCGTCGGACCATTCGACCTCGACCGGGCCGCCCTGCTCGGCCCGCGCGAAGAAGGCGATGTACGGATTGGCTGCCACGCCCGTGCCCAGCTCGGCGCTGAACACCTCGCGCCCGGCGATGCGGCAGACGAGGCGATCGACCACATGGGCCGGAATGACCGCGCCGTTGATGTCACGGCGAAAGCCCGTCTCCATCGGATGCTGGATGAGCACCCGGACCTCGAAGGTTTCGCCGCGCTTCACCTTGGGGGGGACCTGCACGCGGCCGAGCATCACAGCGATTCGTCCAGGCAGGCCGCGGAGGTGACGAGCACTTCCACCTCGCCCAGCCGGAAGTGCCCGTCGCTCATCGCGGCGAGCACGCGCAGCTTCTGCGTCCCCGCGAGGCGAATGCGCGTGGAGATCTCGGCGCGGCCGGAATGCGGTCCGAGGCGAAACGTAGCCACCATCGGCCGCGGGTTGCGCTCGGCCACGACGTGGATGGCGCTCACGTATGAGGTGGCCGTCATGGGGCTTTCCACGGCGATGCGCAGCGGCACCGAGTTGCCGTTCTCGGCGATCTGCGGAACCTCGAGTTTCATGCCGCCCGGCTCGGGGCGCTTGCCGCCGGCGAGTTTCTCCAGCAAGGGGCCCACGTCCTGCGCAGGCTGGAAGCGCTGGGCCGCGACCGGCAGCGCCTGCGATGCGAGGGCCACGCCCGAAGCCGCGAGGAAGCGCCGGCGCCTCATTTGAGCGTCGAGAGCCACGCGACCAGGTGCTCCACCTGCTGCCCGGTCAGCACCGGCTTGCCGGCGTGCGCGGGCGCCACGCGAGTGAGGCCTTCGGTTCGATGGAAAGTGGGCATGAGCGCGTCCGGATTCACGCGGGTGATGTCGGCGATGCGAAGGCGAATCTGAGCGCGGGAAAGGCGCGCGCCCACGCCTGCAAGCGGCGGACCCACGTTTCCGGCGAGGGTAACGCCGGGCGCGGTGTGGCAGAGGACGCAGTGGCCGCCTTCACGTGCCATGAAAATCTCGCGGCCACGGTCGGGGTCGCCAGCTTCACCAAGCAGCCCGGGCATTTCATCAAGCGGCAACTGCGCGCAACCCGCGAGGCCCACGCAAAGAGCAAGGCTTTTCAACCACGCAGGCCACCGAGACCACGGAAACGACATGAATTGCCTTAGCTGGTGGTCCCTGTGGTCTTGTGGTGGATAGCCTTCTAAGCCTTCAGCTCCCCGTCCCTGAGCGGCAGCGACCGCACCCGCTTGCCGGTGGCGGCGAACACCGCATTCAGGATCGACGGCGCCACGCACAGCGCCCCGGGCTCGCCATGGCCGCCCCAGAAGCCGCCGGTCGGCACCAGCACCACCTCGACCTTGGGCGGCATCTCGTGGATCTGAGGCAGGCGGAAGTCGTGGAAATTGGATTCCGCCACGCGGCCGTCCTTGATGGTGTGGCCCTGCCACAGCTGGCCGATGCAATAGATCACGTTGCCTTCGGCCTGGGCGCGGCAGGCGGCGGGATTGACGACGTAGCCCGAGTCGATGGCGAACACGACCCGGTGCACCTTGATCGCACCGTCCTTCACCGAGACCTCGGACACCATCGCGGTGTAGCTGCCGAAGCCGTCGGACTGCGCGATGCCCCGATGCACGCCGGCCGGAAGCGGCGAGCCCCAGCCCGCGGCCTTGGCCACGGCCTCGAGCACGACCCGGTTCTTGTCGTCGGGCTTCATCATGTCGAGGCGGAACTGCAACGGATCCTTCTTCGCCGCGTGCGCCAGCTCGTCGATGAAGCACTCGCGGTAGAACGCGTTCTGCAGCCCCGGCGCGCGCCAGAAGCCCACCGGCACATGCGGATTGCGCATCGCGTAATCCACCTGCTGGTTGGGGATCTGGTAGGTCGCGTCGCTGAACGTGCGCACGGCGGTGAAATCGATGCCCTTCTGGATTCCTTCGGGTCGCAGCAACGCGAGGATGGAGGGACAGGCGATCGTGGTATGCATCGCGAGCACCTTGCCGTCCGCATCGAGGCCCGCCTTCATGCGCACCAGCGACGCCGGTCGGTAGAAGCCGTGCTGCATGTCCTCCTCGCGCGACCAGAGGAGCTTCACCGGCTTGCCCTTGAACTGCTGCGCGATCTTCACGCTCTGCGTCACGTAGTCCTGCGGCGCGCCGCGACGACCGAAGCCGCCGCCCAGCATCGTCTTGTGCACTTCGCACTTCTCGAGAGGCAGCCCAGAAGCCTCGGAGGCGGCGGCGATCGAGGCCTCGCCGTTCTGGGTCGAGGTCCAGACCTCCAGCGTGCCGTCGTCCTTGAACCAGGCGGTGGAGGTCATGGGCTCCATCGTCGCGTGGCTGAGGTAGGGCGAGTAGTACTCGGCTTCGACCACCTTGGCGGCCGCGGCCATGGCGCCGGGCGCGTCGCCGATCTTGCGCGCGCTCGGCAGCTCCTTCGCCGACAGGCCCTCCTTGAAGAGCGCCATGATGGTTTCGTCGGAAACCTTGGCGTTGGCGCCCTCGTCCCATTCGATCTTGAGAGCGCGCGCGGCCTGGTTGGCCCGCCACCAGTTGTCGGCGACGACCGCGACCCAGGTGTCGGTCTTCACCACGCCCTTCACCCCGCGCATCTTCTCCACCGCCGCGCTATCGACGCTCTTCACCTTCCCGAGGAAGACGGGCGATTGCACGATCGAGGCGTGCAGCATCCCCGGCAGCTGCACGTCGGCGCCGAAGACCGGCTTGCCGAGGACCTTGTCGGGCACGTCGAGGCGGCGCAGGGGCTTGCCCGCGATCTTCCAGTCCTTCGCGTCCTTGAGCTTCACGTCCTTGGGCGCGTCCATCTTTGCGGCGGCGGCCGCCACCTTGCCGTAGCTGACCTTGCGCTTCGAAGGCCCGTGCGTGATGACGCCGTTGGCCACTGTGCACTCGCTTGCCGGAACCTTCCATTGCGTGGCAGCAGCAGAGACCAGCATCTCTCGCGCGGCGGCGCCGGACTTGCGCAGGTATTCGTGGGAAGTTCGGATGCCGGCGCTGCCCCCCGTGGACATCGAGCCCCAGATGCGCTTCCTGCGGATGTGCTCGTTGGGCGAGGCGAACTCGGTCGTGACCTTGTTCCAGTCGCACTCGAGCTCCTCGGCCACCAGCTGCGCGAGGCCGGTGAGGCTGCCCTGGCCCATCTCCGAGCGGGCGACGCGGATCACCACCTTGTCGTTTGGATGGATCACGATCCAGTGAGTGATCTCGGGCGGGGCGGCGAGCGCCGGTTGCGCGACGGCTGCGCCGGCAAGGGAAAACTCCAGGGCGAGGCCGCCGCCGACGGCGGTGGAGGCTTTCAGGAATTCGCGGCGATTCACGGTGAGCTCCATGGCCGCCTCCTCAGACTTTCTGCCCGTTGGGCGCTTCGACCGCTTCCGGCGCCGCGGCGACCTTGGTGCCGGCGAGCGAATGGATCGCGGTGCGCACGCGCGCGTACGTGCCGCAGCGGCACATGTTCGTCATGGCCTGGTCGATGTCCGAATCCGTGGGCGTGGGCTTCTTCGCGAGCAGCGCCGCCGCCGACATGATCATGCCCGTCTGGCAGTAGCCGCATTGCGGCACCTCGTGCTCGATCCACGCCTTCTGCACCTTGTGCAGTCCCGGCTTGCCCAGGCCCTCGATCGTGACCACCTTCTTGCCCGCGAGCGAGGCGACCGGCGTCACGCAGGAGCGCACGGCCTCCCCGTCCACGTGGACCGTGCAGGCGCCACATTGCGCGATGCCGCAGCCGTACTTGGTTCCAGCCATCTTGAGCTCGTCGCGCAGGACCCACAGCAGCGGCATTTCGGGCTCGACGTTCACATCGTGGACGCGGCCATTCACGTTCAGCTTCATGAAAGGTTTCTCCCGGGGGGGTGGAGGTGCGAGGGGTGAAGCGAAGGTGATTCTAGCGAGGACCGGGGACGAACGTCATCCGGTTGCCGGACGGAGGCAGCCCGCGCACCACGTTGATCTGCGACCAGTCGCCCGTCTCGATCGCCTGGCGCACCAGCTCGCGGTACTGCAGCAGCATCGCCGAATCGTGCGGCGTGCTGCCGTAGTAATAGAGGTAGTCGGGATAGTTCTGCGCGTTGCAATGGCCTTGCATGGCGCAGGCGAGCTGCATGCGCGGCGTATCGGCACCGCACGGCGCGCCGTACTCGCACGCGAGCACGAGGAACGCATTGACGAACGCCCGTTGCTCGACCGGAAGCTGGTCGGGCCCCACGCGAAGCGCGTAGTCGTTCCAGGAGTTGGCCATCAGGCGCCCGGCCACGCGAATTGCCTCGGGATCCTTCGAGGCCGCGAGCTGGCGCAGCCCGTCCACCTGCGTGTCGTCTAGGGTGCCGCCGCGGCGCCGGCTGCGCCAAAGCTCCTGCTCCATCGCGAGCGCGCGCGCCTTGGGATCGCCGGTGGCCGCGGCGTCGTTCAGCAGCTTCATGAGGTCGGCGTGCTTGATGGTCATTGCCTCGAACCCGGCGCAGCGGTCGAGGGCGAAGGCCTCGTAGGCGGCGATGCGCTTTTCGCGCATCGGGTCGTTGGGCGAAAGCGTCTTGAGGAAATCGTCCCGGTTGGGCGGGTTGGGCTTGTAGCCGGGCCGGCGGCCCTCGGTGATCGTCGCGCACTGCCGCAGGATCTCGTAGAGCACCAGCTTGCCGTCCGCGGTCTGTCCTTCGGGCGAGTTGGCGAGGCGGTCGTAGAGGATTCGGTACTGCCTGGCGCCCAGGTATTCGTTGAAAAGCGTGGGCGGCGGCGTGGCGATGACGAAGCGAGGCTTGGCGGCCTCGTCGCCGGCGCTGCGCGGCTTGGCGGCGCTCGCGGCGGAGTCCACCCGCGGGCGCGCCGATGCGGCTGGAGCGCCGACTTCGACCGCCGGCGCACCTTCCAGTGGCGGCAAGTCCGGCGCACGCAGCCCAAGCCAGAGCAACGTGCCCACCGCCACCACGGTGCCGATCGCCAGGATTGCCTTGGTTCCCATCGCAGCGATCATAACGCGCAGCCGTGGCGTTTCGTGGACAGTAACGCGGCGTAACCCCGCATACCCTCTCCCTTGGGAGGGGGCCGGGGTGAGGTCAGCTGTCCGCCAACACCCACTCCGCGCCGCGCTCGGCGATCATGTACGTGGGCGCATTGGTATTGCCGGAGGTGATGCGCGGCATGATCGAGGCATCGATCACGCGCAGGCCCTCGATGCCCCGCACCCGCAGGCGATCGTCCACCACGGCGAGCTCGTCATTGCCCATGCGGCAGGTGCCGACCGGATGGAAGATCGTGGTGCCGAGGTCGCCCGCGGCCTTGACCAGGGCGGCATCGCTTTCGGCTGCGGGGCCCGGCCGCCATTCGTCCGGGGCGTATTTCGCCAGCGCCTTCGCCGCCATGATCCGCCGCGTCATGCGCATCGACGAGGCCGCCACTGCCTGGTCCTCGGGCGTGGAAAGATAATTGAGGCGAATTTCCGGCGCAGCGAAGGGATCGGGCGACTTGATGCGCACATGGCCGCGCGAAGTGGGCCGCAGGTTGCACACCGATGGCGTGATCGCCGGGAACGGATGCAGCGGGTCGCCGAACTTCTCGAGCGAGAGCGGCTGCACGTGCCACTCGATGTTCGGGCTGGGCTCGGAGGGACCGGTTTTCGCGAACGCGCCCAACTGCGATGGCGGCATGGTGAGCGGGCCGGTCTTGAAGAAAAGGTATTCCAGGCCCATCGCCATCTTACCCACCAGGCTGTTGGCGCGCTGGTTGAGCGTCGGCCCCTGCACCTTCCACACCATGCGGATCTGCAGGTGGTCGTGGAGGTTGCGTCCAACTCCCGGCAGCGGGTGCACGGGCTCGATGCCGAGCCTCTGCAGGAAATCGGCTTCGCCCACGCCCGAGAGCTGCAGGATCTGCGGCGAGCCGATCGCGCCCGCGGCCAGGATGACCTCCCTGCGCGCGCGCGCCGAAGTCTCGCCCTGCCCCTGCACGGTGAGCTCGACGCCGATGGCGCGCTTGCGCCCGTCCATGTCGGCGATTCGCAAGGCCCGTGTATGCGCGTGGGTCACGACCTTGAGGTTGGGCCGCTTCATCGCCTCGCGCAGCCACGCCTTGGTGGCGCTCCAGCGCACGCCCGACTTCTGGTTCATGTGGAAGTAGGCGTTGCCGAAGTTGTCGCCGCGGTTGAATTCGTCCACCTTCGGAATGCCGGCTTCCTCGGCGGCATCGCGCCACGCGTCGAGGATTTCCCAGCGCACGCGCGGCTCCTCCACGCAGAGCTCGCCCTCGCAGCCGTGGTGCTCGTTGGCGCCGCCGAAGTGGCGCTCGGCGCGCTTGAAGTACGGCAGCACGTCGTTCCAGCCCCAGTCGCGATTGCCCAAGGCGGCCCAGTGGTCGTAGTCGCCGCGCTGCCCGCGCATGTAGACCATGGCGTTGATCGAGGAGCAACCGCCCAGCACCTTGCCGCGCGCGTAACCGAGGCTGCGGCCGTTCAGCCCCGGCTCGGGCTCGGTGCGGAAGCACCAGTCGGTTCGCGGGTTGCCGATGGTGTAGAGGTAGCCAACCGGAATATCGATCCAGAACCAGTCGTCCTTGCCGCCGGCTTCGAGCAGCAGCACGCTGTGCCTGCCGTCCTTCGTGAGGCGGTTGGCGAGCACGCAGCCCGCGCTGCCGGCGCCCACGATGATGTAGTCGAATTCTCCGAGGCTGCTCACGGCATCACCGTCGCGGAGTGGCGCGGCACCCGGGTCGCCAGCCTGATCCGCGACCAGTCGCGCGAACGGACCACATTGCGCAGCGCCTCGACATATTCGTTCATCAGCTGCGATTGGTGCGGCGACAAGCCGTAGAAGAAGTAGTACTCCCGCAGGTCGCGAACATCGCACGCGCCGTGATCGGCGCAGGCGGTCATGAGCGATTGGCTCCCGGGACCGCAGTCGGCGCCCAGCTCGCACGACAAGGCCAGCGCGGCACGGCGGAAGACACCCTCGACGACCGGCATGTCGTTCGCGCCGACGAGAGCCGTCAAGTTGCCATGCGGGTACTCGAGAAGGCCCGCGGCGACCTGGATCGCGTACGGCTCGCCCGACTCGAGGGCGGCCCTGACCACCCCCTCGTGCTTCGCGACGTCCGGCTGCCAGAGCCCCGTTTTGGCGGACGGGGCGAACGTGTCGTCGCGCGCGAGGCGGATGCGCGCCTTGATTTCGCCTTGCGCCGCGGCGGCCTGGCGCAGCGCGTGCGGTTCGTTGGGCCTGGGCGCACGAACGCCGTCGCAGCGATCGGCGATGCGGGTGGTGTAGGCGGCGATGCGCTTGTCGCGATGAGGATCCTTCTCCGAGAGCGAGGAGACGAAGTTCCTGACCATGTCCTCTCGGGTGGGCCGCGGATCCTCCTTCGGACGCGGCGCCCGCGCTGCCGCAGCGAACCCGCACTGCTCGAGGATCTCGGCCAGCAGCCAGTTCTCCTCCGGCGAGCGCGGGCTCTTGCCATCCAGGCGCGCAGCCAGCGCCGCGTACTGGCGCGCGGCCCGGTACTCCTGGACGAGCGGCGAGCCGCGCGGCGACAGCTCTCGGCCGCTCGCCGTCTTCTCCACCGCGGCGTGCGGCGTGATGTCGAGCACGGTTTCAGGCGCGTAGCGCCGCTTGACTTCGACATGCGCCTTCTTCATCGGCTCCGCGCCAGCATCGCGCTGGACTACGCCGCCGCGAAGGTAGATCACGCTGCCAAGGACGCCGGCGGCGAGCGCGATGCCGAGGACGATGGATTTCAAGCGGGCCTCCGGAATGGAGGCTAGATGCTAACAAATGCGAATCAAGCCCCGGGCCAGAGCGGCGATTGCCGCCCCCGGGGCGACGATCACGCCGCGGCGCGCCAGTGGATGTCGAGCCAGAGCTCGCAGGCTTGCGTCACGACCTCCTCGACTTCCAGCGCCGCGCTCGCCGGCACGAGGCGATGCGCTACCCGCCAGGGCGCGTGGCGAGGTGCTCCCTCCGCGTGCACGTTGACGACTGCGGTGCCGAGGGCGGAGGCGAGCAACGCGGGCATGGCATCGCGCGTGAGGACCATGGCCGACATCTCCAAAAGCGCCGCCAGCTCGTCGAGGGCGAGGCTTCCCGCGACGCAGCGCGCGCGGTCACCAGCGGCGCGGCGCGACTCCTCGGCCACTTCGCGCTCGGCGGCGTTGCCGGTCACCACGACCTGCGCATCGAGGATCTGCGAAAGCTCGCGCGCCGCCTCGCCCAGGCGCGAAACGGCCCAATCGCGGGCACGCGTAGCTCCTGGGTGCAGCACGATGAAGGGACGGTGAACCTCGACGCCGGCTTCTTCCAGCTTCATGCGCGCGCGCCAGGAGGCGTGGGGGGGTGGGCGGAAGGAAAGCTTGTCGTCCTCGGCCGTGGCGCCGATCGCTGCAACGAGAGCCAGCTGGCAAGCGACGTCGTGCCCTTCCCCCTGGCGGCCTTCGGCCGCGTGCACCAGGGGGATACCCGCCAGCCGGCACAGGCTCACCGCACCAGACGCATCGTCGCCCCGCCGCGAGAAGACGATCGCTGCATCGAAGCCGCGCATTCCGAGCGCGTAGCGCATGGCACTGTCGGCGCTGGCCGCAGGCGGCAGGCCGGCCAGCCACGGGGCCTCGTAGCCGATGGCCTCGTCGATCTCGGGGATGCAGGCCGCGGCACGCGCGCCGGTCCTGGACGCGAGGAGGGTGAGGCGGCGATTCGGCGTGGATTGCCTGAGCGCGCGAAAGGCAGGGGTCGTGGCGATGACACCGCCTACGCCATCCAGGCGAACGCAGAGCAGTTTCCGGGCCCCGGCCCAATTTTCCACGGTGACCATGCGCGTTCGACACGCGCCCGGCCCGAGGTTTCCGCGTTACGCGATCCTGCCGGCCGCCCTGCGTTGCTCGTAGGCCTTCAGGTGCGTATACGCGAGCGAGAGCACGGCGTCGTCGACCTTGTGCTTGCGCGCGAGGGCCAGCATGAAGCCTACGATGTGGTCGGCCTCCACCGGGCCGCCCCCCTCGAGGTCACGCAGCATGGAGGCGCTCCACAGGCCTTCCGGGTCCATGAGGCGCTTCTTCGCCATGTCGATCGCGGGAGCTCGGGGGGCGTACCCCTCCCGCGTGGCGATCTCCATGTTGGCGGCGAGCGCGCGCTCCATGGCCTCGCGCCCACCGGGGGCGGCCATGATCTCCCGCACGTTGGCGCGGAAGAGGCAGGTGGTGGAGGCGAGCGCGCACAAAAACACGACCTTCTCCCACAGGTCCTGCTCGATGTCGTCTGAAAGCTTCCACTCGATCTTGGTCTTCGCCAGTTCCGCCGCGAACGCTTCGGCACGGGGCGACTTCGACTTGTCGCGCTCGCCGAAGAGCAGGCGCTGCAGGGGATCGGCGTGGAACACGGTGCCGTCGCGTCGCAACATCACGTTTATCTGCGCCGTGCCGCCCATCACACGCCCGCGGCCGAAGCGCGCATCGAGACGCTCCAGGTGGGCGATGCCGTTCAGCATCGGCACCAGCGCCGCGGTGCCGGTCATCGCCGGGGCGATCGCATCCATCGCCGAGTCGAGGTCGTACGCCTTGCAGGTGAAGAGCACCAGGTCGTAGCCGGGGCGCAGCTCGTCGCCGGCCACTGTTTTCACGGGCAACGTGAAATCACCCAGCGGGCTCTGCACCACGAGGCCGTCGCGCGCGAGCTGCTCGCGGCGCTTCGGGCGCACCAAAAAGGTCACGTCGCTGCCGGCCTGCGCGAGGCGGCCGCCGAAATAGCCGCCGATGCCGCCGGCACCCAGTACCAGGATCTTCAAGTTCGCGTCACTCCCACGGGAAGGGCATCCACGCGCTTCATCTCCTCCGAGAGGAAGCGCTCGGGATTGCCGAGGTAGTCGAGGGCCATGTCGGTCGCGTCGTAGCCCCAGAAAAGCTCGCCATCGATGCGCAGCGTAGGCACGCCGAAGACGCCGTGCTCGATCGCGCGCTGGCCGTTGTCGATCAGCGCCTGCTTGACAACAGGCGTCGAGATGAGGGCCTCGGCATCGCCGGCGCCCAGCTTCCCGCACAGTCGCGCGAAGCCATCTTCGACATCCACGGCGTCGCCGTCGCGCCAGATGTGCCGGAATATCATGCGCACCGCTTCATAGCTCGAGCCCATCGCGATGGCGAGCCGCAGCGCCCTGATGGGGTTGAAGGGATGCCGCGGCGGAAATCGCATCGCCACGCCGTCGCGTGCCGCGAGCCACTGCACCTGTCGGTAGATGAAGGTGCGCTTCGAGGGCATCTCCGCCGGGCCCTTGTGACCCCAGTGCTTGAGCAGGCCGGCGAATACGAGCGGCTGCGGGTTGATCCTCGCCGGAAACTTCGCCAGCCGCTCGCACTGCAGGTACGAGTACGGCGAGACGAAGTCGAAGTACCAGTCGATGCTGGGGACAGGCCCCGGTTCATGCGCTTGGGGTCTGTCCCCGGTTTTCATTTGCTCTCCGCAAACCCGTTCTCTTTCACCAGCGCATCGATATCCCGCAACGTCTCCAGCAACTCCTGCATCCGTGCGAGCGGCCACGCATTCGGCCCGTCGGAGAGCGCCTTGGCCGGGTCGGGATGCGTTTCCATGAAAACTCCGGAGACCCCGCTCGCCACGGCGGCACGCGCGAGCACCGGCACGAACTCGCGCTGGCCGCCCGAAGACGTGCCCTGCCCGCCGGGCAGCTGCACCGAGTGCGTCGCGTCGAACACGACCGGGCAGCCGGTGTCGCGCATGATCGCGAGCGAGCGCATGTCGGAGACCAGGTTGTTGTAGCCGAAGGAGGCGCCGCGCTCGCACACCATGATGTTGTCCGCGCCGCTCGCCTCGCGTGCCTTGTCCACGACGTTCTTCATGTCGCCCGGCGCGAGGAACTGGCCCTTCTTTATGTTGACCGGCTTGCCCGAGCGCGCCACCGCGTGGATGAAATCCGTCTGGCGGCAGAGGAAGGCCGGAGTCTGCAGGACATCGACCACCTTCGCCACCGCCGGCACCTCTTCCTCGGTGTGCACGTCGGTGAGCACCGGCACGCCCAGGTCCCTGCGCACCTTGGCGAGGATCTCCAGGCCCTTCTCCATGCCCGGCCCGCGAAACGACCTGCCCGAGCTGCGGTTGGCCTTGTCGTAGGAGGACTTGAAGATGAAGGGGACGCCGAGCTTCGCGGTCATCTCCTTCAACTTGCCTGCGACGTCCATCTGCAGCTGTTCGCTCTCGACGACGCAGGGGCCCGCGATGAGGAAGAAGGGCTTGTCGAGGCCGACTTCGAAATTGCAGAGTTTCATGGATTGGGGAGAGCGTTCAACCACTGAGACCGCAGGGACCACGAGAGGGATATTTCATCCGCGGATGCGTGCGGCCGGCAAGATCCGCGACAATTCTTCCGTGGTCTCCTGTGGTCTCTGTGGTTTCGAGGTTCAGTTATTCGTTCCGCCGATGACCTTGAGCGCCGGCTCGGGCACGCGCTGGCGGTGCTGCTCGAGCGCCGCCTTGATGAACGACTTGAAGAGCGGGTGCCCGTCGCGAGGCGTGGAGGTGAACTCCGGATGGAACTGCACCCCGATGAAGAAGGGATGGTCGGCCAGCTCGGCGATCTCGGTGAGGTCCTCGCTCTTGGTCTTGGCGCTCACCACCAGTCCCGCCTGCTCGAGTCGCGGCACGTAGTGGTTGTTGACCTCGTAGCGGTGCCGGTGGCGCTCGTTCACGGTGTCGTTCTGGTAGATGCGGTGCGCGAGCGAGCCGCGCTTGACCGCGGCGGGCTGCGAGCCCAGGCGCATGGTGCCGCCCAGGTTCGACTGCGCGTCGCGGCGCTCCACCTTGCCGTCATGGCCCTGCCATTCCGTGATCAGCGCGATCACCGGGTGCGGCGTGTCGGCGTCGAACTCGGTGGAGTTGGCGCCTTCCAGCCCGCACTTGTCGCGCGCGATCTCGATGGCGGCGATCTGCATGCCGAGGCAGATGCCCAGGTACGGCACCTTGTTCTCGCGCGCGTACCTGACCGCGGCGATCTTGCCCTCGATGCCGCGCTTGCCGAAACCACCGGGGACGAGCACGGCGTCCTTGTCGCGCAGCACTTCCACGCCCTGGCTCTCGATCAGCTCCGAATCGACGTAGTGGATGTTCACCTTGGTGCGCGTATGGATGCCCGCGTGCACCAGCGCCTCCGAGAGCGACTTGTACGAGTCCTGCAGGTCCACGTACTTGCCCACCATGGCGATGTCCACCTCGTGCTCCGGATTCTCGAGCGCGTGGACGATCTTCTCCCACAGGGTGAGGTCGGCGGGATAGGCGGCGAGGTCCAGCTTGCGGCAGACGATCTCGTCCAGCCCCTGCTTGTGCAGCATCACCGGGATCTTGTAGATCGAGTCGGCGTCGTAGGCCGAGATCACCGAGCGCACGTCCACGTTGGTGAAGAGAGCGATCTTTCGGCGGTCGTCCTCGGGGATGGGGCGCTCGCTGCGGCACATTACGATGTCGGGCTGGATGCCGATGCCGCGCAGCTCCTTCACCGAGTGCTGCGTGGGCTTGGTCTTGATCTCGCCCACGCTCGCCAGGTGCGGCACGAGGGTCAAGTGGATGTAGCAGGTGTTGGTGCGCCCCTCCTCGATGCCCATCTGGCGGATGGCCTCGAGGAACGGCAGCGATTCGATGTCGCCCACCGTGCCGCCGATCTCGACGATGCCGACCTCGGCATCCTTGCAGGCGGCCTTCACGCTCGCCTTGATCTCGTCGGTGATGTGCGGGATGACCTGCACCGTGCCGCCCAGGTAGTCGCCGCGGCGCTCCTTGTTGATGACGCGCTCGTAGATCTGGCCGGTGGTGAAGTTGTTGCGCTTCGTCATCTTGGCGGTGATGAAGCGCTCGTAGTGGCCGAGGTCGAGGTCGGTCTCGGCGCCGTCCTCGGTCACGAACACCTCGCCGTGCTGGAACGGCGACATCGTGCCGGGGTCCACGTTGATGTACGGGTCGAGCTTGACGAGGGAGACCTTGATCTTGCGCGACTCGAGGATCGCGGCGAGGGAGGCGGCAGCGATGCCCTTGCCGAGCGAGGAAACCACCCCTCCAGTCACGAAAACGTACTTGGTCATGGCCGACCTCGTGATGGAAATTCTTATTTTACACTGACCCCATGAAGGTTTCCGGAAAGCACTACCGCAGCATCTGGCGCGATGGCCGGGAAAATGCCGTCCACATCATCGACCAGTCCCGCCTGCCCCACGTCTTCGAGACGCTGCGCCTGGATTCGGCCGGCGCCGTGGCCGAGGCCATCCAGCTCATGCGGGTGCGGGGCGCGCCGCTGATCGGGGTATCTGCCGCTTTCGGCATCGCGCTCGCCGTGTCGGCCGATGCCTCCGATGCGTCGATCTCGCACGCCACGAAGCAAATCCACGCTACGCGGCCAACGGCGGTGAACCTCGCCTGGGCGCTGCGGCGCATGCGCGAGCGGCTCAAGGACACGCCGGTGGACGAACGTCGCGAGGCGGCCTGGGCCGAGGCGCAGGCGATCGCCGACGAGGACGTGGCGTTGAACGAAGGCATCGGCCGCCACGGGCTCAAGCTGCTCGAGCGCGAGATCGAGGTCGTGGGCGGCCGGCCCATCAATATCCTCACCCATTGCAATGCCGGCTGGATCGCCACCGTGGACTGGGGAACCGTTACCGCGCCCATCTTCATGGCGCACGACAAGGGCATCCCGTTGCACGTGTGGGTGGACGAAACGCGCCCGCGCAACCAGGGCCTGCTCACCGCCTGGGAGCTCGCCGCCCACGGCGTGCCGCACACCCTCATAGTCGACAACGCTGGCGGCCACCTGATGCAGCACAAGCAGGTCGACATGGTGTTGGTGGGCGCGGACCGCGTGACCCGCCGCGGCGACGTGTGCAACAAGATCGGCACCTACCTCAAGGCCCTGGCCGCCCGCGACAACGCCGTTCCCTTCTACGCCGCGGTGCCCTCGCCCACCATCGACTGGACCATCGAGGACGGCCTCGAGGAGATCCGCATCGAGGAACGCGACGAGGACGAGGTGCGCGTGGTCCGCGGGCTCGATGCCGAGGGCCGCTATGCCGAAGTGGCCGTCGCCGGGCGCTCCACGCCGGTGTCCAACCCTGCATTCGACGTGACGCCACACGACCTCGTGACGGCGATCATTACGGAGAAGGGCATCGCGCGCGCCTCGGAGCGGGAGCTGCTGGCCCTCTGGCCGCAGGAGCAGCGCAGCAAGGCGTTCCTCACGTGATCGCCTCCGAGCGCGGCATCCGCATGCGCATCGTGAAGACCGCCCGGCGGCTGGTGGCGCTCGGCCTGAGCCCGGCCACCTCCGGCAACCTGAGCGCTCGCTCGAAGGGCGGCTACCTCATCACCCCGAGCGGCGCGGCGTACGAGTCGCTCGGCCCCGACGACATCGTCTTCATGGGCGACGACTGGACCCACAGCGGTGGGCAGAAGCCGCCCTCGTCCGAATGGCGGCTGCATCGCGACATCTATCGCACTCGCGCCGAGGCGGGCGGCGTCGTGCACGTGCATTCGACCGCCGCGACCGCTCTTGCGTGCCTGCGCCGCTCGATTCCGCCCTTCCATTACGAGGTCGCCTTCGCCGGGGGGCGCGACATCCGGTGCTCCGAATACGCCACCTTCGGCACACAGGAGCTTTCGGCCGCGGCGGCGAAGGCGCTCGAGGGCCGGCGCGCCTGCCTGCTCGCCAACCATGGCGCGATTACCTTCGCCGAGACGGTGGAGGACGCAGCGCTGCTGGCCGAGCGGGTGGAGAACCTGGCAAGGCTTTACCTCACCACGTTGCCCGTGTCGGAGCCGGTGCTGCTGGACGATGCGGAGATGGCGCGGGTGGTGGCGAAGTTCCGCGCATACGGAAAGCCGCAGGCTTAGACTCTCGGCCGCTGCGCGACGTCTTGATCGGCGTGATCGTCTTCTGCCTCAGCAGGCGGACTACTCGATCTGGACATCCACCGTCGCACGCCGCGACTATCCGTTTCGCTGGATACCGAGACTTCGAGCTTCGCCAGGCCGATGCCGAGCTTCGCCGCCTGCGTGGCGATCCCGGTAGCGTTGCACGAAGCCAATGCGGCTCTCATGAACCAAGCTGGGTTCGGTGCCGACGCCGCTCCGCCCATGCCGGTGGGCATGTCGGTGTGGATGAGCTCACCCGCGGACCGGTGACTCGACACCGGAGCCCATCCTCGAGGAAAGCCGTCGCGGGGGCATTCCTGACCCTTGCCTTCCCAGGATTCTCCGCAATGACCTCGGCAGCCCTTGCGATGGCTTCGCGAATCTTCGCAGCGGACATGGTTCTCTCCTTCCCCGCGCGGCCACGCACGCCACGCAACGGCCAAGCTCATCGGGCGCCGTTGTGAAACGGGCGGTGAGGGACACGCCGTGCGGATAATCGAGGGGTTCCTCAGGCGGCGAGTTGGGTGACCGGCCTGGCCGCCGTGTCGGCGGCGATGGCGTATTCGGCGAAGTCGATGCGCTCGTAGGGCTTGCGGGCGATCCACATCTTGCCGAGCTTGGCGTCGATGACGGTCATGCAGACCGTTGCCGAGATGGCGTCGAAGACCGCGGGCTTGGGCGAGCGCAGCACGCTGTCGGGGAAGCCGTAGCGGTCCGAGAGCGCCTCGACCATGTCCTTGTAATCGATCCTTCCGCGCCGCTGCGCGAGGTAGTCGTTCACGCGGCTCGCGCGATAGAGCGTATCGGCTGCGCGCGGCAATTGAATGTCCACGACCTTGGCGCGCGCGACGGGCGAGAGGAAATGGTTGGAGTGCGGCAGCAGCCCGCCCTCGGGCTGGATCCAGAACACCTCGTCAGGGGCGCACTCGAGGTCAATCGCCTCGCCGGCCGCATCCGACAACATGATGTTGTTGGAGCAGAAGCGCTTGGTCGAGGCCACCTCGCGCACGGCGCTCGCGAGCGTGGCCTGTTCGAGGATCTTGCGACGCAGGATTCCGAGGGGCACGTTGCCCGGCTGCCTGAAGTCGCGATCGCAAGTGAGGAAGTTGGCGGTGAGCGCGATGCCCGCCGCATTGAAGCCGTGGCGCGCCAGGCCGCCCGCCTCGACCAGCGTGAGGATGTCGGGCGCGTTGTCCGAGCGCACGCGAAGCACGATGCTGCTGTCCGCGGCTTCCTGGCGCCAATCCCAGTTGTGGGCATGGATCACGCGGCCGCTCGCCGTGACCGAGGGCATCGCCACCACGCCGGTGCAACCATCCTTCATCGCGGCGTTGGTCTCCTGCGCGGCGATGGCTTCCTTGAAGCCGAACATCATCTCGGTGCGGCAGTTGACCGTCACCACCGCCTCGAAGGCAACGCCCGCGCCCTCGGCGATGCCGCGCATCTCGTCCACGTACGTGGGATCGAAGTCGCCGATGATGGGCACGAAGCGCCGGGCAAGCTTTTCCTGGGTGGCGTAGTCCACCTTGCGCCGCTCGAGCTCCTTGCGATAAAGCGCCGCGCTCTTCTTCACCCGGTCGGCCGCCGCGCGCCCGTGGGCCAGGCCGCGCTCGCGCGGCGTGCCGGAAACCTCGATGAGGGGGAAATACGACGCGTCGGCCATGGCGGGCTCCTTGTGGGGACGGCGGAGTTTGTATTACCCCTTTCACAAAACGCAATACCTCCCTCACCGCTTCGTGGCGCTGCCGCAGGCCCAGCGCCGTGCGGCCGATTTCGCCGGTGGGCGCCATGCCCGAGGCTCCGAACGCCTGAATTCGCAGGCGTATCCGGAACTCCCGCGCCCGGGCGGGGCCCATTCCAGGTCCGTCCCGGGTTTAAAGCGGCTTGAGCCCGGGCAAGCGCCCGGGTGCCGGGATTTGAGATAATCCGCCTTTCGACACAAGAACATTCGAGGAGCAGTCCATGCACGCCCAAGCCGCCCCGGTCGCCGGAGGCGTTCCCACGCGCAACAGGAAGCTCCTGGCGTGGATCGACGAAGTCGCCAAGCTGGCCCAGCCCGACCGCATCTACTGGTGCGACGGCTCCGACGCCGAGTACGACCGCCTGTGCGCCGAGCTGGTGGCCGCCGGCACCTTCCGCAAGCTGGACGAGAAGCTGCGCCCGAACTCCTACCTCGCGTGGTCCGATCCCTCGGACGTGGCGCGCGTCGAGGACCGCACGTTCATCTGCTCGGTTACGAAGGAGCAGGCCGGCCCCACCAACAACTGGGTCGACCCCAGGCAGATGCGCAAGACCCTCGACGGCCTGTTCGAGGGCTGCATGCGCGGACGAACGATGTACGTGGTGCCCTTCAGCATGGGCCCGCTGGGCTCGCCCATCGCGCACATCGGCGTGGAAGTCTCCGACTCCGCCTATGTCGCGGTGAACATGAAGCTCATGACGCGCATGGGCCGCAAGGTCCTCGACGTCCTGGGCGACGGCGATTTCGTGAAGTGTCTGCACTCGGTCGGCGCGCCGCTCGCGGCCGGTGAAAAAGACGTGCCGTGGCCCTGCAACAAGGACCACAAGTACATCGTCCACTTCCCCGAGACCAAGGAGATCGTCTCCTTCGGCTCGGGCTACGGCGGCAACGCGCTGCTGGGCAAGAAGTGCCTGGCGCTGCGCATCGCTTCCGTCATGGGCCGCGAGCAGGGCTGGCTCGCCGAGCACATGCTGATCCTCGGCGTCGAATCGCCCGAGGGAAAGAAGCACTACGTGACCGCGGCCTTCCCGAGCGCGTGTGGCAAGACCAACTTCGCCATGTTGATCCCGCCGCCCGCCTTCAAGGGCTGGAAGGTCACCACGGTGGGCGACGACATCGCCTGGATCAAGCCCGGCAAGGACGGCACGCTTCGCGCCATCAATCCCGAAGCCGGCTTCTTCGGCGTGGCCCCCGGCACCGGCTGGGACACCAATCCCAATTGCATGGAGACGATCAAGTCGAACACCATCTTCACCAACGTGGCGCTCACGCCCGAGGGTGATGTGTGGTGGGAGGGCATGACGAAGGAGCCGCCGGCGAAGCTCACCGACTGGACCGGCAAGCCCTGGACGCCCTCCGCCGGTCGCCCCGCGGCGCATCCGAATGCCCGCTTCACCGTCGCCGCCGCCCAATGCCCTTCCATCGACCCGGCGTGGGACGACCCGCAAGGCGTGCCCGTGGATGCGTTCATCTTCGGCGGCCGGCGCTCGACGACCGTGCCGCTCGTGACGGAGGCGAAGAGCTGGAACGACGGCGTGTACATGGCGGCGACCCTGGGCTCCGAGACCACCGCGGCGATCGTGGGCCAGGTGGGCGTGGTGCGCCGCGATCCCTTCGCGATGCTCGCCTTCTGCGGCTACAACATGTCCGACTACTTCGCCCACTGGCTCGCCTTCGGAGCGAAGCTCACCCGGACGCCGAAGATCTACCTCGTGAACTGGTTCCGCAAGGACATGGACGGCAAGTTCCTTTGGCCCGGCTACGGCGAGAACATGCGCGTGCTCAAGTGGATCATCGAGCGCCTGGAAGGCAAGGCTTCGGCGCGCGCAACGCCCCTGGGGAACGTGCCGGAATCGCTCGACATGGCGGGCCTCGAGTCGTTCCCGCCGGAGAAGCTCAGCAAGGCCACGGCGGTGGAAAAGGCACAGTGGACCGAGGAGATGAAGCTCCACGACGAGCTCCTCGGGAAGAAGCTGGGCGAGCGTGTGCCGGGCGAGCTGAAGAAGCGCTACCAGGAGCTGAAGGAAGAGTTCGCCTGAGAGCCTTCGGGAAGCCCCTTATGGGCCGCTCGCGCGGCCCGTTTTGTTTCGGGCGCGCCAGGCTTCAGCGAGCGCGCAGCTGCTCCCGCAAAGTCGGCAAGCCCACGCCCATCGCCTCGAACCCGCCATCGACGGCGAGCACCTGGCCGTTCACGTAGCCCGCGGCCGGCGAACACAGGAATCCCACGGCCGCGGCGATTTCCTCGGTTGTGCCATACCGGTTCAGCGGGATGATGTCGTGGTAGTCCTTGCGGATCGCCGGCGTGTGCACGAGCTTGGCCATGTCGGTGTCCACCGGCCCCGGCGCTATGCAGTTCACCCGGATGCCTCGCGTCCCCAGCTCGGCGGCGAATTGCTTCGTGAGCTGGATGAGGCCCGCCTTGCTGGTTCCGTACGCCACCCGCAGCGTGCTTGCGCGCAGCCCCGAGATCGAGGCGATGTTGACGATGGCCCCGCCCCCAGCCTTCAGCATCAGGGGCGCACACGCCTGCGAGCAGATGAAGGCGCCGGTGAGGTTCACCTCGAGCACGCGCTGCCAGTCCGCGAGCGGCGTTTCCAGCACCGGCTTGAAGATCGCGATGCCGGCGTTGTTCACCAGGGCATCGATGCGACCGAACGCCTTCATGGTTCGGGCCACCGCGGATCGGACCTGGGTCGCCTTCGACACGTCCGCGGCGATCGGCAGGATCCTGCGCGGATCGTCGAGTCGCCGTGCCGCCCGGGCAAGGTTCGCGCGATCGATGTCGAGCATCACGACGCGATGATCCTGGGCCAGGAACCATTCGGCGATCGCGAGGCCGATGCCGCGCGCGGCGCCGGTCACGAAGGCAACGGGAGATGGCGAAGGGGCGCGTGGCATCCACGCAATTTACACGACGCCTTCGATTAGTATCGGTCTGGGCTTTCCCCTTTCCCCTTCCCCCTTCGCCCCATGGACTACCGCTCCCTCGGCCGCAGCGGCCTCAAGGTCTCTCCCATCTGCCTCGGCACCATGATGTTCGGCGGGCCCACCGACGCCGCCGAATCCGGCCGCATCGTCGCCTCCGCGCGCGAAGCCGGGATCAACTTCATCGACACCGCCGACGTATACGTGAAGGGCGAGTCGGAGCGCATCACCGGCAAGCTCATCGCCGCGGACCGCGAGCGCTGGGTGCTTGCGACCAAGGTGGGCAACCCCATGGGCGAGGATCCCAACCGCCGCGGCTGCGGGCGCAAGTGGGTGTTACGCGCCATCGAGGAGAGCCTCGAGCGCCTCGGCACCGATTATGTGGACATCTATTACTTGCATCGCGATCCGGGCAGCGTGCCGATGGAGGAGACCGTCGCCGCGATGGGCGACCTCATCGCCTCGGGCCGGATCCACTACTGGGGCGTATCGAACCTGCGCGGCTGGCGCATCGCCGAAGCGGTTCGCGTCTGCGACGAGCTGGGCGTGGCGCGCCCGGTGGTGTGCCAGCCCTATTACAACGCGATGAATCGCCAGCCCGAGACCGAGATCCTGCCGGCGTGCGCGCACTACGGCATCGGCGTCGCCACCTACAGCCCGCTCGCGCGGGGTGTGCTCGTCGGAAAGTACAAGCCCGGGGAGGCGCCCCCGCCCGATACCCGCGCCGGGCGCAAGGACAAGCGCATCCTGGAAACCGAGTTCCGCGCGGAGTCGCTCGAAATCGCGCAGACGCTCAAGGCCCATGCCGGGAAGAAGGGCATGACCGCGGGCGACTTCGCGGTGAACTGGGTGCTGGCCAATCCGATCGTGAGCAGCGTGATCGCCGGACCCCGGACGCTCGAGCAATGGGATGCGTACCTTGGCGCCCTGAAACATGGCTTCGATGCCGAGGACGAAGCCCTCGTGGACTCGCTCGTGCGGCCGGGGCATCCGTCGACCCCGGGGTACAACGACCCGAACTATCCGCTCACGGGGCGCCCCGTCGGACGCTGAACCTCGGGCCCGACCGCGCCTCCAACACGGAACGATCCGTCATGGAGGCCGACATGACCCGCTACCACCACCTGCAGGCCTGGGCGCTCGTCGTGCTGGGCGCCTGGCTCATCCTTTCCCCGTTCTTCGTTCCGGGCTACGCGCCGCGCAGCCTCGCCGCCGGCAACTCCGTGCTGATCGGCACCCTCGCCGTGGGGATGGGCCTCGCCGGTTTCTTCCACGCGCGCGACCTCGACCGCTGGATCGACATGGCGCTGGGGATCGGGAGCTGGCGGGATCCTCGGCGCTGAGCTTCCCGGGGTCAGACCACTTAGTCCGCTTTTCGCTGCCGGAAAGCGGACTAAGTGGTCTGACCCCGGTTCAGGTGCGCAGCACGAACGGGTCCTGCACCTCGGTGCTCGTCTCGACCCAGACGCTCTTGGTCTGCAGGTACTGGTCGACGGCTTCCATGCCGTTGGCGCGGCCGAGGCCGCTCTTCTTGAAGCCGCCGAAGGGCGAGTTGAAGGTGAGCGCGCGGTAGGTGTTGATCCAGACGGTGCCGGCCTGCAGGCGCCGCGCCATGACGTGCGCGCGCCTCAAGTCGTTGGTCCAGATGCCCGCGGCGAGGCCGAAGCGCGTGGCGTTGGCCATCGAGAGCACTTCCTCGTCCTCGCGAAACGGCGAAAGCGCCAGCACCGGGCCGAAGACCTCCTCGTTCATGATGTTCGACCGCGTCCCGGCCTTGTGCAGGATGGTGGGCTCGAAGAAGAGGCCGCCCTCGAGTCCGGCCACGCTCGCCCGCTTTCCACCGGTGAGCAGCTCCGCCCCTTCGGCGAGCGCGCGCTCGACCATCTGCTGGTCCTTGTCGAGTTGCGCCTTCGTAGCCACCGGGCCCATCTGCGTTTCCGCAAGCAGCGGGTCGCCCAGCTTGATGCGGCGCGCGCGCTCGACCAGCCGGCGCTGCAGCCGGTCGTAGATGCTCTCGTGCACGTAGGCGCGCGATCCGGCCACGCACGTCTGCCCCGCCGCGGCGAAGATGCCGGCGAGCACCCCGGCCTCGGCGCGGTCGAGGTCGGCGTCGGCGAAGACGATGTTGGCGCTCTTGCCGCCGAGCTCGAGCGTGGCGGCGGCAAGGCGCGCGCCGGCGCGAGAGGCGATTGCCTTGCCGCCCGCTTCGCTGCCGGTGAAGGCGATGCGGCCGATGCCTTCGTGATCGACGAGCGCCTCGCCGGCGGCGCGCCCGCCTGTCACGACGTTGATGACGCCGGCCGGAATGCCCGCCTCTTCCGCGAGGGCGGCGAGCTCGAAGGCGGAGGCCGAGGAGACTTCCGACGGCTTTAGGACGATCGTGTTGCCGGCCGCAAGCGCCGGGCACACGCTCATCATCGTGAGGTACGTGGGCGAGTTCCACGGCACGATGACGCCCACCACGCCGATGGGCTCGCGCAACGTGTAGTTGAGGACGCTGGTGCGGTCGAGCGGGATGACCCGGCCCTCGATCTTGTCGGCGAGGCCGCCGAAGTAGTAGAGGAAGTCCTGCACCACCTTCGCCTGCGCGCGCATCTCGGCCACGAGCTTGCCGTTCTGCTCGGTTTCCATGCGCGCGATCTTCTCGGCGGCCGCGGCGATGCGATCGCCCCAGGCCATCATGAGCCGCCCGCGCCGCGTGGGCGAAAGCTTGCCCCAAGCTCCCTCGAGCGCCGCGCGCGCCGCCTTCACGGCGCGATCCACGTCCTGCGGTCCCGATTCGGCGAACTCGCCCCACGGCTTTCCGGTGGTCGGGTTGATCGAAGTGAAGCGCTTGCCGGCCGCGGGCTTCACCCGCTCGCCGCCGATGTGGTTGTCGAAGATCGTCATCGCTTGTCGGGGTACCAGAACGAGGTGAGCGCATTGTGGCGGCGAAGGCCACCCGGGCCGCGCAGCGCGATGCGGACGAAAAGCCAGAGCGACTTCCAGAAGCCGTGGGAGTCGAGCTTGCGCGCGGAGGAGACCACGAAGCTGCGCACGACGACGAAGCGCCCCTGGCGCTTGAGCGCCTGGCTGAAGTGGATCTCCTCGCTCGCGAAGTACTGCTCGTCGAATCCGCCGGTCCGCTCGAAGGCCTCGCGGGTGCAGAAGACGAAGCAGCCTGCCGCCCACTTCGCCCAGCGGAAGAGGGGCAGCACCACGAACATCAGCGCGGTGACCCAGAAGTGCGGGCGGTCGAAGCGCACCGGCGCGCCCCCGCCGACGGCGCCCGCGCGCATGGCGGCCAGCGCCTCGGAAACCACGGCGGCGTTCACCAGCGTGTCGGCATCGACGAATATCAACATGTCCCCGCTGGCGGCGCGCGCCCCGGCGTTGCGAGTGCCGGCGATCTGGCGCTTCTCCACGTCGATCACCTTCGCCCCGCCCTGGGCAGCTATCGCGGCCGTGGCGTCGGCCGACTTGTCGTTGGCGACCACCACCTCGTAGGGCTCCGCGCACTCGCGCGCGGCCGAGTGGATGGCGGCAAGCGTGGCCGGCAGGTACTTCTCCTCGTTGTACGCGGGGACTACGAAGGACAGCACCGCACGCTCAGAGGGCGGCCACGCACATGATCTCGACCTTGTAGGCCGGGTTGGCGAGCGTCGCCTCGATGGTGGCGCGCGCCGGCGCCTGCCCCGGGAGGACCCACTTCTCCCACGCCACGTTCATGCCGGCGAAGTCGGCCATGTCGGGCAGGAAGATCTGCGCGGAGAGCAGCTTCGACTTGTCGCTGCCCACCTGCGCCAGCAGCTTGTCGATCTTGGCGAGCACTTCCGCGGTCTGCCCGGTGATGTCCTTCGACGTGTCGTCGGGCACCTCGCCGGCGAGGTATACGGTGCCGTTGTGGACAACGATCTCCGAAAGGCGCTTGTCGACGTTGTGGCGCTGGATGGTCATGACATCTCCTGTGGGTTACTCGACAGCGCGGGCGGCGAAGCCCTCGCGCTTCAATGCCTCGACGATCTGGCGCACGTGCTCGCGGTTGCGCGTCTTGAGCACCAGGTTCAGCTCCGCATTCTGCACCGCCAGGCTGGAGAACGCGCGCTGGTGGTAAACCTCGGCGATGTTGGCGTTCTCGCGCGCGACGCAGGCGCTCACCTTCGCGAGCGAACCCGGCACGTCGCGGATCTCGACGCTCACGCGCGCAAGGCGCCCGGCCCGCACCATGCCGCGCTCGATGATCTCGGCGAGCATCGTGGGATCCAGGTTGCCGCCGCCCAGGACCAGGCAGACCTTCTTGCCGCGAAGCCGCGCGGGGTGCTTGAGCAGCGCCGCCAGCGGGGCCGCGCCCGCGCCCTCGACGACGGTCTTCTCGATGTCGAGCAGCAGGGTGATCGCCTGCTCGATGTCGCCCTCGTCGACCAGCAGGATCTCCGCCACGTTATGGGCGATGACCTCGCGCGTGAGCTTGCCGGGCTCCTTGACGGCGATGCCTTCGGCGATCGTCGAGGCGGCGAATACCGGTTCGGTGCCCTTCATGGCGTGGTACATGCCCGGGAAGCGCTCGACCTCGACGCCGACGACCTCGATCGAGGGCTTGATCGCCCTGGCCGCGATGGAGATGCCGGAGATGAGGCCGCCGCCGCCGATGGCCACGACCAGCGCATCGAGCTCGGGAAAGTCCTCGAGGATCTCGAGCCCGCAGGTGCCCTGGCCGGCGATGATCTTCTCGTCGTCGTAGGGATGCACGAGCGTGAGGCCGCGCGTACCCGACATGTCGATGGCGCAGGACTTGGCCTCGTCGAAGCCGTCGCCCTGCAGGATCACCTCGGCGCCCTGGCGCTGCGTCTGCTCGACCTTCACGAACGGCGTGAAGCGCGGCATCACGATCACCGCCGGGATGCCCAGGCGGCTGGCGTGATAGGCAACGCCCTGCGCGTGGTTTCCCGCGGAGCAGGCTATGACGCCCTTGCGCGCCTGCTCCGGAGAAAGCGAGGACAGCTTGTTGAGCGCACCGCGCTCCTTGAAGGAGGCCGTGAACTGGTGGTTCTCGAACTTGAGGTAGACCTGCGCTCCGGTGATCTCGGAGAGCGTGCGCGAGTGGTGGCAAGGGGTGCGCACCACGTGGCCCTGGATCACTTTCGCCGCGGCCTGGATGTCCTTCAGGTCAATCATTCAAGCATTTCCACCACGGAGACCACAAAAGCCTCGAGAGGACATATTTGCATTTTCTGTGGGATCCGATTTCATCGGGTAAAGCGGAAGTCCACTTCGGGTTTGGTCCCCGCGATGATATCCGCCAGCGCCTTGCCCGAGCCGCATGCCATGGTCCAGCCCAGGGTGCCGTGGCCGGTGTTGAGGTAGAGGTTGCGGTACTTGGTGCGCCCGATGATCGGAACGTTGGATGGCGTGGATGGGCGCAGCCCCGTCCAGTACGTCGGCTGGTCGTAGCGCGCCGCATCCGGGAAGATCTCGCGCGCGCGGCGCGTGAGCGCCTCGCAGCGCACCATGTTGAGCTCGGTGGAGTAGCCCGAGAGCTCCGCCGTGCCGGCCACCCGCAAACGCTCGCCAAAGCGGGAGAAGACGATCTTCGCGTCGTCGTCGGTGATGCTCACCGTCGGCGCGCCGGCGGGATCGTCGATCTCGTAGGTGGCCGAGTAACCCTTCGCCGGGTAGATCGGCAGGTCGATGCCGATGGGGCGCGTGAGCAGCGGTGAATAGCTGCCGAGGGCCACCACGTAGGCGTCCGCGGTGAGGGTTTCCTCGGAACCTCCTCCTTCGCGCACCACGACGCCCTTCACCTCCGAGTCGCCCATGCGCAGGCCCTGCACCGAACGCCGGTAGAGGAAGCGCGCTCCCTTGCCTTCGGCGAGCGCCGCCAGGTTGCGCGTGAACATGTGGGCGTCGCCCGATTCGTCGTCCGCCGTGAACAGCGCGCCCGCGATGCGGCCGCGAAAACGCGCGAGCGCGGGTTCGATGTCGACGCATTCCTCCGGCGTCTTCGGCTGCATGTCGAGCCCGTACTTGGCCAGCAACGCGCCGGCCGCGATCGCCGCTTCCAATACCGAGCGCTCGGTGAAGAAGTGCAGGATGCCGCGCTCGAGCGCGGCGTACTCGATGCCCGTCTCGGCGCGCAGCTCGTGCAGCAGCTTCCGGCTGTAGGCCGACATCGTGACCATCGCGCGGCTGTTGTCGCGCGTGCGCCAAGGCTGGCACTCGTAGAGGAACTTGATGCCCCACGACCATTGCGCCGGATCCATGCGCAGCCGGAAGAGGAGCGGCGCGTCGTCCCGGGTGAGCCACTTGAGGATCTTGAAGGGCGCGTCGGGGTTCGCCCACGGCTCGGAATGGCTTACCGAAATCTGGCCTCCGTTGGCATACGAGGTCTCGAGCCCCGGCCCGTCCTGGCGGTCGACCACCACGGCTTCGTGCCCGAGCTGCGCGAGGTACCAGGCCGTCGAGGTGCCGATCACGCCGGCGCCGAGGATGAGGACTTTCATAAGGGGCGAGAGGTTACTTCATTCGGTACGACCCCGTTTGGGGACGGGGATTCCCGTCGGAAAGCTAGGCGTAGAAGCGACCGAACCGGTTTCCCAGGAAGACGTCCAGCGCAGCCTCTTCCTGCCTCACGAAACCCTCCTGGGGCAGCTTGCCCTCCACCAGCAGGTCCACCATCGCGCAGATGCCCGCCGCGGTCGTGATCTGGATCGCCGAAAAGAGCCGCCCGTCGATCTCGCGCGCGTAGATCTTCTTGGCGAAGCTCTCCTGCTTGAGGCGTCCGCCCTGCTCGCCCGTCACCGAGACGAAGATCAGCACGACGTCCTGGTGCGTCATCGGAATCGCGGCTTCGAGCACGTCCTTCAGCAGGTCGCGGCGGCGGCCGAGGCGCAGGTCGCGCACCAGCATCTTCACGATGTCGCGGTGCCCGGGATATCGCACCGTCTTGTAGTTGAGGTTCTCGACGCGCCCGGCGAGCGTCTCGGTGAGCGTGCCGAGGCCGCCGCTGGTGTTGAACGCCTCGTAGTCGATGCCATCGAGGGAGAAGCTCTCGACTTCCTCGAGCGGAAGCGTTTCCATCGCGTTGCCGTCGCGGATCGCCTGGCAGGGGTTGCAGTACTCGTTGATGAGCCCGTCGGTGCTCCAGGTCAGGTTGTACTTGAGGGCGTTGCTGGGATAGATCGGCAGCGCGCCAACGCGCATGTACACGTCGCGCAACACGTCGAAGCGGCGGGCGAGGTCATGCGCGGCGATGGAGATGAAGCCGGGCGCGAGGCCGCACTGCGGGATGAACGCGCACGGTGCGTCCTTGGCCAGCGCTGAAACGAAGCGCGTGCTTTCCACGTCTTCGGTGAGGTCGAGGTAGTGGGCGTCCAGCGCGCGGGCGGCCTTCGCGATCTTCGTGGTGAGGTAGTAGGGGCAGGCGCTCAGCACGACGTCCTGGCCGGCGACATGCCTCGCGAGCCGTGTTTCGTCGGAGATGTCCGCCTGCAGGCGCTCGACGCCGGCAGTCGTGATGGCAGCAAGGCGCATGGGATCCGCATCGACGACGCGCAGCATGTAATCGCCGGTGCGGGCGAGCAGGTGGATGATCGCCTCGCCGATCTTGCCGGCGCCGAAGAGCGTGAGTCGGGTCATGGAGGCCTCCATCAGCGAGATCAGGGGGAAAGGCAAGCCTAGGCGACGGTGCCGTCGATTGGTAGCGCAGTTTTGACGATTCCTCGCACCAGAGCTACTATATCGACGGATTTCCCCGACGGATCGACGATGCGCGACAAGGACCAGCGTTTGATCGACCTGCTGAAGCTGGATGCGCGCGCGCCCGTGGCCGAGCTCGCGCGCAAGCTCGGGGTCGCGCGAACCACGGTGCAGGAGCGGCTGCGGCGCCTCGAGGAAAGCGGCGCCATCGCCGGGTACACCGTGCGCCTCGGGCAGGCGGCAGGCCGCGCGGCGATCACGGCGCATGTCCTGCTCGAGGTGAACCCCAAGCGCGCGGACACCGTCATCCGGGAGCTGAAGGCGCTCGTGCCCATCCGCGGGCTGTATGCGCTTTCGGGTTCCTTCGACTACCTCGCCATCATCGAGACCGCATCGACCCATGAGATGGACGGAATCCTCGATCGCATCGGGCGCCTGGAGGGGGTGGCGAAGACGGAGAGCTCGATCGTGCTTTCGGTGAAGTTCGAGCGCGGGTGACGGGGCGCTTCGCGGGGGATCAAGGGGGTGAGCAGCGCAGCGTGCAATGCACCAAAGCAGTAGACTTACCCCGCGTCCCATCGCCTGACACCACCCGTAAGAATTCCCGCCATGAGACCGCGCCTCTACGCAGACCTCCTCGGATTCCTCCGCGCCGCCTGCACGCACGCCTCCCAAGTCGGACGGGAGCTTCCCGCCTTGCCCTTCTACGTGCGCGAGCACGTGGTCGGATGGCTGCGCCCCACGTTCGCCGACCAGCTGCGCCGCTGGCCGCATGTCTTCGAGGTGGGCGATGCTTTCGTCACCTTGCGCGCCAAGCCCGACACCCCCCAGGCCCGCAGCGAGGCGATGGCGCAAGTGGCCCGCGAGCTCGCGCGTGATGGCGTGATCCGCGGCTGGCGCGACGAGGTGATCAGCGTCGCCGCACGCTACGGCGCGCCGGAGCTCTTCCGCGTCGAGCGCGCCGCCTCGCGCCCCTTCGGCCTCATGTGCTACGCGGCGCACCTCAACGGCTTCGTGCGGCGCGAGGGCCGCGACCACGCCTGGATAGCGCGGCGCAGCGCCGACAAGGCGATCGACCCGGACAAGCTGGACAACCTGGTCGGCGGGCGCATCCCGGCGGGGCTCAGCGTGGACGAGACCCTGCGCAAGGAATCGTGGGAGGAGGCGGGCATCGCCCCTTCCCTGCTGGCCAACACCAACTGCCTCGGCGCCGTGCGCGTCGAGTACTCGGTGCCCGAAGGGCTGCACCGCGAGATCCTCTTCGTGCATGACCTCTGGCTGCCGCCTGAATTCACGCCCGCGAACCAGGACGGCGAAGTGGGCGAATTCCGTTGCATGCCCGTGGAGGAGGTGCTCCACAACCTGCTCGCCGGCGACTTCACGCTGGACGCGGGCACCGTGATGATCGACGGGCTTTTGCGACTGGGCGCGGTGCTGCCCGAGGATCCCCAGTATCTCGACCTCCTTCGCCTCATGAAGCCGTGAGCGGCGTGGCGGCCACCGGCCCCGCGAACATCGCCTGAGGCGCACAGGCGGGCAGTGCAGGCGTGGCGCCGGGTTAGAATTCCCCACTACATCCGGCCGCTCCGACAATGGCTTCCTTCACGACGACCCCGGCCTGGCAGGCGCTGCTCGCGCATCGCGATTCGCTCGCCGGCAGGCGCATCTCGGAGCTCTGGGAAGACGATCCCGGCCGTGGGGCCGCCCTCACCTTTCCCTGCGCCGGGCTCGCGGTCGATTTCTCCAAGCAGCGCATCACCCCGGAAACGCTCGCCCTGCTGGTGGCGCTGGCGCGCGAGCGGGGCCTGCCTGGCCTGATCAACCGGCTCTTCGCCGGCGAGCGCATCAACCTGTCGGAGAACCGCGCGGTGCTGCACACGGCGCTGCGCGGTGACGAGAACGTAACCCTCGATGGCGTGGACCTTCGCCCCGAGGTGCAGCGCAACCGCGAGCGCCTTCGCGTGTTTTCCGAAGCGGTGCGCGCCGGCCAATGGAAGGGCGTGACCGGGCAGCCCCTGCGCCACGTGCTCGCGCTGGGCATCGGTGGCTCCGCCCTGGGCCCGCAGCTCGCCCTGGAGGCGCTGCGCGGCGAAGCCGACGGGCCCGAGGTGCGCTTCGTCGTCAACGTCGATGCCGCCGAGTTCGACGATGCCGCCAGGGGCCTCGATCCCGCGGCGACGCTGGTGGTCGTCGCTTCCAAGACCTTCACCACCCAGGAGACGATGGCGAATGCCGCGGCCGCGCGCGACTGGATCGTGCGCTCCCTCGGCAACGAGGCGATCCCCAGGCACATGGTGGCCGCGACGTCGAACTACGAGGAGGCCGCGCGCTGGGGCCTGCCGGAGTGCAACGTCTTCCCGTTCTCGGATTGGGTGGGCGGTCGCTTCTCGCTCTGGTCGTCGGTCGGGCTGCCCGTGGCGATCGGCATCGGCATGGCGCGATTCGAGCAGCTCCTCGCAGGCGCGCACGCCACCGACCTCGCTTTCCGCTCCGATCCTCTCGAGCGCAACGTTCCCGCGCTCCTCGGGCTGGTTGGCGTCTGGAACCGAAACGCGCTGGGTGCCCCGAGCCACGCGGTGCTGAGCTATGCCTCGCGCCTGGCGAGCCTGCCCGCATACCTGCAGCAGCTGGAGATGGAGTCCAACGGCAAGCGGGTCGATCGCGATGGCGAGCCCATCGATTTCGCGACCTGCCCGGTCGTCTGGGGCGGCACCGAGACGCCGGGACAACACGCGTTCCACCAATGGCTGCACCAGGGAACCGACCGCGCCTCCTGTGACTTCATCGTCATCGCCCGCGCGATGGGAACCCGGCGCGAGCACCACGAGATCCTGCTGTCGCATGCCTGCGCGCAATCGGAAGCGTTGATGGAAGGCCTCGCGACGCCGCAGACGCACAAGGCCTGCCCGGGCGACCGTCCCAGCACCACCCTCGTCCTGCCCGCCCTCGATGCCTATCATCTCGGCGCGCTGCTCGCCGCCTACGAGCACAAGGTGTTCGTCCAGGGCGTGATCTGGGGAATCAATTCGTTCGACCAATGGGGCGTCGAGCTCGGCAAGACGATCGCGGGGCGCATCCTGCCCGCCGTTCGCGGTAACGCCGCCGAGCTGCATCCCGCCACCCACCACCTGCTGGGCGTGATCCGGAAGCTCGGGCGCGGGGAGTAGCCCGCCGCATGCCGACCGAGGATTTCCGGCGCATCTTCGAGACGCTCCGCGTCGCGATCGCCGGTGCGGACGCCGCGGGCGCCATCGCGTTCGCCAATGCGGCGTTCTCCGAGCTCGCCTCGCAAGCCGACGGCCCGCTTCCCGGCAAGCCGCTCGGGGACCTCTTCGTAGCCGACGATCGCCGTCGCGTGCTGCAGAACGTGGCGCGCGTGGGCGAAGGCAAGGCGGCTTCGGCGTTCGTGGACGCGCGGCTGGCGGGCGAAGCCGAGGGCCGCTGGGTGAGCGTCGGCTTCCAGCCCTGGCTCGATTCGCGCGACCAGCCTTCGGGCGTGCTCGTCGTGCTGCAGGAGATCGGCGCGCAGCGCGACACCGAGGCGGCCCTGAACCTCGCTGCCGCCCGCCTGCTCGCGCTCGCGGAGGCTTCGCCCGCCGCCAAAATGGTGGAGACGGAGGCGGGTGAGGTGGAGCTCGCAAACGAGGCGTTCTGCCGCTTGCTGTCACTCGACTCGGCGCCGCAATCGCTGCCCGGCCTGGCCGTGGAGGAAATCCTCGCCCGCTCGCCGCTGGTCGACGCCAGGGAAGCGAAGCGCGCGCGCCGCAGCGGCTCCACCATGGGGAGCATCGAGCTGCGCCTCGACGACGGGCGCATGGTGACGCTGGAACGCCGGCCGGTGCTGGTGGACGAGCGTGTTGCCGGTGCGGTGTGGACTTCGCGCGAAGAGGCGGCCGGCGGGCGGGCGCCGGCCAAGGGCGAGGCCGAGGTGGCCCTGATCGAGAAGATCGCCCAGGAGCTGTCGGTCGCGCTCGAGGGGCTCTCCACGTTGTCCATCCGCGCTCAAAGCAGCGACTTCGACCCCGTGCTCGTCGAGCATTACCAGCGCATCCGCGGCGCCACCGAGACCGCGATGGCGGCGATCGGCGACCTCGTGGACTTCTCGCGCATGTCCGGTGGCGTGGTGCTGCACCGCCGGCCCTTCGCCCTGCGGGCGGCGCTGGCAAGCCTGGTCGAGCGCATCATCCCGGCAGTCGAGGAACGCGGCTCGCGATTGCGCCTGAAGATCGAGCAGGACGTGAGCGACTGCCTCGAGGGCGACATCGATCGCCTGCTGATGATCCTCAAGAACCTGCTCGACAACGCGCTCGCGATCGCTCCGGGCGGCGAGGTCACGCTGCAGATCACGCCCGAATACCTTACCGAATCGGGCATCCAGCTCTCCTTCAGCGTGCTGGTGGCCGGCACGGCGGCGGCGGCGCCCAAGGCCTCGCCCGAAGGCGGCATGGGCGTCGCGGTCGCCAAGTTCATGGTGGCGGCCATGGGCGGCAAGCTCGCGATCGCCGCGCGCGCCGGGGCCGAGGCGCTCTACGGCTTCACCATCGAATTCCCGGTGCGGCCGGCGGTCCCGCAGCCACCGCGCCCGAGCTTCGCCACGCTGGTGGGGATGCCGGTGCTGCTCGTCTCGGGCGATTGCGCGCAGCGCGACGAGGTCGCCAACCTGCTGCGCGGCTGGCGCATGCTGCCGCTTGAAGCCGACAACGCGCCCATGGCGCTCGCGCTCCTCGATCGCCTGCACCAGGAAGGCACGCCCATCCCGCTGGTGATCCTGTCCAACCGGCTGCCGGTGCAGGACGGCTTCCTGCTCGCCTTCCGCATCCGCCACCATCCACGCTTCGCGCCCACGCTGGTGATGATGCTCGCCACGCAAGGCAGGCCCGGCGACGCCATCGCGTGCCGCGAGAACGGCATCGCCGCGTACATGCGATACCCCATCCGCGACAACCAGTTGAACGAGGCGATCATGGCGGTCACCGGAGCCTCGGTCGACGTGGCCGAGGCGCCTACGCTGGTCACGCGCCACTCGCTGCGGGAGCAGCGCAAGGGGGCCACCGTGTTGCTGGTGGATCGCAGCCGCGACAGCCAGATCCTGGCGGCTCACATCCTCGGCCGCGAGGACTGCAGCGTCGTGGTGGCGCACGACCTCGCCGAGGCCCTGGGTGCGCTCGACCAGGACACCTACGACGTGCTGCTCGTGGACACTTCGCTCGCGGGCCTCGAAGGCGACGATGCGGCGGCGAAGTTGCGCGCGCGCATCGCGCGCAACCCGCACGCGACGAAGATCGTGGCGGTGAGCCTCGAGCACTCGCCCGCCTACCGCGAGGGCAAGCTCGCCGCGGGCTTCGATGCCACCGTCGCGAAGCCCTTCCGCAAGGACGACTTGCTGCAGCTGCTGCGCAACACCGCGCGGCCGCAGGCGGCGCCGCGATAGCGGCGATGCGCGCCGCGCGGCTCGCCTGGCCGGCGCTCTTCCTCGCCTGCGTGCTGGTGGCCGGGCTCGGCTCCCTTGCCCTCGGCCGGGACCTCAACTGGGACCTTCGCAACTACCACTACTACAACGCCTTCGCACTGCTCGAGGGCCGGCTGGGCTTCGACCTCGCCCCGGCACAGCTGCAGACGTACCTGAACCCGCTGGGCGACCTGCCGTTCTACGCGCTGGTGCACGTCTTGCCCGATGCGCGCGGCGTCGCTTTCGCCATGGCGCTTCCCGCGGCCATCGCCGCGTTCTTCTTGCTGCGCCTGCTGCTGGCGGTCTTCCCGGCGGGCGCACCGCAGCGCATGTTGTGCGTGCTCGCGGCCGCCGCCATCGGGCTCACGACCGCGACCGGGCTGTCGCAGCTGGGCTCGACGATGAACGAGTGGCTGGGCGCGGCGCTGGTGATGCCGGGCGTGGCGCTCGCCGCGCGCGCCGCGATGCAGGACCGCAGCGCCTGGCGCCTCGTGCTCGCCGCTTCGGTCCTGGTGGGCTTCGCCGCGGGGCTCAAGCTCGCTCACGCTCCCTACGCCATCGGCTTGCTCAGCGGACTGCTCGCCGCGAACACCTGGCGCAATCGCCTCGTGCGCGGCCAGGTGGCCATCGTGGGACTGCTCGCCGGATTCCTGCTGGCCTACGCCGGGTGGGGCGCCATCCTGCAACGCGAGTTCGGCAGCCCGATGTTCCCGTTCTTCAACGCCTTCTTCAAGTCGCCGTGGTGGGAGATCCGCAACTGGTTCGATGCCCAATTCGGGCCGCAGGGACCGCTGCAGGCGCTCACCTTTCCGATCTGGTTCTCGCACCGCAGCAGCCTGGTCTCGCAGGTGTCCTTCCGCGACTACCGCCTTGCCACCCTGCTGGTGCTGGGGGCGTGCGTGGCGCTCGCGATGCTGCTCGCGCGCAACCCGCGCGGGCGCTTCCGGGAGCGCGACGAGGATGGCGCCTGGCGCTTCCTCGCCTTTTTCGCGATCGGGGCCTACCTCGCCTGGCTGGGCGCATTCTCGATCCACCGCTACCTGCTGCCGCTCGAGCTCGTTTCGGGCGCGCTCATCGTGGCCGCGCTCGCGCGACTGGTTCCCGGGGCCACGGGCAGGCGGGTGGCCATCGTCGTGCTCGCCGTCCTGCTGGTGGGCACGACTCGCAAGCCGGGCTGGGAGCGCGGCCCCTTCGACGGCCCCTACTTCGACGTGAAGCCGCCGCCCGTGGCCGCCGAGGCGCTCGTCATCATGGCCTTCAACCTGCCGGCCTCGTACGTGGTGCCGAGCTTTCCGCGCGAGACGCGATTCGTTTCGCCCTCGAACAACTTCCTTTCACCGGGGCAGGCAAATCTGCTGTCGCGCCGCATCGCCGAAGTGATCGCGCGGCACCCGGGGCCGTTGTACCTGCTGGAGGATCGCGCATCGCCTGCGCCCGCCGCGCTGCTGGCGCCTTTCCAGCTCGAGCGCGCGCGGCCGGAATGCGCGAGCGTGCGCTCGAACGTGGACCGCGACGCGCTTCAGCTCTGCGCGCTCGCACGCGCCTCGAGCAACGCCGCTGCGAGCTCGACGAAGCCGCAGGCGCCTTCGGAGGGCGTGATCCAGGCAGGCAAGGAGGTCATGAGATCGGCCATCGCCGAGACGTTGGCCACGCCGACGGAGTGCGGGAAGAAGGCGAACATCGGTTGGTCATTGGGCGAGTCGCCGGCGAAAACCAGCGAATCGCGCGCGCGGTCGAGGTCGATGGCGAACTCCTCGCGCAGCATGAGGCGGGAGGTCGACAGCTTGTCGTAGCCGCCGAACCAGCCGTTCACGTGGATCGAGCTCGCCTTCGCGGTGAGCCCTTCGGACTCCATGATCGCGACGATGCGGCGCACCTGCTCCATGGGCAGCGCGGGCACGTCCTCGCAGAAGTCGATGGCGAGGTCGGCTTCGCGGTAGGGCTGGTCGGAGGCAATGGCGCTGCCCGGTACTTCGGTGAGCACTCGCGCGGCGATCGCGTCCAGGCGCTCGCGGCGAAGCGCGCGCTCCTCGTCGCCCACCACGTAGCGCTTCACCAGGCGGCGCGAACGCGCGTCGTGCCGGAACCAGAAGGCGCCGTTCTCGCCCACGACGCCGTCCACCGGCCACATGCGGGCGATGTGGTCGCACCAGCCCGCCGGCCGGCCCGTGACGGGTACGACGAGGAAACCGGCCTCGCGCAGGTCCTCCATCGCGGCGTAGGAGGCGGCGGGCAACTTGCCGCGCAGCGTGAGGGTGTCGTCGATGTCGGTGAGGACGGCGCGAATGCCCGCGCGCGCCGCGGCCGGAAAATCCGCGAGCGGTTTCATGCCTCGGCGCCGAGGTACTTCGCCACCGCCACGCGCTCGGCCTCGGCCATGTGCAGGCCGCACTTCGTGCGCCGCCACAGGACGTCCTCGGCGGTGACCGCCCATTCCTGCGCACGTAGGTACTCGACCTCGCGCTCGGTGAGCCCGGCGCCGAAATGCCGGCCCAGGTCGTCGATCGACCGCGCCTCGCCGAGCACGAGCGGGGCGCGGCTTCCGTGCCGGCGCACGATCGCCTCGACCAGGTCGCGGCCGAGCCGCGAGTGCTTCTCGTGCATCTCGTCGCGGAAGGCGTTGAAGCGGGAAAGGTTGCCTCCCGGCAGCGGTTCACTCGCGGTCCATGCGGGTTTCAGCCCCGGGAAGAAGGGCTCGAGCTTCTGCATCGCCTCCTGCGCCAGGCGCCGGTAGGTCGTGATCTTGCCGCCGAAGACGGTCAGCAGCGGCGCCCGGCGCGCCTCGTGGTCCACGGCGAGGACGTAGTCGCGCGTGACCTGCGAGGGGTTCGCCGAGCCGTCGTCGTAGAGCGGGCGCACCCCGGCGTAGCTCGAGACCACGTCGGCGGCGGAGATCGGCTTGGCGAGGAAGCGGTTGGCGGCGGCGACGAGGTAGTCGACCTCCTCCGCGGAGATGCGCGCCGCCGATTCCACCGTGTCCACCGCGACATCGGTCGTGCCGATGAGGCTGAAGCGGCCCTCGTACGGAATGACGAAGACCACCCGCTTGTCGGGGTTCTGCAGGATGTAGGCGTGGCCCTGCGAATGCACCTTGGGCACGATGATGTGGCTGCCCTTTACCAGGCGCACGCCCGCGCGGATGCGATCGCCGTCGACGGTTGCGAGCACCTTGGCCACCCACGGGCCAGCGGCGTTCACGATGCAGCGCGCGCGCACGGAGCGCTCCTCGCCGGAAGCGCGCCGGATCACCGCCTCCCAGGCCCCGTCCACGCGCCGGGCGCGCTCGAAGCGCGTGCGGGTGAGGATCGCCGCGCCCTTCTCGCGGGCGGCGATGGCGTTGATCACGGTGAGGCGCGAGTCGTCGACGCGGCAATCCGAATAGACGAAGCCCGAGCGCAGCCCGGGCTTGAGCCCCGCGCTGTATTCCATGTGCGGGAAGGACACGCCCTTCGAGCCGGGCAGCGTGATGCGCCCGCCGAGGTGGTCGTACATCCAGAGGCCCATGCGGATCATCCACGCGGGCCGCATGCTGGCATCGTGCGGTAGCACGAAGAGCAGCGGGCGGATGATGTGCGGGGCGAGCCGCAGCAGCACCTCGCGCTCCTGCAGCGCCTCGCGCACCAGGCGGAACTCGTACTGCTCGAGGTAGCGCAAGCCGCCGTGGATGAGCTTCGAGCTCCACGAGCTCGTCGCCGCGGCGAGGTCGCCTTGCTCCACCAGGGTGACCTTGAGCCCGCGCCCGGCGGCGTCGCGCGCGATGCCGGCGCCATTGATGCCGCCGCCTACGACCAGGATGTCGATTTCGTTCAACCGACCAAACCTTTGGACACGGCGCCAGCCCCGAATTGCGCCCACCAGAGCAGGCCGAGGGACGTCTTGGTGTCGGTGATCGCCCCGTCGCGCACCCACTCGAGCGCGTCGGCCAGCTTCGCCTCGAAGACCTCCAGGTGCTCGCCGGCATCGAGCTGCGCGCCCACGTGGACCAGGCCGCGCGCGCCGTAGAGGTGGATCACCTCGTCGGAATAGCCGATGCAAGGATCGAGCGTCGCGATCTTCCACCATTCCCCCGCTTCGAAGCCGCACTCCTCCACGAGCTCGCGCCGCGCGGTCTCGAGCGGCGGCTCGCCGGGGTTCAGCTTGCCCGCGGGCAGCTCGATGAAGTGGCGCCGCTTGGGGTAGCGGAACTGCCGCTCGAGCAGGATGGTGGCCGGATCCAGGAACGCCAGCATCACCACCGCGCCCGGGTGCTCGACGTACTCGCGCCGGGCGGGCGAGCCGTCGTGCAGGCGAACCTCGTCCAGGCGGACCTTGAGCAGGGCGCCCTCGTACGCGATGCGGGAAGAGACCATTTCCTCGCTGAAGTCCTGGCCGGAGTGCGGAGGCTTCGTCATGCGAGGGCCGGGATAAGGGCGCGCCTCCTCACATCGAGGCGGTGATGGCGCGGACGCAGAGGTCCATCAGCGGGGCGGGAAGGATGCCCAGCACCAAAGTTGCCACGCCCATGGCCGACAGCACCCAGCGCGTGCCGGCGCGGGGCTCGAGGGTGATCTCGCCCGCGGGCGGGTCCATGTACATGACCTTCACCACGCGCAGGTAGTAGAAGGCCCCCACGACCGACAGCAACACGGCATACACGACGAGCCAGGTGTAGCCCGCCTCGAGCGCCGCCTGCAGCACCGCCAGCTTGGCGAAGAAGCCGACCGTGGGCGGCAGCCCGGTGAGGGAGAACATGGTGATGAGCATCATGAAGGCGTACCACTTCGACTTCTGGTTGAGCCCGCGGAAGTCGTCGATGTCCTCGGCCTCGAAGCCTGCCCGGGACAGCAGCAGGATCATGCCGAAGGAGGCGAGCGTCATGATCACGTAGGCGAGCACGTAGAACATCGCCGAGCCGTAGCCATTGCCGGTGCCGGCCAGGATGCCCACCAGCACGAAGCCCATGTGCGAGATGGTCGAATAGGCGAGCATGCGCTTGAGGTTCGTCTGCGCGATCGCGACGACGTTGCCGATCGCAAGCGAGGCCACCGCCAGCACGACCAGCATCGGCTGCCAGTCTGGAGTCATGCCCTGCAGGCCGTTGGCGAGCAGGCGCATGACGAAGGCGAACGCGGCGATCTTGGGCGCCGCGCCGACCAGCAGCGTGGCCGGGGTGGAGGCGCCGTGGTAGACGTCCGGGATCCACATGTGGAAGGGAGCCGCGCCCAGCTTGAAGGCGATCCCCGCCACGACGAAGACCAGGCCGAAGACGCCCAGCATCTGGTGGGCCTGGCCATGCTCTATCGCGAAGGCCACGCGCGTGAGCTCGAGCGATCCCGTGGCGCCGTAGATCATCGACAGCCCGTAGAGCAGCAGGCCGGAGGACAAGGCGCCCAGGACGAAGTACTTCATGCCCGCCTCGGTGGCGCGCGCCGAGTCGCGCTGCAGGGCGACCAGCGCGTATTGCGACAGCGCCATCAGCTCCAGGCCCAGGTAGAGCGTGAGGAAGTGCTGCGCCGAGATCATCACCATCATGCCGATGGCGCCGAAGATCGACAGGCAGAGGAATTCGCCCGTGAGCAGGCCGCGCAGCTCGAGGTAGCCGCGGCCGAGCACCAGGGTCGCCGCCACCGACAGCAACATGGCGATCTTGAGCACCTGGGACATCAGGTCGGCCACGAAGAGGCCCTGGAAGGTCACGACCGTGGGACGTCCGAGCGTTGTCGCGGTCAGGACGGCAACGCCCACGAGGCTCGCCACCGATAGCCAGTACGTCACGTGCCGCTGCGAGGGCCTGAGGAAGGCATCGAGGATCAGCAGCGCGAACACCGCGAGCGAAAGCGCGATCTCCGGCAGGGCGGGAACGAGCGTCGCGAGGGAGAAGGTGGCGGTGTTCATAGCTTGGACTGCATCACGTGGCGCAGCAGCTCCTGGATGGTGGGGTTCATCACGTCGGCGAGCGGCTTGGGATGGACGCCCATCCACAGCACCGCCACGGCGAGCAGCGCGAGGAAGGCCAGCTCGCGCCTGCCCACGTCCTTCAGGGCGGCCACGTGCTCGTTGGCGATGCCGCCGAAGATCACCCGCTTCACCATCCACAGGGTGTAGGCCGCGCCCCAGATGAGCGTGGTCGCGGCGAGGAACGCGTACCAGAAGCTCACCTTGAGCGTGCCCAGGATGACCATGAACTCGCCCACGAAGCCGCTGGTGCCCGGCAGGCCCGAGTTGGCCATGGCGAAGAGCACGAAGAACGCCGCGAAGACGGGCATGCGGTTGGCCACGCCGCCGTAGTCGGCGATCCGGCGCGAGTGCACGCGGTCATAGAGCACGCCTACGCAGAGGAACATGGCGGCGGAGACGAAGCCGTGCGAGACCATCTGCAGCATGCCGCCCAGCATGCCGTCGGCATTGAAGATGAAGAAGCCGAGGGTCACGAACCCCATGTGGGAGATGGACGAGTAGGCGATCAGCTTCTTCATGTCGCCCTGCACCAGCGCCACCAGACCGATGTACACCACCGCGATGAGCGACAGCGTGATCATGAAGCCGTCGAGCAGGTGCGACGCGTCCGGCGCGATGGGCAGGTTGAACCTCAGGAAGCCGTAGCCGCCGATCTTGAGCGTGATCGCCGCGAGGATGACCGACCCGCCCGTGGGCGCCTCCACGTGCGCATCGGGCAGCCACGTGTGCACCGGCCACATCGGCACCTTCACCGCGAACGACATGAACATCGCCAGGAACACCAGCACCTGGGCCGTCATCGGCAGCTGCAGCTTGTGGTAGTCGAGGATCTCGAAGCTGCCGTTGGTCTGCACGTACAGGTAGATGAACGCGGCGAGCATGAGCAGCGAGCCCAGCAGCGTGTACAGGAAGAACTTGACCGCGGCATACACCCGGTTGGGCCCGCCCCACACCCCGATGATGAGGAACATCGGGATCAGCATCGCCTCGAAGAAGAAGTAGAAGAGCACCGCGTCGAGCGAGGCGAAGACGCCGTTGATGAGCCCCGACATGATCAGGAACGCGGCCAGGTACTGCGAGACCTTCTCGGTGATCGCCTCCCAGTGCGCGATCACGACGAGCACCGTCATCAGGCTGTTCAGGAGGATGAGCGGCATCGCGATGCCGTCCACACCGAGGTGGTAGTTGACGTTGAACTGCCGGATCCAGGGCGTCATCTCGACGAATTGCATCGCCGCGGTGGGCTGGAAGCCGGTCCAGAGGGGGATGCAGACGGCGAATCCGAGGATCGAGCCCACGAGCGCTGTCCAGCGCGCCGGCGCGGGGTTGGCGTCGCGACCGATGGCGAGCACCGCCACGCCGAAGGCGATCGGGACCCAGATGGAGAGCGAAAGCAGCATTGGTCGGGTCGTCCGCTCTCAGAAACGCTGCAGCTGCAGCCAGAACCAGGTGAGGATCGCGAACACGCCCAGGATCATCGTGAACGCATAGTGGTAGATGTAGCCCGTCTGCAGCTTGCGGCTCACGCCCGCGAACCAGCCGATGAGCTTCGCGGTGCCGTTCACCATGATGCCGTCGATGATCGTGCGGTCGCCCCAGGTCCAAAGCCCCGTGCCGACCCTGCGCGCGCCGCCGGCGAAGAACCAGTCGTTGAAATCGTCGAAGCCGTACTTGCGCTCGAGGATCATCGGGATCACGCCCAGCCGTGCCTTGATCACGGCCGGCAGGCCAGGGCGCGCGATGTAGAGGAACCAGGCGAGCGCGAGGCCGCCGATGGCGAGCCAGAAGGGCAAAGTGCCGAATGCGTGCGTGATCATGCCGGGCACCCCGTGGTACTCCTTCGCGAGCGCCTGCATGGTGGCCGATTGCGAGATCGCGCCGGCGAACCAGTCGCCGTAGAGCATCGGCCCGATGGCCAGCGCGCCGATGAAGATCGAGGGAATGGCGAGCAGCACCAGCGGCAACGTGACCACCCACGGCGATTCGCGCGGCGGGCCGTGCATGTCGTGGTGATGCGGCTCCTCGGCGGCATGGTCACCGTGGTCTGCGTGGTGGTCGGCCTGGAACCGCTCCTTGCCATGGAAAGCGAAGAACACCAGCCGGAACGAATACACCGCGCTCACGAATACCCCCGCCACCGCGAGCACGTAGGCGAACATGTGCCCGGGCGTAGTGGATACGCGCGCCGCCTCGACGATGGTTTCCTTGGAAAAGAACCCGGAGAAGGGCGGGATGCCCGCATTGGCCAGAGCCCCGATCAGCACCGTGAGGTAGGTGATCGGCATGTACTTGCGCAGCCCGCCCATCTTCCTCATGTCCTGCTCGTGGTGCAGCGCGATGATCACCGAGCCCGCGCCTAGGAACAGCACCGCCTTGAAGAACGCGTGGGTCATCAGGTGGAAGATGCCGACCGAATAGGCGCCGGCGCCGAGCGCCACCGTCATGTAGCCCAGCTGCGAGAGGGTCGAGTAGGCGACCACCCGCTTGATGTCGTACTGCACGAGGGCGATGAGCGCCATGAAGAACATGGTGATGGCGCCGATCACGATCACGAAGGAGAGCGCCGCGGGCGAGAGCTCGAATAGCGGCGACATGCGCGCCACCATGAATATGCCGGCCGTGACCATGGTGGCCGCATGGATCAGCGCCGAGATCGGCGTCGGCCCCTCCATCGAGTCGGGCAGCCAGACGTGCAGCGGGAACTGCGCGCTCTTGCCCATGGCGCCCACGAAGAGGCAGATGCAGATGATGGACAGCAGGGACCAGCTCAACCCGGGGATCAGCTCCACGGAAGCGGGGGCGAAGCGCGGCGCCTCGGCGAAGACCGGCGCGTAATCGAGCGTGCCGAAGACCGCGAACACGAAGGCCACCCCGAGCAGGAAGCCGAAATCGCCGACCCGGTTCACGAGGAAGGCCTTCAGGTTGGCGTAGATGGCCGTCGGGCGCGTGAACCAGAAGCCGATCAGCAGGTAGGAGACGAGGCCCACGGCTTCCCAGCCGAAGAAGAGCTGCAGGAAGTTGTTCGCCATCACCAGCATCATCATCGAGAAGGTGAAGAGCGAGATGTAGGCGAAGAAGCGCTGGTAGCCGGGATCGTCGGCCATGTAGCCGATGGTGTAGACGTGCACCATGAGCGACACGAACGTGACCACGCACATCATGGTCACGGTGAGGCGATCGACCAGGAAGCCCACCTGCAGGCGCCAGCCGTCGCCCGCCAGCCACGTGAACAACTCGGCGTCCAGGCGCGCGCCCCCCGAGACCTGCACGAGGGCCCACACCGAGGCGGCGAACGAGACGGCGACCGAGGCGATGGTCACCGTGTGGGCGAACCCGCGCCCGAGCTTCCACCCGAGGAAGCCCGCGAGGATCGCGCCCACCAGCGGCGAGAACGCCGCGATGCACGAGAGGGTCATCAAATCCATCGTTGTTCTTTCTTTTTCCCCGTCCCCCGTACCCCGTCGCTCATCCCTTCAGGCTTCCCAGGTCGTCCACGTTGATCGAGCGCAGGTTGCGGAAGAGCGCCACCAGGATCGCGAGGCCGATGGCCGACTCGGCCGCGGCCACGGTCAGGATGAAGAAGACGAAGACCTGCCCGGACAGGTCGTTCAGGAAGTGCGCGAAGGCGATGAAGTTCATGTTGACCGCCAGCAGCATCAGCTCGATCGCCATCAGAAGGACGATGAGGTTCTTGCGGTTCATGAAAATGCCCATCACGCCGATCGCGAAGAGCAGCGCGCCCAGGACGAGGTAATGGCTGAGCGGGATCATCGCGCCTCTGCGCCGCCTTCGGGGGCCGCGGCCGGCGCGGCGGGCGTGGACGAGGCGAGCTTCACGATCTTCAGGCGGTCCTCCTTGCGCGCGGCCAGCTGCTGGCCGGGATCCTGGTACTTGGTCTCCTTGCGCGTGCGCAGGGTGATGGCGATCGCCGCCACGATCGCCACCAGCAGGATCACCGCGGCGATCTCGAAGGCGAAGACGTAGTCGGTGTACAGCACGAGGCCCAGCGCCTTGGTGTTGGAGAAGCCCGCTCCCGGCGCGCCCGGCGAGGCGACCTGCTCGCCGCCGAAGCCGCGCCAGAGCAGCAGCCCCATCTCGGCCGCCATGAGGATGCCCACGCCGGCGGCGAGCGGCAGGTTGCCCCAGAAGCCCTCGCGCAGCTTGTCGATGTTGATGTCGAGCATCATCACCACGAAGAGGAAGAGCACCATCACCGCGCCCACGTAGACGAGCACCAGGGTGATGGCGAGGAACTCGGCGTAGAGCAGGAGCCACAGGCCCGCGGCCTGCACGAAGGCGAGCACCAGCCAGAGCGCGGCGTGCACCGGGTTTCGCACCAGGATGACGGCGAGGCTCGCCGCCAGCAGCATGCCGCCGAAGAGGTAGAAGAGGACGAGGGCGAAGCTCATCGGTAGGGCGCGTCGGCCGCGCGCGCGGCGGCGAGCGACTCCTCGTACCTGTCGCCGATGGCGAGCAGCATGGGCTTGGTGTACACGGTCTCGCCGCGGCTTTCGAAGTGCCACTCGTGGATGTCGGTCTCGACGATCGAATCGACCGGGCAGCTCTCCTCGCAGAAGCCGCAGTAGATGCACTTGACCAGATCGATGTCGTAGCGCGTGGTGCGCCGCGTGCCGTCGTCGCGCTGCTCGCTCTCGATGGTGATGGCGAGCGCCGGGCACACCGCCTCGCAAAGCTTGCAGGCGATGCAGCGCTCCTCCCCGTTGGGGTAGCGGCGCAACGCGTGCAGGCCGCGGAAGCGAACGCTCCTTGGCGTCTTCTCCTCGGGATACATCACGGTAACCTTGCGGGAGAACATGTAGCGCCCGGTGAGGCGCAGGCCCTTCACCAGCTCGGTGAGCATCAGGCTCGATGCGATGTCCTTTACGCGCTCGAGCATGCTATTTCCCCCCGAACCAGATGTTGATTACCGGCCAGCTCGCGAAGGGCTCCATCATCATCACGCCCACGACCGCGATCCACACGAGCGTGAGCGGAATGAAGACCTTCCAGCCGAGGCGCATGATCTGGTCGTAGCGGTAGCGCGGAAACGACGCCCGCACCCAGAGGAACACGAACATGAGGAAGGCGACCTTGGCGAGCAGCCACCAGATGCCCGGGGCCGCGAGCCAGGACAGCGGCGCGCCGGCCTCGCGCAGGAAGCCGAAGTTGAAGGGGGAGAGCCACCCGCCCAGGAACACGAGGCTCGAGATGAACGAGATCAGGATCATGTTCGCGTACTCGGCGAGGAAGAAGACCGCGAACATCATTCCCGAGTACTCGACGTGGAAGCCCGCCACGATCTCGCTTTCGCCCTCGGCCACGTCGAACGGGTGGCGGTTGGTCTCGGCGAGCCCGGCGATGTAGTGGATGACGAAGAGCGGCAGCAGCGGCAGCCAGAACCACTCGAACAGGCCGTAGTTGCCGTCCTGGCGCGCGACGATTTCCGACAGCCGCATGCTCTGCCCGGCCATGAGGGCGCCCACGAGCGCGAAGCCCATCGCGAGCTCGTACGAGACCATCTGGGCCGAGGCGCGCATCGCCCCGAGAAACGCGTACTTCGAGTTCGACGCCCAGCCGGCGATGATCACGCCGTAGATGCCCATCGACGTGAGCGCCAGCATCACGAGCAGGGCGGCATCGACGTTGGCGATCACCCAGTCGGGCGTGAAGGGCACGATCGCCCAGGCCGCCAGCGCCGGGGCCACCGCGACGACCGGGGCCAGCAGGAAGAGCGCCTTGTTGGCCCCTGCCGGGATCATCTGCTCCTTCATGAGCAGCTTGATGGCATCGGCGATCGGCTGGAGGATGCCCTTGTAGCCCACGCGGTTGGGGCCCTTGCGGACCTGCATCCAGCCGATGACCCAGCGCTCGATGAGCTGGTAGTACAGCACCGTGAGCAGCACCGGCACCAGCACCATCGCGATCATCGCGAGCGTGCTGCCGACCGTATACGCGTGCGGGCCCCACTCGGGGCCGAAGGCCCAGTTGGCGGCGCCCTGCCCGTAGCCGCGGATCTGGCCGACGAAGTCGTTCATGCGACCTGGGCCTCCGCGAGCTTCTCGACGCGGATGCCGCCTTCGCCCAGCGCCGCCGTCTCGGCGACCCCGCGGGCGATCCTCACGGTCCCGGGAACGAGGGCCGCATCGAACGCGACGGCGAGGCGCGCCTCACCGCCGCCGTCGGAGCGCACCAGCGCCCGGTCACCTGCGGCCAGGCCGAGGCTCGAGGCGGTCTCGGGGTGCACGCGCACCGTACGCGCCGCCTTGCCCTGCGCGGTGCGCTGCAGGGGAAGGGAACGGCGCACGATCGGATCGGTGCCGTAGAGCGCGAACTCGGCGACGCGCTCGAGCGCCGCGCCCTCGGCCTGCACCTGCCACTCGATTTCCGGGATGGTGTTGTCGAGGCCCTCGCGCGCCCATGCTTCGAGGTCGGGCGCGATGTCGCGGCGCACCTCGTCGATGGACTCGGCGTTGAACCCCGGCAGCTCCAGCAAGGAGCCCAGCATGCGCAGCACCTTCCAGCCGGGCCGCGCCTCTCCGGCGGTCTTCACCATCGCGTTGAAGGACTGCGCGCGGCCCTCCATGTTGACGAACGTGCCGGCGGATTCGGTAAAAGGGGCGATGGGCAGCATCACGTGCCCCGCGTCGGTGGTCGCGTTGCGGAAGGCCGACAGCACCACGCTGAATTCGGATTTTTCGATGGCCTGCAGCGCGGCTGGCCCCATGTCGAGCTCGGCCTCTACGCCCGCCACGAGGTAGGCGCTGCGCGGCGAGCGCACCATGGCGAGCGCATCCAGCCCGCCGCGCGGCAGCGCGCCGGCTCGATGGGCGCCGACCGCGTTGGCGCCATCGGGCAGCACGCCCACGGTGGCCCCGGAAATGCGCCCGATCTCCTGCGCGATCGCGAGCAGCACCGAGTAATCGGGATGCTGCTGGGCGTAGTGGCCGAGCACGACGGCGGAGCGCCTGCCGACGAGCGTGGCGGCCAGGGCCTTCTCCTCGTCGGTGATCGCGCGCTTCAACTCGCCCTTCACCTTCTTGCCCGTGGCCTGCGCCACCGCGGCGGCCACCGCCGCGAGAACGCCGGCCAGCTCGCCGGGCCTTGCGAGCACGCGCTGCGCCACGGGCATCAGCAGCTCGTCCGCGGCGACGTGCACAGTGCTCACCGCCATGCCCTTGCGCGCAGCGTTGCGGATGCGCGCGGCGAGCAACGGCTGCTCGCCGCGCAGCGTCGAGCCCACCAACACGAGCGATTCCAGGTGGCCCAGCTCGGCGATCTGCACGCCGAGCCACGGCGCCCCGCGGGTGGCGGCGCGAAAATCGGATTGGTGGATGCGATGGTCGATGTTTTCGCTGCCCAGGCCGCGTGCGAGCTTCTGCGCCAGGTGCAGCTCCTCGAGCGTGAGCTGCGGGGCGAGCAACACGCCGAGGGCATCGGCGCCATGGCGCGAGACGACGCCCTTCAGGCCCTGCGCCGCGGCCTCCAGGGCCTCGGGCCAGTCGACCTCGGACCACTGCCCGGCGCGGCGCACCATCGGGCGCAGCAGGCGCTCCTCGGAGTTGAGGCCCTCGTAGGCGAAGCGGTCGCGGTCCGAGATCCAGCACTCGTTCACGTCCTCGCTCTCGATGGGCAGCACCCGCATCACGCGCTCGCGCGCGGTCTGCACCATGATCGAGGAGCCGAGCGAGTCGTGCGCGCTCACCGAGCGGCGCTTGGACAGCTCCCAGTTGCGCGCGCGGTAACGGAAGGGCTTGGAGGTGAGCGCGCCCACGGGGCACAGGTCGATCATGTTGCCGGAGAGCTCGGAATCGACGGTCCGCCCGACGAAGGAGAGGATCTCCGAGTGCTCGCCGCGGCCCGCCATGCCCAGCTCCATCACGCCCGCCACTTCCTGGCCGAAACGCACGCAGCGCGTGCAGTGGATGCAGCGCGTCATGTCGGTGGCGATGAGCGGGCCGAGGTTCTTGTTCACCACGACGCGCTTGGCTTCCTGGTAGCGCGAGTTGCTGCTGCCGTAACCCACGGCCAGGTCCTGCAGCTGGCACTCGCCGCCCTGGTCGCAGATGGGGCAGTCGAGCGGATGGTTGATGAGCAGGAACTCCATCACGCCCTTCTGCGCGTTGATGGCGGCGTCGGAATGCACGAACACCTTCATGCCTTCGGTGGCGGGCGTGGCGCAGGCCGGCAGCGGCTTGGGCGCCTTCTCCACCTGCACCAGGCACATGCGGCAATTGGCCGCGATGGACAGCTTGCGGTGGTAGCAGAAGTGCGGCACGAAGATGCCGAGCTTGGTCGCGGCGTCCATCACGGTCGCGCCGTTGTCGACGGTGACCTTCCGGCCGTCGATCTCGAGGTTCACGGGCTTCGGGCCCGCAGGGGTGCTGGACATCAGTCCGCCGCCATTTTGTGTTGATGCTGCAGGTGCGCCGAGCTATACCCCCCGGCTTTCACGGTGCAGCGCTTGTGGTCGATGTGGTGCTGGAACTCGTCGCGATAGACCTTCACGAAGGCGCGCACCGGCATGGCCGCCGCATCGCCCAGCGCGCAGATGGTGCGGCCCTGGATGTTGTCGGCCAGGTTGAGCAGCAGGTCGAGGTCTTCCTGGCGGCCCTCGCCGGTTTCGATGCGGTGGATGATGCGGTAGAGCCAGCCGGTGCCCTCACGGCAGGGCGTGCACTGGCCGCACGATTCCTCGAAGTAGAAGTACGCGAGCCGCTCGGCCGCCTTGACCATGCACGTGTCCTCGTCCATGACGATGACCGCGCCCGAGCCCAGGAAGGAGCCCGCCTTGGCGATGGAGTCGTAGTCCATGTCGAGGTTCATCATCACGTCGGCCGGCAGCACCGGCATCGACGAGCCGCCGGGGATCACGCCCTTCAGCTTCCTGCCGCCGCGCATGCCACCCGCCATCTCGAGCAGCTTCGCAAAAGGGGTGCCCAGCTTGATCTCGTAGTTGCCCGGCCGGTTCACGTGGCCCGAGACCGAGAAGATCTTGGTGCCGCCATTGTTGGGCTTGCCCTGGGCGAGGAACCAGTCCGCGCCTTCGGTGAGGATCCACGGAACCGCGGCGAAGGTCTCGGTGTTGTTGATCGTTGTGGGCTTGCCGTAGAGGCCGAAGCTCGCCGGGAAGGGCGGCTTGAAGCGCGGCTGGCCCTTCTTGCCCTCGAGCGATTCCAGCAGCGCCGTTTCCTCGCCGCAGATGTAGGCGCCGTAGCCGTGGTGCGCGAAGAGGTCGAAATCGAAGCCGCCGCCCAGGATGTTCCTGCCGAGGAAGCCGGCGTCGCGGGCCTCCTGCAGCGCGCGCTCGAAGATCTCGTACTCGTTCCAGATCTCGCCGTGGATGTAGTTGTAGCCCACGGTGGCGCCGATGGAATAACCGGCGATGATCATTCCCTCGATGAGCGCGTGCGGGTTGTAGCGCAGGATGTCGCGGTCCTTGAACGTGCCCGGCTCGCCCTCGTCGGAGTTGCAGACGATGTACTTCTGGCCGGTGAAGTTCTTCGGCATGAACGACCACTTGAGGCCGGTGGGGAATCCCGCGCCGCCGCGGCCGCGCAGCGCCGACTTCTTCACCTCGGCGATGACGGCGTCGGGCGTGAGCTTCTCCTCGACGATCCTGCGGATGGCGCGGTAGCCGCCGCGGTCCTGGTAGCCCTTCAGGCCCCAGTTGGTGCCGTCCAGGCCCTTCATGATGACGGCGTCGGGCCCGTAGTCGAGGATGGTCATTTCAGCTCCTCGTCGACCAGCCGGTCGATTTTCTCGGGCGTCATGAAGCTCGCCATGCGCTTGTTGTTCACGAGCATCACCGGCGCGTCGCCGCAGGCGCCCATGCACTCGCCTTCCTTCACGGTGAACCGGCCATCGGCGCTCGTCTGGTTGAACGACTCGACGCCGCAGCGGCGCTTGAGGTGCTCGGCGGCTTCCACCGCGCCCGAAAGCGCGCACGGCAGGTTGGTGCAGATCGTGATCTTGTACCTGCCGAGCTTCTTCAGGTTGTACATGTTGTAGAAGGTCGCGACCTCGTAGACCCAGACGGGCGGCATGCGCAGGACCGTCGCGACTTCCTCCATAAGCTCGTTGGACAACCACCCATGCTCGTCCTGGGCGATCGCAAGCGACGACATGACCGCGGACTGCCGCTGCTCGGGCGGGTACTTCGCGGCCTCGCGCTCGATCTTCTGCAGGCTTTCGGCGGAAAGCAGGCCCATCACTCGTCCTTCCAGTAATCGACAGCCGCGCCTACCGGCGTCATGTGGCGCAGTAGCGAGGCGCCGGAACCGCCGAAGGCGCCGACCTTGCCCGAGTCGGGGTACTCGCAGACCTCGGCCGGCATCATGGTCGATACCGAGATGTACGCGAGCTCCGCGGCGGAGTCGTTGATGATCTGGTGCGCCGTTTCCGGGCCGCCCACGGGGCAGCAGATGAAGTCGCCCGCGCGCACGCGGCGGGTCTGGCTGCCGTAGCGCAGCAGGCCCTCGCCCTTCACGATGAAGAACATCTCCTCCTCGGCGCGATGGCTGTGGAAGGGGCACGAGACCTTGCCCGGCTGCACCACGTCGTACGAGTAGCCGAGGTCCTTCGCGCCGACGAGCGGCCCGACGCGCACGGCGTCGGACTCGAACTTGCCGCCGACCGCGGAGAAATGCTCGAGCGCGAGCTGGTCGACATTGATCACTCTCTGGTCGATGATCCTCGTCCCCCGTCCCTCGTCGCCTCGCCCCTTCACCTGTCGATCTCCCCGAACACGATGTCCATGGTGCCGATGATCGCGACCACGTCGGCGATCATGTGGCCCTTGGCCATCTCGTCCATCGCGGAAAGGTGCGCGAAGCCGGGCGCGCGGATCTTCAGCCGCCAGGGCTTGTTGGCGCCATCGCTCATGAGGAAGATGCCGAACTCGCCCTTGGGGTGCTCGATGGCGGCGTAGGCCTCGCCGGGCGGCACGTACATGCCTTCGCTGAAGAGCTTGAAGTGGTGGATGAGCTGCTCCATCGAATGCTTCATCTCCACCCGCGAAGGCGGCGCCACCTTGTGGTTGTCGGTGATGACCGGGCCCGGGTTCTTGCGCAGCCAGTCCACGCACTGGGCGATGATGCGGTTGGACTCGCGCATCTCCTGCACACGGACGAGGTAGCGGTCGTAGCAGTCGCCGTTCGTGCCCAGGGGGATGTCGAAGTCGAGGCGGTCGTACACCTCGTAGGGCTGCTTCCTGCGCAGGTCCCACGCGATGCCCGATCCGCGCAGCATGGGGCCGGTGAAGCCGAGCGCCTGGGCCCGCTCCGGCGTCACGATGCCGATGGAGACCGTGCGCTGCTTCCAGATCCGGTTGTCGGTGAGCAGCGTCTCGTAGTCGTCGACGTACTTCGGGAAGCGCCGGGTGAAATCCTCGATGAAGTCGAGGAGCGAGCCCTGGCGATTGTCGTTCAGCTGGCGCACCTTGTCGGCGCTGCGCACGGTCGACTCGCGGTACTGCGGCATGCTGTCCGGCAGGTCGCGATAGACGCCGCCCGGGCGGTAATAGGCCGCATGCATGCGCGCGCCCGACACCGCCTCGTACATGTCCATCAGGTCCTCGCGCTCGCGGAACGCGTAGAGGAAGACCGTCATCGCGCCCACGTCGAGGGCGTGCGCGCCGATCCACATCAGGTGGTTCAGGATGCGCGTGATCTCGTCGAACATCACGCGGATGTACTGCGCGCGTATGGGCACGTCCACGCCGACCAGCTTCTCGATGGCCATCACGTAGGCGTGCTCGTTGCACATCATCGATACGTAATCGAGCCGGTCCATGTACGGCACGCTCTGCAGGTACGTGCGCGTCTCGGCGAGCTTCTCGGTCGCGCGGTGCAGCAGGCCGATGTGCGGGTCGGCCCGCTGGATCACCTCGCCGTCGAGCTCCAGGACCAGGCGAAGAACGCCGTGCGCCGCCGGATGCTGCGGGCCGAAGTTCATCGTGTAGTTCCTGATTTCCGCCATGTGTTCCCTGGGGTCCCGTGGTCTCTGTGGTGTGAGCCTTAGCGCTTGCCCGACTCGCCGTACTGGTCCTCGCGGATGACGCGCGGCACGATCTCGCGCGGCTCGATGGTGACCGGCTGGTAGATCACGCGTTTCTGCTCGGGGTCGTAGCGCATCTCCACGTACCCGGTGACGGGAAAGTCCTTGCGGAACGGGTGGCCCACGAAACCGTAGTCGGTGAGGATGCGGCGCAGGTCCGGGTGGCCCTTGAAGACGATCCCGTAGAGGTCGAAGGCCTCCCGCTCGTACCAGTTGGCCACGGGCCAGACGCCGATCACCGACTCGAGCGCCGGAAAGTCGTCGTCGCCGCAGAACACGCGCAGCCGGACGCGCCAGTTGTGCGCGATGGACAGCAGGTTGTACACCACCGCGTAGCGCGAGCCCTCCCAAACGTTGCCGTGGCCGCGATAGTCGATGCCCAGCAGGTCGATGAGGGTCGAGAAGGCGAGCGACTTGTCGTCGCGCAAGAGGGTGCAGACGGCCACGAGGTCGGCGGGCGCGAGCTGCAGCACGAGCTGGCCGCGGTCGACTTCCTGGCCGCGGATGCGATCGCCGAGGGCAGAGCCCAACGCGGCCTGCAGCTGTTCGCGGGTGCCGTCCACCTAGCGCCTCGAGATGGTGTTGGTGCGCCTGATCTTGTTCTGCAGCTGGATCAGGCCATAGAGCAGCGACTCGGCGGTGGGCGGGCATCCCGGCACGTAGACATCCACCGGGACGATGCGATCGCAGCCCCGGACCACGGAGTACGAATAGTGGTAGTAGCCGCCACCGTTGGCGCACGAGCCCATGGAGACGACCCAGCGCGGCTCGGCCATCTGGTCGTAGACCTTGCGCAGCGCCGGCGCCATCTTGTTGCACAGCGTGCCGGCAACGATCATCAGGTCCGACTGCCGCGGGCTCGGGCGAAAGACGATGCCGAAGCGGTCGAGGTCGTAGCGGGCGGCGCCGGCATGCATCATCTCGACCGCGCAGCAGGCGAGGCCGAAGGTCATCGGCCAGAGCGAGCCGGTGCGCGCCCAGTTGAGCACGTTGTCCACCTGGGTGACGACGAACCCCTGCTGGGAGATTCCCTCCCTGGGTAGTGCGCTCACGGTGTCTCCAATGCCGGTGCGGCCGGGGTCGTTACTCCCATTCGAGCGCTCCCTTCTTCCACTCGTAGATGAAACCCACGACGAGGATGCCGAGGAAGACGAACATGGCGATGAGCCCGAACCAGCCGATCTGCTGCAGCACGATCGCCCACGGGAAGAGGAACGCGATCTCGAGGTCGAAGAGGATGAAGAGGATCGCCACCAGGTAATAGCGCACGTCGAACTTCATGCGCGCGTCCTCGAAGGCCTCGAACCCGCACTCGTACGGTGAGAGCTTCTCGCTGTCGGGGTTGTGCGCGCCGCTCAGGCGGGCGAGCCCGCCGCTCGCCACGATGGCGCCCACGCCGACGGCGGTGCCGACGGCGAGGAACATCAGGACGGGAAAGTAGCTTTCGAGCAAGTTGCTGGTATCCCAGCTTATCGAGATAGTGGTGCCGTCGAAGAGACTCGAACTCTTACGCCTTTCGGCACTGCCCCCTCAAGACAGCGTGTCTACCAATTCCACCACGACGGCGATGCGGCCGGGACGCAAGCCCCGGCAATGCGATTGCGCGCGAAGCCCCTACTTCGGGATCTCCGTTGACTTCTGTTGCGGCCCGGGCGCCGGAGCCGAGGGAGCTGGCGCCGCGGGAATGGTTTCGTTCTTGGTCGCCGGCAGGGCGAGGGTTTCGGTGACGCCGCCCGACTTGGTCGGCGCGCCGAAATAGGCGAGGCCCATCGTCGCGGCGAAGAACACCGCCGCGAGGACGGCGGTGGTGCGCGAGAGGAAATTGGCCGCGCCGGCGGAGCCGAAGAGGCTCCCCGCCGACCCGCTGCCGAAGGCGGCACCCATGTCGGCGCCCTTGCCGTGCTGCAGCAGCACCAGCACGATGATCGCCAGGGCGACGATGACGTGAATAACCAGGACCAGCGTATGCATCGAACCTCACTCAACCTTTCGCGACCGCGGCGCTCGCGCGCCAGATCGCCACGAATTCTTCCGCCACCAGCGACGCCCCGCCGACCAGCCCACCGTCGACGTCCGGCATCGCGAACAGCTCCGCCGCGTTCGACGCCTTGACGCTGCCGCCATACAGGATCGGCAACCTCGCGGCGATTCCCGCGTCCTGCTGGCCGACGCGCCCGCGGAGGAAGGCATGCGCCTCCTGCGCCTGCGCCGAGCTCGCCGTCTTGCCGGTACCGATGGCCCAGACCGGCTCGTAAGCCACGATCCCGCCGTCCAGCTCCTTCACCCCGCAAACCTGCAGCAGGGCGTCCAGCTGCCTCGCCAGCACCGTTTCGGTGGATCCGGCCTCGCGCTCCTGCAGGGTTTCGCCCACGCAGAAGATCGGCACGAGTCCCGCCCGGCGCGCTGCCGCATGCTTCATCGCGACCAGCTCGTCGCCTTCCCCGAAGAGGGACCGGCGTTCCGAGTGCCCCACGATCGCGTAGCGGCAGCCCAGCTCCACCAGCATCGCCGCCGAAACTTCCCCGGTGTAGGCGCCCTTCTCGTAGCGGCTCACGTCCTGGGCGCCCCAGGCGATCCCCGAGCCCTGCAGCCGTCGCTGGACCTGGGACAGGTAGGGGTAGGGCACGCAAACCGCGCATGCCGCCGCGCCTTCCTTGGGGATTTCTCGCAGGAGCGCGCCCAACAACCCCTCGTTGGAAGCGAGGCTGCCGTTGAGCTTCCAGTTCCCGACGACCGCTTTGGACCGCATCGGACCCTCAAAACCTCAAGATTTTACCTTGAAACGAGGGGGGGCTCAATGCGCCCGGGCACCGCGGCCGCTGCTGGCGGTCAGCCGGGGACGTGAGCCGTCGCCGCGTCCCGGACGGCGCTTGCGATCGACTCGGCGAGGGTGCGGACATTGCCCTCGTCCTCGCCCTCGACCATCACGCGCACGACGGGCTCCGTGCCCGAGGGGCGCAGCAACACGCGTCCCCGCCCTGCGAGCTCCGCCTCCACGCGGGAGACGGCTTCGCGGATCGGGGCGGCCTGCAGGTCCGGCTTGCCCGGCAGGCGCACGTTCACCAGCACCTGCGGCAGCAGCGTGAGCTCGCGGGTGTAGTCGGCCAGGCCCTGCCCGCCGGCCACCACCGCTGCCAGCACCTGCAGCGCGGAGATGATCGCATCGCCGGTCGAGTGGCAATCCAGGCAGAGCAGGTGCCCCGAATTCTCGCCGCCGCACTCCCAGCCGCGCTCGACGAGCGTCTCCAAGACGTAACGGTCCCCGACCTTGGCGCGGGCGAAGGGCACCTTCATCTCCGCCAGCCGCCTCTCGAGCGCGAAGTTGGTCATGAGGGTGCCCACAACGCCGCCGCGCAGGCGATCGGCCTGCGAACGATGCTTCACGATCGCGTAGAGCAACTGGTCGCCGTCGAACAGCGTGCCATCTCGGTCGGCCATCGCCAGGCGGTCGCCGTCGCCGTCGAAGGCGACGCCGAAGTCGGCGCGGTGCTCGACGACCGCCCTGGCCATCGCCTTCGGCGCCGTGGCGCCCACCCCGTCGTTGATGTTCGTGCCGTTGGGCTGGCTGCCGATCGCCACCACCTCGGCCCCGAGCTCCTGGAAGATGCGGATGCCGACGCGGTGGTTGGCTCCGTGGGCGCAATCGACCACGAGCTTGAGGCCGCGCAGCGAGCCATGCTTGGGAAAGGTGTTCTTGCAGAACTCGAGGTACCGGCCCTCCGCGTCCGCGATCCGCTCGGCCTTGCCGAGATGGGCGGAGGTGGCCGGCAGGGTCATCGGCGCGTCGAGGAGCGACTCGATCTCGCTTTCGACCGCGTCCGGCAGCTTCATGCCGTCGCCGGAGAAGAACTTGATGCCGTTGTCCTCGAACGGGTTGTGCGATGCGGAAATCATCACGCCCGCGGACAACCGCAGGGCGCGCGCGAGGAACGCCACACCCGGCGTGGGCATCGGTCCCACCAGGAGCGTATCCACGCCGGCGGCCGACAAGCCCGACTCGAGCGCGGACTCGAGCATGTAGCCCGAGATGCGCGTGTCCTTGCCGATGAGCACCGCGGGCCGATCGCGATGCGGCGGCGCCACGTCGGCGCGCGACAGCACCTTGCCGGCGCAATAACCCAGCTTCAGGACGAAGTCGGGCGTGATCGGCGGCTCGCCCACGCGGCCGCGCACTCCGTCGGTACCGAAATATTTCCTGGTCATCGTCGTTCCAGAGTCGATGGGGGCTGGACAGCGAGTCCCGCCCAGACGTTCAGCGCGTCGACGGTGGGCTTCACGTCATGGACGCGCAGGAGGCTCGCTCCATTTTGCGCCGCCAGCACTGCCGCGGCAACGCTGCCGGCGAGGCGTTCTGCCGCGTCGCGCCCGCCCGCCAGCTCCGAGATCATCTTCTTGCGCGAGACGCCCACCACCAGCGGGTATCCCAGGGCGGCCAGCGCGGGCAGCCCGCGCAAGAGCGCCTTGTTGTGCTCGAGCGTCTTGCCGAAGCCGAACCCGGGATCGAGCGCGATGCGCTCGCGCGAGACCCCCGCCGCCTCGAGCGCGGCCGCGCGGGCACGCAGGAAGTCCCCCACTTCGGCGACGACATCGCCGTATCGTGGCTCCTGCTGCATCGTCCGCGGCGTGCCCTGCATGTGCATCGCGATGAGGCCCACGTCGGCGCCGGCCACCGCCTCGATGGAACCGTCGGCGCGGAACGCGAAGACGTCGTTCACGACCGCGCAACCCGAGGCGATGGCGGCGCGCATCACTTCGGGCTTCGATGTATCCACCGAAACCCGCGCGCCTTCTCGCGCAAGGGCCTCGACGACCGGGATCACCCGGTCGAGCTCCTCCCCGGCGGAAACCGGCTCGGCCCCCGGGCGCGTCGACTCGCCGCCGACGTCCAGCAGGTCCGCGCCTTCATCGCGCAGCGCGAGCCCATGGGCTATGGCTCGGGAGCGGTCGAAGAATCGCCCGCCATCGGAGAACGAGTCGGGCGTCACGTTGACGATGCCCATCACCAGCGGCCGCGCGGAGCCGGAAGGGGAAAGGGGAAGGCAGAAAGGGCTGGGCAAGGGGCCAAAAGAAAAAAGGGCGAGAGTCCTATTCTCGCCCTTCTTTCACTCCAACCTTTTCGTTACGCCTGCGGGGTCTCCACCGGCGTGCCCGTGGGCTCTGCGCCGCGGTTGCCGCCGTCGCCCGGAGGCGGCGTGACAGGCTTGGCGGCCACCGGCTTCGGCGGGCGCGGCGGACGTCCCGACATGATGTCGTCGATCTGGTGCGAATCGATCGTCTCCCACTCGAGCAGCGCCTTGGTCATCACCTCGACCTTGTCGCGGTTCTCCTCGAGCAGGCGCCGGGCGAGCGCGTACTGGCCGTCGATGATCGAGCGGATCTCGGCATCCACCGCCTTCATGGTCTCTTCGGACATGTTCTGGTGCTGCGTGACGGTGCGGCCGAGGAACACTTCGCCCTCGTTCTCGGCGTACACCATCGGGCCCAGCTTGTCGGACATGCCCCACTCGGTGACCATGCGGCGCGCCATGTCGGTCGCGCGCTTGAAGTCGTTCGAGGCGCCGGTGGTCATCTGGTTCATGAAGAGCTCCTCGGCGATGCGCCCGCCGAAGAGGACCGCGATGTTGTTGAGCAGGTAATCGCGGTTGTAGCTGTAGCGGTCCTCGACCGGCAGCTGCATGGTCACGCCCAGGGCGCGGCCGCGCGGGATGATCGTCACCTTGTGCACCGGGTCGGTCTTGGGCAGCAGGCGGGCGACGATGGCGTGGCCGGACTCGTGGTACGCGGTGTTCTTGCGCTCCTCCTCCGGCATCACCATCGACTTGCGCTCGGCGCCCATGATGACCTTGTCCTTGGCGCGCTCGAAATCCTCCATGTCCACCAGGCGCTTGCTGCCGCGGGCGGCGAAGAGCGCCGCCTCATTCACCAGGTTGGCGAGGTCCGCCCCCGAGAAGCCCGGCGTGCCGCGCGCGATGATCGAGGCATCGACGTCGGGCGCGATCGGCACCTTGCGCATGTGCACGAGCAGGATCTGCTCGCGGCCGCGGATATCGGGCAACGGGACCACGACCTGGCGGTCGAAGCGGCCGGGGCGCAGCAGCGCCGGGTCGAGCACGTCCGGACGGTTGGTGGCTGCGATGACGATCACGCCCGAGGTGCCCTCGAAGCCGTCCATCTCCACCAGCAGCTGGTTAAGCGTCTGCTCGCGCTCGTCGTTGCCGCCGCCCAGGCCCGCGCCGCGCTGGCGGCCGACCGCGTCGATCTCGTCGATGAACACGATGCAGGGCGCGTTCTTCTTCGCCTGCTCGAACATGTCGCGCACGCGGGCCGCGCCGACGCCCACGAACATCTCGACGAAGTCGGAGCCGGAGATGGAGAAGAACGGGACCTTGGCTTCGCCTGCGATGGCTCGGGCCAGCAGCGTCTTGCCGGTACCGGGCGAGCCCACCATCAGCACGCCGCGCGGGATGCGCCCGCCCAGCTTCTGGAACTTGGACGGATCGCGCAGGAAGTCCACCAGCTCGGCGACTTCCTCCTTGGCTTCGTCCACGCCCGCCACGTCTGCGAAAGTCACCTGGTTCTGGTTTTCGTCGAGCATGCGCGCGCGGCTCTTGCCGAACGAGAAGGCGCCGCCGCGGCCGCCGCCCTGCATCTGGCGCATGAAGAAGATCCAGACGCCGATGAGCAGCAGCATCGGGAACCACGACACGAAGATGTTCATGAGCAGCGAGGGCTCTTCCTCGGGCTTGGCCTCGACGTTGACGCCGTGCTTCATGAGGTCGCTCACCATCCAGGGATCCTGGATGCCCGGCGTGTAGACGGTGTAGGTCTTGCCGTCACGCGTGGTCGCCTTGAGCGTGCGCGTGCTGTCCATCTTCACCTTGCCGATGTGGCCCTGGCGCGCCTCCTCCATGAAGGTGGAGTAGTCGATGACGTTCGCGCTCGATTGGCGGTTGCCGACCTGCATGAACACCATGGTCAGGATGACTCCGATCACGAGCCAGACCATGATGGTCCGAATGGTGTTGTTCACTGGCAATTTCCTTCCGCGGGGAAAAACCCCTGGATTACAGGGAGATGGACAGGGTATTCAAAAGCAAAGTTCGGGGCGCGACGCGGGCTTATCAAGGGGGCGGCGACGCGATTTTCAGGCCCCGCGCCAGCAGGTACTGCTCGGCGCTCTCGCCACGCGATGCGTCGGGCTTCCTCACCACGACTTTCACGAACGCCGCGCGCAGCGACCTGAGGTATTCATCATACCCCGCGCCCTGGAACACCTTGACGAGGAAGGCGCCTTCGGGTTTCAGGTGCAACAGCGCGAAATCGCGGGCGATCTCCGCCAGCTCCATCGAGCGCGCCTGGTCCGATACCGCGATTCCGCTCAGATTCGGGGCCATATCCGACAAAACGAGGTCCGCCTTGCGTCCGTCCAGGGCCTGTTGGACCGCTTCCAGGCCCTTGCGGCTCGCGAAATCGGCCTGCAGGAAAGTCACACCTGAAACGGGATCCATGGGGAGCAGGTCGACGGCGAGGACAGCCCCCGGCTCGCCGACCCGCCTGGCGGCCACCTGCGACCAGCCCCCCGGGGCGGCGCCGAGGTCGACGACGCGCTGGCCCGGACGCAGCAGCTTGTCGCGCTCGTCGATCTCGGTGAGCTTGTAGGCCGAGCGGCTGCGGTAGCCCTCGCGCTTGCTGCGCTGGACGTATGGGTCGCTCACGTGGCGGTGAAGCCACTGGCGGCTGGACTTCGAACGTTTCATCGGGCAGAAGAATGAACCACAGGGACCACTGAGACCACGGAAAAGCGACGATTCACGAAACCTGTGGTCCCTGCGGTCTCTGTGGTGCGAGGCTTTTCCCTATACTGCCGCGATGAAGACCTTAGCCCCCAAACGCCGCAGCGAGCTGCGCGCCGAAGCCCACAAGCTGAGCCCCATCGTCATCATCGGCGACAAGGGCCTCACCGACGAGGTCGTGGCCGAGATCGACCGCTCGTTGAAGGCCCACGAGCTGATCAAGGTGCGCGCCGCGACCAACGAGCGCGAAGCGCGCGCCGCCTGGCTCGATGCCATCTGCGAGCGGCTGCAGGCGCATCCGGTGCAGCAGATCGGCAAGGTGTTCGTGCTCTACCGTGAAAATCCCGAGGAGGCGGCCGCGCCGCGGGCGCCGGCGCCCGCGGAAAAACCCGCGCGCCGAGGGGGCTCGAAGGTGAGCCGCGAGGCCAACCAGCGCCAGCGCGCCCGCGACGACGAGAAGCGGCGCGCCCTGGACATCCGCGACATGGTGCGCAAGGGAAAGATACCGGCGACGGCGAAGCTCGCTCCCGGGCCGAAGCCGGGGCCGCGGCCGCGCCCCGACGGCGACGCTATACGTACTTCACGTCCACGATCTCGAACTCCTTCACCCCTCCCGGAGTCCGGACCTCGGCGACGTCGCCCGCGTACTTCCCGATGAGCGCCTTGGCGATGGGGCTGGAGTAGGAGATCTTGCCGACCTTCAGGTCGGCCTCGTCCTCGCCGACGATCTGGTAGCTCACGGTTTCCTTGCCCTCGGACGTGTCCATCAGCTCCACCGTGGTGCCGAACACCACGCGGCCGTCGTCCTCGAGCAGCGCGGGGTCGATGACCTGCGCGTTCGACAGCTTCGCCTCGAGCTCGAGGATCCTGCCTTCGATGAAGCCCTGGCGCTCCCGCGCCGCGTCGTACTCGGCGTTCTCGGAGAGGTCGCCCTGGGCGCGCGCCTCGGCGATCGCGGTGATCACGTTGGGCCGGTCCACGGATTTCAGGCGCTGCAGCTCGGCGCGCAGCAGCTCGGCCCCGTTCAATGTGATGGGTATCTTGCTCATGTCAGCGCTCGGTGGAGGGTCTGGATGTCGTAGGGCCTGAGCTCCTGCAGGTGCGCCATGCCGACGCACGCCGCGCGAGCGCCGGCGATGGTGGTGTAGTAGCTGATGCGGTTCTGCAAGGCGGTGTTGCGGATGGACCACGAGTCCTGGATCGAGCGGCGGTCTTCCTCCACCGTGTTGACGATCATCGAGACCTCGCGGTTCTTGAGCATGTCGACGATGTGCGGGCGCCCTTCCTGGACCTTGTTCACCGGCTGCACCTCGAGCCCGGCCGCGACCAGGGCGGCCGCGGTGCCGCGCGTGGCCACCAGCGAGAAGCCCAGGTCGCGCAGCGCCCGCCCGACCTCGATGGCGCGCGCCTTGTCGGCGTTGCGGACCGAGAGGAAAGCCTTGCCGCCCCTGGGCAGGCGCACGCCCGCGGCGAGCTGGCTCTTCACGAAGGCCTCGGCGAAGGTCTCGCCCACGCCCATCACCTCGCCGGTGGATTTCATCTCCGGGCCGAGGATGGTGTCCACGCCGGGGAACTTGATGAACGGGAACACCGCTTCCTTCACGGCGTAGAAGGGAGGCACCACTTCTCTCGTGCAGCCCTGCTGCGCCAGAGTCTTGCCGACCATGCAACGCGCGGCGACCTTGGCCAGCGGCACGCCGGTCGCCTTGGAAACGTAAGGCACCGTGCGCGAGGCGCGCGGGTTCACCTCGAGCACGAAGACCTGCTCGTCCTGGATGGCGAACTGCACGTTCATGAGGCCGACCACGTCGAGCGCGCGGGCCATCGCCACAGTCTGGCGCCGCAGCTCGTCCTGCAGCGCCGGGGACAGGCTGAACGGTGGCAGCGAGCATGCCGAGTCGCCCGAGTGCACGCCCGCCTGCTCGATGTGCTCCATGATCCCGCCGATCAACACTTCCTTGCCGTCGGAGACTGCGTCGACGTCGACCTCGATCGCGTCGTTGAGGAAGCGGTCGAGCAGCACCGGCGAATCGTTGGAGACCTTCACCGCCTCGCGCATGTAGCGGCGCAGGTCGGTCTCGGCGTGCACGATCTCCATGGCACGCCCGCCGAGCACGTACGAGGGCCGCACCACCACCGGGTAGCCGATCTCCTTCGCGGCTGCGAGCGCCGCATCCTCGGTGCGGGCGGTGCGGTTGGGCGGCTGTCGCAGCTTGAGCTCGTGCAGCATCTGCTGGAAGCGCTCGCGGTCCTCCGCGCGGTCGATCGAGTCGGGGGTGGTGCCGATGATGGGAACGCCCGCGCGCTCGAGGTCGCGCGCCAGCTTGAGCGGGGTCTGGCCGCCAAATTGGACGATGACGCCTTCCGGCTTCTCCCTGTCGACGATCTCGAGCACGTCCTCGAGCGTGAGCGGCTCGAAGTAGAGCCGGTCGGATGTGTCGTAGTCGGTCGAGACCGTCTCCGGGTTGCAGTTGACCATGATGGTCTCGAAGCCGTCCTCGCGCAGGGCGAGCGCCGCGTGCACGCAGCAATAGTCGAACTCGATTCCCTGGCCGATGCGGTTCGGGCCGCCTCCCAGCACCATGATCTTGCGACGGTTGGTCGGATCGGCCTCGTCCTCCTCGTCGTAGGACGAGTACATGTATGCGGTGCGCGTGGCGAATTCCGCGGCGCACGTGTCCACTCGCTTGAAGACGGGGCGGATGCCGAGCTCGTGCCGGCGCGCGCGGACCTCGTGCTCGCTGACCTTCCACAGGTGCGCGAGGCGCCGGTCGGAGAAGCCCTTGCGCTTGAGGTCGTAGAGCGCTTCGCGGGAGAAGTCCGCGAGCGTCTTCTTCTCGATCTGCAGCTCCGTGTCCACCAGGTCCTTGATCTGCACCAGGAACCACGGATCGATGCGCGTGAAGCGCTGCACGTCCTCGAGCGACATGCCCACGCCGAAGGCGTCCGCCACGTACCACAGGCGCTCGGCGCGCGGGTAGGCGAGCTCGTCCTCGATTTTCTCCATGTCGACGGACTTCAGGTTGAACCCGTCGACGCCGACTTCCAGCCCGCGCAGCGCCTTCTGCAGCGACTCCTGGAAGTTGCGCCCGATCGCCATCACCTCGCCCACGCTCTTCATCTGCGTGGTGAGGCGGTCGTCGGCGCGCGGGAACTTCTCGAAGGCGAAGCGCGGCACCTTGGTGACCACGTAGTCGATCGTGGGCTCGAAGGAGGCCGGCGTGGCCCCGCCGGTGATGTCGTTCTTCAGCTCGTCCAGGGTGTAGCCCACCGCGAGCTTGGCGGCGATCTTGGCGATGGGGAAGCCCGTGGCCTTGGAGGCGAGCGCCGAGGAGCGCGACACGCGCGGGTTCATCTCGATGATGACCATGCGCCCGTTCTCGGGATTGATGCCGAACTGCACGTTCGAGCCGCCCGTCTCCACGCCGATCTCGCGCAGGCACGCGATCGAGGCGTCGCGCATGATCTGGTATTCCTTGTCGGTGAGCGTCTGCGCCGGCGCCACCGTGATCGAGTCCCCGGTGTGCACGCCCATGGGATCCAGGTTCTCGATCGAGCAGATGATGATGCAGTTGTCGTTGCGGTCGCGCACCACCTCCATCTCGAATTCCTTCCACCCGATCACCGACTCCTCGATCAATAGCTCCTTGGTGGGCGATGCGTCGAGCCCGCGCTCGCAGATGGTGGTGAACTCCTCCATGTTGTAGGCGATGCCCCCGCCGGTGCCGCCCAGCGTGAAGGAGGGGCGGATGATGGTGGGGAAGCCGACCATCGCCTGGACCTGCAACGCCTCCTCCAGCGAATGCGCGAGCGCCGATCGCGGGCTCTCCAGCCCGATCCTGGTCATCGCGTTCTTGAACTTCTCGCGATCCTCGGCCTTGTCGATCGCCTCCTTCCGCGCGCCGATCATCTCGACGCCGAACTTGTCGAGGACCCCCTCGCGCGCGAGGTCGAGCGCGCAATTCAACGCCGTTTGGCCACCCATGGTGGGCAACAAGGCATCGGGCCGCTCCTTCTCGATGATGCGGGCGACCATCGACCAGGTGATCGGCTCGATGTAGGTGACGTCGGCCATCTCCGGGTCGGTCATGATCGTCGCCGGGTTGGAGTTCACCAGGACGACGCGGTAGCCCTCGTCGCGCAGCGCCTTGCACGCCTGCGCGCCGGAATAGTCGAACTCGCAGCCCTGTCCGATGACGATCGGGCCGGCGCCGATGATCAGGATGGACTTGATGTCGCTGCGCTTGGGCATGGGCTAGGACTGTCCACCACAGAGACCACAGGGACCACAGAAAAACCCTTGTCCCGCAATCCGGGCTTCGTTCATCGCAGCCACGAATTCCGGGTATCGCCTGTCCTCGTGGTCGCTGTGGTCTCCGTGGTTCAAGCTTTCTTTCTCTCCTGCATCAACTTCACGAACTTGTCGAACAGGTAAGCCATCTCCCGCGGCCCGGGGCTCGCCTCGGGATGTCCCTGGAAACTGTAGGCGGGGCGATCCGTGAGCTCGATGCCCTGCAGCGAGCCATCGAAGAGCGAGCGGTGCGTGGCGCGGACGTTCGCCGGCAGGGTCTTCTCGTCCACGGCGAAGCCGTGGTTCTGGCTGGTGATGAACACCTTGCCCGAATCGAGCTCCTGCACCGGATGGTTGGCGCCGTGGTGCCCGAACTTCATCTTCATCGTGCGCGCGCCGGCCGCGAGGCCCAGCAGCTGGTGGCCCAGGCAGATGCCGAAGACCGGGGTGTCGGTGCCGAGGATCTCGCGGATGGCGCTGATCGCGTAATCGCAAGGCTCGGGATCGCCGGGACCGTTCGAAAGGAAGACGCCGTCGGGCTTCAGGGCGAGCGCTTCCTTCGCCGTGGCGGTCGCCGGCAGCACCGTGACCTTGCAGCCACGCTCGGCGAGGTTGCGAAGGATGTTGTGCTTGACTCCATAGTCGTAGGCCACGACGTGGAAGCGCGCCTCGCCCGCCGGGCGGTAGCCGCTGCCGAGCGCCCACAGGCTCTCGTTCCACGAGTAGGACCTCGGCGCGCTCACGACCCTGGCCAGGTCCTGTCCCGCCATCGAGGGCGCAGCCTTCGCAGCTGCGAGGGCGGCATCGACATCGACGTTCCCGGCCTGGATACAGCCGTTCTGCGCGCCCTTCTCCCGCAGCAGTCGCGTGAGCCTGCGCGTATCGACATCGCCGATCGCCACCACGCCGTTTCGCTTCAGGTAGGTCGGGAGGTCTTCCTGCTGCCGCCAGTTCGAGGCCGCGAGCGGCAGGTCGCGGATGACCAGGCCCGCGGCATAGACATCGCGCGACTCGGCGTCCTCGGGATTGGCGCCGGTGTTGCCGATGTGCGGATAGGTGAGCGTGACCAGCTGCCCGGCATAGGACGGATCGGTGAGGATCTCCTGGTAGCCCGTCATGGCGGTATTGAAGACCACCTCGCCCACGGTGGAGCCGCCGGCGCCGATGCTGCAGCCGCGAAAGACGCTACCGTCGGCGAGAACCAGGACGGCGGGGGTCTTCTGCGACACGAAAGCGCTCCGGACGAAGGGTTTTCTGCGGGCGTAAAAAAGCGGGAGAGCGCTGGCTGCTGGTGCTGGCTCATCCCGCTTTCATCAGCCCGAAATTATAGCAGAACCGACCCTTCCTTCGGCGCCGCGGCCGCGGAAATCAACGCAGGCCGAGCACGTCCTGCATGTCGTAGAGCCCGGCCGGCTTGCCGGCGAGCCAGCGGGCTGCGCGCAAGGCGCCCTGTGCGTAGGTCGCGCGGCTGCTCGACCGGTGCGTGACCTCCACGCGCTCCCCGGGACCCGCGAAGAAGACCGTGTGGTCGCCCACGATGTCGCCTGCCCGCGCCGCGGCGAATCCCACGCTGCCCGTCCTGCGCTCGCCGGTCACCCCGTGCCGGGCGAAGACGCCGTCGCGTTCGAGGCTGCCTCCGCGCGCCGCCGCCGCGACTTCGCCCAGCTTGAGCGCGGTGCCCGAAGGCGCGTCGACCTTCCTGTTGTGGTGGATCTCGAACACCTCGATGTCGTATTCCGGGCCGAGCGCGCGCGAGGCGAGCTCCACCAGCTTGAGGCTCACGTTGACTCCGATGCTCATGTTGGGCGCCATCACGATCGGAATGCGCGTGGCCGCGGCACGGATCTCCTCGACCTGGGCGGGCTCCATGCCGGTGGTGCCGATCACCATCGCGCGCCCGGCCTCGCGGCAGGCGCGAGCGTGCGCGAGGGTCCCCGCCGGCCGGGTGAAGTCGACGAGCACGTCGGCGCCGCGCAACGCGGCGGCCACATCGGTCGCGATGGCGATCCCGTTCCAGGCGCCGGGCGTCACATCGAGCGCGGCGGCGAGGGAGATGCCTTCGGTGGCGCCGGCGGCCTCGAGCAGCGCACGGCCCATGCGCCCGCCCGCGCCGGCGATGGCCACCCGCACGCTCATCGGCGTGAAGGGCCTGATGGCGTCGTCGGGCCGGTAGGCGCCGGGGGATTCGGGCGCGCGCTGCCGGTCCACTCGACCACTTTCTCGTCCTTGAAGAGGATGGTGAGGCGCGTGCGGTCCTCCGCCCGGCCGCCCTTCACGTTGCTGAAGTAGTAGTCCCAGCGGTTGGCGTGGAACACGTCCGACAGCAGCGGCGTGCCGAGGAGCTGGCGCACTTCCGCCTTCGTCATGCCCACCTTCAGGCGGGCGGCCGTCTCGGTGGTGACGTAGTTGCCCTGCTGCACGTCGATCCTGTAGATGAGGCCGCAGGCGGAAAGCGCCAGCGAGCAGGCGAGCAAGGCGAGGATGCGCATCGGAGGGTTGCGTGGAAACGCCGCGAGGAATGCGCGCATTATACTTTGGCCATGAGCGATCCCCGCGAGCTTAAGGACACCGGCCTCAAGGTCACGGTGCCGCGGCTGAAGGTCCTCGACCTCTTCCACCAGAGCTCCGAGCGACACCTCACTGCGGAGGACGTCTATCGCCGCCTGCTCGACGAGCACTCGGACATCGGGCTCGCCACGGTCTATCGCGTGCTCACGCAGTTCGAGCAGGCGGGGCTGCTGGTTCGGCACCATTTCGAGGGTGGCAAGGCCGTCTACGAGCTGAACCAGGGCGGGCATCACGACCACCTGGTCTGCCTCCAGTGCGGCCGCGTCGAGGAGTTCTACGACTCCGAGATCGAGAAGCGGCAGAACCGGGTGGCGCGCGATCGCGGCTTCGCCATCAACGACCACCAGCTTTACCTCTACGCCGATTGCATCAAGCCCGTCTGCCCGCACCGGCCCAAGGGCGTGCCCGGGCGATGAAGGACACGCTGCGCGCGGGGCTCGAAGGCGCGTTCCGCTACACCGTGCCCGCGTCGAAGACGGTGCCGCGCATCTACGAGGAGGCGCCTGATTTCCAGATGATGCCGCCGGTGCTCGCCACCGGCTACCTCGTGGCGCTGGTGGAATGGGCCTGCATCGAGCTCATCAAGCCGCACCTGGACTGGCCGCGGGAGATGACGCTCGGCACGCACGTGGACCTCTCGCACACGGCCGCCACGCCGCCCGGCCTCACCGTCGAGGTGAGCACGCGGCTGCAGGCGGTGGACGGCCGCAAGCTCGTGTTCGAGGTGTCCGCCCACGATGGCGTCGACCCGATCACACGCGGTCGGCACGAGCGCCACGTGGTCGACGCCGAGCGCTTCCAGCGCAAGCTCGCCGCGAAGTCGCCGCCATGACGGCGCGCGTGGCGGCGCTGGCCGCGGCGATCCTGCTGCTCGCTTTCCCCGCCATTGCGCAAAGGCAGGCGCCCGCGCGGGAGCCGGCGCGCGCGATCGGGGAGATCCGCCTCGAGCAGCTGCCCCGCGAAGCGCGCGCCACCCTCGATCTCATCCGCAAGGGCGGCCCGTTTCCGTACGCGAAGGACGGCGCCATTTTCGGCAACCGCGAAGCGATCCTTCCCAGGCGCAAGCGCGGTTACTATCGCGAGTACACGGTGAAGACGCCCGGCGAGCGCACGCGCGGCGCGCGTCGGATCGTGGCCGGCGCGCCCGGCGAGTACTACTACACCGAAGACCACTACGACTCGTTCAGCCGCATCCGCGAATAGGAAATTCATGCCGCTGCAGGCGCTCGAGGAGTTGCTCCAGGACCATCGCGGCGGCGTGTGGTACCTGCCCAGGCCTCTCGAGGCGCGCGGCGTGCAGGCCGCCGCCAAGCGCGCGGGCTTCGCGTTCTTCCATATCGACGGCACCAACATCGCCCGCAAGGAGCAGCTGCTCAACCACGTGGCCACGGCGCTGCATTTCCCGCAGCACTTCGGGCACAACTGGGACGCCCTGGAGGAATGCCTCACCGACCTCGAATGGGTCGACGCCGAGGGTTACGTGATCTATTACGAGGCCATCGAGACGCTGCTCGAAGCCCATCCCGACCAGTTCGAGACCTTCATCGAGATCGTGCGCGACTCGGTCGAGTCGTGGAAGCAGGATGGCGAAGCCATGGTGGTGCTCCTTTCGGGGACCAAGGCCCCGAAGGGCGTGGCGCGGCTCAAGTCGGCCGACTGACGCGTCTCAAGGGCAAACCACCGGTATCCGCTCGGCCAGCCGGATCTCCTCGGGGCTTACTCGCGCGCGATAGGCGAGCACCTCGACACCTGCCGCGACAGCCTCGCGCAGCGTGCGACCGTACTCGTAGTCGATGCCGTCGGCGGGGCGCACCTCGCGCACGTCGCCGCGCTGCACGCAATAGAGCTGCACCGGGCGCCGGCCGCTCGCCGCGAGGCGAATCAGCTCGCGCAGGTGACGGCTCCCCCGCTCGCTCACGCAATCGGGAAAAAGGGCCACGCCCTTCGAGGCGGCCGCGGTCACGTTCTTCACCTCCACGTAGCAATCGGGCTTGCCCTCGGCCCGGAGCAACCAGTCCACGCGGCTCGCCTCCTCGCCGAACGCGACCTCGGGCTTGAGCGTCTGGTAGCCGGCAAGCTCTCCGATGGTGCCGTCGTTGATCGCCTCGCGCACCAGCGCGTTGGGCACGCCGGTGTTGATGCCGACCATGACCTCGCCCACCTCGACCAGCTCCCAGGTGTGGCGATACTTGCGCGTGGCGCGGTCGCTTTCGGAGAGCCACACCCGGTTGCCCGCATCGAGGCAACCCATGAGCGAGCCGGTATTCGGGCAGGCGGCGGTGACCACGCCGTCGGCGAGCTGGATGTCGGCGAGGAAGCGCTTGTAGCGCCGGATGAGCCGGCCTTCGACGAGGGGGCTATGGAAGCGCATCGAACCACAGACCACGGGGACCGCAGGAAAGGCAAAGCATAGTGGGAAGGGACTTCGGGCACAGCCCCCAACGGGAATCGTTCTTCCGTGTCTCTCGTGATCCCCGTGGTGAGAAGCTGTACTACGCAGCCGGGGGCGCAGCGCCCTGCTGCCCTGCCTCCTCCGCGGCCATCTGCTTGCGCACCTCCTCCATGTCGAGCTCCTTCGCCTTCGCGACCACCTGCTCGAAGGCGCCCTGCGGCAACGCGCCCGGCTGCGAGAAGACGATGATCTGGTCGCGGAACACCATCAGGGTGGGGATCGAGCGGATCTGGAAATGCGCCGCGATCTCCTGCTCCTCGTCGGTGTTCACCTTCGCGAACACCACGTCGGGGTGCTGCTCGGCGACCTTCTCGAACACCGGCGCGAACCCGCGGCACGGACCGCACCACGGCGCCCAGTAGTCCACGATCACGGTCGGGTTGCCGGTCACGACCTGCTCGAAGTTTTCCTTGGTGAGCTCGACGACCGCCATTTCACGCCTCCAGGAGGGATCGCAGCATCCACGCGGTTTTCTCGTGCACCTGCATGCGCTGCGTGAGCAGGTCCGCGGTCGGCTCGTCGCTCGCCTTGTCGACGACCGGAAAGATCTTGCGGGCGGTGCGCGCCACGGCCTCGTGGCCCTCGACGAGGATGCGCACCATCTCGCTGGCTTCGGGCACGCCCTGGGTCTCGGGGATCGAGGAGAGCTTGCCGAGCGCGGCCGTGGTACCGGGCGCCGGGAAGCCCAGGGCCCGGATGCGCTCGGCGATCGCGTCGAGGGCGAGCCAGAGCTCGTTGTACTGCTCCTCGAACATGAGGTGCAGCGTCTGGAACATGGGACCGGTGACGTTCCAATGGAAATTGTGCGTCTTGAGGTAGAGCGCGAAGTTGTCGGCGAGCAGGCGCGCGAGCCCATCGGCGATCGCCTTGCGGTCCTTCTCCGAGATGCCGATGTCGATGCGCGCGGGCGCCGCGGTGCGGGTAGCCATGCTTTTCTCCTTGTCCATTCTTGAGACAGCATCGCCCCGCGCGGTTCCGGAGCGCCAATGAAATATTCCTATGCCCGCGATAGGCGCGCGCAATCCGTTGTCCGCGCGCGGCTCATGGAGCGTCGTTGCCCAGGTCGAAAAGCAGCACCTCGGCATCGCGGCCGTGCTCGAGGCGCACGGAGGCCTCGCCCGTGATCATCATGGCGTCGCCGTGGAAGAGCCTCTCCCCATTCACGTCCAGCTCGCCCCGCGCGACGTGGACGTACGTCCTGCGCCCGGGCAGGGCGTCGTGCGTCGCCGCCTCGGAGCCGTCGAGGAGCGCGGCGTAGACGCTCGCATCCTGGTGGATCTTCACCGAGCCCTCGCGGCCATCGGATGAGGCGATGAGGCGCAAGCGACCCCGCTTCGATTCAGGCTCGAAGCGCCTTTCCTCATAGCCAGGCGCGATGCCGCGCGCGCTGGGCTCGATCCAGATCTGCAGGAAATGCACCGGCTCGCGGTCCGAGGCATTGAATTCGCTGTGCGCCACGCCCGTGCCGGCGCTCATCCGCTGCACGTCCCCGGGCCGGATGACCGATCCGTTGCCCATCGAGTCCCTGTGCGCGAGGCCGCCCTCGAGCACATAGCTGATGATCTCCATGTCGCGATGGCTGTGGGTTCCGAAGCCACGCCCGGGCGATACGCGATCCTCGTTGATGACTCGCAACGAGCCGAAACCCATGTGGGCGGGATCGTAGTAATCGGCAAAGGAGAAGGAGTGGAAGGAATCGAGCCAGCCGTGTTGCGCATGGCCTCGCTCCTGGCTTCGGCGGATCCGGTACATGGACTCCTCGCGACAATAGGGGATCATAAGCCCATGATGCGGCTGGGCTTTTGATGTTTCAAGGATAATAGCCGGCATCACTTACCGCGCGTGGCACTCACCGCCCCAACGGAGCTTTCGCCTTGACCGCCGGATACCGGGGCCGATTCGCGCCCTCGCCGACGGGCCCGCTGCATTTCGGCTCCCTGGTCGCAGCGCTGGCGAGCTGGCTGGATGCGCGTGCCGCCGGCGGCGCATGGCGGGTGCGAATCGAGGATGTAGACGAGACGCGCACCGTCCCGGGTGCGGCCGACGAGATCCTGCGCGCGCTCGAGTCCCATGGCCTGCGGTGGGATGGCCCCGTCGTATGGCAGAGCCGGCGAACGCATCTCTATGCCGCGGCGCTCGAGCGCCTGCGAGGCGCGGGCCACATCTACCGTTGCCGCTGCTCGCGCCGCGAGATCTCGGATTCCGCGCTTCACGGCCCGGAAGGCGCGATCTACCCCGGCACTTGCCGCGCGCTGGCCATCGGCAATGACGTACCGGGTGCGGATCGCATCGCCGTGGAGGGCGCGCCGATCACTTTCGCCGACCGGCGGCTGGGACGGCTGTCCCAGGTGCTCTCGCATGAGACCGGCGATTTCGTCCTGCGCCGCCGCGACGGCCTGTACGCCTACCAGCTGGCCGTCGTGGTGGACGATGCCGAGCAAGGCATCACCGACGTGGTGCGAGGGGCCGACCTCCTGTGGTCCACGCCGAGGCAGGTATTCCTGCAACGGCTGTTGAATGCGCCGACTCCCCGCTACCTGCACATCCCGGTGGCGAGGAATGCGCACGGGGAAAAGCTCTCCAAGCAGACGCGCGCGCCCGCCCTCCAGGCCGGCGCAGCGGTGTCGACATTGCGGGCAGGGCTGTCTTTCCTCGGGCAACCCGAGGTGGACGGCGACACCGTGAGCGAGATCCTGGCGCAGGCCACGGCCGCCTGGAATCCCGGGAATATCGCTGCCGGCGCGGTGTAACAAGCCGTGACCGCCCCGTAGGCAGCGCCGCCTATAATTCCCAGCGATCGCCGAATCCGTTGAAGCGGGTGGCGGCATCCAACGGGCTGGATGGCGTCCGCCTGCAAGGCGTCCTTCCGGGATCTCCAACGACCAGAAAGCCCGACATGTCCCCGAGCCCCGCGTCCACCGCCACGCCGGCCCCGAAAGCCGGGCGCCGCCTTGCCAAGCCAGCCATCGCGGCGATCGTCGTCCTCGCGATCGCAGGATCGATCTTCGGGCTGCGCGCAAGCCAGGCAAAGAAGGAGCCGGCCAAGGGTCCGGACGCCGCTCGCACCTTCGAGTTCGCCCCCGGAGACCTGGCCGAGCTCAAGCGCGAGCCGCTCGGGCGGCAGATTCCCGTGTCCGGAACGATGAAGCCGCAATTGCAGGCGACCGTGCGCTCGAAGGTCGCGGCCGAGGTGGCGCGCGTCCACGTCCAGGAGGGCCAGCCGGTCGCGGCCGGCGCGCCGCTCATCACGCTCGATGCGCAGGACCTCGCGGCCCGGCTCGATGCGCAGCTTGCGGCCGTGGCCGAGGCGCGCGCGCGCCTGGACCTGGCACGTAAGAACCAGGCCAACAACAAGGCCCTGCTGGAAAAGTCCTTCATCTCGCAGAACGCCTACGACAGCGTCGCCAACTCGGTGCAGGTCGCCGAAGCGAACCTGAAGAGCGCCGAGGCCCAGGCCGCAATCGCGCGCCGCGCCGTCGACGACGCGCAGGTGCGCGCGCCCTTCGCCGGCATAGTGGCCAAGCGCTGGGTGAACCAGGGCGACAAGGTGACGGCCGACATGCCGATCGCGCAGGTCGTGGACCTCGCCCGCATGGAGCTCGAGGCGCAGGTGCCGGTAAGCGAGATTCCCTTCGTGCAGGTGGGCCAGTCGATCGCCTTCCAGGTCGATGGGTTCCAGGGCCGGCGTTTCGCCGGGAAGATCGAGCGCGTGAATCCCGCCGCCGATCCGGGCTCGCGCTCGATTGCCGTGTTCGCCACGCTTCCAAACACCGATGCATCGCTCAAGGGCGGCATGTTCGCCAACGGCACGCTCGCGACCGCGAGCGGCTCGGAGGTAGACGTGATCCCGGTCTCGGCAGTGATCGAGGAAGGCGGCCAGAGCTTCGTCTACGTGGTGAAGGGCGGCAAGGTCGAGCGCCGCTCGGTGGTCCTGGGCGAGCGCAATCTCGAGCGCGGCGTGGTCACCGTGCGCGAGGGCCTGGAGCGCGGGGTCCCGGTGATCGCCGTCAAGGCCGAAGGGCTCAAGCCGGGCGCGAAGGCCGTCGTGAAGAGCGGCCGGGCGGCCTGAGCGCCATCGCCGCCACCGGCTTGCCGCAGAACTGACCCCAGGAGGGGCTCCACCATGTGGTTCACGCGCGTCTCGATCAACAACCCCGTGTTCGCGACCATGATGATGGCCGCGATCATGATCCTCGGCGTCTTCTCGTACCAGCGCCTGTCGATCGAGCAGATGCCGGACATCAGCATCCCGGTCGCGGTGGTGCGGACGCCCTATCCGGGCGCCTCGGCCGAGGCGGTGGAGCAGGAAGTCACGCGCCGCATCGAGGAAGCGGTGAACACGGTGAGCGGCATCCGCACCATCCGCTCCGGCTCGGCGCAGGGGTTCTCGTGGGTGGTGGCCGAGTTCGAGCTCGACATCGACATCAAGACCGCGATCCAGGACGTGCGCGACAAGGTGGCGGAGGCGCGGCGCCAGTTCAATCGCGACGTGGGCGAGCCCACCGTCTCGCGCGCCGACAACGACAACGACCAGCCGGTGATGTATCTCTCGATGCGCTCCGACTCGAGGAGCCTGCGCGAGGTGTCCGATTTGGCCGAGCTCCTGGTGGTGAAACGGCTGCAGGGCGCCCAGGGCGTGGGCAACATCGAGGTCAACGGCTCGGTGCAGCGCGAGCTCGCGATCCACTTGAAGCCCGAGATGATGGCCGCCTACGGCGTGGGCATCGACCAGATCATCCAGGCGATCCGCGTGGAGAACATGGACGCGCCCGCGGGAACCCTGGTCTCCGACAAGACCGAGCGCGTGGTGCGCGTGCAGGGCAGGTTGAAGCGCCCGCAGGACTTCGAGCGCATCATCGTCGCCCGGCGCGGCACCGGCGCGAACACCTCCGCCGTGACCCTGGGCCAGCTGGCAGAGGTGCGCGACACGCAGCGCGAGGAGAATTCGCTCGCCACCGTGAACGGCAAGCGCGGCGTCTCCATCCAGATCCGCAAGACGCGCGGGGCCAACACCCTCGACATGGCGAACGCCATCCGGAAGAGCATCGCCGAGCTCAAGAAGACACTGCCCGCGGACGTGACGCTCGAGATCAGCTTCGACCGCTCGGAGTTCATCAAGGACTCGGTGGACAACGTGAAGCACACGATCATCGAGGGGGCGCTGCTCACGATCCTCATCGTTTTCCTCTTCCTGCACTCGTGGCGCTCGACGGTGATCACCGGGCTCACGCTGCCGATCTCGGTGTTCGCGACCTTCATCGCGATGTACGCCTTCGGCTTCACCATCAACTTCATCACGCTGCTGGCGCTTTCGCTGTCGATCGGCGTCCTGATCGACGACGCCATCGTGGTGCGCGAGAACATCGTTCGCCACCTGCGCATGGGCAAGACGCACCGCCAGGCTGCGCTCGAAGCCACCGAGGAGATCGGGCTCGCGGTGATGGCGACCACCTTCACCATCGTCGCGGTCTTCGTGCCGGTCGCCTTCATGGGCGGCATCATCGGCAAGTTCTTTTACCAGTTCGGCATCACGGTGGTGGTCGCCGTGATGGTCTCGCTCTTCGTGTCCTTCACGCTCGACCCGATGCTCTCCTCGGTGTGGAAGGACCCGCCCTCGCGGTGGATGCAGCGTGGGCCGCTGGGCTGGGCCCTCGGTCGCCAGCAGGCGATGATGGACTGGCTGCACCTCAAATACGACGCGATCCTGCGCTGGGCCTTCGACCCCAGGTCGCGCGCCCTCTGGGTGCCGACGTACTCGTTCGCCGAGCGGCGCCTGCGCCGCGCCACCATCCGCAACCGCGGCCTCGTCCTGTGGATGGCTTTCTTCATCCTGCTCGGCGCCTTCGGCCTGCTGGCCGGCGGCGCCGTGAAGAGCGAGTTCGTGCCCCGCGTGGACGAGGGCTGGACCAGCCTTCGCATCCAGACGCCGGTGGGCTCGTCGCTCGCCTACACCACCACCAAGGCCGAGCAGGTGGAAGCGGTGCTGCGGGAATTCCCGGAGATCGAGCGCGTCTCCAAGAGCGTCTGGAAGAACTCGGCCTGGTTCGAGATCAAGCTGCGCGAGCGCAAGGAGCGCACGCGCTCCCAGAAGGAGATCGACGATGCGCTGAGGAACCGCCTGAAGAGCGTCGCCGGGCTCGAGGTCAACATCGGCTGGAACCGGCCGATCCGCATCTTCGTGCAGGGGCCCGACATCAAGGAGCTCGACCGCATCTCGCAGGAGGTGATCGGGCGCATCAAGGCGGTGAAGGGAACCGTGGACGTCGAAAGCAGCTTCAAGCCCACGAGCCCCGCGCTCGACGTGGTGGTGAACCGCGAGCTCGCGAGCGACATGGGCGTGTCGATGGGGCAGATCGCAGCGACCACGCGCGCGCTCATCGGCGGCGAGCAGGTGGGGCAGTGGGAAGGGCCCGACGGCGAGAACCACCAGATCCTCGTGCGGCTGCCGCGCGACGAGCGCACCGGCATCGCCGACCTGGACAAGATCTACGTGGCGAGCTACTCGTTCAACGCCGACGCCACCCCGCGCATGGTGCCGCTTCGCCAGCTCGCCGACTTCAGGCCCTCGCTTTCGGAGCGGCAGATCGAGCGGCGCAACCTGCAGCGGCAGATCCAGATCTGGGGAGGGCTCAACAAGGGCGCCACCATGGGCGAGGTCGGCAAGGAGGTGGACAGGATCCTCAAGTCGACCTCATTGCCGCCGGGATACAGCTTCCACCAGGGCGGCGACCAGGAGATGATGGCCGAGTCGGGCAAGTACGCGCTCATCGCGCTCGGCATCGCCGTCATCTTCATCTACCTCGTGCTCGCCTCTCAGTTCGGCAGCTACCTGCAGCCGCTCGCGATCATGGCTTCGCTGCCGCTCTCGCTCATCGGCGTCTTCCTGGCGCTCATGGCCTTCGGCACGACGCTCAACATCTTCTCGGTGATCGGCTTCATCATGCTGATGGGCCTCGTCACCAAGAACGCGATCCTGCTGGTGGACTTCACCAACCAGGGCATCCGCGAGGGCAAGGACCGCTACCAGGCGATCCTCGAGGCGGGCCAGGTGCGCCTGCGCCCGATCCTGATGACCACGGCCGCGATGATCTTCGGCATGCTGCCGCTGGCGCTGGCCCTGGGCCCCGGCTCCGAGCAGCAGTCGCCGATGGCGCACGCCGTGATCGGCGGCATCATCACCTCGACCATGCTCACGCTCGTCGTGGTGCCGGTGCTCTTCACTTACTTCGACACGCTCGGGCGGAAAGTGAGCGCGAGGATCGCGCGGCCCGAGCCGCACCCGGTGGCGGACGATGCCGTGCCGCAGCACGGGGACGACTGAGCCGCCGGCCCCGCCAGGCCTCAGTCCACCTTCACGCCGGCGGACTTCACCACCGGCGCCCAGCGCTCCATCTCGCCGCGGAAGAAGCTGCGGAACTGCGCCGGCGAGCCGCCGATGGCCTCGGCACCCTCGAGGCGCATGTGGTCGAGGAACTCCGGAGCCGCCATCGCCTTGTTGATCTCGGCATTCAGGCGCGCCACGATGGCCGGCGGCGTGCCCGCGGGGGCGAAGACGCCGTACCAGTTCGTCGCCTCGTAGCCGGGAAGGCCGGACTCGCCGATCGTCGGCACGTCCGGCAACAACTCCGAGCGCCTGGCGCCCGTGACGGCAAGCACCTTGAGCCGGCCTGCCTTCACGTGCTGGAGCGTCCCGGGCATGTTGGCGAACATCACCTGGACTTGGCCGCCTATCAGGTCGGAGAGCGCCGGGTTGCTGCCCTTGTAGGGCACGTGGGTCATTTCGATTTTCGCCGCCGCGCGGAAGAGCTCGCCTGCCAGGTGCGGCACGGTTCCGCTTCCCGCGGAGGCATAGTTCACGCCCCCGGGCTTCGAGCGCGCGAGCTGGATCAGCTCCTTCACGTTCGAAGCGGGCACCGAGGGATGCACCACCAGGATCCCGGACAGGGTGGCCACGTGGACGACGGGGTCGAAATCCTTCGCCGGATCGAACGGCAGCTTCGAATAGAGCGAGGGATTGATGGCGAAGGAGCCGGCGGTGAAGAGCAGCGTGTAGCCGTCGGGGGCGGACTTGGCGACGATGTCGGAGCCGATGTTGCCGCCGGCGCCCGGCCGGTTCTCGACCACGAAGGGCTGCCCGAAGGCGGTCGTGAGATGGCGCGCGATGAGGCGCGCGACCGGATCCGAGGAGCCGCCGGCGGAGAACGGCAACACGATCCGCACCGCCTTGTTGGGATAGTCCTGCGCGTGGGCGGAACCACCCGCCACGCAGAGGACACAAGCGGCCAGGGCCGCGAAGGAACGCCAGGAATAACGCATGGGACCTCCTCCTAGAAACCGATCGCGCAACCGTCCTTGCGATGGTCGGAACCGGCGCAATACCCGTCCTCCAGGCGGTGGATGAGCTGCGCGCCACCGAAGCCGAACATCGGCCGGTCGCTCGGGACGACGCGATGGCCGCGGCGGGCGAGCTCCTCCTTCACCGACGCGGGGAACGCATCCTCGAGGCTCACGCTGTAGTCGGGATTCACGATCCAGCGTGGGCCGTCGGTGCAGGCCTGCGGGTTCTGGTTGTAGTCGACCAGGCGCACGATCATCTGCATGTGGCCCTGCGGCTGCATGTTGCCGCCCATGACGCCGAAGCTCATCACCGGCTGGCCGTTGCGCGTGAGGAAGCCGGGGATGATGGTCTGGAACGGGCGCTTGCGCGGCCCGACCTCGTTGGGGTGGCCCTTCCTGAGCACGAAGCCGGTGCCGCGGTTCTGCATGCTGATGCCGGTGCCGGGCACCACGATGCCCGAGCCGAAGCCCATGTAGTTGGACTGGATGAACGACAGCATCATCCCCTTCTCGTCGGCGGTGGTGAGGTAGATCGTGCCGCCGCCCTCGGGGATCCCCGCGGTGTGCTCGCGGGTGCGCTTCATGTCGATGGTCTTCGCGCGCGCGGCGAGGTAGTCGCGGTCCAGCATCTGCGCCGGCGTGACCGTCATCGTGGCGGGGTCCGAGACATTCGCCCAGACGTCGGCGAAGGCGAGCTTCATCGCCTCGATCTGCAGGTGCACGCTGTCGGCCGAATCGACCGGGTGGGAGGCCATGTCGAAGTTGCGCAGGATGCCCAGCGCCACGAGGGCGGCGATGCCCTGCCCGTTGGGCGGGATCTCGTGCAGCTCGTAGCCGCGGTACTCGACCGAGATGGGATCGACCCAGTCGCACTTGTGCGCCGCGAGGTCCTCCACCGACATGGCGCCGTCCTCGGACTGGCTCGCGAGGGCGATGCGCTCGGCGAGCGTGCCGCGATAAAAGCTCTCCCCCTTGCTGGAGGCGATCTCCTCGAGGGTCTCGGCCTGCTGCGGGCAGTAGAAGCGCTCGCCCGGATACGGCGCGCGGTCCTTGGGCAGGAACGTCCAGGCGAATTCGGAAAAGCGCTTGCGGTCCGGCGCCTGCGCGGCCCAGCTCACCGCGGTGATCGGCGACACCATGTAGCTCTCGCGCGCGTAGCGGATCGCGGGCTCGAAGAGCTGCTCGAAGGGAAGCTTGCCGTAGCGCTTGGAGAGCGTGACCCACGCCGAGACGCATCCGGGCACCGTGACCGAGTCCCAGCCCAGGACCGGCATCGCCTCGCGGCCGGCGAAACGCTCCGGCGTCCAGCCCGCAGGCGAGCGGCCCGAGGCGTTGAGGCCCACGAGGCGCTGGCCGTCCCACAGGATCGCGAACGCATCGGAGCCGATGCCATTGGACGTGGGCTCGACCACGGTGAGCGTGATCGCGGCAGCCAGGCCGGCGTCGACCGCGTTGCCCCCCTTGGCGAGCATCTGCAGGCCGGCCTGTGCCGCGAGCGGCTGCGACGTCGCGACGACGTTCTTCGCGAGCATCGGCATGCGTTGGGAGGGATAGGGGAAGTTCCAGGAAAACATCGCGCTCACTCCGGTTTCACGTTGGCATCGCGGATCACCTTGGACCAGCGGCGCGATTCGCTCTCGATCACGCGCGCGAAGTCGGCCGGCGTGCCGCCGGTGATCTCGAAGCCGAGGGTATGGAAGCGTTCCCTGATGGCCGGGTCGGCCAGCACGCGGTTCATCTCGGTGTTCACCCGCTGCACCACGGCCGGCGGCAGTTTGGCCGGCCCGAAGATGCCGAAGTAGTTCCAGCTGTCGAAGCCGGGCAGCCCCGATTCGTCCACCGTCGGGATGTCGGGCACGATCGAGGAGCGCGTGCGCGACGAGATCGCGATGCCCTTCAGGCGCTTCTGCTCGATGTGGGGCCGCGCCGTCATCACGTTGTCGAAGAGGATCGCGACCTGCCCGGAGATGAGGTCGGTGATGGAAAGCTGCGTGCCCTTGTAGGGAACGTGGGTGAGCTTGACCCCCGCCATGGAGGCGAACATCTCGCTCGTGAGGTGCGCCACGCTGCCGATGCCGCTGGTGGCGTAGTTGAGCTTGCCGGGCTCGCGCTTCGCCAGCTCGATCAGCTCGCGCACGCTGCTCACGCCGAGCGTGGGCGACACCAGCAGGATGTTCGTCGCGTAGCCCACGTAGACGACGGGCGTGAAGTCCTTCTGCGGATCGTAGGGCACCTTGCCGAGGTGGGGGCCGACCGAATGCGTGCTGCCGGTGGCCATGACGAGGGTGTATCCGTCGGGCGCGCTTTTCGCCACGAGGTCCGCGCCGATGGTGCCGCCCGCGCCCGGGCGGTTCTCGACCACGACCGGTTGCGACAGCCTCTGCGACAGCCGATCGGAGAGCGCGCGAGTGAGCACATCGGTAGGGCCGCCCGCGGGAAACGGCACCACCATCTTCACCGGCCTGGCGGGCCATGACGGCGCCTGCGAGTGGGCCGTCGCGACGACCAGCGCCGCGAGTGCGATGACCAATCTCTTCATGGGGAAACCAGCGTTCCGCGGGAGGGCTGATGGTAGCATCGCCGAAAAGGGCGAGGCCATGGCCAAGGAAGTATCAGCGCTGGTGCTGGACGCGTACGGGACGATCTTCGACGTGCATTCCGTCACGCGCGTCGCCGAGTCCTTTTTCCCCGGCAAGGGGGCGGCGCTTTCCACCGCGTGGCGCACGAAGCAGCTCGAATACACGTGGCAGCGCAGCCTCATGGGAGGCTACGAGGACTTCAGCCGCGTCACCGCCTCGTCGCTCGAGTGGACCTTCGAGTTCCTCGGCTTGACCCCGGCCGATTCGGAGCGCCGCGCGCTGATCGACGAGTACCGCCGCCTCGCCATGTTCCCGGAAGTTCCCGCGGCACTCGAGGCGCTCGCCGCGCGGATGCCCCTGGCCATCCTCTCCAACGGCCACCCCGACATGCTCGAAGCGGTGGTGGACCACAACGGACTGCGCGAGCGTTTCCGCGGCGGCATCCTGAGCGTTCATGCGGCCAGGATCTTCAAGCCGGCGCCGCCCGTGTACGCGCTCGCCGAGGAGGCCTTGGGCCTGCCACGGACGGTCACCGGCTTCGTGTCGTCGAACGGCTGGGATGCGGCCGGGGCGAAGGCGTTCGGGTTTCGCGTGTACTGGGTGAACCGCGGGGGATTGCCGGTGGAGCGGTTGGGGGTGCGGCCGGACGAGACGGTGAGGGACTTGTCGGCGATCGCTGCGCTTTTTGCGGGTTGAGGGAAGGCCGCAAGGAAAACCGCGTCCTGGGAAACCGGCCTTGCGAGCCTCGCAAGGCTGCCCTCGCTGAACGGATCGGGCCGGGGCTCTGCGGAATGGCGGGCGGGGATCGGCCCCGAGCGCCTCTATTCCTGGAATGCTTCCTCGCGCTTCCTCGCAATCGCCGGCGACACCACGATCACCACCAGCACCAGCGAGATCACCAGCAGCGTGAGGCTGATGGGACGCGTGAAGAACACCGTCGGATCCCCGCGGGAGAGCAGGAGAGCGCGGCGCAGGTTCTCCTCCATCATCGGGCCCAGCACGAAGCCCAGCAGCAGCGGCGCCGGCTCGCAGTCGAGCTTAAGGAAGGTGTAGCCGATGAACCCGAAGAGGGCCGCCATGTACACGTCCATGGTGGCGTTGGAGATCGAGTACACGCCGATGCAGCAGAAAAGCAGGATCGCCGGGTAGAGGAAGCGGTACTGCAGCGTGAGCAGCTTTACCCACATGCCGATGAGCGGCAGGTTGAGGATCACCAGCAGCAGGTTGCCCACCCACATGCTGGCGATCATTCCCCAGAAGAGGTCGGGCTTCGCCGTCATGATCTGCGGGCCCGGCTGGATGCCGTGGATGATCATCGCGCCGATCATCAGCGCCATCACGGGGTTGGACGGGATGCCCAGGGTGAGCAGCGGGATGAACGAGGTCTGCGAGGCGGCGTTGTTGGCCGATTCGGGGGCGGCCACGCCCTCGATGGCACCCTTGCCGAACCGCTCCGGATGGTCGGATACCTTCTTCTCCAGCGTGTACGCCGAGAACGAGCCCAGGGTCGGGCCGCCCCCGGGAAGGATGCCGAGGGCCGCGCCGAGGGAGGTCCCGCGAAGCACGGGCATCGCGCACTGCTTGATGTCCTTCCAGTTCGGCAGCAGCCCCTCGATCGACTTGGCGAACACCTCCCGCGACTCGCCCTTCTCGAGGTTGCGGATGATCTCCGAGAAGCCGAAGGTGCCCATGGCGATGGTGCCGATGCCGATGCCGTCGATGAGCTCGGGCAGCCCGAAGCTGTAGCGCGCCACGCCCGAGTTCACGTCGGTGCCGATGAGGCCGATGAGCAGGCCGAGCACGATCATTGCGATCGCCTTGATGAGCGAGCCGTGCGCCAGCACCACCGCGGCAATGAGGCCCAGCACCATCAACGAGAAATAGTCGGCGGGACCGAACTTGAGGGCCAGCTCCGCCAGCGGCGGGGCGAAAGCGGCGATGAGCACGGTGGCCACGCAGCCGGCGAAGAACGAGCCCAGGGCCGCGACCCCCAGCGCCTTCCCGGCCATCCCCTGCTTGGCCATCTGGTGGCCGTCTATGCACGTGACCACCGAGGACACCTCTCCCGGCAGGTTCACGAGGATCGCCGTGGTCGATCCCCCGTAGGAAGCGCCGTAGTAGATGCCGGCCAGCATGATGAGCGCCGACACCGGCGGCAGCACGAACGTCGCCGGCAGCAGCATGGAAATCGTGGCGATCGGGCCGATTCCGGGCAACACGCCGATCATGGTGCCCAGCATCACGCCGATGAAGCAGTACATGATGTTCTGCATCGTCAGCGCGACGCTGAAGCCGAGGGCCAGGTTGTTCAGCAGTTCCATGCGTTTCCCCTCAGAGGCGGCAGAACTTGACGGCCGACTGCACGGCCTCGATGTCGGGACACAGCGGGATCGGCAGCCTCAACCCCCAGACGAACACCATCGCGCAGAAGATCACCAGCCCCAGCCCGAGGAAGACGACGTCGCGCCCCTGGAACTTCTCGGGATTGCCCATGCTGGCCACGCACACCAGCAGGAAGCCGGCTATCAGCATGCCGACCGCCTTGAGGATGATCCCGAACATCACCACCGAGCCCAGCACGAACAGGATCGGGCGCCAGTGGTACTTGGGAAAGCGTGCCTCCTCGCCGCCTTCGGTGCGAATGCCGCCGATGGCGATGATGACGCCGAGTACCAGCATGATGATCCCCAGCCAGAACGGGAAGAATGCGGGACCCATGCGCGCGGGCGTGCCCATCGCATAGCCAGCGAGCAGCACCGTATCGCCGATCTTCACGCCCTTGGCGATGAGCGCGAAAGCAAGCCCGATCGCCGCGAACAGCACGCCGCTCCAGAAATCCTTGGGATGGCCGATTTTCATGTCAGCTTCTCGGTCTGGTTGCAAAAAAGCTCGTGGATTATGTCAGGTAACACCCGAGCGCCGCCATGTTGCAGCGCAACAGCCGAGCGGATTTCCGGCGCGGCGGGCGCGAACTCCGGGTTCGCGCCCGCCCAATGCGCGGCTACTTGACCAGCCCCAGCAGCTTGGCGGAGGCCACGTATGCCTTCTTGCGCTCCTCCATGAAGGCGGCCATCTTCTCGTACGGATAGTCCACGATCTCCAGGCCCTGCTCGGTCATCTTCGTGCGGAACTCGGGATCGCGGTTGATCTCGCCCACCATGTCCGAGAGCCGCTTGCGGATGTCCTCGGGCGTCGACTTGGGCACGCCGATGCCGCGGTAGGCGCCGTCCACCCAGTCGATGCCGAGCTCGCGAAACGTCGGCGTGTCCGGGAAGTACGAAAGGCGCTGGGGCGTGGCCACCGCCAGCAGGCGCACCTTGCCCTTCTGCGCGAGGGCGAGGGACGAATAGGACATCGCGCCGTCCACGTGGCCGCCCAGAAGCGACGAGAGCAGGTCGCCGGTGCCCTTGAAGGCCACGTAGGTCGTCTTCACGCCGGCGGCCGCATCGAAGCGCGCGTGCGCAGCATGGTTCGCGGAGTTGGATCCGGAGCCCGCGAAGTTGAGGGCCCCCGGCTTGGCCTTCGCGGCCGCCACCAGGTCCTGGTAGGTCTTGAAGGGCGACTCGTTGCGCACCACGATGCCATCGGGCGTGTACTGGAAGAAATAGATCGTGGTGATGTCGTCGGTCTTGTACTGCACGTTGCCCTCGAGGGGCTGCAGCACGATGTGGGGCAGGTTGGTGCCCATGACGACATAGCCGTCGCCGGGGAACTGGTTCAGCTGCGACCAGGCAAGGCCCCCACCCGCGCCGGGTTTCGATTCGATGATCATCTCCTGGCCGAACTTGCGGCGGAACACCGCCTGCTGCAGCCGCGCGGCGATGTCGGATTCGCCGCCCGGGGCGAACGGGATGATGTAGCGCACGGGTTTCTCGGGGAACGCCGCCCGCGCCGGAAGCGCCATCGACGCCGCCAGCGCGCCGCCCGCGATCACGAATTCACGTCTCTTCATCTTCGTCTCTCCTCCTCGTTATAAAGCGTCGGCAATCGCCTTGCCCACGTCCACGGTATTCGCCTTGCCGCCCATGTCGCGCGTGCGCGGACCTTCCTCCAGCACCACCTCGATCGCCTTGACGATCGCCTGCGCCGCTGCCTTCTGCCCCAAATGCTCCAGCATCATCGCACCCGACCAGACCTGGCCGATGGGATTGGCGATGCCCTTGCCGAAGATGTCGGGGGCGCTGCCGTGCACCGGCTCGAAGCACGATGGAAACTCGCGCTCGGGGTTCAGGTTGGCCGAGGGCGCGATGCCGATGGTGCCGGTGCACGCGGGACCGAGGTCCGAAAGGATGTCGCCGAAGAGGTTCGACCCCACCACGACGTCGAACCAGTCGGGGTGCTGCACGAAGTGAGCGCAGAGGATGTCGATGTGGTACTGCGAGGTCTTCACGCCCGGGTATTCGACGGCGATCGCCTTGAAGCGCTCGTCCCAGTACGGCATGGTGATGGAGATGCCGTTGGACTTGGTGGCCGAGGTCACGTGTTTTTTCCTGCGTGTCTTCGCGAGCTCGAAGGCGAAACGCATGATGCGGTCGGTTCCGCGACGCGAGAAGACCGACAGTTGCGAGGCGAACTCGCGATCCGTGCCGGCGTACATGATGCCGCCCATCGACGAGTACTCGCCCTCGTTGTTCTCGCGCACCACCCAGAAATCGATGTCGCCCGGCTTTCGCCCCGCGAGCGGACACGGCACGCCGGGCATCAGCCGCACCGGCCGCAGGTTCACGTAGAGCTGGAATTCGCGGCGGATCGGGATCAGCAGCCCCCAGAGCGACACGTGGTCGGGCACTCCGGGAAAACCCACGGCGCCGAGGTAGATCGCGTCGCTGTCGCGAACCTGGCCGAGCCCGCCCTCCGGCATCATCCGGCCGTGCTTGCGGTAGTAGTCGCAGCTCCAGTCCTTCTCGTCCCACTTCACCGAGAAGCCGAACTTGCGCCCCGCGGCCTCGACCACGCGCTGGCCCTCTGGCATCACCTCCTTGCCGATGCCGTCGCCCGCGATCACCGCGATGTCGTAGGGGACAGACGCCGTGGGTACGGACCCCGGTTTTCGATCTTGCTTGGTTTGGGGTCTGTCCCCGGTTCTAGCTCTCGCCATCGAAGAACCTCTCCAGTTCGTCGCACACCAGGTCCGGCACTTCCTCGGGCAGGTAATGTCCCGCCGGCAAAGGCTTGCCGCGCACGTCGTCCGCGACACGCCGCCATTCGCCGAGCGTATCGAAGCACCGCTCGACCACGCCGTTCGCGCCCCAGAGCGCGAGCAGGGGTGCGGCGAGCTTGCGCCCGGCATCGCGGTCGGCGCGATCGTGCTCGAGGTCGAGCGTCGCCGCGGCGCGGTAATCCTCGCAGCTTGCGTGGATCATGCCGGGCGTGAAGCAGCGCTCGTATTCGGCCCAGGCTTCGCGCGAGAACGGCGACATGCCTGCGCTGCCGGCGGCCATCTTCACGCGCAGCAGCCATTTCGGATCCGCCCCGATCATCCTCTCGGGGACAGGCGCCGGCAGGATGAGGAAGAACCAGTGCCAGTACGCGCGGGCGAAGGCGTCGGTCGTGCCCTCGTACATCGCGAGGGTAGGCGCGATGTCCAGCACGGCAAGCTTCGTCACCGCCGCGGGATGGTCCATGGCCATGCGATGCGCGACGCGGCCGCCGCGATCGTGGCCGGCGACCAGGAAACGCTCGTGGCCCAGGGCGCGCATGAGCGCCACCTGGTCCGCGCCCATGACGCGCTTGGAATAAGGCGAATGGTCGGGCGCGGTGCCCGGCTTGCCGCTGTCGCCGTAACCGCGCAGGTCGGCGGCCACGACATTGAAGCGCCGGGCCAGGCGCGGCGCGACGCGGTGCCAGATCGCGTGGGTCTGGGGATATCCGTGCAGCAGCAGCACCGCGGGGCCCTCGCGGCGGGGGCCGATCGCGGCATGGATGTCGATGCCCGCGAGCGGGACGAGCCGCCGCGCGAACCCGGGAAGGAGCGCCATGGCGGTTATCGTAATTCGGGTGGCGCGGCCGAACCCATGATCTGGCGCAACTCCGTCTTGACGACCTTGCCGTTGTTGTTCTTCGGCAGGCGCTCGACGAAGCGGTACTCCTTCGGCCGCTTGAAGCGCGCGATGTGGTCGAGGCAGAGGCGGTCGAGCTCGGACACCGGCGGCGGCTCCCCCCGCGCCACCACGAACGCCACCACTGCTTCGCCCCATTCCGGGTCGGGCCGTCCGACCACGCTCGCCTCGGCCACCGCGGGATGCAGCAGCAGGACCTCCTCCACCTCGCGTGGGTAGATGTTGGAGCCGCCGCTCACGATGAGGTCCTTGCTGCGGTCCTTGAGGGTGAGGAAACCGTCTTCGTCGAGGCTGCCCAGGTCGCCGGTCCACAACCACGTCTGGCTCGCCCCCCGCGCTTCGCCCTCCTGCGCCGGACGCAGTGCACTCCGGGTCGCCTCGGGGTTGCCCCAATATCCGCCCATGACGACATCGCCCGCCACGCAGACCTCGCCCACTTCGCCCGGCGCGAGCTCGCCTGCGTCCTCTCCACGGATGCTCACGCGCACGACGCTGTGAGGCAGGCCGACGGAGGCGAGCCGCGTGCGATGGCGCGGATGGCCCGTGTCGGCATGGTGGGCCTTGGAAAGCGCGGTGATGGTCATCGGGCTCTCCCCTTGCCCATAGATCTGGGCGAGCCGGGGCCCGAGGATTTCGGTGGCGCGGTGGAGGTCGGCGAGGTACATCGGCCCGCCGCCGTAGACGATGGTCTGCAACCCGCTGGCGCGTGCACCGCCGGCCGCGGCCGTGTCCACGAGCCGCTTGACCATCGTGGGCGCGGCGAACATCGAGACATTGCGCTGCGCTTCCAGGAGGGACAGGACCTCGATGGCGTCGAAGCCGTCGGTTTCAGGCACGACCTGCGCCGCGCCGCGCACGAGATGGGTGAAGTTGTACAGGCCCGAGCCGTGCGAGAGCGGCGCGGCGTGCAGCAGCCTTCCGGCGGGCAGCACCGTATCGACATCCAGCGCGTAGGCATAGGTCATGTGCGCGAGGTTGCGATGGGAGAGCATCGCGCCCTTCGGCCGGCCGGTGGTGCCGCTGGTATAGAAGAGCCACGCCATGTCTTCGGGATTCGAGGCGTACGGCGCGCACGCATCCTCGCCGGCCAGGTGCGCCAGCGCCCCCGCGGAGTCGAGCAGGAGCCGCGCGCCCGAATCCTCCACGATCCAGGCGACTTCGCGCGGATGCAGCTTGGCGTTCACGGGGACGGCGGAGAGGCCCGCCCACCAGATCGCATAGAGCGCCTCGAGGTATTCGGGCGAGTTCGCCATGCAGATCGCCACGCGATCGCCCGGCCGCAAGCCGGCCCTGCCGCGCAGGCCGCTCGCCAGGCGCGCGACGCGCAAGGCGAGCCCGCCGTAGTCGACCCACTGCGTCGTGCCGCGATAGATCGCAGGGGCATCGGGCGTGGCCCGCGCCGCCCGCTCCAGCCACGTGACGAGGTTCATTTATCCGCGCATCCGAAGGGTTGTATCCTGCTGGCGGGATTGTGCCGGAAGCGACCTGCCGGGCTGCGCACAAGGGAGAAAAAAATGGGTTTGCGCGTCAAGTTCAACGTCGTCCTCGCGCTGGTTTTCGCCGCCGGCATGGCGGTCTCGGCCTGGGTTTCCTACGAGCTGCTGCAGCGCAACGCCAAGCACGAGGTGCTGCGAAACGCGGGCCTCATGATGGAAGCCGCGCTCTCCATCCGTGGCTACACGGTTTCGCAGGTGAAGCCGCACCTCGAATACCAGCTGGCGGAGAAGTTCCTGCCGCAGACGGTGCCTGCCTATGCCGCCACCGAGACCTTCAACACCCTGCGCAAGAAATATCCCGACTACAGCTACAAGGAGGCCACCCTCAACCCGACCAACCCGCGCAACCGGGCGGTGGAGTGGGAAGCCGACGTGGTCAACGCCTTCCGCAACCAGGCCGAGCTCAAGGAATTCACCGGCGAGCGCCAGACGCCCACCGGGCCCATGCTCTACATCGCGCGGCCGATCAAGATCGCCAATGCGGCCTGCCTCGCCTGCCACAGCGTGCCCTCGGCCGCCCCCGCCTCCATGGTCAAGCTCTACGGGGACAGCAACGGCTTCGGCTGGAAGCACCAGGAGATCATCGGCGCGCAGATGGTCTCGGTGCCCATGGCGTTGCCGATCAAGAACGCCAACGACGCCTTCATGGTGTTCATGGGCTCGCTCGCGGCGATCTTCCTCGTGACCTTCATCGTGCTCAACGTGATGCTCTCGCAGATGATCCTCAAGCCGATCACGCGGATGTCGGCCGCCGCGGACAAGATCTCCACCGGCGACTTCAACGTGCCCGAGTTCCAGGCCGGCGGCAAGGACGAGATCAGCGTGCTCGGGACCTCGTTCAACCGCATGCGCCGCAGCCTGCAGAAGGCGCTCAAGCTGATCGAGCGCTGAACGCGCCCCGGCCCCCATCCCTAATCCCTCATCCTCATCCCTATCCCCATCCCCGATTCTTCTTGATGGACCACCCCAAGGCCATCGGCAAGTACTCGATCACCCGCCCGCTCGGCAAGGGCGCGATGGGCATGGTGTACGAGGGCTTCGACCCCGTGATCGAGCGCAAGGTTGCCATCAAGACGATCCTGGGCGAGTACCTCGAAGCCTCCGAAATGCAGGAGGCGGTGACGCGCTTCAAGCGCGAGGCGCAGGCGGGCGGGCGGCTCATGCACCCGGGCATCGTGGGCGTGTACGAGTACGCCCACGAAGGCGAGATGGCGTACATCGTGATGGAATACGTCGAGGGCGAGGAGCTCAAGCGCGCGCTCTCCTCGGGCAAGCGCTACCCGCTGATCGAGGTGTTCGAGATCATGAAGCACCTGCTCGGGGCCCTCGACCACGCCCACAAGCAGGGCGTCGTGCACCGCGACATCAAGCCCGCCAACCTCATGATCCTGCCCGGCCCGAAGGTGAAGATCATGGACTTCGGCATCGCGCGGCTGGAGAGCTCCAACCTCACGCAGGTGGGCACCGTGGTCGGCACGCCCACGCACATGGCCCCGGAACAACTGATGGGAGTGCCCGCGGACGGCCGCGCCGACCTGTGGGCATCCGGCGTGATCCTGTACGAGCTTCTGACCGGAGCCAGCCCCTTCCTCGCCGACACGCCGGCGGCGGTCATGCACAAGGTGCTGCAGGGCGAGGTCACGCCGCCTTCGGCGGTGGACGCCTCGCTTCCCGCCGGCTTCGACGGCGTCGTCGCGCGGGCGCTCGCCAAGAAGGCGGAGGATCGCTTCCAGAGCGCGCGCGAGTTCCAGAACGCGCTGCTCGCGGCGTTGCAGGGCAAGCTGGTGAGCGCCACCGCCAACCCGCGGCGCTCGCCGGCGGACGACCGCAGCGTCAGCATCCGGCTTGACGCGACCCAGGTGAACGCCACCGCGCGCGGCGGCACTGCGGCGCGCAAGGCGCCCGCGGTGACGATTCCGCCCGAGGCGCTCGCCGAGATCGAGCGCTCGCTGTCGCGGCACGTGGGGCCGCTCGCGCCGCTGCTCATCCAGCGCGGCCAGGGCGAGGCGGCGAGCGTCGAGGACTTCTTCCGCCAGCTGGCCGACCACATTCCCGATGCCGCCGAGCAGGCCGCCTTCATGAAGAAGATGGCCAGGGTACGACCCGCCATGGCGCCCGCGGAGAAGACCGTGCCTTCGGCGGCGGTGGCGAGCGCTCCGGCTGCGGCCGGCGCCACGCGCACGACATTCACGCCCGAGTCCCTTGCGGCCGCCGAGAAGCTGCTGGCGAGCTACGTGGGACCGCTCGCCCGCATCCTCATCAAGGAAGCGGCCGGCAAGACCGGCAACCTCAAGGAACTCTACGTCGCGCTCGCCGATCACATCGACTCGGACGACGAGCGCAGGCAGTTCCTCGCCTCGCTGCCGCGCTGAACGCTTCCGGCTCGCCCATCCTGAACCCATGACCACCATCGTCGTCGTCCGCAAGGGGGATACGGCGGTCATCGCCGCCGATTCGCTCACCACCTTCGGCAGCACGCGGCTGGCTCCCGCCTACGACCGCTCGCCCCACAAGATCGTGGGCTATCGCGATTCCTTCATCGGCGTGGCCGGCAGCGCCGCGCACCAGCTCGTGCTGGAAAACCTGCTGGAGCGCAATCCTTCGCTGGAGCTGCACGGCAAGGCGGCCATCTACGAGACGTTTCGCAAGCTCCATCCGGTGCTCAAGGACGAGGCGTTCCTCAACCCGAAGGAAGAGGACGACGATCCCTACGAGTCGAGCCAGATGACCGTGATGATCGCCAACTCGACCGGCATCTTCGCGGTCTACTCGATGCGCGAAGTGTTCGAGTTCGACCGCTTCTGGGCCATCGGCTCGGGCCGCGACTTCGCGCTCGGCGCAATGTTCGCGACTTACCCCAAGGCGCGCAGCACCGCCGCCATCGCCGAAGCCGGGGTCCTGGCCGGCGCCGAGTTCGATACCGGCACGTCGCTGCCGATCTACCTCGAGTCGGTCAAGCTCAAGACAGGGGACAGGCCCTGAACCAGGAAAAAAAGTAAACCAGCGGGCCTGTCCCAATGCGACTCGACAAGTGGCTTTGGGCGGCGCGGTTCTTCAAGACGCGCGCGCTCGCGGTGGAGGCGATCGAGAGCGGACGCGTGACGCTCAACGACGAGCGCGCGAAGCCCGCGAAGGAAGTCCGCCTCGGCGACCGGCTCGCCATCCGCCGGCCACCGTTCGAGCATGTCATCGTGGTCCGCGGCCTGTCGGACAAGCGCGGCCCCGCGACCACGGCAGCGGCACTCTACGAAGAGACCGAGGAGAGCCGTGCGCGGCGCGCGGTCCTCGCCCAGGAGATGAAATCCCTGCCGCAGCCGCGGTTCAAGGGACGCCCGACGAAGAAAACGCGCCGCGACTACGAGGCGTGGTTGCGCAGCGCCGACGACGAATGACCAAACCTGGAGGCACGATGCGGATGAGCTTGAAACACTGGATGGCAGGGATGGCCGCGGCCGCGATCCCGGCGATGGCCCACCACGGCTGGAGCGAATACGATTCCACCAAGTCGCTCACGCTCACGGGAAAAATCCTGGAATCGGGTTACGAGCACCCCCATGGCCACGTGCGGCTGGAGACGCCGGGCAAGACGTGGCTCGTGATCCTGGCCCCGCCCTCGCGAATGGAAAATCGCGGCCTGCCCGCGGCGCAGATCGCCAAGGGCAGGACGGTTACGGTGGTGGGTTACCCCAATCGCGAGAAGCCCGAGGAGATGCGCGCCGAGCGGATCACCGCGGCCGGCAAGACGGTGGAGCTGCGTTGACCCCTTCGGGCAATCCGATCGAGGGGCTCGCCATCGCGAAGGCGATGCGCAGCGAGCTGTGGCTCTATCCGTCGGTCGAGATCGTGCACATCGTGGGTTTCTCGATCCTGGTGGGCTCGATCGTCATGTTCGACCTGCGCGTGCTGGGGCTGTCGCGCCGGGTATCGGTGCGCGCGCTGGCCCGCCACCTGCTGCCGTGGAGCGTGGGCGCCCTGGTGCTCATCGTCCCCACGGGCCTGCTCATGTTCTCGGCGCACGCCTCCGACTTCCTCAACAACCGCGCCTTCCAGCTCAAGATGGCGCTGCTGCTCGCGGCAAGCCTGAACGCAGTGGCGTTCCATACCGGCCCGTACCAGCGCGTGGAAGCCTGGGACGTGGAAGCCGTGGCGCCGCTGTCGGCGCGCTTCTCGGTGGCGTTGTCGATCGTCCTGTGGCTTTCGGTGATCGCCTGCGGGCGGCTGCTCGCCTACCTATAGCCTCACGCGCTCGAGCGGGCGCAGGCCGCAGCATCCGTCGGGGCGCACGACGACGATCTCGCACGGCGCCACCGAATGCCGCGTGAGCGCGGCGATGTTCACGTTGTGCGTGACCATGACCACGTTGTCCCGGGACGGCTTGCGGCCCAGGACCCCGATGCGCTTGCGCACGCGCTCGCTGAAGTCGCGCTCGCGTTCGGGAAAGTCGAAGATCGACGAGAGCGGCTCCCAATCCTCGGCGCGGCCGAAGGCGGCGATGGCGGTATCGCGGCAACGGCACCACGGGCTGCTGTAGACGCGGCCGATCGGCACGCGCTCGGATCGAAGCTTCTCGCCCACGCGGCGCGCCTCCTCCAGGCCAGCGGGCGAGAGGTTGCGCTGGCTGCGGCAATCGTCGAGTCGATACCCCGGCGGGTCGCCCAGGCCCGGCTGGGTCGAGGCGTGGCGCATGAGCAGGACGAGCCCGCCTTGCCGCAGGCGCTGCCAGGGCGGCTCGCCACCGGTGTGCGACGACGCCAGGCCGCGCGTCGCCGGCGTGGCGAAAAGCCACGCCGCGCCTGCAAGGAAGGCGCGCCGCGACACCATGGCCGGGGCCAGGGACCCTAGATCTTGACCGAGGGATTGAGCGTGTAGCGCCCGGTGATCGCGCCCTGCGCGAGCACGTGCCCCTTCACCGCCTCGCGCACTTCGTTGCCGCCGAAGCGCGCAGGCAACGAGAGCTTCTCAACATCCAGCGCATACACCGTGAACACGTAGCGGTGCGCGATCTCGTCGTTCCAGGGCGGGCACGGCCCATCGTAGCCGTGGTAGTCGCCGGACATGTCCTTGTCGCCCGCGAACCATCCGGTGTAGTCGTTGATTCCCTGGCGCGCGCCGTGCGGCGCAGCCGGCCCCGGCTTTCCGCGCGGCGTCACGCTCGAGGAGAACTCGCCCACGTTCACGCCTACGGCGGAGGCAGGCAGGTCCACCAGCACCCAGTGGAAGAAGTCCACGCGCGGCAGCGATCTGGGCACCACGCGCCCCTCCCGGTTCACGTCGTCGCCCTTGCTGGGCACGTCGGGGTCGTGGCAGACGATGGCGAAAGACTTCGTGCCCATCGGCACCTCGATCCACGATAGCTGCGGGTTCTGGTTCTTCGAAAGCGTCGCGTGGGTCTTCGGGTCCTGCGCGCAGAAGGCGTACTCCGCGGGAATCACGCCGCCGTCGTCGAAGCTCGAGCTCGTGACTTTCATGGCTCTCCTCAGTTGGCGTAGGCGACCACGTTCATCAGCTCGACCTCGAAGACGAGCGTCGAGTTCGGAGGGATGCGCCCACCCGGAGCCTCGCGCGCGCCATAGCCCTTGTTGGGCGGGATGATCAGCAGGCGCTTGCCCTTCTCCTTCATGCCGATGAGGCCCTCGTCCCAGCCCGGGATGACGCGCCCGGTGCCGACCATGAAGCCGATCGGGACCTTGCCGGCGTTGCTGTCGAACTGCTTGCCCTTGAAGTCGGGGGCGCAGCCGTCGTAGAGCCAGCCGGTGTACCAGACGTTGACCGCGGAGCGGAAACCCACGGCCTTGCCGGTGCCGGGAGTGATGTCCTTCACCACGACTTCGGAAGGCGCGGGCTCGCAGCGCGCCGGCTTGGGCGCCTCGGCGTAGGTGGCGGGTGCTTGTCCCTGTGGCGCGGCGCAGGCAGCGAGCAAAATCGTGGTGGCAGAAACGGCGATGCTCTTTCTCAAGGCGACCTCCTTCACGAAATTTTTCAGCGGCCCCGCGCCACGCCCTCGCGACGGGGATCGGCCCCGCCCTCCCAGCCGTTGCGCGTGCGGCGGATGGCCTGCAGCCCGCTCACCATGGCGATGGGGCGGGCATCGTGGCCCATGGCCTTGAGCGGCCCGGCGAGCGCCTCGAAGGCGCTGCCGCGCTCGAGCTCCGTCGGCCCGTTGCGGCTGCCCATGTTGGGCAGCTCGATGGCCTTCTGCACGTCGAGCTTCCAGTCGAGCGCTCCGACGAGCGTCTTGGCGACGTAGCCGATGATGAGGCTGCCGCCCGGGCTGCCCACCGCCATTTCGAACGCGCCGTCCTTGCCGTACACGAGGAAGGGCGCCATCGAGCTGCGCGGGCGCTTGCCCGGGGCCACGCTGTTGGCGACGGGGCCCGTCACCTCGATCGGCACCATGTTGAAGTCGGTGAGCTCGTTGTTGAGCATGAAGCCCCGCACCATCACCTTGGCGCCGAAGAAGCCTTCGATCGTCGTGGTCATGGAGACCGCGTTGCCCCAGCGGTCGACGATGGCGATATGGCTCGTGCCCGCGAGCTCGTCATGCAGGTCGGTGGCGAAGGCGAGCTTCGCGCCCGGCGGTGTGCCGGGCTGCGCGGTGCCCATGGACTTCTCGGGACGGATGAGCTGCGCACGGCTCGCGAGATAGGACTTGTCGACAAGTCCCTTCACCGGCACGTCCACGAAGCGGTCGTCAGCCACGTACTTGTTGCGGTCCGCGAAGGCGAGGCGGGAGGCCTCCGAGAAGAGGTGCACGGCCTCGGTGGAGGCCGGCCGGACCTGCGACAGGTCGTGGCGCTCGAGGATGCCCAGGATCTGCAGGACCGCGATGCCCCCGGACGACGAAGGCGGCATGCCGCACAACCGGTGGCCTCGATATGTGCCGCACAGCGGGTCCACGTCTCGCACGCGGTAGCCCGAGAGGTCCTCGAGCGTCATCGAGCCGGGGTTGGCATGGCCGCTCACGGCCGAAACGATGTCGCGCGCCACGTCACCCCTGTAGAAGCCGTCCGAGCCGTGCCTGGCGATGAGGCGAAGGGTGTTCGCGAACTCGGGATTGCGCAACGTCGTGCCCGCGGCGAGCGGCTTGCCGTCGGCGTCGTAGAAGTAGGCGCGCGCCGCCGCGTTGGCGGGCAGGGCCCTGTCGTTCGCGAGCAGCTCGTGGACGCGCGGCGACATGGCCCAGCCTTTCTCGGCGAGCGCGATCGCCGGCTGGAAGAGCGTCGCCCACGCCAGCTTGCCGTGGCGCGCGTGCGCGACCTCGAGAAGCCGCACCGTTCCCGGCACGCCCACGGAGCGCCCGCCCGGCACCGCTTCCGCCATGCTCATCGGCTTGCCGTCCTTGCGGATGAAAAGGCTCGGCGTGGCACCCGAAGGCGCGGTCTCGCGGGCGTCGTATGCGACGGGCTTGCGCGTCTTCGCGTCGTGCACCAGCAGGAACGCGCCGCCGCCGATGCCCGAGGCATGCGGCTCGACAAGGCTCAGCACCAGCTGCACCGCGATCATGGCGTCGACCGCGCTGCCTCCCTTGTCGAGCATCGCGAGGCCCGCATCCACCGCCCTCGCGTCGGCTGCCGCGACCATGTGCTGCTTCGCCGTGACCGGCGCCCGGCCTGCGGGTGCCAGCTGCGCTGCGACAGGCAGTGAGGCGGCGGCGACAAGTGATGCGAGGGCAAATCTCGGGAACGCCGATTTTCGCCGAACCGCGCACGCCGATTTCCGCAGATCAGATGTCATGGTGTTGTTCATGTTGTTCATCGGCGGCAAATGCGACCGCCCGAAGTTCGCGCCTAGAGCCCGCCCACGCACATGTACTTGATCTCGAGGAAGTCGTCGATGCCGTACTTCGAGCCCTCGCGCCCGAGGCCCGACTGCTTGACCCCGCCGAAGGGCGCCACCTCGTTGGCGAATACGCCCACGTTGATCCCCACCATGCCGGTCTCGATCTGCTCGGCCACGCGGAAGACGCGGCCCACGTCGCGTGCATAAAAGTACGACGCCAACCCGAACTCCGTGGCGTTCGCGAGCGCGATCGCCTCGTCGTCGGCCTTGAAGCGGTAGAGCGGCGCCACCGGCCCGAACGTTTCCTCGCGCGTGATCTTCATCGCGGCAGTGACGTCGGTGAGCACCGTGGGCTCGTAGAAGAGCCCGCCCAACGCATGGCGCTTGCCGCCCATCACCACCTTGGCGCCCTTGCCCACGGCGTCGGCCACGTGGTCCTCCACCTTGGCGAGGCCCTGCTTGTCGATGAGCGGGCCGATGGTCACGCCGGGCTCGTTGCCGCGACCTACCTTGAAGCCGCGCACCTTTTCCGCGAGCTTGGCCGCGAACGCGTCGTAGACGCCGTCCTGGACATAGATGCGATTGGCGCAGACGCAGGTCTGGCCGGCATTGCGGTACTTCGACAGCAGCGCGCCATCGGCCGCGGCGTCGAGGTCGGCATCGTCGAAGACGATGAAGGGCGCGTTGCCGCCCAGCTCGAGGGAAAGCTTCTTGATCGTGTCGGCGCTCTGGCGCATGAGGATGCGCCCGACCTCGGTCGATCCGGTGAAGGTGACCTTGCGCACGATGGGGCTGTCGCACATCTCCTTGCCGATGGGCGGAGCATCCCCGGTCACCATGTTGAGCACCCCCTTCGGGATGCCCGCGCGCTCGGCGAGCTCGGCGAGCGCGAGTGCGGAGAACGGCGTCTGCTCGGCGGGCTTCAACACGAAGGTGCAGCCCACGGCGAGCCCGGGCGCCACCTTTCGCGTGATCATCGCGTTGGGGAAATTCCACGGCGTGATCGCGGCCACCACGCCGATCGGCTGCTTCACGATGATGAAGCGGCGGTCGTTGGCGATCGTCGGGATCACGTCGCCGTACACGCGCTTGGCTTCCTCGGCGAACCACTCGACGAAGGAGGCGCCGTAGAGGATCTCGCCCTTGGCCTCGGCGAGCGGCTTGCCCTGCTCGGCCGTGAGGATCGCGGCGAGGTCGTCGGCATTGGCGACGATGAGGTCGAACCACTTGCGCAGGATCTGCGAGCGCTGCTTGCCGGTGAGCGCGCGCCAGGCCGGTAGGGCCGCATTCGCGGCGTCGATCGCCCGCCTCGTCTCGGCGACACCCATGTCGGGCACGCTGCCGAGGATCGAGCCGTCTGCGGGATTGTCGACGTCGAACCGCTTCTTCGAATCCGCCTCGACCCACCTGCCGTCCACGTAGGCCTGGTCACGGAAGAGCTGGGGATCCTTGAGGGAAAGCGCGCTCGCGCGCTCCTTTGCGATGGCGTTCATGGGGCTCGCTCCGGGGAAAATGGCACGGAAAAATGCGTTTCTAGTATAGCCCCGCCCTCCACGGTTATGATTCGCCGCTATCACCCTGAGGAGATGTCCATGCGCCTGATCCTTGCCGCCGCTGCGGTCGCCTTTGCCGCCGCCCTGCCCGTCGATGCCAAGACCCTGCGCTGGTCGAGCCAGGGCGACTACCTCACCGCCGACCCCATGGCGCAGAACGAGCTGCTCACGAACTCGATCAACGGCCACGTCTACGAGACGCTGGTCGTGCGCGGCAAGAAGCTCGAGATCCTGCCGGGGCTCGCCACGAGCTGGAAGCAGACGGGCCCCACCACGTGGGTGTTCAACCTGCGCAAGGACGTGAAATTCTCGGATGGCACGCCGTTCACCGCCGACGACGTGGTGTTCTCGATCAAGCGCGCGCAGGGACCGACGTCCAATTTCCGCGTCTACGGCAACGCCGTGGGCGAACCGAAGAAGATCGACGACCACACGGTGGAATTCACGACTCCGGTGCCCAACCCGGTGATGCTCGAGATGCACGCGGGCAGCCTCTTCATCATGAGCAAGGCCTGGTGCGAGAAGAACAACGCGGTGAAAGCCCAGGACTTCACCAACAAGGAAGAGAGCTACACCGCCCGCAACGCCATGGGCACGGGCCCGTATGTGCTGGTTTCACGCGAGCCCGACGTGAAGAGCGTCTTCAAGAAGAACCCCGGCTGGTGGGGGCTCAAGGAGAAGGGCTACTGGGACGGCAACGTGGACGACATCGTCTACACGCCGGTGAAGGAGGGCAACACGCGCATGTCGGCGCTGCTCGCCAACAACCTCGATCTGGTGCTCGACCCGCCGGTGCAGGACATCGAGAAGCTCAAGGCCGACAAGGCGATAAAGGTCTACGAGGGCCGCGAGAACCGCATCATCTTCCTCGGCTTCGACCAGAACCGCGACGAGCTGCTGTATTCGAACGTGAAGGGCAAGAACCCCTTCAAGGACAAGCGCGTGCGCCAGGCTTTCTACCAGGCCATCGACGTGAACGCGATCAACAAGGCCGTGATGCGCGGCCTGTCGGTGCCCACCGCCATCAACCTGCCCAACCCCGAGCGCGCGGGGATCCCCAAGTCCATGGACAAGCGCTACCCGTACGACGTGAATGCCGCGAAGAGGCTGCTGGCCGAGGCCGGTTATCCGAGCGGCTTCGAGGTCGGCATGGATTGCCCCAACAACCGCTACATCAACGACGAGCGCATCTGCCAGGCGGTCGCCGGCATGCTCGCGCGCGTGGGCGTGACCGTGAAGCTGAACGCGATCCCGCGGGCGCAATACTTCCCCAAGGCGCAGCGCCTGGAAGTGAGCTTCTACATGCTGGGCTGGGGCGGGGGCACCACGGATGCCATCTTCACGCTGCAGCCGGTGCTGCACAGCCGCAACGACAAGGGTGACGGGGACTACAACTGGGGCAACTACAAGGATCCCGAGTTCGACGCGCTCATCGATTCGGCCAAGGGCGAGGTCGATCCGAAGAAGCGCCAGGAGCTGATCAACAAGGCGATGCAGCGCCACCACGACATGGTCTACCACATCCCCCTGCACCTGCAGGTGATTCCCTGGGCCTCGCGCGCCAACGTGAGCGCCATCCACCGGGCCGACAACTGGCTGCAGGCGACCTGGGTGACGGTCAAGTAGGGACGGGGTCCGGGCGACAGGGCAAGAATTTTTCGAAGTGAACGACCGATGACGCGCGGAACCCGGTTCGCGGCGCTCGCGCTGCTGGCGGCTGCCTCTTCCCTCGCCCCCCATCCCGAGGCCACCGCAGCGACCCTGCGGTGGTCTTCCCAAGGCGACTACCTCTCCGCCGACCCGCACGCGCAGAACGAGGGGCTCAACAACAACATCAACGATTACGTCTTCGAGCGCCTCACCGCGCGCGAGAAGGACCTGTCGCTCAAGCCTTCCCTGGCGCTCTCGTGGGAGACGAAATCACCCACGGTCTGGCGCTTCAACCTGCGCCGCGGCGTCAAGTTCCACGACGGCTCGCCCTTCACCGCCGACGACGTGGTGTTCTCCATCGAGCGCGCGCAGCTGCCCAGCTCCAACTTCAAGGTGTTCGCCGCGCCCCTGGGCCGCGCGCGCAAGGTGGACGACTTCACGGTCGAGATCGAGACGGCGGCGCCTTCGCCCGCGGGGGTTTTCCTCGAAAACGTCAACTCCGTGCGCATCATGAGCAAGGCGTGGTGCCTCAAGCACGGGGCGACGAAGCCCCAGGACTTCAAGACCGGCGAGGAGACGTACTCGTCGCGCCACGCGAACGGGACCGGTCCGTACAGGCTGCTGCGCCGCGAGGCCGAGGTCATCACGCAGCTCAAGAAGAACCCCGCGTGGTGGGGAATCGCCGAGAAGCGCTTCGAGGGCAACGTGGACGAGATCGTGTACCGGCCGATCAAGTCGGATGCCACGCGCATGGCGGCCCTCATCTCGGGCGAGCTCGAGCTGGTGCTCGACCCCCCGCTGCAGGACATCAACCGGCTCAAGTCGGACAAGTCCCTGAAGGTCATCGAGGGCCCCGAGAACCGCGTGATCTTCCTCGTGATGGACCAGGAGCGCGCCGAGCTCAAGTACTCGAACGTGAAGGGAAGGAACCCCTTCAAGGACCTGCGCGTGCGCCAGGCGCTCTACCACGCGATCGACGTGAACGCGATCCAGCGCCAGATCATGCGCGGCATGTCGCTGCCGACGGGGGCGATGGTTCCCACGGCGAAGATGAGCGATCCGTCGCTCGAGCCACGCCTGCTGCCCTACGACGTCGAGCGCGCGAGGAAGCTGCTCGCGCAGGCGGGCTACCCGAACGGCTTCGAGCTGCAGCTCGATTGCCCCAACAACCGCTACGTGAATGACGAGCGCATCTGCACGGCGCTGGCGGGCATGTTCGCCAAGGTGGGCATCAAGGTGCGGCTGAACGCCATGCCGCGGGCGCAGTTCTTCCAGAAGGTCGACCAGTTCGACATCAGCATGCATCTCTACGGCTGGGGCGGTGCGGCGGTCGATCCGGGCTTCACGCTCACGCCCGTGATCCACAGCCGCGATACGCGCGGGCGCGGTGAATTCAACTCCGGCCGCTACAAGGACCCCGAGCTCGACCGCCTGATCGAGGCGGCCGAAACCGAGATGGACCCCGCCCGGCGCCGCAAGCTGATGGTTGAAGCGCTGCAGCGAACCCGCCAGCAGGTCTACGTGCTGCCGCTGCACCGCCAGGTGATCCCGTGGGCCACGCGCGCCAATGTCCGCGCCTTCCATCGCCCCGACAACGTGGTGGAAGCCCTCTGGGTGCGCATCGACTGAAACCCCGTGCTACGCTGGCTGCGTGGGGGGAAAACTACATTTCGTGGCCATGGCAGCCGCGGTCTTGTCGGTGAATTCCGGCATCGCGAACGCGGCTGATCCGTTTGGACTAGCGTGGCACCCGTTCGTCTCCGCGCCTTCGCTGGGGCCCACGGAAACCGGCATCAGCACCCGGTGGGGCTCGCGCCTGGATACGCGCATGTCGGCGTGGAACGCGCAGAATGCCCGCGGCCTTCACGCCGCCGCCACCTTCCGCGCAACCGATTGGCTGTCGCTGGACTTCACCTTCGCCACGCTCGCCCCGCGCAGCGCGGCTGGCGGGCCGTTGTACGCCAACGAGCGCCATGCGACCGCCGGGGCCACGGTTCGAGCGATGCGGGGATGGAGCGCCAGCCTGCACGTGCGCCACTTCGGCCCGGTGCGCTCGAACGACGAGGACACCTTGCGCCTGCGCTCCTCGACCACGGTCGGCGCCCAGCTCACCGGCAAGCTTTCGAAGACGACGCGCCTCAGCATCGAGGTCTTCAACCTCTTCGACCAGCGCACCGGCGAGATCGATTACTTCTCGGCCTCGCGCGCCTGGAGCCAGCCGGGGGCGCTCGAGAGCTTCCTGTCGCACCCGGCGGAGGCGCGGGGATTCCGGCTGCGGCTGAGGACCAACTTCTAGGAAACCGGGGACAGGCCCTTTTCCTCGTGCCGGTCGCACAACGATCGGAAAGGCGTCTCCGTCACCAACCTATAATGGCGGCGCATGGAATCCCAGCCGCCGCTCGTCGTCGACCTCGACGGCACGCTCATCAAGACCGACATGCTGCTGGAGAGCCTGGTGGCGGTGCTCCAGCGCCTGCCATGGCTCGCGTTCTGCCTGCCCTTCTGGTTGCTGCGCGGACGCGCGGGGCTCAAGCGCGAGCTGGCCGCGCGCGCACGCTGGTCGCCGGAGCGGATCCCTTATCGAGCCGAAGTGCTCGACTGGGTGCGGGCCGAGCGCCGCAACGGCCGCAGGGTGGTGCTCGCGACGGCCTCAGATGAGCAGCTCGCGCGCCGCATCGCGGAGCACCTGGGCGGCTTCGACGACGTGGTCGCGAGCGACGGCCGCGACAACCTGAAGGGCGCGGCGAAGCGTCGAGCGCTCGTTGAGCGATACGGCGAGCGCGGCTTCGACTACGTAGGCAACGAGCGCGCCGACCTGGAGGTCTGGGCCTCGGCGCGGCGCGCGATCGTCGTGGGCCACGGCGCGCTGGTGGACGCCGCCGCGCGCAGCGCGCTCGAAGCGCGCGAGCTGCGCATCGCCTCGGCGCGCCCGGGGCTGCTGTGGAGCGCGCTGCGGGCCTACCAGTGGCCCAAGAACCTGCTGGTGTTCGTGCCGCTCATCACCGCCCACCGGGTAGGCAACGCCACCGCGGTGGCGGCCTCGATGCTGGCCTTCGCGGCCTTTTGCCTCGTGGCTTCGGCGATCTACGTGGTGAACGACCTCACGGACCTGGAAGCCGACCGCCTGCATGCCACCAAGCGCGAGCGGCCCTTCGCCTCCGGCGACCTCAGCATCGCCTGGGGCCTGCTGCTGGCACCCGCGCTGCTGGCGGCGAGCTTCGCCATCGCCCTTCGGCTCGGCCCGGCGTTCGTCTCGATCCTCGCGGTGTATGCGACGGTCGGCCTGGCCTACTCGCTCTTCCTCAAGCGCATCGCCGTTCTCGATATCTTCGTGCTTGCCGCGCTCTACACTTTCCGCATCCAGGGCGGCGCCTTCGCCATCGACGTGCCGGTGTCGCACTGGCTGTTCGCGTTCTCGATCTTCCTCTTCCTGTCGCTCGCGCTCGCCAAGCGCCACGGCGAGCTCAAGTCGCTGGCAGGGCGCTGCGAGGTCGTGCCTGGGCGCGGCTATCGTCCCGAGGACGCCGGAGGTGTCGGGACGCTCGGCACCGTGGCGGGTTATCTCGCCGTGGTGGTGCTTTCCTTCTATGTGACCAGCGTGGAAGTGGCGGCGCTGTACCGCCAGCCCGAAGTCCTCTGGGCGGTCGTGGTGGTCTTCCTCTTCTGGATCACGCGACTGTGGCTGCTCTCCCATCGCGGCACGCTGGGGGAAGATCCCCTCGCCTTCGCGTTGCGCGATCCCGCAAGTTATGCGGTCGCCGGCGTGAGCCTGGCCGCCGTTTTCCTGGCGACCTGACATGGCCGCCGCCTCGTCGTGGGGCCGCTATCCGCGCGTGGACGAGGATCGGCGGCTGGTGTCGTGGGAAGGCGATGTCCGCGCGGCGCTCGCCTCGCGCAGACCCCTGCTCGCGCGCGGCCTGGGTCGCAGCTACGGCGATAGCTGCCTCAACGAAGGGGGCACGGTCATCGAGCTGGCCGGCATGGACCGATTCCTCGCCTTCGATGCAACACACGGGCTGCTCAGCTGCGAAGCCGGCGCGAGCCTCGACGACGTGATCGCCTTCGCGCTGCCGCGCGGCTGGTTCCCGGCGGTGGTGCCCGGGACGCGGTTCGTGACAGTCGGGGGCTGCATCGCCAATGACGTGCACGGCAAGAACCACCATCGCGCCGGCACGTTCGGCCGCCACGTTCGCGCTCTGACCCTGCTGCGCTCCGACGGCACGACGCACGAGTGCTCGCCCATGGCGGAGCCGTCGCTTTTCGCGGCGACCGTGGCAGGACTGGGCCTCACGGGGATCGTCACGCGCGCCACGCTCGCGCTGCGGCCGCTGCGCTCCGCCCGCATGGAAGTCGAATCGCTTCCCTTCGCCGACCTCGATGGATTCTTCGAGCTCGAGGCGGCATCGGCGGAAAGCTGGGAGCACACCGTGGCCTGGGTCGATTGCCTGCATCCGCGCATGGCCGGACGGGGCATCTTCTCCCGTGCCCGATTCCTCGAGCGATCCGACGGCAGCCTGGGAGAGCCCTGGGGGCGGGGACCGCGAACGGTGCCGTGCGACCTCCCGGAGGCCGCGCTCTCGCCTTTCACGGTAAAGGCGTTCAACGCCGCTTACTGGAAGCTGCATCCGCGGGGCCGGCGCATCGAAGCCGCCGAGAAGTTCCTTTTCCCACTCGATGCGCTCGGTCACTGGAATCGCATCTACGGCAGGCGTGGCTTCGTGCAGTTCCAGTGCGTCGTGCCGGGGGCGAGGGCGCGTGACTGGATCGCCCAGCTCATCGAAGCCATCCGCACGAAGGGCGACGGCTCGTTCCTCTCGGTGCTCAAGACCTTCGGCGAACTGCCCTCGCCGGGGCTGCTTTCCTTTCCCCGCCCGGGCGTCACCTTCGCGCTCGACTTTCCCTTCCGCGGCGATCGAACGCTCGCCTTGATGAAGGAGCTCGAGGAAATCGTGATCGATGCCGGCGGCGCCTTGTATCCCGCCAAGGACGCCTGCATGTCGCCGCGCGCGTTCGGTGCCTCCTTCACGCGGCTTGGGGAATTCGAGCCGTGGATCGATCCCGCCTTCTCCTCCAGCTTCTGGCGGCGCGTGCATGCCGCGCCCAGGGCGGCCTGATGGCGCGCGTACTCATCCTCGGCGCCACCTCGGCCATCGCGCAGGCGACCTCGCGCATCCATGCCGGCCGCGGCGACTCGTTGTTCCTCGTCGCGCGCGACCGTGAGCGCCTCGCCTCCGTCGCCGCCGACCTGCGAGTGCGTGGAGCCATGGCGGTGGAAACGCTGGTGGCGGACCTCGCCGACGACTCGACCCATGAAAGGATCGTCGCGGACGGCTGGAGGGCGTTCAACGGCCTCGACGTGGCGCTCCTGGCCTACGGCGTTCTCGGCAACCAGCGCGAGGTCGAATCCTCGCCCGAGGCGCTGAAGGCCATCCTCGCCACCAATTTCACCAGCGCCGCCTCGCTGCTCATGCGACTGGCGGCCTTGTTCGAGCGCCAGCGCTCGGGCGCGCTGGTCGCCATCGGTTCCGTCGCCGGCGATCGCGGCCGCCAGAGCAACTACGCCTATGGCGCCGCCAAGGGCGGGCTCGCCATCTTCATGGAGGGGTTGAGGCATCGCCTCGCGGGCACCGGTGTGCGCGTGGTGACGATCAAGCCGGGCTTCGTCGACACGCCGATGACGCGCGGCTTTCCCAAGGGGCCGCTGTGGGCGAGCCCCGAGCGCGTCGCCGCCGGCATCGTGCGCGCCATCGACCGCGGCGCCTCGGTGGCGTACGTCCCGGGCTTCTGGTGGGCGATCATGCGGGTGATACGATCCCTGCCGGAATGGATCCTCTTCCGGACGCGACTCTAGGGACGCGGCGGGCGCCGACGCTCCTCGCGCTTCTCCTCGCCGCGGCCTTCGCCTTCAAGGCGTATTCGGCGCTCTCGCTCGCCTCACGCGGCGTGACCTTCTTCATCGACGACGCCTTCTACTATTTGCTGATCGCGCGGAATTTCGCCGACACGGGCGTGCCGACCTTCGACGGGGTGAATCCCACCAACGGGTTCCATCCCCTGTGGATGCTGCTCCTGGCCGCGATGTACAAGGTGATCGGCACCGGCACCGATCCGTTCACCCAGCTGGTCGCCGCGAAGGCGCTGGAGATGTCCGCGCTGGGCGGCTCGCTTGCGGCCTGTGCGTTCGCCTTCCAAAGGCTTCATCGGCGCACCCCGCTCGCGTGGGGTTTCGCCGGCGCGGCGCTGGTTTTGCTGGCTCCCCGGCTCTATCTCTTCGACCAGGGCATGGAGTCCACGCTCGCGGCGGGGTTGCTGCTTGCCGCGCTCTTCGCGGTGATCGACCGGCACAGGCTGCTGCTGGCGGTGGTGCTGCCGCTGCTCTTCCTCGCTCGCCTGGACAGCCTGGTCTTCGTGATCGCGCCGCTCGCGTCGTGGTGGATAGTGCGCGACCGGGCGTCGCTGCGCGAGCACGCCGCCACGTTCGCCCCCGTCGCGATCACCGCGGCCGCCTTCATCGCCCTCAACCTGGCGCTCACCGGGCACGCCAACACCATCAGCGGCCAGATCAAGTCGTCCTTCCCGTCGCTCACCTTGCACTGGAGCTACCTGGTCGAGCCGCTTTTCACCGGCCCGCTCTTCGGCTGGCGTGTGCTCTACGCGTTGCCCAACGCCTTCGTGCCGACGGTGGTGATCGCCATGCTGGCCATCGTCGCGACGATGCGACGCCGGGAGCCGTGGGCGCGACCGGTCGCGTGGATACTGCTCATGTCGGCCCTGCTCGTCGCGAACGTGGCCCTCTTCCAGCGCTGGGACAAGGGGGTCGATGCGCGTTATCTCTCGCTTCCGTACGTCCTGCTCGGATTCGCGCTCTTCGCCACCGTCGCTGCCCTGCGCGTGCGGGCCGCCCTGGCGGCCTTCGGCGCGCTCTTCCTGGCGATCGCCGCGGTGCTGCTGCTGCGCCACGCCGAGGAGAAACCGCTGCGCATGGAGCTCACGCGGGTGAACGAGGTGAAGGCGAAGACCGCGCCGGGCGAACGCTTCGCCGGCACCGACGTCGGCGCCTTCGCCTTCTGGCTCGAGCGACCCTTCGTGAACCTCGATGGGCTGGTCAACAACCGCGCGCTGCAGGACGCCATCCGCGACAAGCGCCTGGCCGACTACCTCGAGCGGCAGGACGTGCGTTACCTGCTGGCGGCCTTCTGGGATCGCGAGCAGGCGCTGGTGGCCGAGCGTCCAGAGCGCATGTACCGCTCCCGCATCTTTCCCGAAGGCGTGAAGGGCGCGGACTACGCCCACTACGACTTCGATCTCTATTCGTACATCCATGACGCCGAGTCCGATGCGATCCGCCTGTGCCCCTCGGAAGAGATCTTCCGCGAGGCGATCGGCCGCGATGGGCTGGCCAATGCCGCTATCGTGATCTACCGCCTGCCGCGCCCGGTCCGGCGCGCCGCCGCCGATGCGCGCTGCCCCGGCCGATAAGGCGAGGCTTGCTGCGGCCATCGCGCTCGCGGTCCTGGGCGCGCTGCTCGCGTGGCCCCTGCGCAAGGGGCATGCGTACCTCGACGACTACGTCTTCCTCGCCCTGGGACGCCACCTGGAAGCGCCGTGGCCGCTGCTTTTCCAGGATTCGCTCGGAGCCTTCTTCTTCCGGCCGGTGACGATGTTCGTGTGGTGGGCGACGGTCGCCTTGCTCGGCACCGAAGCCCCGGGGCACCTCGCGTTCAACGTGGCCCTGCATGCGGCGAACGGCTACCTGCTGTTCGCCTTGCTGCGCCGACTGGAGGTGCGCCCGTCGGCGGCCACGCTCGCCGCGCTTTGCTTCGTCGCGCATCCGGCGACGTTTTCATCCGCGGCCTGGCTCTCCGATCGCTTCGACCTGCTGGCGACGTTCTTCGGATTGGTCGCGCTCCTCGCCACCGAGCGCGCGCTTCATTCGCCTGGCGGGCTTCGCATCGCGATCGCCGCCGGGGCGTTGACCCTGTCGATCCTCGCCAAGGAAACCGGCTATGCGGTGCCCCTGGTCGCGGCCGCGATGGTGGCGTGGAAACTCGAAGGGACCCATGCATCGAGCGGGCGCGAGCGCGCTCGGCTCTTGCTTTCCCTCGGCGCAGCCGCCGTCGCCATGCTGGCGCTGCGGCCGTTCGTGCTTCGCGCCGTGGGCGACGTGATGTTCCTGAACGAAGGCATCGCGCCCACGCTGTGGAAGGGCACCCTCAAGTGGTTGCAGTACCTGCCCGACTTCCTCGTCGTGCGACAAGGCAACCTCGCGTCGGTCGCCGCCTGGTGCGCCCTGCTCTTGGCGATCGTCGCGATTGCATTCCTTCCCGGCACGCTGGCGCAATGGCGGCGCCCGGGGCCGGGGCGGATCGCCGTGCTGGGCGCGCTCCTCGCCCTCTCGAGCGCGGCCGCGCAATCGCCCGTATTTCTCGCCTCGCCGATCTTCCCCTATGCGTTCGACGGCAAGGTGTTGTTCGAGCCCCTGGCCGCGAGCCGCTTCTTCTACCTTCCCCTGGTGGGCCTCGCGATGATTTTGGCGGCCGTCGCGGAAGCCTGCGCGCGCGCCTACCCGCAGCGTCGAGTGGGCCTTGCGATGATGGGCGTGCTGGCCACCTGCGCCCTCGTGGGCCTGGCAGCGAGCTCCCGGGCCATCGCGCGCGACTGGGCGATCTATCCCCTCGTGCACGGCGAGACGATGCTGCGAGCCGCCGCCGACGCGCTCGCGCGGCTGCCGCGGTTGCAGCCCGGTTGCAAGGTGTATTTCCTGGCCACGCCGGCCAGGTTCTCCGCGGTCCTCGGCATGCTGGACACCGGGATAAAACGCCACCTGCCGCGCGGGCACGCCGCGCTCGGGTGTTTCCTGCAAGCCGAGCACGCGCCCTGGTACCACCTGCTGGAAGCTCGCGGCCTGCCGCCCCACGCCGAAAAGCCGATGGAGACGATCCTTTTCGGGGGCAAGCCGTTCGAGGCGCACCGGGTCGGCAACCTCGAATTCCACTACCTGCGAATCGCGGGCGATGCCGCCGTGATCGCGGACCCGCGGGCCAGCTTTCTCGCCTGGCGCGGCGCGGGGTTCGAGGACGTCACCGGCGATGTGCGCGAGCGCCGCCTGGAGGCGCGCTTCTTCGACAACCGCCCGCCTTACTGATGGGCGATTCGCGCAGGGCTTTCGTCCTGTTCGCGGTGGCGCTGTCGATCGCATGCGCGTTGCTCGCCTATTCGCTGCGGCTCGCGGCGGCGTACCAGGACGACTTCACCTATCTCGCCCTCGCGCGCCACCTGGAATCGCCCTGGCCGCTGCTGCTCCAGGATTCGGTGGGCTCGTACTTCTTTCGCCCGGTGGTGATGCTGGGATGGTGGCTCACCGATTCCGTGGCCGAAGGCTCGATCGCCGCGCATTCGGCCATCGGCATCGCCGTGCACGGCTTGAACGCAGTGCTGCTCCATTGCCTGCTGCGCCGCCATCGCATCGAGGCGGGCGTTGCAGGAATGGTCGCCATCGGCTTCCTCGTCCATCCCGCGGCCGCCGCGACTTCCTTCTGGCTTTCGGCACGTTTCGACCTCTTCACCGCCACCTTCGGGTTGCTGGCCCTCATCGCGCTCGACCGCCATCTTCAGCAGCCCTCGTGGCGTGCCCTGTTCGCCGCCGCGCTCGCGATGCTGGCCTCGCTGCTCTCGAAGGAGATCGGCTTTGCATTCGCGGTCCTGGCGATCGGCTGCGCGCTATGGTCCGAAACGACAACGCATTCGGCCTCCGCGCGTCAGCGCTGGCTGGCCGCCGCATCGATGGCGGGCGCCGCCGCGATCGCCCTGGCGATGCGCTCTGTGGCGCTGCGGCCGCTGCCCTCGAGCGACGGACTGTGGGCGGTCCTGCTGCAATTGCTCGGAGGGGGGATGGCGAGCTGGCTGCAATCGCTGCCCGCCTTCCTCGTGGTGCCGCAGGGACGCCTCGCCTCCGTGCTGGCCTGGGCCACAACGCTTGCGGTTCTCGCGAGCCTGATGGCCTTCACCGCGCCGCGCCGGCAACTCGCACGGGAGCCCATGAGGCGGCTCCTGGCTATCGGCCTCGCGTTGATGCTCCTCGCCGCCGCCGCGCAATCGCCCACCACGGCGGACGCGCCGATCTTCCATTTCTCGCTCGGGACGTTCAATCCGGGTGGCGTCGTGAGCGCGCGGTTCTACTACGTGCCCCTGCTGGGTTTCGCTTTCGTTCTCGCCGCGCTGGCGCAAACGCTCGCGGCCACTTCGCGGGCACGGCCCGCACGCCTGGCATTCGTGGGACTGGCCGCCCTGGCCATCGCCGGGATGCTCGCCAGCAGCCGAGGCATCGCGCGTGACTGGGCGCGCTTCACCGTCGCGCGCAGCGAGGTGTTCGCGCGCCCGGCCATCGAAGCCGTGTCCGCGCTTCGCCAGGTCGAGCCTGGCTGCAAGGTGTATCTCCTGGGCACCCCTCCGGAAGCCGACCTCCTCCGCGACATGATCGATACCGGCGTTAAGCGCGCGTTGCCACGCGGCCACCCCGCGCTCGCGTGCTTCGTCCAGGCCGAGCACGCTCCGTGGTACCACCTGCTCGAGCGCCGCGCATTGCCGCCGGATGCGCATCGCCCGCTCGAGGTCATCGAGGCGGGCGGGCGGCCCTATCCGCCGCTTCCCGTGGGCAACCTCGTGTATTACTTCGTCCGCTTCGCACCCGGCAGCGATGCGCAGGTCGCGCAGGACCCCGGTGCGGTCTTTCTCGCGATGCAGGGCGGCAGCTACGTCGACGTGACCGCGGACGTCCGATCAGGGGCGCGCAAGCCGCGGTTTTTCGATCGCCGGGCGCCGCCGCCTTAGGCCGCGCGCTGCGGCGCGAGCCCGCGGTGGTACACGCGGTCGCTCGCCAGGACCACCGAGGGCGCGTAGGGCTCGCGTCCCCTCAAGCCGTCGTAATACGGCTTGAAATCCGGCGCGGTCGCCTCGAACAGCTCCTCGAAGCCGCGGATCACGAAGTACGTCTCCTGGTACGTGTCGATCTTGTAGCGCGTCTGCATGATGCGCAGCAGGTCGAAGCCGATGCGGTTGGGATTCCGGCTGTCGAGGCAATAGCTGATCTCCCCGCCCGAGGAGAGGATTCCCGCCCCGTAGGTCCGCAGCCCCTTCGGCGTCTCCACGAGGCCGAACTCGACCGTGTACCAGTACAGGCGCGAGAGCATCTCGATGGCGCCCAGCTCGTGCGCCTTGATGCCGCCCCGGCCGTACGCCTGGATGTAGTCGGCGAACACGGGGTTGAAGAGCATCGGCACGTGGCCGAAGAAGTCGTGGAAGATGTCGGGCTCGACGATGTAGTCGAACTCCTCCGGCTTTCGCAGCCACACCGTCACGGGGAAGCGCCGGTTGGCCAGGTGCTCGAAGAAGGTGAGGTCGGGCAGCAGCCCGGGCACCGCGACCAGCTCCCAACCGCTGGCGGCCTGCAGCTTGCGGTTGATCGCATCGAAGCGCGGGATTGCCTGGCTGAAGTCGCATACCTCGAGCGCGTCGTTGAACTCGTCGCAGGCGTAGCGCGGCACCAGCGATTCCTGGCGTCGGTAGAGGCGCCGCCAGAGCTCGTGCTCGGCTTCCGAATAGGCGTCCCACTCCTGGTCCACCGTGTAGTCGGGACGCATGCGGGAGTAGTCGCCCCTCAGCTTGTGCGCTGTTTCGCCCGTCACGCGTACTTCTCCACCACCTGATCTATCGCGCCGAAAACGCTGCCGCCCTTTTCATCCCTCATCTCGATCTTCACGCGGTCGCCGTACTTGAGGAACGGGGTCTGCGCCTTGCCCTTCCCGACCTGCTCGACCAGGCGCGCTTCCATCAGGCACGCATACCCCGTGGCGAGGTCCTGGTTGGAGATGGTGCCGGTGCCGATGAGGGTGCCGGCGGCGAGGTCTCGCGTCTTCGCGGCGTGCGCGATGAGGTCGAACAGGCTGAACGTGGCGTCGGTTCCCGCGTTGGGGCTGCCGAGGCGCTTGCCGTTCACCTCGCAACGCAGCTCGAGGTGCACCTTCCCGTCGCGCCAGGCGCCTCCCAGCTCGTCGGGCGTCACCGCGACCGGCGCCAGCGCGTTGGCGCCCTTGCCGTTCACGAAGCCGAAGCCCTTCTCCAGCTCCGCGGGGATGAGCTTGCGGAAAGACACGTCGTTGATGATCGTCACGAGGCGCACGCTCCTGACCGCATCGGCGGGCCGGCACCCCATCGCGACATCACCCACGATGCAAGCGACTTCGCCCTCGAGGTCCACGCCCCACGCATCGGCGTCGAGCACGCGGATCGGATCGCGCGGGCCCATCATCGTGCCGGCGCCACCCTGGTACATGAGCGGATCCGAATAGAAGCTCTCGGGCACCTTGGCGCCGCGGGCACGGCGCACGCGCTCCACGTGCGAGAGGTACGCCGAGCCGTCGAGCCATTCATAGGCACGCGGCAGGGGCGCGGCGACCCGGCCCGCGGCCAGCGCCTGCGCGAAATCGATCGCGTGGCGCTCGTGGCCCGCTTCGAGGGCGGCCGAAACGTCCCGCAGGCGCGGCTCGACCGACTCCCAGTTCTCGAGCGCGTATTGCATCGTCGCCGCGATGCCCTCGGCGCGCACGGCGCGGGTCATGTCACGGTTCACGACGAGCAAGGCGCCGTCGCGGGAGGGGCCCTTGAGGGATGCGAGCTTCACGGCCCCCCTTTTTGAAAATCGCTCCACACCGCGTCGTAGTCCTTGTCGAGCGCCGGCGTGGACAACGCGAAGGCGGTGGGTTCGAAGACATGGCGTCCCTCGAACATGAACGCGAGGGTGCCCCCGAGATACGCGGGCCCGAGCTTCGCCGCGACGGCCTTTTCGTAGGACGCACGGTCCGGCCCGTGGGCGCTCATGGCGTTATGCAGGCTGCAGGCGCCCGGCACGAACCCTTCCTTCTTCGCGTCGTACTCGCCCCGGATGAGCCCCATGAATTCGCTCATCACATTGCGGTGGAAATACGGGGGACGAAACGTATCTTCGGCCACCATCCAGCGCGGCGGGAAGATGACGAAGTCCACGTTGGCCATGCCCGGCGTGTCCGAGGGCGACGTGAGCACCGTGAAGATCGACGGATCGGGATGGTCGAAGCTCACCGTGTTGATCGCATTGAAGCGCGCGAGGTCGTACTTGTACGGATGGTAGTTGCCGTGCCAGGCCACCACGTCGAGCGGCGAGTGCTCGAGCTGGGCCTGCCACAGGTGCCCCGCGAACTTGGCGATCAGTTGCGTGGGCGCTTCGCGGTCCTCGTAATCGGCGACCGGCGCCAGGAAATCGCGCGGGCTCGCGAGCCCGTTCGAGCCGATGGGACCCAGGTCCGGCAGGCGCAGCGGCGCGCCGTAGTTCTCGCATGCATAGCCGCGGACGAGATCCCCGCCGATCTCGACCCGGAACTTGATGCCGCGCGGAATCACGGCGATCTCGCCGGGCGCCACCACCAGCCTTCCCAGCTCGGTGGCGAAGGTGAGCGCGCCCTGCTGCGGCACCACCAGCAGCTCCCCGTCGGCGTCGTAGCAGAAGCGCCGCTCCTCCATGGAGCGGTTGGCGACATAGGCATGCACCGCGCAGCCGCGCAACGCGCGCGCCTCCCCGCTGGTGGCGAGGGTGGCGAGGCCTTCGAGGAAATCGGTGGGGGCCTGCGGTGCCGGCAGGGGCGACCAGCGCAGGCGGTTGGGCGAGCACTCGGCCTCGCTCGTGGGCGCGGTGCGCACGAGCCCGTCGCCGATGCGGCTGAAGGGCTTGTGCATCGCCGAGGGCCGCAGCCGGTAGAGCCACGAGCGCAGGTTCTGCGCGCGCGGCATGGTGAACGAGGAGCCCGACAACTGCTCCGCGTAGAGGCCGTAGGGCACTTTCTGGGGGGAGTTGCGGCCGACGGGCAGCGCGCCTGGCACCGCTTCGCTCTCGTGGTGGGAGCCGAAGCCCGAGAGGTACTCCAGCGTCGCGAGGGTGGCAGCGTCGTTCATGGATCCGCCTTGTTGCGCGCAGCGCTAAACGACGCCGCGCGCGATCTGGTCGGCCTCGATCGACTCGAACAGCGCCCGGAAGTTGCCCTCGCCGAAACCCTCGTTGCCCTTCCTCTGGATGATCTCGAAGAAGATCGGGCCGATCACCGTCTCGGTGAAGATCTGCAGCAGCTTGTCCTCGTGGTTGTCCTTGTCCACGCCCTCGCCGTCCAGCAGGATGCGGTTGCGCTTCATGCGCTCGAGGTCCTCGCCGTGGTTCGGCACGCGTGCATCGATGCGCTCGTAGTAGGTATCGGGCGTGTCGAGGAAGCGCACCGAGCGCGCCCGCAGCGCCTCCACGGTGCCGAAGATGTCGCGCGTGGACAAGGCGATGTGCTGGATGCCCTCGCCATGGTAGGCGTCGAGGTACTCCTGGATCTGCGACTTGTTGTCGGAGGGCTCGTTGATCGGGATGCGGATCTTGCCGCAGGGGCTCGTGAGCGCGCGCGAGGTGAGCCCGGTCTTCTTGCCCTGGATGTCGAAGTAGCGGATCTCGCGGAAGTTGAAGAGCTTCTCGTAGAACTGCGCCCAGGTGTCCATGCGCCCGGCATAGACGTTGTGGGTGAGGTGGTCGATCTCGAACAGGCCCGCGCCCTCGGGGCTCTGCGGCACGCCGGCGATGGGCATGAAGTCGACGTCGTATACGGAGAGATCGCCGTTGTTGCCCGGGTAGCGGTCGATGAGGTAGATGAGGCTGCCGCCGATCCCCTGAAGCGCGGGAATGTTGAGCTCCATCGGCCCCACCTTGCCGTGGAACGGCTTGGCGCCGAGGTCGATGGCGCGCTGCCAGGCGCGCGCGGCGTCCTTCACGCGGATGGCGAAGGCGCAGGCCGAAGGGCCGTGGACGCGCGCGAACGACTGGGCGAAGCTGTCGGGCTCGCGGTTGACGATGAAGTTGATGCCGCCCTGGCGGTACAGCAGGACGTCCTTGGAGCGATGCCGCGCCACCGCCGTGAAACCCATCTGCTCGAAAAGCGCGCCGAGCTGCTCGGGATCGGGGGCGGTGTACTCGACGAACTCGAAGCCGTCGGTGCCCATCGGGTTGTCGTGCGCTGCGGATTGTTCCATCGGGTCCTCGATCTGGTTTCCCGGCGCGCCGGGAGAGACGATGGACCGATTTTACGCCCGGAAAATCCGCGCCTTACCTCGCGCCCACGAGGTAGATGGGCCTTCCGGTGAGTGATACCGCTCCCCTGGTGGCCGGCTGCTCGCGACCGTCGAGCGAAAGCATGCTCGCGGCCGCGAAGGGCGGCGTGAATTCGGCCGGGCCGGGATGCGCCCAGGCCATGACGACGTCGCCCGCCGCCGGGCTCTCGAACCGCAGCGCCCAGGTGCCGTCCGCCGCCTGCAGCTTCTCCACGAAAGCCGCGTCTCCCAGCAGCGCCACGAAGGTTTTCAGCGCCGCGTAGGCGGGACGCGGTCGCCATGGGGCCTGCGTATCGTCCACGAGCCCGAAGCCTCGCGCGACGAGGCGCCACCAGTAGACCGCGTCCACGAACCCCGAGCACAGGGCGAGCGCGTAGTAGCGGATCATGAAGCTCGCGTAGGTCTCCTCGTCCACCGCCGAGTTGCTGCGGCGCGCGTTGGGAAAGATGTACGGCGCCGACACGGGCGAATGCACGCCCGTGCCGGCGAGCGGCCAGTTCACCTCGGAGACCACGAGCCGGTCGCCCTTGACCGCCCTGCTCCACGTGGCGATGGCCTTGGCGAGGGCGAACTTCTCCACCGCCGAGAACCGCCCCTGGCGATTCTCGGGCCCGCCGCGGCGATCGACGTACAGATGGTGGGACATCGCGTCGAGGCTTCTTTCGGGCAGCACCTCGAGCAACCCCACGACGGCCTGGTACTCGAAGTCGATCGCCGCGGGGCCGGTGAGCTCGAACCCTCCTGCCGCGCGCGCGGTCCTGGCGACGGCGAGCGCCATCCGGCGGTATTCGCGAAAGTCGCGCACGCCGAATTTCTCCCGGTTGGTGGCGTGGCCGATCTCGACGCTGCGCGCGATCCCGGCGAACTGCGGCAACCACCGCTCCACGAATCCTTCCCACAACGCCGGATCGCGCAGGCAGGCACGGTCCTGCACCAGCGCGAGATGGATGGAGTGTCCGGCCGCATGCAGGCCGCGAGCCTGGGCGAGAGCCTCCGCGTTCGCTGCCTCGGGCATGTGGCGGTGCAGGCGCACCAGGGCGGGAATGCGCCCCAATCCCTTCAGCAGCACGTCCTCCTCCTGGCTGTGGCCTAGGCTGCGGCCGATCGCCATGCCGATGCGGTCTCCCATCGCGACGCGGCGACCGAAAGCGCCGGCGAGCAAGTCCCGGTAAAGGCCACGCACCGGCAATCCGCCGCGAGCGGCACCCTTGAGCACGTAGAAGCCGTTCGCCCATGGGTAATCGGCCTGGCGCTCGGCGCGGTTGCGGGTGCCGATGGCCTGCTCGGAGAGGTCGTCCCACAGCCACAAATGCTTGCGCCCCGGGCCGGCATGGGCAGCGGGTGGCATGCGGCGCGCGCGCATGGCGCGGATGGGATGGCGGTAGCGACGCGTCGCCGTATGCAGCGCGAAACGCCTGCGATAACGCGCCTCCCATTCGCTGAAGTCGCGCGGCACGGGCTGGCGTGCGAAGTACATCGAGGCGAATACCGGCAGCAGCGCCGAGGGAATGTCCAGCCGCGAGATGTCCCGCGCACGCAGGCGCAGGCTCAGAGCTTCGTGCATGCGGGCCCGATCGAGGTCCAGGATCCGGACGTTGCGCCACTGGTCCGGGTCCACGCGCTCGACGAGGATGTTCTGGTTGCCCAGGTCCATGTGGCACACGCCGGCGTCGTGCATGCCGGCTACGGCCTGCGCCACGGTCTCGAGCAGCGACAGGACGCGGCGGGCCAGCGGGTCTTCGCGGAACAGGCGGTTCAGCTCGTCGCGGAAGGAGGCGCCCTGCTCGAACTCGCAGAGGTAATGCGCTTCGAGCAGTTTTCCGCCTTGCCAGCGATCGAGCCATGCGATCGGCATCGGCGTGCCCACGTCGTTGTCGGCCAGGCGCCGTGCCACGCGAAAGGACGCACACGCCTTCGAGCCGTTGCGCGCGAAATGGGCGTCGCGCCACCCGTTCCGGGCGAAGGACTTGACCACGATCGAGGTGCGGCGGCCATCCGCCTCCAGGTGGCGCAGCGCAACCCCATGAGGCCCCCCGGAGAGCATGCGACCCGACTCCCCCGAGGCGGCCACCAGGTCGAGGAGTTGGGCGCGCAGTGATTCCGAAGGGGGCGAGATGCCCAGGTACTCGCCGCGATAAGGACCCGTGGCGATCGCGAACACCGACGGCGCTGCGAAGCGGGGCGCGGTGGCGGGCTCGACGCTTTCGATGTCCAAGGGCAGTACTTCGGTGTGGCCGCGCAATGGAAATTATAGCGTGCGCCCGCACCTCGCCCGCCCGGAAGGCCGGCGGTTTTCCGTCATAATCGGCCGTTCGCGCCGTGCTTCGCCCCCGCCAACCCCAACCGAAAAAGCAGGCAAACATGACCAGGATCGCCGTCATTCGCGCCGCATTGCTCGCGGCGTTCGTCGCGGGCGGGCTCGTCCCGCTGCACGCCAAGACCCTGCGCTGGTCGAGCCAGGGCGACATCCTCACCATGGACCCCCACGCGCAGAACGAGGGGCTCAACAACTCGGTCTCGGACCACATCTACGAGCCGCTGGTCACGCGCGGCAAGGACCTGAAGATCGAGCCCTGCCTCGCGCTGTCCTGGCAGCTCGTGAATCCCACGACCATGCGCTTCAAGCTGCGTCCCAGCGTGCGCTTCCACGACGGCACGCCCTTCGGCGTGGACGACGTGGTGTTCTCGATCGAGCGCGCGCTCGCGCCGACCTCCAACTTCAAGCCCTACCTGCAAGGCGTGACGGGCGCGCGCAAGGTGGACGACTCGACCGTGGAGATCGTCTCGAGCGGGCCCAACCCGGTGCTGCTGGCGCAGCTCACCGAGGTGCGCATGGTGAGCCGCGCCTGGGCCACGAAGCACAACGTGCAGCGCCCGCAGGACTTCATCAACAAGGAGGAGACCTACGCCGCGCGCAATGCCAACGGCACCGGCCCCTTCGTCCTCAAGAGCCGCGAGCCCGACGTGAAGACCGTCATGGTGCTCAACTCCAACTGGTGGGGAAAGATGGAGGGCAACGTGAACGAGATCGTGTACCAGCCGATCAAGCAGGGGGCCACGCGGCTGGCCGCGCTGTTGTCCGGCGAGATCGATTTCGTCCTCGACCCGGACGTGCAGGACATCCCGCGCCTGAAGCGCGACGGCAAGGTGAAGATCCTCGAGGGCAACGAGAACCGCACCATTTTCTTCGGCATGGACCAGCATCGCGACGAGCTGCAGTACGCCAGCGTGAAGGGCAGGAATCCCTTCAAGGACAAGCGCGTGCGCGAGGCGATGATGCTCGCCATCGACGTGAACGCCATCAAGTCCTCGGTGATGCGCGGGCTGTCCTACCCCACCGGCGTCATGTTCGCGCCGCAAGTGGACGGCTACGACAAGGCGCTCGACGTCGTCACCAGGCCCGACCGGGCGCGCGCGAGGAAGCTGCTGGCCGAGGCGGGCTACCCCCAGGGCTTCGAGGTGACGCTCGATTGCCCCAACAACCGCTACATCAACGACGAGAAGATCTGCCAGGCCACAGCCGCCATGCTTTCGCAGATCGACGTGAAGGTGAAGCTCAACTCGATGCCGCGCGCGACCTATTTCCCCAAGATCCAGAACTTCGACACCAGCTTCTACATGCTGGGCTGGGGCGTGCCGACCTTCGACTCGCTCTACGCGCTGCAAAGCCTCATGCGCACCAACATCCCCAAGGCCGCCGACGGCAACTTCAACCTCGGGCGCTATTCCAACCCCAAGGTCGACGCCATCGTGGACGCGCTCAAGACCGAGACCGACGCGGGCAAGCGCAAGGCGTTGGCGCGCGAAGCCCTTGCGATCCACAAGGCCGACGTGGGCCACATCCCATTGCACCACCAGATCATCCCGTGGGCGATGCGCTCGAACGTGAGCGCCGTGCACCGCGCGGACAATCGGTTGACGGTGAAGTGGGTCACCATCAAATGATGCGAAACCGGGGAAGGACCCTGGACCAGGCAACGGCATAAACCAGGGTCCGTCCCCTTGCTCGCCTTCATCCTGCGCCGGTTCCTCCAGGGCATCCTCGTGATGCTGGTGGTGGGCTTCATCGCCTTCTCGCTCTTCAACTTCGTGGGCGACCCCGTCTCGCTCATGTTGCCGCCGGAAGCGACGCAGGCCGACCGTGAGCAGATGCGAACGGCCCTCGGGCTCGACCAGCCGTTCTACAAGCAGTTCGTGACCTTCCTCGGCAACGCGGTGCAGGGCAACTTCGGCATCTCGCTGCGCCTGGGCCGCCCGGTGTCGGCGTTGCTCGTCGAGCGGTTGCCGGCCACGCTGGAGCTCGCGATGACCGCCGCGCTGATCTCGCTTTTCGTGGGGATCCCGATCGGCGTGTACACCGCGCTGCGACGCGACTCGTGGATCTCGCGGGCGATGCTCACCACGTCGCTCGTGGGGGTGTCACTGCCGAATTTCCTCATCGGCATCTTCCTCATCCTCATCTTCGCCGTGTGGCTGGGCGTGCTGCCCTCGTTCGGGCGCGGCGACACCGTGAAGATCGGCGCCTGGTCCACGGGGCTGCTCACCGCCACGGGCCTCAAGGCCCTGATCCTGCCGGCGATCACGCTTTCCTTCTTCCCGCTCACGCTGATCATGCGGCTCGTGCGCGCGGAGATGCTCGAAGTCCTGCGAACCGACTACATAAAGTTCGCGCGCGCGCGCGGGCTTTCGGACCGGGCGGTGCATTTCGGGCATGCGCTCAAGAACACCATGGTCCCGGTGATCACCATCGCAGGCCTGCAGCTGGGCGGGATCATCGCCTTCGCCATCATCACCGAGCAGGTCTTCCAGTGGCCCGGCATGGGGCTGCTCTTCATCCAGGCGGTGCAGTTCGCCGACATCCCGGTGATGGCGGCGTACCTGTGCCTGATCGGGCTCATCTTCGTGGTGATCAACCTCATCGTCGACATGCTCTATTACGCGGTCGATCCGCGATTGCGCGCCGAGCGGCCGGGCGGCGGGGGGCACTGATGGCGCAGACCCGCAGCGAGGCGCTGCCCAAGGATCCCTCCGAAGTGGTCGCGGCGGTCTCGCCCACCGCTTTCGCGAGGTTCCTCGACAGCGACATCTTCCACGCCTTCAAGCGCTCGCCGCTGGTGATGGTGGCGGCCGTGATCACGCTGGTGTGCATCCTCGCCGCGGTGTTCGCGCCCTGGGTGGCGCCGCACAACCCGTTCGACCTGCGCACGCTCAACCTCCTGGACGCCTTCACCCCGCCCGCGTGGGCCGAGCGCGGCAATCCGAACTACTTCCTCGGCACCGACGACCAGGGACGCGACGTCCTCTCGACCATCATCTTCGGCTCCCGCATGTCGCTGCTGATCGGGCTGGTGGCGACCTTCTTCGCGATGATCATCGGCGTGACACTGGGCCTGGTGAGCGGCTACGTAGGGGGCAAGGTGGACGCGCTCATCATGCGCGTGGCCGACGTGCAGCTCTCCTTCCCGGCCATCCTCATCGCCCTCCTGATCGACGGCGTGGCGCGCGTGGCGTTGCCCAAGGAAATGCACGACCAGCTCGCGGTCTACGTGCTCATCCTGGCCATCGCGCTCTCGGGTTGGGTGTCGTACGCGCGCACCGTGCGCGGCTCGACCCTGGTGGAGCGCAACAAGGAATACGTGCAGGCGGCCCGCGTGATCGGTCGCCATCCCCTCAAGATCATGTTCACGCATGTGCTGCCGAACGTGCTGGGGCCGGTGCTCGTGATCGCCACGCTGCAGATCGGCGCGGCGATCATCACCGAGTCCTCGCTCTCCTTCCTGGGCGTGGGGGTTCCACCGACCCAGCCTTCGCTCGGCACCCTGATCCGCATCGGCAACGATTTCCTCTTCTCGGGCGAATGGTGGATCACGGTCTTCCCGGGCGCGGCCCTCGTCATCCTGGTGCTGGCCATAAACGTTCTCGGGGATTGGCTGCGTGATGCCCTCAATCCGAAACTGCGCTGAATGGAGGACTCCATGAAGAAGCTTTCCCTTCTCCTGCTGCTGGCCGCGACATCCGCCGCCGCCGGACCGTTCGACCAGCCCTACTCGATCATCGCCACCTACGACGTTCCCGGGGCGGACATCCACCTGCGCCGCGTGATCGTCAACCGGGTGGATGGCGAGAACGCGATGCCGGACAACCGCGCTGTGGTGGCGCCCGGCAAACACAAGGTCACGGTCGACCTGCCGCCGCGCAGGGGCTTCCACCTCGCGACGCAGCAGACCTTCGACCTCGAGACCCGGCCTTGCGTGCGCTACAACGTGGCGGCGAAGCTCGAGAATTCGGCGAGCCAGAAGTGGGTGCCGGTGGTGAAGAGCACGGAGCGCCTCGGGGAGTGCGAGAGCAAATTCAAGCTCGCCTCGAATAAATGACGGCAACACCGGGGCCTGACCCCGCCCCGCTGCTCGCAGTTCGCAATCTCCGCGTCGAGTTCAACACGCGGCGCGGCACGCTGGTGGCCGTGGACGACGTGAGCTTCGAGATCGCGCCGGGGGAAGTGCTGGGCGTCGTGGGCGAGTCCGGCGCCGGCAAGTCGATCACCGGCACCGCCATCATCGGGCTGCTCGAGCCGCCGGGGCGCGTGGCGGGCGGACAGGTTCTGCTCGAGGGCGCCCGCATCGACAACCTGCCGCCCGAGCAGATGCGCAGGATCCGAGGGCGCAGGATCGGCGCGATCTTCCAGGACCCGCTCACCTCGCTCAATCCGCTCTACACCGTCGGGCGCCAGATCGTGGAGACGATCCAGGCGCACCTCGACATGAATGCCGCGCAGGCGCGTGCGCGGGCGGTCGAGCTGCTGGGGGAGGTGGGCATTCCCGCGCCGGAGCGGCGCATCGACCACTTCCCGCACCAGTTCTCCGGCGGCATGCGCCAGCGCGTGGTGATCGCGCTCGCCCTCTGCGCCAACCCCCGCCTCATCATCGCGGACGAGCCCACGACGGCGCTCGACGTCTCGATCCAGGCCCAGATCATCCAGCTCCTGAAGCGTTTGTGCCGCGAGCACGGGACGTCGGTCATGCTGGTCACGCACGACATGGGGGTGATCGCGGAAACCGCGGACCGGGTGGCGGTGATGTACGCCGGGCGCATCGTCGAGATCGGCCCGGTGCAGCAGGTGATCCACGACCCGCAGCATCCGTACACCACCGGCCTCATGGGGTCGATTCCGGCGGTCGGCCAGGAAGTCGAGCGCCTGCCGCAGATCGAGGGCTCGATGCCGCGGCTGAACGCCATCCCGCCGGGCTGCGCCTTCAATCCGCGCTGCCCACGCGCCTTCGACCGGTGCCGCGTCGATCGCCCGGTGTTGCTGCCGGCCAACAAGACGCGTGCCGCGTGCTGGCTGCACGAGCCGCAGCGGCCGGCTCCCGGGGCGCAGCCGGGCTGGAGCGAAGGGGCGGTGCATGGCTGAAGGCGCGAGCGCGGTTCGCGGCGAGGTCCTGCTCGCGGTGCGGGACCTCGCCAAGTCCTTCGACGTATCGCGTCCGTGGCTCAACCGGGTGATAGAAGGCGCACCGCGCCAGGTCCTCAAGGCGGTGGACGGGGTGTCGTTCGAGATCAACCGCGGCGAGACGCTGTCGCTGGTCGGCGAATCGGGCTGCGGCAAGTCCACCGTGGCGCGGCTCATCTGCGGGCTCTACGGGCCGACGCAAGGCTCGATCGTCTTCGACGGCGTGGACCTCGCGCGCATCAGGGGCCGCACCGAGATGCTGGCGATGCGGCGGCGTTTCCAGATGATCTTCCAGGACCCGTACGCGAGCCTCAATCCGCGCTGGCGCGTGGGACGCATCGTGGCCGAGCCGGTGGTGAGCCACGGCCTCATCACCGACAAGGCCGCGCTCTCCCGGCGCGTGGGCGAGCTGCTCTCCGACGTGGGCCTGTCCCCGCAGGACAGCGAAAAGTATCCGCACGAGTTCTCGGGCGGGCAACGCCAGCGCATCTCCATCGCGCGCGCGCTCTCCTCGAATCCAGAGTTCCTGGTCTGCGACGAGCCCACGAGCGCCCTCGACGTCTCGGTCCAGGCGCAGATCCTCAACCTTATGAAGGACCTGCAGCGCGAGCACGGGCTCACCTACCTCTTCATCTCGCACAACCTGGCGGTGGTCTCGCACATCTCCAACCGCGTGGGCGTGATGTACCTCGGGCGCATCGTGGAGATCGCGCCGACCAAGCTGCTCTTCGACCGGCCCCTGCACCCCTACACGCGCATGCTCGAAAGCGCGATTCCGGACATCACCATGTCGGGAAAGGCCCGCACGCCCGTGGCGGGCGAGGTGCCGAATCCGCTCGATCCTCCTTCGGGATGCACGTTCAACCCGCGCTGTCCGCACGCGCGCGAGAAGTGCCGGGTGGAGGTGCCGCCGCTCGCGCCGTACGAGGGCGCTTCCGTCGCCTGCCACGGCATCCACGAAGGCTGGGTCCCGGTCGAGGTGAAGCGCGCGGCGCCTCAGTTGGCGTAGGCCGCCAGGCCCGACTAGCGGCGCAATCGGTCTCGCGCCACGCGGCGCGCGCGATTGGCTTTCAACGTGCCGGAGAGCGCATCGAGGCTGTTGATATCGCCTCCCGATACCTGGGTGACCTTCTCGAGCCTTTCCTGCAGCCACAGCCCGGACATGGCGCGCTCCAGCCAGAAGGCGCGGGGCACCGGTGCGGATTCGCCGGGCACGGCGGGAAACCTCGGCTCGAGCGGCGATCCGTCGTCGTCGTAGAAGCGCCAGTAGCCATCCTGCACATCGACCGGCTTGCAGTGCGCCACGGCCTCGTCTTCGGAAGCGAACGCGAGGACGCGGCCGTCGTCCATGTCGAGCGCGAAGATCATCGCGAGGCGAGCCTGCCGGAAGCCGCCAAGCGGCGGCCATCTTCGACCGCGTTGCCTTCGCCGATGCCTTGAGGGCGATGGCCTCGCCCCGCCTTGTCCACGGTGGCTTCCTACGGCGAAGCGACGGAGCGCGAGCCGAAGGCGCGCTGCAGCCCGCCCACGACCGCCTGGATGGCGCGCCAGAGCTTCGGAATGAGCCAGATCATCAGCACGATGAACATCCCGAGCAGGACGAGGAAGACCACCGGATGGAAGAGCGCGGTCCAGATGCCTCCCATCACGAGCAGGTCCTCGCTGAACGAGGCGCCCCAGTTGGAGACCGGCTCGGGCGAGGTGTTGATCGCCGCGCGGCTGCCGGCTTTCGTGAAGTGGGTCCCCGCCGTGATGGTGCCGCCCAGCAGGCCCGCGACGACGGTGAGCACCGTGAACGTGTCGCCGGTGGCACCCGCGGCCAGCAGCGCTCCGGCCGGGATGCGGATGAAGGTGTGCACCGCGTCCCAGAGGCTGTCCAGGCCTGGCACCTTGTCGACCAGGAACTCCATGGCCAGCATGAAGCCCGAGGCGCCGATGACCCACGGGTGCTCGAGCACCTTGAGCCCGGCGGGCAGGTCCACGTAGCCGAAGTGGGCCAGGGCGCCCACCGCGCAGACCACGAGGTACAGGCGGATCCCGCTCGCCCACGCGAGTAGCGCGGCCAGCACTACCGTCTGCAGCATTTCCATGGCTTAACGACCGCCGGCGGCGCCTTCGGTTCTCGCCGCCACGGCCCGGGGCCGCGAGCTCCATTGCAGCACCCCGATCCCGAGCAGCAACAGGAACCCGATGATGTCGGTCATGACGCCCGGCTTGATCAGGAGGATCGCGGCGGTGACCAGCACGACCCGCTCCCACATGCGGCAATCGCGCAGCAGGTAGCCGGAGAGCCCGGCGGCGAACGCCATCACGCCCACGCAGGAGGCGACGAAGCGCCAGCCGATCAGCACCGGATCGCCGATGGTGAGCAGCGCCGGCTCGTACACGAACATGAAGGGGATGATGTACACCGGCGCGGCCAGGCGCACCGCCTCGTAGCCCGCTTCCCACATGTTGGCCTTCGCGAGCCCCGCGGCGGCGAACACCGCCAGCGCAACCGGCGGAGTGATGGCGGAGAGGATCGCGAAATAGAACGCGAACATGTGCGCGGCCGGCGTGACCGCGCCCAGCTTGATGATCGCCGGCACCAGCAGGGAGACCATCACGATGTAGGCCGGCGTGGTCGGCATGCCCATGCCTAGGATGATCCCGGCCATGGCGGTGAGGATGAGCGCCAGCACCAGCGAGTTCTGCGACAGCGCGATCACGAACTGCGTGAAGACGATCCCCAGGCCGGTGATGGTCACCACGCCGATGACGATTCCGGCGCAGGCGCACGCCATGGCCACCGCGAGCGTGTTCTTGGCGCCATCGACCAGCGCGCCGAGGATGCTTCCCCAGCTGATGTCCACGCGGGTGAGCCGGCGCATCATCGCCACGGGCAGGCAGGCCAGCGCCCCGGCGAGCGCGCACAGCGGCGCGGAGTAGCCGAGGATGAGGCCAACCAGCACGATGAGGATCGGGGCGAACAGGTGCCCGCGCTCGTACATGACCCGCGAGAACTTCGGCAGCTGGTCCTTGGGCACGCCTGCAAGTCCGTAGCGCTTGGCCTCGAAATGCACGGCGTAGAAAAGGCCCACGTAGTACAGGATGGCCGGCACCAGCGCCCAGAGCGCCACCTGCGCGTACGGCACGGCGAGGAACTCCGCCATCACGAAGGCCGCGGCGCCCATCACCGGCGGCATGATCTGCCCGCCGGTGGAGGCGACCGACTCCACCGCCGCGGCGAAGGCGGGGCGGAAGCCGGTGCGCTTCATGAGGGGGATGGTGATCGGGCCATCGACCATCACGTTGGCGACGGCGCTTCCGGACACCGTGCCGAAAAGGCTCGAGGAGACGATCGACACCTTGCCGGGGCCGCCCGCGGTATGGCCGGTGAGCGACATCGCGAAGTCCATGAAGAGCTGCCCGGTGCCGCTCTTCTCCATGAACGCGCCGAAGAGCACGAACAGCATCACGTAGCTCGCCGACACGCCCAGCGTGGAGCCGAAGATGCCTTCGGTCGAAAAGTAGAGCTGCTCCATCAGCACCGGCATGCGCACGTTGGTGGCGAAAATCGCGTAGGCCAGGAAGGCGATAGCGGTGAGCGGCAGGGCCCAGCCGATCACGCGCCGCGTGCCTTCGAGGATCACGAGCACCGAGACCACCGCGTAGAGCTTGTCCCAGGCGGTGAGCTCGTCGATGTAGATGATGCGATTGATGAAGTAGTCGTAGTTGATGAAGATGTGCAGCACCATCGCCCAGCCGGCGGCGAGGATCGCCGCGTCCACCAGGCGCCACCAGGGCGAGCGCTGCGGCGCGAGCGGATACAGGATGAAGACGAGGGTCAGCGCGAACAGCAGGTGAGTGCCGCGGAAGATGAGCGCTTCGGGGGGCCCGAAGGCGGCGACATACATGTGGTACAACGACATCGCCACCGCGACCAGCATCACCGTCCAGGCGAGCGCGCGCGCCTGGGGGGCGGTCGCGGCCTTCTCGTCGGAGACAACCGGTGCTGCGGCGGATTCGGACAATTCGGGTGCCTCGGTGGTTGCGCGAAACGGGGCGGCCCGTGGCCGCCCCGCTCGCTTCAGCTCGTTGGAAACCCGCTCTTACAAGACGCCCTTTTCCTTGTAGAACCTGGCGGCTCCCTTGTGGAAGGGCACGCCGATGTCGACGGCCATGTCCTTCGGCGTGAGCCCCGCGATCGGCTTCACCACGGCGGCCATGGTGTCCACGTTCTCGGCCATCGCCTTGGTCATCTTGTAGACCGTGTCCTCGGGCAAATCGCATGCTGCCACGATGTGCGTGGAGTAGCCGATGACCGGCACGTCCTTGTCCTGCTTGGGATAGGTGCCCGCCTTGATGACGAGCTTGTTGTAACCGGGGTTCTGCTTCTTCAGCTCGTTCATCGTCTTGTCGTCCACCGGCACGAGCTTCACGTCGCGCGCGGAAGCCAGGTCCATCACCGCCGAGGCCGGCGCCGTGGTGCCGAGCGTCATGACCTGCGCATGGCCGTCCTTGAGCATCGACACGGCGTCGGTGTACGAGGCCTGGAAGTTGGCCTTGGCGAGCGACTGGTAGCTCATGCCGTTCAGCTTGAGCACCGTGTCCGTGAGGATCTCGGCCGTGTTGCCCTTGGGTTGCGTCACCAGCGCCTTGCCCTTGAGGTCGGCGTACGAATTGATCTTGGCGTCAGCGAGCGCCGCCACCTGGAAGTACTGGGGATACAGGTTCGCCACCTGGCAGACCTTGGTGACCTTCTTCGGATACGGGGCGCGGCCGGCGATCCCGTCCACGGTGGTGGACGAATTGGCGAAGCCGATCTGCGCCTTGCCTTCGTCCACGCCGCGCACGTTGGCGATACCGGCGCCCGGCGTGGCCTGGATGTTCAGGCCCGGGACTGCCTTCTCCCACATGTTCTTGAGGGCGCCACCCAGCGGGACCCACGAGCCGCCTTGCGGGCCGGTCATCAGGGTCACCTGCTGGGCTGCGGCAGGCAGGGCCACGGCAAGGGCGCCGACGACGGCAGCGCCCAGCTTGAGTTGTGTTGCGAGCTTCATGGGACTCCTCCGGGATAAGGGTTGGGGGGGCGCTCGGACGGCGCCCTCGAACCCGATTCTGGGAGCCCGCCGCCCGGGGGTCAAGCAGCCCTTGGCCGCCCCCCCGCAGCCAGTGCGCCATCGCCCAGGAGCGCCTGGACGACTGCAGCGGCGGCGAGGAACAACGGATATTCCCAGCCCCCGCCCGCGTTGGTGAAGAGCCAACCGTTCTTCCAGTGCACCCAGGTGGCCCCGAGGAGCACGGGCAGCAACGCCGCTGCCGCCCAGCGCGTCTTCACGCCGAGGACCAGCATGAGTCCACCGAGCGCCTCGGCGGCGATCGTGGCGTGCGCCGCGACCGACGGAAGGCCCAGCGACTCGAAGAACTTCACGGTCCCAGGCAGCGTGAACACCACCAGCTTGAGATAGACGCTGTGCACGATGAACATCACGCCGAGCGCCGTGCGCAGCACAAGCGCCCCGTAGGGCGCGGTCCTGGAGTCGATCATGGCGCCTCCTTACGCCGCGCGAGGCGCGGCCGCCTCGATCGTGTAGCCGTTCGCCTCCCAGGTGGCGAAGCCACCTTCCATCTCGACCACCGGATAGCCGAGCGCGAGCAGTTGCAGCGCCGCCTCGGCGGCCAGGTGGCAGGTCTGGTTGTAGCAGTAGAGGACGTTCGGCTTGTCCTTCGCCAGGCCCTTCGGCTCGTGCCACTTTCCCTTGGGCAGGTTGATCGCGCCCGGAATGTGCGCGGTGCGGAAGTCCGACGGGAAGCGGACATCCACGATCACGATGTCCTCCTTGCGATCGATCTGGCCCAGCAGCTCGTGCGGTCCGGTGGTGGCCGCGGCCTTCTGCGTGAAGTAGGCCTTGGCGGCGTCGAAGTCGTAATTCATTTTTCGGGTCCTTTCGTGTGAGTGGTTGGAACGCACTCGCATCGTAGGGACCGGACGGGCACCGATCAGCGGGGCTGGCGGCACCACATTGTTCACGCGGCCGGACCAATCGCCTTGCTCAGGGATCGCGGAATTCCTCGGCGATCTCGCGCAGGAAGGCCCGTGTGGTCTCCACTTCCTGGCGCTCCTCCGGTGTGAGCTCGCGATAGGCGCGCCAGCCGATCGCCACGCCGGCATAGGCATGCTCCGCAGACTCGCGGGCATCCTGCTCGGTCGCGTAGCCGGCCGCGGCGATGGTCTCCCAATCGCGGTTGCAGTGGAGCATGAAAAGCCCCCCGTCCACGAGGTTCTCGGCGATCACCAGCCCGGCCACCTGGCCCGGATCCAGGGTCACCCCGGCCACGACGGCAGAGCTGAAGCGGCTCGCGCGGGAAGCATCGAGCTCGGCATAGGCCACGACACGCGCCCCGTCGAGCATGAACGGGGGCTCACGCGACATCGAGCTTGCTCCCGTGGACCGGCTTCACCGGAATGGCCGCGAGGTCCACGTCCTCGAGGCAGCGCGCGTTGATCGCCCATTTGTCGGGCGCGGTGCGCGGCCGGCGAAAGGGCAGGATGCCGCACTGCGGGCAGAAGTAGTCCTTCGCAGTCTTCGTGTTCCACTGGTAGAGAGAGAGATCTTCCAGCGCAGTGAGCAGGCGCAGGTCGCCTTCGTCCACGCGGTGCGTGAGCGCCCCACGGCGGCGGCAGATCGAGCAGTCGCACGAGCGCACCTCGTCGAGGATGGTGTCCACCTCGAAGCGAACCCGGCCGCAGTGGCAGCTGCCGCGATAGGTCTTCTTCACCACGCCCTCCATCGTTTGGTAGCCGTTCCAGTGTACGGCTTATCATGGCGGCCGCGGACGACCCTTCCTTGGAAAACCTGACCGACATCGCCGTCTTCGTGCGCGTGGTCGAGCGCGGCAGCTTCACCCTCGCCGCCGACGACCTCGAGCTCTCGCGCGCGGTCGTGAGCAAGTACGTCTCGCGGCTGGAAGGCCGGCTCGGAGCGCGCCTGCTGCAGCGCACCACGCGCCGCCTTTCGCTCACCGAAGCCGGGGCGGCGCTCTTCGAGGCGAGCCGCGGGGCGCTCGAGCGCATCGACGAGGCCGAAGCGGCGATCGCGCGGCTGCAATCGGCCCCGCGCGGGCGCCTGCGGGTGAGCGCGCCGATGTCCTTCGGCATCCTCCACTTCGGCCCGCTGATCGCGGAATTCTCCCGCCTGCACCCGGCGGTGAGCCTCGAGCTGGTCTTCGACGATCGGTTCGTGAACCTGGTCGAGGAAGGCGTGGACGTGGCGGTGCGCATCGGCACGCTGGCCGACTCCACGCTCGTGGCGCGCAAGCTATCGAGCGCACAGATGGTGGTGTGCGCGGCGCCCTCCTACCTCGCCCAGCACGGGGAGCCCGAGCTGCCCGAGGACCTCGCGGGCCACAACTGCCTGCTGTACTCGTACCTTTCCACGGCGAACATCTGGCGCTTCACCTCGCCCGACGGCCGCGAGATCGCGGTGCCGGTGAACGGCAACCTGCGCGCCAACAACGGCATCGTCGAAGCCGAGGCCGCGCTCGCCGGCATGGGCATCCTGATGACGCCGAGCTTCTATGTCGCGCGTTCGATTCGCGGCGGCAAGCTCACGCGCATCCTCACCGGTTACCGCCTTCCGGCGATCGGCATCCATGCCGTGTACCCACAGCGCGAGCACGTGCCTCCCAAGGTTCGCGCCTTCGTGGATTTCCTGGCGGAGCGCTTCGCAGGCACGCCTCCCTGGGAACGAAGCTGATGGCCCTGCCGTTCTCCCTTCACGGGATCGACCACGTCGTGCTGCGCGTGGCCTCGCTCGATGCCGCGCTCGCGTTCTACTGCGGCGCGCTCGGCTGCACCGTCGAGCGGCGCCAGGAGGAGCTGGGCCTCGTGCAGCTGCGCGCGGGCCGTTCGCTCATCGACCTCGTGCCCGTGGACGGCAAGCTGGGCCGCGCGGGCGGAGCGCCCCCCGGCGCGGAGGGACGCAACATGGACCACTTGTGCCTGCGCATCGAGCCCTTCAATATCGAGGCCATCCGCCATCACCTGCGCGGGCACGGGCTCGAGGCGGGCGAGGTCGCGCAGCGCTTCGGCGCCGAGGGGCGCGGTCCCTCGCTCTACCTCTCCGATCCCGACGGCAACACCGTGGAGCTCAAGGGGCCCGCGGCGCCGTGATACCTTTTCCGGCGACATGAAACACGCCTTCGCACTCCTCGCCGCCTTCCTCCTCGCATTCCTTCCCGCACGCGCGGACGAAGTGCCCTTCGTGGTCACGCCCGACAACGTGACGCTCGCCATGCTGCAGCTCGCCAACGTGGGCCCCGAGGACTACGTGATCGACCTGGGCTCGGGCGACGGGCGCATCGTCATCACCGCCGCCAGGCGCTTCGGCGCCCGCGGACTCGGCATCGAGATCGTTCCCGACCTGGTGGCGAAATCGCGCGAGAATGCACGCGCCGCAGGCGTGGCCACGCGCGCGCTCTTCCGGGAGCAGGACCTCTTCCAGACCGACCTGTCGCCCGCCTCGGTGGTCACCATGTACCTCCTGCCGGAAGCGAACCTGCAGCTGCGCCCGAAGATCCTGCGGCTGCGGCCGGGCACGCGCATCGTCTCCCACGACTGGGACATGGCCGAATGGCAGCCCGACAGGGTGATCACCGTGCCCGCGCCCGACAAGTCCGTCGGCGTGAACAAGTCGAGCAAGCTGCACCTCTGGATCGTGCCCGCGCGTTTCCAGGGCGGCTGGTGCGGCACCGGCAAGGCGAAGGGGGCAACGCTGCGCCTCGCGCAGGAGTTCCAGCGTTTCCGCGGCGAGCTCACGAAAGGCGACGACAAGCGCGAGTTCGAAGGGCGGATCAACGGCTACGCCGCCGGCGTTCCCCGGCAGGTAAACCTCCACCTCGAGGGCGACAAGGTGCGCCTGCAGGCGATCGACAGGAAGTACTCGCCCTTCCATCGCGCGCTCTTCACGCGCCAGCGCGCCGGCGCCTGCAAGTAGGCTGAACGCGCGAGGCCATGGGCGCGTCAAAGCGCCTTTGAAGCCGGAGGCCCGCATGCGCCCTTCTTGCCTCGTCGCCGTCGCCGCGACCACGCTCCTGGCCACCGCGTGCTCCGAGATGTCGCGCCTGCCCGCGGGCGCCGACACCGGCCCCAGCCCCACGTTGCCGCCGCCCACGCGCTCCGTCTTTCCCACGGTCAACGTGGCGCAAGCCACGGGCTGGCCGGCGGGCGGCAAGCCCATCGCGGCGGCCGGGCTGCAGGTGAACGCCTTCGCCACCGGCCTCGACCACCCGCGCTGGCTGCACGTGCTCCCCAACGGCGACGTGCTGGTGGCCGAGACCAACGCCCCGCCGCGCCCGGAGGACAGCAAGGGCATCAAGGCGTTCTTCATGAAGATGTTCATGAAGAAAGCGGGCGCGGGTCCCAAAAGCGCCAACCGCGTGACGCTGCTGCGCGATGCCGACGGCGATGGCGTCGCGGAGTTGCGAACCGTCTTCCTGCAGGGCCTGAATTCCCCCTTCGGCATGGCGCTCGTGGGCTCCGACCTCTATATCGCGAACACCGATGCCATCGTTCGCTTTCCGTATGCGCCGGGGCAGACGAGCATCACAGCCGCCGGCACGCGGGTGGCCGCTCTGCCCGGCGGGCCACGCAACCACCACTGGACCAAGAACATCCTCGCCAGCCGCGACGGCACCAGGCTCTATGCCACCACGGGGTCGAACAGCAACGTCGCCGAGCACGGCATGGAGGAGGAGAAGGGCCGCGCCGAAGTCTGGGAGGTGGACGTGAAGACGGGTGCGACGCGCACCTTCGCCTCGGGACTGCGCAATCCCAACGGGCTCGCCTGGGAGCCGCGCACCGGTCGCCTGTGGACCGTGGTGAACGAGCGCGACGAGCTGGGCAGCGACCTCGTGCCGGATTACCTCACCTCGGTGACCGAGGGCGCGTTCTACGGCTGGCCATACAGCTACTTCGGCCAGATCGTGGACGAGAGGGTGAAGCCGCCACGGCCGGACCTCGTCGCCAAGGCGGTGAAACCCGACTACGCGCTGGGGGCCCACGTAGCACCCCTGGGGCTCGCGTTCGCCGAGGGGGCGAAGCTCGGCGCTGCCTTCCAGGAGGGCGCCTTCGTGGGCCAGCACGGTTCCTGGAATCGCCGGCCGCACAGCGGCTACAACGTGGTGTTCGTTCCGTTTCGCGACGGGCGTCCATCCGGGCCGCCGGTGGAAGTGCTCAAGGGCTTCCTCACCGCGGAGGGCAAGGCGCAAGGTCGGCCCGTGGGCGTCGCCATCGACAGGCGCGGCGCGCTGCTGGTGGCCGACGACGTGGGCAACGTGATCTGGCGCGTGAGCGCGCGCTAGGTGCCGATCAGGAGCGGGCCTTGCGGTTCACGCAGGAGACGTAGAGCTCGGCGGTTGCGAGGTCCTGCATCGGGTAGCGCTCGATCTCGGGCGTGTACTCGATCAGGCCCTCCGTGCGGATGGCCACGCGCCATGGCTGGAAATCGAGCGAGCGCAGCTCCTGCTCGAATCCGGCCACCGTGATCGGATTCAGCTCCCGGAACCACTGCCAGTATTGCGCAGGCGTCGCGAACTCGCCCGAGCGGTCCATGTAGCTCGGCGGCGTCTCGAAGACGATGCGGCGAACCTCTTCCAGCGGTTTCTTCAAATGGAAGAAGGGCTCGCTGCTGAATTCGCCCAGGTGGTGGCCGTAGTTCGAATAGTAGAGGCCGGGGTGAACGAAGAAGAGCCCCTCGGGGCGCAGCACGCGGCGGATCTCGCGCAGGCACTGCATGTAGCCCCCGGCGATGTGCTCGAGCGAGCCCCAGGAGACCACGACGTCGAAGCTGTCGTCCTCGAACGGCAGCGCGTTGCCGCTCTCCGGCAGGAAGCGCAGGTTGCGGGGGATCACGTCGGGCGGCAGATGGTTCTGCATCACGATGCCCGGCAGGCGCTCGTAGCCGCGGAAGGGATCGATCCCCACGAGCTCGCGGCAGCCGCTGCGCAGCGCGATGCTCAAGTCGGTGATGCCATCGCCGCATCCGACGTCGAGGATGCGCCCGCGCAGCAGCGGCGAGTCGCCGAGCAGGTAGCTCATCACCGTGGGCCCCGCATGGTCGAAATGGCGGAAGAACCAGTCGGAGTGGCCCTTGCGCCAGCTCAGCTCCGACAGGGGAGGGGCCGGCGGCAACGCTTCCACGGACCAGCCGATGGCCTCGGGGGCGCCCGCAGCGGGCTGGGGCACCTGCACCTCGCCCTCGACGCGGTCCGCCTTCTCGTAGGCCATCTCGCGCTGGTGCCAGGCTTCGAGCGCGAAACTCGCCGAGCCCGCCGGCACGCCGCGCGGCAGGATCGCATCGACGCGATATTCGCCGCGGGGAAGCCAGGCGATGTAGTGGCTTTCGGCCGAGTTGCCCTGCGCGCCGGGCAGCTGCAGGCGCAGGTGCGGCACCAGGGCGATCGCCGACTCGACGCGCAGGGCGGTGCGCAACACCGCGCGTCCGTCGGCCAGCTCGAGGCGAGGCGGCTGCAGGCGCAGCCCGAGCTTGCGTACGCTTGTCACGAGTAGCCCAGCCCGCGCGCCATCATCACGGCGAAAACCGGGATCAGGGCGGCCAGGTGCAGCTCGAGCATCACGATCCTTCGCATCGCCCCCTGCGCGGCGGCGGGCAGCTTCCATGCCGGGTCGTGTTCCAGCGCGCGGCGCCAGCCGATGAACTCGAGCGTGGGTTTCACGGACATGACGCCCACGACCAGGAACAGGCCGACCTTGGCGTAGACGGGCCAGTGCGAAAGGTGGAAATCGGCGCCCTTGGCGCCGAAGCCCAGGCGCAGCATGCCCGTTGCCAGCACCGCCACCGCGGATACCGCGTAGAAGATGTCGATGCGGCCGAGCAACCGGATGCCGCGATCGTCCAGCGGCGCGCGCAAAAGCATCGCCTGCGCGGTGAGAAACGAGAAGAGCAGGAAGATCGCGGTGAAATGCAGGTAAGCGAGGATCGCATCGGCGATCATGCAGCCTCCTTGCGCCCGAGCAGCTTGCCGATGCGCGCGATCGCCTCCTGCAGGCGCGCGACCGGCTGCGTATAGGCGATCCGGATATGGCGCTCGGGCTCGTGCCGCCCGAAGTCGCGCCCCGGCGTGAGCGCCACGTGCGCCTCGGCCAGGATGCGGCGGGCCAACGCGAAGCTGTCTGCGGCCACCGCCGAGCTGTCGGCGTAGACGTAGAACGCCCCTTCCGGCACGACCGGCACGCGAAAGCCGATCGATTCGAGGGCGGGCACGAGGTAGCGGCGCCGGGCATCGAGCTCGGCGCGGCGCTCCTCGAGCAGCGCGAGCGTGGCCGGCTCGAAGCAGGCGAGCGCGGCGTGCTGCGCCACGGCCGAGGGCGAGATGAACAGGTTCTGCGCGAGCGTCTCGATCTTTCGAACCATCGCGGGTGGGGCCAGCAGCCATCCCAGCCGCCAGCCGGTCATCTGGAAATACTTGGAAAAGCTGTTCACCACGTAGACGTCGTCACCGGCTTCGGCCGCGGTGCGCGCATCCAGGCCGTAGGTGAGCCCGTGGTAGATCTCGTCGACGAGCAGCGTGCCGCCGCGCTCGCGGGCGAGGTCCGCGAGGCGGGATATTTCTTCGGGCGCGACCAGCGTGCCGGTCGGGTTCGCGGGACTCGCCACCATCGCCATGCGGGTCTTCGCGCCCCAATGCCGCCGGGCGAGATCCGCGTCCAGCTGGTAGCGCGTCTGCGCGCCTACGGGAATCGCACGTGGCACGGCGCCCAGCGTGCGGATGAAATGGCGGTTGCAGGGATAGCCGGGGTCGGCCAGCAGCACCTCGTCGCCTTCGTCGAGCAGCACCCCGAAGGCGAGCAGCAACGCAGCGCTCGAGCCCGCGGTCACGATCACGCGGCTCGCGGGAATGTCGAGCCCGTAGCGCGTGCGATAAAACCCGGCGATCGCCTCGCGCAACGGCTGCAGTCCCAGCGCCGAGGTGTAGTACATCCGTGTCTCGTCGAGGGCGCGCTTCGCCGCGTCGATCACGGGCTGCGGCGTGCGCAAGTCGGGCTCGCCGATCTCGAGGTGGATCACGTCGGCGCCGGCGGCCTCGGCCGCGCGGGCGAGCGTCTGGATCTCCATCACCTCGAAGGGCTCGATGTGCGCCATGCGCGCCGCGGTGCGCAGTTCTTCCATCATCGGGGCATTCTAGCGAAGGTGCTCGTCCCAGAACCGGTTGAGCCGCTTGGCGGACACCGGCAGCGGCGTGCGCAGCTCCTGCGCGAAGAGCGAAACGCGCAGCTCCTCGATGAGCCAGCGGAACTCCTCGAGCTTCGGGTCGCGGCGACCGGCGTCGTGGTCGGCCTTCGCCCGCGCCTCGAAATTGTTCCAGAAGGCCTGCACGGTCGGGGCGTGGCGCTGGTCGCGCTCGGCACCGCCCGCGCGGTACTTCTGCAGGCGAAGCGCATACCCCTTGAGGTATCGCGGCAGGTGCTCCAGCCGCTCCCAGGGCGTGCGCGCGAGGAAGCCGGGATAAACGAGGCGCTCGCGCGCGGACTTCACCTCCTGCACGACCCGGCCGAGCGAGGCGTTCTGCGTGATCGACTGCGCGAGCTGCTGGCTCGCCTCGACGATGCCGGCCAGGTGGCGCAGCGCCGCTTCGGTCACCGCCGGCAGCCTCGCCTTGGCGCGCTTCTTCTGCTCGTCGAACGCCTTGGGCCTGCGGGGAGGCTCGTCCTCGCCGATGAAGGCGCGATCGACGATCGCGGCGATGAGGTCGGCCTTCAGCTTGTCGGCCGGAATGGTCGCCTGGAACTTGAGGGCGATCGCGTTGAACCCCGGGAGGCCGCGCTCGAGGTTGCGCAACTGCTCCTTCAGCTCCAGGGCCATGAGGGCCTTTACTCCCTCGCGATGCTCGTCGCGCGCACGATCGGGGGTGTCGAAGAGCCGGATCGACAGGGCCTTGCCCCCTGCGCGCCCCGCCTCGGACGGGTCGGCCTGCGCCGAAAGCGCGGGGTAGCCGGTCAGGGTCTGGTTGCCGCGGCGGAAGCTCACCTGGCCCGGCAGCTCGCCGAAGTCCCACGCGGTGATGTTCTCGCGCTCCATGCCCGGCTTGGCGTTCGCGAGCGTGAGTGTTGCCGCTTCACCCAGGCGCTTCCTCAGCTCTCCCAAGTCGCGGCCCATGGCGAGCTCCCGGCGGGATTCGTCCATCACGCGGATGTTCATGCGCAGGTGCGGCGGTGGCTCGTCCTTCGACCAGACGTCGGCATCGAGGCGCTCGCCCACCACGCGCGACGCGTAGGCGAGCACCGCCTCCCTCACCGGCTGCTCGCCCGGCCTCGCCCATTCCAGGAACCGGGTCACATGCTCGGGCACCGGCACGAGTTGCGTGCGGACCCGCTTGGGCAGCGCCTTCATCGTCCAGGCGAGCTTCTCGCGAATGAGGCCGGGGACCAGCCAGTCGAGCTGCGCCTCGTCGACCTGGTTGAGCAGCGCCAGCGGCACGTTGACGGTGACGCCATCGAGCGGATGGCCGGGGTCGAAGCGGTAGGACAGCGGGAAAGTCGTTTCGCCCATCGGCAGGTGGCGCGGGAAAAGCTCCTCGGTGACCGACTCCGCGCCGTGGCGCATGAGGTCCTCGCGCGCGAGGTGCAGCAGCTTCGGCTGCTTCGACGAGGCTTCGCGATACCACGCATCGAAGGAGCGGGCATCGCGCACCGCCGGAGGAAGGTGCTTCGCATAGAAGGCGGCGATCGCGCTGTCGTCCACCAGCACATCGGGACGCCGCGCGCGGTGCTCGAGCTCCTCGACCTCGCGCACGAGCGCTCGGTTGTGGGCCCAGAACGGGTGCGGGCTCTCGAACTCGCCGGCGACCAGCGCGCCTTCGATGAAGATCTCCCTCGCGCGGGCGGGATCGATGCGCCCGTAGCCCACCTTGCGGCGCGCGACGATCACCAGGCCATGCAACGTCACGGTCTCATAGGCGGCGACCTCGCCGCGGGCCTTGTCCCAATGGGGCTCGGCGTACGTCCGCTCCACCAGGTGGGCTGCCGCCTGCTCGATCCAGTCGGGCTCGACCCGCGCCACGTTCCTCGCGAAGATGCGCGTGGTTTCCTGCAGCTCGCCCGCCATGATCCAGCGCGGGCGGTTCTTCTTCAGCCCCGAGCCGGGCCAGATGTGGAACTGCATCGCGCGCGGCCCGTGGTAGTGGTCGCCATCGAGCGCCTTCATGCCGACGTTGCCGATGAGCCCAGTGAGGAGCGCGCGGTGCACCTGCTCGTAGGTGGCGGGCTTCTCGTGCTCGCGCAATTCGAGCTCACCCGCCATCTCGCGCAGCTGTCCCGCGAGGTCCCGCCACTCGCGCATGCGCACGTAGGAGAGGAAATGCTCGCGGCAGGTCTCGTAGAGCTTGCGGTTGGACTTCTTGTGGGTGAACTCGTGGTCGAAGAACTTCCACAGGTTGAGCAGCTGCACGAAGTCCGAGGCGTCGTCGCGGAATTCCTCGTGGGCGCGGTCGGACTGCTCGCGCAGCGCCTGCGGGCGGTCGCGCGGGTCCTGGATCGACAGCGCCGCGGCGAGGATGATCATCTCGGTGGCGCAATGGAACTCGCGCGCGGCGAGCAGCATGCGACCGATGCGCGGGTCCACCGGCAGGCGCGCCAGCTCCTCGCCCAGCCTGGTGAGATTCCTTTGGACGTCGATCGCGCCCAGCTCGAAGAGCTGCCGGTAGCCGTCCTCGACCTGCCGCGGCGTCGGTGGCTCGAGAAACGGGAAATCCTGCACCGAACCCAGCTCGAGCGCCGCCATGCGCAGGATGACCGAGGCGAGCGAGGTCCGCAGGATCTCCGGCGTGGTGAATTCCGGCCGCTCGACGAACTCTTCCTCGGCGTAGAGCCGGATCGCCACGCCGCTCGCCACGCGCCCGCACCGCCCTGCCCTTTGGCGCGCCGCCGCCTGCGAGATCGGCTCGATGCGCAACTGGTCGATCTTCTGCCGCGGCGAGTAGCGCTTCACGCGGGCGAGGCCGGTATCGACCACGTAGTGGATTCCCGGCACCGTGAGCGAGGTTTCCGCCACGTTGGTCGAGAGCACGATGCGCCGGTGGGCGGAGCGCTCGAACACGCGGTCCTGCTCCTCGGCCGACAGGCGCGAGAAAAGCGGCAGGATCTCGGTCTTCGCCGGGTGGTGCTTGCGCAGCGTCTCCGCCGCCTCGCGGATCTCGCGCTCCCCGGGCAGGAAGACGAGGATGTCGCCGGTGCGGCTGTCGCGCGCGATCTCGTCCACGGCCTTGGCGATCGCCTCGTTCATATCGACCGGCTCGTCGTCCTCGTCCTGCGCCTCGAAGTACTCGGGCCGGTAGCGCACCTCCACCGGATATGTGCGACCCGAGACCTCGATCACCGGCGCGCCGTCGAAGAAGCGCGAGAAACGCTCGGTGTCGATGGTGGCCGAAGTGACCACCACCTTGAGCTCGGGCCTTGCGGCGGCCAGGCGCTTCGCGTACCCGAGCAGGAAGTCCACGTTCAGGCTGCGCTCGTGCGCCTCGTCGATGATGAGCGTGTCGTAGGCGCGCAGCTCGCGGTCGGAGTGCGTTTCGGCGAGCAGGATGCCGTCGGTCATCACCTTCACGACGGTGTCTGGCTGCGTGCGGTCCTGGAAGCGGATCTTGTGGCCCACGAACCCGCGCGGGGCGCCGGCGAGCTCCTGGGCAAGGCGATGCGCTAGGCTCCTCGCGGCGATGCGTCGCGGCTGCGTGCAACCGATGAGCCCCGCCGCGCCCCGGCCGAGCGCCAAACAGATCTTCGGGAGCTGCGTGGTCTTGCCCGAGCCGGTCTCGCCGCACACGATCGTGACCGGATGCTCGCGAACCAGCCGCGCGATCTCGTCGCGGTGCTGCGCGATGGGCAGATCCTCGGGGAACACCGGGGCCGGAATGCGCGCGCGACGGGATGCGAGGCGGCCGCGCGAGCGCTCTACCAGCTCGGCGAGGAGCGCCTTCTCACGATCGGCGGGGCGGCGGGCCCGCGCACGCTCCTCGATCGACGCCATCAGCGCGGCAATGCGCGGGTGATCGGCGGCGAGCGTGCCGGTGAGGATTTCGTGAGGGAGCGGAATGCCGCTATTTTACCGCCGCGGGTACCGCGATCCCGGAGAGGATCACCGCGTAGCCGGGGCGCACGCCCTCCGGAGCCGGCAGGGGCGTGAAGCTCGCGGTGCATGGATGCGCCTCGCCGCTGGCGCCACGCACCTCGAGCTCGACGTTGACGGCCTCGCGCGCGCCGGCGAGCGCCTTGCCATTCGCGTACGGTCCCGCCAGAAAGGCGGAGAACGGGCGCCCGGCCATGTGCTCGTGCGCCACGCCGAAGAGGCGCTCGGCCGCGAGGTTGCAGGTGACGACCTTGCCGTCGCCGTCGCATTCGACCTGCGGCAGCGGCGAGTACTCGAACAACCACTCGAGGCGCCCCACCCGCTGGCGCGCGCTCTCCACCGACATGCCCCGCACGGCGGCGCGGTGGGCGAGGTCGCGGTTCTCGCGCTGCAGCTTCTCGTTGAGCAGCGCCGTGAGCTCGATCAGGTCGTCGCGCTCGATCTCGAGGCGGAAGCGCTCGACCACGTTGCTGTTGAGTTTCTTCGCGTAGTACACGATCGCGAGGCAAAAGAAGAGCGCCGCGGTCCCGGCGAGCCCATGCACGCCGTCCTGCACGAAGAACACGTAGATCGTCGTGGGGATCGTGGCCGGGATGGAAAGCGCCTCGTGCGCGCCGCGCAACGCCGAGTAGGCGCCGAGGGAGCCCCCCACGAAGCACGTGATCACCATCATGGTGAAGACCTGCCGCCACGCGGGTTCCGGGGGGAACAGCATCACGCCGAGGATTCCCCACTGGATGCCGGCGAGCAGGTTGGCGGCGATCACAAGCCGGCCCCACGAGTCCGCGTCCGAATGCGGATCGCGCCTGCGGTAGGCGAAAAGCGTGGCGAACCGGAAGAGGGTGACCGCGGTTGCCCACATGAACCAGGCGCCGCCGCGCGCGCTGTCGCCGGTCTGGACGAGCACGCCCAGCGTGAGCAAGGCACCGAAATACGAGAACGCCGCCGCCGGCCCGGCGAACCGGTAGAGCTCTTCGACCTGGAGCGCGCGCAGGCGCGGTTCGGGCCAGGCGCCCCCGCTGGGAGGTGAGTTGCTCTTCATCGCCGCATCGCCCGCAAGGTAATGGGCTGGAGAGGCGCAATGTGCCCCATTTCCGCGGGCGCCTGTTGGCGCCGCTACGGATGTAACCCGGGCGCCTAGGGCTCGAGCTGGCGGTAGACCGTGGTGGCGATGCGGGAAAGCGCGGGCTTTTCGAGGTCGCCGGAGAGGGCGTAGCCGAGGTCGCGGTCTATCCAGTAGAACACCGAGACGTTGCCCTCCCGCGCGAAGCGGAAGGCCGTGAGCGCCTCGGCGCGGGCACGCCGCGTCACGTACAGGGTGAGACGCTTGCCGCCCCCATCCTGGTACATGAATTGCGCCACGGGGGCGCCGTCGGCGCCGGGAAGCAGCCGGCCGCCCAGCAGCTCGAAGCCCTCGGTCGTGAGCAGCGGCACCTTGAGGTCGGTGCCGAGGCGCTTGGAAAGCCACTTCACCAGGTGGTCCTGCTGCGCCGCTTCGACCTCGACGGGGTGGCGCACCTCCGCGGCATAGATCGCGTGGGCGCGCGCCGCTCTCACCGGCAGCGCCTGCGCCTGGGCCGCGGCCGAGGGCGCGGCGGTGGCCGGCGCGTCGCGCAGCAATCCCGGCGCTGCGCCCACCGCGATGCCGGCGGCGAAGACGATGGCCGCGCGCGTGGCGCCGATCCACCGCGGCTGGCGCAGGTACATGCGCGCCGGGATGGGCTCGGTCATGACCGGGTCGAATTGGCGCTTGAGCAAACGCGCCTGCTCGGCGAACACGGCGTCTTCGTCCTGGCTCACGACACCACCTTGAGCTCGCCACGCGCGGGCTCGCCAGCCATCGCGCGGCGCAAGCGCTCCCGGCCGCGCGACAACCGCGACATCACCGTGCCCATCGGAATGCCCAGTGCGCGGCTCACGTCGGCGTAGCTCATGTCCTCGAGCGCCACCAGCAGCACGACTTCGCGCTGCTCGGGGGCCAGGCACGCGAGAGCGCGCTGCAGGTCCATGATGTCCGCGCGGGTGGCGCCCGGTATCGGCGCGGCCATGTTTTCGTCCAGCTCCACGTCGGGTGCGACCTTGCGTGATTTCAACTGGTTCACGAAAACGTTGTGCATGATCGAGAAGAGCCACGCGCGCAAGTCCCCCGGCTTCCACAGGTGGAACTTGCGCACCGCGCGCTCGAGCGTGTCCTGCACCAGGTCGTCGGCGCCGTCGCGATCACCTACGAGCGCGCGCGCGTAGCGCCGCAGGTTCGGGATGAACGGCACGATCAGGTCGTAGTCCACTGGTTGGTAAACAATATCAGCGCGCGCTTATTCCGCGGCCTCGCCCAGGGTCACGATGCCGCGCGGGGTCCGGATGCGCGCCTGCAGGCCGCGGCCTGCGGGGAACGCTTCGACCGGATCGCTTTCGGGCAATCCCGCGGCGCGCAGGGCGGCGAGCACAGGAGGGGCCTGCGGGTGACGCAGCACCAGCGACTCGAGGCGGCAGCCGCTCTCGGGCAGGGCCTGCGCCGGACGCTTGCCGCTCCACTGGATCATCGTGGGCACGATTCCATCGGCCTGCAGGTGGCCGCTCGCGGGAACGCCGATTCGCCAGCGATACTCGCCGCGCGAGAGCGCCAGCACGGGCGGCACCTCATCGAGGCATGCCCCGAGCGCCGCATCGATATCGCTGCTGCGAACCACCCAGTGCACCAGCGCGGGACCGCGGGACAGGCGCTGCGCCATCGCGGGCTCGTCGAGGCTGAACCAGCGTGGGCGCGCCGGCGCCTGGGCGCGGAAATCCACGGCGATCACCTCGAGGAAGCGGCCCGGTCCCAGCGAAAGAAGCCGGTTGTGCGTGCCCATGGCGTCGTGCTTGCCCCCGGGTCCCATGGCCGAGCCCAGGCGCGACTCGGCCCACGCCACGCCCTCTTCCAGCCTTCGCGCCGCGACGACCAGGTGGTCGAGCTCGAGGTCCATGGCATCATCATCCCATGCTCGCGCGCATGCTCCTGTCGATCGCCACGCTCGCCGTGCTCCACGCGGGCGCGCGCGAGATGCCCGCGGTTGCCGCGAAGATGCGCAGCGAAGCCCAGGCCCTCGTGGGCGCGGTCGACGAGGGCGCGCGCGCCAGGCTCGTCCTGCCCTTCGCCTCGGATCGTCGCACCGACTGGCACTACACGCCGCGCCCGCGTCCCGGGCTTTCGTTCGCCGAACTGTCGGCCGCGCAGCGGGATCTCGTGCACCGCCTGCTGCGCACCGCGCTCTCGGTCGCGGGGCACCGCAAGGTCGTGAACGTCATCGAGCTCGAGCTGGTGCTGCGCGAGCTCGAGACCTTCGGCCTGCTGCGCGATCCCGGGAAGTATTTCGTGGTCCTTTTCGGCGCCCCGGACGCGCGCGCGCCGTGGGGATGGCGCTTCGAGGGCCACCACCTTTCGCTCAACTTCACGTTGCGCGGCGATGCCATCGCCACGTCGCCCGCCTTCTTCGGCGCCAATCCGGCGCGCGTTCCGAAGGGCCCGAAGCAGGGCCAGCGCGTGCTCGCGGGCGAGGAGGACGAGGCGCGAAAGCTGCTGGGGATGCTCGACCCCGCGCAGCGACGCGCAGCGATCGTGGATGCGCGCACCTACGGCGAGATCGTCACGGGGGCCAGGGACCGCGTGGCGGCCATCGATGACCGGGGGCTGGAAGCCCGCGCCATGACCGAGGCCCAGAAGGCGCAGCTACGAAAGCTGATCGAGGTGTACGCCGACAATTTCGAGCCCGAGCTGCGCGCGGCGCGCCTCGCCCGCGCGGCCGAGGCCTTCGACGGCATCCGCTTCGCCTGGGCGGGCGAGACCCAGCCGGGCAAGCGGCACTACTACCGGGTGCAGGGCGCGAAATTCCTCGTCGAATACGACGCCTCGCAGGACGGCGGCAACCACATCCACTCGGTATGGCGAGACTACGAGGGCGACTTCGGGCGCGACCTGCTGCGCGAGCATTACTCGATGGCGCGGGGGACGCGGCACCGGCATTAGGGGATGGGCAACGGCGGATCAATCCATCGTGATGCCCTCGTCGGCCATCACCTTCTGCACCGCCGGGCGTGCCAGGACGCGGTCGACCAGCGCCGAATAGTTCCCGAGCTCGCGCACCGGCATCTTCTGCCGGTTGGCCCAGCGGTAGAAGACGATGAGGTATGCATCGGCGGGAGTGAACATGTTGGCGATGCACCATTTCTGCCCCGCCAGCAGGCCGTCGATCTCCTGCAGGTAGCCCCAGAACGACTCGCGCGCCTTGGCCTTCACCGCTTCCTTTGCTTCATCGCCTTCGACGAAGCGCTCCGGCCGGAAGAGGTGCGTGTACGAAGGGTGCACCGAGTTCGACAGCCATGCCATGGTCGAGACGAGCTTCGCCTGGTCCCAGGTCTTCTTCGGCCAGAGCTTGCCCGCCGCATAGCCGCCGGCCACGTAGCTGATGATGCCCACGTTCTCGGTGATGGGCTCGCCGTCGACAACGAGCGTGGGGACGCGACCTCGCGGATTGAGCTTCAGGTATTCGGGCTTGCGCTGGTCCCCCTCGGCCAGGTTCATCTTCTGCGTCTCGTAGGGGACGCCGGCCTCCTCCAGCGTGATGTGGGAGGCGAGCGAGCAGGCGCCCGGACCGTAGTAGAGCTTCATGGAAGGCATGGTGTTCTCCTATAGCCGCGTGATGAGCGACGAGGTGTCCCAGCGGCTCCCGCCCGCCTTCGAAACCTCGTCATAGTATTTCGCGACGATCTCGGTGACCGGCAGCTTGGCGCCGTTTCGTCGCGCCTCCGCCATGGCGATGCCCAGATCCTTGCGCATCCAGTCCACCGCGAAACCGAAGTCGAACTTGCGCGCGTGCATCGTCTTGCCGCGATTCTCCATCTGCCACGACTGCGCGGCGCCCTTTGAGATCACGTCGAGCACGAGGTCGGCATCGAGGCCGGCCTTCTCGGCGAAGGCGATGCCCTCCGACAGTCCCTGGACGAGCCCCGCGATGCAGACCTGGTTCACCATCTTGGTGAGCTGGCCCGATCCCGCCGGCCCCAGCAGCGTGACCATGCGCCCATAGGAGTCCATCACCGGCTTGGCCCGCTCGAAGGGTCCCGGCTCGCCGCCGCACATCACGGTGAGCTTGCCGTTCTCGGCGCCGGCCTGGCCGCCTGAGACGGGCGCGTCGATGAAGTCGACGCCCTTCTCCCTGGCCATCGCGAACACCTTGCGCGCGACATCGGCCGAGGCGGTGGTGTGGTCGACGAGGATCGCGCCCTTCTTCATGGCGGCAAGCACGCCATCCGCGCCCGTGACCACCGCCAGCACGTCGTCGTCGTTGCCGACCATGGTCATCACGAAGTCGGCGTCCTTCGCCGCTGCGGCGGGAGTAGGCGCGGACTTGCCGCCGTGCTTCTTCACCCAATCCTCGGCCTTGGCGCCGGTGCGGTTGAACACCGTCACCTCGTATCCCTTGGCCTTCAGGTGGCCGGCCATGGGAAATCCCATGACGCCCAGGCCGATGAACGCGACTTTCGCTGACATACATCCTCCTTCGCATGCCCCGGCGCACGCCGGGGCGGGTTTCAGTTCACGGGATTCGCCGGCTCGCGCCCCTCGAGCACCGCGGTGAGGTTGTCGGCGGCCTTCTGGCACATCGCAAGGCGCGTCGCGCGCGAGGCGCTGCCGACGTGGGGCGTGAGCACCACGTTGCGAATGCCGAGGTAACCGGGATGGACCTGGGGCTCTGCCTCGAAGACATCGAGCCCGGCGCCGGCGATGCGATTTTCCTTCAGTGCCTGGGCGAGCGCCGCATCGTCCACGACACCGCCCCGGGCGGCGTTCACCAGGATCGCGGTGGGCTTCATCTTCGCGATCTCGGCGGCGCCGATGAGGTGGTGGGTGGCCGGCGAGTAGGGCACCATCACGACGACGAAATCGGATTGGGCGAGCAGCTGGTCGCGCTCCACCCACTGCACGCCCAGGCGCGCTTCCTCCGCCGCGTCGAGGCGCTTGCGGTTGTGATAGGTCAGGCGCATGTCGAAGCCGCGCGCGCGCCGCGCGATCGCCTGCCCGATGCGCCCCATGCCGATGATGCCCAGCGTGGCATGGTGGACGTCGGCACCGAGGAAACCCTGGACCGAGAATGCGACCTTCCAATCGCCGGCGCGCACGTGGGCGTCACCTTCCGCGATGCGCCGTGCGGCCGCCATGAGCAGCGCCCACGCGAGGTCCGCGGTGGTGTCGTCCAGGACGCCGGGTGTGTTGGTCACGCGGATGCCGCGCCTCGTGGCCTCGGCCACGTCCACGTTGTTGTACCCCACGGCGATGTTCGAGACGACCTTGAGCGAGGCGGCCGCCGACATGACCGTGGCGTCGATGCGGTCCATCACGGTCGACATGATCGCGTCGGCTTCGCGAGCGCGCCGGGCGACGTCCTCGGGCGGCCAGGGCCGGTCGTCGGCGTTGTGCTCGACTTCGAAGCGCTGCGACAGCGAGGCGAGGACTTCGGGGAAGATCGCCCGGGTGATCAGGACCTTCGCCAGCTCAGTCCTCCTTGGACTTGAGCGCCTGCCACTGGTCGACCAGCATCATGCCCAGGCCCACGACGACGACGATGGTGAGCTCGATCTCGCGAAGCTTGAGCACCACCGGCGCGAGGTAGATGAGCATCAACGAGATGCCCAGGATTGCCGCGATCACTTTCAGTGCCATGCGCGCTCCTCGAGATGTTCGGGATTCATGCCGCGGCCAGCCGCCTCTCGAGCCACGCCGCCGTGCGCAGCAGGCGCGCGTCGCCATTGCGCGGGCCCACCATCTGGATCCCGAGCGGCAGGCCGTTGGAGGCGCGCATCGCGGGGAGGTTGAGCGCCGGCATGCCGCAAAGCGTCCACAAGGTGCAGAAGGCGGGGTCGCCCGTGGACTCGAGGCCGCGCGGCGCCGGGCCGGCCGCGGCCGGCGTGATCAACGCATCGCAGCGCTCGAAGATCTCCTCGAAGCCCGCGTTGAGGAGCGGGATCCTCGCGAGCGCGTTCTGGTATTCGAAGGCGCCCACCTTGCGCCCGCGCTCGAGCTGTCCGCGGATCGATTCGCTCAGGCGGTCGCGACCGTTGTCGTATTCCGAAGCGAGGCTCGCGGCCATCTCGGCTTCGAGGATGGTGCGATGGATGTCGAGGGCGGCGAGGGTCGTCTGCGGCATCTCGATCTCGACCAGCCGATCGCCCAGCGCCTGCGCCAGCTCCTCGAACGCCTCGCGCGTTTCGGCATCGGCTCGATCCCAGAGCGCCGTCTTCACCAGGCCGAGCAAGGGGGGCAACGCCGGCTCCTGCGCGGCCACCTCGCGAAACGGGATGCGCGCGCGCGGGCGCGTGTCAGGATCGCGCTCGTCGAAGCCCACGATCGGCTCGCAGGCGAGCGCCACGTCCTGGAGGGTGCGGCCGAACACGCCGACATGGTCGAGCGCGCGCGACAACCGCATGACGCCCCCGCGCGGGATGAGCCCGTGCGTCGGCTTGAAGCCATAGACGCCGCAAAACGCCGCCGGCCGGATGACCGAGCCGTTGGTCTGCGTACCCAGCGCGAGCGGCACCATGCCCGCCGCGACCGCCGCTGCCGAACCGCTCGACGAGCCGCCGGGCGTGTGCCCGGGATTGTGCGGGTTGCGCGTCTTGCCGGGCGAGTACATCGCGAACTCCGTCGTCACCGTCTTGCCCATGATGACGGCGCCCGCGGCGCGCAACATGGCCACCACCGTCGCGTCGTGCACCGGAAGGCGTCCCGCGTGCAGCACGCTGCCGCACTCGGCCGGCATGTCGGTGGTGTCGATGATGTCCTTGATGGCCACCGGCACGCCGTGCAGCGGGCCCAGGATGCCGCCCTCGCGACGCATGTTGTCGAGGATGCGCGCCTGGGCGAGCGCATGCTCGGGATCCAGGAACGCCCACGCCTGGACCTCGCCATCGGCCTCGCGCACGCGCGCGAGGCAGGCCGAGACGACCTCCTCAGAGGTGGCCGCGCCGTCGCGGATCATGCGCGCGAGGTCCGCGGCGGAAAGCCAGTTGAGGCGCGTGGGATCCATGGCCGCTTTAGTCGTAGAGGAGACTGGGCAGCCAGGTGACCACGGCGGGGAACACGTAGATGACCGCCATGCAGAAGATCACGATGAACACGTAGGGCATGCACCCGCCGAAGATCTGCGACAGCTTCACGTGCGGCGGCGAGATGCCCTTCAGGTAGAAGGCCGCCATCGCCATGGGTGGCGACAGGAACGCGGTCTGCAGGTTGATGGCCACGAGGATGCCGAACATCAGGGGATCGATGCCGAAGTGGGGCAGCAGCGGCAGGAAGATCGGCACGAAGATGATGATGATCTCGGTCCACTCCAGCGGCCAGCCGAGGATGAATATGATGATCTGCGCCATCAGCATGAACATGAGCGGCGACAGGTTCATGCCGAGCACGAACTCCTTGATGATGCCTTCGCCGCCGAGGTAGGCGAAGATCGCCGCGAACGTGGCCGAGCCCACGAAGAGCCAGCAGACCATCGCGGAGGTGCGCGCCGTGAGGTAGACGGCCTCCTTGAGGCGCGACCAGGTGAGCGCGCGATAGCCGAGCGCGAGCAGGATCGAGCCCAGGGCGCCGACGGCAGCGGCCTCGGTCGGCGTGGCGAGGCCGAACATGATCGTGCCGAGCACCGAGAGGATGAGAATCGCGAGGGGGAAAAACGAGGTGAGCAGCAGCAGGATGGTCCGGCCGAAGGAGACGTTCGTCTGCTCCTTCGGCAGCTTGGGCGCCAGTTGCGGCTTGAACCACGCAAGCACTACGAGGTACAGGATGTAGAGGCCGGCGAGGAGCAGGCCCGGCAGGAGCGCGCCGGCATAGAGCCGCACCACCGAGACCCCGGCCTGCGCGCCGTACACGATGAGCAGGATCGACGGCGGGATGAGGATTCCGAGGCAGCCGCCGGCGCAGATGGCACCCGAGGCATAGCGGATGTCGTAGCCGGCCTTGAGCATCTGCGGGAAGGCGAGCAGTCCCATGAGCGTCACGACGGCGCCCACGATGCCCGTGGCGGTCGCGAAAAGCGCGCAGGTGGCGATAGCCGCCACCGCGAGCGCTCCCGGCACGTGGCGAGCCGCCACCTGCAGGCTGTAGAACAGCCGGTCGAGGATGTTGGCGCGTTCGACCATGTATCCCATCATGAGGAACAACGGTATCGATACCAGCGTGTCGTTGGTCATCACGCCGTAGGTGTTCTGCGTGAGGAGGTAGAAGACGCGGTTGTCGAAGAACGCCTGGCCTGCCTGGTAGTAGGCGTAGTACCCGAAGCCCACGCCGAGAGCCATCATGGTGAAGGCGACCGGGAAGCCCACCATGATGGTGAACACCAGGACTCCCAGCATCACCAGGGCGAGTGCGGGATCGCTCATGGCAGGGTGCCCCCGGCGGCGACGGCTTTCTGCAGCGCCTTGTCCTTGATGAGCTGCTGCTCGAGCTCCTCCACGTCGTGCAGGCGTGCCGGCCACTCGTTCTCGCGCAAGGCGAGGATGCAGCGCGCCACCTCCGCCAGGCCCTGCAGCGAGAGCAGCGCGGCGCCGATCGGGATCATCATCTTGATCTGCCAGATCGGGATGCCGATGGGGCTGTTGATGCTCATTTCCTTGATGCGGAAGGAGTCGTAGGCGTAGTGCCAGCCGGCGATGCTCATCGAGAGGATCCCGGGAAAGAAGAAGGTGATGTACAGGAAGAGCTCGATTCCGGCCTGCCAGCGCACCGGCCACAGGCGCGAGAACATGTCGGCGCGCACGTGGCCGCCCCTGGAGAGCGTGTACGCCCCGGCCATGAAGAAGAGGCCACCGTAGAGGATGTAGCTGAAATCGAACGCCCAGCTCGTGGGCGCGTTCATCAGGTAGCGGACGAACACCTCATAGGAGGTGCCGATGGTGAGGATGATGATGCACCACGCGAAGGCGTGCCCGACCGTCTTGCTGATCTGGTCGACCCCATAAATGAATTTCCTGGTCATGGCTCACCGGCAGGAATGCGCGCCGGGGCGGCGCCGAGGCGCCGCCCCCGCAAATCGAACGGGCCCTTGCGGGCCCGGCGGGACGATCAGGTGGGAAGCTTGGTCTTGAAGACGTGCTCGTAGCCCAGGCGGTAGTCGGCCTCGTTCAGGAACATGTAGTAGGCGACGCGCTTGGCCCACGCCATCTGGGACTCGCACACCTTCTTGAAGAAGGGATCCTCGTCCTGCAGCTTCTTGTTGACGACGTCCCAGGCCTTGAGCTGGTCCTGGAAAACGCCCTTGGGCGTGCGCACCACGTTGACCTTGTGCTTGCCGATCAGCTCCTGGAGGTCCTTGGAATAGTTGTCCATGGCGGTCCAGAAGTTGGCCGAGCTGGCGGCCTCGACGCCGTATTGCCAGATGGCCTGCAGGTCCTTCGGCATCGCGTCCCACTTCTTCTTGTTGATCAGGATCTCGAAGAACTCCATCGCCTGGTGGTAGCTGCCGAGCATGTAGTTCTTGGCGACGTCCTGGGCGCCGAAGCGCAGGTCCGAGGTGGGATTGTTGTACTCGAAGGCCTCGATCACGCCTCGCTCCATGGCGGGCACGATCTCGCCGCCGGGAAGCTGCGTCACGCGCAGGCCCATCTGCTGCATGAGATCCGCGGCGAGGCCCACGGTACGGTACTTGAGGCCCTTCATCTGGCCCGCGTTCGACACCGCCTTCTTGAACCAGCCGAGCGGCTGCGTCGGCATGGGCATCGCGAAGAAACCGACCACGTCCAGGCCCAGCTTGGTGAGCAGCTCCTGGTAGAGCTGCAGGCCGCCGCCGCGATAGATCCAGGCGAGCGTCTGCTGCGCGTCGCAGCCGGTGATGGGGCCGGAGCCGAAGAGCGAGGCCACCTTGCTCTTGCCGTACCAGTACACCGGCACCGTGTGGCCCGCGTCGAGCACGCCCTTGGCGACCGCGTCCATCACCTCGAAGGGCTTGACCACCGCGCCGGCGAGGAGGTAATCGATGCGAAGGCGCCCGCCCGACATGTCGTTCACGCGCTTCACGTACTCGTTGGCCATGTCGTTGAAGATGTCCTTCGCGCCCCACGAGCCCTGCATCTTGATCACGATGGGCGATTGCGCCACCGAGATCATCGGCGCCGAGAGCGCCGCGGCGCCGGCCGCACCGGCCGCGCCAGTGAGGAACTTGCGCCGCGTGACGGGCTTGGGCGCGTCCGCGACGGCTGCTTGCTTGTCAGTCATGATGATCTCCTCGCTGTTCTGGGTTTGAATTGCGTGTTGTTGGATGGCGGCACGACGCGCCGGCCATGGACCGATGCGTGGCTAATGCTAATCCCGGGGCCCCCTCAAGGCAACAATCGCACTCGCCCATCCCCGCAGCGATGGTATCAATGGGGAATACCTGCGCGTGGCGGCTGTTGCGCGGCGGGCGCGTGCGCCGCGGCGGGGGCCTCGGCGCCCCGCTCGCGCTTCGGAGTCGGATGCCAGCCCTGGACCATCATGAAGGCGATGAAGCCCAGCACGTAGCCCACGGCGACGTGCCACCCGTTCTTCACCCAGGCGCCCACGTTCTTGGCGTCCGGAAACAGGTTGGAGACCGCCACCCCAGCGCTCGAGCCGAACCAGATCATCGAGCCGCCGAAGCCCACGGCATAGGCGAGCAGCCCCCAGTCGTAGCCGCCCTGCTTGAGGGCGAGCGCCGTGAGCGGGATGTTGTCGAACACCGCCGAGATGAAGCCCAGGCCGAGCGCGCTCTGCCACGAGGCCACCGGCAGCTGCTCCACCGGCATGAGCGAGGCGCAGGTCACCAGCGCCAGCAGGAAAACCGACCCCTTGAACGCCGCCGGGAGCAGCTTCCAGTCGGGTTGGCGGATGGGCGCGGCGACAAGCAGGGCCACCCACACGGCCGCACCGATGACGGGGAAGACGTCGAGCGCGCGCTTGAAGTAGAGGTTGGCGAAAACGTTGGCGCCGATCGCGGCGACGAGGATCCAGAAGACGATTCCCAGGCGCACCCAGTCGACGCGATTGCTCGCGGCGCTGTCCTTCACGATCGGCTGGTAGGCGTGCTGCTGCTTCGCGGCGAAAAAGGCGAAGAAGGCGGTCGCCACGAAGGCCGCGACGTAAGCATCGAGAACCGCGAGTGGGCTCACCCCTTCGATCCACATCATCGTCGTTGTCGTGTCGCCGACCACGCTTCCCGAGCCTCCCGCGTTCGAGGCCGCCACGATCGCGGCGAGGTAGCCGATGTGCACGCGCTTGCGGAAGACCGCGCTCGCGAGCGTCGCGCCGATGATGGCCGCGGCGATGTTGTCGAGGAAAGACGACAGGACGAAGACGATCCACAACAGCACGAAGCCACCCTTCCAGTCGTCGGGCAGGACCGCCGGCAGCTCGCCCGGGACGTGGCTGCGCTCGAAGTGGTCGGAAAGCAACGCGAAGCCCAGCAGCAGGCCCAGCAGATTGGCGAGGATCACCCACTCGTGCGCGAAGTGCAGGCCGAGCCCCCCCAGCCCGGCGCCGGTCTTGAAGCCGGTGAACACCAGCTTGTAGATCACGATCACGGCGAGGCCCGTGAGGGCGACCTCGAGCGTGCGCTTGTGGAAGAGCGCCACGCCCAGGAGCGTGAGCGCGAAGAGGATGAAATCGACCGGGATCGGCCCGAGCATGATGGGGTTCATGCGCCGGATTGTAATATGAGGGCCATGGCCGTCATCACCTGCGTGGAGGACCTGCGGCGCATCGCGGAGCGCCGCGTGCCGCGGATGTTCTACGACTATGCCGACTCGGGCTCGTGGACGGAGGGCACCTACCGGGCCAACCACGCCGACCTCGCCGCGATCAAGCTGCGCCAGCGCGTGGCCTGCAACATCGACAACCGCAACCTCGCCACGCGGATCGTCGGCACCGACGTTGCGATGCCGGTGGCGCTGGCGCCCGTCGGCCTCACCGGCATGCAGCACGCCGACGGAGAGATCCTGGCCGCGCGCGCGGCGGAGAAGTTCGGGGTGCCGTTCACGCTCTCGACCATGAGCATCTGCTCGATCGAGGACGTGGCCGCGAACACCACCAGGCCCTTCTGGTTCCAGCTCTACGTGATGCGCGACCGGCGCTTCTCGGAAGCGCTCATCGACCGCGCCCGCGCCGCGCGCTGCTCAGCGCTGGTGCTGACACTCGACCTGCAGATCATCGGCCAGCGCCACAAGGACCTGGTGAACGGCCTCTCGGCCCCGCCCAAGCCCACCCTGGGCAACCTGCTGAACCTCGCGACCAAGCCGCGCTGGTGCCTCGGCATGCTGGGCACTTCGCGGCGCACCTTCGGCAACATCGTGGGCCACGCCAAGGACGTGAACGACCTGACCTCCCTGTCCTCCTGGACCGTGGAGCAGTTCGACCCCACCCTCTGCTGGGACGACGTGGAATGGATCCGCAAGCGCTGGGGCGGCAAGCTCATCCTCAAGGGCATCCTCGATGTCGAGGACGCGCGCATCGCCGCGGGCACTGGCGCCGACGCGATCGTGGTCTCCAACCATGGGGGACGGCAGCTCGACGGCGCGCCCTCCTCCATCCGGGCACTGCCGCCGATCGTCGAAGCGGTGGGCGGCAAGGTGGAGGTGCTCATGGACGGCGGCGTGTATTCGGGCCAGGACGTGCTCAAGGCCGTGGCCCTGGGGGCCAGGGGCGTTCTCCTCGGCCGCGCGTGGGTGTACGGGTTGGGCGCGATGGGCGAGGCAGGCGTCACGCGCGCGCTCGAGATCATCCGCAAGGAGCTCGACCTCACCATGGCCTTCTGCGGGCGCACCGACATCCGCGAAGTGAACCGCGACATCCTCCTGCCGGGAACAATCCCGGCGGCGCTCTGAAGGGGCCATCCATGAGAGAACCGGGGACAGACCCCAAACCGGGCAACGGCACGAACCGGGCGTCCCCCACGCTGCCGCTCTTCGCCACGACGCTCGCCGGCAGCCTGCCGAAGCCGAAGTGGCTCGCAGAGCCCGAGAAGCTATGGGCGCCGTGGAAGCTAGAGGGCGAGGCGCTCGCCGAGGGCAAGCGCGACGCGGTGCGCCTCGCGGTCGCGATGCTGGAGCGGGCGGGCATCGACATCCTCTCCGACGGCGAGCAGACGCGGCGCCACTTCGTCAACGGCTACATGGAGAAGCTGCAGGGCATCGACTTCAAGAACCTGAAGACGGTGCGCATCCGCAACCGTTACGACGCCGACGTGCCCCGCGTGGTGGACCGGGTGGCGCGGCCCTTCCCGGTGCACACCGAGGACGCGAAGCTGCTGCGCGCCTGCACCGATCGCGCCATCAAGTTCACGCTGCCGGGGCCGATGACTATGGTCGACACGCTCCACGACGAGCACTACGGCAGCCGCGAGAAGCTCGCCATGGCCTTTGCCGAGATCCTCAACCTGGAGGCGCGCGAGCTCGCCGCCGCCGGCGTGGACGTCGTCCAGTTCGACGAGCCGGCCTTCAACGTCTACTTCGACGAGGTGCGCGACTGGGGCGTGGCCGCCCTCATGCGGGCGCGCGAGGGTGTGCCGTGCAAGACCGCGGTGCACATCTGCTACGGCTACGGCATCGAGGCCAACAACGCGTGGAAGAAGACGCTCGGCGACGAATGGCGCCAGTACGAGCGGACCTTCCCGCTGCTGGCGCAATCGAAGATCGACCAGGTCTCGCTCGAGTGCGCCAACTCCCACGTGCCGATCGAGCTCATCGAGTTGCTCGAGGGCAAGGACGTCCTCGTGGGTTGCATCGACGTGGCGAACCCGAAGGTGGAACAGCCCGAGGACGTGGCCAAGGTGATTCGCGCGGCGATGAAGCACGTGCCGAAGGAGCGCCTCTTTCCCTGCACCAACTGCGGCATGGTGCCGCTCGCGCGCGAGGTCGCCGCGGGCAAGCTCGCCGCGCTGGGCGCGGGAGCCGCGATTGTGCGGCGGGAAATAACAGGGCTTTAGAGCCTCGCGCCCCGCCGCCGGCGCCTCGCCGGACTATGCTGATTCCTGGCGCGCCGTTTGCGCCGGAGGAGAACGCATGCAGAAGAAGAACGTATTGATCCTGGGAGCGTCGTACGGCTCCCTGCTGGGCACCAAGCTCGCCCTGGCCGGCCACGACGTGACGCTCGTGTGCCTGCCGCAGGAAGCCGAGCTCATCAACTCGAAGGGCGCCATCGTGCGCTTGCCGGTGAAGGGACGCGAGGGCCTGGTGGAAGTGCGCTCCCGCGAGCTGCCCGGCCGCATCGGCGCGATGGGGACGGACGCCGATCCGGCCCGCTTCGACCTCATCGGCCTCGCCATGCAGGAGCCGCAATACCGTTCCCCGGGCGTGCGCGAGCTGCTGCAGAAGGTCGCGCGATCGCGCGTGCCGTGCCTGTCCATCATGAACATGCCGCCCCTGCCCTTCCTCGCGCGCGTGCCCGGCATCGACGCGTCGAAGTGCCGCGAGAGTTATACCGACCCTTCGGTCTGGGACGCCTTCGATCCGAAGACGATCACGCTGTGCAGCCCGGATCCGCAGGCGTTCCGCCCGCCGGAGGAGCCGGTCAACGTGCTGCAGGTGCGCCTGCCGACCAACTTCAAGGCGGCGCGCTTCGACTCCGACGCCGATACGCGCATGTTGCGCGAGCTCGAGCGCGACATCGAGGCCGCGCGCTTCGAAGTGGACGGCGAGAAGCTCGAGCTGCCGGTGAAGCTCAAGGTGCACGACTCGGTGTTCGTGCCGCTCGCCAAGTGGGCGATGCTCCTCACCGGCAACTATCGTTGCGTGCGCGCCGACGAGGTCGTCTCGATCAAGGAGGCCGTCCACGGCGACATCGAGGCATCCCGCGCGGTCTACCAGTGGGTCGTGGACCTTTGCGTCTCGCTCGGCGCGAAGCAGGAAGACATGGTTGCCTTCGAGAAATACGCCGCGGCAGCGCAGTCGCTCGCGAGCCCCTCCTCGGCAGCGCGCGCGCTGGCCGCGGGCGCGCCCAACATCGAGCGCGTCGACCGCCTGGTGCAGTCCGTGGGCGCCCAGCACGGCCGGAGGAACGCGCAGGTCGACGAGACCGTGGGCCTCGTCGACCAGTGGCTCGTGCGAAACCGCCGCAAGGGGTGAGAAGCGCCCCGGGAAGCCGGTTCTAGCGGCAAAGCGGCGCCGTGGCTCCGAAGGTCTGCCGCGTGATCGCCTTGGACTGGGCGACGCCGTCCACGACGTAATCGAGGCGACCGTGCTCGCCGTCGGTGAAGCTGAGCGTGACCTCGCCCACGTCTACCGGCGCGCCCAGCAGGGCACCCGAGCCCGCGATCTGGTCGAACGACCTTCCCGCGGTGCGGTACAGGCGTCCCTTGAATTCGCCCGTCGGCTGGCGCTGCGCATCGGAGGCCACGAGCCACTGCCCGCGGCCGCCCGCGCCGTAGGTGAACCACGTGGCGAAGATCGTCTCGCCCTGGTGCGTGAGGTTGATCCCCCAGCCCGGCTCTGCCGCGTTCCACCACAGGTCCTGGTAGTTGGTGGCGTGGACGCGGGTCGCGCGGGTCTCCACGCACTTCGTCTTGGTCGAGAAGGCCTGCCGCTGCAGCGTCTTCACCTGCGAGACGCCGTTCACCGTGTAGGTGAACTGCAGGTTGCCCGCCTGGATCACCTCGAAAGTTCCCGTTCCCACGCGTTCCAGCGGGAAGTTCGCGGCAGGCGCGCCGTTGATCAGGTTGAGCGGCGTGCCGGTGGCGCGGTAGAGATCGCCGATCTTGCGGGTGGCCGTTCCCGTCGCCTCCGGCATCACCATCCAGAGCGGGGCGCCATCGGCGTCGTAGGTGAACCAGGTGGCGAAGAAAGTATCGCCCTGGTGGTTGACGTTCACGCCCCAACCCGGCTCGGCGGGGTTCCACCAGAGATCGCTGTAGTTGGCGACGCCGCCCCCGCTGGAAGTGAGCGTGAAGGGCGTGGCCACCGTCGAGCTTCCGAGCGTGACCTCCAGCATCCAGGTGCCGCCGGGCTCTGTCGCCGGCAACACATGGGACACGAACCAATAGGCCGCCGAGGAAAAGGACGTTGCGGGCGGCGTCGTATTCGTCGCGAACACGCTGCCGTCGGGGCGGCGGATGGTGAACTGCGTCGACGTTCCGGGCTGCGCGTCGCGGACGAAGGCGACGAAATAGGCGGTCTCGCCATGCGCGAAATCCGTCTTGGCGTTGATCGTGCCGGGAGTGGCCATCTGGCCGTTGGCACCACAGGTGGCGAACACCGGTGGCGCGCTCGCGGTGATGGCGCGGTTGATTCGCGTCACAACATACGGCGGTTGCTGCGCCCACCACGACTCGGCGTTGCGCGGGTTGCAGCTGCCGGCATAGGGATCGATCAGCTGCTGGCTGGAGTCGTAGACCTCGAAATGCAGGTGCGGGCCCGAGGAGCTGCCCGAGCTGCCGACACTTCCCAGGAACTCGCCCGCGAGCACCCTCGCCCCCACCGCCTTCGGGGTCAGGGAGCCGCTTTTCATGTGGCCGTACCAGGCGATGGAGCCGTCGTCGTGCTGCACGTAGACGGCATTCCAGTTGTTGGAGTTGAAGACGCAGTTCAGGTCCTGGTTGCCGTCGCTCTTGAGGACGATGGTGCCGGCCGCCGCGGCGACGATGTCCAGCTGCCGCGTGGCCATCATGTTCCAGCTGTCGGGCCAGAAGGAGATATCGACGCCCTTGTGGTTGTAGCCGCTCGCGAGGTCGTAGGTGCGGGCGCCGCAGTTGTAGTCGCGCAGGCTGGACGGGGCCGGGTCGTGGTCGACGTAGTTGACGATGCGATCGGCTGCGGGCTCGGCGAAACCGCGGGCAGGCCGCAACGGCCAGATGAACGAGGGGCGCTCGCCCGCCTTGGGAAGCAGCAGGCGCTTGCGGTTGGCGTCGATGTCGCGCCAGATGGCGGCGCGCTGCTCCGCGGTGATCTCGTCGTGGCCCTCTTCGGGCCCTACCCCGAAACCCTCGGAGTGGGGGGGCGTGTCCGCGAGGGCAAGGGCGAGGAAGAACAGGGCGATGGGATTCATGCGTAAATCGTACCCAAACTCCGGGGCCCGGACGATGTCCAACAGGCACCTTGTGAGGAACTGTCACCCATGGACCATCGAATCGCCCTCATCGCCCTCGGCGTGGCGCTTGCCGTCGTGGTGGGTTACGTCCTCGTCATGCGCGTGTTCTTCCGCGAGAGCAAGGAGCTCGACAAGAGCATCGACTACTCCAAGATGAAGGAGTGGAAGGACGACGAAGACTAGAAGGTCGCCTCGATCCCGGCGAAGAGGCTCCGGCCCGGCGCGGGCTCGAAGTACCGCCCGCGCGCTTCCGCCACGATGACCGAGCCCGCGTAGCGGCGATCGGCCACGTTGTCGACGCGAAGGAATTCCCTTAGCCGCAAATGGCCGAGCCGGTGCTCGAAGCCCAGTCGCACATTCGCCACGGTGTATGCGGCTGCGGCATCGGTGTTCGCCTCGTTCACGAAGATGCGCGCCGAATGCCGCGCTTCCAGCGCCGCATGGAAGCCACCCGGGGGCCGCCACGCGAGCTCCATGTGCGCGACAAATGCGGGCACCCCCGGCAGGCGTTGCCCCGCCGCGACTTCGGCCGAGGCGCTTTCGAATCCTTCCTCGAAGCGCGCGCGCAGCGCAGTAAGCGCGAGCGAGCCGTGCAGCGAGCCGCCCAGGCGTGCGGCGAGCGCGAGCTCAAGCCCCTCCCGCAAGGTCCGCGCCGCGTTGCGAAAATCGGTGCGCCCGCCCGCGGATGCATTGGTCACGATCTCGTCGCGCGTCTCGATGCGGAAAATCGCACCGTCCGCGCGCATGCCATCGCCTCGCGCCTTGAATCCCGCTTCCACGTGCCGGCTGCGAGACGGCGCCAGGTCGAAGTTGAGGCCCGTGGCACCGGCCGGACGGTATGCGAGCTCAGCGAAGGTAGGCGTCTCGAAGCCCTCCCCGGCGTTCGCGTACAGGTTGAGGGAAGCAGTCGTCTTGTACAGCACGCCCAGCACCGGTGCGGTGTGCGCATGCTCGACGCGCCCGCTGTCGTCGGGATTCGTCGCGGTGATGAAGCGGTCGCGCGAGACGAACTCCACCCGGCTGCGCCGCGCGCCGCCGCTCACGATCCAGCGTCCGATGTCCCATTCGAACTGCGCGAACACGTCCCGGTTGGAGACGCGGTCGTCCTCGTCGCGCTTGGGCGCCCCGGCCACGCCGAACTGGTTCACGAATCCGCGGCGGCGCTCCTCGAGGCGGTCGTGCTCCAGGCCCGCGGTGAAAGTGAGCGGCCGGGAAAAGGCCGCCGTGCGGCGCGTCCAGCGCAGCCCCGCGCCGCCGTAGCTGCGATCGAGATCCACCACGCCGCCGGAGCCGAGGGGCGTGTCGCCCGTCATGGCGAGGTACTGCAGGACGGTGCGATCGCCGGCATAGGCGCGGGCGTGGAGCGCGTCCGTGGGGGTCAAGTCGTAGTCATACGTGGCGCCGGCCTGGGCCTGCCGCACGGACTTGCGCGTATCGAAGGTGAATGCCGCGGCGTCGGCCTGGCGCGGGTCCGCCTCGAACTGCGCGCGGGTGAGCCCGAGCGGGTCCTGCGAATCCGGCTGGCGCAGCGCGTTGAAAACGACGGTGAGTCGTCCACCGCCGAGGGTCGACTTCAGCTTGGCGTTGACGTGCTCGCGCTTCGCCGCGCTGTGCTCACGGTATCCCTCGGTCTCGAAATGCGATGCGCTCGCGAGAAAGTTGACTCCGGCTGCCTCGCCCCCGAAGCGCGCGCCCACGCGGCGTTGGCCGAAGCTGCCGCCGGACAAGGCGGCGTCCAGGGTCGGCACCGGCGGCCCGTCGGCGGTGAACACCTGCACCACCCCGCCCGAGGAATTTCCGTAGAGGCTTGCGAAGGGCCCACGGAGCACCTCGATACGATCGGCCGATGCGAGGTCGAAGGTGGCGGCTTGTCCCTGCCCATCGGGCATGGTGGCGGGAATGCCATCGGCGATGAGGCGCACGCCGCGCACGCCGAAGGTGGCGCGCCCACCGAAGCCGCGCGAGGACACCTGCAGGTCCTGGGCGTAGTTCTGCCGGTTCTGGACGACGATGCCCGGAACGCGATTGAGCGTCTCGGAAAGGTTTACCTGGGGATTGCCCTCGCGGATCTCGTCGGCGCGGACCGCATCGATGGCCGCCGGCAGGGCGAAGCCGCTCTGCGGCAGGCGCGTGGCCGTGACGACGACGGTTTCCCCTGCGGCCGCGGGCGGAGCGAGCTGCGCGAGGACGGCGAGGACGACCTGGGCGCTGAGGGCGACGGGCACGCCGGCTTGGAACGCGAAGCGCGCGCGCAGTTTCGGGGCGCGCAAATGAAAAACGGCGCGCCTCGGGGCGCGCCGTTCGCCGAACTGCGGCCGTTCAACCGCTGCGGAACTTCGAGACCACCTTCGGATTGCTCTCGAGCCACTTGCGGATGCGGTTGGCATCGCCGATGCGGGTGAGGCGGCCCCACGAGTCGAGCAGCACGATGACCACCGGCTGGTTGGCGATGATCGCCTGCATCACCAGGCACATGCCGGACTCGTTGATGAAGCCGGTCTTCGAAAGGCCGATCTGCCAGTCCGAGGCCCGCACGAGGCGATTGGTATTTACGAAGGAGAGCGTGCGCTTCGAATCCGGCAGCTGCACGTTGACCGCCTCGGTAGTGCTGTACTCGCGGATGAGCTCGTACTTCGAGGCGGCTGCCACCAGCTTGCCCAGGTCCGCGGCGCTGGAGACGTTGCCGGGGGCCAGGCCGGAGGAATCGACGAAGTGCGTCGCGCCCAGGCCGAGGGACTTGGCCTTCGCGTTCATCGCATCGACGAAGGCGAGGATGCCGCCCGGATAATGGCGCCCGAGCGCGGAAGCCGCACGGTTGTCGCTCGCCATGAGCGCCAGGCGCATGAGGTCGTCGCGGCGGAAATGGCTGCCGATCGGCAGGCGCGAGCGCGTGTTCTTGATGAGGTCGATGTCCTCGTTGGTGATCTGCAGGACGTCGTCGAGCGGCAGCTTGGCATCCAGGACCACCATCGCCGTCATGAGCTTGGTGATCGAGGCGATCGGGGCGGCGTGGTCGGCGTTCTTCGCGTAGAGCGTCTCTCCGGTGGTCGGATCGAGCACCAGCACGCCGGACGATTGCAGGACGGGTTGGCCGTCCTTGTCGATTTCCTTGACGGCGGAGGCCTTGGTGATGCGCGCCTTGGAGGGCTTGTCGGCCGCGATGGCGCCCGGGGCGAGCGCTAGAGCCAGCATTGCGGCGATAAGGCGTATCACGGGCGTAAGACTCCTCCTAGGTCAGGCGTCACCATAGCAAAGAACCTGCCTTTGCGGCAACATCTCAGGCCGCGCCGAGAATTACAGAATAAATACCTGATTCCAATGGCTCATTCGGGACCAAAGACCCCCCACCCGGACACCCTCGGGGTGCATGCCGGCCAGTCCCCGGATGCGGCAACCGGTTCCCGGGCGGTACCTATTTACCAGTCGGCCTCGTTCGTCTTTCCCGACGCTGACACGGCCGCCGCCCTTTTCAACATGGAGGTGCCGGGACACGTCTATTCGCGCTTGTCCAACCCGACGGTGGCGGTGTTCGAGGAACGCATGGCAGCGCTCGAGGGCGGCGTGGGCGCCCTCGCCACGGCGAGCGGCCAGGCGGCTTTGCACCTGGCGATCGCGACCCTCATGGGCGAGGGGGGGCACGTGGTCGCCTCGGCGAGCCTCTACGGCGGCTCGCACAACCTGCTCGCGTACACGCTGCCGAGGTTCGGCGTTCGCACGACCTTCGTGCCCACGCGCGACCTCGATGCGTGGCGCAAGGCGATCACCCCGGACACCCGGCTGTTGTTCGGCGAGAGCGTGGGCAACCCGTCGGTGGACGTGCTCGACGTGCCCGCGCTCGCCGCGCTGGCAGAAGAGCACGGCGTGCCGCTGCTGGTGGACGCGACCGTCACCACGCCGGTCCTGGGCCGACCCCTCGAGCAGGGAGCGCACCTGGTGCTGCATTCGGCGACCAAGTTCCTTTCCGGGCACGGTGTGGTGATCGGCGGCGTGCTGGTCGATGGCGGGCGTTTCGATTGGGTGCGCTCGGGCAAATTCCCGGTGCTCACCGACCCCTATGAAGGTTTCCACGGCATGGTGTTCGCCGAGGAATCGACCGCGGCAGCCTTCCTGCTGCGCGCGCGCCGGGAAGGCTTGCGCGACTTTGGCGCCTGCATGGCGCCGATGACGGCGTTCCAGGTCCTGCAGGGCCTCGAGACGCTGCACCTGCGTATGCCGCGGCACATCGCGAGCACCGCCAGGGTGGTCGAGTACCTCGCGACCCATGAAGCGGTGCAGCGCGTGAACCACCCGCACCTCGACTCGCATCCCGATGCGGCGCTGGCGCGGCGCCTCTATCCTCGCGGATGCAGCGCCATCCTCTCCTTCGAGCTGCGCGGCGGGCGCGAGGCGGGGCGCAAGTTCATCGAGGCGCTTTCGCTCTTCTCGCACCTCGCCAACATCGGCGACGCCAAGTCGCTGGTGATCCACCCGGCGACGACGACCCACTTTCGCATGGACGATGCGGCGCTGGCCGCGGCGGGCATCGGCCCGGGCACGGTGAGGCTGTCGATCGGCCTGGAGCATCCCGACGACTTGATGGAGGACCTGGGGAGGGCGTTGCGTGCCTCGCAGAAATAGCCGTTATCGCCGCGAAGGCAGGCTCTCGTGCATCTCCTAGTCGACGGACAACCCGCCTACGCCTACACCGGCGGCCACGCGTTCGATGCGACGCTGCCGACGATCGTCTTCGTGCATGGCGCAGCCTTCGACCACAGCGTGTGGCAATGGCAGTCGCGCTACTTCGCGCACCATGGCCATTCGGTGCTGGTACCCGACCTGCCCGGCCATGGCCGAAGTCCCGGGCCGCTGCGCGAGAGCATCGGCGCGCTGGCCGACTGGATCGGCGGCCTCATCGACTCAGCGGGGTTGAAGTCCGCGATGCTCGTGGGCCACAGCATGGGCTCGCTCGTGGCCCTGGAGACGGCGATCCGCCACGGGCCGCGCGTGCAGCGGCTCGCCTTGATCGGGGCGGCCGTCCCGATGGCGGTGGGGGAGGCGTTCCTCGCCGCGGCGCGCGACGATTCCCCCGCCGGGCTCGACATGGAAGCGGTGTGGGGACTGTCCCGGTCGGCCTTGCTGGCGAGCAGCCCGATCCCGGGTGCTTCGCTGCTGGGCGCGGCACGCTCGCTCAACGCCCGATCGAATCCGGGCGTGCTGCACGCGGACCTTGCGGCCTGCCATGCCTATGCCCCGCCCGCGCGATCCATCCGCGCGCTGGCGATGCCGGTGCTCGTGCTGGCCGGTCGGCGCGACCAGATGACGCCGATGAAGGCGGGCGAGGCGCTGGCTCGCGAGATCGCCGGCGCCCGGCTCGAGATCCTCGACGCGGGCCACTCGATGATGAGCGAGGCGCCGCGGCAGACGCTCGCGGCGCTGCGCGCATTCCTGCGTTAGGACGCAACGCATTGCACGCCTAACTCCCCTTCGAATCTTCCTCCTGCGCCTGCTCCTGCTGCAGCCGCCACATCTCCGCGAACTTTCCCTCCGCGGCCAGTAACGTCCTGAAGGAACCGCGCTCGACGATCCGGCCGTGGTCGAGCACCAGGATCTCGTCGGCATCGACGATCGTGGAAAGCCGGTGGGCGATCACGAGCGTGGTGTGCCCACGAGCGATCTCGGCCAGCTCGGCCTGGATCGCCTTCTCGGTGCGCGAATCCAGCGCCGAGGTGGCCTCGTCGAAGATCACGATCGGCGGGCGCTTGAGCAGCGTGCGGGCGATCGAGACGCGCTGCTTCTCCCCGCCGGAGAGCTTGAGGCCGCGCTCCCCCACGGAAGTCTCCCACTTGTCCGGAAGGCGCTCGATGAACTCCGCGATGTGCGCGGCCCGCGCCGCGCGCTCGACCTCTTCGCGCGCCGCATCGGGGCGGCCGTACGCGATGTTGTAGTGGATGGTGTCGTTGAAGAGGACGGTGTCCTGCGGCACAACGCCGATGGCGGCGCGCACGCTGTCCTGGCGCACCTCGCGGATGTCCTGGCCGTCGATGGTGATGCGCCCGGCACCGACGTCGTAGAAGCGGAAGAGCAGCCGCGCGAGCGTCGACTTGCCCGAGCCGCTGGAGCCCACCACCGCGACCTTGGCCCCGGCCGGCACGTCGAAGGAGACGTCGTGCAGGATCGGCCGCACGCCGTCGTAGCTGAAGTCCACATGCTCGAAGCGGATGGCCGCGCCGTTCACCGCGAGCGCCGGCGCCCCGGGACGATCCTCGACCTCGCGGTTCTCTCCGAGGAGCCGGAACATCTTCTCCATGTCCACCAGCGCCTGCTTGATCTCGCGGTACATGACGCCCAGGAAGTTGAGCGGGATGTAGAGCTGGATCAGCAGCGCGTTCACCATCACCAGGTCCCCCAGCGTGAGGCTGCCGGCGACGATTCCCTCGGCCGCGCGCCACATGAGCAGCGAGACCGCCACCGCGATCACCGCGGCCTGCACCGCGTTGAGGAACCCCAGCGAGGTCTCGCTCGTCACCGCGGCGCGCTCGTAGCGCTGCAGGTTCTCGTCGTAGCGGCGCGCCTCGAAGCGCTCGTTGCCGAAGTACTTGACGGTTTCGTAGTTGAGCAGCGAATCGATGGCGCGCGTGTTCGCCTTCGAATCCATCTCGTTCATCTGGCGCCGGTGCGCGGTGCGCCACTCGGAGATCGTGAACGTGAGCGCGATGTAGAGGACGATCGCGGCCACGGTGATGACGCCGAACCAGACGTCGAAGCGCCAGATGAGGAAACCGGTGACCAGGGTGATCTCCAGCACCGTGGGCAGGACGCTGAAGACCATGTACGACAGCAGCGTGGAGATCCCTCGCGTGCCGCGCTCGATGTCGCGCGTGAGCCCGCCGGTCTGGCGCTCGAGGTGGAACCGCAGCGACAACGCATGCAGGTGGTCGAACACCTCGAGGGCCACGCGGCGCATGGCGCGCTGCGCCACCTTCACGAATACGATGTCGCGCAGCTCGTTGAAGATCGTGCTGGAAAGCCGCAACACGCCATATGCGACGAGCAGCGCCACGGGCACCGCCGCGACCGCCGCGCCCGGTGTGAGGTCGTCCACGATCCGCTTCATCACCATCGGCACGGTGATGTTGGCGAGTTTCGCCGCCACCAGGAAGGCGATGGCGAGCGCCACCCGCCCGCGGAATTCCCAGAGGTAAGGCAGCAGGCGCTTCAACACGCCGAGATCGCCCTTGGGAGCCGCGATGGAAGGCGATGCCTGCCGCGGCGGTGCAGCCGACGTGCTGGAAGATGTCATGTCATCGCTATAGTAGCCGCCAGCGCCTCGTCGACCGTCCCTCGTCCCCATCCCTCATCCCTCATTCCTGCCGTGAACTTCGCCGCCAACCTGGGCTACCTCTTTACCGAGCACGACTTCCTCGATCGCTTCGCCGCCGCGGCGGCGTGCGGCTTTTCGGCGGTCGAGTTCGCCGCCCCCTACGCGTACGCCCCCTCTGAGCTCGCGCGCCGCCTGCGCGACAACGCCCTGCAATGCGTTCTGTTCAACCTCCCGATGGGCGCGCCGGGCAGTTTCGGCCTCGGTTGTCGCCCGGAGCGCGGCGGCGAATTCCGCGAGGGCGTGGGGCGCGCGCTCGATTACGCTTCGGCGCTGGGTACGCGTCGCATCAATTGCATCGCGGGCGTGCTGCGCCAAGGCGACGACCCCGAACACTGCGAGGCGACCCTCGTCGAGAACCTGCGCTTCGCCGCCGGCGAGCTCGCCGCGAAAGGCATCGAGCTCGTGATCGAGCCGATCAACTCGCGCGACGTCCCGGGATTCCTCGTACCGACCTGCGATCGCGCCGCCGAAGTGATCGCGCGTTGCGGCGTGCCCAACCTCTACCTGCAATGCGACCTCTACCACGCCGCGATGATGGACGAGGACCCTTCGTCGATCCTTTCACGCCATCGAGCCATCGTCCGACACATCCAGTTCGCGGATGCGCCGGGGCGCGGCGAACCGGGCACCGGCCAGGTCGACTTCGCGCGGCATTTCGCGACCATCGAGGCGATCGGCTACGAGGGCTGGGTGTCGGCGGAATATCGCCCTACGCGCGCCACCGCGGAAACGCTTCACTGGTTCCGTCACGGCGCCTGATCCGATTGGCGCCGAAGGCCTCGGACACGGCGTCACGCCGGGGCCAAACTGGGAAGCGACACTGCATGGTGACCCGGCACTCGCGCCGCGGAGGCGACCATGCGAATCACCCAGCTTCTCCGAATCCTTTGCCGGGCCCTGCTGGTTTCGGCCATCCTCGCAACGACTTCAAACTCCGCCGCGCTGCGCTCCGTCGCGGACACGCCGAAGCCCGCCGAGGAGGCCGCCTACCAGAAGCTCATCGAGGCTGCGAGCGCGGTCGTGGGCGTCAAGGTGAAGGCGCTCGCCAATGCGCGCAGCAACGACACGCTGGGCCAGGAGCGCACGGGATCGGGCGTGCTGATCGGCAAGGACGGCCTGGTGCTCACCATCGGTTACCTCATCCTCGAGGCCGACCAGGTGGAAGTGACCGACGCGGAAGGCCAGACCGTTCCGGGAGCCGTGGTGGCGTACGACCATGCCACCGGCTTCGGCCTCGTGCGTCCCATCGGAAAGCTGGCGCCCAAGCCCATCCGGCTCGGCACCGCGGCACCCGTCTCGCAGCTCGATCGCCTGATGATCGTCACGGGCGGCTCCGAGCAGGCCGTCTCCATCGCGACCGTGGTCTCGAAGCGCCGCTTCGCGGGTTACTGGGAATACCTCATCGACGACGCCATCTTCACATCCCCGCCGCGGCTCGACCACAGCGGCGCGGCGCTGATCAACAAGGACGGCGAGCTGGTCGGCATCGGTTCGCTCTTCGTGATGGACGCGCTCACCCCCGGCGAGCGGCTCCCGGGAAACATGTTCGTCCCGGTGGACCTGCTCAAGCCGATCCTCGACGAGCTCGTCAAGACGGGCGGGCAACGCGAGAGCCGCCGACCGTGGCTCGGCGTGAACTCGCTCGAGGAGGACGGTCGCGTGAAGGTGATGCAGGTGAATGAGGAGAGCCCCGCGGCCCACGCCGGGCTCGAGGCGGGCGACATCATCCTGTCCGTGGACGGACAACCGGTCGAATCGCTGGAGAAGTTCTATCGCGCCGTATGGAACCGCGGCGAGGCGGGCGCGGAGCTGCGCATCAAGGTGCTGCACGGGGTGCAGACCAAGGAGGTGACGGTGCGCTCCATCGACCGGCGCGAATTCATGCGAAAGAAGCCGGGCATCTGACGATCGGGGCCGTTTTGGCTGGGCGAATATCATTCGCCCATGCCCCCCGACGCCCTGCGCCTGCGCCGCATCCTCTACGCGGCGGCATTCCTGCATGCGCTGGCCATCGGCCTGATGGCGGTCTTGATCGGCCTGTATGCCGCGAGGCTGGGTCTCGATGCGACCCAGATCGGCGCGCTGCTCTCGAGCGCGCTGTGGGGAGCCGCGCTGGCGGCGCTGGTCACCCTGGTCGCGGGCCCGCGAATCCGCGAGCGCACGCTGCTCTTGGCGCTTTGCGCGCTTCCGGTGCTGGGTGCGGCGATCCTCATCTCCTCGGAGACGTTTTCGCTGCTGCTCGCCGCCGCCTTCATCGGCATGTTCAACGTGCACGGGCGCGACCGCGGCGCGATCCCGATCCTCGAGCAGGCACTCTTTCCGGCGACCGCCACGGACGAGACCCGCACGCGCGTCTTCGCCTGGTACAACGTGCTGCTCGATGCCGGGTATGCGGCTGGGGGCTTGATGGCAGCCCTGCCCACCCTTTTCGAGGCGACGCTCGGGCTTTCGACGCTGGAGGCGATGCGCCTCGCCCTCGCGCTCTTCTGCGCGCTGTACGGCGCGGCGGCACTGCTCTACGCGCGACTTCCGGCGCGCCTGCCGGAGGCGGCCCCGCTCGGGCTGCGCCAGCTCTCGCCTCGGAGCGGACCGATCGTTCGCAAGATCTCGCTGCTCTTCTTCCTCGATGCCTTCGGCGGCGGCTTCATCGGCTCGGCGCTCTTCGCCTACTTCTTCGCCGAGCAGTTCCAGGCGAGCGCCGCGCAGGTGGCGGTGCTCTTCGCCGCGGGGCGGGTCCTGTCGGCGTTTTCGCACCTGGCGGCCGCCTGGCTCGCAAGCCGCATCGGGCTGATCAATACGATGGTGTACACGCACGTCCCCTCGAGCCTGCTCCTGTTCACCATCGCGGCGGCGGACACGTTCGCGCTCGCAGCGCTGCTCTTCCTCCTGCGCGAAGCCTTGAACGAGATGGACGTGCCGACCCGCCAGTCGTATTTGATGGCGGTCGTGCGCCCGGAAGAAAGGCTCGCCACCGCGGGCATCACCAGCCTGGTGCGTTCCGGCGGCTGGGCCGCGGCGCCCGCCTTCGCCGGAATGCTGATGCAGGTGGGCGGGCTGGGATTGCCGCTGCTCTTCGCGGCCGTGGCAAAGCTTTCCTACGATGCGCTGCTGTGGCGCGAATTCCGCAGGATCAGGCCGCCGGAGGAGCGCGACGACAAGGCAGGCTGAAGCGCCCCCTCACCGGATGAAATAGCCGGAGACCTTCCACGTGCCGTCCTTCTCCAGCATTGGCGTGACCGTCTCGACGCTGAGCGGGCGGTTCTCGAAGCGCGTGTCGAACTGGATCACCACGTATTCGCCGGGCGGCGCGCCCGGCAGGTTGCGCGAGTAGGTCGCCGCGCGCAGCTTGCGGTGCGAGACCAGGCCCAGGGGCGCGCGCGCGGCCGAGGCGCTCGCCGCCCATCGATCCTTGGCGATGGTCTGCTGGAAGAGCGTGGCTGCGGCCTCCCAGCTTTCGTCGAAACGCCCCTGGTCGACCATCGCGAGCCAGGTTTCGGCCACCCGCATCGCGGGCTTGGTGTCGAGGGCCTCCTCCCCGGAGGCGGCGAGAGCGCCCATCGCGAGCAGCGCCGCGGTAGCGAAAACGAGCAATCCGCAAACCTTCCTCATTCGAAACCTCCCCGGCTCCTTGCCTTGCGCTTGGCGCCCACGCTCGCGGCGCCTGCGCCGCGCCGCGCGAGGGCCTCGCGCAGCAGGTACTCGACCTGGCCGTTCACCGAACGCAGCTCCGCCTGCGCCAACCGCTCAAGCTCGGCCCACAACTCCGGGTCGATGCGCAGCAGGAATGCCTTGCGCTCGGTCACGTGGCCGTCTAGTTGTACAGCGTGCCCGCGTTGACCACCGGCTGCGTGTCGCGCTCGGAGCACAGCACCACCATCAGGTTGGAGACCATGCTCGCGCGCCGCTCGTCGTCCAACTCCACCACGTTCTTCTCCGACAGGCTGCGCAGCGCCATCTCGACCATCGAGACCGCCCCGGTCACGATCATCGAGCGGGCGGCGATCACCGCCTCGGCCTGCTGGCGACGCAGCATCGAGCCCGCGATCTCCGGCGCGTAGGCGAGGTGCGTGAGCTTGACTTCCTCGATGCGCACGCCGGCCTGCTGCACGCGCAGCTGCACTTCCTGGCGCAGCGCCTCGGCCACCACGTCGGCCCCGCCGCGCAACGTCGCCTGCGACGGATCGTGGTCCGCGCCCTCGTCGTAATCGTAGCGCGTCGTCACGTGGCGCAGCCCCGACTCGCTCTGCACCTTCACGAACTGCTCGAAGTCGTCCACGTCGAAGAGCGCCTGGGCGGTGTCCTCCACCTTCCAGACCACCACCGCGCCGATCTCGATCGGGTTGCCGCGCTTGTCGTTCACCTTGAGCGTGTCCACGTTGTGGTTGCGCACGCGCGCGCTCACCTTGCGGCGCATGTTCCAGGGCATGGTCCAGCGAAGCCCGGGCCTGCGCTCGGTCCCCACGTAGTCGCCGAAGAGCGTGAGCACGCCGGCCTCGTTGGGCTGCAGCATGAAGAACCCCGCGGCGATGAAGGCGATGGCGATGCCGATCCCGATGGCGGGGACCACGAAGGCGCGCTTGCCGACGGCGAGCCCCCAGGCCTCCACGGCCACCAGCGCGATCAGCAACATCAGCATCGCGATGCCGTTCGCCGTCGAGGCGGGCTTCTCGATGCTGCCGTCCTTGCGATAGTTCGTCATGGCGCTCTCCCCCGCCGGCGGCGGCCGGCTGCTATGAAAGTGATATCACTTTGATACAACCGCGCGCCTCCTGTCAAGCGGCGGCTAGAATCGAACGCATGTCGGCATTGGTCCTCGATTCCGCCACGCGCCTGGATGCCGGGGCGCGCGGCAAGGTGGTGGTCTGCGCCTCCCATGGGGGGCTCTACCCTGCATGGCTCGCCGCTCGCGCGGGCGTGGGCGCCATCGTCTTCAACGATGCGGGGATCGGCCGCCATTCGGCCGGCATCGCGGGAGTGATGTGGCTGGCGGGACTGGGTATTCCCGCATGCGCCGTGGACCATCGCAGCGCCCGCATCGGCGATGGCGCCGATACGCTCGCCGCGGGCATTGTCACGATGGCCAACGATGCCGCGGGCGCCGGCGGTTGCACGCCCGGGCAACGCTGCAGCGACGTCATCGCGTGCCTCGTGGAAAATGCGGCCGAGCCATCCCGTCGCGAGGTTCCCGAAATCGGCGAAGCGCGCGCCGCCATCGCCAACACCGGCCATCGCCCCGTGTGGGCCCTCGATTCGATGTCGCTGCTGCGCGGCGAGGACAGCCGCTCGGTCGTGGTCACCGGCTCGCACGGCGGCCTGCTCGGCGGGCGCGCCGACGATGGCATGGTGAGGCAGGATGTGTTCGCCGCCTTCTTCAACGACGCGGGCGGCGGCAAGGACGACGCAGGGTTCGCCCGCCTGCCGGTGCTCGATGCGCGCGGCATCGCCGCCGCCACGATTTCCTGCCACACGGCGCGGATCGGCGACGGACGCTCCGGCTACGACACCGGAGTGCTCTCGCGCGTGAACGACGTCGCGCGGCGCCTCGAAGTGCGCGAGGGAATGAGCACGCGCGAGGCCGTCGCGCGCCTCGTCGGCCTGGGGTAAGCTCGGCGCTCGTGCCGGTCGCCGGAAAGGAGCTCGCCATGGCCGCCTCCCGCCTTTTCCGCCTCGTCGTCCTCGCGACTTTCGGGATGGCAGCAACGGGCGCGATCGCCGCCGCGCCCAGGTCGGCGCCCGGCAACGCGTCCGCGCCCGCCGCTGCCTACGAGCACCTCGTCGAGGCCGCTCGCGCCGTCGTCTCCCTCAGGATCAAGGCGATCGCCAACGCGCGCAGCAACGTTACGCTCGGCAACGAACGCGTCGGCAGCGGCGTGTACATCGCGCCGCAGAACCTCGTCCTTACCATCGGCTATCTCATCCTCGAGGCCGACCATGTCGAGGTGACCACGAGCACCGGACGCACCGTTCCCGCGATCGTCGCCGCCTACGACCCCGCCACCGGCTTCGGGCTGCTTAGGCCGCTCGCGCCGCTGGACATAAAGGCGATCGCGCTGGGCGCTTCCGGCAGGGTCGACGCGCTGGACCGGCTGCTGGTGGCGAGCGGTGCGACCGAGGATGCGCTTTCGGTCGCCACCGTGGTGGCCAAGCGGCAATTCGCGGGCTACTGGGAGTACCTGATCGACGATGCCATCTTCACCGCGCCCCCCCGGGCCGATTTCGGCGGCGCCGCGCTGATAAACCGCGAAGGCGAGCTGGTGGGTATCGGCTCGCTGCTGGTGATGGATGCCGCCACGCCGGGAGAGCGGCTTCCCGGCAACATGTTCGTGCCGATAGACCTCCTCAAGCCCGTGCTCGGCGAGATGGTCTCCACCGGCCGGCAAAAGGGCGGCGCGCGCCCGTGGTTGGGAATCAACTCGCGCGAGCACGAGGGCCGCCTGCACGTGATCCGGGTGAGCGCCGACAGCCCCGCCGAGCGCGCCGGCATCGAGGCGGGCGACATCATCCTGCAGGTGGGCGGCAAGAGCGTCGAAACCCTGCCCGAGTTCTACAAGCGGGTGTGGAACGCGGGCGCGCCCGGCGTGGAAGTGACCCTCAAGCTCCTCAAGGGCACCGAGGTGCAGGAAGTGAAGGTGCGCACCATCGATCGCTTCGAGCTCATCAGGAAAAGACCGGGCATCTGAGCAATGCCTGCGCCTAGCGGCGCGCGCCGCCGATGTGCTCGTTGGCCATCACGCGGAAAGCGAACAGGGGTGAGTCGAAGCGCGCTGTGAACCCCTGGCCGCTCACGGTCGCGTGGCGCATCGAGAAGGTGCCGCCGGTGCTGCCGCAGGTGAAGGTCCCGACCATGGAGCGCAGCGACCCCAGCTGCATATAGGGCGCGACGAAGGTGCACGTTCCGGCGCCGCCGTAGAGGTCCACGAGCTGCATGCGGAACTCGGTGCCGCTGTCGTCGATGGCGATCTCGGCCTGGCGGTCGTGCTCGTAGCTGCCCAGGTACGTCCCCGAGAAGTTCTGCTTGTGGAAGGCGAAGCGCTGCACGGTCTTGGTCACCTGCACGTTGTCGACGGAGTAGGCGAGCTCGCCGGTGCCGTCGGCGCGCGCGCGGAAGGACATCTGGCCCACCTGCCGCCCGCCGACCGCCGAAGGATTGAACGCGGTGCCGAAATAAGGCCCGGTATTCGAGTGCAACGGCCCCGAGTACGTGACCGAGCCGTCGGTGGCATCGCCCTGCTGCGCCAGGCTCGAGGCGACGTACCAGCGTGGGCGGCGTTGGGCGTCGTACACGAAAAGCGTGGCAAAGAGCGTATCGCCCTGCTCGATCACGTTGAGCCCCCAGCCGCTTTCCGAGGGAATGAACCACATGTCGTTGCGCCAGCCCAGGCCCTGCATGCGCAGCTGGCCCGAGATCCTTGCGCCTGCGATCCTGCCGTTGGTGAAGCCATCCCCCACGAAGCTGCCGCTGAATCCCTCGGTCGTGGGATCGACGGTCATGGACCAGGAGCCGCTGCGGGTGCCGCCGTTGCAGCGGAAGGATCCGCTCACGGTCTTGTATTGCCCGTTCTGGGAAGAGACGCCGGTGTAGTCGCAGATACCCTCGGAATCGCTCGACGCCGACATCGAGAAGGAAGACCCGTTTTCGGTCACGTGGAAGGTCCAGTCTTCCTGGTTGCGCTGGCCACCCGCTTCGAGGATGTAGCCTTCGTATGAGCCGCTGAGCGTGACGGGCCTGAAGGTGAAGCGCTGCACCTGCTTCGCCACTCGCACATTGCCCACCGTGTAGTCCACCACTGCGGTGGAATCGCCGAGGTCGAATCGCATCGTGCCCACCGCGTTGCAGGCGACTTCGACGGAGCTGAAGGAGCCGCCGAACCAGGGGCCCGCGCATTCGTGCAGCGCGCCCGAGTACGAGGTCGGCCCGCCCACGAGCGCGGAGGCCACGAGCCATTTCGGCTGGCCGTCGGTGTCGTACACGAAGAGCGTCCCGAAGAGCGTGTCGCCCTGGTGGATGAGGTTCAGGCCCCAGCCAGACTCGGCGGGATCGAACCACATGTCCGTGGCGTTGCGCGGCTGCGGTGTAGCGAGGACGGGAAAGGCGAGCGCCAGCAGGAAGCCGGCAAGCAGGGCACGAGCGGGCATCGAAGACCTCCGAAATCCAGACCCCGCGGTGGCCCGCCCGGTTGCCGCCCTGATCCAAGCGGATCAGGGCGCCGAGGTCAATCCCCCGCGACCGCCGCCTTCTCCCGGTACGACTGCCCGCCGCCGTAGCTCGCCAGCGGCTCGAGGGTGCCGCCCTTGCGCACGTTCACTGCGCAGTACTTGAGCTCGGCGATCTTGCCGAAGGGATCGAGCGCGGCGTTGGTGAGCAGGTTGGCCGCGGCCTCGTAGTACGCGAACGGGATGAACACCGCCCCTCGGGGCGTGCCTTCATCGGCCCGGGCCGCCAGCGCGATCTCGCCGCGCCGCGAGGCCACGGTGATCACGTCGCCGGGCAACGCACCCAGCGCATCGAGGTCGAGCGGATGCAGCGAGGCGACGGCCGCAGGCTCGATGGCGTCGAGCACGGAGGCGCGGCGCGTCATCGAGCCGGTGTGCCAGTGCTCGAGCTGCCGGCCGGTGATCAGGACGTAGGGATACTCGCCGTCGGGTCGTTCGTTGGCGGGGATGAGGTCGGCGGGCACGAGCTTGCCGCGGCCATCCTTCGTGGGAAAGCGCTCGGTGAAGACGACGGACTGCCCCGGGTCGTCCTCGGTGCGGCACGGATAGGTGACCGCGGACTGCTCCTCCAGGCGCTTCCACGAAATGCCGCCGATGGAATTCATCGCCTGGCGCATCTCCTCGTAGACCTGCTCCACCCCGCTCTCCGGACCCTCGTAGGTCCAGCCGCAGCCGAGGCGGTTGGCGATCTGCTGGATGATCCAGAGGTCCTGGCGCGCCTCACCCGGCATGTCGAGCGCCCGGCGCCCGAGTTGCACGATGCGGTCGGTGTTGGTGACGGTGCCGGTCTTTTCCGGCCAGGCCGAAGCCGGCAGCACCACGTCTGCGAGGTACGCCGTCTCGGTGAGAAAGATGTCCTGCACGACCAGGTGCTCGAGGCGCGCGAGCCCCTCGCGCGCATGGTGCGCGTTCGGATCCGACATCGCGGGGTTCTCGCCCTCGACGTACATGCCCTTGATGCGGCCCTCGCAGGCCGCGTCCATGATCTCGACCACGGTGAGGCCCGGCCTGGGATCGAGCTTGCGGCCCCACAGTTTCTCGAAGCGCGCGGCCGCCTCCGGGTTGTCCACGCGCTGGTAGTCGGGATACATCATCGGGATGAGGCCCGCGTCGGATGCGCCCTGCACGTTGTTCTGGCCGCGCAACGGGTGCAGCCCCGTGCCCGGGCGGCCGATCTGGCCGGTGATGAGCGACAGGGCGATGAGGCAGCGGGCGTTGTCGGTGCCGTGCACGTGCTGGGAGACGCCCATGCCCCAGAGGATCATGGAGCCCCGCGACGTGGCGAAGGTGCGCGCCACCTCGCGCAGCGTCGCCGCGTCGATGCCGCAGAGCGGCGCCATCTTCTCGGGGCTGTAGCCCTTCACGTTCTCGCGCAGCGCCTCGAAGTTGCTGGTGCGCTCGCGCACGAAGTCCTTGTCGTAGAGGCCTTCCTCGACGATGGTGTAGAGCATCGCGTTCAGCATCGCGACGTCCATGTCCGCGGTGAACTGCAGGTACTTCCACGTGTAGCGCGCGAGCTCGTTCCTGCGCGGGTCGGCCACGATGAGCTTGGCGCCGCGCTTGGCGGCATTCTTCATCCAGGTCGCCGCCACCGGATGGTTCGACGTGGGGTTCGAGCCGATGATGAAGATCACGTCGGCCATCTCGACCACGTCGGAGACCTGGTTCGAGACGGCGCCCGACCCCACGCCCTCCAGCAGCGCGGCCACCGAAGAGGCGTGGCAAAGGCGCGTGCAGTGGTCCACGTTGTTGGTGCCGAAGCCGGTGCGAACCAGCTTCTGGAACAGGTACGCCTCCTCGTTCGATCCCTTGGCGCTGCCGAAGCCGGCGAGCGCGTTCGGGCCGTCGGTATCGCGGATCTTCTTCAAGCCGCCCGCGGCGAAGTCGAGCGCCTCTTCCCAGGTGGCTTCACGGAAGACCTCGCTCCAGCGCGTCGGATCGACGGTGAATTCGGCCGTCTTGGGCACGCCGGGCTTGCGGATGAGCGGCCTGGTGAGGCGATGCGGATGCTGCACGTAGTCGAAGCCGAAGCGGCCCTTCACGCAAAGGCGCTCGTGGTTGGCGGGACCGTCGCGGCCCTCGACGCGAACGATCTTGTTGTCCTTCACGTGGTAGGTGAGCTGGCAGCCCACGCCGCAATACGGGCAGACGGAGTCCACCTGCTTGTCGGCCACGACCTGGTAGGCCTGGCGCGCGGGGGCGAGCGCGCCGGTGGGGCATGCCTGCACGCATTCGCCGCAGGCCACGCAGGTGGAGCTGCCCATCGGGTCGTCGAAGTCGAAGACGATCTTGGAGTCGAGCCCGCGGTGCGCGTAGCCGATCACGTCGTTCACCTGCTCCTCGCGACAGGCGCGCACGCAACGCGTGCACTGGATGCAGGCGTCGAGGTTCACGTCCATCGCCGGATGGGAGATGTCGCAGGCGGGTTGCGCGCGCGGCGCGAAGCGCCCGTGCGTCACGCCGAGCTGGGCCGCCCAGTGGAAGAGCTCGTTGCCGCCGGGCTTCAGGTCCTCCTTGGGCACGTCGGAGAGCAGCAGCTCCACCACCATCTTCTGCGAGTGCACCGCGCGCTGCGAGTTGCTCTGCACCTCCATGCCCTTGGCGGGAGCGCGACAGCACGAGGGCGCCAGCACGCGCTCGCCCTTGATCTCGACCACGCAGGCGCGGCAATTGCCGTCGGGCCGGTAGCCCTCCTTGTAGCAGAGGTGGGGAATGTCGACGCCGTGCCGCTTCGCGGCCTGGATGATGGTCTCGCCGGCGAAGGCGGAAACCGTGTCGCCGTTCAGCTTGAAGTCGATGGTCTCGGCGGTTGCGGCCAGGTCGTTCATTTTCATGGAGCTACCCCGAAATTCGTTTCACCATGGAGACCACGAGGGCCCACGAGAGGATCCGTGGGCTTTTCTCGGTGGTCCCGGTGGCCTTTGTGGTTCATTCTCAAATCAAACTTCGTGGGGGAAGTGCTTTGCGACGCAGCGGATCGGGTTCGGCGCCGCCTGCCCGAGGCCGCAGATGGACGCGTCGGCCATCGCCACCGAAAGCTCTTCGAGCAGGGCGTTGTCCCACTTGGGGGCTTGCATCAGGTGCGCGGCCTTCGCGGTGCCCACGCGGCAGGGCGTGCACTGGCCGCACGACTCGTGCTCGAAGAACCGCATGAGGTTCAGCGCCGCGTCGCGCGCCCGGTCGTGCTGCGACAGGACGATGACCGCGGCCGATCCGATGAAGCAGCCGTAAGGCTGCAGCGTGTCGAAGTCGAGGGGAATGTCGCCCATCGAGGCCGGCAGGATGCCGCCCGAGGCGCCACCAGGCAGGTAGGCATAAAGCTTATGCCCGTCGAGCATGCCGCCGCAGTGCTCCTCTATCAGCTCCTTCACGGTGATGCCCGCAGGGGCGACATGCACCCCGGGCTTCTTCACGCGGCCCGAGACCGAGAACGAACGCAGCCCCTTGCGCCCGTTGCGCCCATGCTTGCTGAACCACTCCGGGCCGTTCTCGATCAGCTCGCGCACCCAATGCAGCGTCTCCATGTTGTGCTCGAGCGTGGGGCGGCCGAAGAGCCCCACCTGGGCCACGTACGGCGGGCGCAGGCGCGGCATGCCGCGGCGGCCTTCGATCGACTCGATCATCGCCGACTCTTCCCCGCAGATGTAGGCGCCCGCGCCGCGGCGCAGGTGGATGCGCGGCAGCGCGGCGGGTGGGTTGGCGCGCAGCGCTGCGAGCTCGCGCTCGAGCAAGGCGCGGCAGGCGTGGTACTCGTCTCGCAGATAGACGAAGATGTCCTCTATGCCCACGGCCCAGGCGGCGATGAGCATGCCCTCCAGGAAGCGATGCGGGTCACGCTCGAGGTAGTGGCGATCCTTGAAAGTCCCCGGCTCCCCCTCGTCGATGTTCACCGCCATCAGGCGCGGGCCGGGTTCGGCGCGGACGATCTTCCACTTGCGTCCGGCGGGGAAGCCGGCACCCCCGAGGCCACGCAGGCCCGCGTCCTCCATCACCTTGATCACGGAGTCGACATCGCGCTTGCCGTTCACGCAATCGACCCAGGTGCGGTAGCCGCCCTGCTTCACGTATTCCGCGAATCCGATCGCCGGCGGCGCTTCCGCCTGCGATGCCCCGCGCCGTGCCGCATCGGCTACGGCCTGCGCGGTCGCGTGTCCGAAGGCGTTCTGGCCCACGCACACCGCGGGCGCCTCGGCGCAACGCCCGATGCAGGGGGCCGCCAGCACGCGCACGTTCGGGCCGACCAGCGAGGGCAGCCGGTCAAGCAAATCCTGCGCACCTGCCATGCGGCAGGAGAGGGTCTCGCAGACGCGCACGGTAAGCGCGGGGGGCGAGGCCTCGCCTTCCTTCACCACGTCGAAGTGGTGGTAGAAGGTCGCCACCTCGTAGACCTCCGCCTGCGCGAGCCGCATCGCCTCGGCGAGCGCATTCAGGTGCGCGGCCGACAGGTGGCCGAAGCGATCCTGGATGCGATGCAGGTTCTCGATGAGGTATTCGCGCGCTTGGGGTACGCCCTCGACCAGGCGCGCCACGTCTGCGCGCGCGACGGGATCGACCGGGCGGCCCTTGGGGGTCGGGCGCGGGCGCCGGATCTTCGAGATGGGGATGGCGATTTCGTTCATGTCGTGAGTTTATGGCAGCAGCGTGCCCGCGGGGCGGGGCGTCCTGTTCCGGCGAGACCGGCGTAGCTGCGAGTCGCTGCCCTGGGGCGGTGCGCGCTGCGTTGCGCGGGCCCGGTGATTGCAACTCCTAGGGTACCGAATGCGGGGCTGCAAGGGGCTTGACCGCCGTCAAGCCGTAGAATGGCGCCGCGATGTGCCGCGCGCTCCTCTATCTCGGCAGCCCCGTGCTGCTGGACAACCTGCTGTTCCAGCCCGACTCGGCGCTGGTCCGGCAGAGCTACATGCCCAAGATGCTGCACATGCTGAACCTCGCGGGCTTCGGCATGCGCGCCTGGGACCCCGACTCGCACGATCCGGCGTCGCCCTTCGCCTACGCGTCCGATTCGCTGCCGGTGTTCGACCGCAACCTCAAGAACCTCGCCTCCAAGGTGGCCGCCGGCTGCGTGCTCGCGCACGTGCGCGGCGTCGCCTATTCCACCCAGGTCGAGATCTCGCTGCAGAACGTGCACCCCTTCCAGTTTCCCGGGGTGCCGCTGGCGCTCGCCCACAACGGCGACCTCGCGCGCTTCCCCGAGCTGCGCCCGCGCCTTTCGCAGCACGTGCGTGCCGATATCGTTCGCCATGTGCGCGGCACGACCGACAGCGAGTGGATCTACGCGCTCGTGCTTTCGCAGCTGGCCGATCCCTACGTGGCGCCATCGGGGGGCGCATTGGTAGCCGCGCTGCGCGCGGCCCTCGCGATCATCCGCGACGAGCGCGCGCACCTGGGCATCGACACGTCCTCCTCGGCCAACCTGTTCGTGACCGACGGCAGGCAGGTCGCCGCCGCGCGCTATTGCTTCGATTTCGGCCGCTACGCGACCTCCGATCCCTCGCGCCTGCACGAGGCCAACATGAACTTCCTGTCGCTCTGGTATACCGCCGGGCGAGGCTACGGGTTGAACGAGGGCGAGTGGAAGATGACCGGGGGCGCGGAGAATGCCGATTCCATCCTCATCGCCTCCGAGCCGCTCACGCGCGACACCGCGGCGTGGGTCGAGGTGCCCGAGTACAGCCTGCTGCACGCCGAGATCGTGGCCGGCAAGCCGCGCGTGCGTCTGCACTACCTGGACTGAGCGTCCGCGGTCGCGAGCTGCGCGTGGTAGGCCGCTTCGAGCTTGATCTCGGCCTGGTGGACGGCGTCCAGCTTCGCCTGGCTGATGAGGCGCGTGAGCGCCCGGTTGGTGCGACCCATCGCGGCGAGCAGGCTCGCCTGCACCGCGCCGCGAAGGCGCGATGAGGCGCGCGAGCTGCCGAAGTAGAGCTGGCGGAATGCCGAGGCCGGAATCTCGAGCAGGATCGCCGCCTCGCGCACGAACGCCTGCGTCGAATGTGGCGCCTCGCGAAGCACGGCGAGGTGTCCCACGAGCTGCCCCGGGCCCAGGACCGCCACGCGGCGCTCGAGCTTGCCGTGGATGCCAAGGATCTCGACCGCTCCGCGCACGACGATGAAAGCGCTCGTCGACGGCGAGCCGGCGGCGAAGATGCCATGGCCGCGAGGCAGCTCCACGTAAGCCGCGCTTTCCACCAGCTCGGCGATCTCGTCGGCGGAAAAGCGCGCGAACACCGGCAGGCGCTCGAGGAACCCGGCGGCGTCGAACGACGGTGCGGGCTGGCGCTTCACGGGCGCGAGCGGATCGCCCGGGGGTATCGGGCGCGCGGGGCGATCTTCCTGGGCCGAGCGTTCCAGCACCTGGGCATTGAGCGCGCCCACGCGCCGCGAAAGGATCACGGTGATGGCGTGCTGCAACCGGATGGCCGCCGGCGTGCAGAGGGAGACGAGCGCGCGGAACTCCTCGTGGCCCACGAACCAACCGTCCACGGCGGACGTGGCGCGCACGGTGGCGGTGCAGGTGCCCATCTCGATCAACGCCATCTCGCCGAAGATGGCACCGGGCCCCAGGCGCGCCACCGTCAGGCTCTCGCCGCCGGGCAAGGTGACCACCGCCTCGACGGCCCCGTTTTTGATGAAATATGCGCCGCGGGCGGGCTCACCGTGGCGCACGAGCGTGGCACCCTCGGCGAAGGCGACGGGACGGGCGACCGACAGCAGCTGGCTGCGCGCTTCCTCGTCGAGGCTCGCGAGGAAGGAGGCGGGAACGGTGTCGCTCACGGCAACCCTCTCCCGCGCGCGACGGCTACAGCACGCTCTTCAGCAGCTTCCCCATCTCCGCGGGGTTCTTCGTGACCTTGATTCCGGAGGCCTCCATCACCGCGAGCTTCTCCTGCGCAGTGCCCTTGCCGCCCGAGATGATCGCGCCGGCATGGCCCATGCGCTTGCCGGGAGGCGCGGTCACGCCGGCGATGAATCCAACGACCGGCTTCTTCATGTGGTCCTTCGCCCAGAGCGCCGCCGTCTCCTCGTCGCCGCCACCGATCTCGCCGATCATGATCACGGCCTCGGTCTCGGGGTCGTCGTTGAACATCCTCAGCACGTCGATGTGCTTGAGGCCGTTGACCGGATCCCCGCCGATGCCCACGGCGGTCGACTGCCCCAGGCCCAGCGCCGTCACCTGCCCCACGGCCTCGTAGGTGAGCGTGCCCGAGCGCGACACGATGCCGATGCGGCCCTTGCGGTGGATGTGGCCCGGCATGATGCCGATCTTGATCTCGTCGGGAGTGATCGCGCCGGGGCAGTTCGGCCCGAGCAGGATCGTGCGCCGGCCCTTCATCTTCGCGCGCGTGCGGATCATGTCGCGCACCGGGATGCCCTCGGTGATGCAGATGACGAGGTCGAGGTCGGCCTCCACCGCCTCGTCGATCGCCGCGGCGGCGAAGGGCGGCGGCACGTAGATCACCGAAACGCTGGCCCCCGTCTTCGCCTTCGCGTCGGCCACGGTGCCGAAGATGGGGATGCCCTCGAAGTCCTCGCCGGCCTTCTTCGGATTGACGCCCGCCACGAAGCAGTTCTTCCCGTTGGCATAGTCGCGGCACATCCGGGTGTGGAACTGTCCCGTCTTGCCGGTGATCCCCTGGGTGATCACCTTGGTGTCCTTGTTGATGAGGATCGACATCTAGCTTCCCTTCTTCGCGGCGGCCACGACCTTCTGCGCGGCATCGCCCATGTCGCTGGCGGAGATGATCGGCAGGCCCGAGTCCGCGAGGATCTTCTTGCCGAGGTCGACGTTGGTTCCCTCGAGGCGGACCACCAGGGGGACCTTGAGCCCCACCTGCTTCGCCGCCGCCACCACGCCCTCGGCGATCACGTCGCACTTCATGATGCCGCCGAAGATGTTTACGAGGATCGCCTCGAGCTTCGGGTTCTTCAGCATGATCTTGAAGGCCTCGGTGACCTTCTCGGTGGTGGCGCCACCGCCCACATCCAGGAAGTTCGCGGGGTTGCCGCCGTAGAGCTTGATCGTGTCCATGGTCGCCATGGCGAGCCCGGCGCCGTTCACCAGGCAGCCGATGTTGCCATCGAGCTGGATGTACGACAGGTCGTACTTCGACGCCTCGATCTCCGCCGGGTCCTCCTCGTCGAAATCGCGCATCGCGACAACGTCCTCGTGGCGGAAGAGCGCGTTCGAGTCGAAATTGATCTTGGCATCGAGGGCCACCACGCGGCCGTCCTTCGTGGTGATGAGCGGATTGACCTCGACCAGCGAGGCGTCGAGCTCGTCGAACACCCGGTAGAGGGCCTTGAAGAGGTCGCGCGCCTGGGGCACCAAGGCCGCCGGAATGCCGCTCCTGCGCGCGACATCCTCGGCCTCGGAGTCCTGCAGGCCCTTCATCGGGTCGATCGCGACCTTGTGGATCTTCTCGGGCGTCTTCTCGGCGACCTCCTCGATGTTCACGCCGCCTTCGCTGGAGGCCATGAGCACGACCTTCTGCTGCGCGCGGTCGATCACGAGCGCGGCGTAGTACTCCTTCTCGATCTGCGCGCCCTCCTCGATCAGCAGGCGCTTGACCATCTTGCCCGCGGGGCCGGTCTGGTGCGTGACGAGCGTCATGCCGAGGATCTTTTTCGCCCAGTCGCGCACCTCGTCGATCGACTTGGCGACCTTGACGCCGCCGCCCTTGCCGCGCCCGCCGGCGTGGATCTGCGCCTTCACCACCCAGACGTTGCCGCCGAGCTTCTTCGCGGCATCGACCGCCTCGTCGACGCTGAAGGCGGCGATGCCGCGCGAGGTGGGCACGCCGAAGCGGCGAAAGAGCTCCTTGCCCTGGTATTCGTGGATGTTCATGAGGCGACCGGCAGCTGGTGGAAGGGGTGCCGGATTCTAGCAGCCCGTCCCGAGGGCGATTCCTTGACGCGAGGCAGGTCCTGCGCGCGCTAGTGGTGATCCTCCGCCACGGGATCGATCACGTCCTTGCCGGTGTACCACCTGGGGTAGTAGCGCGCCACCGCCGGCGCGTCGCTCGCGAGCGCGTGGCAGCGGTCGAGCTGGAAGGGCTTCTGCTCGGCCGGCTGCAGGCGCTGGCCCGCCATGGTCTGGAAGGCCGCGGTGGCCAGCGCGAGCGCGAGCTCGGTCACGTGCGTGCAACCGCGCGTGCCCGCAAGGAGCTCCTTCACGCGCTGCTGGTAGCCCGGACGTATGCCGAGCCCTACCAGCCGGAGATAGGCCGGGGCGATGCGGTCGCACTCGCCGGCATACGGAACCGCGTCCATCGCCGCAGCCGCCTCCACGATGGTGAGCGCGCGGTCCACCGTGATTCGCAGCCACATGTCGTGGATCGGCTCGCCGGCCCGCCGCACGCCCGCTGCGAGCTTGAAGTCGTACGGCTTGGTATCGACGAGGTGGCCCTCGATGTCGAACAGGCCGTCCTCGCGCCTGTAGCCGCGAACCTCGATGCGGCGCGTGTGAAGCGGCTCGCGCGGGAGCGTCGGTTCCAGCCCCGCCATCAGGCCGAAGCGGCCGGCGCCCGCGACGCGGCTGCCTTGCGCGCCTGGCGAATCGCCTCGGCGAACTCCGCGCCGGTCTGGAAGCGCTTGTCGGCGTCCTTGGCGAGCGCCTTCTCGATCAGCAGGTCCATCCACGGCGGCAACGCGGCGTTGTACTGCCGGATCGGCGGATGCGCCGAGTTGGCGATGGCGAACATGAGCTGGGTCATCGATTCGCCCTCGAAGGGCAACTTTCCGCTCAGCATCTGGTAGAGCGTGACGCCCAGCGAGAAGAGGTCCGAGCGCCCGTCGATCTTCTTGCCCGCGAGCTGCTCGGGCGACATGTACGAGGGCGTGCCGAGCACCATGCCGGTCTTGGTCTTTGACGAGTCGGTGATGCGCGCGATGCCGAAGTCGGTCACCTTCGGCGTGTCGCTCTCGGGCTCGTACATGATGTTGGCGGGCTTGATGTCGCGGTGCACGACGCCCATCGAGTGCGCGTACCCCAGGGCCTCGGCCACGCGCTCGACGATCGAGAGCACCTTGTCGGGCGGCAGCAGGTTCGGCTGCTTGGTGTAGCCCACGAGGTCCTTGCCCTTCAGGAACTCCATCGCGATGTAGCAAAGGTCGTGCTCCTCGCCCGCATCGAAGATGGTGACGATGTGCGGATGGTTGAGGCGCCCGGCCGTCTCGGCCTCGCGGAAGAAGCGCTCCTTGGCCTCCTGCAGCTCCTCGGCCTCGAACTCCGAGGACAGCGCCATCGTCTTGATGGCGACGACGCGCCCGATCTTCGGGTCCTTGCCGCCGTACACCACGCCCATCGCGCCCTTGCCCAGCTCCTTCTCGACCTGGTAGCGGCCCAGCATGGGCTTCTCCGCGCCGCCGCCCTGCAGCATCATGGTGCTCGCGTTGGTGCGCGCCTGGGCAGAGCCGCCGAGGATGATCGTCTCGGAGAGGTTCTTCGCCCGGTTCATGCGCTCCTCGATGTCGCGGAACTTCGGGTTGTACGTCGCCATGTAGCGAAAGCAGCTCTCCGCCTTGTTGAACTGGCGCCGGCGCTCGAAGTCGAGGGCCAGGTTGTAGATGTTCTCCATCACCTCGTCGTTCAGCGGCGCCTTGCGGAACTTGTCGAAGGCCATGTCGAGCTGGCCCTGCTGCTGGAACGCGAGGCCCAGCATGCGGTTGGACTCGGCGCTCTCGGTGTCGGCCTTTTCCTTGCCGCGCTCGGTGACGAGGAAGCGCTTGGTGGTGAGCAGCCCGTGGCCCACCACGAGGAGCGTGGCCGGCAGCATGAGCTGCAGCCAGAGGCCCGCGCTCGTCATGAGGCCCAGGTGCGCGGCGAAGAGGACCACGAAAAGCCCGGCGGTGATCATCGCGCCCTTGCCGGCGGTCAGCCGCGGCAGCAGCAGGATGATGTAGAGGGCCACGAGCAGGTAGGCGCCCAGCGTGGCGAAGGCGCCCCAGCCCGGGGCCACGAAATAATGCTGCTGCAGGATCGACGATACCGAGTGCGCGAGCGTGGTCACCGGGTGCATCTGCGCCGAGATCGGCGTGACCTGGCTCGCGCCCACGCCCTGCGCCGTGGCGCCGATGAGCACGATCTTGCCGGCGTACTTCGCCGCCGGGATCTTGCCCGTGTACACGTCGAAAAAGGAATCCACCGGGAAGGCCGCGCGACCGTCCCGGTCCTTGTAGAAGTAGGTGTACATCTGGCCGAAGTCGTCGGTCGGGATCGTCTTGCCGCCGACCGTGACGCTCTGGCCCATGCTCACCTTCACGTCCTTCACGGTGAGGTTGAGGCTCTTCGCCGCGAGCATCAGCGACAACGACGGGAACGCCTGGCCGTAGTAGTCGATGACGAGCGGCTCGAAGCGGATGGCGCCGTCCTCGTCGAGCGCGGCGTTGAGGTGGCCCATGCCGGCGACCTCGTTGCCGATCTGTGCCACCGGCACCAGCGCGCCGATTCCGCGCAGCGGGCTGCCGCCGGACTGCGTGACCGAGGCGATCGAGTTCTTCACCACGTATTCGGGCAGCGGCTTGTCGGGCCGGCCTTCGGGCGGGCGGTACGAAAGCTCGTTGAACGCGAGCGGAACCAGCACGTTGCCCGCCTGCTTCACGCTCACCGCGAGCCGCGCGTCGTTGTCGAGGGTGACGCGCGCCTCGGCGAGCAGCTTGCCGATCTCGGCCACTTCCGCGGGCGCATTGGCCGGCGCCTGGCCGTCGCCGGAGGGGTATGCCTTGCCGTAGATGTCGAGCAGCTTCTCGACGTAGGCGAGGCCGGGATCCTTCTGCGGCTCGAAGAAGAACACCGTGTTGCCGATGACCTTCGCCTTTGCCTCGGCGAGCCGGTCGATCATCCTCGCCTGCACGTCGCGCGGCCACGGCCAGCGCCCGATGTTGGCGATCGACTGGTCGTCGATGGCGATGACGGCGACCTTGTCGCTCGGCGTCTTCGACGTCATGCGCACGCCCAGGTCGTAGGCCCAGCGCTCCAGGCCCGGAATGAATCCCGACATCCGCGCGAACCCGAGCAACGCGATGGCGATGACGAGGCCGAGGAACCAGTCGGCCTTCCAGAAGGCGGTCTTCATGAACTCTCCCTTGAGTCCTGCGGCCCCTCTTCGGGGGCGCGTCAAAGACGGATTTGCGCTGGACTCATCTTACATGGGAGGCCGTGCGCGATCACCCTCGGCCGGGGGCCGGAGCGATCCGTCCGGCAGGGGGTGAGCGCTTCTATACCAGGCTACGGAACCAGCACCGTGGAGCCGGTGGTCTTGCGGCCTTCGAGGTCGCGATGCGCCTGCGCGGCGTCCTTGAGCGCATAGGTCTGCCGCGGTCCGACCTTGATGCGACCGGCCAGCACGTGATCGAAGAGCTCCTTCGAGGAGGCAAGGAGCTCGTCGCGCCGGGCGGCGTAGGAAGCGAGCGTCGGGCGCGTCACGTAGAGCGAGCCCTTGGCCGCCAGCAGGCCCGTGTTGAGCGCGTCCACCGGTCCCGAGGCGTTGCCGAAAAGAACCATGAGTCCGCGGGGCTGCACGCAGTCGAGCGTCTTCATGAAGGTGTCCTTGCCGACGGAGTCGTAGGCCACAGGGACTTTCCTTCCGCCGGTGATCTCGTTCACCCGCGCGACGAAATCCTCCTTCGAGTAGATCACCGTGTGCGCCGCCCCGTGCTCGCGCGCAAGCGCGGCCTTCTCCTCCGAGCTCACGGTGCCGATGAGGTTGACGCCGAGCGCCTTCGCCCACTGGCATGCGATCAGGCCCACGCCGCCGGCAGCCGCGTGCCACAGGATGGTGTCGCCGGACTTGGGCACGACCAGCATGCGCCGCAGCAGGTACTGCACCGTGAGGCCTTGCAGCATCATGCTCGCCCCCTGCTCGAAGCTGATGCCCTCGGGCAGCTGTACGAGCCGGTCGGCCGGCATGTTGCGTTTCTCCGAGTAGGCGCCGAGCGGGCCGTTGCAGTAGGCGACGCGGTCGCCGGGCTTCACCTCTGCCACGTTCGGACCTACGGCCTCGACCACGCCCGCGGCCTCGGTGCCGAGGCCCGACGGAAGCGGCAGGGGATACAGTCCCGAACGATGATAGGTCTCGATGAAATTGAGGCCGATCGCCTTGTGCGCCACGCGCGCCTCGCCCGGGCCGGGCTCGCCTACTGCCACGTCTTCCCATTGCAGCACTTCGGGACCGCCGGTCTTGTGGAAACGGATCGCGTGCGCCATCGAGGTTCTCCGGGTTGTTGTTCGCCTGGCGCCATTGTACTGAGCGCGCGGCGCCGAATAACCCGGCGGAAATGAAAAAGCCCCTCCCTCGCCAGGCGAGGAAGGGGCGGCGGGACGGCGGCTGCTACTTCGTCGTTTCGGTCTTCGTGGTCTCGCGCCGGGTGGCGGTGCCCATGGGCGTTTCCACCGTGGAGGTGCGGCTCTCCTTCGTCGCTTCCGTCGTGGGCTTGGTCGCGTCGATCGTCACGTTGGTCGACGAGCTCGAAGGCGTGGTGGCCGGGGGATTCACGATGGTGGTCGACGAGCTCGGCGCGGGCACGTCGCGCTGCACGACGGTCTCGCGTTCCTTCTGGACCACCGTCGGCTCCTTCACGACCGTCGTGGACGAAGTGGTGGCGGGACGGTCGCAGGCGGCGAGTGCCAGCGAGGACAGGACGAGGGCTGCGGTCAGGGCGCGTTTCATGGATGGTTCTCCAGGATGGACAGGACCCGTGAGACAGCGCCGCACGATCGCGCGATTCCGGATTCTTGTCTCAAGGCGCTGCTTTTGGCGTCCGAATGCGCCTACATCGCTGAGTTAGACTGGGCCCATGCGCGCCGCTTTCGCCTTCCTCGGCCTCGCGCTCGCCGCGCTCTGGTGGGGCGGTGACGAGGCGCCCCCTGTCCCGCGCGCGCCTGCCTTTGAAGCCGGCAACCTGGCTGCCGCGGCTCAGCCGAATCCGGAACGGCCCGACGAGCGAGCCCTTTCCGCGGCGCTCGATGCGGTGGGGTCGCAATCGACCACGCCATCGCGCCCTCGAGTCGGCCGTGTCGTAACGACCCCGCCGGTTGGCCCGGTAGCAGGTGTGCCCGGGAGCGAGCCTGGCCCCGGCGCTGCGGGCGTGGTGCCAGCGCCCGTGTCCCAGGTCGGGCCGGCGGCGGATGGGCGATCGCCGCAAGCGGCTACCGCAACGAGCCTTGAAAGCGAGGAGCAGCTCCAGGCCATGGCGTCCCTGGCGCGGCTCTATCTTGCGTCGTTCGACCGCGATGCCGACTACGAAGGCCTCGAGTACTACGCCGGCGAGGCCGGCCTTGGCGTCGGCCTGGCGCAGATCGCGCGTGAGTTCGCGGCGAGCGAGGAGTTCACGCAGCGTTTCGGCGCGCTCGACGACGCCGCCTTCATCGACCGGCTGTACGCGAATGTCTTCGACGGCGCAGGCGAGGCTTCACAACGCGCGCGGTGGCGCGAGGCGCTAGCCTCTGGCGCGATGACCCGCGGCGACGTGCTGCTCGCCTTCGCGCAGAGCGAGGCGTTTCGGGCCGCCACGGACAACGAAGTCTTCGTGACGGTTGCATTCGCGGAGGTGCTGGGCCAGGTGCCCGGGCCGGCGGAGCGCGCTCGCTGGCTGCGCTGGCTCGATGCCGGCCATCCCCGCAGCGCCTTGATCGCGGCGCTGGCGCCCGTGCCCCGGCGCTAAGGCCCCTCAGGAGCCCAGCAGGGTGCCGGCGGCGATGCCGGCCGACCGTGCCCACTCGCCCGCGGCGGCCTTCTTGCCGTCCTCCGGCTTCACTTTCGAGACCTCGACCTGGCCGCCCTGGGCGGTGATCCGGATCGTCTCGCCGCCCACGTCGGTCACCTCGCCGATCTTGCCCTTGACTGCGCCGAAGGTCCGCACCGGATGCTTCCTGGAGCCGAAGAGCTGCAGCTTCTTGCCGGCGATCGTGGTCCACGCGCCGGGCGCCGGATCGGCACCGCGGATGAGGTCGTGGATGAAATCGACGTGGTTGTGCCAGTTCACCCTCGCCTCGTTGGCGCGGAACCAGCCTTCGTAGGTGGCCTGCGACTCGTCCTGGATCTTTTCCTGGTGCTTGCCCGCAACGACCAGGTCCGCGGCCTCCAGCATGGCCTTCACGCCCATGGGAAAGAGCCGGTCGAAATAGACGGTGCCGAGCGTGTCGTTCTCGGAGATCTCGGTTTCCTTCTGCAGGATCACCGGGCCCTCGTCGAGGCCGTCGGTGGGCCGGAAGATCGTGAGCCCGGTCTTCTTGTCGCCGCGCGAGATCGGCCAATTGATCGACGAAGGTCCGCGGTACTTCGGCAGCAGCGACGGGTGGTACTGGATGGTGCCGTGCCTCGGGATGTTCACGAACTCCTGCGGCGCGAACTGCAGCACGAAGGCCATGATGCCGATGTCGGCGTCGAGGCCCTTCATCGCCGCCGTGGCCTCGGGACTCTTGAGCGAGGGGAACTGGAAGACCTCCAGGCCCTTTTCCTGCGCCGCGACCTTCATGGGATCGGCTTTTGCACCCTCCTTCTCGGGGGCGACGAACACGCCCGCGACGGTGTCGCCGCGCGCGAGGAAGGCTTCGAGGACGGCCTTGCCGAAGTCCTGCTGGCCGATGATGGCGATTTTCATTGTCGTCACTCCGTCAAGTCCTGCTAAGCGGCGACCTTTTTCGGCGGTGCCGAGAAGGCGCCGGCAGCCTTGAGCTGCTCGATCCTGGCGGCGTCGTAGCCGAGCACTTCGTTCAGCACCTGGTCGGTGTGCTCGCCCAGCAGGGGACTGCGCTCGATCTTCGCCGGGGAAGCCGACAACTTGATCGGCATGCCCACGTTGAACCACTTGCCGCGCTGCGGGTGGTCGAGCTCCACCCACATCTCGCGGCCGCGCACGTGCTCGTCGTTCGCGAGATCCTGGGTGGACATGATCGGGCCGCAGGGCACGTCGAGCGGATTGAGGATCGCCATCAGCTCGCGCTTGGTGTGCTTCTCGGCGAACTTGTTGAGCAGCGTCCACACCAGCGCCTGGTTCTTGCGCCGCTCGCCGATGGTGGCCACGCGCGGGTCGTTCGCGAGGTCGGGCATGCCGACGTCGGGACCGATGCGGTTGGCGAGGGCGCTCCATACCGCTTCCTGCACCACCACGTAGAGCCAGTCGTTGGCGCCGTGCGGCTTGCAATGCACGGCGTTGCCCAGCTGGCCGCCGCCCGAGTCGTTGCCGGCTCGCGGCACTTCCCCCATGCCCTGGTAGGTGGGCACCGAGTACTCCGCGAGCGTTCCGCGGGCGAGGCGCTGGTGGTCGCGGAACTTCACGCGGCAAAGGTTCATGACGCCGTCCATCATCGCCACCTCGACGTACTGCCCCTGGCCGGTGTGCTCGGCCTGCCGCAACGCGGCGAGCAACCCGATGGCCAGGTGAAGGCCCGTGCCCGAGTCGCCGATCTGCGCGCCGGTCACGAAGGGCGGGCCGTCGGGCACGCCGGTGGTGCTCATGGCCCCGCCCATGGCCTGCGCCACGTTCTCGTAGGCCTTGAAATCGGAATACGGCCCGGTGGAGCCGAAACCCTTGATCGAGCCCATGACGATCTTCGGGTTGATCTCGTGGATCTTCTCCCACGTGAAGCCGAAGCGGTCGAGCACGCCGGGGCCGAAGTTCTCCATGATGATGTCGCACTTCTTCAGCAGGTCCACGAAGACCTGCTTGCCTTCGGCGCTCTTCATGTTCACCGTGATCGAGCGCTTGTTGCAGTTGAGCATCGTGAAATAGAGCGAGTCCGCGTTGGGCACGTCGCGCAGCTGGCCGCGCGTGGCGTCGCCCATCGGGTTCTCGAACTTGATCACGTCCGCGCCCATCCAGGCGAGCAGCTGCGAGCACGTCGGGCCCGCCTGCACGTGGGTCATGTCGAGGATGCGTACGCCCTTGAGTGCTTCCATGGTCTCTATGCCTTCGCTTTCTTGGCAGCCGCGGGATTGAGGCTGGTGATGCGACCGCTCTCGGTGCCGGCGGTCTCGTCGATGACCGCGTTTATGAGCGTGGGCTTGCGCGAGCGGATCGCCTCCTCCATCGCGCGGCGCAGCTCCGCGGGCGTGGCCGCGTTCACGCCCACGCCGCCGAAGGCCTCGATCAGCTTGTCGTAGCGCGCGTTCTTCACGAACACGGTCGGCGCCGGGTCGCGGCCCGTGGGATCGACGTCGGTGCCGCGGTATACGCCGTTGTTGTTCATCACCACGATGCAAACCGGCAGGTTGTAGCGGCAGATGGTCTCCACTTCCATGCCGGAAAAACCGAAGGCGCTGTCGCCCTCGACCGCGATCACCTGCTGGCCCGTGACGACGGCGGCAGCCACGCAATAGCCCATGCCGATGCCCATGATTCCCCAGGTGCCGACGTCGATGCGCTTGCGCGGCTTGTACATGTCCACGATGCTGCGCGTGAAGTCGAGCGCGTTGGCGCCCTCGTTCACCAGCATGGCGTCGGGATTGGCCTTGACGATGTCGCGCACCACGTTGAGCGCGCTGTGGAAGTTCATCGGGGTCGGGTCCTTGGCCAGCGTCTCGGCCATCTTCGCGATGTTCTTGTTCTTGCGCTCGGCGATGGCGCCCGTCCACTCGGCCGGCGGCTTCGGCCAGCCCGAGCCGATCCCCCCGAGAAGCGCCGCGACGCACGAGCCGATGTCGCCGACGACGGGCGCATCGATGCGCACGTTGCTGTCCGCTTCCTGCGGCCAGATGTCCACCTGGATGAATTTCTGGCCGCCCCACGACTTGTGGTCCTTGCCGCCCCAGGTCTTGCCCTTGCCGTGCGAGAGCAGCCAGTTGAGCCGCGCGCCGATGAGCAGCACCACGTCGGCCTCGGGGAGCACGAAGGAGCGCGCCGCCGAAGCCGATTGCTCGTGCGTATCGGGCAGCAGGCCCTTGGCCATCGACATCGGCAGGTACGGGATACCGGTGCGCTCGACCAGGGCCCGGATGTCGGCATCGGCCTGCGCGTAGGCCGCCCCCTTGCCCAGCACGATGAGAGGCTTCTTCGCCGACTTGAGCAGCTCGAGCGCGCGCTTGACGGCATCGGGCGCGGGAATCTGCCGGGGAGCGGGATCGACCACCTTGATGAGCGATGCGCGGCCCTGCTCTGCCGGGATCGATTGCGCGAAAAGCTTTGCCGGGAGGTCGAGGTAGACGCCGCCGGGCCGGCCGGAGACCGCCGCGCGGATGGCTCGGGCGATGCCAACGCCGATGTCCTCGGCATTCAGCACGCGGAAGGCCGCCTTCGCCATGGTCCTGGCGATGGCGAGCTGGTCCATCTCCTCGTAGTCGCCCTGCTGCAGGTCGACGATCTCGCGCTCCGACGAGCCCGAGATGAGGATCATCGGGAAGCAGTTCGTGGTCGCGTGGGCGAGCGCGGTCAGCCCGTTGAGGAACCCGGGCGCCGATACGGTGAGGCAGATGCCCGGCTTCTGCGTGAGGAAGCCCGCGATCGAGGCGGCATAGCCGGCGTTCTGCTCGTGACGGAAGGAGATCATGCGGATGCCGGCGGCCTGCAGCATGCGCGTGAGGTCGGTGATCGGGATTCCGGGCAGGCCGAAAACCGTGTCGATGCCGTTCAGCTTCAGCGCGTCGATGACGAGGTGGAAGCCGTCGGTGGTCTCCTGCGACGTTGCCGCCTGGGGCGCAACGGGCGCGGCGGCGGCGGGTTGGGTGACGGTGGCCATGGTGTGTTCCTCCGGGGGGCGGCACGGCGCGACGGGCCGGCGCGAATGGAATTGGTCCTGCGCGATCAGGCTACAATGACATGGTAGAAAAAGGCCCGAACGCCCCACCTTGATACGGGTCAAGTTCCCGCCGCCGACCCCCCGCTTTTCGATCGCATGACCCTACTCGTCAATCTTCCCGAGGCCGAGCAGATTCGCGAGCGCCTGCGGCAGAACATCGTCCTGCGCCGCCTGCCGCAGAGCGCCTTCGAGGAAATCGAGCCGCACCTCGCCGTGGTCGACTACCGCAAGGGCGACGTCCTGCTGTCGCAGGGCGCCCACGACATGGAGCAGTACTTCGTGCTCGACGGGATCCTCAAGCGCGTCGTCGCGAGCTCCGACGGCAAGGAGATGATCCTGCGCTTCGCCAAGGAAGACGACATGGACACGAGCTACGCGGCGTGGAAGCTGCGCACGCCCGCGCCCTACTCGATCCGCGCGGTGACCAAGGCGCGCGTGGCCAAGCTGCCGCTGCCGCAGTGGGCCGCATTCCTCGACAAGCATCCCGACGTGAAGGAGGACTTCGAGTACGAGATCATGCACCTCATGAGCGAGGTGATGGCGCACACCATCACGCTGCACCTGCTCGATGCCCCCGGGCGCGTCCACCGGTTCCTGCGAAAGCACGCGGAGCTCTCGGAGCGCGTGCCGAAGAAGGAGCTTGCCTCCTACCTGAACCTTTCGGCCGAGACGCTTTCACGGCTCAAGCATGCCGGGAAGATCTAGCGCCGCGTACGTCGTTTCTCGGTAACCGCCCTTACCCCTTGTCCTTCTGCGTCGGAAAGCGATAGAGCCCACCCTTCATGGTGCGCAGCTCGTCGGCGACCGAGCGCACCCCGGGCAGCCTCTCCACCACCTCGCGGCACACCGCCTTCTCGCGGTCGTCGACGACGATGCCGCGCAGGGTCACGGCGCCACCGGCCACGTCGAGCACGATGTCGATCGCCGCGGTGCGGGAATCCGCCCGAAGCGCCGCACGCGCTCGGGCCTGCAGCGCGAGGTCCTCGAGGTGGCCCCGCGAGGCGGGGGTTTCCTGGAATTCGGGGCTCCTCACCAGTCGCACGACGTGGTCCACGCAGGTGGGAATCGCGATGCGGTCGGTGTTGAGGGTGAGGTCGTAGAGGCGAGGCTCGCCCCAGCTCACGCCGAAAGCCTCGCCCATGCGCGCGGAACGGGCGCCATCGTCGGCTTCGATCTCGTGGCGCGCGAGCTCCTCGTCGTCCGTCTCGAGCCGCTCCATCAGCCGCTTCACGCGCACCTCCATGGAGGCGGTCACGCGAACCGTGGGCACGTGCGCCACGGGGCGCAGCAGCAGGGTGGCGCCCCAGCCGCGGATGAGCACGTTGCCCTTCACCGCGAGGTCGAACACCTCCTCGGCGGTGAAGATGGAGATGGTCTTCTCGTCGGCGGCCCACTTCTCGATGGCGCTGGCGCGGCCCTCGCGGATGCGGCGGATGAGGCTCTTCTTCACCTGCATGCGGCCCGCGACGACGTCGCCCACCTCGTGCCGCACCTGTTGCAGGCCGAGCGCCTCGCACACCCCGAGGGCCACGTCCTTGCCGAGCGTGGCCATTTCCTGGGTCATCGCGACGACGGCCATGGCATCACTCCTTGGGCGAGGGGCGTTCGCCGTTGCGCCCGCGAAGGATGTCGAGGCCGCGCGAGATGAGCGGCCAGAAGAGCAGGATGAGGGAGAGCGTGGTCACGAAGCCCACCAGCTCGTTCCTGAAGAAGATGCGCAGGTCGCCCTGCGACAGCAGCATCGACTGGCGGAAGGAGTCCTCGGCGCGGTCGCCCAGCACCAGCGCGAGCACGAGCGGGGCGAGCGGGTAGTCGAGCTTCTTGAACACGTAGCCCATCACGCCGAAAACGAGCATGAGCCACACGTCGAAGAGCGAGGTGTGAACCGTGAATGCGCCGATGGCGCAGATCACGAGGATCACCGGGGCGATGATCGAGAAGGGCACGCGCAGGATCGAGGCGAAGAGCGGCACGCAGGTGAGCACCACGATCAGGCCCACGATGTTGCCGAGGTACATCGAGGCGATGAGGCCCCAGACGAAGTCGGCCTTCTCGACGAAGAGCAGCGGCCCCGGCTGCAGGCCCCAGATCATGAGCCCGCCCAGCAGCACCGCCGCCGTGGGCGAGCCCGGCACTCCCAACGTGAGCATGGGCAGCAGCGCCGAGGTTCCCGCGGCATGCGCGGCGGTCTCAGGCGCGACCACCCCCTCGACCTGGCCGGTGCCGAACTTCTGGCCGTTGGGCGACATGCGCTTGGCCACGCCGTAGCTCATGAAGGATGCCGGGGTGGCGCCGCCCGGAACGATGCCCATGAGGCAGCCGACCGCGGAGCTGCGCAGCGAGGTCTTCCAGTACCTCGGCAGCTCCTTCCAGGTCTCCAGCACCACGCGCATGTTGAGCTTGGCGCTCGCGCCCTTGAAGACCAGGCCCTCCTCGATCGTGAGCAGGATCTCGCCGATGCCGAAGAGGCCGATGACCGCGATGAGGAAATCGAATCCCTTCAGCAGCTCGGTGAAGCCGAAGGTGAGTCGCAGCTGGCCGGTGACGATGTCGATGCCGACGGCCGCCATCGCGAAGCCCATCATCATCGCCGCGACCGTCTTCATCGGCGCGCCCTTGGACATGCCCACGAAGGCGCAGAAGGTGAGCAGGTACACCGAGAAGAACTCCGGCGGTCCGAACCTGAGCGCGAACTTGGCCACCAGTGGCGACAGGAAGGTGATCATCACCACCGCGATGAGCGCGCCCACGAAAGACGAGGTGAACGCCGCGGCGAGCGCGTTGCCGGCGCGGCCCTGCTGCGCGAGCGGGTAGCCGTCGAAGGTGGTCGCGACCGACCAGGGCTCTCCCGGGATGTTGAAGAGCACCGAGGTGATCGCCCCGCCGAACAGCGCGCCCCAGTAGATGCACGACAGCAGGATGATCGCCGAGGTGGCACCGCCTGGCTGCTGCGCCAGGGTGAAGGTGAGCGGCAGCAGGATCGCCACGCCATTGGCGCCGCCGAGGCCCGGCAGCACGCCGATGATCACGCCCAGCACGATGCCCGCGAACATCAGCATCAGGTTGAACCACGTGAGCGCGACCGCGAAGCCGCCGAGGAGGGAGTTGATCTCTGCCACGGCCGGCGCCTAGCGGAAGCCCAGGAGCGCTTCGATCGGGCCCTTCGGCAGGGGCACCTTGAACCACACCTCGAACATGAGGAAGAAGGCGGTCATCACGCCGACGGAGACGGCGACGATCTTGGCCCAGCCGTACTTGCCGAGCACGCGCATGAAGAACGCGATGAAGACGATCGATGCCTCGTAGATGCCGAGCGAATAGACCGGGTTGTTGATGAGCGCCACGTAGGCGATGCTGGGCACCATGACGGTGAGCACCATCTTCAGCTGCCCGCGGTAGACGAAAGCCTTGCGCGCGTACTCCGCGCGGCTGAAGGCGCCGTACAGGTTGAAGGCCGAGGCGATGATGATGACGACGCCGATGTAGAACGGGAAATAGCCCGCCTGCGGCCCGTCCGAGCCCCAGGATGCGCCCAGGCGGCGGCTGTCGAACACGACGATCGAGCCGAAAATGATGAACAGGATCGCGACCAGCGCCTCCCAGACGCGAAACGACCCTACGGCGCGGTCCTGCTGACCGTCCTGCATAACCTGCCTCCTGCGGTGGTGACGGAAGGCCCCGGGCCGTGGCCCGGGGCTTTGCGCGGCGCTACTTCCCCGGCGCGAGGAAGTTGGCTTCCTTCATGAGGTCGTAATGCAGCTTCTCGGCCTTCTCGACCCAGTCGGCGTAATCCTTGCCGACCATGGTGGTCTGGTTGAAGGCGCCCTTCTCCATGAAGTCCTTCCACTCCGGCGTCTGGCGCACCTTCTCCAGCAGGTCGGCGTAGTACTTCACCTGGTCGGGCGTGGCGCCGCCGGCCATGAAGATGCCGCGAAGCATCACGTAGTCGGTGGGGACGCCGGACTCCTTGCACGTGGGGATGTCGTTCCAGGACATCTCCTTCGTGACCTTGGTCTTGTATGGCATGCGCTGGTCGTCGAAGACGCACAGCGGGCGCAGGTTGCCGGCGCGCCACTGCGCCACCGCCTCGATCGGGTTGTTGACCGACGAGTCGATGTGCTTGCCCACTAGCTGGGTGGCCACGTCGCCGCCGCCCTTGAAGGGGATGTAGGTGAACTTGGCGCCGGCCACCTTCTCGAGGGCCACGGTGATGATCTGGTCCTCCTGCTTGGAGCCTGTGCCGCCCATCTTGAACTTGTTGTTGCCGCCGGCCTTGACCGCGGCGATGTAGTCCTTGGCGGTCTTGTAGGGCGCCTCGTTGTGCACCCACAGGACGAACTGGTCCAGGGCCATCATGCGCACCGGCGTGAGGTCCTTCCAGCTGAAGGGCACGCCGGTGGCGAGCGGCGTGGTGAAGAGGTTCGACAGCGTGATGATGATCTTGTGCGGCTCGCCCTTGGCGCCCTTCACGTCGAGGAAACCCTCGGCGCCGGCGCCGCCGCTCTTGTTGATGACGACCATCGACTGCTTCATCAGGTTGTGCTTGGCGATGATCGACTGGATGAGCCGTGCCATCTGGTCCGCGCCACCGCCGGTGCCGGCGGGGACGATGAACTCCACGGTCTTGTTGGGTTCCCACGCGGCGAGCGCGGGCATGGCGGTGAATGCCGCGGTGACGGCTGCGGCGACCAGGGCCCTGGCGAACAAGCGTTTCTTCATGGTTTTCTCCTCGTATTTGTTTCGGACGGAAAGCTCCAAAGTCCTTTTTTCTTCTTCGAGGCGAGCCCTTCGGCGCGTCGCCTCTTCGGCGGACCAATTCTATTGCCGCCGCCCCCCGGAAGTCTCTTGACCGAGGTCAATCGGCGCGTGCGAATCCTTTACAACGCGCGTGCCGCCATTCCGGAGGACCGGGTCGGCGTAGTTTAGGCGAGCCGAGGGGCCGAAGGGAAATTGGCCTGGGTCAATGCGCCGGCGGGCGCGCGGCGGCGACGATTTGCTAAAGTCTCGTGCCCGCGCCGCGGGCCACACGAAGAAACCAAGGAGGAGCTTCCCGCGATGGATCCCATGACCTGGCTGGCGATCGGCATCTTCGCCGTCACCATCATCGTCGTCATCACCGGCTGGATCGACAGCACCGCCGGGGCGCTGCTCGGCGTGGCGGCGATGATCTGGCTCGGCATCATGACCGAGGACGACGCATTCAAGATCGTCGACTGGAACGTGATGGCGATCCTCATCTCGATCTGGACCATCGCCGGCTACTTCGGCAAGTCCGGCGTGCCCGAATGGCTTTCGGTGCAGGCCCTCAGGCTGTCGAAGGGCAACCCGGGAATGCTGGTGGTGATCCTGTCTGCGCTCGCAGGTTTCGTCTCCATGGTGGTGGACAACGTCGTGGTGATCCTCATGTTCGCCCCGGTGGCGATCCCGCTGGCGCGCCACCTGGGCCTTCCCCTCACCCCGCTCGTGCTCATGATCGGCTTCAGCGCCAATTTCATGGGCTCGGCGATGCTGCTGGGCGACTTGCCGCCGCAGATGATGCACAGCGTCTCGGGAGCGGAATTCATGGACTTCATCTGGCACCAGGGCCGCCCCAGCTCCTTCCCGATCCTCACCGTCACGTTCCTCATGACGCTCGGGATCATGTACTGGCTGGCATTCCGCAAGTTCAAGGCGACCAACGTGGGCGCGAGCGCCGAGGGCGGCGGTGCGATGCCCAGCGCCAAGATTCCCGACCCGACCTTCGCCTTCATCGTGCTCTTCATGTTCGCGGGCACGGTGGTAGCCATGGCCTTCCGCGAGAAGCTGGGCGTGAAGCTGGGCTTCATCGCGATGACGGGGGCGTTGCTGCTGGTGCTCATCCTCGAGCTCATGGGCGATCGGCTCAAGAAGCCCAGCTTCGAAGAGGTGATCCAGGACCTCGACTGGCGCGCGGTCTTCTTCTACATCGCGCTCTTCGCGCTCGTGGGCGGGCTCGAGAAGACCGGCATCCTGGAAAAGCTCGCCCATGGCATCCAGCCGATCTTCAGGGAGAACCTGGCCCTGGGGGCCACGCTTCTCTTCTGGGTGACCATCCCGATCGTGGGCATCGTCGAGCACGACGCCTATATCCTCACCTTCCTCTACACCATCCGCGACATGGGCGAGCAGGGGGTGAACCCGTGGCCGCTGTGGTGGATGCTCCTCTGGTCGGGCACCCTCGGCAGCAACCTCACCATCGCCGGGGCCCCGGCTCTGTATGTGGCCAACAACATCTGCGAGCGCGAGGAGAACCGCAGGATCCCGCTAGGCGAGTTCCTGCGCTGGAGCGTGGTCTTCACGGCGATCTCGAGCGGGATCTGCTATGTGTTCGGCATGCTGATCTGGGTGCTGCCCTTCGTGAAGTGATCGCGGGACCCTCCGGCGGCTGCCCGCCGCCGGAGGGAACGTCGCGCGCCGCGGCGGCTCTATAATTTGCCAGCCGTGTCCATCCCCTCCCGCAGCCCAATCGTTGCAGCGATGCGCGTCGTCCTCGCGGCCGTGGCAATCGGGTACGGCTGGGCTTGCGCTTCCCTCGAGCTCGAGCTTCCGGCCGTGCGCGAGGCGGCCGCGCGCGGCAACGAGAAGGCCGTCGAGGCAGCGCGCCAGCGCTTCGCGGGCCACCCCCTCGAGGCCTATCCCGCCTACTGGCAGCTTGCCTTCGGGCTTGAACGCGCCGATCGAAACGCGGTGCGCGGGTTCCTCGATCGCTATCCGGACACCCCGCTCGCCGACGCCCTGCGGCGCGACTGGCTCAAGGTCCTCGGTGCCGGCGCCCAGTGGGAGCTCTTCCGCGCCGAGCAGCCGCGCCTGCGTTCCGAGGACGCCGAGGTCGCCTGCTTTTCGCTGCAGGAGCGCCAGGCCCGCGACGATGCCGAGGCGATCGCCGAGGCGCGCACGCTTTTCAAGAGCGCGCGCGAGGCGCCGGCCGCCTGCGATCCGGTGTTCGCCGCGCTCGTCGGCAGGGGCGCGCTCAGCGAAGCCGATATCGCGGCACGGATACGCCGGCTGCTCGCCGCCAACGCGCTGCGCGACGCGAAGCGCGCCCTCGCCCTGCTGCCCGCGCGCGAGCGCCTGGGCGAGAAGTCCCTGGACCGCGTGGCCGCCGATCCCGCGCGCTTCCTGCTTCGCGAGCTCAAGTCGGCCACCTTCACGCGCAACGATCGCGAGCTGGCCCTCTTCGCCATCGCACGCCTCGCGCGCTCGAAGCCCGACGAGGCCGCCGAGCGCCTCGCCGCCCTCGCGCCTCGCCTCGGGCCCGAGCTGGCGCAGCCTGCCTGGGCCCATGTGGCGAGCCATGCCGCGATGGCGCACCACCCGCAGGCGCTCGAGCTCTATGGCGCCGCCGGGGACACGCCGCTCGCCGACTCGCAGGTCGCCTGGAAAGCGCGCGCGGCCCTGCGCGCGGGCGCCTGGCAGGAGGTGCTGGCGGCGATCCAGCAGATGTCCCCGGAGCAGGCGCGCGAGTCGCGCTGGCGCTACTGGCGCGCCCGCGCGCTGCGGGAGCTGGGCCAGGCCGCGGCGGCGGACGCGCTGCTGCGCGGCGTGGCCATCGAGCGCTCCTTCTACGGCATACTCGCCGCCGAGGAGCTCGGCATCCCCGTCGCGCCCGACTGGAACGGGTGGAAGCCGCAGCCCGCGGACCTCGAGCGCGTCGCGGCGCTTCCCGGCGTAGCCCGAGCGCTGGCACTCTATCGCGCCGGCCTGCACAACGAGGCGCTGCGCGAATGGAACTGGGCGACACGCGGCCTCGACGATCGCGGCCTGCTTGCCGCGGCGGAGATCATCGCCCGCGCAGGCGCGCCCGATCGGGCCATCCACACGGCCAACCGTACCGCGCAACTGCACGACCTCACGCAGCGCTTTCCCGTGCACCATCGGGAAGCGATCGCCGCGGCCGCGCGCCAATGGGGCGTGGATGCAGCCCTCGTCTTCGCCGTCATCCGCCAGGAAAGCCGATTCATGGCGCACGCCCGGTCCCGCGTGGGCGCCACGGGCCTCATGCAGCTCATGCCCGCGACGGCGCGCTGGGTGGCGAAGCAGATACCCGTCGATCCATACCGCCCGGCGATGCTCGCCGAACCCGAGGTCAACCTGCGCATGGGCTCGTATTACCTGGGGCGCGTCCTGGCCGAGCTCGGCCATCCCGTGCTCGCGACTGCCGCGTACAACGCGGGGCCCGGACGCGCACGGCGCTGGCGAGACGCGGCGGAGCTGGATGGCGCGATCTACGTGGAGACGATCCCTTTCGACGAAACCCGCGATTACGTGAAGCAGGTGCTCGCGAATGCCTGGTTCTATGCCCATCGCCTCACGGGACAGACCGCGAGCCTGCGCCAATGGGTCGGCACGGTGCCGGGCCGCAGCAGCGCCGCGGTAGCTGCGAGCCTGCCATGAAGGTGGCGAGCGTCTGCCTGCTGGGAGGCACCGGTTTCGTGGGCCGCGCCATCGCCGAGGAGCTCGCTCCCCGGGGCATCCGCATGCGCATCGTGACCCGGCTGCGCCAGAATGCCGCGCCGCTCACGGTGTTGCCCACGGCCGAGGTCGTGGTGGCCGACGCGCACGACCCGGCCACGCTGCGGCGCTGCTTCGAGGATATGGACGCGGTGATCAACCTCGTCGGCATCCTGCACGAGACGCGGCGGCAGTCTTTCAGGGCCTGCCACGAGGAGCTGCCGCGCAAGGTCGCTGAAGCCTGCGGCGCGAGCGGCGTGCGCCACCTGCTGCACATGAGCGCGCTCGGCGCCGCGCCGGGCGCACCCAGCCAGTACCTGCGATCGAAGGCCGCGGGCGAAGCCGCCCTGCGTGCCGCGGCCGGAATCGTTCCCTGGACGATCATGCGTCCGTCGGTGATCTTCGGCGAGCGCGACCGCTTCCTCAATCTCTTCGCGACCCTGGTGCGCTGGAACCCGGTGCTGCCGCTGGCCGCCGCCCAGGCGCGCTTCCAGCCCGTGTGGGTCGAGGACGTCGCGCGCTGCTTCACGCTCGCGCTGGGCAATCCCGCCGCTTTCGGAGCGGCATACAACCTGTGCGGCCCGAACGCTTACACGCTGGAAGAGCTGGTGCGCTTCGTCGCGCGCACCCTCGGGCGCCGCCGCGCGATCCTCGCCCTGCCCGCGGCGCTCGGCAAGCTGCAGGCGCTCGCCTTCGAGCATTTGCCCGGCAAGCTCATGACGCGTGACAACCTCGCCTCGATGAGCATGGACAACGTCTGTGCCGACCCCTTTCCGCCGCTCTTCGGTTTCAACCCCTCGCCGCTGGAGGCCGTGGTGCCCGAGTACCTCGTCGGCAGCGCCGCCCGCGCGCGTTACCCCCGTTACCGGCACTTCGCCGGGAGGTGAACATGGCTGCCCTCACGCTCGTCATCGGCAACATGAACTATTCGTCCTGGTCGATGCGCCCCTGGGTGCTGATGCGGCAACTCGGCATCCCGTTCGAGCAGGTGAAGCTTCGCTTCCATTCGCAGGAATGGGACGCGAACATCCAGCGTTGGTCGCCCTCGCGGCTGGTGCCGGTGCTCTGGCGCGAAGAGCAATCGGTGTGGGACTCGCTCGCGATCATGGAGACCCTGCACGAGTGGTACCCCGAGAAGGGAATCTGGCCGCGCGATCCCGGGGCCCGCGCCTTCGCGCGCTCGGCCGCGGCGGAGATGCATTCGGGGTTTCGCGAGCTGCGCTCGAGCATGCCGATGAACATCCGCGCCGCCCATCCGGGCAAGGGCTTGAATGCGCGGGTGCAGGCCGACATCGACCGCATCGTCGCGCTCTGGACGCAGGCGCGCGAGCGTTTCGCGGGCGCGGGGCCTTTCCTGTTCGGCGATTTCTGCGCCGCCGACGCGATGTACGCGCCGGTGGTGATGCGCTTCGCGACCTATGCCGTGCCGCTTGCCCCGCTCGCGGCGGATTACTGCGACGCGATGCGCGCAGCGCCCGGCGTATCGGCCTGGGTGGACGAAGCCCGCCGCGAGACGGAGTTCGTCGCCGAGGACGAGCCCTACGCCACGCCGGCCTAGATGAAGCGCTTCCTCGTCGGCGGCTCGGTGCGCGACGAGATGCTCGGCCTGCCGGTGCAGGACCGCGACTACGTCGTCGTCGGAGCCGATCCTGCGCAGATGCTGCGCGAGGGCTTCAAGCCCGTGGGCGCCGATTTTCCGGTGTTCCTCCATCCCGAGACCCACGAGGAGCACGCGCTCGCCCGCACGGAGCGAAAGACCGGCCCGGGCTACAAGGGCTTCAGCTTCCACGCGGCGCCCGACGTGACCCTCGAGGACGACCTCAAGCGGCGTGACTTGACCATCAACGCGATGGCCCGCGCCGAGGACGGCACGCTCATCGATCCGCACGGCGGCGAGCGCGACCTGCGCGCCGGCGTCCTGCGCCATGTGAGCGAGGCCTTCGCCGAAGATCCGGTCCGCATCCTGCGCGTGGCGCGCTTCGCGGCGCGCTTCGCCTTCGCGGTTGCGCCGGAAACGTTCGAGCTGATGAAACGCATGGTGCAGGCAGGGGAAGCCGATGCGCTCGTGCCCGAGCGCGTCTGGCAGGAGCTTTCGCGCGGCCTGATGGAGAAGGCCCCTTCGCGGATGGTCGCAGTCTTGCGCGAATGCGGCGCGCTCGAGCGCATCCTGCCGGAGCTGGACGCCTGGTACACGGCCTCGGTGGCTCCCGAGCGCCTCGCCGCCCGGCTCGACCACGCTGCCGCCACGGGAGCCGACTTGCCGGTGCGATTCGCGCTGCTGGTGCTCGACCTCGCGCCGAAAGCGGCGGCGGGGCTCGCCGGGCGCGTGAACGCACCGGGCGAATGCCGCGACCTTGCCGCAGCGGCGATCCGCGAGCGCGAGCTGCTCGCCCGTCCCGCGCTCGATGCCGAATCGACCCTCGGCCTGCTCGAGCGCTGCGACATCTTCCGCCGCCCCGAGCGGCTGGGCCGGCTCGTGGCGGTCGCGGTGAGCGATGCGCACTCGCACTCGGCCGAGCGTTGCGTGCCCGAGGCGGAGCTCGCCCGCGCGCTGCAGGAGGCGCGCGCCGTGGACGCGGGAGCGATCGCGCGCGAGTTCCCCGAGGACATCCCCGGCGCGATCCGGCGCGCGCGGCTGGCGGCGATCGCGAGCCTGCAGACGCCCACGGGGCACTGACGTCCGAAACCGCTCGAAGGTGGCGCTGCGCCCTGGAATCGTTCAGCGTAGGTCGAATGCGCCCAGCGGCGAGGCGGCGCCATTGCAAAGCGCCTCGACGCGGTGCACTCCCGGATAGTGCGTGCGCGTCGTGAGCTGGTCGAGCGAGATCGATTTCGAAAGCCGCGCCCGCTCGCCCGGCGCGAGCTCGAGCGCGCGCAGCTTGAAGGTTTTCGGCGACGCCTGCCCATTGGCCTTCACGAAGTGGACACGAAGGTCCACGAGGACGCCCTGGCGGGTCCGCCCCGGGTTGTGGACCTCGAAGCCGATCTCCACCCGGCCCCCGATACGCGCGCGCGGCGGCTCGATCGCGACATTCGAGATGGAAACCCGGGCCGCCGCACCGTAGCCGAGCACCTCGAGCGCGCCGGGCTCTGCGCGCTTCACCGCGGAGCGCAAGGCGTGGGCCACGATCCAGCGGCGATGCGGTGCGCCGCCCGCGAGCCACCTGCGAGCCGTTTCGGCGGCGATCGCGGGATGGTCCTTGCCGATGTCGTTCAAATTGTTCGCCACCGAGCGCCGGACGTAGAGCTCGGGATCGTCCTTGAGGCGCTCGAGCAGCTCCAGCACGGGGGTGGGGTCGCGCTGGAAGGCGCGAAGCCGCGGCGCCCACGGCAGCCGCGGCCTCGTGCCCTCGGAAACCAGGCGGCGCACGTGCACGCTCGGATCGGCGGTCCACTCCCGCAGACGGGCGAGCGTGCGGTCGGGTGTCCGCTCGAGGAAAACACGGATGCTGAACTCCGCCGTGAATCGTTGCGTGATCTCGTACTGTGCGCGCATCGATTCCTCGAAATGGCCGAGCCCATGCGCGGCGACGAAGAACGAGTGCGGCAGGTAGAAGAATGGCGCCATGCCGTGGCCGCCGGTCGTGCCCAGCGGCGGGCCGAGGGAACGCACGAGGATGTCGGCGGCCTGCGGGAAGTCCCGCGGCAGGTGCCCGGCCAGGGCCTGCGCGATTGCGCGCGCGCGCGCCATGAGGTCGAGGGGCTCGAACCCACGAAGCGCCGAGCGCACGAAATCCCGCGACGCGAACGGGGGGTGCGCGTCGCGGATCGCCGCGGCGATGCCGCGCACCACCGGCGCGCCGAAACTGTCCACGAGGCGATCGGCCATGGGCCGATTGTGCCGGCTCCGCGCAACTAGTAATAGAATCGTCAGTTCCTAATAAAGGAGGGGACATGGGACCGACGATTCGATTGCTTGGGGGCTTGCTGCTCGCGCTGGCCGGCGTGGCGCAGGCGCAGAACCTTTCCATCGCCACCGGGGGCACCGGCGGCGTCTATTACCCGCTGGGAGGAGGCCTGGGCGCGGTGCTGTCCAAGGCCATCCCGGGCGTGAGCGCGACCGCCGAGGTCACCGGCGGCTCGGTCGCCAACCTGCAGCTGGTCGGCACCGGCAAGCCCTACCTCGCGTTCACGCAGGCCGACGCCGCGATCGACGCGCTGAAGGGCAACGACAAGTTCAAGGGCAAGCCGATCCCGGTGCGCACGCTGGCCGTGCTCTATCCCAACCGCATGCACGTGGTCTCGATCGAGGGCACGGGCGTCACCAAGATCGGCGACATCAAGGGCAAGCGCGTCTCCACCGGCTCCGGCGGCAGCGCGACCGAGGTCTTCGCCTTCCGCGTGATCGAGGCGGCGGGGCTGGACAAGGACCGCGACATGAAGCGCGAGCGGCTGGGCGTTGCCGAATCGGTGGCCGCGCTGAAGGACCGCAAGATCGACGCCTTCTTCTGGGTGGGCGGCCTGCCCACCGCGGCGGTGACCGACCTCGCCAACACCCCGGGCGTGAAGATCAAGATGATCGACATCGCGCACCTGGTCCCGGCGATGACCAAGAAGTACGGCAACGTCTACATCAAGGACGTGATCCCCAAGGAGACCTACAAGGGGATGGAAGCCGACAACCCGCAGGCCACGGTGACCAACCTGCTAGTGGTGCATCGCGACTTCAACGAGGACCTCGCCTACAAGACCGTGAAGGCGGTCTTCGACCATCGCGACGACCTCATCCGCGTGCACAAGGAAGCGACCAACATCAAGCTCGAGAACCAGAAGCAGGAAGCTTCCTCGATCCCGTGGCACCCCGCGGCGATCCGGTACTTCGCCGAGAAGGGCATCAAGCTCAAGTGAAGTGACCCGTCCGCAGCCGGGGCCCCGTCCAGCCTGCTGGCCGGGGCTTTTCATTGAGGGAACGCCGTGAGCGAAGACGTCGCGCGGTTGCACCAGCCGGCCGCCGAGGTGAGCGCCGAGGCCCTTCGGCGCGCCGAGGAGATGATCGAGCGCGAGGAGGGCGCGCACAACCGGCTCACGGGATGGCTCGGCATGCTGGTGGCCGTGGTGACCGTCGGCATGTCGGTCTTCCACCTCTACACGGCCTACGCCATCGTGCGCCCCGAGCACCTGCGCGCGATCCACGTGGCCTTCGTGCTCTTCCTCATCTTCCTCATCTATCCGGTGGCGCGGCGCTACCGCCACCGCGTGATGTGGTGGGACTGGCTGCTCGCCGCCGCCGGCGTCTCCACCACGGTGTACCTCATCATGGGCGGCGACGAGTTCTTCGACCGCTCGATCGTCCCGGAGACCTGGGACATCGTCTTCGGCGTGACGCTGGCGCTCCTCATCCTCGAGGCGATGCGCCGCACCACCGGTTGGATCCTGCCCTTCATCACCGGCTGCTTCCTCGCCTACGCGTTCTTCGGCGCCTACCTGCCGATGCCGTGGACGCACAAGGGCTACGAGATCCCGCGCCTGGTGGGCCACATGTACATGACGCTCGAAGGCATCTACGGCACCGCGATCGCCGTGTCCTCGAGCCTGGTGATCCTCTTCACCATCTTCGGCGCGTTCCTGCAGTTTTCGGGCGCGGGCAAGTTCTACATCGACTTCTCCTTCGCGGCGATGGGCGGCAAGCCCACGAGCGCCGGCCGCACGGTGACGCTCGCCTCGTTCCTGCTGGGGGGGCCCTCCGGCTCCGGCGTGGCGACCACGGTGACGCTCGGCGCGGTCGCCGCGCCCATGCTCGCCAAGGTGGGCTACAGCAAGAACGAGGCGGGCGGCCTGCTCGCCGCCGGGGGGCTGGGCGCCATCATCTCGCCGCCGGTCCTGGGAGCGGCCGCCTTCCTCATCGCCGAGTTCCTCAAGATCTCGTATCTGGACGTGGTGCTCATGGCCACGATCCCGACGTGCCTGTACTACATGGCTCTCTTCATCATGGTCGAGCTCGACGTGCGCAAGTTCGGCATGAAGGACGTGGTGTTCGAGAACGTGGAGTCGGCCTGGAGCCTCGCGCGCAAGTACTGGTACCACTTCCTGTCGCTGGTCTCGATCGTGATCTTCATGCTGTTCGGCTTCTCCCCGGAGCTGTCGGTGTTCTGGGCCACGGTGGTCGCGCTCGCCACGAGCTTCTTCCGGCGCGACACCGCGCTCATCCCGCGGGAGGTCTTCACGCGCCGGGCGCCGTTCTGGCGTGGCCTGGGCACCTCGGGACTGGTGAAGGCCCTCGACGGCGGCGCGCGGGCGGTGCTGAACGTGGCGGCGACCTGCGCCGGGGCGGGGCTCATCGTGGGCGTGGTGACCCTCACCGGCCTGGGCCTCAAGTTCAGCTCGATCGTCATCGCCTATGCCGGCAACTCGCTGCTGCTCACGGCGATCTACACCGCGCTCATCGTCTGGATCGTGGGCCTGGCGGTGCCCGTCACGGCGAGCTACATCATCTGCGCGGTGATCGCTGCTCCCGCCCTCATCGCGCTCGACGTGCCCGAGTTCGCCGCGCACATGTTCGTCTTCTACTACGCGGTGCTTTCCGAAGTTTCCCCGCCGACGGCCCTGTCGCCCTTCGCGGCCGCGGCGATCACCGGCGGCGATCCCTACAAGACCACGCTGCAGTGCTGGAAATACACCACTCCCGCCTTCCTGGTGCCCTTCATGTTCGTGCTCGACCCCAGCGGCCAGGGCCTGCTGCTCACCGGCTCGATCAAGACGCTCGCGACCGCGGACTGGGGCTCGATCGCGCTCGTGACCTTCACCGCGGCCGTGGGCATCATCTCGCTCGCCGGCGGCTTCCAGGGCTGGCTGCTCAAGAAGACCCTCGTCATCGAGCGCTGGGTGCTCATCGTCGCCGGGGTGATGCTGGTCTACCCGAAGGCGACCTTCGATGCATTGGGCTTCGCCCTCGTGGTGGTGGTCATCGTGATGCAGCTGATGAGGCGCGGAGTGAGCGCCCCCGAGCCCGGCCGCCGCGGCCCCTGAGCGGCACCCCGTAGAATCGGCCGATCCAAGGCACGAAGGACTCCCACGAAAATGGCACAGGTGATCGGCGTACCGCGGGAAATCTTCCCCGGCGAAAAGCGTGTCGCGACCGTTCCCGAGGTCGTGCCCAGGCTGGCCAAGCTGGGCTTCCGCGTGCTGGTGCAGGCCGGGGCCGGCGAGGCGGCGAGCATCGGCGACGACGCCTATGCCGCAGCGGGCGCCACCGTGGTGCCGGACGCACAAGCCATCTGGTCGCAGGCGGACGTCGTGTTCAAGGTGCGCGCGCCGGCGCCGGCGGAGGTCGCCGCCCTGCGCGCGGGCCAGGTGCTCGTGAGCTTCCTGTGGCCGGCGCAGAACCCGCAACTGCTTCAGGACCTGGCGGCGAAGAAGGTGACCGTGCTCGCGATGGACAGCGTGCCGCGCATCTCGCGCGCGCAAAAGCTCGACGCGCTCTCCTCCATGGCCAACATCGCCGGCTACCGCGCCATCATCGAGGCCGCGCACCACTTCGGGCGCTTCTTCACCGGGCAGGTCACCGCCGCCGGCAAGGTGCCGCCGGCGAAGGTCTTCGTGATCGGCGCCGGCGTGGCCGGGCTCGCCGCCATCGGCGCGGCGTCCGGCCTGGGCGCCATCGTTCGCGCCAACGACACGCGTCCCGAGGTCGCCGACCAGATCCGCTCGCTCGGCGGCGAGTTCGTGCCCGTCGACTACGTCGAGGAAGGCACCGGCGTGGGCGGCTACGCCCGCGTCATGAGCGAGGGCTACCAGAAGGCGCAGCGCGAGGTGTTCGCGCAGCAGGCGCGCGAAGTGGACATCATCGTGACCACCGCGCTCATTCCCGGCAAGCCCGCGCCCAGGCTCATCACCGCCGACATGGTGCGGTCGATGAAGCCCGGCAGCGTGATCGTGGACCTTGCGGCCGAGCAGGGGGGCAACTGCGAGCTCACCGTCCCGGGCGAGGTGGCGGTGCGCGAAGGCGTGACCATCATCGGCTATACCGACCTGCCCAGCCGGCTCGCGGCTCAATCGAGCACGCTGTACGCGACCAACCTCTTCCGCCTCGCCGAGGAGCTCGCCAAGGCGAAGGACGGCGTGGTGAACGTCAACATGGACGACGAGGTGCTGCGCGGCACCACGGTCATCAAGGACGGCGAAGTCACCTGGCCCCCGCCACCGCCGCGGCTTTCCGCCGCGCCCGCGCCATCGGCGTCGGCCAACGCGCCGGGCGTTCCGAGCGAGAAGAAGGCGCATGGCCATGCCGCGGGGGCGCCGCTTTCGCGCGGCGCGCTCGCGCTGCTCTTCGCCGTGGCGGCTTTGCTCTTCGGGCTCATCGGAGCGTACGCGCCACCCGCATTCCTCGGCCACTTCACCGTTTTCGTGCTCGCCTGCTTCGTGGGCTACATGGTGGTCTGGAACGTGACGCCCGCGCTGCACACGCCGCTCATGAGCGTGACCAACGCCATCAGCAGCATCATCGTCATCGGCGCGCTGGTGCAGATCGCCCCGCCCATCGCCCCCGGGGGAGCGGACCGGCCCGATGACGTGATCCGCTGGCTCGCCACCGTCGGCATAGCGCTGAGCGCCATCAACATGTTCGGCGGCTTCGCGGTGACGCAGCGCATGTTGTCGATGTTCCGCAAGTAGGAGACGGCACATGTCCGCAGGCCTCGCCACCGTCGCCTACATCGCCGCGATCATCCTCTTCATCCTGAGCCTCGGCGGCCTGTCGCATCCGGAGACCTCGCGCCGGGGCAACCTCTACGGCATCCTCGGCATGGCGATCGCCGTGGGGGCGACCGTCCTGGGGCCGCGCGTGAGTGCCACGGGCCTCGCCTGGATCGCGGCCGCGCTCGTGGTGGGCGGCGGGGTCGGCCTGTACCTCGCGCGCACCGTGCGCATGACGCAGATGCCGGAGCTGGTGGCCTTCATGCACAGTCTCGTGGGCCTCGTCGCCGTGCTCGTGGGTTATGCGAGCTATGTCGATCCAGGCGCCACCGGCGGGATGTCGCGCGCGGAAGTGGCGATCCACCACGTCGAGGTCTATGTCGGCGTGCTGATCGGCGCGGTCACCTTGTCGGGCTCGGTCATCGCCTTCGGCAAGCTGTCGGCGCGCATCTCGGGAAAGCCGCTGCTCTTGCCCTCGCGCCACCTGCTCAACCTGGCCGCGCTCGTGGTGGTGATCGGCCTGGGCTACGCGTTCCTGCGCGCATCCTCGCTGCAGGAGGGAATGATCCCGCTCTTCCTCATGACGCTCATCGCGCTCGCCTTCGGGGTGCACATGGTGATGGCCATCGGCGGCGCCGACATGCCGGTGGTGGTCTCGATGCTCAACAGCTATTCGGGCTGGGCCGCGGCGGCCACGGGCTTCATGCTTTCCAACGACCTGCTGATCGTGACCGGCGCGTTGGTCGGATCGAGCGGCGCGATCCTCTCGTACATCATGTGCCGCGCGATGAACCGCAAGTTCCTGAGCGTGATCGCCGGCGGCTTCGGTGGCGATGCCGCGCCGGCGGCATCTGCCGCCGCGGCCCAGCCCGCAGGCGAAGTCGTCCCGGTGAGCGCGCCGGAAGCGGCCGAGCTGCTGCGCGAGGCGAAGAGCGTGATCATCGTCCCGGGCTACGGAATGGCGGTCGCTCAGGCGCAGCACACCGTTTTCGAGATCACGCGGCGGCTGCGCGAGCTGGGCAAGACGGTGCGCTTCGGCATCCACCCCGTGGCCGGCCGCATGCCGGGCCACATGAACGTGCTGCTCGCCGAGGCCAAGGTCCCGTATGACATCGTGCTCGAGATGGACGAGATCAACGAGGACTTTCCCGAGACCGACGTCGCGATGGTCATCGGCGCCAACGACATCGTCAACCCGAGCGCGCAGGACGATCCCTCGAGCCCGATCGCCGGCATGCCGGTGCTGGAGGTGTGGAAGGCGCGCACCTCGATCGTGATGAAGCGCAGCATGGCCTCGGGCTACGCCGGGGTGGACAATCCGCTCTTCTACAAGGACAACAACCGCATGCTCTTCGGCGACGCGAAGAAGATGCTGGACGAGGTGCTTTCGGCCCTGCGGGGTTGAAGCGCCCCGCGGCGGCGCTAGAACTTGACGGGGCCCTTGACCGTCTCGGCCTTCGGCCACACGTAGTAGGTCACCCAGCTCGCCTTGTCGGTCGTGCACTGCACGACGTATTCGGGCAGCCCCCCGGCGCGCTGGCGATACCGGTACTGGGCGCAGGCCGGTGTCTTGTTCTTGGCAAGGGCTCCCGTGATCTCGGCGTTCGCCGCCTCCTTCCAGGCGCCCGGATGGGTCTGCGCGAACGCCGCCGGCAACGAGCCGTCGTCGACGCCCTTCTGCTTGGAGGTCCCTTCCATCAGGCGCTGCTCGGCCTCGCGGCTCTTCTTCTGCGCATCCGCCCTCGCCTTGAGCTCGTCCTGGTACGCCTTGTCGCGCTCGCGGGCCTTCTGGATCGACTCCTCCTTGCGGCGTGCTTCCTCCGCCTTCTTGCGCTGCGCCTCGGCCTCGAGCTTCTCGCGCTCCTTCCTGCGCGCCTCGGCCGCCTCGGCGCTCTCGCCGCATTTCTCCTGCTGGAACACCACTCCGCCTTTTCCGTCCGGGCACTTGTTCAGCTTCTGCCCAAAAGCGACAGGAACTGACGCGATCAGGCCCACCGCAAGTCCGAGCTGCACATACCGAGCGCGCATCGTTCATCACTCCTTTTGTGACGCGAAGCATGCCGCGTGCCGCCCATGCGAAGCAAGGGTTACCGGCCGTGGCACGATTTTTTCATTAGGCCTCTGGCACGGAGGATGGCTATGAAAACGGACCGCGGCTTCACCCTGATCGAGTTGATGGTCGTCGTGGCCATCATCGGCATCCTGGCGGCGATCGCCCTGCCCGCGTACCAGCAGTTCACCATCCGGTCCAAGGCGGTCGAGCTGGTCAACATGGCCGGCACCTGCAAGACGTCGGTCGCCGAGTACTACCAGACGAGGTCGGCCATGCCGGCGACCACCGCGGACGCGGGCTGCTTCACCACGGGCACGGCCAACGCGAAGGCCCCGACCATCGACAACGGGCTGATCCAGGTCCAGGCCGCGGGCGGCCTGCACACGCAGCTCACCGGCATCGGCACGGGGACGCTGCTCGTGTTCACGCCCATGTGCGGCGCCCCGGCGACGCCCGCATGCGTGGGCGCCACGATCGCGGCGTGGGATTGCAAGCTCAACTCGACGATCGATGGCCGCTACCTGCCGGCCGAGTGCCGCTGAGTGCCTATAGCTGCAGGTGCCGGGCCGACTGGAATCCCAGCAGCGGCGCGTCCATCCCCTTGCCGAAGCCGAGCACCTTGAAGAGCTCGCCCATCTCCGCGGGGTTGATCAGCCGGTAGACGGCGCTCGTGCCCTTCATGCGTGAAAGCGTCGCGGTCGGATCCCCGGCCGAGACCAGCACCGCGAGGCCGCACGAGATGAGGAAATAGGCCTGCGTCGTGAACCCGTAGACGTCGGCGCCGCCGGACTCCGCGGCACGCGCCATGGCGGAGAAATCCACGTGCGCGGTGATGTCCTGCAAGCCTGGCAGGAAGAACGGGTCGTTGTGGAAGCGGTGGCGATAATGGCAGCGCAGCGTGCCCATCGACCGTTGCGGGTGGTAGAACTCGCGCTCGGGAAAGCCGTAATCGATGAAGATGGCCACGCCGCGATCCAGCGTGGAGGCGATGGTGCGCACCAGGCCCTCGGCCGCGAGGCCGACTTCCGAGAGGTAGTCGTAGTCGCCGGGCGGGAACGCGGTCTCGCCGCGACGCTTGAGCGGCCCATCGGGCAAGGGCTGGTCGTCCCAGGCGAAGCCCGCCTCGGTGAGCACGACCCCGCGCTCCAGGACCTCCCCGTGCGTGCGATGCAGAAGCGAGCACGGCACGACGTCGAGCACCTCGTTGGCGATGACGAAGCCCGTGATCGTCGCGGGCAGCTCGTCGATCCACTCGAAGCGCGCGATGTCCTCGGGGAAACGTTGGGCCAGCCGCTCGCGCTGGCGCTGGCGCAGGTCCGGGCTCACTTCGAGCATGAGGTAGCGCCGCGGCAGCTGGCCCAGCGTCTTCAGCTCGCCGAAGAGGTCCGCCGCCAGAGCGCCAGAGCCCGGGCCCAGCTCAAGCACGTCGCCGCCCACGGCCGCAAGCACCTGTGCCGCCTGCAGGGCGAGGCAGCGGCCGAACATCGGGGAGACCTCGGGCGCGGTGACGAAGTCGCCTTCCGGGCCGAACTTGCGCGCGCCCGCCGCGTAGTAGCCCATGCCCGGCGCGTAGAGGGCGAGCTCCATGTAGCGCGAGAACGGGATCCAGTCGCCCTCGTCGCAGATCACGCCCGCGATGTGCTCGGCGAGTTGCGCCGAGTGCGCCGCGGCTTCGGGTGGCGGTGCGGGAAGTGCGGTTTCGGCGGGCGCCATGGAGCGTTCGGCTACACTTTGCATTCGTGTTTTCTCGCGGGCGGCCGACTATAACATGCACGATCGTGCGGTCCTGATCACCGGCGCCGCACGGCGCATCGGCGCGGCGATCGCGCGGCGCCTGCATGCGAGCGGTTGCCGCGTGGTGCTGCATTGCCATCGCTCGCGCGGGGATGCCGACCGCCTCGCCGACGCCTTGAACGCCGACCGCGGCGATTCGTGTGCGGTGCTGCAGTGCGACCTGCTCGACCGCGACCAGCTCGAGCGCCTGGTCGAGGATGCCGCCGCGGCCTTCGGGCGCCTCGATGCCCTGGTCAACAACGCCTCGTCGTTCTATCCGACGCCGCTCGGGCGCATCGAGGCGAGCGACTGGGACGAGCTCATCGGCAGCAACCTGCGCGCGCCGCTTTTCCTGTCGCAGGCAGCCGCCACGCACCTGCGCGCCGCACGCGGCGCGATCGTGAACCTGGTGGACATCCATTCCGAGCGGCCGCTGAAGGACTTCGTGGTGTACTCGGTGGCCAAGGCGGCGCTGGCGGGCCTCACGCGCTCGCTCGCGCTGGAGCTCGGTCCGGAGGTGCGCGTGAACGGCGTCTCACCGGGTGCGATCCTCTGGCCCGACGGCGACGAGCACTTCGCGCCCTCGGAGCGCCAACGCATCCTCGAGCAGACGCCGCTCAAGCGCATCGGCAGCCCGGAGGACGTGGCGGGGGCGGTAAAATACCTGCTCCTCGACGCGCCCTTCGTGAGCGGCCAGATCATCGCCGTGGATGGAGGCCGCGGCATCCATTTATGAACTCGCGCAAATCTGACTTCGAGAACGCCAAGCTCGCCAAGCGCCTGCGCCGGCAGGTCGGGCAGGCGATCGCCGAGTACTCGATGATCGAGGCGGGCGACAAGGTGATGGCATGCCTGTCCGGCGGCAAGGACAGCTACGCGATGCTCGACGTGCTCCTGCGCCTGCGCGAGAAATCGCCGCATCCCTTCGAGATCGTGGCGGTGAACCTCGACCAGCGCCACCCGGGCTTCCCCGAGCACGTCCTGCCGGATTATTTGCGATCGGTCGGCGTGCCCTTCCGCATCGAAGTGCAGGACACGTACAGCGTGGTGAAGCGCGTGATCCCGGAAGGCAAGACGATGTGCGGGCTTTGCTCGCGCCTGCGCCGCGGCGTGCTCTACCGCGTCGCGAGCGAGCTGGGCGCCACCAAGATCGCGCTCGGCCACCACCGCGGCGACATCCTCGAGACCTTCTTCCTCAACCTCTTCCACGGCGGCAAGCTGAAGACGATGCCGCCCAAGCTCGTTTCCGACGACGGCAGGCACATCGTGATCCGCCCGCTCGCCTACGTGGAGGAGGCCGACCTCGAGGCCTATGCCGAGCTTCGCGCCTTCCCGATCATTCCCTGCGACCTGTGCGGCTCCCAGGACCAGCTCCAGAGGCAGCAGGTGAAGGCGATGCTGCGCGAATGGGACAGGGCCCATCCCGGCCGCCTCGACTCGATCTTCGGCGCGCTCACCAACGCGGCGCCTTCGCACCTGCTCGATCGATCGCTCTTCGACTTCGCGGGCCTCGCCGCGACCGGCGAGGCGCGGCCCGCGCCCATCGAGCTCGTGAAGCGCCGGCCCGCGTCGTAGGTCAGCGCGGGCCGACCACCTCCCGGTAGCGCCCCTCGAGCCGCGGGTTGCCGGCATAGCGTTCCACGGTCGGCAGGAACCTCTCGAGCTCTGCCATCCGCTCGGCAGCGGGGGGGTGCGTGCTGAAGACGGAGGCCGCGTCGGCATCACCCCTGTATTGCGCCAGCATCTGCAACGCGGCGACGAGGCCGTAGGGATCGTAGCCGCTGCGCGTGGCGATCACGATGGCGAGCTGGTCGGCCTCGTGCTCCATCGACCGATCGAGCGGGCGCAGAAAGAAGCCGTCCTTGATCAGGTCCACCACGACGCCCGAAGCCCAGCTTCGCGCCTGCTGCGCGAGCGCGCCGCCGCCGCGCCGCGAGATCGCCTCCGAGGCTACGTCCTTGCCGAGCGAGGCCCAGAAGCTGCCGCTCGCGCTCGACTGCAGCGCCATCACCTGGTGCCGCTTCACGACGTGCGCGATCTCGTGGGCCAGAACGCCGGCCAGCTCCGATTCGCTCGCAAGGCGCTTCATCAGCCCGTTGGATACGACGATCGACCCGCCGGGCAGGGCGAAGGCGTTGATGGTCTCGGTATCCAGCACCCCGAAGCTCCAGGGCAGGTCGGGCCGCTCGCTGTGCAGCGCGAGCCAGCGCCCGACGCGGTTCACGTAACGCTGCAGGTTCTCGTCGCGATGCAGCGGCGAGGCACCCAGGAAGGAGGCCGTGGCCGCCTCGCCCAGCGCGATCTCCTGCTCCTGCGTGAGCTCCCGGGAAGCTTCGGTGCCCTTCACCACGCGCTTGCCGATGTCCAGCGCCTTGCCGATGTCGATGCCGCCGAACTGCGCCTGCGCCGGCAACGCGAGCGCGAGAAGCGCCAGCCATGCGACGCGTCTCATCGCCCGCTCCCTTCGGGCGCGTCGATGCGCGCTTCCTGCAGGCGGCCCTCGCGCGCGAACCGCTCGGCCGTGGCCTTGTCGGCCCGATACGAATGCATCCGGGCCACCGCGGCGTGGTCCGGCGCCGCGTTCTTCAGCTCCTCGGGCGAAAGCCCGCGCACGCCGGTGGTGGCCACCGTGGATCCTTTCGAAGTCTCGCGCCCGAAGCCGAGCGCCGAAGTCACCGTGCCCAGGCCGCCTCCCGATGATGTGGCGGCCTGCGCAACGGCGGGGAAACGCAGGTGGAAAACCCGCACCCACCCCTGCTGCCCGCCGGCTTCGACGCGCGTCCAGCCGCCGGCGCGCTCGAGCACGCGCACCGAAGTGCCCTCGGCGAGGCTCGCGAGGGTGCGCGCATCGGCCGCGCCGCGATCCTTCAGCTCGGTGGCGCGATTGGCGAAGGCCTGCTCCTGCGCGAGCGCCGGGGCGGCGAACGCAAGCAGCAACAATGCGACGGCGATCCTCATGGGCGGATCATGAGCCAGGCGAGCCCCAGCAGCAGGCCCATGCTGGCCACGTCGGTAGCCGTCGTCACGAAGATGCTGGAGGCCGTCGCCGGATCGAACTTCATGCGCTTCAGCAGCAGCGGCACGACCGCGCCTGACACGCCGCTGATGGCGCAGCTGCCGATCATCGCCAGCGTGACCACCAGGCCGAGCATCAAGGCGTGCGGGGAGTCCTGCGAGACGGCGAGCAGGTACATGGCGATGCCGCAGAGCAGGCCGGTGACGACGCCGTTGGCCACCCCGAGCAGGGCTTCCTTGGTGACGAGCTGCTTGCCGCCCCCGGGCTTGATGTCGCCCAGGGTGATGCCGCGCACCGTCACGGCGAGCGCCTGGCAGCCCGTGTTGCCCGACTGGCCCGCGAGCACAGGCAGGAAGGTGGCGAGGATGACCAGCTTGTCGAGGGTGCCCTGGAAGATCGCCACCACGGCGCCGGCGGTGAAGGCCGTCACAAGGTTCACCAGCAGCCATGGATTGCGGAACTTGAAGCTCTGGCCGATCGGGGTGGCGATGCGCTCTTCCTTCTCCACGCCGACCATCGCGCCCGCCTGCGCGGTGATCTCGAAGGCCTCGAGCTCGAAAAGCGCGGCGCCTCGCACCAGCCCCACGAGCCGGCCGTCGCGGTCGGTGACCGGATACTGCGGAAAGTGCCGGTTCACGGTGAGCTTCATCGCATCGGGCAGGGGCAGGTCGGGCGCCAGGGTGAAGGGCGCGACGAGCATCACTTCCTCGAGCCGCTGCGCGCGCTCGTTGAACAGGAGGTCGCGCATGGTGACGAGTCCCAGCAGCTTGCCGGCCTCGTCGACCACGTAGAGGTAGGTCACCAACGCGGTGCGTACCTTCGGACGCAGCGCCTCGATCGCTTCGCCCACGGTCATCGACGGCTGGAACACGGCGATCGGCGCCTCCATCATCTGGCCGATGGTGCCCTTGGGATATTCGGTGTTGCGCTTCCACTGCTCTGCCACCTCGGCCGGCGCGGAGGAGGCGATGAGCCGCCGCGCCCCGGTTTCCATCTCGGCGAGGATCGATTGCACGAAGGCGGGGTTGAGCACGCCCAGGGTCTCGGCCGCCTCTCCCGGCTGCATGCGCTCGAGCACCGCCGCGGCCTCGTTCGGCGGAAGCGCCTTCACCTGCGCGGCGGAGGCCTGGCGTTCGTTGAGTGCAGTGGTCGGCACGGCGGCTCCTCGGGAACTCGTCGGCCGATTGTAGCCGCGCCATGAGCCCGCTTCCTAATGCCGTGCGCCTACAGGCCCAGCCGCTGCCAGATGGTCGAGGTGGGCCCGGCCTGGTTCATGGTGTAGAAGTGCAGGCCCGGCGCGCCGCCGGCGAGGAGCCGGTCGCAAAGCTCGGTCACCACGTCGAGGCCGAAGGCCTTGATCGAGGCGCTGTCGTCGCCGAAACCCTCGAGCTTGAGGCGCATCCAGCGCGGGATCTCGGCGCCGCATGCATCGGAGAAGCGCGCGAGCTGGGAGAAGTTGTTGATCGGCATGATTCCCGGGACGATCGGCACGCCGATGCCCAAGGCCTGCGCCTGCTCGACGAAATGGAAGTAGGAATCGGCGTTGTAGAAGTACTGCGTGATGGCGCCGTCCGCGCCCGCGTCGATCTTCGCCTTGAAGGCGGCCAGGTCCTGTTGCGGCCGTCGCGCCTGGGGATGGTATTCGGGATAAGCGGCGACCTCGACGTGGAACCAGTCGCCGGTGCGCTCCCGGATGAAGGCCACCAGCTCCGAGGCGTAGCGGAACTCTCCCGACGAGGCGAGGCCCGAGGGCAGGTCGCCGCGCAGCGCCACCACGTGGCGGATGCCGGCCGCGCGGTACTGATCGATCACCTCGGCCAGCTCCTCGCGCGAAGACGCGACGCAGGACAGGTGCGGCGCGGCCGCGAAGCCGTCGTCGCGGATCTGCGTCACCGTCCGCAGCGTCCCCTCCCGCGTCGAGCCGCCGGCGCCGTAGGTGACGGAGAAAAATGCGGGATCGAGCTGCCCCAGCTGTTGCGTCGTGGCGCGAAGCCGCGCCGCGCCCTCCTCGGTCTTCGGCGGGAAGAACTCGAAGCTGTAGAGGCGCTCGCGCGCCGTGCTCGGCATATTCAGGGCCTCGCGCCGATGCGCTCGAGGAACCGCTCGACCTGCGGCGACCACTCGTCCATGGCGGTGGCGAAATAGCCATGCCCGTCGAGGCCCGTCGCCGGCGCGGCGACGAACTGCGCCGTGCCCCCGGAGGCCACGAACGCCGCGTGCATGCGCCGCGCAAGCCCGGGGCCGAAGAAGCGATCGTTCGCGCTGTAGATCCAGAGCTGCGGCACGCTCGAGCCGCGGCCGTATCGCGCCATGGCCGAAACGAGCTGCTCCTCGCCGCATACCTGGTCGGGGCCCGTGGAACCACGCCCGCCGGCGAAGTTCACCACGCCGGCGAGCCCCTCGAAGCGGCCCGAGGCGGCGGCGATGGAGCCAAAGCCGCCGGCCGACTGGCCGGCGAGCACGATGCGGGTCGCATCGACCCACCGCTCGCCGCGCACCGCGTCGACCGCGGCGCGCAGGTCGCGCGCCGTCTCGAGGCCGGCGGCGTGGTAGTCGGGGCTGTCGCAGCGGCCGTACGCCTCGGCCCAGCGCCCGCCGCTTTCGCCATAGCCGCGGCGCGTCGGCACCAGCACCGCGAAACCCATCGCCACGAAGCGCGCGCTTTGCGCGGCCATGCGTTGCCGGCCCTGCGCGCGGCGATCGGCCGCCGAACGCGGGCTGCCATGGGACAGCACGAGCAGCGGAAAGGGACCCTCGCCAGCCGGCCGGAAGACCGTGACGTCGATGTAGGCCTGCTCGACGCCGGACACCACCGGCACCTTCAGCACCGACTCGTGGAAGCGCGCCGCCCACGCCTGCGGCATCGCAAGCGCGAGCAGCGTGATGGCCAGCGCCCTCAGGGCGCGCCCCACCCCCCGTCCCCCACCCCTAGTAACGGTAATGGTCCGGCTTGAAGGGGCCTTCCTTCGCGACACCGATGTATTTCGCCTGGTCGTCGCGCAGCTCCGTGAGCCTGGCATTCAGCTTCGCGAGCTGCAGGCGCGCCACCTTCTCGTCGAGGTGCTTGGGCAGCACGTAGACGCCGATGGGGTACTTCGCGTTGTTGGTGAAGAGCTCGATCTGCGCGATCACCTGGTTGGCGAACGAGCTGCTCATCACGTACGACGGGTGGCCCGTGCCGCAGCCGAGGTTCACCAGCCTGCCTTCGGCCAGCACGATGATGCGCTTGCCATCGGGGAAGATCACGTGATCGACCTGGGGCTTGATGTTCTCCCACTCGTACTGCTCGAGCGAGGCCATGTCGATCTCGTTGTCGAAGTGGCCGATGTTGCACACGATGGCGTTGTTCTTCATCGCCTTCATGTGCTCGTGCGTGATGACGTGGAAGTTGCCGGTCGCGGTGACGAAGATGTCGGCCTGGCTGGCGGCCTCGTCCATGGTCACGACGCGATAACCTTCCATCGCCGCCTGCAACGCGCAGATCGGATCGATCTCGGTGACCCAAACCTGGGCGGAGAGCGCGCGCAGCGCCTGCGCCGAGCCCTTGCCCACGTCTCCGTAGCCGGCCACGACCGCGATCTTGCCCGCGACCATCACGTCGGTGGCGCGCTTGATGCCGTCGACGAGCGACTCGCGGCAACCGTACAGGTTGTCGAACTTGCTCTTGGTGACCGAGTCGTTCACGTTGATCGCCGGGAACTTGAGCGAGCCGTCCTTGGCCATCTGGTAAAGCCGCTTCACGCCCGTGGTCGTCTCCTCGGTCACGCCCTTCACGGCGGCGAGGCGCTTGGAGTACCACTGCGGGTCCTTCGCGAGCGTCTTGCGGATCGAGGCGAAGAGGTACTGCTCTTCCTCGCTCGAATGCTTCTGGATGCAGCCCGCGTCCTTCTCGGCGCGTGCGCCCAGGTGCAGCAGCAACGTGGCGTCACCGCCATCGTCGAGGATCATGTTGGCGTACTTGGGCCTGCCCTCGGGATCGTTGCCCCACTCGAAGATGCGATGGGTGAAGTCCCAGTACTCCTCGAGCGACTCGCCCTTGTAGGCGAACACGGGAACGCCGGTGGCGGCGATGGCGGCCGCCGCATGGTCCTGGGTCGAGAAGATGTTGCAGGAGGCCCAGCGAATTTCGGCGCCGAGCGTCTCGAGCGTCTCGATCAGCACCGCGGTCTGGATCGTCATGTGCAGCGAGCCGGTGATGCGCGCCCCGGCGAGGGGGCGCGAGGCGGCATATTCCTCGCGGATCGCCATGAGGCCGGGCATCTCGGTCTCGGCGATCTGGATCTCCTTGCGGCCCCAGGCGGCGAGGGCCAGGTCGGCGACGCGGAAGTCGGTGAAATTCTCGGGCTTGATGCGGGCGTTCATCGTGGTCCTTTCCAGGTAGGCGCTTTCGCCGCGGGGAGTCGGTCCGCCCGTCTCCCCGTGGCTGGGCACGGTTCAACGAGCGCCGTTTTCGAAGGTGCCGGAACGCGCTGGCACCCGATCGGGGTCCGAGCCTGGCGGGGGCGGCGGACACCGACGAAATCGGTGTCGCGAGTGGAAGGGCCGCCTCCGTTGCAACGCTCCTCGGAACCGCCGTCATTGTAGCCGATTCCACGCGCGCGCCTGTCGCGAATGCGTTGGCTGCGCACGCCTTTTCTCCTACGCGGAGCGCTGCGCTACAAGTGAAAACCGGGCATTCGGCACGGCAAGGCTAGAATCCGCCGCAAATGAAGAAAAAACACCTGCTCGTCGGCTCGAAGGGCTGCGGCTCGGCCATCGTCGAATGCGCCTTCGCCGTTGCGGGCATCGGCTTCGACTACGAGGAAGTCGATTACGGGGCGGGCAGCGCGACCCGCGCGCGCCTGGTGGAGCTCAATCCCCTGGCGCAAGTGCCGGCGCTCGTCCTGCCCGGTGGCGAGGTGATGACCGAAAGCCTGGCGATGGTGCAGCACCTCCACGACCTCGCGCCCAAGGCGGGGCTGCTGCCGGCGCCGGGCGACCCGGCTCGTACCGGGTACCTACGCTGGTCGACTTTCCTGGTCGCGGCGATCTATCCCACGTTCACCTATGGCGACGAGCCGGCGAAGTGGGTGGAAGAGCCCAGGGGCGCCAAGCAGCTTCGCGAGAGCACCGACCGGCACCGCCTCGCGTTGTGGCAGCGCCTGGAGGAAGCGGCGCGAGCGCCGTGGTTCCTGGGCGAGTCCTTCAGCGCCATCGACCTCTACCTCGCCGTGATGACGCACTGGCGCCCGGGACGCAAGTGGTTCGCGGCGAACACCCCGGCCCTGCACGCGATCGCCGAAAAGACATCGGCCACCCCCGGGGTGGCCGATGTGATCCGCAGGAACTTCGCCTAGGCGCTAGGCCGTCACAGGCTTCTTCGCCTCGCCCTTGAGACCCGCCGCGTCGCGCAGGATCGCGACCTTGTCGGTCTGCTCCCAGGAGAACTCGGGCTCCTCGCGGCCGAAGTGGCCGTAGGCAGCGGTCCTGGCGTAGATCGGGCGCAGCAGGTCGAGCATCTTCACGATGCCCCTCGGCCGCAGGTCGAAATGCTCCTGCACCAGCTTGGCGATCTTCTCGTCGGGAATCGCGCCGGTGCCTTCGGTGTACACGGTCACGTTGATCGGGCGTGCGACGCCGATGGCATAGCTCACCTGGATCTGGCACTGCTTCGCGAGTCCCGCCGCGACCACGTTCTTGGCCACGTAGCGCGCTGCGTACGCGGCCGACCGGTCGACCTTCGAGGGGTCCTTGCCGGAGAACGCGCCGCCGCCGTGCGGGCACGCCCCGCCGTAGGTGTCGACGATGATCTTGCGGCCCGTGAGGCCGCAGTCGCCCTGGGGACCGCCCACCACGAAGCGCCCGGTGGGATTCACCAGGAACTTCACGTTCTTCATGAATTCCTTCGGCAGCACCGGCTTGATGATCATCTCGATCACGGCGTCGATGGCTTCCTTCTTCATCATCTTGCCGTCGGACATCTCCGGGGCATGCTGCGTCGACAGGACCACGGTATCGATCTCCGCGGGCTTGCCGTCCACGTAGCGGAAGGTGACCTGGCTCTTCGCGTCGGGGCGCAGCCACGGCAGCCGGCCGTCCTTGCGCAGCATGGCCTGGCGCTCGACGAGGCGGTGCGAGTAGTGGATCGGCGCGGGCATGAGCACGGGAGTCTCGTCGCAGGCGTAGCCGAACATGAGGCCCTGGTCGCCGGCGCCCTGGTTGAGGGGATCGTCCTGGGCCTGGTCGACGCCCTGCGCGATGTCCGGGCTCTGCTTGTCGTAGCAGACCATCACGGCGCAACCGCGATAATCGATGCCGAAATCGGTGTTGTCGTAGCCGATGCGCTTGATCGTGTCACGGGCCACGCCGATGTAGTCGACCTGCGCGTTGGTGGTGATCTCGCCGGCCATGACGACGAGGCCGGTGTTGCACAGCGTCTCCGCGGCGACTCGGGACTTGGGATCCTGGGCTAGAATCGCGTCGAGGACCGCATCGGAAATCTGGTCGGACACCTTGTCGGGGTGGCCTTCCGAGACCGATTCCGACGTGAACAAGAACTCGCTTTTCATTGCAGTCTCCCGGGTCGAAGCCCGACAGTTTATCAAAGAAGCCCGGGTTTTCCGCCTTGAAAATCCTCTTTCGCGTGCTTGCGCGGCTGCCCCTCGGGGCCAACCAGGCCCTGGGCGCCGTAGCCGGCCTCCTGGTGTACCTCCTTTCGCCGCGATACCGCGGGCGCCTGCGCGCCAACCTCGCCGCGAGCGGGCTTTGCGGCGAGCCGCGCGACCTGGGGCGCCTTGCGCGCGCGAACGCCGCCGAAATCGGCAAGGGCGTTACCGAGCTCGCCTGGGCCCTGATGCGCTCGGACAAAGCGGTCGCCAGGGTGCGCGGACGCTCCGGCTGGGAGGCGGTCGAGCGCCTGCGCGAGGCGGGGCGGCCGATCGTGTTCGTCACTCCGCACCTCGGTTCCTACGACGTCGCCGGGCGTTATCTCTGGCAACAGGGGCTCGACATCCTCGCGATGTACCGGCCGCACAAGATTTTCTGGATCGACCAGGTGCTGCGCGAGGGGCGCAACCGTGGCGCCGCGCCCGACGGCACCAACGTGGCGCCCGCCACGATGGCCGGGGTGCGCATGGTGCTCAAGCACCTTCGCCGCGGCGGATGCACCGTAGTCCTTCCGGACCAGGTGCCGGGCTTGGGGGAGGGCGAGTGGGTCGATTTCTTCGGGCGGCCCGCGTACACCATGACGCTGCTGGGCCGCCTGCAGCAGGCCACCGGAGCGGCGATCGTCTTCTGCTTCGCGGAGCGGCTGCCGCGTGGCGAGGGGTGGTACCTGCATGCCGAGGAGCTGGCGCAGCCGCTGCCCGCGGACCGGCGCGAGGCCGCCCGGACGGTCAATGCCTTCGTAGAAGCGCTCGTGCGCCGTTGTCCCGCGCAGTATCTCTGGGGCTACAACCGCTACAAGCGCCCGGCGGGCGCGCCGCCGCCGCCCGGCGAGCCCGCGCGCGCCTCCTGAAATGCGGGCCTTGCGCCGCCTGGGTTCATGGGCCGGCCTTTTCATCCTGTGGCTGGTGCATTTCCTGCCCCTCGCGTGGATCGGCGCGATCGGCTCGGCCATCGGCTCGTTGCTCTATCGCTTCGGGCGCGGGCACGTGACGCGTGTGAACCTCGCCTTGTGCTTTCCGCAGATGCCCGAGCGCGAGCGCCACGAGCTCGGACTGCGCCATTTCCGCATGCTCGGGCGCAATGCCCTCGAGCTTTCGGTCATGGTGTGGGGATCGGAAGAGCAGCTGCTGCGCCTCGCACGCCACGAAGGCCTCGAGCACCTGCGCGCGGCCGCGGCGGATGGCCAGCCCGTGATCGTGTTCGCGCCGCATTTCATCGGGCTCAACATGGGCGGCATCCGCGTGGCCCACGAATGGCCGGGCTCGGCGAGCATCTACAGCCGCCAGAAGAACCCGGTGCTCGACCGGCTCTTCCTCAAGGCACGCACCCGTTTCGGCAACCCGGTGCTCGTGAGCCGCCAGGAGGGACTGCGCGCCGTGATCCGCGTGATCCGCAGCGGCAAGGCGCTCTACTTCCTTCCCGACATGGATTTCGGCCCGCGCGATGCGATCTTCGTGCCGTTCTTCGGCGTGCCGACCGCCACCATCACGGCGCTGCCGCGCCTGGCGGGCATCACCGGCGCGAAAGTCATCCCGGTCGTGACGCGCCAGGAGGGCGAGGGCTACGTGGCGCGCTTCTATCCGCCCTGGGAGGCTTACCCCAGCGGCGACCTCGAGGCCGACGTGCGCCGCATGAACGCCTTCATCGAGGAGCGCGTGCGCGAAATGCCGGAGCAGTATTTCTGGGCGCACAAGCGCTTCAAGACGCGCCCGCCGGGAGAGCCGAACCCCTATCGAAGGCAGCGCCGAGCCGCCGAGGAGCCCGCATGAGAACGCCCGACCGGATCCGCTTTGCCAAGATGCACGGCCAGGGCAACGACTTCGTCGTTCTCGACGGCGTGCGCCAGGCGCTCGACATCACGCCCGAGCGGGCGCGCTTCCTGGCCGATCGCCACCTGGGCGTGGGCTGCGACCAGGTCCTCGTCGTCGAGCCCGCCCGCGAGCCCGGCAACGACTTCCGCTACCGCATCTTCAATGCCGACGGCGCAGAGGTGGAGCAGTGCGGCAACGGCGCGCGTTGCTTCGCGCGTTTCGTGCTGGACGAGGGGCTCACCGACAAGCGCTCGCTGCGCGTGGAGACCGCTGCCGGCGTGATCCGGCCACGCATCGAGCCTTCGGGGCAGGTGAGCGTGGACATGGGGGCACCGCGATTCGCCCCCGCGGAGGTCCCATTCCTCGCCGACCGCGAGCGCCTCGCCTATCCGCTGCGCGTGGCGGGGTTCCCGGTCGAGGTGAGCGTGTTGTCGATGGGCAACCCGCACGCCGTGCAGGTGGTCGACGACGTCGAGCGTGCGCCGGTGCGGGAGCAGGGACCGCTCCTCGAGCGCCACCCGGCGTTTCCGCAGCGGGTCAACGCGGGCTACATGCAGGTCGTCGCGCGCGACCATGTGTTGCTGCGCGTGTGGGAGCGCGGCGCCGGCGAGACGCTCGCATGCGGCACCGGGGCCTGCGCCGCGGTCGTCGCGGGAATCCGCTTGGGGCTGCTGGGCGAGGACGTGCGCGTGACGACCCGCGGCGGCGAGCTGCGAATCCGCTGGGACGGCGGCAAGACGGAAAGCAACCCGCCCGTTATCATGACGGGCGATGCCGTGCGCGTCTTCGACGGCGAGATCACTGTCTAGGGAGCCAGCGTTGCTCACAGCGGACCAGGTCGCCGAGTTCCTGCAGCAGAACCCCGGCTTCTTCGAGAACCACGTGGACGTCCTCATGAACCTGCAGATCCCGCATCCGCACGGCGGGCGGGCGGTCTCGATCGGCGAGCGGCAGCTGGTGGCGCTTCGGGAGAAGTCGAAGCTGCTCGAGGACAAGCTGCGCGAGCTGATCCAGTTCGGCGAGGAGAACGACGCGGTCGGCGCCAAGGTCCATCGCCTCTGCTGCCGGCTGATCGAGGCCACGAGCCTCGACGCCGCGCTGGACACCCTCTATCTCGAGCTGCTCGACCACTTCGCGGTGCCGCACGTCGCGGTGCGGCTGTGGAACGTGGCCGAGGAAAACCCGGACACCAAGGAATACGCGCCGGTCGCCGGCGAGATGCGCGAGTTCGTGGAGAACCTGCAGGCGCCCTACTGCGGCAGCCACGCGGTATATGAAAGCCAGTCGTGGTTCGGCGAGGCCGCGGCACACGTGAAGTCTTTCGCGCTGGTGCCGCTCGCGCGCGATGGCGTGGCCTTCGGCGTGGTCGCGCTCGCCTCCGAGGACCCGCGCCGCTTCTATCCCGAGATGGGCACGCTCTACCTCGCGCGCATCGGCGAGCTGATGAGCCACGCGTTGTGGCGTTTCGTGACCCCGGTCCGTGAGCGCGCCGGCTGAGGCCCTCGGGCGCTACCTCTCGCACTTGCGACACGAGCGGCGGCTCGCGCCGCTCACGCTCGAGGCTTACGCCCGCGATGGCGCCCTGCTGCTGGCCCTGGGCGGGGAAACGCCGCTCGCCGGGCTCACCGCCGCCGACATCCGGCGCTTCATCGCGACCCTGCACGGCCGTGGCCTCGCGCCGCGTTCGCTCGCGCGCGTGTTGTCGAGCTGGCGCGGGCTCTTCGCATGGATGGCCAAGCGCGGCGAGTCCGCGGCCAATCCCTGCGCGGGCGTGAGGCCACCGCGCGCGGGCAAGCGCCTGCCCGAGGCGCTCAGCCCCGACGAAGCCGTGCGCCTGGTGAACCTGGCAGGCGAAGGCGTGGCGGCCCTGTGCGACCGGGCGCTTTTCGAGCTCGCCTACTCGAGCGGGCTGCGCGTCTCCGAGCTGACCGGCCTCGACATCTCCCACGTGGACATGCGGGCGGGCGAGGTGCGAGTGACCGGCAAGGGATCGAAGACGCGCATCGTGCCCGTGGGCGAGCACGCGGTGCGGGCAATCGCCTGCTGGCTGCAGGCACGCGCCGGGCTGGCTCGCCCCGGCGAGCAGGCGCTCTTCGTCGGGCGCTCCGGTAAAAGGCTGGCTGCGCGGGAGGTGCAACGCCGGATCAAGCGCCGCGCGGCCGCGGCGGGGCTGCAGTGCGACGTGCATCCGCACATGCTGCGCCATTCGTTCGCCTCGCACGTGCTTCAGTCTTCGGGCGACCTGCGCGCGGTGCAGGAAATGCTCGGGCACGCGAGCATCGCATCGACGCAGGTGTACACGCACCTGGATTTCCAGCACCTGGCCAAGGTGTACGACGCGGCGCATCCCCGCGCGAAGCGAAGGAAGTGATCACGCCGGTCAGCGTGCTGACGGGCTTCCTCGGCAGCGGCAAGACCACGCTCCTCGCGCGCCTCGTTCGCGATCCGCGTTTCGCCGACACCGCCATCATCGTGAACGAGTGGGGCGAGGCGCCGATCGACCACGCATTGCTGCGCGAGGCGAGCGGCGAGGTGGTGGCGCTCGCCGGGGGCTGCATCTGCTGCCGCGCCGCCGGCGACGTCGTCCGCGCGTTGCGCGAGCTCTATTTCCAGCGCGCGCAGGGCGAGGCGCGATTCGCGCGCGTCGTGATCGAGACCACCGGGCTCGCCGATCCCGCGCCGCTGCTGGCCACGCTGGTAGAGATGCCGGTGACAGCGGCGCGTTACTCGCTCTCGGGCGTGATCGCCACGGTCGATGCGACGCGTGGCATGGAAACGCTCGACGCCTTTCCGGAGGCGCTGCGGCAGGTCGCCACGGCCGATCGCATCGTCGTCACCAAGGTGGACGAGATGCCCCTCCCCGCGGCCCTCGAGAACCGCCTTCGGATGCTGGCGCCGGGCGCAACCGTCGTGCAGGGGGCACGCGGCGAGGTCGATCCCGCCACGCTTTTCGATACCGGCCTCTACCGCGGGCCCGGACTGGCTCCCGACCTGCGAGGCTGGCTGCGTGCGGGCGAATATCGGCGCGTGGGAGAGGCCCGCGCGGCGGCACACGATCCGGCCATCGCGAGCTTCGCGTGGAACGCGCCGGAACCGCTGGCCGCGCACGCCGTCGAACGGGCGTTGCGGGCCGCTTGCGAGCTGCTGGGCGAACGCATCCTGCGGTTGAAAGGCGTGGTACGCGTGGAGGGGCAGGCCGGGCCCACCGCCGTGCATGCGGTGGGCCACACCCTGTATCCTTTCGCACGGCTCGCCGCATGGCCCGACGAGGACCGCTCGACGCGGATCGTGGTCATCGGCCGCGGCCTTGAAGACTCCGCCTTCGCCCGCATCTTCGAATCTTTCCTTTCAGAAACCCCTCCGAGGTCGTCATGGCAGCCCCCGCTCCCGAATCCGAACTGATCCCCGTCACCATCCTCACCGGGTTCCTCGGCGCGGGAAAGACCACGCTGCTCAATCGCATCCTCACCGAGCAGCATGGCGAACGGATCGCGGTGATCGAGAACGAGTTCGGCGAGAGCAGCATCGACAACGACATCCTGGTGCGCGACAAGCAGGAGCAGATCGTCGAGATGAACAACGGTTGCCTGTGCTGCACCGTGCGCGGCGACCTCGTGCGCATACTCGGCGACCTCGGCAGCAAGCGGAAGCAGGGAAAGCTCAAGTTCGACCGCGTCATCATCGAGACCACCGGCCTCGCCAACCCCGGCCCCGTGGCCCAGACGTTCTTCATGGACGAGGCGATCCACGACCAGTACCTCCTCGACGCGGTGGTGACCGTTGTCGACGCGAAGCATGCGCAGAAGCAGCTCGACGAGCACGACGAAGCGCGCCGCCAGGTCGGTTTCGCCGACCGCATCCTCATCTCCAAGACCGACCTGGTGGAGCAGGAGAAGGTCGACGAGCTGCTCAAGCGGCTCAAGCAGATGAACCCGCGGGCGCAATACCGCAAGGCGAACTTCGGCGAGGCCGACATCCGCGAGCTGCTCGACGTGCGCGGCTTCAACCTGAACGCCATCCTCGAGGTCGACCCGGAGTTCCTCACCAGCGACTACCACGAGCACGACGACGACGTGACCTCCTTCGTCTGGAAGGACCCGCGGCCGATGCAGATGGAGAAGATCGAGACCTTCCTGTCTCTGATGGTGGAGAACTACGGCGAGGACCTGCTGCGCTACAAGGGCGTGCTCAACATCCAGGGCGAGCCGCGGCGCATGATCTTCCAGGGCGTGCACATGCTCATGGGCGGCAGCCCCGGCAAGCCCTGGGAGCCCGGCGAGGCGCGCGAGAGCGTGATGGTCTTCATCGGCCGCAAGATCCCGCGGCGGCTCTTCGAGGAGGGACTCGCCTACTGCGTCGCCTGAGGCCGACGCGGCGCTATACTGGTTTTTCTCCCATGGCAACGCCCGCTCCCAGCGCCGTCCGCGCGCGTGTCCCCGGCCGGCTAGGCTCCGAGGAATACCACTCGGCCTCGCTGCCCACCGCGCAGGAAGCCGCCATCCTCTACTCCGCCAACTACGCCGAGGCGGCGATCGCGCTGCTCAAGTCCGAGATCAAGGACGCGCTCGGGCGCAACAACAAGCAGGCCTGGCTCATGCTCTTCGACCTCTACCAGGCGGCGCAGAACCGCCAGGAGTTCGACGCGCTGTCGATGCTCTACTCGGTCAAGTTCGAGCTGTCACCGCCCGCGTGGGCCGAGAACGCCGAAACCCAGTCGGACCCGCGCCGCGGGCAGAGCCGCGAGCGCAAGGACTTCTTCGCCATGAAGCCCGCGGTCGACGGCGCCGTCGCCGCCGAGATCGACCGGTTCCTCGCGTTCGTCCAAACCCAGGGCTCCGTGCGGCTGGACGTTGCCAAGGTGGCCGCGCTCTCCCCCCAGGAAGCCGCGATCTTCACCGCCGCGTTGCAGAAGCTGCGCCGCGCCCGGGTGCCGATGTGGTTCAACAACCTGGACGCGCTCGAGAAGGTTTTGCGCGCCGCCTTCAACGAGCGGGCCACCGACGAGCTCAAGGCCTACTGGCTGCTGCTCTTCGAGCTCTACGTGCTGGAGGGCAAGGACACCGAGTTCGAGGAGCTGGGGATGGAGTACGCCGTGGCCTTCGAGATGTCGCCGCCCAGCTGGGAGGTCTACGTGAATCCCGTCTCGGAGGCGGCCAAGAGCGGGGCGGTGGCCGACGCGGCGCCCGGGGCACCGGAGGCGGGGGGGTTCGCGTTGAAGGGGGTGCTGACCGCCTCCAGCGCCAACCAGGTCGGCGAGATGAACGGCCATGCCGCCGCGCGCAGCGAGGTCGTGGTCGACATGGGGCGCGTGATGCGCATCGACTTCGGGTTCACCGCCGCCTTCTTCGACGCGGTGAAGGCGATCCAGCTCGCGGGCAAGCGGGTCATCCTCACCAACCTGAGCGAGCTGAACGCGGCGCTGCTGGAGGCGCTGGGCGTGAACCGCTACGCCATCCTCGTTCGCCGGAAGTCCACTTGAAATCTCCTGTGGAGATTTCCCGAATTTCGGCGCACACGGTCCATGGCCCGAAGGCCAGACTCCGAGGAGCTTCATTCGGCCATCCATGACGACGGAATTCCCCCAATATCACGGCACCACCATCCTGTGCGTACGGCGCGGCCCGAGCGTCGCCATGGGCGGCGACGGCCAGGTGACCCTCGGCAACATCGTGGTGAAGGCCACCGCCCGCAAGGTACGGCGCCTCTACCAGGACCGCATCCTGGCGGGCTTCGCCGGTGCGGCCGCCGACGCCTTCACGCTTTTCGAGCGCTTCGAGGCCAAGCTCGAAAAGCACCAGGGAAACCTGATGCGCTCCGCGGTCGAGCTCGCCAAGGACTGGCGCACCGACCGCATCCTGCGGCGCCTGGAGGCGATGCTCGCCATCGCCGATCGCCAGTCCTCTCTCATCATCACCGGCAACGGCGACGTGCTCGAGCCCGAGCACGGGCTGCTCGCCATCGGCAGCGGCGGTGGCTATGCCCAGGCGGCGGCGCTCGCGCTGCTGCAGAACACCACGCTCGAGCCTGCGGACATCGTGAAGCGATCGCTCGGCATCGCCGGCGACCTGTGCATCTACACGAACCAGAACCACGTCGTGGAGTCGCTGTGAACGCGCCCGAGCCCCTGCCCGCCCGCGCCCGCGAGGCCGCGCCCATGATGACGCCACAGGAGATCGTGCACGAGCTCGACAAGAACATCGTCGGGCAGGCGGAGGCCAAGCGCGCCGTGGCGATCGCGCTGCGCAACCGGTGGCGCCGCGCGCGCGTGCCCGAGCCGCTGCGCGCCGAGATCACGCCGAAGAACATCCTCATGATCGGCCCGACGGGCGTGGGCAAGACCGAGATCGCGCGGCGGCTGGCGCGCCTGGCGAATGCCCCGTTCATCAAGGTCGAGGCGACCAAGTTCACCGAAGTGGGCTACGTCGGCCGCGACGTCGATTCGATCATCCGCGACCTGGTGGAGATCGGGGTCAAGGCCACGCGCGAGCAGGAGATCTCCAAGGCGCGCCCGCGCGCCGAGGACGCGGCCGAGGAGCGCGTGCTCGATGCCCTGCTGCCCGGCGTGCCCGCGGGCGACGCCAACGAGGCCAACTCCACCCGCCAGCGGTTCCGCAAGATGCTGCGGGAGGGCAAGCTCGACGACAAGGAAATAGAGGTGGACGTGGCGCAGGGCGGCGGCGCCATGGAGATCCTTGCGCCGCCCGGCATGGAGGAGCTCACGCAGCAGATCCAGGGCATGTTCGCCAACCTCGGCAACGCGCGCCGCAAGCGGCGAACGCTGCGCATCCGCGACGCCTTGCGGGTGATCACCGACGAGGAGGCCGCCAAGCTCGTGAACGAGGAGGAGATTCGCGCGCGCGCCCTGGCCTCGGTCGAGCAGGACGGCATCGTCTTCCTCGACGAGATCGACAAGATCACCAGCCGCGGCGAAACGCACGGCGCCGATGTCTCCCGCCAGGGCGTGCAGCGCGACCTGCTGCCGCTGGTGGAAGGCACGGCCGTGACGACCAAGTACGGCATCGTGCGCACCGACCACATCCTCTTCATCGCGAGCGGCGCCTTCCACCTCGCCAAGCCCTCGGACCTCATCCCGGAGCTGCAGGGCCGGCTGCCCATCCGCGTCGAGCTGGCGAGCCTGTCGGTAGAGGACTTCGAGCGCATCCTCACGGCCACCGATGCCTGCCTCACGCGGCAATACCAGGCGCTCCTCGCCACCGAGGAAGTCCAGGTGGAGTTCGCAGCCGACGGCGTGCGGCGGCTGGCGGAGATCGCCTTCGCGGTCAACGAGCGCACCGAGAACATCGGCGCGCGCCGGCTGCACACCGTCATGGAGAAGCTGCTGGAGGAGGTGTCCTTCGATTCCGGGCGCAGCTCGAAGCAGGTGATCGTCGATGCCGCCTTCGTCGATGCGCGCCTGGGCGGGCTTGCGCAAAGCGAGGACCTCGCGCGTTACGTCCTGTAACGCCGCGACCAACCCGCTGGCGTAGCATCGCGGGCATGAAGGCCCCCCTCCTTGCCGCCTGTGCCGTCGCCGCCGCGGCCTGCGCCGTGAATCCCGCCTCCAAAGAAGACGCAGCCTCGCTCGCCGCGGCCGAAACCGCGTTCGCCTCGCATTCGGTGCGCGAGGACATGAGGGTGGCCTTCATCGCCGCCTTCGCGCCCGACGGGCTTTTCGTGCGCAACGGCTGGATTGCCGCGGCCCGTTACCTCGAAGCGCGTCCCGCCCCACCCATCGTGCTCGACTGGCGACCGCAGCTGGTCGAAGTCGCGGCCTCGGGCGAGCTCGGGCTGTCCACGGGCCCGTGGAGGCTCACGAGCAAGGCCGACCCGGCGGCACCCGCGGGTTATGGCCAGTTCGTCTCGATCTGGCGCCGCGCGCCGGCAGGCCCGTGGAAGGTCGAGGTGGACCTCGGCATCGCGCACGAAAGGCCGATCCTGTGGGACGCGCCGTTGGAGAACCGAGGAGCGCCTGCCGGCGCACGCTCCTCGGGCGGCGAGCTGGTGGATGCCGAGGCCGATTTCCAGAAACGCGCCACGGCGGGTGGCCTCGCCGCGGCATTCGAGGCGCTCGCCGCCGCGGATTTGCGTTTCTATCGCGAAGGCCATTCGCCCGTGCTCGACCGGGCCACGGCGATCGCATCGCCTGCGGCACGCGAATCGCAGCAGCGCTGGACGCTGGAGCACGGTGCCGTCGCGCGCTCGGGCGACTTCGGCTACAGCCGCGGCACCTACGCGCTTGCCCCCGCGCCCGCGAAGACCGCGGGTTACTTCCTTCGCGTTTGGCGTCGCGAGGCGCCGGGCTGGCGCGTCATCCTGGACGTGGTCCAGCCGGCACACTAGATGCCGGCGGCGTCGTAGCGCGCCGCCGCCCGCTCCATGACCTCGAGGATGTGGTCGCCCGCCTTGGCGGCGACCTCGGCATCGCGCGCGGTCTGCGCCCCGGAGCCGAGGGCGTGGGCGGCACGCTCGAGGAAACCCATCTGCGCCTGGGCGATCAGCGCCTGGGAGCGCGTCTCGGGCGTGTTGAGCGGCGCGCCCGCGAGCTGTTCCAGCAGCGCATTCAACGCGGCGAAGGCCTCGGCAGTGTCCCGGCCCGGCTCCCCGGGCGCCTGGCGATGCATCAGCAGCAGGCGAGGAACGCGTTGGGAAAGCACGCAAGCCAGCGAGGCGCGCATGGCGAGCGAGTCGCTGCTCCCGGGATGCAGCAGGCGTGCTCCCTTCGTGGCGATCCAGGCGATTTCCTCGACCCGGTCGGCGACCTGCCGCACGCTGTCGCGCGAGGGCGCGCGCTCGGCCCAGGGGCGGAAATCGGCCCAGAGCAGGCGCAACAGGAGATAGTTGTCCCGCGCCTCGGGATCCGGCAAGCGTTCTGCTGCCGAGCGCCGCGTCGCCTCGAATTCGCGCACGACCTCCGCCATGGCCCGGCGACTGCGATCGGCGAGCACGCCGCGCGCGACCTGGACGTGCAGCTTGGCGGCGCGTTCGGCGAGCACGGCAAGACGCATCGCCGCAACGAGGCGCGGCCGCTCATCCTTCTGCGCATTCGCCGCGAGAGCCCACGGCACGAACAAGAGTGCCCGCAGCGCGCGGCGCCGGCCATGGCCGGGAGTTGTCACGCCGGCCCGTCGAATGCGCAGATCACGCCCGCGGCGGCGTGGCGCGCGAGGATCTCGGGCAACGAAGCGGCGTCGTCCGCGAGCGCCTCGCAGGCCTGCGCGAGCGTGCGGGATTCGGCGGCACAGGCCAGCACGCGCCAGTCCGACTCGCGCACGCTGGAGGGCAAAGGCCGCCCCTGCACGCGGGCTACGAGCACGTAGCCATCTGCCTCGAAACGCCCGGGCTTCCCGTCACGATCCGGCTGGTTCGCTTCCCAGATCGCGACCACCGGATGCGTCGAGCGCAGCAGCCGGGCCGCCGGATGCAGCCGCGGGCGCAGCCGCGCCTGGTGCTGCGGCGATACGCGCGCCAGCAGCGCGAGGTCGAACGGCTGGGCTTCCGCGGCATGGCGACTTTCGTGGATCGCCCACTCGAGGCGCGCCACGTCGGGCAGGTAGCCCAGGGCGGCCGCCGGCGCGAAGCCCTCGAGGAAACGGGGCAGCGCCTCGCCATACCTGGCAAGGTCGCCACACATCGAAGGGTGGCTTTGCGCGAACGCCTCGGCCAGGGCGGCGAAGAATTCGTCGCCCACCAGGCGACGCACCACCGGATAGGCCTTGCAAAGCGCCTTGCGCCAGTTCGCACGCGCCGCAGCATGGTAGGTGGCGAGGCGCTCGTCGCACGGGAGCGCCGGCGTTCGCAACATCGCCATGAACGCGCGCTGCGCGGCCGCGAGCCTCATGCGGTGGCCCGGGCGGTCGTGGCGGCGAGCGCACGCGTGGCGCGGTCGGCCAGGCCCACGAGCACTTCCATGGACGGCAGGTCATTGTCCCATTCCACGAGCGTGGGGCGCCTGCCGATCCGGTGCAGGGCGTGGTCGAAGAGCGCCCATGCCTCCTCGGCTACGGGCCGGCCGTGGGTGTCGACCAATCCCCACGGTGCGCGCGCGAAGCCGCCGAGGTGGTATTCGCCGACGAGGCGCGCGTCGATCGAATCGATGTAGCGCCGGGGGTCGAAGCCGTGGTTGACCGAATTCACCCACACGTTGCTCACGTCCAGGAGCAGCCTGCACCCCGAGCGCCGCGCCACCTCGCCCACGAATTCCCACTCGGGCATGGACTCCTCGCCCAGGCGCGTGTAGCAGGAAACGTTCTCCACCAGCAGCTCGCGGCCGAGGCGCTCCTGCACCGCCTGGATGCGCGGCACCAAGTGGTCGATCGCCTCGCGGGTATGGGGCAGGGGCAGCAGCTCGTTGGCATGCAGCCCCGAGACGGAAGACCAGCTTAGGTGCTCCGAGACGAGCATGGGCTCGAAGCGGCCGACGAGGCTTGCAAGGCGCGTCAGGTGGGGTTCATCGAGCGGATCGGCCGAGCCCAGCGACAGGCCCACGCCATGCACGCTCAACGGATAGAGCGCGCGGAAGCGCTCGAGCCAGGCGAGCGCGGGGCCGCCGTCGGCGAAGAAGTTCTCGGCGTGGACCTCGAGGAAGCCCAGCGCGGGCCGGGCGGACACGATGTCGCGGTAGTGCGGCGCGCGTAGGCCGATGCCCGCGGCGCAGGGCGGCGACACGGAAGGCCGCTACTTGCCCTTGGGAGGCTGCTTCTTGCCGCCCATCTTCTCGCACGTGCCCTTGGGCACAAGCTTCCACTCTTCCGGCGCGTTGTCCTTCTTGGCGAGGCCGGCACAGGTGTGCGTGGCCGTCCCGCAATCGTTCTGGCCCGCCTTGGCGACGCCGTAGCACTTCTCGCGCTCATCCTTGTCCTGCGCCCCGGCGGCCTGCGCGAGCCCCAGCGCGACCAGCCCGGCGATGGCGCAACCCACGATCCTGCTCGAATCCATCTGCGTTTGCCTCCGTTTGCGGCGCGTGGAATCTTACCATCGGCCCATTCCGCCCCTACAATATCGCTCCCTCCCCGCCCCGAGATCCGCCCTCAATGCCCCCCAAGCTCTCCTCCGCCCAGAAGGCCGAGGTGCTCGTCGAAGCGCTGCCGTACATCCGCAAATTCTACGACCGCACCATCGTCATCAAGTACGGCGGCAACGCGATGACCGACGTGGCCCTGCAGGAGGATTTCGCCGAGGACGTCGTGCTGTTGAAGCTGATCGGCATGAACCCGGTCGTGGTCCACGGCGCCGGGCCGCAGATCGGCTCGCTGCTGCAGAAGCTGGGCAAGCAGAGCGAGTTCATCCAGGGCATGCGCGTGACCGACGAGGAGACCCTCGACGTGGTCGAGATGGTGCTGGGGGGCCTCATCAACCAGGAGATCGTCACCCTCATCAACAAGGCGGGGGGCAAGGCGGTGGGCCTCACCGGCAAGGACGGCAACTTCATTCATGCGCGCAAGCTGAAGGTGGCGAGCAAGGACGACAAGAAGAAGAAGATCGACGTGGGCCTGGTGGGCGAGGTCGTGCGCATCGACCCGGAGATCATCCAGCTGCTCGACCAGCGCGACTTCATCCCCGTGATTGCCCCGCTCGGCGTGGACGAGAAGGGCGTGGCCTACAACATCAACGCCGACATCGCCGCGGGCAAGCTCGCCATCACGCTGCAGGCGGAAAAGCTCATGCTGCTCACCAACACCACCGGCGTGCTCGACCGCGACGGCAAGGTGGTCACGGGTCTCACCTCGGCGCGCGTGAAGGAGATGATCGACGACGGCACCATCTCCGGGGGCATGCTGCCCAAGGTGGAATGCGCCCTCGACGCGGTGAGGAACGGCGTGAGGAGCGCGCACATCATCGACGGGCGCGTATCGCATGCGCTGCTGCTCGAGGTGCTCACCAGCAGCGGCGTGGGCACCCTCATCCGCGGCGCCTCGGCGAACCGGCCGAACCACCGCTGAGGCGAAAGCGTCGCCGCCTACGGCGACAGTCGCGCGGCCAGCGCCACGTGGTCCGAGAGCCGCGCCCACAGCGGACCCGCGTGCCGCTCCACGCCGTCCACGTTCAGGTCGCGCACGTAGATCCGGTCGAGCGACAGCATCGGCATCTGCGCCGGATAGCTCTTGGCGAGCCGGCCCTCGGCGCGCTCGAACACCTCGTAGAGGCCCAGCTCGGCGGCGAGGTACTGGCTCGCCTTCTTCTGCCAGTCGTTGAAGTCGCCGGCGACGATCACCGGGCCGCGCTTGGGCACCGCGGCCCGGATGCGGTCGGCAAGCCACTCCAGCTGGAAGCGGCGGCTGCGCGCCCACAGGCCCAGGTGCACGTTGATGCAGTGCAGGGGTTGCTTCCATCCCTCCACGCGGACCTCGCAATGCAGCAGCCCGCGGCTCTCGATCGGATGGTGGGAGATGTCGATGTTCTCCCATACCGGGATGGGATGTCGGCTCACGACCGCGTTGCCGTGGTGGCCATGCTGGTACACGCAGTTCATGCCATAGACGCAATGGGCGCCGTCGTGCGTGAGGAACTCGTGCTGGGCGGCCTCCGGCCAGGTCACGTGGCGCCGCGCGTTCTTGTCGTGCTTGCCCTGCACCTCCTGCAGGAATGCCACGTCGGCCTCGAGCAGCTTCAACTGGTCGCGGATGTCGTGCAGCACCAGCCGCCGGTTGAACTGCGACATGCCCTTGTGGATGTTGTAGGTGACGACCTTCAGCGGGGAGGCCATTCGTTGTCTCGTCAGCGCGCTCGATCGGGCAGGGCCAGTATGGCGCGCCGGTTGCTCCACGAGAATACCCGCTCGGCCGCGGCACGCCAGTCGACCCATTCGAAGCGCAGGTGCTCGCGCGGCGACAGCCTCACCGGCAGAGGCTGGGCCACGCGCAGGCCGAAGACGTGCTCGGTGTTGTGCGTCACGCCGGGCGCGTACCGGTGACGCCATACGGGATAGATTTCATAAACGTTCTGCAAGTTCCACGCCTCGAGGCCTTCCGCGGAGTCGATCCCGGTTTCCTCGGCGACTTCGCGCACCGCGGTGTCCCGCAACGCTTCGCCCTCGTGCTGGCTGCCGGTGACCGATTGCCAGTAGCCGGGACGGTCGGCGCGCTCCAGCAGCAGCACTTCCAGGCGCGGCGTGTAGATCACGACGAGCGTGGAGACCGGGATCTTGAACGCCTTCACGCCGCGCGCGCGAGCGCCCGCACGATGTCCTCGCCCAAGAACCAGGCGTGCGGCATGTCTCGTGTGCGATGCCGCGCGAGCGCAAGGCCCGTGCGGTCCACCGCGATGATCCCAACGTCGGCGTCGAAATCGCGCCCCAGCGACTCGAGTACCGCGGCGAGGGCGGCCTCGAGCGCGTCCCCCTGCGCGAGCCGCTCGTCGAGGGCGCGCGTAGCAAGCGAACGCATGACGTACTCGCCGGTGCCGGTGGCCGAGGCGGCAACGCGCGCCGATGCATAGTTGCCCGCGCCGACGATGGGCGTGTCGCCCACGCGGCCGGCAAGCTTGAGCGTGACGCCCCCGGTGGAGGTCGCCGCCGCGAGGTCGCCGCCCGCGTCCACCGCGACCGCACCGACCGTGCCGCCCGAATACTCGGGATGCTGCCGCAAAAAACGCCCGGCGTTGAGGCTGCGGGGGCCGAGGACTTCAGCAACTCGCGAACGCTTGTCCCGCCAGTCGGCATGCCGGTTTGCGGTCACCGGATCGTGGTCGCCGAATCCCATCGCGCGCGCGAAGCGCTGCGCCCCTTCCCCGGCCAGCATCACGTGGTCGGTCTCCTCCATCACCTTGCGGGCCACCAGCACCGGGTTCTTCACCCGTTGCAGCGCGGCCACGGCGCCGGCGCGCGCGTTGCGGCTGTCCATCACGCAGGCATCGAGCTCGGCCACGCCGTCGTAGTTGAGCACCGCGCCGGTGCCGGCGTTGTATGCAGGGTTGTCCTCGAGCGCCACGACGGTGGCGCAAACGGCGTCGAGCGCGCTGCCGCCGCCTCGCAAGACCGTGCGGCCGGCCTCCACGGCAAGGCGCATGCCCTCGATGGCATCGGCCTCCCCTCCGGGCCGGATGTTGCCCGCGCCGCCGTGCGCGATGAGCGCGATCGTCACCGGTTGGCCTCGCCGCGGGCCTCGCTGGGCGCAGCCGGGGAGACGTTGCGCAACCGGATATGCAGCTCTCGCAGCTGCTTTTCGGTCACCGGGCTGGGGGCCTCGACCATGAGGTCCTGCCCGCGCTGGGTCTTCGGGAAGGCGATGACGTCACGGATCTGCTCGACGCCGGCGAGCATCGACACCATGCGGTCGAGGCCGAAGGCGATCCCGCCGTGGGGCGGCGCGCCATAGGCGAGGGCGTCGAGGAGAAAGCCGAACTTCGCGCGCTGCTCCTCGACGCTGATGCCCAGCGCGGCGAACTGCTTCGCCTGGACATCGGCGCGATGGATGCGCACCGAGCCCCCGCCCAGCTCCCAGCCGTTCATCGCGATGTCGTAGGCCTTGGCCAGCACGCGGCCGGGGTCGCTTTCGAGCAATTCCAGGTGCTCGTCCTTCGGGCTGGTGAAGGGATGGTGCGCCGCGTTCCAGCGCCTGTTGTCCTCGTCGTACTCGAAGGCGGGGAAGTCGACCACCCAGCAGGGACGGAATCCCGTGTCGGCATGCCCCTTTTCGTGGCCCACCTTGTTGCGCAGTGCCCCCAACGCGTCGTTCACCACCTTGCGGCGATCGGCGCCGAAGAAGATCACGTCACCGGCCCTCGCGCCGGTCTTCTGCAGGATCGCCGAAAGCACCTCGGGCGCGAGGAACTTGACGATGGGCGACTGCAGGCCCTCCTCGTTCGGCTTCGCGGGGTCGTTCACGCGGATGTAGGCGAGCCCTTTCGCGCCGTAGATGGCGACGAAGGGCGAGAGATCGTCGAGCTCCTTGCGGGTGAACTGGCTGGCTCCGCCGGGCACGACCAGCGCCGCAACGCGCCCGTCCGGCAGCTCGGCGGCAGATGCGAACACCTTGAAGCCGCAGCCGCGCACCGCATCGGTGAGCTCGGTGAGCTCGAGCCTCACCCTGAGGTCCGGCTTGTCGCTGCCGTAACGCGAGGTGGCCTCGGCGTAGGTCAGTCGGGGAAAGGGCCCGAGGTCCACGTCCAACACGCGCTTCCACACGTGGCGCACCAGGCCCTCCATCACGTCCTGGATCTCGCGCTCGGTGAGGAAGGAGGTCTCGATGTCGACCTGCGTGAACTCGGGCTGGCGGTCGGCGCGCAGGTCCTCGTCGCGGAAGCACTTCACGATCTGGTAGTAGCGGTCGTACCCGGCCACCATGAGGAGCTGCTTGAAGAGCTGCGGCGATTGCGGCAGCGCGTAGAACTGCCCGTCGTGGATTCGAGAGGGCACCAGGAACTCCCGCGCGCCCTCGGGCGTGCTCTTGTAGAGCACCGGCGTCTCCACGTCGACGAAGCCGGCCTCGTCGAGGTATTCGCGCACCGCCCTGGCCGCCGCGTGGCGCATGCGCATCACGCGCTGCATCGCCGGGCGGCGCAGGTCGAGAAAGCGGTACTTCAACCGCACCTCCTCGGAGATGTGGTCGTCGTCCATCATGAAGGGCGGGGTGGTTGCGACGTTCAGGATCTCGAGCTCGCGGGCGAGGATCTCGACCTCGCCGCTTTTGAGGTTGGGGTTGACGGTGCCCTCGGGCCTGTTGCGCACCACGCCCGTCGCGCGCAACACGAACTCGTTGCGCACGCGGTCGGCAGCGGCGAAAGTGTCGGCGCGGTCGGGATCGCAGACGACCTGCACCAGGCCCTCGCGGTCGCGCAGGTCGATGAAGATCACGCCGCCATGGTCGCGGCGGCGATGCGCCCAACCGAAGACGGTGACTTCCTTGCCGAGGAATCGGGTGTCGATGTTGCCGCAATAGTCGGTTCGCATTTTCTCGCAGGCGCCGGAGCGCCGTTCTTTCCAATCCTTGGGTCCCCGCCGCCACGGGGACGACGGCACTATCCTTCGCTACGTCGAAACCTGACGTGCCGTCGGATTGGGCTCGGTCCCGGAGCGATTCCTCTCGGGCCGGTCGCGGCGCGGCGCGGGTTCGGCCACGCCCATGGAGATGATGTACTTGAGCGCGGCATCGACGTTCATGTCGAGCTCCACGGTCTCCGAGCGCGGCACCACCAGGAAGAACCCGGCGGTGATGTTCGGCGTGGTCGGCACGAATACCGAGATCTGGTCGCGGCCGAGGATGTCGGCCACCTCGTGCTCGGGGTTGCCGGTGACCAGCGCGACGGTCCAGGCGCCGGCGTGCGGATAACGCACCAGCACCGCGCGCCGGAAGGCCTTGCCCTCCGGCGAGAAAAGCGTGTCGCTGATCTGCTTCACGCCGCCGTAGATCGAGCGCACGACCGGCACGCGCCCGAGGATGCGGTCTCCGAGGGCGAGCACCTTGCGGCCGAAGAAATTGGCCGCCAGCGCGCCGGTTGCCAGCACGATCACGCCGGTGAGGATGAGGCCCATGCCCGGCACGTGGAAGCCGAAGAGGGCCTCGCTGCGATATTGCGAGGGCACGAGCAGCAGCGACTGGTCCATGAGGTCGACCAGCAGCTTGAGCACCCACAACGTGATGACGAGCGGGATCCACACCAGCAGCCCGGCGACGAAATAGCGCCGCAGCGTGGCGCCCATCACGCGCGCCGCGGCCGGCGCATCACTGGCAGGCCGCGCAGGCGCCCGTCCCGCAGGCAGCGGCCTTCGGGGCCTCGCCGTCGGGCTTCTTCGCTTCGCCGCCCTCCTTCTTCTCCGCGGACTCCGCCGGTTTCGCCGGCGCGCCCTTCGACTTGAAGTCGGTGGCATACCAGCCGCTGCCCTTCAGCTGGAAGCCCGCGGCTGTGAGCATCTTGGAGAAGGTGGGCTGGTTGCATTGGGTGCAAACGGTGAGCGCGGGGTCGCTCAGCTTCTGCATGAACTCCTGCTGGTGCCCGCAGCTCGAGCAACGGTACTCGTAGATCGGCATCGTTGTTCCCGAAGAGTGGAGAAAAAAGCGATTTTAACAGAGGGACTTGGCGCTTTTTGTGCAGCGCATCAGGCGGCCAGGCGGCGGCGATTGGCGAGCGCACCGCCCGCGGCGAGCGCCACCGCCATGGTCCAGAAGACCGGGGTCATGCCGAGCGCGGCACCCACGCCGCCGAAGAGGAGCGGCAAGACGGTGTGGCTGGCATTCAGCACCACCGAGCGGATGCCGACCGCCTCTGCGGCACGTCCCTGCGGCGTCTTCGAATAGAGCAGCGACATGATGGATGGCTGGGTGGCGCCCAGGCCGAGACCCAGCAGGAAAGCGATCGCCGAGAGCAGCGGCACCGTCTCCACCAGCGGGAAAAGGGCGAACGCCACGCAAGCCACGCCGAACGTGACCGTGATGAGCGGCCATTCGCGCACGCGACGCTGCAGCCAGGGCAGGGCCACGCGGATCACGAACGTCGCCAGCGCAAAGCTGCCGAGGATGAGGCCGATGGTCGAGGCCGAAAGCCCGATCTCGGTCCCGTAGATGGGCATCACGAAGACGAAGAGGTCCCAGGCGCTGGCCAGCAGCGCGCTCACGATGAAGAGCCGCCGCAGCTCGGGCTCGCGCAGCAGGTGAAACGCATTGCGCGTGGGATCTTTCGCGGATGCTCCCGGGGTATGGCTCAGGCTCGCGCGCCGTCGCGAGAGCAGCCCGAGCGCGCACAGGGCCCCGAGGCACAGCACGAGGAACGTCGGGCGGTGGCCGATCGTGTCGATCAGCAAGCCCGCGCTGGTGGGCCCCACGAAGTTCGAGATCGAGAAACCGAGCGCCAGCCAGCTGAAATTGGTCTTGCGCTCGGCCTCGGTGCTGCCGGAGCCGACGCCATGCTGCACCGCGATGTGGAACACCATGAAGGAGGTGCCGATGCCGGCCGCCGCGAAGTACAGCACCCCCATGCCCGGCACGAGCCCCGCGGCGGCCACGAACACCGCGAGGAGCGCCGCCGATACCAGCAGCGGCGTGCGCACGCCGATGCGGTCGACCAGGCGCCCGCTCGCCACCGCGAGGAGCATCGGCAGTGCCGCGAAGAGCGACATCATCACGCCCACCGCCAGCGGCGAGGCCCCCAGCGCGAGCGCGCTGAGCGAGATCGTGAGCCGGCTGCCGTTGAACGCGGAGTGCGCGAGGACCGTCGTGACGACGATCAGGGCAAGGGGCACCTTCGCGGCTTAGGCCGCTCGCCCCTCGAGCGCGGCGATGCGCTCCTGGATCGGCGGGTGGCTCGAGAAGAGCGCGAGAAACTTGTTGCCCCCCTCGGCGATGCCGAAGGACTGCAGCGCCTGCGGCAGCGGGTCGGGCTCCACGCCGCCCAGGCGGCGCAGCGCCGCGATCATGTTGCGGGGCGAGCCGGCCATCTGCGCCGAGCCCGCATCCGCACGAAACTCCCGATAACGCGAAAACCACGCCACGATGATCGAGGCGAGGATGCCGAAGACGATCTCGCAGACGATCACGGTGATCATGAAGCCCGGCCCCACGCCGCGCTCGGTCTTGAAGACCACCTTGTCGACGAAGAAGCCGACCACGCGCGCCATGAAGATCACGAAGGTGTTCACCACGCCCTGGATCAGCGTGAGCGTCACCATGTCGCCGTTGGCGATATGCGCCACCTCGTGGCCGATGACGGCATCGACCTCGTCACGCGTCATCGACTCGAGCAGCCCGGTGGACACCGCCACCAGGGCCGAGTCGCGAAAGGCGCCCGTCGCGAATGCGTTGGGCGCGCCCTCGTAGATCGCGACCTCGGGCATGCCGATCCCGGCCTTTTCGGCGTATCTGCGCACGGTCGAAACGATCCACTGCTCGTCGGCGGTCTGCGGCGCCTCGATCACGTGCGCGCCCACGGACATCTTGGCGATGAACTTCGACATCAGCAGCGAGATGATGGCGCCACCGAAGCCGAGCAGCGCCGCGAACGCGAGCAGCGAGCCGAAGTCCATGCCGTTCGCGGTGAGCCAGCGATTCACCCCCAGGATCGAGGCGGTGATGCTCAGCACCAGCATCACCGCCAGGTTAGTGAGGAGAAAGAGCATGATCCGTTTCATTCAAGTCTCCGTGAATCGCATTTCTTCAGTTCTGGCCTTCAAGCCCTGACCACCGTTCTAGGACCGCGGTCCTAGAACGGGATGTCGTCTTCGAAATCATCGAACTTGCCGCCGGGCTTGGCCGCCGGCTTGGCCGCGCCGCCACGGTTCGCCGCGGCCTCGCGCTCCCCGCCGGCATCGCCACCACGGTCGCGCTCGCCGCCCCCGCCCATGCCCTGGCGCGAGCCGAGCATCTGCATGCGGTCGGCCACGATCTCGGTGGTGTACTTGTCGTTGCCGTCCTTGTCCTGCCACTTGCGCGTCTGCAGGCGGCCCTCGACGTACACCTGGCTGCCCTTCTTCAGGTACTCGCCGGCGATCTCGGCGAGCTTGCCGAAGAAGGCGACGCGGTGCCATTCCGTCTTTTCCTGCTTCTCGCCCTGCTTGTCCTTCCACGTGTCGGTGGTCGCGATCGAGATGTTGGTGATCGCGCCGCCGTCGGGCATGTAGCGCGTCTCGGGATCGCGCCCGAGGTTGCCGATGAGGATGACCTTGTTGACCGATGCCATGTTCCGTTCCCTTTTTTCGATATGCGGCCGGTTGCGTCAATTTCCAGTGGGGTGCGTCGGGCGGGGGAGCGGCTGCCCCATGCCCCACGCCAGGGCGAACCATCCCGCGGTGAGCGCCAGGCAGGCCGCCAGCACCGCTACCGCACCCGCATGCTGCGCGAGCGCCCCGCCGGCGGCGGCCCCGGCGAAGGTGCCGAGGAACTGTACGCTGGAATACACGCCCGTGGCGGCGCCCCGGGCGCCCCTTGGGGCTGCCCGCGAGACGAGGGCGGGCAGCTTCGCCTCAAGAACGTTGAAACCCGCGAAGAAGATGACCAGGGCGGCGACGATTCCCGCCAGGCCCTCGAGCATCAATGCCATCGCGGCGAGCGAGACTGCCACCGCGGCGATGGCGACCAGGAATACCGGCCGGTCCCGGCTGGCCGCCGGCCCCGCTACGCCCGGCAGCATCAGCACGAAACCCGCGGTGACCGTCGCCAGGTATACCCACCAGTGGTCGGCGGCAGGCAGGCCCGCGCGCACCAGCGCCGAGGGCACCACGACGAAGAGCGCCATGAGGACCGCGTGCAAGGCGAAGATGCCCACGTTCAGCCGCGCGAGCTCGGTATCGCGCAGCACCTCGCCGAACGAGGTGGGCGCCGCCCCGCGCAGGACCGGGGGCGCGGCGGGCACCGCGAAGCGCACCACCGCCATTGCCGTGATGCACAGCACGCCCGTGAGCACGAAGATCCCGCTCACGCCGATGGAGCGGTCCAGGAAGGGCCCGGCGATGAAGGACAGCCCGAACATCGCCCCGATGGTCGAGCCGATGATCGCCATCACCTTGGTGCGCTGGCTGTCGCGCGTGAGGTCGGCGGCGAAGGCGAGGACGGTGCCCGAGATCGCGCCCGCGCCCTGAAGCGAACGCCCGAGGATGACCACCCACGGCGAGTCGCTCGCGGCGCAGAGGAAGCTGCCGGCCGCCATGACCGCCAGGCCGGCATAGATCACCGGCTTGCGCCCGACGCGGTCCGAAATCCAGCCGAACGGGATCTGCAGCAGGCCCTGGACCAGCCCGTAGGCGCCGAGCGCCACGCCCACCAGCGTGAGGGTCCAGCCCGGCCGGCCCTCGGCATGAAGCGCGAACACCGGCAGGATCACGAACATCCCGAAAAGCCGCAGCGCGAAGATGGAGGCGAGCGACAGGCTGGCGCGCAGCTCGTCGGGGCTCATGCGGGCCGCGGAATTCACCGAATCGGGGGGTTGGAGCAGGCAAAAGGGGCTCAGGTATATTAGCAGGTTCCCTATGGAGACCATCCGCATCCGGGGTGCGCGCACGCACAACCTCAAGAATGTCAGCCTGGACATTCCACGCGAGCGCCTCGTGGTGGTGACCGGCCTTTCCGGGTCGGGAAAATCCTCGCTCGCATTCGACACCCTCTACGCCGAAGGCCAGCGGCGCTACGTGGAATCGCTTTCCGCCTACGCGCGCCAGTTCCTGCAGCTCATGGAAAAGCCCGACGTGGACATGATCGAGGGCCTGTCGCCGGCGATCGCAATCGAGCAGAAGGCGACCTCGCACAACCCGCGCTCGACCGTGGGCACCGTCACCGAGATCCACGACTACCTGCGGCTGCTTTTCGCGCGCGTGGGCGACCCCTATTGCCCCGAGCACGATGTGGCGCTGTCGGCCCAGAGCGTGTCGCAGATGGTCGACCACGTGGCCGCCCTTCCGGAGGGAACACGCATCATGGTGCTGGCCCCGCTGGTGGTCGGGCGCAAGGGCGAGCAGGCCGAGCTCTTCGACGAGCTGCGCGCCCAGGGCTTCGTGCGCCTGCGCCTGGACGGCGAGGTGCACGAGATCGACCGGCTGCCCAAGCTCGACCGCAACCGCAAGCACACGGTCGAGATCGTCGTGGACCGCCTGAAGGTCACCGGCGGCGATGCGGCCGCCCAGGGCGGGGTGCGCCAGCGCCTCGCCGAGTCGTTCGAGACGGCGCTGCGCCACGCCGACGGGCGGGCGCTCGCGGTCGAGATGGATTCGGGCCTCGAGCACCTCTTCTCGGCCAAGTTCGCGTGCCCCATCTGCAGCTACTCGATTCCCGAGCTCGAGCCGCGGCTCTTCTCCTTCAACAACCCGATGGGCGCCTGCCAGAAATGCGACGGGCTGGGCGAAGTCACCTTCTTCGATCCACGCCGCGTGGTCGCATTCCCGCACCTTTCCCTCGCCGGGGGCGCCATCCGCGGCTGGGACCGCCGCAACCAGTTCTACTTCTCGATGCTGGTCTCGCTCGCGCAGCACTACGGCTTCGACGTGGACGCCCCCTTCGAGTCGCTGCCGCAGGCCGCGCAGGACGTGGTGCTGCACGGCTCGGGCGAGGAAAAGATCGCCTTCCGCTATCCGGCCGAGAAAGGGCGCAGCGCCGTGAAGGAGCATGCCTTCGAAGGCATCGTTCCCAACCTCGAGCGGCGCCATCGCGAGACCGATTCGATCGCGGTGAAGGAGGAGCTCGCCAAGTACCTCGCCCAGCGTGCCTGCCCGGCGTGCGACGGCACCCGCCTTCGCGTGGAGGCACGCCACGTGCGCGTGGCCGGGCGCAACATCCACCAGGTTTCGTCGATGCCGCTGCGCGAGTCGCAACCCTTCTTCGAGCGCCTCGAACTGCCCGGTGCAAAGCGCGCCATCGCCGAGAAGATCGTGGGGGAGATCGCAAGCCGGCTGCAGTTCCTGAACAACGTCGGCCTCGACTACCTGTCGCTCACCCGCTCGGCCGACACGCTCTCGGGCGGCGAGGCCCAGCGGATCCGGCTCGCCAGCCAGATCGGCTCCGGGCTCACCGGCGTCATGTACGTGCTGGACGAGCCCTCGATCGGGCTGCACCAGCGCGACAACGAGCGGCTCATCGAGACGCTCAAGCGGCTGCGTGACTTGGGAAATTCGGTGATCGTGGTCGAGCACGACGAGGAGGCGATCGCCGCGGCCGATTACGTGGTGGACATGGGACCTGGCGCCGGCGTGCATGGCGGCGAGATCGTGGCGCACGGAACGCCCGCCGAGGTGATGCGCCATCCCGACTCGCTCACCGGGCAATACCTGTCCGGGCGGCGCAGCATCGCCGTGCCGTCGCGCCGCCGGCGCGCCGAGGCGGACAAGCGGCTGCGCGTCGCGGGCGCCCGCGGCAACAACCTGAAGGATGTGACGCTCGATGTTCCGGTCGGCCTCTTCGTCTGCATCACCGGCGTCTCGGGCTCGGGCAAGTCCACCCTCATCAACGACACGCTGTACCACGCCGTCGCGCACCACCTCTACGGAGCGAGCGCCGAGCCCGCCGAGCACGAGGCGATCGAGGGCCTCGAGCATTTCGACAAGGTGATCAACGTCGACCAGAGTCCCATCGGGCGCACGCCGCGCTCGAACCCCGCGACCTACACCGGGCTCTTCACCCCGATACGCGACCTCTTCGCGGGCGTGCCGGAGTCGCGTGCCCGCGGCTACGGGCCGGGGCGCTTCTCCTTCAACGTGAAGGGCGGGCGCTGCGAAGCCTGCCAGGGCGACGGCATGATCAAGGTGGAGATGCACTTCCTGCCCGACGTGTACGTGCCCTGCGACGTGTGCCACGGCAAGCGCTACAACCGCGAGACGCTCGAGGTGCGCTACAAGGGCCGCGCCATCAGCGAGGTGCTCGACATGACCGTCGAGCAGGCGCACGAGTTCTTCGCCTCGGTCCCCGCGATCGCGCGCAAGCTCGCCACGCTGCTCGAGGTGGGCCTGGGCTACATCAGCCTGGGGCAGAGCGCGACCACGCTTTCGGGCGGCGAGGCGCAGCGCGTGAAGCTCTCCCTCGAGCTGTCCAAGCGCGACACCGGCCGAACGCTCTTCATCCTCGACGAGCCCACCACGGGGCTGCACTTCCAGGACATCGACATGCTCCTCAAGGTGCTGCACCGCCTGCGCGACCACGGCAACACCGTCGTGGTGATCGAGCACAACCTGGACGTGATCAAGACCGCCGACTGGGTGGTGGACCTGGGCCCCGAAGGCGGCGATGGCGGCGGCCGCGTGATCGCGCAGGGAACGCCCGAGGAAGTGATGCACGCGCCCGAGAGCTTCACCGCGCGTTTCCTCAGGCCGATCCTCGAGACCGCGCCGCGCAGGAAGGCGGCCTCGGCTTGATGCGCGACACCGGCGCCGCCGGAGCGCGGGAGGCCGCCCGATTGGAGACCTGCGCCACGAAGCCATGAGTCCCAGGGAGATCTTGCGCGCGAGCTTCGCCGCCGCGGTCGCCGCCGCCGACCCGCTCGCCATCGTTCCCGCCAACCTGCCCTCGCCGCCGCGCGGCCGCACGGTGGTGGTCGGCGCCGGCAAGGCGGCGGGCGCCATGGCGCACGCCGTCGAGGCCCACTGGCCCCCCCACGCGCCGCTGGGCGGCCTCGTCATCACGCGTTACGGCCACGGCATGGAAAGCGTCCGCATCCGCGTGGTCGAAGCGGGACACCCGGTACCCGACGAGCAGGGCGAGGCTGCCGCTCGGGAGATCCTCTCGCTCGCGTCCAGCCTGGGTGAAGAGGATTTGCTGCTGGTCCTCGTCTCCGGCGGCGGCTCGGCGCTTCTGTCGCTCCCGGCCGAGGACATCGCCATGGAGGACCTCCAGTCGGTGACGCGCGCACTGCTCGCCTGCGGGGCTCCGATCCAGGAAATGAATACCGTGCGCAAGCACCTGTCGCTCATCCAGGGCGGCCGGCTCGCGGCGGCAACGCGCGCGCAAGTGCTGGCGCTGGTGATTTCGGACGTGACCGGCGACGACCCGACGCACATCGCCTCCGGCCCCACCGTGCCGGACCCCACGACGTTCGCCGATGCGCGGCAGATCCTGCGCCACTATGGGGTGAGGCCACCGCCCGCCGTGGCGCGACGCCTCGACGAAGGCGCCGCGGGGCGATGGCAGGAGACGCCCAAGCCCGGCCACAGCGCTTTCGCGCGTGTGGAAAACCGGGTGATCGCCACCGCGCACGCGAGCCTCGCGGCCGCCGCCGCGTTTTTCCAGGGGCGAGGCATCGCGCCGATGATCGTGGGCGACAGCGTCACCGGCGAATCGCGCGAAGTAGCCAAGGTGTTCGCCGCCCTGGCGCGCGAGATCCGGCACCATGCGCACCCGTTCCGGCCGCCGGTGGCGATCATCTCCGGCGGGGAGACGACAGTGACGGTGCGCGGGGGCGGCCGCGGCGGGCGATGCACGGAGTTCCTGCTTTCGCTCGCGGTGGAGCTGGCGGGCGAGCTAGACGTCTGGGCGCTCGCCGCCGACACCGACGGCATCGACGGCAGCGAGGACAACGCGGGTGCCACGCTTCCCCCCGATGCGCTGGCCCGCGCGGCGGCTTCGGGGGTCGATGCCCGGCGAATGCTGGCCGAGAACGACGGCTACGGGTTCTTCTCGGCGCTGGACGAGCTCGTCGTCACGGGCCCCACGCGCACCAACGTGAATGATTACCGCGTGATCCTCGTCCGATGAAAGTCGGCGATGCGGCCTTGTGCGCGGCGGCCGCCGGCGCCGCGGCAGTCGCCGTCGCTTTTACGTGGCAACCGGGGCTCGCCTCGCTTTTCGACGACAGCGTGAGCTACCTGTTGCTGGCGCAGGCCGCCTCGCCCTTCGGCAGCGCGACGCCGGCGGCGCTCGCCGCGGCTGCGCAGGAAAAGTACCCTCCGCTGCTTGGATGGCTGGTCGCCCTGGCGGGCGGCGCATTCGACTGGCGGATCGCGCATGCGGTGGTCGCCATCGCCTTCGGCGTGAGCGTGCTCGCGCTGGGCTGGCACGCTCGTGCCGTCACCGGCTTGCCGGCGCTGGGCGCCGCCGCGGCGCTGGTCTACGCGCTCATGCCGGGAGCCTGGCTCAACGTAAAGGGCATCCTGAGCGAATTTCCCTACATGGCGCTGAGTTTTGCCGCGATGGCCGTCCACGCCTCCCGGCGGGGCACTGTCCTCGCGCCGGCCCGTGCCGCCACGCTGGGCGCGTTGCTCGCGGCGGCGTTCCTCACGCGAACCATCGGCGTGGCCCTCATCGCGGCGATCCTCGCTTTCGAAGCGTCGCGATACCTGCGCGAGCGCGACCGCCGCCGCCTCGTCGGCCTGGCGTGGATCATTGGCGTTCCCATGCTCGCCGGGGCGCTGTGGTATGCGCTGCGTCCTGCCGCCGGGGAGGACGCCTACGTTTCCTTCGGCTCGCAGGTCGCGCGCGAGGCCTCGAGCGGTGGCGCCGCATTCGCGCTGCAGCTCGCAGGCGCGAACGCCGCTGCGCTACGGGACGCGTGGCTGACTGCCCTGATCGTGTTCTGGGGCGAGCCGTGGAAGCCAGGCTTCCTGCTCGCGAGCGCAATCGGCATCGCGGGCGCCTTGGCCGGGCTGGTGCGGGCCGCGCGCGGCGAGGCCGACGGCCTCTATGCGATCGCCTTCGTCGGCATCCTCCTCGCATGGCCTTTCCCCGGCCAGATGTTCCGGCTTGCCCTGCCCATCCTGCCGCTGCTGCTGGTGTTCTTCCTGTGGGGCTGGTGGCGCATCCTCGAGCGCTATTCACCCGCCGATGCCTCGCGGCGGGCGGCGTATGCGGTGGTCCTGCCGCTTGCGGTTTGCCTGCCGCCTACGCTTTTCTATGTTGCCCCGCGCGCGGCGAGCGACGAAAGCAGCGGGCGGCTTCGCCATGGCCACATCGCCGAGTATTACCGCATTCCCTCGGGCGGGGCGGCCGCGGCCAACGCGGCCGCGCAGATCGGCGTGTTCGAGGACCTCGCGCGAGTGGGCGAGACGACTCCACCCGGGGCGCGCGTGGCGTGGTTTTGGCCCAGCTACGTGGCGCTGCTGGCCGGGCGCGAGGGCGTTCGCCTGGAGCGCGCGGGCGATCGCGCTTCGATGGCGCGGCAGCTGAGCGAGAGCGGCGCACATTTCGTGTACATGGCCGAGCTCCATCCCCGCGACAGCGCGGGGCGCGACGGGCATCCCCTCGCGAGCCTGCCGTTCGCGCTCGAGCTGGGGCGACCGGTCTGGCACCGCGCCTCGCCGGCTGGCACCATCCAGGGCGTGCTGGTGGAGATCGACGAGGCAAAGGTGCGCGCCGCGCTCAAGCAATGAAGCTATCGGTGGTCATCCCCTGCTACAACGAGGCGGCGACGCTCGAGCGGCTGCTCGACGCCGTGAGGGCCGCGCCCTGGCCGCACAAGGAGGTGATCGTCGTCGACGACTGCTCCACCGACGGCAGCCGCGAGATGCTCCAGGGCCCGCTCGCCGCGCGCGTCGACCGCCTCGTGCTGCACGAGGCCAACCGCGGCAAGGGCGCGGCGCTGCGCAGCGGCATCGCCGCGGCCACGGGCGAGCTCCTCATCATCCAGGATGCCGACCTCGAGTACGACCCGAACGAGTACCCGCGGCTGCTGGCGCCGATCGTCGAGGATCGCGCCGACGTGGTCTACGGCTCGCGCTTCATGGGCGGCGCACCGCACCGGGTGCTCTACTTCTGGCATTCCGTGGGCAATTCGCTGCTCACGCTCATGTCGAACATGTTCACCAACCTGAACCTCACCGACATGGAGACCTGCTACAAGGCCTTCCGCCGCGAGGTCATACAGTCGATCGACATCGAGGAGGACCGGTTCGGCTTCGAGCCCGAGGTGACGGCCAAGGTGGCGAGGCTCGGCTGCCGCGTGTACGAGGTGGGCATCTCTTACTACGGCCGCACCTATGCCGAAGGCAAGAAGATCGGATATCGCGATGGATTCCGGGCCATCTACTGCATCCTCAAGTACAACCTCCTTCGCTGACCTGAAGAGCGCCGCGCGCTACTTCGTGGTGGGAGGCATCGCCACGGTGGTCGACGTGGGGTTGTTCATGCTGTTCGCGCAGCAACTGGGGATGCCCTACCTGCGCGTGGCAGCGGGCACCTTCGCCCTGGCGACGCTGGTGAACTACGTGCTCAGCGTGCGTTTCGTCTTCGTGAGCGGCTTGCGCTTCACGCGCCGCTGGGAGGTGGCGCTCGTGTTCGCGGTGAGCGCGCTCGGGCTCGCCCTCAACCAGGCGATCCTCTGGGCGTGCGTGGAGCTGGCGGGGCTGGGCCTGCTGTTCTCGAAGCTCGCCGCAACCGCGGTGGTGTTCTCTTGGAACTACCTCTCGCGGCGCAACCTCGTGTTCGGCGCCACGCACAAGTAAGGCGCACCATGAAAAAAAAGCCGGCTCGCTCGCCGGCTTTTTCCGGGGGTGGAAGGGCGCTCAGGCCGCTTCGGCTTCCTTGCGCTTGCCGCCCTTCTTCGGGGCCGCGTCCTCTTCGCCGCCGGCGGCGTCGGGCCGGTCGAGCAGCTCGACGTAGGCCATCGGCGCATTGTCGCCCTGTCGGAAGCCCATCTTGAGGATGCGCAGGTAGCCGCCGTTGCGCGCCTTGAAGCGCGGTCCCAGCTCGTCGAAGAGCTTCACGACCATCTCGCGATCGCGCAGCCGGTTGAAGGCGAGGCGCTTGTTGGCGAGCGTCGGGTTCTTGCCGAGCGTGATGATCGGCTCGGCCACCCGGCGCAGCTCCTTCGCCTTTGGCAACGTGGTCTTGATCGCCTCGTGCTTCAACAGCGAGTTGGTCATGTTGCGCAGCATCGCGAGGCGATGGCTGCTGGTGCGATTGAGCTTCCTAAGTCCACTGCGGTGACGCATGTTCGTTTCCTTTCGACTGTCTTGGCTTGTGCAGCCTTATAAGTATTGTGGTGGGGAGAAATTCCCCGGTTTAGGGTGTTTTCGAGTCGGGCCTCAGGCCAAACCGTCTGTCGCCGGTTTTCCTATTTGGTAAGTCCTGCCACCGGCCAGTTTTCGAGCTTCATGCCCAGGGTGAGGCCCTTGGAGGCGAGCACTTCCTTGATCTCGTTCAGCGACTTGCGCCCGAGGTTCGGCGTCTTCAGCAGCTCGTTCTCGGTGCGCTGGATCAAGTCGCCGATGTAGTAGATGTTCTCGGCCTTGAGGCAGTTGGCCGAGCGCACCGTGAGCTCGAGGTCGTCCACCGGCTGCAGCAGGATGGGGTCGACCTGCGGCTGCGCCGTTTCCTGGCGCTCTTCCGAGGTCGACTGCAGCGATGCGAACACCGACAGCTGGTCGACGAGCACGGAGGCCGAATAGCGAACGGCCTCCTCGGGCTCGATCACGCCATTGGTCTCGATGTCGATCACGAGGCGGTCGAGGTCGGTGCGCTGCTCGACGCGGGCGCTCTCCACCTGGTAGCTCACGCGGCGCACCGGCGAGAACGAGGCGTCGAGCAGGATCGAGCCGATGGAGCGCGAGTCGTCCTGGCGGCGGGAGGTGGCCGGAACGTATCCGCGGCCCTTCTCGATCTTGATCGTCATGTCGATCTTGCCGCCCTGGGTGAGGTGCGCGATGACGTGGTCGGGATTGATGATCTCCACGTCGTGGGTCTGCTCGATGTCCGCGGCCGTCACCGGGCCGGCCGCCGCCTTCTTCAGCTTGAGGGTGGCTTCAGAGCGGTTGTGCAGCTTCATCACCACGCCCTTGAGGTTGAGGATGACGTCGACGACGTCCTCCTGCACTCCCTCGATGGTGGAGTATTCGTGCAGCACCCCGGCGATCTTCACCTCCGTCGCGGCATAGCCGGGCATGGAGGAAAGCAGGATGCGGCGCAGGGCGTTGCCGAGCGTATGGCCGTAGCCGCGCTCGAACGGCTCCATGACGACTTTCGCGTGCGTCGGCGAAAGGTTCTGCACGTCGATGATGCGGGGCTTCAGGAAATTCGTGGCGTTGCTTTGCATTCGGGGGTACCTCGGCCAGATGCGTTTCGGGGAAACTTGCTCCAGCGAATAAGCGGTTACTTCGAGTAAAGCTCGACCACCAGCTGTTCGTTCACGTCGTTGGCGAACTCCGCGCGGTCGGGAAGGGCCTTGAAGACGCCCTTGAAGTTCTTGGCGTCAACCTCCACCCAGCTGGGAAAGCCGTTCTGCTCCGCGAGGTCGAGCGAGGCCTTGATGCGCAGCTGGGCGCGGGCCTTCTCGCGCACCGCCACCGTGTCGGAGGCGCGCAGCAGGTAGGAGGGGATGTTCACCGGCTTGCCGTTCACCTCGATCGCCTTGTGGGAGACGAGCTGGCGCGCCTCGGCCCTCGTGGACGCGAAGCCCATGCGGTAGACCACGTTGTCGAGGCGGCTTTCCAGCATCTGCAGCAGCACTTCGCCCGTGGCGCCACGCTTGGTGATCGCCTTGTCGAAGTAGTTGCGGAACTGGCGCTCGAGCACGCCGTACATGCGCCGGATCTTTTGTTTCTCCCGCAGCTGGGTGCCGTACTCCGAGATTCGAGTGGATTTCGCGCCGTGCTGTCCGGGGCGCGAGTCGAGCTTGCACTTCGTGTCGAGGGAACGGCGCGCGCTCTTCAGGAAGAGGTCGGTGCCTTCCCGGCGCGACAGCTTGCACTTGGGTCCGGTATAACGTGCCACGGTGTTCTCCTAATGATTCCGTCGGGCCGCCAGTCACAGGCGGCCGGGTTCGTCCTGGCCCGCGGCCGTTACATCCGGCGGCGCTTGGGCGGCCGGCAGCCGTTGTGCGGCACCGGCGTCACGTCGGCGATCGAGACGATCTTGAGCCCGAGCGCATTGAGCGCCCTCACGGCCGACTCGCGGCCCGGCCCGGGGCCCTTGATGCGCACCTCGAGGTTCTTCACGCCGTGCTCCTGCGCGGCGCGCCCGGCCGACTCCGCCGCCACCTGCGCGGCGAAGGGGGTGGACTTGCGCGAGCCCTTGAAGCCGGCCCCGCCCGAAGTCGCCCACGAGAGCGCGTTGCCCTGGCGGTCGGTGATCGTGATGATGGTGTTGTTGAACGACGCGTGCACGTGGGCGATGCCCTCGGAGACGACCTTCTTCGCCTTCTTGCGCACGCGCGCGGCTGCAGGTGCCTTTGCCATGTCTGTATTTCCCTCGCTTCTCGTTTAGGCGGCGGCCTTGGTGAGGCGCACGGCCTTGCGCGGCCCCTTGCGGGTGCGCGCGTTGGTGCGGGTGCGCTGGCCGCGCACCGGCAGGCCCTTCTTGTGGCGCACGCCGCGGTAGCAGCCGAGGTCCATCAGCCGCTTGATGTTCATGGAGGTCTCGCGGCGCAGGTCGCCCTCGACCGTGAACCTGCCGATCTGCTCGCGGATCTTGTCCATCTCCGCGTCGGTGAGGTCCTTGATCTTGGTCGAGTGCCTGACTCCCGCGGCGTCGCAGATGAGGCGCGCGCGCGAGCGGCCGACGCCATAGATCGCGGTGAGCGCGATGGCGGCGTGCTGGTGGTTCGGGATGTTGATGCCGGCAATACGGGCCATGTTCTATTCCTCGATTGAGCTCGACGCGCGGGCCTTCAGCCCTGGCGCTGCTTGTGGCGCGGGTCGGTGCAGATCACCCGCACCACGCGCTTGCGCCGCACGATCTTGCACTTGCGGCAGATTTTCTTGACGGAAGCCTGCACTCGCATGGTTCTTCTCCTTACTTGGCGCGGAAGGTGATGCGCGCCTTGGTCAAATCGTACGGCGTGAGCTCCACGGTCACCTTGTCGCCGGGGAGGATGCGGATGTAGTGCATGCGCATCTTCCCGGAGATGTGGCCCAGGACGATGTGCCCGTTCTCGAGCTTCACCCGGAACATCGCGTTGGGGAGGGTCTCGACGATCTCCCCCTGCATCTGGATGGTCTCTTCCTTCGCCATTCTCGCTAGCGCACCGGAAAGCCCGAGCCCTTGAAGTTCGCCTTCTTGAGCAGGCTCTCGTACTGGTGCGACATGAGGTACGCCTGCACCTGCGCCATGAAATCCATCGTCACCACGACCACGATCAGGAGCGACGTCCCGCCGAAGTAGAACGGCACGTTGTACTGGGCGGTGAGGAACTCGGGCAGCAGGCAGACCAGCGTGATGTAGAGCGCGCCGATGAGCGTGAGCCTCATGAGGATGCGGTCGATGTAGCGCGCCGTCTGGTCGCCCGGCCGGATGCCCGGGACGAACGCCCCGCTCTTCTTGAGGTTGTCGGCGGTCTCCTTGGAATTGAAGACGAGCGCGGTGTAGAAGAAGCAGAAGAAGATGATGGCGGCGGCATAAAGCACGACGTACAGCGCGTTGCCCGGCGACAGCGCGGCCGAGATGTCCTTCAGGATGGTCATGCCCTCGTTCGAGCCGAACCACGTGGCGAGCGTGGCCGGGAAGAGGATGATCGAGGAGGCGAAGATCGGCGGGATCACGCCCGACATGTTGAGCTTGAGCGGCAGGAACGAGCTCTGGCCGCCGTAGAGCTTGTTGCCCACCTGGCGCTTGGCATAGTTCACCAGGATGCGGCGCTGGCCCTTCTCCACGAACACGACGAAGGCCGTGACGCCCACGACCATCGCGAAGATCACCAGGGCGAGCATGATAGACATGGCGCCGGTGCGGACCAGCTCGAGCGTGCCGGCGATCGCCGAGGGCAGGCCCGCCACGATGCCTGCGAAGATGATCATGGAGATGCCGTTGCCGATGCCGCGCTCGGTGATCTGCTCGCCCAGCCACATGAGGAACATGGTCCCGGTGGTGAGCGTGACCACGGTGATGAAGCGGAATGCGAGCCCCGGGTCGATCACCAGGCCCGGCTGCGACTCGAGGGCGATCGAGATGCCCAGGCCCTGGAAGAGCGCGAGCACCACGGTGCCGTAGCGAGTGTACTGCGTGATCTTGCGACGCCCGGCCTCGCCTTCCTTCTTGAGGGCCTCCAGCTGCGGCGACACCGCCGTCAGCAGCTGCATGATGATCGAGGCCGAGATGTACGGCATGATGCCCAGCGCGAAGATCGAGAAGCGCGAAAGCGCCCCTCCCGAGAACATGTTGAACATGTCCAGGATGCCGCCGCGGGTCTGCTGGAAGAGCCGCGCGAGCTCGGTCGGGTCGATGCCCGGCACCGGCAGGAACGTGCCGACGCGGTAGACCACGAGGGCCCCCACGAGGAACCAGAGGCGCCGCTTGAGGTCGCCGAATTTCCCGAGGGAGGCTAGGGGGTTGGCCGCCAAATCGTCTCTCTCTTACGCTTGCCTGGCCGCCGGCTTGGCGGCTTTTCCGGCCTTGGGCTGCAGCTTGCCGGGCGTGCCCGCCGCGACGATGTCGGCCACGCTGCCGCCGGCCTTCTCGATCGCGGACTTGGCGCCCTTGCTCGCGGCCACGCCGGAGACGGTGAACTTCTTCTCCACGGCTCCCGCCAGGATGATCTTGGCGCGCTTCGCGCCGCCCGGAACCAGGCCCGCCTTCTTGAGGCCGTCCATGTCGATGGCCTCGGCGCCAACACGCGCGAGGTCCCCCGAGCGCACTTGCGCCGCCTTCTCGATGTTCACGGCGAGGAAGCCGCGCTTGGGCAGGCGCCGCTGAAGCGGCATCTGGCCGCCCTCGAAGCCCACCTTGTGGAAGCCGCCCGCACGGGACTTCTGCCCCTTGTGGCCGCGGCCCGCGGTCTTGCCCAAGCCCGAGCCGATGCCGCGGCCCACGCGGCGGCGGTTCTTCCTCGCGCCCGCGCCCGGCTTGATGTCGTTCAGTTCCATGATCTTTGCATTCCTATTCCGCGAAACCGTGTCCCTCGATCGGCCCCGCTCCCCTGGGGGCGGGTTCGGGTGAGGGTCTCTATTCCTCGACCTTCACCAGGTAGCTCACCCGGTTGATCATTCCGCGCACCGAGGGCGTGTCCTCGACCTCTACGGTGTGCATGCGATGGCGCAGGCCCAGCCCCTTCACCGACTCGCGGTGCTTGTGCTTGGTTGCCGTGAGCCCCTTCACCAGGGTCACCTTGATCTTCTTGCCGGACGTAGCCGGCTTGCTCTGCTTGTCCATTTGGCGCGTCCTCAGGCGATCTCTTCGACCTTCTTGCCGCGCTTGGCCGCGATCTCGGAGGGCCGGCGCTGCTGGATCAGGCCGTCGAGCGTCGCGCGCACGACGTTGTACGGGTTGGTCGAGCCGTGGCACTTGGCCGAGATGTTGGTGACGCCCATCACCTCGAAAACCGCGCGCATGGCCCCACCCGCCTTGATGCCGTTGCCCTCGGCGGCAGGCTTCATCATCACCCTGGTGGCGCCGTGGCGGCCGAGCACGTCGTGGTGGATCGTGCCGCTCTTCAGGGCGACCTTCACCATGTTGCGGCGCGCCTGCTCCATCGCCTTCTGCACCGCCACGGGAACCTCGCGGGCCTTGCCCTTGCCCATGCCGATCGAGCCGTCGCCGTCGCCCACCACGGTGAGCGCGGCGAAGCCGAGGATGCGCCCGCCCTTCACCACCTTGGTGACGCGGTTCACCGAGATCATCTTCTCGCGCAGGCCGTCGCTACGCTCGTCCTGCTGCCCGCCACGCTGGTCGTTTCTAGCCATTTGTCGTCCTTAGAACTTGAGGCCGCCTTCGCGGGCCGCCTCGGCAAGCGCCTTCACGCGCCCGTGGTAGCTGAAGCCGGCACGGTCGAACGCGACCTCGGTCACGCCGGCCGCCTTTGCCTTCTCGGCGATGCGCTTGCCCACTTCCGCCGCGGCTTCCTTCTTGGCGCCGTTGGGATGCGTCGCGCGCACATCCTTCTCGAGCGTCGAGGCGGCCGCGAGCACCTTTCCGCCCGCCGCGTCGATCACCTGCGCATAGATGTGCAGGTTGGTGCGATGCACCGTGAGGCGCGCCGCGCCCTGGCGATGGATGCGCACGCGGGTCTTGGCCGCGCGGCGCGCTCTCGAAACCTTCTTGTCCATGTGTCTACCTCGACCCCTGATTGGCATTGCTCGGGGAGCCGGGCGGCGACACCTCGTCCGCTCCGGCGATCGCCCCGGTGGCAATGAAGTCCATGCTCATCACTTCTTCTTGGTTTCCTTGATGACGACGCGCTCGTCCGCGTAACGCACGCCCTTGCCCTTGTACGGCTCGGGAGGCTTGTACGCGCGCACCTCGGCGGCCACCTGGCCGACCTTCTGGCGATCCATGCCCTTGATGACGATCTCCGTCTGGGTGGGCGTCTCGGCCTTCACGCCCTCGGGCAGCGCGTAGGCGATGGGATGCGAGAAGCCCAGCGAGAGGTTCAGCTTCGAGCCCTGGGCCTGCGCGCGGTAGCCCACGCCCACCAGGGTGAGCTTCTTCTGGAAACCTTCCTTCACGCCGTGCACCATGTTCGCCACGTTGGCGCGCAGGGTGCCGGAAAGGGCGTTGGCTTCCTTGCTCTCGTCGGCCGCCGCGAAGGTCACCTGGTTGCCCTCGAGCTTGACCACCACCTCTGGGGCGAGCGCACGCTCGAGCGTGCCGAGGGGGCCCTTCACGACGATCTTCGAGCTGTCGAGGGTGACCTGCACCTTGTCGGGGACGGCCACGGGGTACTTGGCGATACGGGACATGTTCGGCGGCTCCTTGCTTACACCACGATCGCCAGCACTTCGCCGCCCACGCCGGCCTCGCGCGCGCGCCGGTCCGTCATCACGCCCTTGGACGTGGAGACGATGGCCACACCGAGCCCGTTCATGACGCGGGGAATGTCGTCGCGGCCCTTGTAGATGCGAAGGCCGGGGCGCGAGACGCGCTCGATCTTCTCGATCACCGGCTTGCCGGCGTAGTACTTGAGGCCGATCTCGATCACGGGCTTGCCGTCGAGGTCGCGCACGGCGAAGTCCTCGATGTAGCCCTCGTCCTTGAGGACCTGGGCGATGGCGCGCTTCACGTTCGATGCCGGCACGTTGACGCTCACCTTCTCCGTCGCTTGCGCGTTGCGGATGCGGGTCAGCATGTCGGCGATGGGGTCACTCATGCTCATGTATGGGCTCCTACCAGCTCGCCTTGATCATCCCGGGGATCTCGCCACGCATGGCGATCTCGCGGATCTTGTTGCGCGCGAGCCCGAACTTGCGGAAGGTGCCGCGGGGGCGCCCGGTCATCGCGCAGCGGTTGCGCAGCCGCACGGGCGAGGCGTCGCGCGGCATCGCCTGCAGCCGGGCGCGGGCCTGGTCGCGGGCGTCGTCGGTCGCCTTGGGATCGCGCAGGATGGCGAACAGCGCCTTGCGCTTCTCGGCGTACTTCTTCACCGTGGCTTCACGTTTCGCCTGGCGGTTGATGACGGCAAGCTTGGCCATTTACGCAGCCCTCTCGGTACGGAACGGGAATTTGAACGCGGCGAGGAGCGCGCGGGCTTCCTCGTCGGACTTCGCCGTCGTGGTGATCGAAATGTTCATCCCCCGGAGCGCGTCGACCTTGTCGTACTCGATCTCCGGAAAGATGATCTGTTCCTTGATGCCCATGTTGTAGTTGCCGCGGCTGTCGAAGGCGCGACCCGACACGCCGCGGAAGTCGCGCACGCGCGGCAGCGCGATCGTGACCAGGCGGTCGAGGAACTCGTACATGCGCCGCGAGCGCAGCGTGACCATGCAGCCGACGGGATAGCCGTCGCGGATCTTGAATCCGGCGACCGACTTGCGCGACTTGGTCACCACGGCCTTCTGCCCGGCGATCTTCTGCATGTCCGCGACCGCGTTGTCCATGATCTTCTTGTCGGCGACGGCCTCGCCCACGCCCATGTTGAGCGTGATCTTGTCGATGCGCGGCACCTGCATCTTGGTCTTGTAGCCGAACTGCTTCATGAGCGCCGGCACCACGTTCTGCTCGTAGTGCACCTTCAGGCGCGCGGGCTGCGTGGGCGCGGCCTGGCGCTCCACCGCGCCCTTTTCGGCCTTCGGCTGCTTCTGCTTGGCTTCCTTGGCGGCGGGCTTGGCGTCCTGCGCCGGGGCCTTGCCCGGCTTGGCGTCCTTCTTGCCCTTCGCGTCCTTGTCTTCTTTGGCCATTTGTCGTTACCTCAGACGTCCACGACTTCGCCGTTGGACTTGAAGAAGCGCACCTTGCGGGCTTGCGCCCCGCCCTGCGCCTCCAGGAACTTGAATCCCACGCGGTCGGCCTTGCCCGTGGCCGGATTGACCAGCATCACGTTGGCGATGGCGAGCGGCATCTCCTTGTCGATGATGCCGCCCGGCTGGCCTTTCACCGGGTTGGGCCGCTGGTGCTTCTTGGCGCGGTTCACGCCCTCGACCAGGACCTTGCCGGACTCGAGCACGCGCAGCACCGTGCCTCGCTTGCCCTTCTCGCTTCCGCGGGTGACGACCACCTGGTCGCCCTTGCGAATCTTCTGCATCGCGCGCTCCGTTACAGGACTTCGGGCGCGAGCGACACGATCTTCATGAAGCGCTCGGTGCGCAGCTCGCGCGTGACCGGGCCGAAGATGCGCGTGCCGATCGGCTCGAGCTTCGGGTTGAGCAGGACCGCGGCGTTGGTGTCGAACTTGATCACCGAGCCGTCGGCGCGGCGCACGCCGTGGGCGGTGCGCACCACGACAGCGCTGTAGACCTCGCCCTTCTTCACGCGGCCGCGCGGGGCAGCACTCTTGATGCTGACCTTGATGATGTCGCCGATGCCCGCGTAGCGCCGCTTGGAGCCGCCGAGCACCTTGATACACATCACCGAGCGCGCGCCGGTGTTGTCGGCGACGTCGAGAATGGATTGCATCTGAATCATTGTTCTCTCTCCAACTTGACCCGGAGCCCGGGCAGTCTTGGATCCGTCTTCCGTCGCCTCCCCGCGCCTGATGGCCCGGCGGGGCGACTGGTTCTTGGTTTCCCGGCGCCCCCACGAGCGACGCATCGCCGCTGCAGGGAAGGATCGGGAGGGTCGAACTGCAACCGCTCTGGGCCCGGGCGTTTGGGTGAAGCTGGCTTCGGCTGGCGGCCGGGCGGCCCCCGCTCCCTCGTTGCCTTGCGGCGAACATCCTTCCGGGTGCGGGCTCTCTGACTGGACCGCCGGCCACGAAGCTTGGCCGGAGGCAGCAAAGACAGAGATTCTAGCAGGTTTTTGTCCTACCTGCCAACCACTTAACGTCCGATTGACTACTCGGGCCGGGCGCGCTCGGCCACCTTGGCCACCTTCCAGGCCTTGGTGCGCGAGATCGGCGCGCATTCCTCGATCACCACCTTGTCGCCCACCTTCGCGTCGTTGCCCTCGTTGTGGGCGTGGTACTTCTTGGTGCGGCTCACGACCTTGCCGATGACGGGGTGCATGACCTGGCGCTCGACGAGCACGGTGACGGTCTTGTCCATCTTGTCGCTCACCACGCGGCCGGTGAGGGTGCGGGTGTTCCTGGCAACCTGCGGCTTCGCCTCGCTCATTTCGCGGCCCCTTTCGCCTTCTGGCTGCGGAAGGTCATCACGCGCGCCACCTGGCGGCGGATGCGCTCGATCTCGCTGTTCTTGGTGAGGCTCTGGGTCGCGACCTGCATGCGCAGGCCGAACTGCGCGCGGCGCAGCTCCAGCAGCTCCTTGTCCAGCTCTTCCACGCTCTTGGAGCGCAGCTCGTCGTTCTTGCTCATGTCGTCTCCTAGCCCAGCGCGCGCTGCACGAAGGTCGTGCGGATGGGCAGCTTGGCGGCAGCGAGCGCGAAGGCGGCGCGCGCCGTCGCCTCGTCGATGCCGTCCATCTCGTAGAGCACCTTGCCCGGGACGATCTCGGCCACGAAGTACTCGGGCGAGCCTTTGCCGTTGCCCATGCGGACCTCGGCCGGCTTCTTGGAGATCGGCTTGTCGGGGAAGATGCGGATCCACACGCGCCCGCCGCGCTTGATGTGGCGCGTCATCGCGCGGCGTGCGGCCTCGATCTGGCGCGCCGTGAGGCGGCCGCGGCCGATGGCCTTCAGCCCGTATTCGCCGAAGGACACCTTGGCGCCGCGCGTGGCGATGCCCTTGTTGCGGCCCTTCTGCTCCTTGCGGTATTTCCTTCTAGCTGGCTGCAGCATTTCTCACCCCCGGTTTGCCTCTGGGTTTCTTCTCGGCCTCGGGCGGCGGCGCGGCCGGCTGCTCGCCCTTGCCGAGCACCTCGCCCTTGTAGACCAGCACCTGCACGCCGATCGTGCCGTAGGTGGTCTTGGCTTCCGAGAAGCCGTATTCGATGTCGGCGCGAAGCGTGTGCAGCGGCACGCGGCCCTCGCGGTACCACTCGGTGCGCGCGATCTCGGCGCCGTTCAGGCGGCCGGCGCTGGTGATCTTGATGCCCTGCGCGCCCAGGCGCATGGCGTTCTGCATCGCGCGCTTCATGGCGCGGCGGAACATGACCCGCTTCTCGAGCTGGCTCGTGATCGAGTCGGAGATGAGCTGCGCGTCGAGCTCGGGCTTCCTGATCTCCTCGATGTTCACGTGCACGGGCACGCCCATCAGGCGCTGCAGCGCGTTCCTGAGGCCCTCGATGTCCTCGCCCTTCTTGCCGATCACCACGCCCGGGCGAGCCGAGTAGATGGTGATGCGCGCGTTCTTGGAGGGGCGCTCGATCACCACCTTGCCCACCGCGGCGTGCGACAGCTTCTTCTTCAGGTACTCGCGCACCTTGATGTCCTCGGCGAGCATCGTCGGGAAGTTCTTGGTGTTGGCGAACCACTTCGAGCCCCAGTTGCGGTTCACCGAGAGGCGGAAGCCGACCGGATTGATCTTCTGACCCATGGCTAGTCCTTTTTCCCGTCGCCGACCGTGAGGAACACGTGGCAGGTGGGCTTGATGATGCGGTTGCCGCGGCCCTTGGCGCGCGCGTGGAAGCGCTTGAGCACGGGGCCCTTCTCCACGTAGATCGTCGTCACCTTGAGCTCGTCGATGTCGGCGCCGTTGTTGTGCTCGGCGTTGGCGATCGCGCTCTCGAGGACCTTCTTGATGATCCGCGCGCCCTTCTTCGGGGTGAAGGCGAGGATGTTGAGGGCCGAGGCGATCGGCTGGCCGCGCACCAGGTCGGCGACCAGGCGGCCCTTCTGGGCCGACAGCCGCACGCCGTAAAGCTTGGCTTGAACTTGCATCGCGGTCTCCTTACTTCTTGGCCGGGGCCGAAGGGGCCGCGACCTTCTTGTCGGCCGAGTGGCCCTTGAAGGTGCGGGTGAGCGCGAACTCGCCCAGCTTGTGGCCGACCATGTTCTCGGTCACGTACACCGGAATGTGCTGCTTGCCGTTGTGCACCGCGATCGTGAGGCCGACGAAGTCCGGCAGGATCGTGGAGCGGCGCGACCAGGTCTTGATCGGTCGCTTGTCCTTGGCGGCCGAAGCCGCCTCCACCTTGCCGAGCAGGTGCCCGTCGACGAACGGGCCTTTCTTGATTGAGCGTGCCATGTGTACCCCTTAAGCCTTCTTGTGCCGGCTGCGCACGATCATCACCTGGGTGCGCTTGTTCGACCGGGTCTTCTTGCCCTTGGCGGGCTGTCCCCACGGCGACACCGGGTGGCGGTTGCCGCGCGTGCGGCCGCCGAGCGGATGGTCGACAGGGTTCATCGTCTCGCCGCGAACCGTCGGGCGGATGCCGCGCCAGCGGTTGGCGCCGGCCTTGCCGATCTGGCGCAGGTTGTGCTCCTCGTTGCCCACCTCGCCCACGGTCGCCTTGCAGTTCACGTGCACGCGCCGGATCTCGCCCGAGCGCATGCGAAGCTGCGCGTACTCGCCCTCGCGCGCGAGCAGCTGGACGCCGGCACCGGCCGCGCGCGCGATCTGCGCGCCCTTGCCCGGCATCATCTCGACGCAGTGCACGGTGGTGCCGACGGGGATGTTGCGCAGGGGCAGCGCGTTTCCGGCCTTGATCGGGGCCTCGGAGCCGCTTTCCACCTTCGCGCCCACTGCGAGTCCCTTGGGCGCGATCATGTAGCGCCGCTCGCCGTCGGCGTAGCAAACGAGCGCGATGTTGGCGCTGCGGTTCGGGTCGTACTCGAGGCGCTCCACCTTGGCCGGGATGCCATCCTTGTCGCGCCTGAAGTCGACGATGCGGTAGTGGTGCTTGTGCCCGCCGCCCTTGTGGCGCGTGGTGATGTTGCCCATGGAGTTGCGGCCCGCGCGCTTGTGCAGGGCCTCGACCAGCGGAGCGTGCGGCGCGCCCTTGTGCAGGTCGGCATTGACGACCTTCACCATCGAGCGCCGGCCCGCCGAGGTCGGCTTTGTCTTGACGAGAGCCATCAGGCGATCCCTTCCACGAAGTTGATGTCGCCCTCGCCCTTCAGGCTCACGTAGGCCTTCTTCACGGACTTGCGGCGTCCTATGAAGCGGCCATGGCGCTTTTCCTTGCCCTTGACGTTGACGACGTTGACCGCGCCCACCTCGACCTTCTGCTCCTTGAAGAGCAGCTCGACGGCGGCCTTGATCTCGGCCTTGGTCGCGTCCGGCAGCACCTCGAACACCACCTGGCGGCGCGTCTCGCCCACCAACGTGGCCTTCTCCGAGATGACCGGGGCGACGATGATCTTCATGAGTCTTTCCTGGTTCATGCCAGGGCCTCCTCGAGGGACTTGACCGCGGCCTTGGTGACCAGGACGCGCTCGAAGCGCATGAGGCTCACCGGGTCGGCGTGCCGCGCCTCGAGCACCATCACGTTGGGCAGGTTGCGCGACGACAGGTAGAGGTTCTCGTCCAGGCGGTCGGTGAGGATGAGCACGTCCTGCACGCCCATCGCGGAAAGCTTGCCCGCGAGCAGCTTGGTCTTGGGCTGCTCGAGGGTGAATGCCTCGACCACGGCGAGGCGGTCCTCGCGCACCAGCTGCGACAGGATCGAGGCCATTCCGGCGCGGTACATCTTGCGGTTCACCTTCTGGGTGAAGTTCTCGTCGGGAGTGTTCGGGAAGATGCGCCCGCCGCCCCGCCACAGGGGGCTCGAGGTCATGCCCGAGCGCGCACGGCCGGTGCCCTTCTGCCGCCACGGCTTCTTGGTGGAGTGGCGCACTTCCGAGCGCGTCTTCTGCTTGCGCGAGCCCTGGCGCCCGTTGGCGTGGTACGCCACGACGACCTGGTGGACCAGCGCCTCGTTGTACGCGCGCCCGAAGAGCGTCTCGGAGGCCGCGACGCCCGCCTGGGCCTCGCCTTTCTCGTTGATGAGCTTCAGTTCCATCATTTGGCTCCCTTCGGCGCCTTTGCCTTGACGCTCGGGCGAAGCACGACCGCGCAGTTCTTGGCTCCCGGCACGGACCCTTTGACCATGACGAGCGAGCGCTCGGCGTCGACGCGCGCGATCTCCAGCAGCTGGATGGTGCGTTTCACGTTGCCGAGGTGGCCCGACATGCGCTTGCCGGGGAAGACACGGCCGGGATCCTGGGCCATGCCGATGGAGCCCGGCGCCTTGGTCGTGACCGAGTTGCCGTGCGAGGCACGGTTGGAGGAAAAGTGGTGGCGCTTGATGACACCGGCAAAGCCCTTGCCGATCGTGGTGCCGGAGACGTCGACCTTCTGGCCGGCCTCGAACATGTCCACCTTGAGCTCGGCGCCAGCCTTGAGCTCGGCGACGGCCTCGGGGGCGACACGGAACTCGCGCATTTCGGTGCCGGCCTCGACGCCCGCCTTCGCGTAGTGGCCCGCCATCGCCTTGTTGACACGGCTCGCCCGGCGCTTGCCGAACGCCACCTGGACGGCCACGTAGCCGTCGGTGCCCGCATCCTTGATCTGGGTCACGCGGTTGCCCGCGCAGTCGATCACCGTCACGGGGACGGAAGTGCCGTCCTCCCTGAAGATGCGCATCATGCCGACCTTGCGGCCGACGAGACCGAGACTCATCTTTAAGTCCTTTCGTCTATTGACCGTCCGGGCGCGTTGACCACCGCCCGAGCGGTGCCGGCAACAATTGGCCGGCCCTTCACCTTGCGTGCACGTGGCCCCAAAAGCCGCGGCGCGTTGCTTTCCGCCAGCGAGCGGAAAAGCGTTCGATTATAGCAGCTTGCGGGGCCCCTGGCCCCGCGCATTACATCCGTTACAGCTTGATCTCGACGTCCACGCCGGCGGGCAGGTCCAGCTTCATGAGCGCGTCGACCGTCTTGTCCGTCGGCTCGATGATGTCCATGAGGCGCAGGTGCGTGCGGATCTCGAACTGGTCGCGCGAGGTCTTGTTCTTGTGCGGCGAGCGCAGGATGTCGAAGCGCTCGATGCGCGTGGGCATGGGGACCGGCCCCTTCACCACGGCGCCCGTGCGCTTGGCCGTCTCCACGATCTCGAGGGCCGACTGGTCGATCAATTTGTAGTCGAACGCCTTCAGGCGGATGCGGATCTTCTGTTTCGCGAGGGCTTGGGCCATAAATGTCTTTCGGTTAACCCCGGCGAAGCCGGGGCCTGATCATGACTACTCGAGGATCTTGGAAACCACGCCGGCGCCGACGGTGCGGCCGCCTTCGCGGATGGCGAAGCGAAGCCCCTGCTCCATGGCGATCGGCGCTATCAGCGTCACCGTCATCTTGATGTTGTCGCCGGGCATCACCATCTCCGTGCCCGCCGGCAGCTCGAGCGAGCCGGTCACGTCGGTCGTGCGGAAATAGAACTGCGGCCGGTAGCCGTTGAAGAACGGCGTGTGCCGCCCGCCCTCCTCCTTCGACAGCACGTACACCTCGCACTCGAACTTCGTGTGCGGCGTGATCGAGCCGGGCTTGGCCAGCACCTGCCCGCGCTCCACGTCCTCGCGCTTGGTCCCGCGCAGCAGGATCCCCACGTTGTCGCCCGCCTGCACCTGGTCCAGCAGCTTGCGGAACATCTCCGTGCCCGTGCAGATCGTCTTCTGGGTCGCCTTCAGGCCGATGATCTCGATCTCGTCGCCCACCTTGCACACCCCGCGCTCGACCCGCCCCGTCACCACCGTGCCGCGACCCGAGATCGAAAACACGTCCTCCACCGGCATCAGGAACGCCCCCTCCACCGCACGCTCCGGCGTCGGAATGTAGGTGTCCAGCGCCTCGGCCAGCTTGAGGATCGCCCCCTCGCCCATGTCCCCCTTGTCGCCTTCCAGCGCCTTCAGCGCGCTGCCGATCACGATCGGGGTCTTGTCGCCGGGAAACTGGTACTTCGACAAAAGCTCGCGCACCTCCATCTCGACCAGCTCCAGCAGCTCCTTGTCGTCGACCATGTCGGCCTTGTTCATGAACACGACGATGTAGGGCACCCCCACCTGGCGCGCCAGCAGGATGTGCTCGCGCGTCTGCGGCATGGGGCCATCGGCCGCCGAAACCACCAGGATCGCGCCATCCATCTGCGCCGCCCCCGTGATCATGTTCTTCACGTAGTCCGCGTGGCCAGGGCAGTCCACGTGCGCGTAGTGACGGTTGGCCGTCTCGTACTCCACGTGCGCCGTGTTGATCGTGATCCCGCGCGCCTTCTCCTCCGGCGCCGCGTCGATCTGGTCGTAGGCCTTCGCCTCGCCGCCGAACTTCTTCGACAGCACCGTCGTGATCGCCGCCGTCAGCGTGGTCTTGCCGTGGTCCACGTGTCCGATCGTGCCCACGTTCACGTGCGGCTTGGTACGCTCAAACTTGCCCTTTGCCATGGT